>Ga0209906_100023_pt1 | contig 392753 bp, 401 predicted proteins | sample FECB24metaG_FD_188303 | JGI IMG/M metagenome (GOLD analysis project Ga0209906, IMG submission 188303) | Cyanobacterial communities from the Joint Genome Institute, California, USA from Joint Genome Institute, California, USA - FECB-24 metaG... ...
GCGGCTTGTTCGGCAGGAGCGGCCCGATCACCGCCCACTCCGCATCGCTCAGATCATGCCTGCCCGTCATGCCCACCTCCACCTTCCGGAAGTGAATCACAACAGCCAAGCACCGGGAACCCCAGTTATGGGTTCACGACCTAGTCGCGCAGGGGCTCGCCGGCGGGGTCCGGCGGCGCCCCGCGCATCACCGCGGCAAGGGCAAGCGCCGCAAGGCGCCCGGCTTCGGCGATCTCGCGGGCGCGCTCCTGCGGCGAGACCTGAGGCTCCTCGATATCGGCCTCGATGGCCGGGAAGCGGGCGCGCCTGCGGCGTGTCTCCTTGCGCGAGGTCTTCAGCAGGGCCGCGACGGCCGCCTCGACATCGGTCTCCGCGGCGCCCTCCGCATGTCCATCGGGCCGCGGGGGCGGCGGCACGGCGCCGGGGCCGGGATGCGCGCCGTCCGGGCCGGCCGGGCCGCCGGGCGGCGCGTCCTCGGCTCCGGGCTGGAACAGCGCCGATGAGCGCATGAAGCGGGCCGAGGGCTGCGGCGCCTCGCCAGGGTCATCCTCCGCGGCTCGTGCGACGGCACGCCGGGAAAGTTCGGCGAGGCGGATCGCCAGCCCCTCGTCGTCCCGGACGGGGGCGCCGCCGTTCGCGGGGGGACCGGCGGCGGGGCTCTCCGCGGCGGAGGTGTCCGGCGTCGCCTCGGTTGCAGCGGCAGCGTCAGCAGCGGGGGCATCCACCGCCGCCCGCGGGTCGCGCCGCGCCGCGAGCGACAGCCGGAGCCGCCCCGCGACCGTGTCCGGTGGGGCGGCGCCCGCCGCGCCTGCCGCAAGTTCGGCTCCGGGGGCCGCGTCCGCCGACGCGGCCGCTCCGGCCGCGGCAAGCCGGGCGACGCGGGCAAGCGTGGCCCCGGCCTCGGCGGGTTCGCCGACCCCGCCCCGTGCCTCCGGGGCGGCATCGCCCGCCCCCGCGGCCCGGTCCGGCGGCACCGCTCCCTCCCGGCCGAGCGGCTCCAGCCGCGGGCTGCGCCTGAGGCGACCCTCGTCGATGCGCGCCTGCCAGCCCGCCGCGCGGCGGTCCATCACCCGCCGCCAGAGCGGCGGGACGAGGGCGATCGCCCCCATCGTCGGCAGGGAATGGGGCAGGCGGGGCCCCTCGAGGCTCGGCGGCAGGCCAAGCTCGGGATAGGGCACGGCGGGATTGGTGTGGTGCTCGGAATGGCGCGGCGCGTTCAGCATCAGGCCGCCCGAGAACCAGTGCGTCCCGTTCCAGGAATGCCAGGGCGCCACGGGTTCCCATCCGTCGTCCCCGACCCGGCGCCGCCTGAGCCCGTAGTGCTGCACGTAGTCCGACAGGAGGAGCTGGAGCTGTGCGTATCCCGCCAGCATGAGATAGGCGACGAGGCCCGAGGCCCCGAAGGCGAGCGTGAAGGCGAGCGCGAAGGCCGCCCCGCCTGCCACGTATTCCGCATAGGGGTGGCGCCACCAGGGCAGCGGGCGCCCCGCGATCGCCGCGGCCGACTTCTCGATCTCCCATCCCGCGACGAAGGCGCCGACCCAGGCGCGCGGCAGGAAGCTCCAGAAGCCCTGCCCCAGGGGCGCGGTGCTGGGGTCGTCGGGCGTGGCGACGAAGCGGTGGTGCACCTTGAGGTGGGCAGTGACGTGGTGCCCGTAGAGGATGGAGATCAGCACCCACTTGCCGAGCGAGGACTGGAGCCGGTCGGTCCGGTGGATCAGCTCGTGCGCGTTCGAGGTGGAGACCTGCCCGAAATACATCCCGAAGGCCAGGAAGGCGGCGAGCCCGTCCCAGAAGCCGAGCCCCGTCGTCCCCGAGACGGCCGCCACGCCGAGCGCGAGCAGGGGAAAGTGCGCGACGGCGAGCGCCTTCGATAGGCGCTCGGCCGCCGGGAACTCCGCACCCGGCGCGGCGCCGGGGCCCGCGGTCGCCACCAGGGCGTCGAGCGTGAACCTGAGCAGCGTCATGTAGAGGAGCGCCAGGAGCGCCCACACCCCTCCGGCCACCGCCGCAAGCACGAGCAGCGGCAGCGGCGCAAGCGTCGCGGCCGCGAACGGCGAAACCGGGCGGGTCAGGGCGGCTGTCATGCGGCGAGACTAGCACGGCCGGAGCGATTCCGGCGTCGCCCGGCGGCAACAGTCCTTCCGTTCTGCGGCAACACGCCTCAGCCCGCGCCGAAGGCCGCCAGCGTCGGCGGGATCGCGCGGAACTCGGGCGAGCGGCGCAGCCGCCTGACCGGCCAGGTGAGCGGCCCGAGCCAGCGCAGCCGCCGGCAGTACTGCTCGGCCGCCGGCCAGATCCCCGCCGGGTCGGCGCGGCGGTAGGCGCGTTCCAGCGCCTCGGTCTCGGGCGAGGGGCCGCCGGTCTCCACGAAGGCCGAGAAGAGGAGGATCACCAGATCCTCGACGTGGCCGCGCCGGGTGTTGCGGCGCGGCGAGAAGCGTTCGAGGTCGAGAAAGGTCGCGCGTTCCCCGTCCCAGCAGATGTCCTTGATCGCGGGGCGGCCGTGGCTGAAGCCCGCGGCATGGAACCCGGCCAGCGCCGCCGCCGCCGCCGCGAAGGCGCCGACCCGGTCGCCGGGCGCCAGCGCACGGTCGCGCAGCAGGTCGCGCAGCGGTCGCCCGCAGTCGGGCGTGACGAAATAGCCCTCGCCCTCGGCGACGACGGGCGGCACGGGCGCCTCTGCGGCGCCCAGGACGCGCAGCGCCTCCCGCTCCGCCGCGAAGGCGCTGTCGGCGCCGCCCTTCTGGAGCCGCATCCTGAGGGTCAGGCGTTCCTCGCACTTCACCCAGTAGAAGCGCCCGGCCACGTCGATCCGCGTGACGCGGGCAGGCCGCGCGGCGAGCGCGGCCTCGGCCTTCGCGGCGATCGCCTCGGGCGACGGGCCCGCGGGGTCGGCTGTCATCAACATGTTACAAGGATAGGGCCCCGCCGCGGGCGCATCAACCGCCCGCGCCGCCCCGGCCCTGCCGTGTCCTAGTCCTTCGGCGCGTCCGGGTTGAGGAACTCGGCCTCGATGATGATCTCCACCCGGTCGCCGACGCCGAGCGTGGAGCCGGGCGCGGGCAGGCCGAAGTCCACCCCGAAGTCCGAGCGGCTGATCGCTCCGGTCGCCGAGAAGCCGATCCGCGCCCCGGCATCGAGCGGATGGCCCGCATAGCCGCCGTTGAAGGTGACGGCGAGCGTCACGGGCCGGGTAAGGCCGTTGAGCGTGAGGTCTCCCGTCACGTCGGCCGTGCGCTCGCCCGTCAGCACGACCGCGGTGCTCTCGAAGGTCATGTCGGGCGCCTCGGGCGTCGCGTTCAGGAATTCCGGCCCCGCCACCATCGCGTTGAAGTCGATGTCGTCGCCGGGATAGTGCGTCTCGACCGAGGCGATCGGCACCCGGGCGCTGACGCGCATCGTCCCGGGGGCCGCGGGGTCGAAGTCGAGCGTGGCCTCGGCCTCCAGGAAGCGGCCGGTGAACATCGAGAAGCCGAGGTGGCTCACCCGGAAGAGGACCGAGGTGTGCGCCGGGTCGAGCGTGTAGCGCCCGGCCGGGGCGGGGCGCTCGTAGATCGGGGGCTCCTGCGCGGCGGCAGCGATGGCCCAGGCCGCGAAGGCGGAGAAGGCGAAGGCGGCAGTCGACCGGGCGGCGCGGCGCATCGGCAGAGCTCCGTTCAGTTAGCCATGTGGCTAACCATATGCCTCCCGCCGCCGTCCGGTCAAGCGGCCGGGCGGGCCGCGGCGGACCGCCTCCCTTCCAACGCGCGCGCAAAGCGACTAGGTGGGGTCAGGTGCAAACGACCGGGGGCCGCCGATGGCGTTCTTCCAGAAGCTGAAGGAACGGCTGTTCAAGTCCTCCTCGAAGATCGGGGAGGGGCTCGACGCCATCGTCGCCGAGGGCGGGGCGGCCGAGACCTCCGGGACCGCGCCGGCGGGTGCGGCAGAGGAACCCCGGCCTTCGCCCCCGGCTTCCGACGCCCGGGCCGCCGCAGCAGAGGTTCCCGCGACCTCGCCCGTGGCCGAGCCCGCCCCGGTCCCCGCGCCCGCCCCTGCGCCCGCCCCTGCGCCCGCCCCTGCGCCAGCGCCGGAGCCTGCCGCCTCGCCGGCGCCTGCTCCGGCCCCCGAAGCCCCGCGGCCCGAGGCGGCCGGAACGCCAGCCACGGCGCCTGCCCCCCCTGCGCCCGCCTCCCCTGCGCCCGCCTCCCCTGCGCCCGCGCCCTCGCCGGCTGCCGAGGCCGCGCCCGGCCGCACGCCGGGCCTCATCGGCCGCCTCTTCGGCCGCGGCGAGGCGGCGCCGGTCGTGCGCCGCACCCTCGACGACGCGATGCTGGAGAGCATCGAGGAGCTGCTGATCCAGTCCGACATGGGCGTGGACACCGCGCTCCGGGTCACCGCGAACATCGCCGCGGGCCGCATGGGCAAGCGGCTCTCGACGGCCGAGCTCAAGGACCTTCTCGCCTCCGAGATCGCGCGGATCATGGAGCCGGTCGCCCGCCCCATGCCGCTCTATCCGACGAGGCCGCAGGTCGTGCTCGTCGTCGGGGTCAACGGCTCGGGCAAGACGACGACGATCGGCAAGCTCGCCAGCCAGTTCCGCGCCGCGGGCAAGTCGGTGGTGATCGCCGCGGGCGATACCTTCCGCGCGGCGGCGGTGGACCAGCTCAAGATCTGGGGCGAACGGGCGGGCGTGCCGGTCCTGACCGCGCCCGAGGGTTCGGACCCCGCGAGCCTCGCCTTCGAGGCGATGGAGAAGGCCCAGGCCGAAGGCGCCGACCTCCTCCTGATCGACACCGCCGGGCGGCTCCAGAACCGCCAGGACCTGATGGAGGAACTGGCGAAGATCGTCCGGGTGATCCGCAAGAAGGACGCGCAGGCGCCGCACAACACGCTTCTCGTGCTGGACGCCACCACCGGACAGAACGCGCTGAGCCAGGTCGAGATCTTCCGCAGGATCGCCGATGTCACGGGCCTCGTGATGACCAAGCTCGACGGCACGGCGAAGGGCGGCGTGCTGGTCGCGCTGGCCGACCGCTTCGGCCTGCCGATCCACGCGATCGGCGTCGGCGAGCAGATCGACGACCTCCAGCCCTTCGATCCCGAGGACTTCGCCCGGGCGCTCACCGGCGCCGGCGAGGGCTGAGGCGGGTGCTGCGGCACGCCGCCCTCCTCCTCTTCCTCGCCGCCCCGGCCGCGGCAGAGACGGCCGAGCACTGCCGGGCGCTCTGGGTCGGCCATGCCGGGGCGATGGCGCTCGCCGGTCTCGGCGAGCGGCCGCCGGAGGATGTCGGGGTGGAATGGGGCTGGTGCGTCGCGCGCGGCCTCGCCGCCGACCCCTTCGGCGACGGGCGGGGGGTTCTCTACCCCCGCGTCGCCTGGGCGGCGGGGCAGGCCGCCGACGGCGGGGCGACCTTCGCCGTCGAACTCGAGGCGGCCCCCGCGGGAACCTCGCCGCTCCTCGGCCGGGCCGCCTCGTTCCGCGACCGCGCGGCGCTGTCGCTCGCCCTCGCCGAGGATGCCGCCGCGGGGGTGCTCTCGGTGCGTTTCGGGATCGCCTTCGAGGGGATGAACGGCCTTTCGGCGGAGCTGCGCGCCCCCGGCCTGACCGCCGCGGGTGTGGTGCCCCTGCCGGTCCGGCTGGCGACGGCGGAGCTCAGGTCGTTCAGCGCCGGGATCGAGAGCGACGGACGGCTGGCCGAGCGCTGGGCGGCGCTGTTCCCGCCGCTGGAGCCCCCCGGTGCGGCGGACCGCGCCCAGGCCGCCGCCGTGATCCGTGCACTGCCCGCGGGCGCGATGGATGCGGCCTCGCGCGAGGCGGCCCTCGCGCTCATGCACGACTGGCCCGACCTGCGCGGGCGCGCCAGCATCGAGCTTGATGCGCCCGAGGGATTCCGGCCGTTCGCGCTTGCGGGGCTCGGCGTCGCCCCCGACCCCGCCCGCTGGCTGGGGGCGACGCTGGCGGGCGCGCGCCTGCGCGTCGCCTACCGCCCGTGAGCGCGCCGGCCTGGCCCCGCGCGCGGCATTGATCGCAGGCAGCGCCGTGGTAGTAGGGGGCGGGGGCAAGGAGTGAGCATGAGCGGACGCGCGATCCACCCGGGGCTCAAGGCGGCGCTGGAATTCGGCCCGGCGCTGGCGTTCTTCGCCGCCTACATGTGGCTGAAGGACGAGACCTTCACGCTGGGCAGCACCGCCTATTCGGGTTTCATCGTGGTGACGGCGGCCTTCGTCCCGCTGCTGCTTGCCTGCATCGTCGCGCTCCGGCTCTTGTCGGGGCGGGTCAGCCGGATGCAGGTGGTCACGGCCGTGCTCGTCGTGGTGTTCGGCGGGCTCACCGTCTGGTTCAACGACGAGCAGTTCTTCAAGATGAAGACGACGATCGTCTACGGCGTCTTCGCGCTGATCCTGTTCGCGGGGCTTCTGATGGGGCGCTCGTGGCTCGAGTACGTCATGGGCGAGCTCCTTCCGATGCGGCAGGAAGGCTGGATGATCCTGACCCGGCGGCTCGCCTCGGCCTTCTCGTTCCTTGCCATCGGCAACGAGATCGTCTGGCGGACGATGTCCACCGAGACATGGGTCAAGATCGAGACCTTCGGCTTCCCGCTTGCGCTGTTCCTGTTCCTGTGGGCGCAGATCGTCATGCTCCAGCCCTATGTGATCGAGGAGAAGGAACGCGGCGAGGAGTGAGGCCGCGGCGCCGCGCGCCCGGCCTTCAGCGCCGGAACAGGATCTCCTGCGCCCGCCGGTCGCCCTCGATGGAGGACCGCCTGTCCGCGGCCACCGCCCGCCCGCGCTGCACGGCGGGCCGCGCGCCCACCTCCTCCAGCCAGCGGCGCATGTGGGGCTTGTCGTCCAGCGTCTGCGCCTGGCCCTCCCACAGCGAGGCCCAGGGCCAGATCGCCATGTCGGCGATCGAGTAGAAGTCGCCCGCGACGAAGCGGTTGGCCGCGAGCCGCCGGTCGAGCACGCCGTAGAGCCGCGCCACCTCGCGGCGGTAGCGGTCCTTGGCATAGGGCAGGTCCTGCGGCGGGTCGAGCGCCGGGGCATACTTGAGGAAGTGGTGCGCCTGCCCCGCCATCGGGCCCACGCCGCCCACCTGCCACATCAGCCATTCCTCGACCGCGACGCGCTGGCGTTCGCCCTCGCCGAGGAAGCGGCCCGTCTTGCGGGCGAGATACAGAAGGATCGCCCCCGACTCGAAGACCGAGATCGGCGCCCCGTCGGGCCCGTCGGGATCGACGATCGCCGGCATCCGGTTGTTCGGCGCGATCTTCAGGAACTCGGGGTCGAACTGCTCGCCCGCGCCGATGTTCACGAGCTTCACCCGGTAGGGCAGCCCCATCTCCTCGAGCGCGATGGTGATCTTCCAGCCGTTCGGGGTGGGCCAGTAGTGAAGCTCGATCCCGGCCGTCATGCGCTTCTCCCGCCTCGCTGCCCGCTCCGTCGCGTCGCCCCGCCGCGCCGCACCGTGGCCCCGTCGGCGGAAAGGCGCAAGGGGCTCTGGCGGCAGGGCGCGCTGCATCCTAGATGCGCCGCATGATCGGCAGGCGCACCGCCCTGATCGGCTTCGCGGGCCTCGGCGGCCTCGCGGCCTGGCTGCCCGGAAGCAGCCTCGCCGGCCCGGCGGACCTGTCCGGTCTCGCGCGGGAGGCCGCGGAGGAGAGCGGCGCGCCGGGCGCCACCGTCGGGCGCTGGGGCCCCGGCGGGCCGGAGATCGGCATCCACGGCGCGGCCACCGCAGGGGGCCGGCCGGTCCGCGCGGACGATCTGTGGCACGTGGGCTCGCTCACCAAGTCGATGACCGCCACGCTCGTGGCCCGCCTCGCCGAGGCAGGCCGCATCCGGTGGGAGGATACCGCAGGCGAGGTGCTGGGCCCCGCGATCGGCGGGATCAGGCCCGAGTTTGCTCAGGCGAGCTATGCCGATCTCCTGCGCCACCGCTCCGGCCTCTCGTCCGACCTGTCGCTCCTGTCCTCGATCCGCCTCGGCGGCCGGGCGGAGGACCGCGACCTCCGGGCGGACCGCCTGCGCTATGCCTCGATCATGCTGGCGGAGGAACCGGCCGGGCCGCGCGGGCAGTTCCACTACGCCAATGCCGGTTACGTGGTGGCCGGCGCCATGCTGGAGCAGTCGCTCGGCCGGACGTGGGAAGACCTGATCGGCGAGGGGCTCTTCGCGCCGCTGGGGCTCCTCACGCCGGGCTTCGGGCCGCCGAGCGGCGACGATCCCGTGACGGGGCACCGCAGGCGGCTTCTCGGCGGGCTGCGCCCGGTGCGCCCCTCGCCCTTCGCCGACAACGTGCCGGCGCTGGGCCCGGCAGGCACCGTGCACATCGCGATGGGGGACATGCTGACCTACCTCGCCTGCCACGCGACCGAGGATCCCGGGTTTCTCGGCACGGCGAGCTGGGCGCTACTGCACGAGCCGCCGCCCGAAGGCGAGCCCTACGCGATGGGCTGGACGCGCAATCCCGACGGGACGCTGCGGCACGACGGGTCGAACACCCTGTGGTATGCCTCGATGCTGATCGACCGGGAAAGGCGGCGCGCGGCGGCGGTGTTCATGAACGCCTTCGCGGGGCGCGAGGTGCAGCGCCCGCTGGCGGCGCGGATCCTCGCCCGCGCGATCGCGGACTGACCGCCCGGGCCCGCGCCGGGGATCACGGCGCGGCGGCAGCCCCTCCCTCCAGGCTCCGGGTGCCTTGCAGCCCCAGGAGCCGCGACCAGCGGGGCGCCGCGCCGTCGGGCAGGCTGGCGCGCAGAAGCGGCAGCGGAAGCGCGCCCGAGAGGATCGCGCGGTAGAGCGGAAAGAGGCCCGGGCGCAGGTAGCCCGACCAGTGGCATATCCGGCGGGTGGCCGGCGCCACGGGGTATCCCAGCGCCGCGAGGGCGCGGATCGTCTCGGCGTCGCCGATCTGCAGGTCGGTCCAGTTCGCGCGGGGACGGCTCAGCCCGTGGCCGAGCGCCCGCGCACCGGGCCGGTGCAGGGCGATCATCCACTCGATCAGCAGGTCGAAGAGATCGTTCTCGCGGCTCGCCACGTTGACGACCTCGGCGCTCCGTCCGGCGGGCGCGTCCATCGCCGCCTCGGCGGCGTCGCGGAACTCTGCCGGGGTGATCAGGATCGCGCGGCGCACCGACCCGGCCGGCGCCCGGCCGAGCGCGGCGAGCGCCACGCGCCCCCCGAGGCTGTGGGCGACGATATCCGCCTGCCGCCCGCGGCCGGAGAGGATGGCGAGCACGCGGGCGAGCGCGACCCCGGCGCGCCCCGCCTCGGCCCAGGCGCGCCACAGGCTTCCGGTCGCCTGCCAGCCGAACGCGATGCCGAGCGCGGCGGACTCCTCGCGCAGGCCGAGGTGATGCGGCCAGGAAAGTCCGCGCCGGCCGTCGCCCGACCCGCCGGACGACAGGATGTAGCCGTGCGGGCAGCGCCCGTGGCGGCCCGGCGCGTACTTGTAGCCGTGGATCATCACCGTCACCGGGGCGCCTTCGGGAAGCGTGTCGAGCGCCCCGAGGAGCGTGGCCACCCCGGAAACGGCGCTCGTCTCGGCGTCGATCCGTATCAGGGGCACGGTAAACCTCCGTCCACTAGATTTCGTGGCCACAACTAGACCTCGCTTACGACACCCCGATGAAGCCCCGGTTACCGATGCGTGACGATGCCCGCCGGCAACACCCCGCCAGCGCCCGGCCCCGGTGCTGCCGCAGGCCGCGGCGACCATCCCGCGGGGGCAAGGCCGGCCGGCGACGTGCCTTGACGGGCGCCGCGGCCGGGTCTATCCACCCGCAGCCGTGGCGATTTGTCTTCCGGATTGCGGGCCACGTTAAACAAGCCGCTAAAGAGGATCAGGGCGCGCCCCCGGCCTCTTTCCGGTCCGGGGGCTTTGTCTTTCGCCGGAGGGCGTCATGGACTGGAAAGCGCGGACCAGGGCGGTGCACGAGGGCAGCCGCCGCAGCCAGTATGGCGAGATGGCCGAGGCGATCTTCCTGACGCAGGGCTTCGTCTACCCAACCGCCGAGGCCGCCGAGGCGCGCTTCCTGAAGGCCGGCGAGGACGAGTTCATCTATGCCCGCTACGGCAACCCCACCACCCGGATGTTCGAGGAGCGGATCGCCGCGCTGGAAGGGACGGAGGATGCCTTCGCCACCGCAAGCGGCATGGCCGCGGTCAGCGGCGCGCTGATGAGCTGCCTGCGGGCGGGAGACCATGTGGTCAGCGCGCGCGCCCTCTTCGGATCCTGCCTCTACGTTCTGGAGGAGGTGCTGGGGAAGTTCGGGGTGCGCGTGACCTTCGTCGATGGTGCCGATCTCGACCAGTGGCGCGCGGCGGTGACGCCGGGCACGAAGGCGGTGTTCTTCGAGTCGATGTCGAACCCCACGCTGGAGCTGGTTGATATCGCGGCAGTTTCCGGGATCGCCCATGCCGCGGGCGCGCTGGTGATCTGCGACAACGTGTTCGCCACGCCGGTCTTTTCCCGCGCGGTCGAACAGGGCGCCGATGTCGTGGTCTATTCCACGACGAAGCACATCGACGGGCAGGGCCGCGCCTTGGGCGGGGTGGTCTGCGGCAGCCGCGAGTTCGTCCGCAAGACGCTTGAGCCCTACATGAAGCACACCGGGGGCAGCATGTCCCCCTTCACCGCGTGGCTCCACCTGAACGGCATGGCGACGCTCGACCTGCGCTGCCGGGCGATGGCCGATACCGCGCTGGCCGTGGCGCGGGCGCTGGAGGGGCATCCGCAGGTGACGAAGGTGATCTATCCGGGGCTCGCAAGCCACCCCCAGCACGCGCTGGCCATGGCGCAGATGGGGTCGGGCGGCACGCTCGTCACCTTCGAGGTCAAGGGCGGGAAGGAGGCGGCCTTCCGCTTCCTGAACGCGCTCACGATCGCCAGGATTTCCAACAACCTCGGCGACGCCAGGACCATCGCGACCCATCCCGCGACCACCACGCACCAGCGGCTGCCGCAGGACCAGAAGGACGCCCTCGGCATCACCCCCGGCCTGATCCGCCTGTCCCTGGGGCTGGAGGACGCGGACGACCTGATCGCCGACCTGACCGCTGCGCTCGGGCGGGCCTGAAGCCCCTCACGGCGCGCCGCGGCCCCGGCGGATGATCCGGCGGGCGCCGCCGCGCGTATCACCACGCAAACGGGGGCAGGCCGCGGGGCGGCACCGCCCCCCTCCGATCGCGCGTGACAGGGGGCCGAGGTGAACGTCCACTCAACCGAATTCGAACGCGAGCCGACCCGCGAGGAAGCCGCACGGGCGCTCGGGCTCCTGCGCCGCTGGGCCGCCGCCGCGTCCCAGACCGAGATCGAGACGCTCGACCCGCTCCTCGGGCGCATCCTGCCCGGCCAGGCGGTGAGCGACTATCCCGCACTCGCCCGCGCCTACCCCGAGGACTTCGAGGCGACCGAGGCCTACAGGGCGACGCTCCCCGACCTCCAGAACGGCCCGGAAAGCCTGATCCGCGGCGCGCGCCGGGTGATCCAGCATGTCGGCATCTCGAACTTCCGCCTGCCGATCCGCTTCCACACCCGCGACAACGGCGACGTCACGCTCGAGACCTCGGTGACCGGCACGGTCAGCCTCGATGCCGAGAAGAAGGGCATCAACATGAGCCGCATCATGCGGTCGTTCTACCGCCATGCGGAGCGCACCTTCTCCTTCGGCACGATCGAGGCGGCGCTCGACGACTACAAGGCCGACCTCGGCAGCTTCGACGCCCGGATCCAGATGCGCTTCTCGTTCCCGGTGCGCGTGCGCTCGCTCCGCTCGGGGCTGGAGGGCTGGCAGTACTACGACATCGCCCTCGAACTCGTCGAGACCGCCGGGGTGCGGCGCAAGATCATGCACCTCGACTACGTCTATTCCTCGACCTGTCCGTGCTCGCTCGAACTGTCGGAACATGCCCGGCGGTTCCGCGGCCAGCTTGCCACGCCGCATTCCCAGCGGTCGGTCGCGCGGATCTCGGTCGAGATCCTGCCCGGCGAATGCCTCTGGTTCGAGGACCTGATCGAGCTGTGCCGCGCCGCGGTCCCGACCGAGACGCAGGTCATGGTCAAGCGCGAGGACGAGCAGGCCTTCGCGGAACTCAACGCCGCGAACCCGATTTTCGTCGAGGATGCCGCCCGCCTCTTCGCCGCGCGGCTCGAGGCCGACGCGCGCGTGGGCGACTTCCGGGTGGTGGCGAGCCATCAGGAATCGCTTCACAGCCACGATGCGGTCAGCGTTCTCACCGAGGGCGAGACCTTCGCGGCGCAGAGCCTCGATCCGCGCCTCTTCGCATCGCTCTTCCACGTCGGCTGACCGGATCGGGCCGGCCTCCGGCCGCCCGCGCCGGGCCTCAGGCCCGGAAGCCGCCGCGCCGCTGCCGCCGGCGGCGCGCCCCGCGGGGTTGCGTCCAGTCGAGATGATCGACAAGCGCCGCGGCATGGCGCGCCTCGCGCCGGGCGCGGGATGCGCGGACGACATGCCGCGTGACGTAGAGAAGCTGCGCAACGCAGAGCAGCACAAGCGATATCTCGAGCAGCATCGGCGCCCCCGTCCGTTGCCAAGGCCCGGTCGATCCAGATTCGCGAGCGGCGATCATCGCCCGCTGTCGATGAACCCATGATGAACGGCGCAAGGCCCGGTTGCAGCGGCGCGGGGGCGCCTGCCTGCGCGACCCTGCGCGCCGGAGCGCAGCGCCGACCTCAGCGCCAGAACTGCCGCCCGCCCGGTTTCTGGCGGCGCCGGGCAGGCCGGTTCCAGTCGATCTGCGCCGCGAGCGCACGGCGCTCGCGTTCCGCGCGCCGCCGCTTCAGGGCCCGCAGGTGCCGCCGCGACAGCAGCAGCAGAAAGGCCAGCACCAGCAGGACGAGGGAAAGTTCGAGAAGCATCGCGGTCCGCACTGTCGAGCTGGCAGGGTGGGTCCTGCACGGAGAGAAACTTCGTCTCCAGAATGGAAACGATACCACGCGCCGGGGAGAGAGCAAGCGCCCCGCGCGCCGCGCCGGCCAGGCTCGCATCCCCGCCGCGACGGGCTCCTTGACACCTGCATGGTGCCCGGCCAAGCCTCGTGCCATGCCCGATCTGCGCCCTGTGGGATATGTCATCGGCCTTCTCGTCGCGGCGCTCGGCGCGACCATGCTGGTTCCGATGACGCTGGATCTGGCAGCCGGAAACGGCCACTGGCGCGTGTTCCTGCAGAGCGCCGTCGTCACGGCGCTTTCCGGCACCCTGCTCGCGCTTGCCTCGGCCAATGCGGTGTCGGCGCGGCTGACCCTTCAGCAGACCTTCCTCCTGACGACCGGAGTCTGGGTCGCGCTGCCGGCCTTCGGCGCGATCCCCTTCGTCTTCGGGGCCACCGAGGCGCGCGTCGTCGATGCCGCGTTCGAGGCCATGTCGGGCCTGACGACGACGGGATCGACCGTGTTCGCCGGTCTCGACCGGCTGCCCGAGGGCGTGCTGCTCTGGCGATCCATGCTGCAATGGTTCGGCGGCATCGGCATCATCGTCGTCGCGATGGTCTTCCTGCCCGAGCTCCGCATCGGCGGAATGCAGATCTTCCGCTCCGAGGCCTTCGAGACCATGGGCAAGATCCTGCCCCGCGCCGCTGAGATCGCGGGGCGCATCTCGGCCATCTACGTCGCGCTGACGGTCGCCTGCGCCTTCGCCTACGCCGTCGTCGGCATGAGCGCCTTCGATGCCGTCAACCATGCGCTCACGACGCTCTCGACCGGGGGCTTCTCGACCCGCGACGCCTCCTTCGGCGTCTATCAGGGGCCGGCCGAGTACGTGGCCGCCGTGTTCATGGTGCTTGCAAGCCTCCCCTTCGTGCGCTTCGTGCAGTTCGCCGCAGGCACGGCGCAGCCGCTGTTCCGGGACAGCCAGATCCGCGCCTTCCTCGGGGTGATCCTCGTCGTCACCCTCGCGATGACCGCCTACCGCATGCTGACGAAGGGCGACGATCCCGAACACGCCTTCCGCGAGGGCATCTTCAACGTCACCTCGATCATCACCGGCACCGGCTACGCCTCGGTCGACTACCAGCTCTGGGGCGCCTTCCCGGTGGTGGTCTTCTTCTTCCTCGGCCTCGTCGGCGGCTGCGCCGGCTCCACCTGCTGCTCGGTCAAGGTCTTCCGCTACCAGATCCTGTTCTCGGCGATCGGCGCGCAGATCCGCCGCATCCATTCCCCCTCGGGCGTGTTCATGCCCCGGTTCGAGGGCCAGCCCGTGCCGCAGGACGTGCTGGCCTCGATCATGTCGTTCTTCGTGATCTTCGTGGTCTCGATCGGGGTCATGTCGGTCCTGCTCGGGATGACCGGGCTCGACTTCGTGACCTCGCTCTCGGGCGCCGCGACGGCGATCGCCAACGTCGGCCCCGGTCTCGGCCCGACGATCGGCCCGGCCGGCAACTTCGCGCTGCTGAACGACGCGGCCAAGTGGATCCTGGTCTTCGGGATGCTGGCCGGGCGGCTCGAGCTTCTCGTCGTCTACGCGATCTTCACCGTCCGGTTCTGGAGGGTCTGATGGAAAGCCGTCCGCTCGGCGCGCAGATCGCGCACCTTCTCCGGGCCCAGGGTGTCGAGGTCGTGTTCGGCGTGCCCGGCGTGCACAACCAGGAACTCTACCGCGGCATCGAGGAGGCCGGCCTCGGCCACGTGCTGCCGCGCCACGAACAGGGCGCGGGCTTCATGGCCGACGGCTACGCCCGGGCGACCGGGCGGCCCGGCGTCGCCTTCGTGATCACCGGGCCGGGGCTGACCAACATCCTGACGCCGATGGGCCAGGCGCTCAGCGACAGCGTGCCCATGCTGGTGATCTCGTCCTGCCTCGATCCCGCCGACGCGGGCGCAGGCAAGGGCAAGCTGCACGAGATGAAGGACCAGGAGGGCGCGGCGGCCACCGTCGCCGACTGGTCCCACACCGCCGCCGACGCCGAGGGCGCCTACCGCCTGATCTCCCGGGCCTTCCGCGAGTTCCGCGCCGGACGGCGCGGGCCGAAGCACGTGCAGATCCCGGTCGGGCTCCTCTCCGCGCCCGCTCCTGCCTGGCGCGAGGAGACCCACGCCGAGGGGCGTCTCCTCCCCGACCCGCAGAACGTGCTCGCCGCCGCGGCGATGCTCGGCCGGGCGCGGCGGCCGCTCGCGATCCTCGGCGGCGGCGCGGCGCAGGCGGCGGCCGAACTCGGCCGGCTCCTGCCCCGGCTCGGGGCGGCCGCCTTCACCACCTATGCCGGTCGCGGCACCGTCGATCCGGGCTATCCGCTCTGGCTCGGCAGCATGCTGGCACGGCCGGGCAGCCGCGAGGTGATCGCCTCGGCCGATCTCGTCCTGGTGATCGGCTCGCGGCTCTCCGAGGTCGACATCTGGCGCGAGGATCTCGGCCACACCGGCCGCATGATCCGCGTCGACACCGATGCCGACGCGCCGGTCGACCGCGCGCGCTCGTCCTACACCATCCGCGCCGACGCCCGCGCCTTCTGCGCCGCGCTGGAGGAGGCGCTCGGCGACCGGCAGGCACCGCCGGGCTGGACGCCGGTGGAATGCGCGGCCCTCCGCGCCCGCTGGCGCGCCGAGATCGACGCCGAGCGTCCCGGCATCCTGCCCGTCTGCGACGCGCTTAGGCAGGCGCTGCCGGCGGACACGGTGATCTATTCCGACATGACCCAGTTCGCCTACGCCGCGAAGGAGGTCTGGGACCTGCCCGCCCCCGGGCTCTGGCACCACCCCTTCGGCTTCGGCACGCTCGGCTACGCGCTTCCCGCCGCCATCGGCGGCAAGGTCGGGCTCCCCCGGCGCCCGGTCGTCGCCATCGCGGGGGACTACGGGTTCCAGTACACGGTGCAGGAACTCGGCACGGCGGTCGAGCTCGGCCTGCCCCTGCCGGTCCTCGTCTGGGACAACGACCGCCTCGGCGAGATCGAGGCCAGCATGGTCCGCGCCCAGATCGCGCCGACCGCGGTGACCTTGCGGAACCCCGACTTCCTGGCGCTCGCCCGAGCCTGGGGCGCCCTCGCCGAGGAGCCGCGCTCGCTTCCCGCGCTGCGCGACGCCGTCGCGCGGGCGCTCGCCGCGCCGGGGCCGACCCTGATCCGCATGCGCCCCGGCCTCGCCTGAGGCCGTCGGGGCGGCACTTTCGGCCCCGAAGTACTCCGGGGGGCCGCCGCCAGGCGGCGGGGGCAGCGCCCCCTCCGAAGCCCTCAGGTCTCGACCTCGTAGGGCAGCAGGCCCCGGCGGTCGGGGTCGATCCTCAGCCGGCGCTCCAGCGGCGGGACCGAGCGCTGGTGGCAGCCCGCCCGCTCGCAGATCCGGCAGGAGATCCCGATCGGCTCGAAGCCGCGGCTGAGGTCGAGGTCGTCGGCATAGACGAGCTCGCGCGCGTGGCGGATCTCGCAGCCGAGCCCGATCGCGAAGCGCCGGACCGGCGCGCCCCAGGCGCCGCCGGGCTTCGAGACCTCGCGCGCGAGGCAGAGGTAGCGCACGCCGTCCGGCGTCTCGGCGAGCTGGCGCAGGAATCGGCCCGGCGCCTCGAAGGCGCGGTGCACGTTCCAGAGCGGGCAGGCCCCGCCGAAGCGCGCGAACTGGAGCCGGGTGGCCGAATGCCGCTTCGTGATCGTTCCGGCCTGGTCCACCCGCACGAAGAAGAACGGCACCCCCTTCGCGCCCGGCCGCTGGAGCGTGGAGAGGCGGTGGGCCACCTGCTCGATCGAGGCGCCGAAGAGGTCGGCCAGCCGCTCGATGTCGTGCCGCTCGGCCCGCGCGGCCTCGAGGAAGGCGCGGTAGGGCAGGAGCGCGGCCCCCGCGAAGTAGTTCGCAAGCCCCGTCTTGGCGATGCCGCGTGCGGTGTCGGACTGGAACCGGGCGAGGTCGAGCGTGGCCTCGAGAAGGTCGTCCTGGGTAACGAGGGCGACCTGGTGGAGGAGCTGGAACACCCGCGTCGGCGGCGCCGCGCGGGAGGAAAGCGTCACGCGGCCGCCCTCGACCGCCCGCAGCGCGGGGATGTCGGCCAGCTCGACCGAGAGCCCCGCCTTCTCGAGCGCGGCGACAGCCAGCGGCACCGGGTCGGCCCGGGCGCCGTCGGGGCAGGCGAAGCGTTCGGCCGCGTGATCGACCGCATCGAGGTAATTGTCGCAATAGTGAAAGAAATCGCGCACTTCCTCCCAGGGAGAGGGCTGCAATGTTGCATCTTCCCTGCCCAGCGCCTCGTCCAGCGAGGCCAGGCGCTCGTGGGTCCGCCGGTAGGCGCGGTGCAGGTCGAGCACCGCGCGCGCCAGCGCCGGGGCGTTCGAGGCGGCAAGCCGCAGGTCGGCAAGCGGCGGCGGCGCGGGCAGCGCCGGGTCGGAAAGCGCCTCGCGCAGGTCCGAGACGAGCCGCTCGGCGTCGCCGGCCGAAAGCTCGGTCACGTCGAAGCCGAACTCCTGCGCCAGCGCCAGCACCACGCCGGCCGAGACCGGCCGGTGGTTGTTCTCCATCTGGTTGAGGTAGGGCAGCGAGACCCCGAGCTTCTCGGCGAAGGCCCTCTGCGTCAGCCCGAGCCGCGCGCGCGTCTCGCGCAGCTTGACGCCGGCATAGAGCTTCTGCGTGGCCATCGCGCGCCTGCTGCCCCTGCGGGGTCCCTTACCCTGCCTTGGGTTTGCGACTGCAAACTAGCGTTTGCAAAGCGTCTCAGGCAACACCCTTCGCGCGCGCCCGCCGGATCACGTAGAGGATCGAGACCACCGAGGCGACCGAGGTTCCCAGCATCAGGTAAAGAAGCGGATAAGGCCCCGTCCCGGGGGTGAGCAGCGCACCGGCCAGCGCCGAGAGCGCCGCGCCGCCGCCGATCATGATCGCGCCGCCGAGCCCCGAGGCCGAGCCCGCGAGCCGGGGCCGGACCGAGAGCATTCCCGCCGTGGCGTTCGGCAGGACCATGCCGTTGCCGAGGCCGACGAAGGTCATGAAGCCGAAGAACACCGCCGGATGGGTGGCGCCGGCCAGCTCCACCGCCAGAAGCACCGCGAGCCCCGCGCAGGTCAGCACCGTCCCCGCCAGCACCATCCGGTTGATCCCGAAGCGCACCGAGTAGCGGCCCGAAAGGAAGTTGCCCGCCGCATAGCCGAGCGCCGGGGCGCCGAAGTAGAAGCCGAGCGCGGCGGGGGAGAGGCGGTAGACCTCGGAGCCCACGAAGGGCGCGCCGCCGAGGTAGGCGAAGAACGCCCCCGAGGCGAAGGCCGTCAGGCAGTAGCCCCAGAACCGCGGCGAGGCGAGGAGCTCGGGGTATTGCCGGAACTGTTCGGCGAAGCTCGCCGAGCGGTTCATTGCCGTCTCGCCCTGGTCGGCCCAGGTCAGCCAGAGCGTCAGCAGGCCGCAGACGAGCAGCAGGACGAAGCTCGCCTGCCAGGAATAGACCTCCTCGAGCGCGCCGCCGATCATCGGGCCGACCATCGGCACCACGGCCATGCCCATCGTGACGTAGCCGATCATCGAGGCGGCCTCTTCCTGCGGGACCATGTCGCGCACCACCGCCCGCCCGATCACCAGCCCCGCGACGATCACCGCCTGCAGGGCGCGGAAGGCCAGGAAGACCTCCACCGTCGGCGCGAGGAGCGTGCCGACCGTGGCGAGAAGGAAGATGCCGATCGAGCCGAGCATCACCGGCCGCCGGCCGAAGCGGTCGGAGATCGGGCCGATGAAGACCTGGAGCACGGCGTTCACGCCGAGGTAGAGGGCGACGGAGAGCTGGATCAGGCGGTAATCGGTCTGGAAATGGTCGGCCATCGCCGGAAGCGAGGGCAGGAAGATGTTCATCGACAGCGCCCCGAGCCCGGCGAGCAGGACGAGCGTCATGATGTGCGGCGGGGTGGTGCGGTCGAGGAAGCGGACCGCGGGTCGGCTGGACATGGCGCCAGAGGTAGGACGCCGGCGCGGCGATGTCCACGGGGGCGCTGGCGCGCGTCGGGCAGGCCCCGCGCCCCGTCAGGCGGCGCCTACCACTTCTGGAACACGAGCCACGCCCCCGCGGCGATCAGCGCGAAGCCGAGGACGTGGTTCAGCGCCACGGGCTCGCGGAGGTAAAGCACTGTAAAGACGAGGAAGATCGAGAGGGTGATGACCTCCTGGATCGTCTTGAGCTCCACCGCCGAGAAGTGGCCGTGCCCGATCCGGTTCGCCGGGACCTGGAGCAGATACTCGAAGAAGGCGATGCCCCAGCTCACGAGGATGACGATGTAGAGCGGCGCGGCCTTGTGCTTGAGGTGGCCGTACCAGGCGAAGGTCATGAAGACGTTGGAGGCGATCAGGAGGCCGATCGTGACGACGGGGACGGGGAGGTTCATGGGGGAAACTCGCGTGGGGGACGGGCGCGGTATACAGCCCGCCGCGAAGGCTGCGCCAGAGGGAGGCAGGACCGGGTGCCCGCGTTTCGGCGGGCTGCACAACCCGTGCACAACCTGTACACAGCCCGTGCACCGCGCGACGGCCGGGCAAGCCCGCCGCCCGGACGGATTTGCGATGTTGCAGTTATAGCGGAGATCTCTGCAAAAACTTTGCAAAGTTGCGATCTTTGGCTTTGCCCCGGCGCCGGCCCCGCCTATGGTCCCGCGCGGGCGCAGCGCTTGGGGGAGGAAGCCGGTGCACGACATCCTTGCGGAACTGGAGGCCCGCCGCGGCGTGGCGCGTCTCGGCGGCGGCGAGCGGCGGATCGCGGCGCAGCACGCCAAGGGCAAGCTGACCGCCCGCGAGCGGATCGAGCTTCTGCTCGACGAGGGCTCGTTCGAGGAATTCGACATGTTCGTCGCCCACCGCTGCACCGACTTCGGGATGCAGGCCGAACGGCCGGCGGGCGACGGCGTGGTGACCGGCTGGGGCACGATCAACGGGCGGATGGTCTACGTCTTCAGCCAGGACTTCACCGTGTTCGGCGGCTCGCTGAGCGAGACCCATGCCCAGAAGATCTGCAAGATCATGGACATGGCGATGCAGAACGGCGCGCCGGTGATCGGCATCAACGATTCGGGCGGCGCGCGCATCCAGGAGGGGGTGGCCTCGCTGGCCGGCTATGCCGAGGTCTTCCAGCGCAACATCATGGCCTCGGGCGTGGTGCCGCAGATCTCGCTCATCATGGGCCCCTGTGCGGGCGGCGCGGTCTATTCCCCGGCGATGACCGACTTCATCTTCATGGTGAAGGACACCTCCTACATGTTCGTGACCGGCCCCGACGTGGTGAAGACGGTGACGAACGAGGTGGTCACCGCCGAGGAGCTGGGCGGCGCCTCGACGCACACGCGCAAGTCCTCGGTGGCCGACGGGGCCTTCGAGAACGACGTGGAGGCGCTGGCCGAGGCGCGGCGGCTGTTCGACTTCCTGCCGCTCAACAACCGCGACAAGGCGCCGGTCCGGCCGTTCTTCGACGATCCGGGGCGCATCGAGCCGAGCCTCGACACGCTGATTCCCGACAACCCCAACACCCCCTACGACATGAAGGAGCTGATCCTGAAGGTCGCCGACGAGGGGGACTTCTTCGAGATCCAGGCGGACTTCGCCAAGAACATCATCGTCGGCTTCATCCGCATCGAGGGCTCGACCGTCGGCGTGGTGGCGAACCAGCCGATGGTGCTGGCGGGCTGCCTCGACATCGATTCGTCGCGCAAGGCGGCGCGATTCGTCCGCTTCTGCGACGCCTTCGAGATCCCGATCCTGACCTTCGTGGACGTGCCGGGCTTCCTTCCGGGGACGGAGCAGGAATATCGCGGCATCATCAAGCACGGGGCGAAGCTTCTCTTCGCCTACGGCGAGGCGACCGTGCCGAAGGTGACGGTGCTCCTGCGCAAGTGCTACGGCGGGGCCTATGTCGTCATGGCCTCGAAGCACCTGCGCGGCGACTTCAACTATGCCTGGCCGACGGCCGAGGTGGCGGTGATGGGCGCCAAGGGCGCGGTCGAGATCCTCTACCGCAGCGAGGCGGGCGACCCGGCGAAGGTGGCGCAGCGGGTGAAGGACTACGAGGACCGCTTCGCGAATCCCTTCGTCGCGGCCGAGAAGGGCTTCATCGACGAGGTGATCATGCCCCATTCGACCCGCCGCCGGGTGGCGCGGGCCTTCGCGAGCCTGAGGACGAAGCGGCTGACGAACCCCTGGAAGAAGCACGACAACATCCCGCTATGATCCGCGCCGCGCTTCTCCTGCTGCTGGCGGGGCCCGTCTGGGCCGGGCCCGAGCTGCCGACGGGGCTCGCGGCCGAGCCGTTCGACCGGCTGGTCGAGGTGCAGCCGGGGGGCGAGCGCTGGCTGGTGCTCCGCTATCTCGCGCCGGACCTTCCGGGGACCGACTACGAGGCGGTCGTGCCGGACCTGGACTTCCTCTGCGAAACCGAGGGGCTTCCCGCCGCCGACGAGGAGGGCGGAATCGTGCAGGTGGTCATCGTGCTGATGGACCGGGCCGTCCCGCGCGGGACGCCGGACCCGGAGGCGACGCAGTACATCGGCTCCTATCTCGTCGGGGACGGGGTCTGCGAATGGGAATAAGCGTTCCGTTCCAGAGCTCTCGGCGCGATCTTGCCGAGCCCCGGCGGCGGCCTGATGCAATCACGTCACAGCCGCAGGCCTTGCGCTTTGCGCCTCGTGCTTTCGCCGTCCGTTGCGGTATTGTCACTGCGGGTAAGACCCAAATCACCGCGTGGGCGGGGGCAGTGCTGCCGCAAGGCGACTGCTTGTCCGCGTGTCGAACCAGGAGAAAAACATGTCGACCACCGTCAAGACCCTTCTCGCCCTCAGCCTCGTGGCTTTCGTGGCGGCCTGCGCCCAGCAGGAAGAGCCGGCTCCGGCCCCCGTCGTCACGCCCGAGCCGGTCTCGCAGAAGTACTGATCGGTTTTCCGCGCGGCTTGCCGCAGCGGAATCGCGCGCGGTCCGGCACACCGGGCCGCGCGCATATTTTTTGCTCAACCCCGGCGCGCGGCGGGTGTATTCTGGAACAACCGAACTTTTCTTCGGAGGGACAGAATCTTGCAATTCTCGCGTATCCTGCCGCTGGTTGCGGCGGCAGCTCTGGTGCTTGTGTCCTGCGCGCAGCAGGAGGAGCCGGAACCCATCCGCCCGGAGCCCATCTACAACAAGCTGGGCGACATCGTCGGCGGCTGCGTGCCCGAGGGCCGCATCCCGCAGACGGCCTACGAGCGGTCGCTGCCTTCGTGCGAGCAGCAGTGCCCGGCCGGGCAGTCGAGCGTCTATACCGCGAACGTCGGCTACCGGTGCGTGCCGGTCGACCAGCGGTGCCCGCCCGGCCAGACCGCCGTCACCGGGACGACCTTCGCCGGCTACCGCTGCGTGCCGATCAACCAGCCCGATAGCGGGCAGCCTGGGCGGAACCCGAACCAGACCGTGCCCTGATACCCTGCGCACCGGCATGGCGGCCTCGCGGAGGCCGCCATGCTGAAGCATCGCGGCTTTCCCGGCCGCCTCCCCGGCACCGATTTCCAGTTCGTCATCCGGCGCGCGAATCCCCGCGGCGTCACCCCGCTCGTCGCGCGCAAGCGTCACCCCGACCGGCGCCCCGAGGACCGCCGCGCCGATTCGGCGTTCATGGCCGCGCTCTGGGCGCATTTCGGCGCAGAACCCTTCGAGCGGGGCAACCTCGATGCCGGGCGGCTGTCCTGGCTTTTCGGGCGCGAGGTCGTTCCGGCCTCTGAGCCGTTCGACCCCGCGAGCTACGAGGCGCTTCTGCGCATCGACGTGGAGCGCGCGCGGCAGTCGTTTCCCGAGGCCTTCGAGGAGGAATGAGGGCCGTGGTTTCGCGCATAGGTTGTGCAGGCGCGCGGATTTCAGCCGATGCCGGGAGGGCGCCGGAAATGGCGTTTGCCTGTGCGGGGGAATCGCGCGAAGGTTGTCTGGCGGTGGAACCCTCCAGCAAATCGATCCGCCGCGATTGTCAAAACCGTTACCCTTCCCCTTCTCTACGGCCTGACCCGTCCCGGGTCAGGCCGACTTTGTTGGCACCACCCGGCGCTCGGCCCGTTAGGCAGAGAACCGCACAGGTCCGTGACGGTCGCGGCTTTGGCTTTGACACTTTGACGGCCGGCGCCGATAATTGCCGAACAAAAACCCTTGTTGGAGGCAGAGCACAATGCACGTCCTTAGGCTCGGCGCCGTCCTGGCGCTTGTCACCCCGCTCGCGGGATGTCTCGAGAACGATACCGAGCGGGCGCTTGCCGGCGCGGCGGCCGGAGCCGTCATCGCCGACGCGACCGAGAACAGCGTCACGACCGGCGCCCTGGTGGGTGCAGGCGCGGGCGCGTTCTGCGACGACCTCGGTCTCTGCCGCCGGAGCTATTGATCCGGCCGGCCCGCAAGCGGGATCGGGCCAGGTAGCGAAACAACCGACATCCGGAAGGGCCACCGGGGCAACGCACGCCGGTGGCCCTTCCGCATTTGTGCGCCCGGTTGAGCCGCGGCGCGGGGGGAAGGGGCAGAGATGTTCAAGAAGATCCTGATCGCCAACCGGGGCGAGATCGCGTGCCGCGTCATCAAGACCGCGCGTCGGATGGGCATCGCGACGGTGGCCGTCCATTCCGACGCCGACCGTGGCGCGCTGCATGTGCAGATGGCCGACGAGGCGGTGCGCATCGGGCCGCCGCCGGCCAGCCAGTCGTACATCGTGATCGACAACATCCTGCGGGCGATCCGCGAGACGGGCGCCGAGGCGGTGCATCCCGGCTACGGGTTCCTCAGCGAGAACCCGGCCTTCGCCGAGGCGCTCGAGCGCGAGGGCGTGGCCTTCATCGGGCCGCCGGCGAGCGCCATCGAGGCGATGGGCGACAAGATCACCTCGAAGAAGCTCGCCGCCGAGGCGGGGGTCTCGACCGTGCCGGGCTGGATGGGCCTGATCGCGGACGCCGACGAGGCCGTCACCATCAGCCAGAAGATCGGCTACCCGGTGATGATCAAGGCCTCGGCCGGCGGCGGCGGCAAGGGAATGCGCATCGCCTGGAACGACCGCGAGGCGCGGGAGGGCTTCCAGTCCTCGAAGAACGAGGCGGCCTCGTCCTTCGGCGACGACCGCATCTTCATCGAGAAGTTCGTGACCCAGCCGCGCCACATCGAGATCCAGGTGCTGGCCGACAAGCACGGGAACTGCGTCTACCTGCACGAGCGGGAGTGCTCGATCCAGCGGCGCAACCAGAAGGTCGTGGAGGAGGCGCCCTCGCCCTTCCTCGACGAGGCGACGCGGAAGGCGATGGGCGAGCAGGCCTGCGCGCTGGCCCGCGCGGTCGGCTACGCCAGTGCCGGGACGGTGGAGTTCATCGTGGACGGCGCGCGCAACTTCTACTTCCTGGAGATGAACACGCGCCTCCAGGTGGAGCACCCGGTGACCGAGCTCATCACCGGCATCGACCTCGTGGAGCAGATGATCCGGGTCGCCGCGGGCGAGGCCCTGCCGTTCCGCCAGGAGGACCTGAGGATCCACGGCTGGGCGATCGAGAACCGCCTCTATGCCGAGGATCCCTACCGCAACTTCCTGCCCTCGATCGGCCGGCTGACCCGCTACCGCCCGCCGGAGGAGAGCCGCAGTCCGACGGCGGTGGTGAGGAACGACACCGGCGTCTACGAGGGCGGCGAGATCAGCATGTACTACGACCCGATGATCGCCAAGCTCTGCACCTGGGCGCCGACGCGGGAGGCCGCGATCGAGGAGATGCGGATCGCGCTCGACGCCTTCGAGGTGGAGGGGATCGGGCACAACCTGCCGTTCCTCTCGGCGGTGATGGACCATCCGCGCTTCGTGGCGGGCGAGATGACGACGGCCTTCATCGCCGAGGAATGGCCGGACGGCTTCCAGGGGGTGACGCTGCCCGAGCCGCAGCTCCGCCGGATCGCGGCGGCGGCGGCGGCGATGTTCCGGGTGGCCGAGATCCGCCGCACCCGGATCAGCGGCACGATGGGCAACCACGAGCGGCGCGTCGGCAGCGAGTGGGTCGTCTCGCTTCAGGGCGCGGAGTTCCCGGTGACCATCGCCGCCGACCGCGCGGGCTCGACCGTGCGCTTCGCCGACGGCGAGGAGAAGCGCGTGGCCTCGGACTGGACGCCGGGCCAGCCGCTCGCCCGGCTCGACATCGACGGGGCGCCCCTGGTCCTGAAGGTGGGCAAGATCCCGATGGGCTTCCGCATCCGCACCCGGGGCGCGGACCTGAAGGTGCACGTGCGCACGCCGCGGCAGGCCGAGCTTGCCCGCCTGATGCCGGAGAAGGCGCCGCCGGACACCTCGCGCTTCCTGCTCTGCCCGATGCCGGGGCTGGTCGTGAAGGTGGACGTGGCCGAGGGCGACACGGTCGAGGAGGGCCAGGCGCTCTGCACCGTGGAGGCGATGAAGATGGAGAACATCCTGCGCGCCGAGCGCCGCGCGGTGGTGAAGCGGATCGCGGCCGGTCCCGGGGCGAGCCTCGCGGTGGACGACGTCATCATGGAGTTCGACCCGGCGCCGGCCGGGAAGCCCTGAGGCGATGGAACTGGCCCTGCACATCGGCGCGCACCGCACCGCGACGACGTCGCTGCAGCAGACGCTGGGAAAGGCATCGGCGGAGCTTGCCGCGGCGGGCATGGCGTTCTGGGGGCCCGAAGCGATGCGCGTGCCCGGCCGGCGCGACCACGCGCGCAACCTGCGCCGCGCGGCGGAGGACGCGGCCGCGCGCGCCGCCGCCGAGGCGGCCCGGCGGGACGTGGTCGGTGCGATGGCAGGGCTGGCCGGCGGCGGGATCGGGCGGCTCCTCGTCAGCGAGGAGAACCTCATCGGCACGATGGAGGGCAACTTCGCGGCCGGGGCGCTTTACCCGAATGCCGGGCGCAACCTCGCGGCGGCAGCGGACCTCTTCGGCCGGCCGCCGTCGGAGGTGTTCCTGGGCATCCGGGACTATGCCGGCTGGTGGGCCTCGGCCTATGCGCAGTGCCTCGTCCTGCGCGAGATGCCGCCCTTCGAGGCGGAGCGGATCGCGGCCTCGGCGCGCGGCTGGCCCGAGGTGGCAGAGGACGTGGCGGCCGCCCTTCCGGGCGCACGGATGACGCTGTGGCGGCACGGGCCCGGGGCCCCGGAGGCGGCGCTTGCGGCGATGCTGCCCGCGCCCCTCGCCGGGCGTGTCGTCCTGCGCGGGCGGCGGGCGAATGCGGCGCTTTCCGCCCGGGGGCTGGTGCGCTTCGCGGCGCGGCGGCGCCGGGAAGGGGGCTTCGATCCCGCCGCCCGGCGCGCGGCGGTGAACGCGCTGCGCGAGACGGGCGGCCCGCCGTTCCGCCCGTTCCCGCCGGATCTGGCCGCGGCGCTTGCCGACCGGTTCGAGCGCGACTGGGCGCGGGTGAGCCGGATGCCGGGGGTGCGCGTGATCGGGCAGGGGGAGGCGGCGAGATGACCGCCCGGGATCACTGGGTGCCGAAGGTGCGCTCGCGGATCTCCTGGCGCCGGAGCGGCGTCCGGTCGATGGCGCGGGAGATCTCGCGGACATCCCAGGGCGAGGGCTTGCGCTGTTCCACCCGGCCGTCCTTGCCGACGATGGCGAGCATGAAGCCGCGCGGCCTGAGCGCGGTGCGCACCGGGCTGCGGGCCGCGGGGTCGGTATCGACGATGACCACGACATCGCGCTCGGCCAGCGCCTCGGGGCGTTCGCGCAGCAGCTCCATCTGGCGCTGGAAGGCCGGGTCGGCCGGGGTATCGGCGAACACGACCACGGGGCGGTGCGTCCAGAGGAAATCGGCGAGGTCCACCTCGCTGCCGTCATACGGGGCCGCGGGGGTGCCGCGCGGCGCCTCCTCCGCCTCCGGCTCGGCCGCCTCCGCCGCGACGGTGCCGTCCGCGGCGGGCGCGGTGGCGACGTCGGAGACGGCGAGCGTCTCGCCCGTCGTCGCCGCGGCGACGCTGTCCGCGACGGCGGTGGCCGGCCATGCGGCCGCAAGAGCAACGATGAGTATCCGCGCCATGCGCCCTCCTTCCTCGGAACGATATAGGCGGGTGTCTGGCCAAAGCGAAGGGCAAGGCGCCTTTCGCCCGCGAACGTGACCGGAGGACGACGCCATGGATGACAAGATGGAGGCCTGGAGGGCGCTGGCCCGGAAGGAGCTGAAGGGCGCGGACCCCGATACGCTGACCTGGGCCACGCCCGAGGGGATCGCGGTCAGGCCGCTCTACACCGAGGCCGACCTTTCGGGCCTGCCGCACCTCGGCTCGCTGCCGGGGCTGCCGCCCTTCACCCGCGGCCCGAAGGCCACGATGTATGCCGGCCGGCCCTGGACCATCCGGCAGTATGCCGGCTTCTCGACCGCTGAGGAGAGCAACGCCTTCTACCGCAAGGCGCTGGCCGCCGGGCAGCAGGGCGTGAGCGTGGCCTTCGACCTCGCCACGCACCGCGGCTACGACAGCGACCACCCCCGCGTGGTGGGCGACGTGGGCAAGGCGGGCGTCGCCATCGATTCGGTCGAGGACATGAAGATCCTGTTCGACGGGATCCCGCTCGGCGAGGTCTCGGTGTCGATGACGATGAACGGCGCGGTGATCCCGGTGCTGGCGAGCTTCATCGTGGCGGGCGAGGAGCAGGGCGTGCCGCGCGCCGCGCTTTCGGGGACGATCCAGAACGACATCCTCAAGGAGTTCATGGTCCGCAACACCTACATCTACCCGCCCGAGCCCTCGATGCGGATCGTGGCGGACATCATCGAATACACCGCCCGCGAGATGCCGAAGTTCAACTCGATCTCGATCTCGGGCTACCACATGCAGGAGGCCGGGGCGACGCTGGTGCAGGAGCTTGCCTTCACGCTGGCCGACGGCAAGGAATACGTGAAGGCGGCGCTGGCGCGGGGGATGGATGTCGATGCCTTCGCCGGGCGGCTGAGCTTCTTCTTCGCGATCGGCATGAACTTCTTCATGGAGGTGGCGAAGCTCCGCGCGGCGCGGTTCCTCTGGCACCGGATCATGTCGGAGTTCGGGGCGAAGCGGCCGGAGAGCCTGATGCTGCGCACCCATTGCCAGACCTCGGGCGTGAGCCTGCAGGAGCAGGATCCCTGGAACAACATCGTGCGCACCGCCTACGAGGCGATGAGCGCGGTGCTGGGGGGCACGCAGTCGCTGCACACCAACAGCTTCGACGAGGCGATCGCGCTGCCGACCGAGTTCTCGGCCCGGATCGCGCGGAACACGCAGCTCATCCTCCAGCACGAGACGAAGGTGACGAAGGTCGTCGATCCGCTGGCGGGCTCCTACTACGTGGAGAAGCTGACGGCCGACCTCGCCGAGGAGGCCTGGGCGCTGATCGGCGAGATCGACGCGATGGGCGGCATGACGAAGGCGGTGGCCTCGGGGATGCCGAAGCTCAGGATCGAGGAGGCGGCGGCGCGGCGGCAGGCGATGATCGACCGGGGCGAGGAGGTGATCGTGGGCGTCAACCGCTTCCGCCCCGAGACCGAGGCGCCGGTGGAGATCCTGGAGGTGGACAACATCAGGGTGCGCGAGGCGCAGGTGGCGCGGCTCGCCTCGATCCGCGCGGCGCGCGACGGCGCGGCCTGCGCGCGGGCGCTCGATGCGCTGGAGGCGGCGGCGCGGTCGGGCGAGGGCAACCTTCTGGAACTGGCCGTCGAGGCGGCGCGGGCGCGGGCGAGCGTGGGAGAGATCAGCATGGCGATGGAGAAGGCATGGGGCCGGCACCGGGCCGAGGTGAAGACGCTGGCCGGCGTCTACGGCGCAGCCTACGAGGGCGACGAGGCCTTCGCGGCGATCCAGCGGGACGTCGAGCGCTTCGCCGAGGAGGAGGGGCGGCGGCCGCGGATGCTGGTCGTCAAGATGGGGCAGGACGGGCATGACCGCGGCGCGAAGGTGATCGCCACGGCCTTCGCCGACATCGGCTTCGACGTGGACGTGGGGCCGCTGTTCCAGACGCCCGAGGAGGCGGCGCAGGACGCCATCGACAACGACGTGCACGTGGTCGGCATCTCGAGCCAGGCGGCGGGGCACAAGACGCTGGCGCCGAAGCTGATCGAGGCGCTGAAGGCCAAGGGCGCGGGCGACATCCTGGTGATCTGCGGCGGCGTCATCCCGCAGCAGGACTACGACTTCCTGAAGGCCGCCGGGGTCAGGGCGATCTTCGGCCCCGGCACGAACATTCCCGAGGCGGCGCGGGAGATCCTGGGGCTGATCCGCGCCGGGCGGGCGGCGGCATGAGCGCCGCGGCGGGCGCCGGGGCCGTCGCGATCGGCGGCGTCTTCTTCCGCGCCCGCGACCCCGAGGCGCTTGGCCGCTGGTATGCGGATCACCTCGGGGTCCCGTCGCACGGCCCTTGGCCGCAGGCGTCCGGGGTCGCGGTCTTCGCCCCCTTCCCGGACGACAGCAACTACTGGCCCGCGGGCCGGGCCTTCATGCTCGACCTGCGCGTGACGGGGCTCGACGCGCTGATCGGCCGGCTGCGGTCGGCCGGGGTCGCGGTCGAGACGCGGGCGGAGTGGGACGACGCCGGGATCGGCCGCTTCGCCCGCATCGCCGACCCGGAGGGCAACCCCGTCGAGCTCTGGGAGGCGCCGGCGCCGTGAGCCTCGTCCTCGACCATCTGGTCGTCTCGGCCTGCGGGCTCGACGAGGGGGCGGCGGCGGTCGAGGCGGCGCTGGGCGTTCCGCTCGAACCGGGCGGCGCGCACCCGACGATGGGCACCCACAACCGGCTTCTGTCGCTCGGGCCGGGGCTCTATCTGGAGGTGATCGCGGTGAACCCCGGGGCAGAGCCGCCGGGACGGCCCCGATGGTTCGATCTGGACAGGTTCTGGGGCCTGCCTAGGCTGACGAACTGGGTCGCAAGGTGCGAAAACCTCAAGGAGGAGCTGGCCCTCTCGCCGCCAGGGACAGGCGAGGTCCACGACCTTGCGCGCGGCGACTTCCGCTGGCGCATGGCGGTGCCGGCGGACGGGCGGCTGCCCTTCGGCGGCGCCTTCCCCGCGCTGATCGAGTGGCAGGGGGCCCTGCACCCCGCCGACCGGCTGGCCGACCGCGGCTGCCGGCTGCGGCGCCTGACGATCCGCCACCCCGAGGCGGAGGCGCTGCGCCGGCTTCTGGAGGGACGCCTCGCGGACGGCCGCGTCGCCTTCGAGAGGGCGCCCGGCATCGCCCTTGCCGCCGAGATCGACACGCCCTCGGGGCCGAGGCGGCTCGCATGATCCGGGCGGCGTCCGAGGCCGACATCCCCGGCATCGCCGCGATCTGGAACCCGGTGATCCGCGACACCGCGATCACCTTCACCGACGAGGAGCGCACGCCCGAGGCGCTGGCCCGCCTGCTGGCGGAGAAACGGGCGGCGGGCCACGCCTTCCTGGTGGCCGGGGCGGAGGGCAGGATCCTCGGCTTCGCGACCTTCGGGCAGTTCCGGGCGGGGCGCGGCTACCGCCGCAGCTTCGAGCACACGATCCTGCTGGCTCCGGAAGCGCGCGGGCGCGGGCTCGGGCGGGCGCTGATGACGGCGCTCGAGGCGGAGGCGGCCGCGGCGGGCGGGCACGTCATGTTCGGGGGCGTCTCGGCCGAGAACCCCGCAGGCATCGCCTTCCACGCCGCGATCGGCTACCGCGAGGCCGCCCGGCTCCGCGAGGTCGGCTTCAAGTTCGGCCGGTTCCTCGACCTCGTCCTGATGGAGAAGCGACTGTGACGCGCTGACAGCGCGGCGCGAAGGCGCTAGTCTCGCGCCCATGTCGGTCTGGACCCGCATATCGGAGGCGCTTGCCGCGCTCGCCAAGGGCGAGGGCCTCGCGGCGGTGTTCGAGAAGCTGCGCACCCCGCCGGAGCGGACGGTCGCCTTCGCCATCGCCACGATCGCGCTGAGCGCCAAGATGGCCAAGGCCGACGGGCGCGTCACCCGCAACGAGGTGCGCGCCTTCCGCGAGGTCTTCACGATCCCGCCCGAGGAGGAGGCGAACGCCGCGCGCGTCTACAACCTCGCCCGCGAGGACGTGACCGGCTTCGACGTCTACGCCCGGCGGATCCGGCGGATGTTCGAGGACGGCCACCAGACGCTGGTCGATCTGGTGGAGATCCTGTTTCACATCGCCACCGCGGACGGCCACTACCACGACGCGGAGGACGCCTTCCTCGCCGAGGTCGCGCGGATCTTCGGGCTTTCCGACTGCGAGTTCCGCGGCATCCGTTCGCGCTACGTGCCCGATGCGCACCCCGATCCCTACGACGTGCTCGGCGTGGAGCGCGGCGCCCATCTCGACGAGATCCGCGCTGCCTGGCGCCGGCTGGTGCGCGAACACCATCCCGACCGGCTTGTGGCGCGCGGGGTGCCGCAGGAGGCGGTCAAGCTGGCCGAGGCGCGGATGGCGGCGATCAACCGCGCGTGGGAGGAGATCGCGCGCGAGCATGCGCTGTAGCGCGCCATGCGGATCGCCACCTACAACGTCGAGTGGTTCAACGCGCTCTTCGACGACGCGGGGCGGCTTCTGGACGACAACGGCTGGTCGGCGCGGCAGGAGGTGAGCCGCGCCGAGCAGATCGCGGGCCTGAAGGCGGTGTTCCGGGCGCTCGATGCCGATGCGGTGCTGGTCATCGAGGCGCCCGACGAGAACCGCCGCCGCAGCACGGTGCGGGCGCTGGAGACCTTCGCGGCCGCCGCGGGGATCCGCGCGCGCCGGGCGCTGATCGGCTTCAAGAACGACACCGAGCAGGAGATCGCGCTGCTCTACGACCCCGACCGGCTGACCCCGCGCCACGATCCGCAGGGCGATACCCAGCGGGAGGGGCGGGCGCCGCGGTTCGACGGAACCTTCCGCATCGACCTCGACATCGACGCGACGCTGGACGTGGTGACCTTCTCGAAGCCGCCGCTGGAGCTGGACGTGACGACTGCCGGGGGCAGGCGGTTCCGCATGATCGGGGTGCACGTCAAGTCGAAGGCCCCGCACGGCGCGCGCCGCCCCGACGAGGCCAAGCGCATCGCCATCGCCAACCGGCGCAAGCAGCTCGCCCAATGCATCTGGCTCCGCGAGCGGGTGGAGGAGCACCTTGCGCGCGGCGAGAGCCTGATCGTGCTCGGCGACTTCAACGACGGCCCCGGCCTCGACGAGTTCGAGCACCTGTTCGGCCGGTCGGGGGTCGAGATCGTGATGGGCCTCGACGGCGGCGAGAAGGTGCTGCTGCACGACCCCCATGCCCGGCGGGCGACGAGCGGCAAGCTTGCCGCGCAGCCCGCCTCGGCGCGCTTCTACATGCCCGACCAGCACTGCTACCTTTCGGCGCTGCTCGACTACGTGATGGTCTCGCCCGACCTCGTGGAGGGGGCGCAGTGGCGGATCTGGCATCCCTTCGACGACCCGGAGATCTACCGCGACGAGGCGCTGCGCGAGGCGCTGCTGGCGGCGTCGGACCATTTCCCGGTGTCGGTGGACCTCGCGCTCTGACTCCAAATCGTCGCCGGAGGCGACTATATTGGCGCCATGCGCAGCGCCGTCCTTGCCCTTGCCCTGCTGATGGGCGCCACCGCCGCCGCCGAGGAGACCCCGCCCGCGCCGGGCGGCGAAGCCGCCGAGCCGCCCGCGTCGGACCCCGGGTCGAGCGTCGAGGAGGGAAAGTCGCTGATCGAGCGCGGCGTGCGGCTCCTGTTCGAGGGGCTCATCGGCGAGATGGAGCCCGCGCTGCGCGACATGGCGGGGAACCTCGACAGGATGGCCGAGGAGGCCGAGCCGATGCTGCGCGAGCTGGCGCGGCTGATGGGCGACATCGCCAACTACCACCCGCCCGAGGTGCTGCCGAACGGCGACATCCTGATCCGCCGCCGCCAGCCGGGCGAGCCCCCGGCCCCGCGCGAGCCGCAGTTCGGGCCGGGCGGGGAGACCGAGCTCTGAGGCTCAGGCGGCGCGCTCGCCGCCCACGGTGACCGCGGAGGAAACCACCCCCAGCGCCTTGCAGAGGGCGTCGAATCGCGCCGCCGCCACCTCGCCGTAGAGCGCCTCGGCGTCGGGATGGAGCCTGAGTTCCAGCCGCCGGGCGGCGGGGTCGTAGACGAAGGCCGCCGCCTCGTCGAGCGCCTCGGCCGAGAACATCGCGCCGAAGCGCATCGCCTTCCCCAGCGCCTCGGCCTCGCGGATCTCCTCTTCGGTGAGGAGCTGGAACAGCGGCTCGAACCGGGTTCCGGCGCGGCTGTTCTTGTAGCGGTGAAGGAGCGAGAGCCCGAGGAACACCCGTTCGGGGTGGTTCAGGCCGCCGAGGTTGGCGCGGGTGGCGTTGTCGAAGCAGACCTCGTGGCGGTAGTCGGGGTGGGCGCGCCAGCTCACGTCGTGCAGGAGGCACGCCGCCTTCATGATGCGCCGCCGCGCCGGCGTCGCCTCGGGGAACAGGGGCTCGATGAAGGCGTAGAGCTTCTTGCCGAAGCCTGGGATGCGCGCCCCGGTCTTCTCGGCAAAGCGGCAGGCCTCGATCAGCGGGTCGCGCTCGCGCAGCTTCCGCGGCATCTGCTCGTAGAGCAGCCCCTCGCGGATGCCGTAGGCGGAGATGTCGATCTCGGCGGGCTTCAGCGCCTTGACGAGCTCGTGGAGCACCTGCGCGGCAACCGGCAGCAGGCTCATCCGTTCGAGCCCGATCCCGGTCCGGGCGCGCAGGCTCTCGACCGTCTCGCGTTCGATGTGGGCGACGGTGGCGCGCACCTGCTCGGGCGTCATGCGGTATTCGTGGAGCACGGTGAGCGGGTAGCCGCGCCGGTCCATGTCCACGCGCGCGAAGGCCCGCCACGAGCCGCCGACGAGGTAGAGCCGCTGGCCGGGCGCGAAGGGCTTCGCGGCCGTGGCGAGCACCTTCGCGGCGCGGTCGCGGATCGCCTTGGAGCCGCCCTTGAGGTCCTTGAGCTTGAACGGCCCGAGCGGCGTGGTGACGCGGCGGCCCACCTTCCCGCCGGAGACCTCGGCGAGTTCCATCGACGAGCCGCCGATGTCGCAGATGATGCCCTCGGCATCGGGCCAGCCGAGCAGGACGCCCTGGGCGGAGAGGCGCGCCTCCTCCTCGCCGTCGATCACCTTGAGCTTCAGCCCGGTCGCGCGCTCGGCCTCGCGGCGGAACTCCTCGCCGTCCTTCGCCTCGCGCACGGCCGCGGTGGCGACGGTCACCAGCGGGGAGACGCGCATCGCCTCGGCGAGCGCGGCGAAGCGGCGCAGCGCGGCGATGGCGCGCCGGCGGCCCTCGGGGTTGAGCCGCCCGGTCTCGCCGAGGCCGGCGCCGAGCGCGGCCATCACCTTCTCGTTGTAGAAGTAGGCCGGGCTGCGCGCCGCGCCGTCGAACACGACGAGGCGCACCGAGTTGGATCCGACGTCGATGACGCCCACGCGCGACAGCGCGCGGGCCGAGGGATCCTCGAAAATCGGCTTTCCGAACAGCGACTTGCTGCCGGAGTTTCCGTCGGGTGTCGTGTCCATCCGCGAATCCTCCGTCCGTCGGGGCGGACTCTGGCGGCGGCGGGGTGCCCGGTCAACCGGGCGCGGGCCCGCCGCCGGGCCTGCCCCTGCGGCAGCCGGTTCAGTCGCGGCTGTGCGCGAGGCGCGGGACGTCCTTCGCGCCGGCCGAGCCGCGCCCGGAGAGCGAGGGGTTCTCCATGAAGAAGCGGTGGCAGGAGAAGGGCTGGCGGTCGGCGGGGAAGGGGTGGCGGATGTAGGCGCCGTCGGGCCGGAGCACCCAGGTCTGCGCCTCGTCGGCGAGATTCGCGGCCATGATCTGGCTGACGATCTGGGCCTTGACGGTGTCGTTCTTGATCTCCACCAGCGTCTCGACCCGGCGGTGGAGGTTGCGCCCCATCCAGTCGGCCGAGGAGATGAACACGCGCGCGCGCCGCGACGGCAGGCCCTGGCCGTTGCCGAAGCAGACGATGCGCGAGTGTTCGAGGAAGCGCCCGACGATCGACTTCACGCGGATGTTCTCGGAGAGCCCGCGGATGCCGGGCCTGAGCCCGCAGATGCCGCGGACCACGAGGTTGATCCGCACGCCGGCCTGGCTTGCGGCATAGAGCGCGTCGATCACCTCGCGCTCGATCAGCGCGTTCATCTTGGCCCAGATCTCGGCGGGCCGTCCGGCGCGGGCGTGGTCGGCCTCGGCCGCGATCATCCTGAGAAGCTCGTCCTTGAGGTTGAGCGGCGAGATGGCGATGCATTCCAGCCGCTCGGGCTGGGCGTAGCCCGAGAGGTAGTTGAACACCTTGGTGGCGTCGCGCCCGAGGGCGGGGTCGGCGGTGAAGAGGCTGAGGTCGGTGTAGATCCGCGCCGTGATCGGGTGGTAGTTGCCGGTGCCGTAGTGGGTGTAGGTCACGAGGTTGTCGCCCTCGCGCCGGACGACGGTCGAGATCTTGGCGTGGGTCTTGAGGTTGATGAAGCCGTAGACGACATGCGCCCCCGCGCGTTCCAGGCGCCGCGACTGGCGGATGTTGGCGGCCTCGTCGAAGCGGGCCTTGAGCTCGACGAGCGCGGTGACGGACTTGCCCGCCTCGGCCGCCTCGCAGAGCGCCGCGACGATCGGGCTGTCTCGGCTGGTGCGGTAGAGCGTCTGCTTGATGGCGAGAACGTCGGGGTCGCGCGCCGCCTGTTCGAGGAAGCGGATGACCATGTCGAAGGTCTCGTAGGGGTGGTGCAGCAGCATGTCCTTCTGGCGGATCGCCGCGAACATGTCGCCGCCGTGGTCCTGCACCCGTTCGGGCACCCTGGGCGTGAACGAGGGCCAGAGCAGGTCGCGCCGGTCGTCGAGAACCAGTTCCTTGAGGTCGGCCATGCCGAGGAGGCCGCGCACCTCGACCACCTCGTCCTGGGCGACGCCAAGCTCGTCCATGATCAGGGCGCGCAGGCCCTCGGGCGCGTCGGCGGAGATCTTGAGGCGGATCACCTCGCCGCGGCGGCGCCGCTTCAGCGCGACCTCGAACTCGCGCACGAGGTCCTCGGCCTCGTCCTCCACCTCGATGTCGCTGTCGCGCAGGACGCGGAAGGCGCAGTGGCCCTTCGCCTCGTAGCCGGGGAAGAGCGCGCCGAGATGGAGGAGCAGGAGTTCTTCCAGCGGCAGGAAGCGGTGGTGGCCGCTGCGCCCCGGCAGGGGCAGGAAGCGGGCGATCTGCTGCGGCACGGGCAAGAGCGCCTGGAGCGCCTTGCGGTCGGCCTTCCGCTCGAGCTGGAGCGCGAGGCAGAAGCCGGTGTTGGGGATGAAGGGGAAGGGATGCGCCGGGTCGATGGCGAGCGGCGAGAGGATCGGGAACACCTTGGCGAGGAAGTGTTCGCCGAGCATCCGCCGGTCGCGCTGCGACAGGCGCGCATGGGTCAGGATGTGGATGCCCTCGGCCTCCATCTCCTTCTTCAGGCGGTTCCAGACGCTCTGCTGGGCAGCGAGCAGGCGGCGGGCGTCCTCGTTGATGAGGACGAGCTGTTCGGCGGGCGTCAGGCCGTCGTCCGAGGGGGTGGTGTTCCCCGCGCGGGCAAGCTCGCGCAGGCCGGCGACGCGGACGGTGTAGAACTCGTCGAGGTTGGTGGCCGAGATCGACAGGAAGCGCAGCCGCTCCAGCAGCGGCACGCGGGGGTTCCTCGCCTCCTCCACCACGCGCCAGTTGAAGGCGAGCCAGGAGAGCTCGCGGTTGAAGAACCGCTCCGGGCCGGTGCGCTGGGCCTCGGGCACCGCCACCGGGGCGGGGAAGGGCGCGTTCAGGAAATCCGCCGGCGACGCGGCTGCCGCTGGCGGAGCGGGAGAGAGCTGCTGCATGAGGCGGATGATCGCGCGGGCGCGGGCATCTGTCCAGCGGGCGGTGTGCCGGGCGGCGCCCGCTCGCGCAGCCGGCGCGTGGGGGCTAGCCGGGGGTCCGGCCCAGCACCTCGGCGGCGAGCGCGATCCCGATCGGGCGGCCGGTGGCGAGGGCACGGGCGTCGAGCGCGGCGACGAGGCGGCGGGCGGCGGCGAAGCTGCGGTCCATGCGCTTCAGGCAGTAGTCGAGAAGCCGCGGCGGCGGCGCGATCTGGCGGTCGGCGAAGAGCTTGAGGAGCACCGCCGCGAGAAGCGCGTCGTCGGGCGCATCGAGCGTGGCCGTGGCGGTGGCCTCGATGCGGCTGCGAAGGTCGGCGAGGGCGAGGCCCCAGAGCGGCGGCGCGCGGCGCGCGGTGAGGAGCAGCGGCTGGCCGCCGGCGAGCGCGAGGTTGTGGAGGTGGAACAGCGTGGCCTCGGCCTGCGCGCGCCCGGCGATGCGGTCGGCGTCCTCGATGGCGAGCGGCCCGGCAGCCAGCGCGGGGACCGCGGCGGGCCGGAGCGAGGCCGCCGACACCACCCGGGCGCCGGCGAGCCCCGCCCAGACATGGGCGAGGTGGGTCTTGCCCGCTCCCTCGGGCCCGGTCAGCACGAGCTTTCCCTGGGGCCAGTCGCGCCAGCCCTCGATCTGCCGCACCGCGAGCGCGTTCGCCGTCGCGACGAAGAACGCGTCGCGGCCCCGCGCCTCCAGCCGGGGGAGGGGGAAGGCCAGCTGTTCGGGCATCACTCTGCCCCGCCGTCCTGCCCCGGCCCCGGCCTGCCGGAGAGCCCGCGGTAGAGGAGGCTTTCCTGATACTGGCGGATGGCGAAGCGCGCGAGCACGCCGAGCGCGGCGGCAACCGGCACCGCCACGAGGAGCCCCACGAAGCCGAAGAGCGCGCCGAAGGCGGAGAGCGCGAAGATGAGCCAGACCGGGTGCAGGCCCACCGATCCGCCGACGAGCTTCGGCGTCAGCACGTTGCCCTCGACCAGCTGGCCGGCCTGGAAGATCGCGGCGACGAGGAGGATCGTCCACCAGTCGCCCCAGAACTGGAACAGGGCGAGGCCGATCGAGAGCAGCCCGCCGATCAGCGCCCCGACGTAGGGGATGAAGGTCAGAAGCCCCGCGACGAGGCCGATCACCAGCCCGAACTGGAGCCCCACGAGCATCAGCGCCACGGCGTAGTAGGTGCCGAGGATCAGGCAGACGGTTCCCTGGCCGCGCACGAAGCCCGCCAGCGTCGCGTCGATCTCGGAGGCGAGCCGGCGGATCGTGGGCGCGTGGTCGCGCGGCAGGAGCTTGTCGATCTCGGCCACCATCCTGTCCCAGTCGAGGAGCAGGTAGAAGGCCACCACCGGCACGATGACGACGAGGAGGACCACGTTCAGCACCGACGAGAAGGTGCCGAGGATGGCATCGACGAATTCGCCGCCGCGCTGGCGGATCGTCTCGCCGAGGTCCGCAAGCGAGGAGCGCAGCGTCGAGTTCTCGTCCATGAGGTCGGGGAAGCGCTCGACGAGGAAGGCCTGGAGCTGCTTGAAGAGCTGGGGCGCGGTGTCGATCAGCGCGGTCGTCTGCCGGGCGAGGGCGGGCACGAGGAGGAGGAGCGCGAGCACGAACAGCAGGACCGCGACGAGGGTGATGACCGTGGTCGCGGCGGCCCGCGAGAGCCCCAGCCGCTCCAGCCGGTCGGCCGCGGGATCGAGGAAGTAGGCGACCGCGCCGCCGAGCACGAAGGGCAGGACCACGTCGCCGAGCGCCCAGAGGAACAGCAGGAACACCGCGGCGGCGATGCTCCAGTACTTGACCTGCTCCCTGACGGGCAGCGCCATGGCCGGTATCTCCCGCTGCGGTCAGAGGTTCATGGCCGATGGGGCAGGCCGATGCAAGGCCGAGGTCATGCCGGAGGCGGCCGGCCGCTGTCGTCGAGCGGGCCGAGCAGCGCGGCGACCTCCTCGCGCAGCCAGCGGTGCGCCGGGCTGAGGGTGGAGCGCCGGTGCCAGACCATGCAGATCGTGGCGGTCGGCACGGGCACCGGAGGGGCGAAGACCTCGAGTCCGAGCCGGGGGGCGGCGTCGCGGGCGAGCTGCCGCGGCAGGAGCGCGATCAGGTCGCTTTCGGCGACCGCCCGGCAGACGCCCGAGAACACCGGAAGCGTCATCGCAACGCGGCGGGAGCGCCCGGCCGCCTCGAGCGCCGCGTCGCCGAGGCCGCGGCGCCTGCCCTCGGGCGAGAACAGCACGTGGCCGAGCGCGCAGTAGAGGTCGATCGGGATCGTGTCGCCGGCGGCGAGGCCCGCGTCGCGCAGGCGGGGGTGCCCGCTCCGGGCGATCACGGCGAATTCGGAGCGGAACAGCGGGCGATGGTCGGTCCAGTCGGGGAACTCCGTCCGCGGGATCAGCGCCAGATCGACGGCCTCGCGCTCGAGCGTGGCGATGTAGCTCTCGGGCACGAGGTCGACGAGCTGCACCGTCACGTCCGGGGCCGCCTCCAGCATCCGCCGCGCGAGCCCGGGCATCAGCATCTCGGCGAAGAAGTCGCTGCCCGCGAGCTTGAAGCCGAGCCTGGCGGTCGCGGGGTCGAAGGGCTCGGGCCCGGCAAGGAGCGCCTCCAGCCGGTCGAGCGCCTCGCGCAGGGGCAGGGCGAGGCCCCGCGCGAAGTCGGTCGGCACGAGTCCCTGGCCGTGCCGCAGGAAGAGCGGATCGCCGAGCGCGTGCCGGAGCCGGCCGAGCGCGGCGGAGACCGCCGGCTGCGAGAGGCCGACGCGGCTGGCCGCGCGCACCGTCGAGCCCTCGCGCAGGAGGGCGTCGAGGACGCGGAGAAGGTTCAGGTCGAGCGTCAGGAAATTCACAGGACGAATAGATATCATAACATCTATCAGCTTCTCAATCGGACTTGCCCCGGCGAGGCTGACCCCGACCCGCCGGGCGCGGCGGGTGTTCCGCAGGATTGCAGGGCCGCGCGGCCCCCCGCCTCGGGGGCGGACGGCGGCCGCGCGACGCGGCCCGGACGGAGGAGACCCGGATCATGAAGGACCATGCGAAGGATGACGGTGTGCAGACCTGGATGGGGTCGAGCTACCGCAGCCTGCTGGCGGCGGAGGACACCGCCGGCAGGATGTCGATCACCGACAGCACGACCGACCCCGGCGTCGGGCCGCCCCGCCACATCCACCATGCCGAGGACGAGGCCTTCGTCGTGCTGACCGGCGAGATCGAGTTCTGGACGCCGGCGGGGCGTCTGTGCCGCGGGCCCGGCGGAACGGCCTTCATCCCCAGGGGAACCGAACACACCTTCCGGGTGACGAGCGAGATTCCCTCGCGGCATCTGGTGATCCTCACGCCCGGCGGCTTCGAGGGCTTCTTCGCGGAGATGCTGCGGGGCGGGTTCCGCATTCCCGAGGACATGGCCGCGATCGCCGCGGTCGGGGCCCGCTACAACCTGGAGTTCACCGGCCCGCCGCTTGCGGCCGGCTGAGGCCGAGCGGGGACGGGGCGCGCGGCGCCGGGGCCGCCGTCCGGCCCCGGGCCACCTTGTGCGCGGGGCGGGCGTGGCATAGACGGGCGCGAGCACCAAGCCGCGAGAAGGACCCCGCCCGATGCGCCTGTCCCGCTACTTCCTGCCCGTCCTGAAGGAGAACCCGGCGGAGGCGCAGATCGTCAGCCACCGCTACATGCTGCGGGCGGGCATGATCAAGCAGCAGGCGGCCGGGATCTATTCCTGGCTGCCGCTCGGCTACCGCGTGCTCCGCCGGATCGAGGAGATCGTGCACGAGGAGCAGCAGCGCGCCGGGCACATCCCGCTCCTCATGCCGACGCTCCAGCCCGCCGACCTCTGGCGCGAGAGCGGGCGCTACGACGACTACGGCCAGGAGATGCTGCGCATCCGCGACCGGCACGACCGCGACATGCTCTACGGGCCGACGAACGAGGAGATGATCACCGACATCTTCCGCGCCCATGTGGAGAGCTACCGGCAGCTGCCGCTGACGCTCTACCACATCCAGTGGAAATTCCGCGACGAGATGCGGCCGCGCTTCGGCGTGATGCGGGGCCGCGAGTTCCTGATGAAGGACGGCTACAACTTCGACGTGGACCGCGAGGCGGCGCTGCACGCCTACAACCGCCACATGGTCAGCTACCTGCGGACCTACGAGCGCATGGGCCTGACCGCGATCCCGATGCGCGCCGCCTCGGGCCCGATCGGCGGCGACGACACGCACGAGTTCCTGGTGCTCGCCTCCACCGGCGAGAGCGAGGTGTTCTACGACGACCGGGTGACGCGGCTGAGGCTCGGGGACCGGGAGATCGACTACGACGACCGGGCGCAGGTGAAGGCGGTGTGCGAGGAGTTCACCTCGCTCTATGCCCGCACCGACGAGACCCATGACGAGGCCGCCTTCGCCGCCGTGCCCGAGGCGCACCGCAAGGCAGGAAGGGGCATCGAGGTCGGGCAGATCTTCTACTTCGGCACCAAGTATTCCGAGCCGATGGGGGCAATGGTCGTGACCGAGACCGGCGAGCGCGTGCCGGTGCACATGGGCTCGCACGGGATCGGCGTGAGCCGCCTTCTGGGAGCGATCATCGAGGCGAGCCACGACGACAAGGGCATCATCTGGCCCGAGGGGGTGACCCCCTTCCACTGCGGCATCGTCAACCTCAAGCAGGGCGACGGGGCGGCGGATGCCGCCTGCGAGGGGCTCTATGCCGGGCTGGCGGCGAAGGGGCTCGCGCCCCTCTACGACGACCGCGACGAGCGCGCCGGCGCCAAGTTCGCCACCATGGACCTGATCGGCCTGCCCTGGCGGATCACCGTCGGGCCGCGGGGTCTGGCCGCCGGGGTGGTCGAGCTGACCAGCCGGCGCACCGGCGAGAGCGAGGAGATGAGCCCCGAGGCGGCCGTGGCGAGGGTGGCGGAGATCTATGCCCCGCACCACCGGGGGCCCGCCTCCGTCGAGCCGATGGCGACGCGGGCGTTCCACACCTGGCTGTGAGGGCAGGCCGGGCCCGGCCCGGGTTCAGAGCGGCTGCGGCGGCGCGTGGTCGCGCACCGCCGCGCGCACCACGGCGGGGCGGCGGAACGCTGCCGCGAAGACCGCCAGATAGAGGCCGATGACCACGAGCCCGACCCATTCGATCCGGAACGGCGTGAACTGGTAGGCGAGCACCAGCGCCAGCTGGAGCCCGAAGTGCAGCGGGTAGTAGCGCGCCCGGCCGAGTCGGCCGATGCTCCAGTCGAGGTTCGCCGAGTAGAGCCGGATCAGGCTGTCGAGCGAGTTGATGACGAAGACGACGCCGACGAAGATCATCATCGCGTTCAGCCACCCCGGAATGACGATCCCGTTCTCGAAGTAGATGTAGAGGACGGCAAACCACAGCCCGAGCGGGATCGTCGGCAGCGCGACCATGGCGAAGGCGAGCTGCCACGACTTCAGGCCCCCGACGAAGTTGGCGACGAACTGGCCGATCATGATCGACCAGGCGAACCACCAGAACAGGTAGAACTCGTGGTAGTCGGTGATCGGCGTGGCGAAGCGGTGGAGGTTGGCAAAGTAGCCGCCGAGCTCGGCGACGTTGGCCATGAGCCCGCCCATGCCGATTCCAGTGTAGATGTAGGCGACGATGACGAGCGCGGTGAAGACGAGGATGCCGAAGCCCCATGTCGAGAGAATCGCCAGCCACTTCATGAAGCCGAGGTTGCCCGAGGAATAGACCGAGATGCCGACCGCGAGGATCACGATGGCCCAGATCGCGGCGGGAGACAGTCCCGGCGCGTAGCTCGGCAGCGCGGTCAGGAACAGGTATCCGGTGAAGGCGCAGGTGGCGATGACGGTGAGGTTGTAGACCCACTTGACCGCCGGGATGCGGAACACGCCGAGTTTCGGTTCCAGGACGATGAAGTAGAACGTGGTCAGGAAGTACATCATCCAGACCATCGGACCCCACATCCCGAACTCGACGGCGAGCGGGTTGGTGAAGGCATAGGCCGCATCCTCCGCATAGACCGGGAACTCGGTCAGGGGCAGCATCACGAGACCCATGTCGAGGCCCGCGGTGAACAGGAGCGCGACCAGCGTGAAGACGTTGACCGGCGAGGGGCCATGGCACGTCAGGTTGCGCCATCGCACGATCACGAAGAGCGAGGCGAGGAGGACGGTCACGTAGGCGATGCTGATGACGAGGCTCATCGTCGTCTCCCGACAGCCGCCATTCGCAAGGCTGCGGCTTACCTTACGTTAACCGCGATCGGCCCTTTCGGGAACCCTGGTCGGCCGCGTGCGGGCGCCGGGCCGTCGGTCACGCCCCCCGGCCCGGCCCGAGCGATGCGGCGGCGTCGGCATCCATCGTGACCACCGCCGCGCCCTGCTTGTGGCGCGTGCCGGCGAGCGCATGGGCCTCGGCGATCCGTGCGAAGGGGAAGGTCGCGCCGACCACCGGCCGGTAGCCGCCCGCCGCATGCAGCGCGACGAGCCGGCGCATCGCCTCGGGCGTTTCCGACGTCACCCCGCCGGTGATCCGCCGCCCGTCGCGGCGCGGCCTGAGTGCGGCGCCGATCATCGCGCCGAGGCCCGCCGTCACCGGCAGGAGCCGGCCGCCCGGGCCGAGCAGGGGCCGCGCCCGGCGCCACGGCAGCGTGCCGATCACGTCCATCACCACGTCGTAGATGCCGGTCACGGGTTCGCTTTGGTAGTCGATGACCCGGACCGCGCCGAGGCGGCGCGCGAGGTCGGCATTGGCGGCGCGGCAGACGGCGGTGACCTCGGCGCCGAGGTGGCGCGCGATCTCAAGCGCTGCCGTTCCGACCGCGCCGGTCGCGCCGTTGACGAGCAGCCGCTCGCCGGGGCGAAGCGCGGCCTTGTCGATGAGGAAGTCGGCAGCGGTCAGGCCGCCGAAGAAGAAGGCCGCCGCCTCGGTGTCGCTCAGGCTCTCCGGCACCGGCAAGACGCGGCCGGCCGCCGGGATGACGAGCAGTTCGGCATGGGCGCCGCCGCGTGCGCCGGTGATGCCCATGACGCGGCCGCCCTCCGCGAAGCCCGCGGCGCCCGGCCCGAACCCGGCGACGCGCCCGGCGAAGGACCAGCCGAAGACCGGGTGGCGCGGACGGCGCAGGCCGAAGACCGGCCGGGCGAGCAGCGCGAAGCCCGGCGGCATGTCGAGCGCGCGGATCCGCGCGTCGCCCGCCGTGACGGGCGCCGCCGAGACGCGCACCAGAAGCTCTCCCGGACCCGGCACCGGGTCGGGCATCTCCTCGATCGCGACGACCTCGGGCGGGCCGTAGCGGCGGATCGTGGCGGCCAGCATCCCTCGTCCTCCTGCCGGATCGGCGGGAGTGTAGCCGAACCCCGGCCGGGCGGCAGGCCCGAGGTTCCGCGTCGGCGGCCAGCCGCGCGCGACGCGCAGGTTGACGAGGGGCGACCCCCCGGTCATCCACAGCCGCACCCGGAGCGGCAGGATCGCCTCGGAGGCGCGGGCCCCGGCGATGCCGCCGAGGTCGGCGAAGGACCGCCGGCCGAACGCCGCCGCGACGGCCCCGCACCCTCTGCTTCGCCCCGGCGTCGTCGCCGGCGAGGGAGAGGTCGTGCGCGCCGGGGATCGGCCCCGGTTTCTTCATGACGGCGGCTGCGGCGGTATCGAACGCCTTGACCGCGCGCGCCTCGGGGAAGGCGGCCCGGGTCGCCTTGCCGAGGCACGTCGGCCCGGCGAACGCGGGGTCGAGGAAGGGCGGCATGCCGCGCGAGAAGTCGAGCGGATCGGCCACAACGACCGGAGCTCGGCCGGCGGGGTTGCGCGCCCCTGCCGCCTCGGGCGCCGCCAGCGCTTGCCGGCCTTGCGTGACATGAGCACCAGGTCCGAAGCGGCTGCGGCCTCGGCGAAGGCGGGCGGCCGCGCCGCCCGTCCGGGCCTGCCGGTGGGCCAGCGCCGCCGCGTTCTGGCGCGGCCGCGCGATCCCGGCGGCGGTCGGGGTGCGGATGCCGGTCGTCGCCTCGCGCCCGATCGCGGCAAGCGCAACTCCGGGCGCCCGGCCGGCACCTTCGCCGCCGATCACTGCCGTTCTCATGCCCGCGCCCCCGTGACAGACAGCTCTCCCCGTCAACCGGTTCCCCGGCTCCCGCCGCCGGAACGGCGGCCGAACGCGCCGCTCCGGCGCGCGAGCGGATCCTGGATGCAGTCGGCGTGGACCGGGTGATCGCCGAGGCGGACGTCGCCAAGGCGACGTTCGACCGACATCTCCCGTCGAAGGACGCCCCGATCGTCGCGCGGCTCGACCGGGCAGAAGCGCGGCTGGCGGCCGCGTCGCCCCCCGGCGGAGGCGCCCGACGCGCTGTCGGCCTGCCGAAGCGCGAGGATCGCCATCGCCCGGCAGGCGCGCTGCCTCGGCTGCGCGAGGCAGGTCACGGCCGCGGAGTTCGCCGCCCCCGCGCACCCGGCCCATGCGGCGGCGCCGGCCGTGAAGCGGCGGCTCCTCGACGACCTCGCCGCGCGGGCGAGGGCCGCGGGGGCGGGCGACCCCGACGGGCGGCCGTGCGTGTCTTCCCGCCGATCGGGGGTGTCCGGGCGGCGGTGCGGATGTTCGGGCCGCCGGCGCCGCTCGGGGAGGCCGAGGCGGCGCTCGCGCGGCGCCCCGCCTGAGCGCGGCCGGGGCGGGGCGCCCGCGGGCAGGGCGTGCCTTGACGCCGCCCGCCGCTGAGACCAATGTCGCGCGCCACCGTAGAGGAGCCCCGCTTGGCCGCCCGCACCCCGCCCTTCGCCGCCTTCGAGTGGATGATCGCCTGGCGCTACCTGCGCGCGCGCCGCGCCGAGGGCGGCGTGAGCGTCATGACCTGGATCTCGCTGATCGGGATCGCGCTGGCGGTGTTCGCGCTGATCGCCACGCTCTCGGTGCGCTCGGGCTTCCGCGAGGAGTTCGTCTCGACGATCCTCGGGATCAACGCGCATGTCACGGTCTACCCCGGCGCGACGGTCTCGGCCGACGGGCAGGTGGTGCGCACGACGGGCGGCTACGAGGGGCTGGCCGAGCGGATCCGCGCGGTTCCGGGCGTGGTCCGTGCCGCGCCGGTCGTCAGGGGGCAGGTGCTTGCCAACCGCGGGGAGTACAACACCGGCGTGCAGGTCTACGGCATGAGCCCGGAGGACCTGCGCGGGGTGCCGGGCCTGAACGCGACCGGCGAGGCGCAGGGCGACCTCGACCGCTTCGGCGAGGGCATCGTGATCGGGGCGGGCGTGGCGCGCGAGCTCGGCGTCGGCGTCGGCGACCGGATCCAGATCATCTCGCCGAACGGCGTCCGGACCGCGATGGGCACGGTGCCGCGGCGCAACGCCTACGAGGTGGTCTACATCTTCTCGGCCGGCCGCTGGGACGCGGATTCGACGCGCGCCTACCTGCCGCTGGAGGAGGCGCAGGCGTTCTTCAACAAGGAGGGCGTGGTCGACGAGATCGAGGTGATGGTCGAGGACCCCGAACGCATCGACGCCTACGTGCCGGCGATCATGGCGGCCGCCGGCGAGGGGATGCTGCCCTGGACCTGGCGCGACAGCGCCGGCAGCTACCTCAACGCGCTCGAGGTCGAGGACAACGTGATGTTCGTGATCCTCTCGATCCTGGTGCTGATCGCGGCGATGAACATCGTCTCGGGCCTGATCATGCTGGTGAAGAACAAGGGCCGCGACATCGGCATCCTGCGCACCATGGGGCTGACCGAGGGCTCGGTGCTGCGGGTGTTCTTCCTCTGCGGCGCCTTCACGGGGATCGTCGGCACCGCGGCGGGCGTGGTGCTCGGCGTGCTCTTCGCGCTGAACGGCGAGACGATCTTCGCCGCGCTCAACTACCTGTCGAACGGCGGGATCTGGGATCCCTCGATCCGGGGCATCTACCGGCTGCCGACGCGGCTCGAATGGGCCGACGTGGCCTCGGCGGTGGTGCTCTCGCTGTTCCTGTCCTTCGTCGTGACGATCTTCCCCGCCCGCAGGGCGGCGCGGATGAACCCGGTGGAGGCGCTGCGCTATGAATAGGCCCCGCCGCCCGGCCCCGCCGCCGCGGGGGGCCGCCTGCCCCCCGCCCGGCCTGACGGCCGGGCCCCCCCGGGAGTATTTGCGGGCCGAAAGTGGGGAGGCGCCGCGATGACGCCGGCACTGGAGCTTTCCGGGGTCGAGAAGGCCTACAACCGCGGCCGTCCGGGCGAGGTGGTGGTGCTGCGCGGGGTCGATCTCAGCGTGGCGCCGGGAGAGGTCGTGGCGCTGGTCGCGCCCTCGGGGGCGGGGAAGTCCACGCTCCTGCACATCGCGGGGCTGCTCGACACCGCGGACGCGGGCGAGGTGCGGCTCGGCGGGCGGGCGATGGGCGGGCTGTCGGACCGGGCGCGCACGGAGGCGCGGCGCGCGGAGGCCGGTTTCGTCTACCAGTTCCACCACCTGCTGCCGGAGTTCACCGCGCTCGAGAACGTGGTGCTGCCGCAGCTCGCCAACGGGGCGGGCCGGGCGGCGGCCGAGGCGCGGGCCGGGGAGCTGCTGGCGCGGGTCGGGCTTGCGGCGCGCGCGGGGCACCGGCCGGCGGAGCTTTCGGGGGGCGAGCAGCAGCGCGTCGCCTTCTGCCGGGCGCTGGCCAATGCGCCGCGCCTCCTGCTGGCGGACGAGCCGACCGGCAACCTCGACCCCGCCACCTCGGACACGGTGTTCGCCGTGCTGATGGATCTGGTGCGCGCAACCGGCCTTGCCGCGCTCATCGCCACCCACAACCTCGATCTCGCGGCGCGGATGGACCGGATCGTGCGGCTGGAGCAGGGGCGCGTCGTCGGGCGGGAGGCGGCATGATCGGGATCAAGGCGCCGGAGGGCGGCGCGGGGCAGTCTCGGCCGGCGAGGCCAAGGAGGATGCCCATGCAGATCCCGAATGACCTTTGTCGTGCCGCGGTCGCCGTTGCGGTGGCGGCTGCGCTCGGGAGCGCGGCCTGCGCACAGGAGGCCGCGCCGGACCTCGCGCTCGGCGAGGCGACCTTCATGTCGTCCTGCGCGGGCTGCCACGGCGAGGCGGCGGACGGCGACGGCCCGATGACCGAGATCCTGACCGTTCCCGTGCCGGACCTGACCCGGCTTTCCGAGCGGAACGGCGGCGTCTTTCCGTGGCTGCGGGTGATCCACGTGATCGACGGCACCACGGGGCTCAGGGCGCATGGCGGGCCGATGCCGGTGTTCGGCGCGATCTTCGAGGGCGACACCGCCGTCGCCGATGCCCCGGACGGCACGCCGGTGATCGCGAGCCGCAGGATCCTCGCTGTGGCGGACTACCTCGCATCGGTCCAGGTGGCGGACTGACGGGATGCGCGCCGCTGCCGTCGCACTCGCCCTCCTGATCGCCGCGCCGGCGGCCGGGGCGGCCGACCTCTCGGTGCGGGTCGACGTGTCGGACCAGCGCATGGACGTGGTGCTGCGGGGCGTGACGCTCTACGAGGACTGGCCGGTCTCGACCGCGCGCAGCGGCAAGGTGACGCCGATCGGCACGTTCCGGCCGCAGCGTCTGGAGCGGTTCCACCGGTCGAGCCTCTACGACAACGCCCCGATGCCCTGGTCGATCTTCTTCTCGGGCAACTACGCGATCCACGGCACGACGGCGGTGGACCGGCTGGGCAGCCCCGCCTCGGCGGGCTGCATCCGGCTGGATCCGCAGAATGCCGAGCGGCTCTATGCGCTCGTGGAGACGCTGGGGATGGACCGCGCCGAGATCGTGATAGAACCCTGAGGCGGAACGGGAGGCCGAGACATGAGACTTGCGATCGGGACAGTCGCGGCCCTGGCGGGGCTGGCCGGCGTTGCGGCCTGCACGCCGCCCGCGGCGGACGTGGGGCGCGCCTTCTACGGGGCGAACTGCGCCGCCTGCCACGGGGCGGACGGGCGCGGCGGCGGGGCCGCCGCGGCGGGCCTGGCGCGGCCGGTGCCCGACCTCACGCGGCTTGCGGCCCGCAACGGCGGGGTCTTCGACCGCAACGCGGTGATGTCGACGATCGACGGCTACTACCGGAGGGGCGATCCGAACCACCCGATGCCCGAGTTCGGTGCCAGCATGGAGGGGCGCCTCGTCATGGTCGAGACCGGCCCCGGCGTGTTCACGCCGACGCCGGAGGTCCTGGTGGGGCTGGCCGACTTCCTGGAAGGAATCCAGAGGTAGCGGCGCCGGGCCCGGCGAGGCCCTGTCGCAACGCTGTTACATCCGTGGGCGAAGGGTCGGGGGCGGACCTGCGCGGCGACCACCGCCGCGTCAGCCTGCCGCGCTTACCGCGAGGCCGCGATGCCGGAACCCAGGAACGTCCTCTTCCTCTGCACGGGCAACTCGGCCCGCTCGATCCTGGCCGAAGCGATCCTGAACCGGGAGGGCAAGGGGCGTTTCCGCGCCTTCTCGGCCGGGTCGCATCCGAAGCCCGAGCCGCACCCGATGGCGCTCGCCATCCTGCGCAACCTCGGCTTCGACACCAGCTTCGCGCGGTCGAAGAGCTGGGACGAGTTCGCCGCACCGGGCGCGCCGGAGATGGATTTCGTGATCACCGTCTGCGACAGCGCCGCGGGAGAGGTCTGCCCGGTCTGGCCCGGACAGCCCGTGACCGCCCACTGGGGCATGCCGGACCCCGCCGCGGTCGAGGGCAGCGAGGCCGAGCGGCACCTCGCCTTTGCCGAGGCGTTCCGGCAGCTCGACCGCCGCATCGGCATCTTCACGGCGCTGCCCATGGCCTCGCTCGACCGTCTGGCGCTGACGCGCAGGGTCAGCGAGATCGGCACGGACGACGGCGGCGGAGAGGGCGCCGGCACGGAAGGCGCCGGCACGGGCGGCGGCGGCGCGCCGGGCGGCTGACGACACCGCGGCGCACGGCGGCGGCCGCTGGCGTTCGGGGGGCGTTGCCGGCTTCACCCCGGCCCCAGCCGTGCCCGCAGGCCGTCGGGCGCGCGCACGGGCGATACCGCAGCGCGGGGTGTCACATTCCCGTCGCCGGCCATGGGCGGCCGTGCCGCGCCGAGCCGGGTGCGCGCGAGTGCTGCGACGGTGCAACCGGCGTGCCGATTTACAGATTGTGTTCGGATTGTGTCAATCAATTTACAAAAAAGCCCAAACTTTCGATCGCGTTATGAAAAACTTGACGATTGCGGTATGCTGAACCTGTAGCGCGTTGCGGGTGCCGGCCCTGCGAGGGCCGCCCGGGCGCGCCAGGGGGAGCAGGTCGAGGGAGGACATCCGATGGCTGAGGCTGCGGCTGCAGGGGCGGCCCTGCGGGAGATTCCGGCTTCTTTCGCGCGTGGCGCGCATGTCGATGCCGCACGCTACGCCGAGATGTACCGGGCTTCGGTGGAGGACCCCGAGGGATTCTGGGGCGAGCATGGCCGCCGGATCGACTGGATCCGGCCCTACAGCCGCGTCAAGAACACCAGCTTCGAGTTCGGCAAGGTCGACATCCGCTGGTACGAGGACGGCACGCTGAACGTCAGCGCGAACTGCATCGACCGCCACATGCTGAAGCGCGCCAACCAGACGGCGATCATCTGGGAGCCGGACGATCCTGCCGCCCCGGCCCGGCACATCACCTATGCCGAGCTTCTGGAGAACGTCTGCCGCATGGCGAACGTGCTCAAGGCGCACGGGGTGACGAAGGGCGACCGCGTGGTGCTCTACCTGCCGATGATCCCCGAGGCGGCCTACGCGATGCTCGCCTGCGCGCGGATCGGGGCGGTCCATTCGATCGTCTTCGCGGGCTTCTCGCCCGACAGTCTGGCGAGCCGGATCAACGATTGCGACGCGAAGCTCGTGATCACCGCGGACTACGCGCCGAGGGGCGGCCGCAAGACCCCGCTCAAGTCGAACACCGACAAGGCGCTGCTCGACTGCTCGGACAAGGTGAAGTGCATGGTCGTCAAGCATACCGGCGACCAGACGACCTGGATCGACGGGCGCGACACGGACCTCCTCGCCGAGATGGCCGAGGCGAGCCCCTACTGCGCCTATACCGAGATGGGGGCGGAGGATCCGCTCTTCATCCTCTACACCTCGGGCTCGACCGGCAAGCCGAAGGGGGTGGTGCACACCTCGGGCGGCTATCTCGTCTATGCGGCGATGACGCACGAGATCACGTTCGACTACCACGAGGGCGACGTCTACTGGTGCACGGCGGACGTGGGCTGGGTCACCGGCCACAGCTACATCGTCTATGGCCCGCTCGCCAACGGCGCGACCACGCTGATGTTCGAGGGCGTGCCGACCTGGCCCGACCCCGGCCGGTTCTGGGCGGTCTGCGAGAAGCACAAGGTGAACCAGTTCTACACCGCCCCGACGGCGATCCGCGCGCTGATGGGGCAGGGCGAGGAGTGGGTGACGAAGCACGACCTGTCGTCGCTGAAGCTGCTCGGGACGGTGGGCGAGCCGATCAACCCCGAGGCCTGGGCCTGGTACGACCGCGTCGTGGGCAAGGGCCGCTGCCCGATCGTCGACACCTGGTGGCAGACCGAGACCGGCGGCCACCTGATCACGCCGCTGCCGGGCGCCACGAGGACCAAGCCCGGGTCGGCCACGCTTCCGTTCTTCGGCATCCGGCCGGTCGTGCTCCATGCCGAGAGCGGCGCGGTGCAGGAGGGCAACCCCGCGGAGGGCGTGCTCTGCATCGCCGACAGCTGGCCGGGGCAGATGCGCACCGTCTGGGGCGACCACCAGCGGTTCCAGGAGACCTACTTCCAGCAGTACAAGGGCTACTACTTCACCGGCGACGGCTGCCGGAGGGACGAGGACGGCTACTACTGGATCACCGGCCGGGTGGACGACGTGATCAACGTCTCGGGCCACCGGATGGGCACGGCGGAGGTCGAGAGCGCGCTCGTCGCCCACGAGAAGGTCGCCGAGGCGGCGGTGGTCGGCTACCCGCACGAGATCAAGGGCCAGGGCATCTACGCCTACGTCACGCTGATGAACGGCGTCGAGCCGAGCGAGGAGCTGCGCAAGGAACTCGTCCAGTGGGTGCGGACCGAGATCGGGCCGATCGCCTCGCCCGACCTGATCCAGTGGGCGCCCGGCCTGCCCAAGACCCGCTCGGGCAAGATCATGCGGCGCATCCTGAGGAAGATCGCCGAGAACGACTACGGCAGTCTGGGCGACACCTCGACGCTGGCCGATCCCTCGGTCGTGGACGACCTGATCGCCAACCGGATGAACCGGAAGTGAGCCGGGGGGCCGAAACCGTGACCGCGGCGCCGGTCTTCATCCTGCTCGGGCCGCCTGGGGCGGGGAAGGGCACGCAGGCCAAGCTCCTCGAGGAGCGGTTCGGGCTGGTGCAGCTCTCGACCGGGGATCTGCTCCGCGCCGCCGTGCGCGAGGGCACCGAGGCCGGGCGGAAGGCGCAGGCGGTGATGGAGGCGGGCGGGCTGGTGCCCGACGAGATCGTGCTGGCCGTGCTGGCCGACCGCCTGTCCCGGCCCGACGTGCAGAGGGGCGTGATCCTCGACGGTTTCCCGCGCACCGCCGGCCAGGCCGAGGCGCTCGACCGGCTGCTCGTCGGCTCGGGGCAGAAGATCGACGCGGCCGTGAGCCTCGAGGTGGACGACGCGGCCATGGTCGGGCGCATCTCGGGGCGCTGCACCTGTGCCGCCTGCGGCGAGGGGTATCACGACACGTTCAAGCAGCCGTCCCGCGCGGGCGTCTGCGACAGGTGCGGCGGCTCGGAGTTCACGCGCCGGGCCGACGACAGGGCCGAGACCGTGGCGGAGAGGCTGAAGGCCTATCACGCCCAGACGGCTCCGCTGATTGCGTACTACGAGGGACGTGGCGTCCTGGAGCGCGTCGATGCGATGGGAGAGATCCCCGCCATCGCCGCGCAGCTCGGCGCCATCGTGAAGCGCGCAACGGCCTGAAGGGAGAGGGCGGCGCCCGCGGTGGCGGGGCGCCGTCCGGTGGAGGCAGCAACCCAAAGGGGAGAGTGAACATGGCGGACAATTCGAAGTCCGACGCCTACTGGGCCGCGAACAAGCGGCTCATCTACCTGTGCCTGGCAATCTGGGCGTTCGTCTCGTTCGGGCTGGGGATCATCCTCAGGCCGATGATCTCGGGCATTTCGGTCGGCGGCGCCGACCTCGGCTTCTGGTTCGCGCAGCAGGGATCGATCTACACGTTCCTGATCCTGATCTTCTTCTATGCCTGGCGCATGAACAAGATCGACCGCGAACACGGCGTCGAAGAGTAGGGGAAGCGGGAAGATGGATCAGTTCACCCTCAACCTGATCGTGGTGGGCCTCACGTTCGCCCTCTACATCGGGATCGCGATCTGGGCCCGTGCGGGCTCCACGTCGGAATTCTACGCCGCCGGCCGCGGCGTCAGCCCGGTGACGAACGGGATGGCGACCGCGGCCGACTGGATGTCGGCCGCCTCGTTCATCTCGATGGCCGGGATCATCGCGCTCGCGCCTGCGGGCGGCTACACGCAGTCGGCCTTCCTGATGGGCTGGACCGGGGGCTACGTGCTGCTGGCGCTGCTGCTCGCGCCCTACCTGCGGAAGTTCGGCAAGTTCACGGTGCCGGAGTTCATCGGCGACCGGTTCTATTCCACCTCCGCCCGTCTCGTGGCGGTGATCTGCCTGATCGTCATCTCGGTGACCTACGTGATCGGGCAGATGCGGGGCGTGGGCGTGACGTTCTCGCGCTTCCTCGAAGTCTCGACCGACATGGGCCTCTACATCGGCGCGGCGATCGTGTTCGCCTACGCCGTGCTCGGCGGCATGAAGGGCATCACCTACACGCAGGTGGCGCAGTATGTCGTCCTGATCATCGCCTACACGATCCCGGCGATCTTCATCTCGCTCCAGCTGACCGGCAGCTTCCTGCCCCAGCTCGGCCTGATCGGGACCTACGCCCCCGGCGGCGGCGATGTCGCGTTCCTGGCCAAGCTCGACCAGGTGGTGACCGAGCTCGGCTTCACCCAGTACACCTCGCACACGACGAACACGCTCAACATGGTGCTGTTCACGATGTCGCTGATGATCGGCACGGCGGGCCTTCCGCACGTCATCATCCGCTTCTTCACCGTGCCGAAGGTGGCCGACGCGCGGTCCTCGGCGGGCTGGGCGCTGGTGTTCATCGCGCTGCTCTACACCGTCGCCCCGGCGGTCGGCTCGATGGCGCGGCTGAACCTCACCACGACGTTCTGGCCGAACGCGGTGTCGGGCAACGCGCTCGACGGCGAGGCGCTCTCGCTCGACGAGATCAACTCGAACCCGCAGCTCAGCTGGATCAACACCTGGAAGGACACCGGGCTTCTGGCCTTCGAGGACAAGAACGGCGACGGCCGCATCCAGTACTTCAACGAGCCTGCGGCGGTGACGGCGGCCAACAAGGCGCTTGCCGATGCCGCCAAGGCGCTGGCCGAGGCGCCCGCCGACGCCGACAAGGCGCCGCTCGAGGCGGCCGTCGCGGAAGCGACCGCGGCACGGGATGCCGCGCTGGCAGAGGCGCAGCTCGGCGGCGTCAGCCTGGCCGAACGCGGCTTCGTGGGCAACGAGCTGACCAAGGTGGACAACGACATCATGGTGCTCGCCAACCCCGAGATCGCGCGCCTGCCCGGCTGGGTCGTCGCGCTCGTCGCGGCGGGCGGTCTTGCCGCGGCGCTCTCGACGGCCGCGGGCCTGCTGCTCGCCATCTCCTCGGCGATCAGCCACGACCTCATCAAGAGCTCGATCAACCCCAACATCTCGGAGAAGGGCGAGCTTCTCGCGGCCCGGATCTCGATGGCGGGCGCGATCGCGCTGGCCACCTGGCTCGGCCTCAACCCGCCCGGCTTCGCCGCGCAGGTGGTGGCGCTGGCCTTCGGCCTCGCCGCGGCGACGATCTTCCCGGCGCTGATGATGGGGATCTTCTCGAAGCGGGTGACCAAGGAAGGCGCGATCGTCGGGATGCTCGTCGGCCTCGTCTTCACCTCGGTCTACATCTTCCTCTACCTGGGCTGGTTCTTCATCCCCGGCACGAACGTGTATCCGAACACGCCCGACAACCACTGGTTCGGCATCTCGCCGCTGTCGATCGGCACGGTGGGCGCGCTGCTCAACTTCGTCTCGGCCTACATCGTCTCGGCCATGAGCAAGGAGCCGCCGCGCCACGTCCAGGACCTGGTCGAGTCGATCCGCATCCCGAAGGGTGCGGGTGCGGCCCAGGCCCACTGAGGCACGCAGACCGCGCCTCCCGGGAAACCGGGGGGCGCACCTCCTTCCGGGGCCGCCGCCATGGAAACCTCCGATCAATCCGTCACCGGCTTCCTGGAAGGGATCCATCCCTACAATGCCCTGCCGCAGGACGAGCTGGCGCGCGTCGCCGGTTCCTTCGGCCGCAGGAAGGCCGCCGCGGGCGAGACGATCTACCGCCAGGGCGACGCGCTCGACGGCCTCTACCTGATCGAGCGCGGGACGGTGGAGATCACCGACCAGAACGGGGTTCAGGTGTCGCTGCTCGGCCCGCGCAACTCGTTCGGCGAGCGGGGGCTGTCGCGCGACGGCCGCGCGATGACCAGCGCGCGGGCGCTCGAGGACGCCGAGCTCCTGATCCTGCCGGCCGAGGAGTTCCGGCGGCTGAACCGCGCCTTCCCGCCCTTCGCGCGGTTCTTCGACCGGACCCGGCCGGCCGAGGGCAGGCGCACGGACCTCGCGACGCTGCCCGTCACCGACCTGATGACCTCGGACCCCGCCACCTGCGGGCCCGACACCCCGATCATCGAGGCGGCGCGGATGATGCGCGACAGGGGCATCTCCTCGCTCGGCATCATCGACGGCGAGCGGTTCGTCGGCATCGTCACGGTGCGCGACATGTCGAACCGCGCCGTGGCCGAGGGGATGGACCCCGCGCGGCCGGTGCGCGACGTGATGACACCGCGCCCCCAGGCGCTGCCGCCCACCGCGCTCGGCTCGGACGTGCTGCACGTGATGCTGGAGCACCGCGTCGGACACATGCCGATCGCCGACGGGGGGCGGCTTCTCGGCATCATCACGCAGACCGACCTCACGCGGTTCCAGGCGCTGACCTCGGCGCAGCTCATCCGCGACGTGGCAATGGCGGAGAGCCTCGGCGAGATGGCCGCCGCGACGGCGCGGATCCCGCAGCTTCTGGCGCAGCTCGTCGCCGCCGGGAACCGGCACGAGGTGGTGACGCGGCTCGTCACCGACATCGCCGACGCGGTGACGCGGCGGCTCATCCGGATGGCCGAGGCCGCGCTCGGGCCGCCGCCGGTGCCCTATCTCTGGCTCGCCTGCGGCAGCCAGGGCCGGCAGGAGCAGACCGGGGTTTCCGACCAGGACAACTGCCTGATCCTCGACGATGCGGCGACCGAGGCCGACGACGCCTATTTCGCGGCCCTGGCGCGGCAGGTATCCGACGGCCTCGCCGCCTGCGGCTACATCCACTGCCCCGGCGACATGATGGCGACCAACCCGCGCTGGCGGCAGCCCGTGCGGGTCTGGCGGGAATACTTCGCCGGCTGGATCGCCATGCCCTCGCCCGAGGCGCAGATGCTGGCCTCCGTCATGTTCGACCTCAGGCCGATCGGCGGGACCGCGTCGCTGTTTGCGGACCTTCAGGCCGAGACGCTGGAGCGCGCCTCGAAGAACACGATCTTCGTCGCGCACATGATCGCGAACTCGCTGAAGCACCAGCCGCCGCTGGGCCTTCTGCGGAGTTTCGCCACCATCCGGTCGGGCGAGCACAAGGACCGCATCGACCTCAAGCTGAACGGCGTGGTTCCCGTGGTGGACCTCGCCCGGGTCTACGCGCTCCAGGGCCGGATCGCGTCGGTCAACACCCGGGCGCGGCTCAAGGCGGCAGAGGAGCTGGGCGTGGTCAGCGCCTCGGGCGGCCATTCGCTGATCGACGCCTACGACCTGATCGCGCAGGTCCGGCTCGAGCATCAGGCGCGCCGGGTGAAGGCGGGCGAGAGGCCGGACAACTTCATGGCCCCTTCGGACCTGTCGGACTTCGAGCGGAGCCATCTGCGCGACGCCTTCGTCGTGGTGCGCACGATGCAGTCGGCACTCGGTCACGGGAAGGGGATGCTGGGCTGAGGGGGCCCGGTTCAGGCGAGGGAGGTTCGCCCGATGCTTCTGGAATTCATCGCGATGGTCGCCGCGGCCTTCGGGGCTGCGGGCATCGTGCTGATCCTGAACCGGCTGACGGGGCGGCGCCTGCCGAGGTGGGCGCTTCCCGCAGGGGTCGCCGCCGCGATGTTCGGCTACGCGATCTGGTCGGAATACAGCTGGTTCGACCGGGCGTCCTCCGGTCTCGGCGAGGGGATGAAGGTCGTCGCCACCAGTTCCGGCGGCGCGCCCTGGCGGCCGTGGAGCTACGTCTTCCCGGTGACCGACCGGTTCGTCGCGGTCGATACCGGCCGCATGGTGCCGCACGCCACCGCCGAGGGGCAGCGGTTCCTCAACGCCTACTGGTTCACGCGCTGGGCGCCCGTGCGGGTCGCCACGCTGATGCTCGACTGTATCGGCCGGCGCGGGATCGAGCTGCCGCCCGGGGCGGACTTCCCGGTCGAGGCGATCCCGCCGGAGTCGGAGTGGAAGGCCCTGCCGCCGGGCGACCCGATCCTCGCCGCGGCCTGTTCGGAGGTGTGACGATGGCTGAGCGGAAATCCATCCTGGTCGTCGAGGACGAGGACAACATCGCGCTGGCGCTGGAGCATCTGATGTCGCGCGAGGGCTACGCGCTCAGCCGGGTGTCGAGCGGTGCCGAGGCAATGCCGGCGATCGCGCGAGACCACCCCGACCTCGTGCTTCTCGACGTGATGCTGCCCGAGGTCTCGGGCTACGAGATCTGCCAGTCGGTCCGGCTCGACCCCTCGCTCGCCGACGTGAAGATCCTGATGATGACGGCGCGCGGCAACCAGATGGAGCGGCGCAAGGGCCTTGCGCTCGGCGCGGACGGATTCATCTCGAAGCCCTTCGACGTGGCCGACCTCAAGGCCGAGGTGCGGCGCCTTCTGGGGGATGCCGCCTGATGCTCGAGCGGCTCTCGCTCCGCCTGCGCGTGTTCCTGTTCTTCGCGCTGGTGGCGGCGGGCGGCATCGCGGCCGTGGTGGCGGGGGCCTATCTCGGCTATCGCCGGCTCGGCGAGCCCGAGGCGCTCTCGGCCTTCGTCTTCGCCGCGGCGGTGGGGAGCTTCGGCATCCTCGGCCTCGTCGCCTGGGTATGGCTCCTGTTCGACGAGAACGTCGCCAAGGCGATCGAGGCGCTGTCGGCCAGGCTCAGGGCCCGCGCCCACGCCGATGCCGGCACCCCGGTCGAGGACGCGCGGCTGCGATACCTGGGCGACCTGGCGCCCGCCGCCGCGGCGGTATCCGAAACCCTGTCGGAGACGCGCAATGCGCTCGCCCAGGCGGTGCAGCGCGAGACCACGCGGCTTGCGCAGGAGAAGGCGCGGCTCGAGGCGCTTCTCGCCGACGTGCCGGAGGGCGTCCTGCTCTGCTCGCCCGAGCACACGATCGTCTTCTACAACGGCCAGGCGGCCGAGCTGATCTGCCGCGACCATGCGCCAGGGCTCGACCGGCCCGTGTTCGACTACCTCCGCGAGGCGCCGATCGCCCATGCCTACGAGCGGCTGCTGGCCGCCGAGGAGGGGGATGCGGCCTCGGACCTGCTCTGCGCCACGGTCGAGGAGGGGCGGATCCTGTCGGCGCGGATGCGCCTTCTGCGGTTGCCCGAGGAGGAGGGCGGCTACCCCGGCTACGTGCTGACGCTGCGGGACGTCACCGCCGACCTCGCCGTCCATGCCGGTCGCGAGCGGCTGCTCGAGGAGATCTTCGACCGGGTCCGGCGCCCGGCGGCCAACCTCCAGACGGTGATCGGGGTGATGGGGCCGGGCGCAGGCGCGGGACTCGACGCCGCCCTCGCCTGCGAGGTGCGGACGCTTGCCGGAGCGATCACCGAGCTCGGCCGGCGCTACGACGAGGCGCGGGCCGACTGGTGGCCGATGTCGGAGACCCGCGCCCGCGACCTCGCCGACGGGATCGCCGCGCGGCTTGCCTCGCAGGGGATCGCGGCCGAGGTCACGGCCGACCGGCTGATGCTGCGCTGCGACGCCTTCGAGATCGTCGCGCTGGTCTCGCGGCTGGCCCAGCGGCTGGCGGAGAAGGGCTGCGGCACGGAGCTGACCATCACCATCGCCGCCGATCCGCCGGGCGCGGCGATCGCGCTCTCGTGGCGGGGCGAGCCGCTCGCGGTCGCCGAACTCGACCGCTGGCTCGAGGAGCCGCTCGAGGTCGGTCTTGCCGACGTGACGGGCCGCGCCGTCCTGCGCACCCACGGCACCGAGTGCTGGCCCGAGGCGGCGATCGACGGGCGGGCGGGGCTGTTCCTGCCGCTGCGCCATGCCCGGCCCTCCGTCACGCCGCCGCACCCCGCCCCGCGGTCGGCCACCTACGACTTCGACCTCCTGTCGAAGGCGCGGACTGCGGCCGTGGCCGAGCGCCGGCTGACCGACCTCACCTATGTGGTGTTCGACACCGAGACGACCGGCCTCCTGCCGAGCCGCGGCGACGAGATCGTGCAGATCGCCGCGGTTCGCTGCGTCAACGGGCGCAGGATCGAGGGCGAGACCTTCGAGAGCCTGGTGAACCCCGGCCGCAGGATCCCGCCGGCGGCGACCGCGGTGCACCGGGTGACGGACGAGATGGTCGCAGGCGCGCCGCCGATCGCCGAGGTCGGCCGGCGGTTCCACCGCTTCGCGGCGGGGTCGGTGCTCGTCGCGCACAATGCGCCCTTCGACCTGGAGTTCCTGAACCGGCACGAGGCGGAGATCGGCCACCGCTTCGACCACCCGGTGCTCGACACGGTGCTGCTCTCGGCGATCGTGTTCGGCCAGCACGAGACCCACACGCTCGACGCGCTGACCGAGCGGCTCGGGATCGCGATCCCCGAGCATGCCCGGCACACCGCGATGGGCGACACGCTCGTCACCGCCGAGGCGTTCCTGAAGCTCCTGCCGATGCTGCGGGCGCGCGGCATGGAGACCTTCGGCGACGTGATCGCCGAGGCCAAGCGGCACGGCCGGCTGCTCAGGGACCTGAACTGAACGGGTCGGGGTCGTAGTCCACGCCGGCAAGGCAGAGCCCGTCGGGCGGCGCCACGGGTCCGCAGGCGGCCCGGTCGCGCGCGGCCAGCGCGGAGGCGACGTCGGCGGGCGTCCACGCGCCGGCGCCGACGCGCTCCAGCGTGCCCACGAGGCTGCGGACCTGGTTGTGCAGGAAGCTGCGCGCCTCGACATGGAAGCGGAACTCGGTGCCGTGCGGGACCGGCGCCTCCTCGATGTCGAGCCGGTCGAGCGTCTTGACCGGCGAGGCGGACTGGCAGATCGACGAGCGGAAGGTGGTGAAGTCGTGGTGCCCGACGAGGTGCGCGGCCGCCGCCTGCATCGGCGCGAGCGCGAGCGGGTGCGCCACGCGCCAGGCAAGCCCCCGCTCGAGCGTGAGCGGTGCGCGGCGGGAGACGAGCCGGTAGAGGTAGCGCCGCCGCCGGGCCGAGAACCGGGCGTGGAAGCCCGGATCGACCCGCGCGGCGGCGAGCACCGCGACCGGGGCGGGCTTCAGGTGGAAGTTGAGCGCCTCGGCGAGGCGGAAGGGATCCCAGTCGCGCGAAAGGTCGCAATGCGCCACCTGGGCGGTGGCGTGGACGCCCGCATCGGTGCGGCCGGCGGCGGCGATTCCCGGCGCGTCGGGCTCGAGCCGCCGGAGCGCCGTCTCCACGGCCTCCTGGACCGAGGGGCGCCCGGCCTGCCGCTGCCAGCCCGAGAACGGGCCGCCGTGATACTCTATCCTGAGCGCATAGCGGGGCATTGGCGCGGCGTAGCGCCCGGCTCCGGCCTTTTCAAGCGGCGCGCCTGCGGCGCGGGTTCCTCCTGTCGCCCCTCCGCCTTGCGGCTTCGGGGCTCCGGGGCGAGTATTTGGAACAGGGTGAGGGGGGCGCGGGTTCGGGCTAGGATGCGGGCGCGGCGCGGCCTATGTAGGGCTCGTGGGGCGCGGGGGCGGCGGTGGTTCTGGGCAGGCTGGTCGACGGGATCGCGGGCGCGGTCGAGGGCGCCGCGCAGGGGGTGAGCGAGGCGCTCTTCGAGCCGGTGATCCGGCTGGGCGTGACGGGCCTCGCGCGGTCGGGCAAGACCGTCTTCATCACCTCGCTGGTGGCGAACCTGATGGACCGGGGCCGGATGCCGCAGCTTCTGGCGGCGCGCGACGGGGCGATACGGGCGGCCTGGCTCCAGCCGCAGCCGGACGACACCGTGCCGCGGTTCGACTTCGAGAGCCATCTCGCCGCGCTGACCGGCCCCGAGCCGCACTGGCCCGAGAGCACGCGGCGGGTGTCGGAGCTCAGGCTCTCGCTCAGGGTCCAGCCGTCGGGGATGCTCGGCGCGCTCGGCGGGCCGCGGACGGTGCACCTCGACATCGTGGACTACCCCGGGGAGTGGCTCCTCGACCTGGGGCTGCTCGACAAGGACTACGCGGCCTGGTCGGCCGGGGTGCTGGAGCGGATCGGCGGCCGGGCCGAGGCGGAGGGGTTCCTTGCGGCACTCGCCGGCGCGGATCCGGCCGGCGCACTGTCGGAGCCGGCGGCGAAGGCCCTGGCCGCCGCCTTCACCGGCTACCTTTCCGCGGCACGGGCCGCGGGCTATTCCGACTGCACGCCGGGGAGGTTCCTGCTGCCGGGCGACCTGGAGGGCTCGCCCGCGCTGACCTTCGCGCCGCTGCCGAAGCCCGAGCGCCCCGGGCGCGGGTCGCTCTGGCGCGCCTTCGAGCGGCGCTACGACGCCTACCGGCACGAGGTGGTGCGGCCGTTCTTCCGCGAGCACTTCGCGCGGATCGACCGGCAGGTCGTGCTGATGGACGTCCTGGGCGCGATCCATGCGGGGCCGCGCGCGATGGAGGACATGCGGCGCGCCATGGCCGAGATCCTCGGGGCGTTCCGGCCGGGACGGAACGCCTGGCTCGCCTCGCTGTTCGGCGGCCGGCGGGTGGAGCGCATCCTGTTCGCCGCCACCAAGGCCGACCACCTCCACCATTCCCAGCACGGGGCGCTGGCCGCGATCCTTGCGGCGATGCTGCGCGAGGCGAAGGACCGGGCCGACTTTGCCGGGGCGCGGACCGCGGCGATGGCGATCGCCTCGCTGCGGGCCACGGTGGAGGAGACCGCCGAGGTGGGCGGCGAGCGGCTCGACATGGTGCGGGGCCGGCTTCTCTCCACCGGGAAGGAGGCCGCGATGTATGCGGGCGAACTGCCCGAGGATCCGGCCGCGCTCCTCGCCCCGGCGCGGTCGGGGGCGGGCGAGTGGCTGGGGCGCGACTACGCGGTCATGGCCTTCGCGCCGGCCCGGCTGACGCTGAAACCGGGCGAGGGGCCGCCGCACATCCGGCTCGACCGGGCGGCGGAGTTCCTGATCGGCGACCGCCTGCGCTGAGGGCGCAGGGTCGGCAGGCGCGGACTGAGGGGAGGACAGGCAGGATGTCGAGACAGCCGGTGATCCTGGAGCGCGAGTCGCCCGCGGAGCTGACCCCGGCCACCGCGCCGCCCGTGCCCGAGGCCGGCGTGCCCGAGCCGCGCGCGATGGCCGCCGCCATGGCCCTGGCGGCGCGGCCGCCCTCGCGGCTGGGGCGGCTTTTCTGGTCGGCGCTGGCGGCGGCGCTGGGCTTCGTGATCTCGCTCGCCGCCTGGGACTTCGCGGCCGGCCTTCTCGCGCGCAACCCCGTCCTCGGCGGGATAGCGGCAGGGCTCTTCGCCCTTGTCCTGATCGCGGCGGTGCTGATCGCCTTGAGGGAGCTTGCGGCGCTGGCGCGGCTGGCGCGGGTGGACGGCCTGCACCGGGCAGCGGAGGCGGCGCTGGGCGCGGGGGACCTCGCGGCGGCCCGGACGGTGGCGGGGCGGCTCGGCGCGCTCTATGCCCGCCGGCCGGAACTCGCGCCGGGCCGCGAGCGGCTGGCGGCGCGCCTGTCCGAGCAGTTCGACGCGGAGGCCGCGCTGGAGCTGGCCGAGGCGGAGCTTCTCGCCCCGCTCGATGCCGCCGCGCGGCGCGAGATCGAGGGCGCGGCGCGCACGGTGGCCGCCGTGACGGCGCTCGTCCCGCTGGCGCTTGCCGACGTGGTGGCGGCGCTGGCGGCGAACCTCCGGATGATCCGCCGGATCGCCGAGATCTACGGCGGGCGTGCCGGAGCGATCGGGTCGTGGCGGCTGGCGCGCACGGTGATGACGCATCTCCTGGCCACCGGGGCGGTGGCGGTGGGCGACGACCTGATCGGTTCGGTCGCCGGCGGCGGCGTGCTGGCAAAGCTTTCGCGGCGGTTCGGAGAGGGCGTGGTGAACGGCGCGCTGACCGCCCGGGTCGGCATCGCGGCGATGGAGGTCTGCCGGCCGCTGCCCTTCCGTGCGCTGCCGCGGCCGCGGGTGACGAACCTGCTGCAGCGGGCCCTGACCGGGCTTTTCGGCAGCCGGGGCGAGCCGGCATTCGAGGCAGGCCCGCCGCAGGCCGGCGGGGACCGCGGCACCGGGTAGCTGCCGGCGGCGGGCGGGAAACGGCCCGAGAGTCGTGCTATGCTGCCTGCGTGATCGGCGGGAGGTGCAGGCGTGCGCAAGGCGGTGGGCTGGATCGTGGTGGTCGGATTGATCGTCCTGGCGCTCGGCGTCGTGCACCAGGCGCTGATCTTCGCCTCGCAGGGGCGGGGCGGCGCTGCCGACGCCGCCACGCGTGCCTGCCTGTTCTGCCACGGCGGCTAGAAGAAGCTCTGCGGGTCGATGTCGATGGCGAGGCGGAGGTTCGCCGGCAGCCTGAGGCCGGCCGTCCATTCGGCGAGCGCGGCCTGAAGCGGCGCCGCCCTGGGTGCCTTGACGAGAAGGCGCACGCGGTGCCGCCCGCGGATCCGGGCGATCGGCGCCGGGGCCGGGCCGAAGACCTGCGCGCCGATGCGGCGGAGGGCCGCATCCTCGCGCGCGAGGCGGTTGCCGAGGTCGAACACCGCCTGCACGTCGGGCGAGGAGAGGATCACGCCGGCCAGCCGGCCGTAGGGCGGCATCCCGAGCGCCTCGCGCTCCCGCGCCTCGGCGCGCCAGAAGTCCTCCTCGTCGCCGCCGAGGATGGCGCGGATCACCGGATGGTCGGGCTGGAACGTCTGAAGGAGCGCGAGCCCCGGCCGGTCGGCGCGGCCGGCCCGCCCGGCGACCTGGCGCAGGAGCTGGAACGTGCGCTCGGCGGCGCGCAGGTCCGACCCCTGGAGGCCGAGATCGGCGTCGATCACGCCGACGAGCGTCAGGAGCGGGAAGTTGTGTCCCTTGGCCACGAGCTGCGTGCCGATCACGATGTCGGCCTCGCCCGCCGCGATCGCCGCGATCTCGGCCTTGAGCGCGCGTGCCGATCCGAAGAGGTCGGAGGAGAGCACCCGGGTCCGCGCCTGCGGGAAAAGCGCGGCCACCTCCTCGGCGAGGCGCTCCACCCCGGGGCCGACCGCGGCGAGCCGCCCCTCGGCGCCGCATTTCGGGCAGGCCGATGGCACCGGCCTCGTCTCGCCGCACTGGTGGCAGACGAGCCGCTTGAGGAACCGGTGCTCGACCATGCGCGCGTCGCAGTGGTCGCAGCCGATCTGGTGGCCGCAGGCGCGGCAGAGCGTGACGGGCGCGTAGCCGCGGCGGTTGAGGAAGAGGAGCGACTGCTCCCCGGCCGCGAGCCGGGCCTCGACCGCGCGGCGCAGGGTGGGAGAGATCCAGCGGTCGGGCGCGAGCGCCTCGGCGCGCATGTCGATCGCGCGCATTTCGGGCAGTGCGGCCGCACCGAACCGGTCCGGAAGGTCAAGCCGGGCATACTTGCCCGCGGCGGCATTCGCCCAGGTCTCGAGCGAGGGGGTGGCGGAGGACAGGATCACCTGCGCATCGGCCAGCGAGGCGCGGAGCACCGCCATGTCGCGTGCGTTGTAGAGCACGCCGTCCTCCTGCTTGTAGGAGGGGTCGTGCTCCTCGTCGACGACGACGAGCCCGAGGTCGCGGAACGGCAGGAACAGCGCCGACCGCGCCCCGACGACGAGTTGCGCCTGCCCTTCGGCAGCCATCCGCCAGAGCCGGCGCCGTTCCGTCGAGGTGACGCCGGAGTGCCATTCGGCGGGCCGGGCGCCGAATCGCTCCTCGACGCGGGAGAGGAAACCCTGGGTCAGCGCGATCTCGGGCATGAGCACGAGCGCCTGCCGCCCCCGGCGGAGGCATTCGGCGACCGCCTCGAGATAGACCTCGGTCTTGCCCGAGCCGGTCACGCCCTTGAGGAGCGTCGTGGAATAGCGCCCTGCAGCGGCGCGGAGCGCCTCGGCCGCGGCAGACTGGTCGGCGTTGAGTGCGTGGCCCGTCATGCCGGGATCGAGCCGGGGATAGGGCAGGTCGCGCGGCGCTTCCTCCTCCACGAGGGCGCCCTGCGCGACCATGCCCTTGACGACCGAGGCGGTCACGCCGGCCTCGCGGGTCAGCTCGGCGAGCGTCACTGCCGCGCCGCCCCAGGCCTCGAGCGCGTCGAGGACGCGCGCCCTCGCCTCGGTGAGCCGTGCCGGCTCCGCCGGCCCGCGGCGGTAGACCCGGCGGCTTCCCGGCGCCTCGCCGAGCGCCGGAGTGCGGGTGGCCAGCCGCAGCATGAGCGGCAGCGGCGTCAGCGTGTAGGCGGCGGCGCGGACGAGGAAGTCCCGCAGCTCCGGCCGCATCGGGGGCGCGTCGAGCACCCGCGCGACCGGGCGCAGCCTTGCCGCGTCGAAGCCCGCGTCGCCCTGGGCCCAGACCACGCCGGCCACGCGCCGGGGGCCGAGAGGCACCTCGACGAAATCGCCCGTGCCGCAGCCGCCGGCCGGGGCGAGGTAGGTCAGGATGCGGTCGAGCGGGCCGGTCGTGAGCACGCCGACTGCCTCGCCCTCGCCGAATTCCTCGCGCTCGCTCAAGCATCGCTCCCTGCCGGGCCTTCCGGGTCCGGGCCGCTTGGGCTATGACAGCCCGCGACATCCGCCACAACCCGCAGGAGCCCGGCCATGAAGTTCTTCGTCGATACCGCCGACACCGACGCGATCCGCGAGCTCGCCGAACTGGGGATGGTGGACGGCGTCACGACGAACCCGTCGCTGATCATGAAGTCGGGCCGCGACATCCGCGAGGTGACGCGCGAGATCTGCGAGATGGTCGCGGGGCCCGTCAGCGCCGAGACGGTCGCGCTGGACGCCGAGGGGATGATCGCCGAGGGGCGCGAGCTTGCCAAGATCGCCGACAACATCGCGATCAAGGTGCCGCTGACCTGGGACGGGCTCAAGGCCTGCAAGGTGCTGACCGGCGAGGGGCGGATGGTGAACGTCACGCTCTGCTTCTCGGCGAACCAGGCGCTGCTGGCGGCCAAGGCTGGGGCGACCTTCATCTCGCCCTTCATCGGCCGGCTCGACGACATCAACCTCGACGGGATGAGCCTGATCGCCGACATCCGCCAGATCTACGACAATTACGGCTTCCAGACCGAGATCCTTGCGGCATCGATCCGCAGCGTCAACCACATGACCGAGGCCGCGAAGATCGGCGCCGACGTGGCGACCGCGCCGCCGAACGTGATCAAGGCCATGGCCTCGCATCCGTTGACCGACAAGGGGCTCGAAGGCTTCCTGAAGGACTGGGCGAAGACCGGCCAGAAGATCCTCTGAGCCGCTGCCTCGGGCGTTGCACGCCGGTGCCAGTCCGGGCCAGATCGGGAGGGGTTGTCGGGTTTTGCGTTGATTCCCGGCAACCTGTGCGGGAGTCTTCATCCGACCGATCTGGACCGGAGGCATCATGGCCGACACCGAGGCGATACGCGCGGCGCTCCGCGCGACGATCCTGAGCGAGCCGGAGATCGTGCTCGACGACACCGATGTCATGCGCGCGCTCGTCGGGGCTAACGACCGCGCGCTCGGCGCGAATGTCGTCGACATGCGCGGTCTGGCGATGGCCCGGCTCGAAGTGCGGCTGGGGCGGCTTGCCGACACGCACCAGAGCGTGCTCGCCGCCGCCTACGACAACATCGCGGGCACGGCCGCGGTCCACCGCGCCGTGCTCGAACTGCTCGAGGCGACCGATTTCCTCGAGTTTGCCGACCGGCTGGCCGGACCCGTCCGCACCGCGTTGCGGATCGACGAGACCCGCCTGGTGCTGGGCAGCGGCGACGGCGCGCCGCCGGCGGCCCTGCCCGCCGGCGTGGTCCTCGCCGAGCCCGATTTCGCGGGCGCCTATCTCGCGCTCGGCGGCCGGCCGAGGCGCGGCGTCGTCCTGCGGGAGATCGTGCCGGGGCAGGGAAGCCTGTTCGGTCCGGGCGACGGGGGCATGCGCTCGGAGGCGGCGATCCTGCTCGACCTCGGGCCCCAGCGCCTGCCGGCGCTCCTCGTGCTGGCCTCGTCCGACCCGGCGCAGTTCCACCCCGGCCAGGCGACCGACCTTCTGGCGTTCTTCGGCGGCGTGGTCGAGCGGGTGGCCGCGCGGCTCCTCGCCTGAGCCATGCTGACGGGCGCGCGCGCGGAGGCGCTGGAACGCTGGCTGTCGCACCTGCGCGCCCTCGATGGCCGTGCCGAGGCGACGGAGCGCGCCTACCGGGCCGACGTGCAGGCCTTTCTCGAATTCCTCGCACGGCACACGGGCGGCGAGGGCGGCATTGCCGCGCTCGGGCGGCTCACCGTCTCCGACATGCGCGCCTGGATGGCGCACGAGCGCGGGCGCGGGCTTTCGGCCCGCTCGCTTGCCCGCGCGCTTTCGGCGGTGAAGGCGTTCCTGCGCTGGCTGTCCGACCGCGAGGGGTTCGACGCCACCGCGGCGCTTTCCGCACGGTCGCCGAAATACACGCGCAAGCTGCCGCGGCCGCTCTCGGAGGACTCCGCGCGCGCCGTGCTCGACGCGGTCGAGCTGCAGGCGCGCGAGCCCTGGGCGGGGCTCAGGGACGCCGCCGTGGTCACGCTGCTCTACGGCTGCGGGCTCCGGATCTCCGAGGCACTCTCGCTCACCGGCGCCGACCATCCGCTGGGCGAGACCCTCCGCGTCCGCGGCAAGGGCGGCAAGGAGCGGATCGTGCCGGTGATCCCGGCGGCTCGTGCGGCGGTTGCGGCCTATGTGGCGGAGTGCCCGCACCCGATCCGGCGTGACGGACCGCTGTTCCTGGGCGTGCGGGGCGGGCCGCTCGGCCAGCGGCAGGTCGCCCGCGCGATGGAGCAGACGCGCCTCCAGCTCGGCCTGCCCGCAAGCGCGACGCCGCACGCGCTGCGCCATTCCTTCGCCACGCACCTGCTGAATGCCGGCGGAGACCTGCGGGCGATCCAGGAACTCCTCGGCCACGCATCGCTCTCGACCACGGAAGCCTACACGGCGGTCGATGCGGCACGCCTGCTCGAGGTCTACGAACGGGCGCATCCCAAGGCGTGAGCCGTTGCACGGTTGACCCAAATCGGCCATGAGGGGCCGATGACCCCGGCGCTCAAGGCTCTCTTCGTGCACCTCTTCACCGCCACGGGCGCGGTCTTCGCCATGCTGGCGATGCTCGCCGCCGTGAACGGCAAGTGGAGCATGATGTTCCTGTGGCTGGTCGTGGCCTTCGTGGTCGACGGCATCGACGGGCCGCTGGCCCGCCGCTACCATGTCAAGACCTATGCGCCGCAGATCGACGGCGTGCTGCTCGACCTCATCATCGATTACCTGACCTACGTCTTCATCCCGGCCTATGCGCTCTTCAAGTCGGGGCTGCTGCCCGGCTGGACGGGGTGGATCGCGATCATCGTCATCACCTTCGCCAGCGCCATCTACTTCGCCGACACGCGGATGAAGACGAAGGACAACTCCTTCTCCGGGTTTCCGGCCTGCTGGAACATGGTGGTCATCGTGCTCTTTGCGGTGAAGCCCGAGTTCTGGACGATCCTGATCATCGTCTGCGCCTTCGCGGTGGCGATGTTCACGCCGCTCAAGTTCATCCACCCGGTGCGCACGGCGCGCTGGCGGGCGATTTCGCTGCCGGTCGCGCTGGCCTGGACGTTCTTCGCGGGCTGGGCGGCCTGGGTGAACTTCCACCCGCAGAGCTGGGCGCACTGGGGGCTCGTGGCAACTTCGCTCTACCTCGTCTTTGCCGGCATCGTGCAGCAGGCGCTGCCCGAACGGCGCGGCGTCACAGGCGGGTAAGCGCCGCGCCGGCCACGATCAGGAGCGCGGCGATCGCCTTAGCGCGGTCGATCCGCTCGCCGAAGGCAAGCCAGCCGATCAGCACCGCGAAGAGGATCGAGGTCTCTCGAAGGGCGGCGACCAGCGCGATCGGCGCCTGCGTCATCGCCCAGACCGCGATCGCGTAGGCGGCGAAGGAGGCCGCTCCGGCAATGAACCCGAGCGCCCAGGCGCGCGGCGTTGCGCGGACGATCGCGGCGCCCTTCAGCGCCACGATCGCCGGGGCGAAGAAGATGCCGGCGATGACGAGGAGCCACGCGACGTAGGCCACGGGCTCGCCCGAGACGCGTGCGCCGAGCCCGTCGGTCAGCGTGTAGCCCGCGGTGGCCGCCGCCGCCCCGAGCGCGAAGGGAAGCAGCCGACGCGACTCGCCGTTGGCGAAGACCCCGCGCGCCATCAGCACGATGCCGAGACCGAGGACGATGATGCCCGCGAGGTCGAGGGGGTCGAGCGGGTCGGCGAGGAAGAGGAGGCTTGCCCCGAGCACGATCATCGGCGCGGCGCCGCGCGCGAGCGGGTAGACGCGGCTGAGGTCGCCTTGCTCGTAGGCGTAGGCGAGGAACAGCTGGTAGGCCGTGTGGATCAGGCCGGAGGCGAGAAGCCAGGGCCAGACCTCGGCGCCGGGCAAGGGGTAGAAGGCGGCGACAACCGCCCCCATCGCAGCGTTCCCGGTGGAGAGAAGGAACATCGAGGTCTGCTTCGAGACGCCGACCTTGATGATGGCGTTCCAGCCCGCATGCAGCAGCGCGGCGACGAGCACGGCGAGGAAGACGCCGGCGGTCATGCCGACTCGGGCGCGGTCGCGCGCAGGGCGGAGGGGGAAGGGATTGTCATGGAACCGTTACGTGCGCCGGCAGCGATAGACCCGCGCCGGACCGCCCGCAAGGGCCGGCTCAGTCAGGAGCCTTCGACAGCCGGATCGGACCCTGCGCCGTGGCCACATCGACCGGGCGGCCCCGCTGGGTCGCGCGGAGGAGCCCCTGCCTCTGGAGTGTGGCGGCGGCGGCCCTGACGCGGGGCATCAGCGGCCGCCAGTCGGCGCAGAGCGCCCGGGCCACCTCCGAGGGGCAGAAGCTCGCCGCCGGCCCGCGCCGCTCGGCGGCGGCGAGCAGCGCGGCGCGCAGCACCTCGTCGGCCGGCGCGGCCACTCAGACCTGTTCGCGCAGGAGGCGCCGGAGGATCTTACCCGACGCCGACTTGGGGATCGCCTCGACGAAGCGGATCTCGGCCGGGCGCTTGTAGGTCGCCAAGCGATGGGCAAGGTGCTCGCGGATCGCCTCGGCGTCGGGCACCGCCCCGGGCGCGGCGACGACGAAGGCGACGGGGACCTCGCCGGCCTCCTCGTCGGGCTTGGGCACCACGGCAGCGTCGGCGACGCCGGGGCAGGCGACGAGCGCGGCCTCGACCTCGGCCGGCGGCACCTGGAAGCCCTTGACCTTGATCAGCTCCTTCACCCGGTCCCGGATGAAGAGGTGGCCGTCGGCGTCGATCACGGCGAGGTCGCCGGTGCGGAGCCAGCCGCCGGGCGCCATCGTTCTCGCCGTGCCCTCGGGGTTGTTGTGGTAGCCCTTCATCACCTGCGGGCCGCGGATCCAGAGCTCGCCCTCCTCGCCCGGCGCTCGGTCGATGCCGGTCTCGGGGTCGACGATGCGGCACTCGGTGCTGGCGACCGCAACGCCGGCCGAGCCGGGGCGCGGGTCGTCCTCGGGAACGGTGTGCGAGATCGGGCTGAGTTCGGTCATGCCGTAGGCCTGGATCGCGGTCAGCCCGAGGCGTTCCGCGACCGCGCCGGTCAGCGTGCCGTCGGCCGGCGCCGCGGCCGAATAGACGACCTTGAGGGGCGAGAGGTCGAACTGGTCCACCAGCGGATGCTTGGCGAGCGCCAGCATCACGGGCGGGACGCAGAACAGGCGGTTGGTGCGGTGGTCCTGGATCAGCCGGAGGAACAGCTCCAGGTCGAAGCGCGGCATCGTGACGGGCACGGCGCCCTGGGCCAGGTAGAGGTTGAGGAATACCGTCTGGCCGTAGATGTGGAAGAACGGCAGGAACGCGACTGCGCGCTCGTGGCGCCGGATGGGCACTGCCGAGGCGCCCTGGTCGACGTTCACGACGAGGTTGCGGTGCGTGAGCATCACGCCCTTCGGGAGCCCGGTGGTGCCCGAGGAGTAGGGCAGCACGACGACATGCTCCTCGACATCGACCGGCGCCTGGTCGGCGAGCGGCTCGCCCATCAGCGCAGCGAGGGGCGTCGCGCCCGCTGCCTCGCCGATCACCGCGATCTCGCGCACGCCGGTGCCCTCGGCGGCCGCGCGCGCGGTTTCGAGGAACGGGGCCAGGGTGATCAGCAGCTCGGCCCCGCTGTCCTTCAGCTGATAGGCGACCTCCGCCGCGGTATAGGTCGGGTTGATCGTGGTCAGCGTTCCGCCCGCCCAGGCGACGGCGTGGAAGACGACCGCATATTCCGGCAGGTTCGGCGCCAGGATCGCGACGGTCCTGCCGGGCGCGTAGCCGCGCGCGGTCAGACCGCCGGCAAGGCGCCTTACGGCGTCGCGGAAGGCGCCGACCGTGAGCTCGCGGCCCGTCGGGCCGTCGATGAGCGCCACGTCGCCATCGTGGCCGTCCATCCCGCGGAAGACGCGCTCGGTGATCGTGAGGCCGGTGATCTCGACGGGCGGTCTTGGGCTTGCATGGACGATCATCGGCTTCCTCCCTGTCGGCGCCGCCCTCGGCGGGGCGGGTGCCGGACTTCCCGCGACTCCCCCAAGACTAGCACGGATCCGGGCGGCGCCACGCCGGGTTCGCGGGGGCGGCTGAGCTGAGGCCGCAGATTGCCGGCGGCGGGCGGCCGCGGCGGAGGCGTGCCCCCTGGCCGGCGGTAACCCCGCCCTGCGAACACAACCCGGCGAGGTCGTCTGGACTTCGCCAGCCCCAGCCCCACGTCGCGGATCGCAACGGTCGGGAGGCAGGACATGTCAGGAATGGAAGATCGACGCCGGGCCGCCGCGGAATCGGCAGCAGTCTCAGAGCGCACGGCCGCCGCGCTGGCCTCGATCCGGGCGCGCCGCGCGCAGAACGACGGCGCGGGCGCCGCGGTGATGGTGGCCGCGATGACCTTCGGCGAGGCGGCCGGCCAAGGCCGGCTCCGGCGTGCCGTCGCGATCGCGCAAGGCATCTGCATCATCGCCGCGGGGGTGATCCCCGTCGCGCTGTTCTGGGCCTTCGCCTATCCCGGCTGACGGGCCCGCGCTGGGCAATCGCGCGGACCCGGGCTGCCGCTCGGGCTCACAGCAGCAGCCCCGCCGCCCCCTCGTGGCGCAGGAGCGCCACCTTCGTCTCGACCCCGCCCGGCGCAGAGTAGCCGCCGAGCCCGCCGGCGGCGAGCACGCGGTGGCAGGGGATCAGGATCGGGATGCGGTTGCGCCCGCAGGCCTGCCCGATGGCCTGAGCGGTCACGCCGAGATCCCGTGCCAGATCGCCATAGGTGCGCGTCCGGCCGTAGGGGATGGCGACGAGGGCGCGCAGGAAGTCGCCCCGGAAGCCTTCGCCGAACCGGAGGGGAAGGTCGAAGGCAGTCCGGCGGCCGGCCAGGTAGTCCGCGATCTGCGCTTCTGCTTCGCGGAGGAGGTCCGTCGGCGTGCCGCGGCTTTCGGCGCCCCAATGGAGGCCCGTGATCTCGCCCCCGGCGGCCGCGATGCCGAGGAGGCCGAACGGCGACGGGACCGAGAGGATGGCCTGGGGCTGGGTCATCGTCCGAGGATGCCGCTCGCCCGTCCCTGCCGCAAGGCTGGGGCTCAGGCCCCTGCCGCGCCGAGCTGGCGGACCCGTTCGATCCACGCCCCCACGCGCGCCGCGTCAGCGTGGCTCGCGCCGGGGAAATGGGTGAAGCGTGTGGGCCTGAACCCGACGAAGCCGAGGATCTGGCCGCGGAGCTGATGAAGGATCGCGTTTCGGTAGGCGAGCGCGAGGTACCAGCCGGGGGTGTCGGAGGTCAGGATCACGCGCGCGCTGCGCCCGGCAAGGAGGGGCTTGGGCAGCCGCCCTGGTGGGACGCCGCGTGTGTCGAAGGCGATTCCCGGCAGGAAGGCCCGGTCGAACAGCCCCTTGAGCCGGGCAGGCAGCCCGCCCCACCACATCGGCGTGGCAAGGACGAGGTGCGTGCTCCAGGTGATGTCGTCGATGACCTGCCGCAGCGCCGGTTCGAGCGGCTTGGGCGAGGCGTAGCCTGCGCGGCCGAAGTCCGCGTCGAACTCCATCTCCGAGATGTGGGACAGGCGGACCTCGTGACCGGCCGAGGCCGCGGCTTCCGCATAGCTTTCCGCGAAGCTGCGCGAGAGCGAGGCCGGGGCCGGGTGCCCGTCGAGGACGAAGATGCGGCGCGTAGGCATGGCTGTCTCCCGAAAAGTGACCACGGTCATGATTTTCGAGAATCTGACCGCGGTCAACTATCAAATTGACCGCGGTCGAAAAACCTGCCAGACAGGGGACGTGGCACGGGGCCTCCAGAAGCGCACGCTCGAAACCCGCGCGCGCCTTGTCGCCGCGGCGCAGGGCATCGTTGCCGAGGGGGGCTACGAGGCGCTGAGGGTCGAGGAGGTCGTGCTGCGTGCCGGGGTGGCCAAAGGCACCTTCTTCGCGCATTTCCGGGACAAGGACGCGCTGATGGAGCAGCTCGTCGGCGCGCGCATCGATGCCGAACTGGATCGGATCGAGGCGCTGCCGCCGCCAGCCGGCGTGCCGGAACTGGTCGCGGCGCTGATGCCGCTCGCCGGGGCGATGACCTGCGAGCGCTACGTGTTCGACGTGATCCTGCGTCATTCCGGGGCTGCCGCGGCGGCCGAGATCGGCCCGATCGCGCGGAGCTTCGGGCGGATGGGTCAGGTACTCGGGGCCTGGGCCGCGCGCGGCCCCTTCCGGCGCGACATCCCGCCGGAGCTGCTTGCCGAGGGCGTGCAGGCGTTCCTGATCAACGCGCTGGCCCTGCACTTCTGCGCGCTGCACGAGGCGGAACCGGTCGCCTCGCGCCTGTCCCGCTACCTGTCGGCCTGGCTGACGCCGGGCTGCGCCTGACGGCCCGGCCCTGCGTCAGCCGAGCGCCGCGTCGCAGCGGGCGCAGGTGCCGGGGTGGGGGTGGGTGCCCACGTCGGGCAGGATCCGCCAGCAGCGCAGGCATTTCTCGCCCTCGGCAGGCTCGAACACCACGCCGACGCCGGGCACCTCGGGAAGGCGGAAGGCCTCCTGCGGGGCGGGGTCGGCGGTGAGCGAGAGCGCCGAGGTGATGCAGACTTCGGCGAAGTCCACCGAACGCAGCGCTGCGAGAAGGTCTGCGTCCTCGACGTGCACCACGGGCGCGGCCTCGAGCGACGCGCCGATCACCTTGGCCGCGCGCTGCACCTCGAGCGCCGCCGTCACCACGCGCCGCGCCCGGCGGATGCCCGCCCATTTCTCTGCCAGCGCGTCGTCGCGCCAGTCGGCCGGGGTCTCGGGGAAGTCCTGGAGGTGCACGGAGGAGTCCTCGCCCGGAAAGCGCGAGAGCCAGACATCCTCCATGGTGAACACGAGCACCGGGGCGAGCCATGTCGTCAGGCGGTGGAACAGGAGGTCGAGCACCGTGCGCGCCGCGCGGCGTCGGGGCGAGGACGGCGCGTCGCAGTAGAGCGCATCCTTTCGGATGTCGAAGTAGATCGCAGAGAGATCCACCGTGCAGAAGTTGAACAGCGCCTGGAACACGCCCTGGAAGTCGTAGGCGGCATACCCCTCGCGCACCGTGCGGTCGAGCTCGGCCAGACGGTGCAGGACCCAGCGCTCCAGCTCCGGCATCTCGGCCGGCGCGACGCGCTCCGCCTCGGCGAAGCCCGCGAGGTTGCCGAGCATGAACCGCATGGTGTTCCTGAGCCGGCGGTAGCTGTCGGCGGTGCCCTTGAGGATCTCGGGCCCGATGCGCTGGTCGGCGGTGTAGTCCGACTGCGCCACCCAGAGCCGCAGGATGTCGGCGCCGTATTCGCGGATCACCTCCTGCGGGGCGACGATGTTGCCCAGCGACTTCGACATCTTCATGCCCTTCTCGTCGAGCGTGAAGCCGTGGGTAAGAACGCCGCGGTAGGGCGCGCGGCCGATCGTGCCGCAGGCCTGGAGCATCGAGGACTGGAACCACCCCCGGTGCTGGTCGGTGCCCTCGAGGTAGAGGTCGGCGAGGCCGTCGGCGGTGCCGTCGGGGCGGTCGCGCAGGACGAAGGCGTGGGTGGAGCCCGAGTCGAACCACACGTCGAGGATGTCGAAGACCTGCTCGTACTCGGCCGGGTCGGCGTCGTTGCCGAGGAACCGTTCCTTGGCGCCGGGCCTGTACCAGGCATCCGCGCCCTCGGCCTCGAAGGCGGCGAGGATGCGGGCGTTCACGGCCTCGTTCCTGAGCAGGAAGTCCGGGTCGGCCGGCTTCGCCCCCTTCTTCACGAAGCAGGTGAGCGGCACGCCCCAGGCGCGCTGGCGCGAAAGCACCCAGTCGGGCCGGGCCGAGATCATCGCGTGGAGCCGGTTCCGCCCGGTCTGCGGCGTGAAGGTCACGAGTTCGTCGATCGAGCGCAGCGCGCGCTCGCGGATGGTGCGGCCGTAGGTGTCCTGCCCGTCGCCCACTGGCCGGTCGATCGCTGCGAACCATTGCGGGGTGTTGCGGTAGATGAGCGGCGCCTTCGAGCGCCACGAATGGGGGTAGGAGTGGCGCAGCTTCGCCTTGGCGAAGAGCGCGCCGACCGAATGCAGCGCCTTGATGACGCTGACGTTCGCGGGGCCTTCCTTGCCGTCGGGCAGGATGATGTGCTGCCCGCCGAACAAGGGCAGGTCGGCGCGGAAGCTGCCGTCCGGCTCCACGTTGTAGGTCATCGGCAGGCCGAACTTCTGGCCGAGGGCGTAGTCGTCGTCGCCGTGGCTCGGTGCCGTATGCACGAAGCCCGTGCCCGCGTCGTCGGTGACGTGCTCGCCCGGCAGCATCGGCACGTCGTAGTCCCATTCGCCTTTGCCGCCTTCGATGCCGCGGAACGGGTGGGCGAGGGTGAGGGCGCCGAGTTCCTCCGGCGCCGCGCCGCGCAGGCGGCGGACCATCGAGCCGTCAAGTTTCGCCGCGGCGAACACCTGTTCCGCCAACTTGTCGGCGACAAGGTAGGTCGCGCCGATGGTTGCGTTGGACTCCGGCGGCCGCCCGGTGACCTCGTAGAGGCCGTAGGAGATGTCGGGGTTGAAGGCAACCGCGCGGTTCTGGGGCAAGGTCCAGGGCGTCGTGGTCCAGATCAGGACGCGGGCCGACAGCAGCGTGGTGTCGATGCAGGCGCCGGCCTGCGGGAAATCGCTGGCCGAGACGACACGGAAGGGCACCCAGACCTGATGGCTGGTATGGTCGTGATACTCGACCTCCGCCTCGGCAAGCGCCGTCTTCTCCACCGGCGACCACATCACCGGCTTCGAGCCCTGGTAGAGCGTTCCCGTCATCAGGAACTTCAAGAACTCCTCGGCGATCACGCGTTCGGCGTGGAAGTCCATCGTGAGATACGGGTCGGCCCAGTTGCCGGTGACGCCGAGGCGCTTGAACTCCTCGCGCTGCACGCCGATCCAGTGCTCGGCGAAGCGCCGGCATTCCTGCCGGAAGGCGATCACGTCCACCTCGTCCTTGTTCTTGCCCGCGGCGCGGTACTGCTCCTCGATCTTCCACTCGATGGGCAGGCCGTGGCAGTCCCACCCCGGCACGTAACGGGCATCGCGGCCCATCATCTGCTGGGAGCGCACCACCATGTCCTTGAGGATCTTGTTGAGCGCGTGCCCGATGTGCAGGTGGCCGTTGGCGTAGGGCGGGCCGTCGTGCAGGGTGAAGTCGGGGCGCGCTCCGCCTGCGGCGCGGGCGGCCTCGGCCTTGGCGCGCAGCCGGTCGTAGACGCCGATCCGCTCCCACCGGGCCAGCCAGTCCGGCTCGCGCTGCGGCAGGCCGGCGCGCATCGGGAAGTCGGTCTCGGGCAGGAACACGGTATCGCGGTAGTCGGGCGTGTCGGCGGACATGCGGATCGGTCCTTCGGAAGGCGGGGATCTGGGGGCGAGGTGCGGTGCGGCGGCGTGCGCCTTGTCCCGGCGGCTCTGGACGTGTCAGAGCGCCGGGCCGGTAATTCGCGGAATGCCGAGGCCCCGGGTCATGCGGCGCCTTATAGGCAGGGGTCCGGGGCAGGTAAAGTGGCCGCGCTCGGGCGGCGGCGCGGTCAGGGCGCCGCGTCTCCCGGCGCGGCCTGCCGCCCCGCCGCCCACCGGTTCAGCCAGGCAAGCCCGGCGAGCGCGAGGCCGAGGGCGAGGAACGAGAACACCCGCAGGAGCCCCGTGAGCCCCGAGGCGTCGATCAGGAACACCTTGGCGACGGTCAGCGCAATCACCGTCATGGCCACGCGGCGCAGGAGCGTGCTGCGCCGGGCGAGCGCCTGATAGAGCAGGCCGCCCCCCGCAAGCAGGAGGGCAACCGTGTAGCTGTAGAGTTCCGGCTGCGTGAAGGTGCCGTCGGCGATGTCGGCGCCCCGCCAGAACCAGCGGATCTCGAGAAACGCCCAGAGCGCGGCGAAGAGCCCCGCCGCCCAGGCGAATGCCGCCCGCCATCGAAGCCAGCGGGCAGTCCGGGCGATGGCGCCGAAGGCCGCCGCGGGAAGCAGGTAGGCCACCGTCAGCGTGTCGGCCGGCGCGAAGCCGCGCGGCGGCGGCACCCACGGCGAGACGGACGGATTCAGGACGACAAGCGCGACGAGGAAGGAGAGCGCCGCGAGCAGGCCGAAGGCCGCGGCAAGGATGCGCCCGAACCACACCAGCCGCCCGCTCGCCGTGGCGCGGTAGAGCTGGCCGAGCGCCGTTCCGAGCCAGGCGAGGCCGAGAAGGCTCGCCGACCAGTGCGCGAGTCCCTCGTCGGGCGCATAGGCGGCCACGCCGCGCCAGATCAGGACGGCGGCGAAGACGCCTCCGAAGGCCCACAGGCCGGCCTCGAGGATCGCCCGGGCGTGTGGCCGGCCCTCCGGCAGGACCGCGCGCGCAAGACCCAGGCCGGCCAGCGAGGCCCCGAAGGCGAGCGCCGCCTCCGCGAGCGGCACGGCCTCGAGATAGGCCGGCAAGCCGGGATCGAGGAGCAGCCGCCAGCCGAGTGTCGCAACGCCCGCCGCGAGGAAGAGCCCCAGTTCGGGCAGACCGAAGCGCCGGTCGAGCGCGGCGGCGGCCGCCACGAGGACGGCGAGCGCGACGGTCAGCGCCTCGCCCGAGAGGAGCGTGAAGGTGGCGAGCGCGATCAGCGTCAGGGCGGAGAGGGCGGCATAGGCGGTGCGCCGGCGGTCGGCGCCATCGGCGCGGGCGAAGCGCTCTGCGACAAGGGTCATGAAGGCGGCGAGCGCGATCGCGTGGCCGGCCCACGGCCAGGCACCGATCTTCGCCGCGGGCTGCCAGAAGAGCTCGAGCGCGACCAGCACGGCAGGGGCGAAGGCCGCGGCCGCCGCGGCCCAGGCGTCGGCGAAGGGCTGGCGGAAGCCGCGCCAGGCGGCGGCGGCCGACACTGCGGCAGCGAGCCCGGCGATCAGCGGAACCGTGCCGGGCGGGCTCGCCTCGGGGTCGGCCCCCGGCACGAACAGCGCGTGCGCACGGAAGAGGTCACCGAGCCAGAAGGCCTGCATGACGGCCAGCGCGAGGAAGGCGGCCGCCGGCACCGCGGCGAGGTCAGAAAGGCCGGGCGCCCGCCAGGCCCAGGTGGCAGGGGCCGCCGCGAGCCCCGCCAGCGCGGCGAAGGCCAGTGCCTCGGGGAGGGGTCCGGTCCCGAGCGGGGCGATGACGAGAAGGACGCTCGACGCCGCGATCGCCCCGGCGGCGATCCCGACCGGGGGGATCGGCTGCGGCGCACCCTTGGCCAGGGCGGCCTCGGCGAGACAGGGGCCGGGATGGGAGGGCCAGAGTTCCAGCCGGGGCAGGGCGATGGCCGCGACGGCCAGCCAGGCGAGAAGCGCGACGAGCCCCGCCGCCTCGCCCCCCGCAGAGAAGACCGCAAGGCCCGAGAGGTAGGCGAGGCCGAGCGCCAGCGCCGAGACCCAGCCCCACCGCCGCATCGCGTCGATCGCAAGGCCGGTGGCGGCGAGAAGTCCGTGGAAGGCGTAGAAGGGCCACCCGCTTCCGGCCTCGCCGCCGACGAGGAAGGGCGCCGCGGCGGCGCCGGTGAGGCCGGCCGCGGCGAGGAAGGGCCCGTAGGTCCAGCCGAGGCCCACCGCCAGCGCCGAGACGGCGGCGAGCCCGGCGAAGGCGGCCTCCGCGCCGATCAGCCCGTAGAGCCCGCGCGCGGCGAGGATCGCCGCATAGAGCACGACGATACCCGCCGAGGCGAAGACCGAGGGGAGATAGGCAGTCGCGCGGTCCGGCCCGTCGCCCGAGCGGCGGCGGATCCGCTCGCCCGTGGCGACGAGCGCGGCGCCGAAGGCGAGCGCGGCGAGCACGCGCAGGCCGGGCGAGATCAGCCCGCGCTCAATCCCGTACTGGACGAGGAAGATGCCGGCGAGGCCGAGCGAGACGGCGGAGACGACGTATATCCAGTTGTCGCGCAGCCAGAGGGCGACGGGCGGGGTCGGGCGGGGCGCCCGCCGGACCGATGTCGCACCGGCCCCGGCCGGTGCGGCGGCGACCTCGGCGGTCTGCTGGTTGTCCTCCGCAGGCTCCGGGGGCGTGGTGGTGACTGCCTCGGGCTCCCCGGCTCCGGCAGGCGCCGGGGGCAGGGAAGGGGCGGACCCTTCGGCCGGGGCGGGCGCCTCGGCGGTGCGATCGGGGGCCATCGTCGCGCGAGGGGGTGCGCCGGCCGACATCGCCTCGAGCCGCGCCTCGAGGAGCGCGACGCGGCTCGACAGGCGGGTCAGGCCGGACAGCGCGACGATCGCAAGGATCGGCGCCGCAAGAACCGCAAGGGCCGCCACGATCCCGAGAAGGATCAGTGCTCCCTCCATGCCCGTTCCCCTCGCGTGGCGGACCGCTTGCTGTCGCGCGGCGTCGCCGCGAAGGCTAGCGCCAAGCCCCGGGTTCCGCCAGCGCGCTATGGCCGGCGGGCCGCGGCGCCGTTCAGGCGGTGCGGGCCTGCGGCCGGTCGACGAGGAAGTCGGTCAGCACCGCGCCGGCCCACATGGCCGTGAGCGCGATCCAGGCGGTGGCGACGAAGATCGAGCCGCCGGTGACGCCCGCGCCGATGGCGCAGCCCCCGGCCAGCATCCCGCCGAAGCCCATCAGCGCGGCCCCGGCAATGGCGCGCTGCATCGAGCCCGCTCCCTCGAAGCCCTGGAAGGCCAGTTCGCCACCGGCCCAGGCGGCGAGGAAGGCGCCGAGGAACACGCCGGGCACGAGGCCGACGTCGAACTCCCAGGCTGCGCCGCGGTCGAGGAAGAACATGAGCGTGCTCGCCGAGGGACCGGTGAAGGTGACGCTCTCGACCTGCACGGGGTCGAAGGCCACCTGGCTGAGGCCGAATGTCAGGATCCAGCCGAGCGCCACGGCGAAGCCGACCCCGGAGGCGAAGACGAGCGTGCCCGTCCCGACGCGGTTGCGCAGCGCGAGCGCGATCGCGAAGACCGAGAGCGCGAGTCCGAGGGCAAGCCCCGTCCCCTGCGGCAGCGAGAGCGATGCCAGAAGGTCGACGTTGCGGCCCCCGGGCGTGGTCCACAGGCCCGCAAGCCGGTCGCGCACCGGCGCGAGCACGCCCGTGAGGCTCATCTGCGCCACGACTGCGAAGATCAGCCCCGAGACGAGCGAGCGCAGGTTGCCGGTGGCGGCCAGCACGAGGAGCCGGCCCGAGCAGCCGCGGGCGAGCACCATCCCGGCGCCGAAGAGAAGCCCGCCGATGATCGCCCCCGACCAGGAGCCGGTGACCGCCATCATGCGCGCATCGGCTGCGCGCAGGAGGCCCAATGTCTCGGCTCCCTGCACCCAGGCGAGCGCCGTGGAGAAGGCGAGCAGCCAGACCGCGACCCGCGGCCCCAGCATCCCGCGGGCGAACTCGACCGTCGCCGCCCGCAGGCAGAACCGCGAGCGCTGCGCGGCCACGCCGAAGGTCAGCCCCGCAATCAGCCCGAAGAGCGCCGCCGCGGGCCCCTCGCCCAGCCATTCGGCGAGCCGCGCGATCTGGTCGAGCAAGAGCATGACGTTCACCCCGCGAATATTCCTGCGAATGCATATGTCGGCCGGGACGACAGCGACCTTGATCTGGATCATCGGCGCAGAATCCGCTCGCCGGCGGCGGAAATCAGGCGTATCCGGGCGCGATGAACCACCGCACCATCCTGCCCCTGGCCGAGGCGTCGCGCCTGCCGCGCTGGCGACGGCCGGTCGCGCTGCTGTTCCTGATGGCGGCGGCCATGCCGATCTCGTTCGCCACGTGGTCGGCGCTGCTCAACAACTTCGTCATCGAGCAGGCGGGCTTCACCGGCGTCGAGATCGGCTGGCTGCACACGGTGCGGGAGATTCCCGGTTTCCTCGCGATCGGCGTGATCGCGGTCCTGCTGGTGATGCGCGAGCAGGTGCTGGCGGTCGTCTCGCTCATGCTTCTCGGTGCGGCCACGGCGATCACCGCGATGTTCCCCTCCTTCGGGGGGCTCCTCTTCGTGACGCTCCTGTCGTCGATCGGCTTTCACTACTACGAGACGGTCAACCAGTCGCTCCAGCTTCAATGGCTGCCGAAGGACCGGGCGCCGATCGTCCTGGGCCAGATCCTCGCCGTGGGATCGGCGGCCTCGCTCGTCGCCTACGGGCTCCTGGTCCTCACCTGGAAGACCTTCGACCTCAGCTACAACTTCGTCTATCTCGTGGCCGGGGGCGTGACGATGGCGATGGTCGCCGTGGCGGCCTTCGCCTACCCGCAGTTCGAGGCGCCGAACCCGCAGCTCAAGCGGCTGATCCTGAGGCGGCGCTACTGGCTCTACTACGCGCTCCAGTTCCTGTCCGGGGCGCGGCGGCAGATCTTCGTCGTCTTCGCGGCCTTCATGATGGTCGAGCGCTTCGGCTTCGAGGTGCACCAGCTGACGGCGCTCTTCATCGTCAACTTCGTGGCCAACATGGCCTTCGCGCCCCTGATGGGCCGCGCCGTCGCACGTCACGGAGAGCGCAACGTCCAGCTCTTCGAGTATGCGGGGCTGACGCTCGTCTTCCTCGCCTACGGCGGCATCTACTGGTTCGGCTGGGGCATGATGGTCGCGGCGGCGCTCTACGTGCTCGACCATCTGTTCTTCGCGCTGTCGATGGCGCTCAAGACCTACTTCCAGAAGATCGCCGACCCCGGCGACATCGCGCCCACGGCGGCGGTGGCCTTCACCATCAACCATATCGCCGCGGTGTTCCTGCCGGCGCTGCTCGGCTACCTCTGGGTCGTCTCGCCGGCCTCGGTCTTCGGTCTTGCGGCAGGGCTTGCGGCGCTGTCGCTGGGGCTGGTTGCGCTGATCCCGCGGCACCCCGAGAAGGGCAACGAGACGATCCTCTCGCGGTTCGCGTCGCCGGCGCCCGCGGAGTAGCAGCGCGCGGCACGCGCCCTATATCCGGCGGGTAGCCGCCAGGGAGATGCAGATGTTCGGATTCGCCAGCAGGAAGATGCAGATGGTCTCGCCCGAGGAGGCGCTGCCAGGCCGGGCACAGCCGATCCCGACCGCCGCGACCCATTTCGTGAGCGGCCGGCCGCTCCTCGCCGAGGTTCCGGCAGGCTTCCGCGTGGCGATGTTCGGCATGGGATGCTTCTGGGGGGTGGAGCGCAAGTTCTGGCAGACCCCGGGCGTCTGGCTCACCTCGGTCGGCTATGCGGGCGGCTACACCCCGAACCCGACCTACGAGGAAGTCTGCACCGGGCAGACCGGGCACAACGAGGTCGTGCGCGTCGTCTACGACCCCGCGCAGGTGAGCTACGAGGAGCTGCTGCGCGTCTTCTGGGAGGGGCACGATCCGACCCAGGGCATGCGCCAGGGCAACGACCGGGGCACGCAGTACCGCTCGGGCATCTACGTGTTCGACGAGGCGCAGAGGGAAGCGGCCGAGCGCACGCGCGCGATCTACCAGGAGCGGCTGGCCGCCGCCGGATACGGCCCGATCACGACCGAGATCCTCGATGCCCCGCCGTTCTACCATGCCGAGGACTATCATCAGCAGTATCTCGCCAAGAACCCCGGCGGCTACTGCGGCGTGGGCGGAACGGGTGTCAGCTGTCCCGTGGGGGTGGCCGCGGCCGGCCCCTGAGGCGGCCAGCCGCGCTTGACCGGCGGCGGCCGGCGGCCTAACCGCAGCCGGGCCGTCTTTGCCGGGAGCCGCCGATGACCACCTTCACCGCCATCACGACGCTTCCCGGGCGCGACCGGGCCGAGGCGCTTTCCGAGGCGCTCGAGGCGCTCGGTCCGGCCGGGGTGGGGGTGTTCGAGATCGAGGACGGCTCGGGCCTCTACGAGGTCGCCGGCTATTTCGAGGAAGCGCCGGACATCGCCGGGCTCGCGCTGCTCGCGGCCGTGCACGGCGCAGGAGACTTCGCCGTGTCGGAGCTGCCCGAGACCGACTGGGTCGCCCATGTCCGCCGGGAGCTGGCACCGGTCGAGGCGGGCCGGTTCTTCGTTCACGGGAGCCACGATGCCGACCGCGTGCCGCCGGGGCGCGAGGCGCTCCTGATCGAGGCGGCGATGGCCTTCGGCACCGGCCATCACGGAACGACCAGGGGCTGCCTGCTTGCGGTCGATCGCCTGGCCGCCGCCGGGTTCCGGCCCGGCCGGGTCGCGGACATCGGATGCGGCACCGCGGTGCTGGCGATGGCCGCGGCGCGGGTCTGGCCGGAGGCGGAAGTGATCGCCTCCGACAGCGATCCGCTGGCCGTCGAGGTCGCCGAGGCGAACCTGGCAGCCAACGGGCTTTCGGGGCGCGTGACCTGCCTGGTGGCCGAGGGCTTCGCCGACCCGCGCCTTGTCGCGGAACCCTTCGACCTGGTGCTTGCGAACATCCTCAAGGGGCCGCTCATCGACCTCGCCCCCGCGATGGGTGATTCGGTGCGGGCCGGCGGGCGCGTCGTCCTCTCGGGCATTCTGGAAGAACAGGCGCCCGAAGTGGTGAACACATACCTGGCGTCAGGGTTCACTGTCGACGCAGTGGAAATGATCCGCGAGTGGGCGACGGTTACGCTTGTGCGCGGCGGCTGCGACGTGGTCTAGTTGGGCATTGCTGTGGCGTTCGTGTCGAAGTTCGGCCGCATTTCAGCCGGATAGTGGGTGCCAGTATCGATCGCTGGGAAACTCTGGGAGATTGGAGGCTGCCAGATGAACCAACAGTACCGTGAGTTCGGGGCCCGTCTGAAGCGGATCGACCGGCGTCACCGCAAGCTTTCGGACGGCTACGTCACAAGCGTCAACCATGACGGGCTGATCGTCGCGGTCCCGCGCCGCCGGCGGATCCGCGTGCCCTTTGCGGGGATCGCGCTGCTTGCCGTCGGCATCCTTGCGCTGAAGGGCATCTTCTATGCCCAGCTCGGGCCCGAGGTCTACGAGGCGCGGCTTGCAGCGCTGTCGCAGGGCACGCAGGTCGAGCGTATCGGTGCCTGGGTGATGCAGCCCGACCCGGTCACCCTCTGGATCGCGGCCCAGGCCGGCGCGCTCGCGCCCTGAGCAAGCGGCACCGCGGCGAAACGGACCAATGCGAAAGGCCGCCCGCGGTTCTCCCGTGGCGGCCTCGTGCTTTCAGGGGTGCGCGGCTTCGGCGCCCGTCCGACGACGGCGTCGCGGATCTCAGCGGATGGCGTCGATGTCGCTGCGGCTCAGACCGATGTCGTCGAGCTCGTGATCGGACAGGCGCGAAAGCGCCTTGCGGGTCACGCGGGCGTCGTTCCACGCGATGATGCGGCCAACCACGGCCGAAACCGCCGACGAGAAGCTGAACCCGACGGTGCGGTCGGTCGCGACGCCGCGGGTGTGGTCGAGAGTGGCCATTTCCGTTTTCCTTGCAAACTGCCTCTGTCCCGGAATCCGTTGTCCGGCGACGCCACGCATCTAGGCCATCCGTCCGCACCCCACAATCCGGGCGGACTGCATGGCCGCCATGCATATGCTGCAATGCAGAATGCCGCTCGTAAGTCTTCGTAAACGAACAGTAAATGCTCCGAGGGCGCATTGTCGACCGAACCCCATGACATCCCTTCAGCCGACCTCCGCGGCCGGCATCACGAGGCGGTCGGCGAAACCCGGATCTCGCCCGACCGGTCCCTGCCCGCCATTGCGGCCGGCGCGCCTCGGCCAGCTCTCCGTCGCGTCAGGGCGCTGGCGGATGTTCCCTTTTCGTGCTAACGCTCGGCCAGACGCCGGACAGCGGCGCGGGCGAGGCAGGGCGTGCAGGGGCGAGGCAGGGGCGGGATGCGCATCATCGGCATCGATCCGGGGCTCAGGGCGCTCGGCTGGGGCGTGATCGAGGCCGATGGCCCGAGGCTCTCGCATGTGGCGAACGGGATCTGCACCTCGGGCGAGGGAACGCTGTCCGAACGGCTGTTGCGCCTTCACGAGGGACTGTCGGCCGTCGTGGCCGAGCATCGGCCCGATGCCGCGGCGGTGGAGCAGACCTTCGTCAACCGCGACGGGGCGGCCACGCTGAAGCTCGGTCAGGCGCGCGGCATCGCCCTTCTCGTGCCCGCCCAGGCGGGGATCGCCGTCGGCGAATACGCCCCGAATGCGGTCAAGAAGGCGGTCGTCGGGGTCGGCCACGCGGCCAAGGCCCAGGTCGATCACATGGTGCGGTTCCAGCTTCCGGGGGTGCAGGTGGCCGGGCCGGATGCCGCCGACGCGCTCGCGGTCGCGATCTGCCATGCCCACCACGTTGCGACGCAGGGGCGCTATGCCGCCGCACTCGTCCGGGCGGGCGCATGATCGGCCGGCTTTCGGGGCGGATCGGGATGAAGGGCGAGGGGCACGTCCTGCTCGATGTCGGGGGCGTGGGATACATCGTCCACGTTTCCGACCGCACGCTCGCGGGGCTGCCGCCGGCCGGCGAGATGGCCCGGCTCTGGACGGATCTCCTGGTGCGCGAGGACCTCTTGCAGCTCTTCGGCTTCGCGACGCTCCAGGAGCGCGAGTGGCACCGGCTGCTGATGACCGTGCAGGGGATCGGTGCCAAGGCATCGATGGCGATCCTCGGCACGCTCGGGGCGGAGGGGCTTGCCCGGGCGATCGCGCTCGGCGACTGGACGGCGGTGAAGGCCGCGCCGGGCGTCGGGCCTAAGATCGCCCAGAGGGTGGTCATGGAGCTGAAGGGAAAGGCGCCGGCGATGATGGCGCTCGGGCTCGACGACGCATCGGAGGAGGCCGCGCCGCTGCCCGACCCCTCGGGTGGGACAGACGCCGCCCCCGCCCGGCCTGTGCCGCCCGCCGCCGGCCCCGCGGCGACGGCCGAGGCGCTTTCCGCGCTGGTCAACCTCGGCTACGGCCAGGGCGAGGCGGCTGCGGCGGTCGCGAGGGCGGCGGGCGAGGCCGCCGGCGCCGATACCGCGGCCCTGATCCGCCTTGCGCTGCGTGGCCTCGCCCCGTCGGGGTGACGGCGCCGGGGCTGCCGGAACCGGCGACTGTTCCCGGGGCTTTCAAATGCGATATTGTCACCGGTGCAGGACTGGAGGCTGACCATGGCCACGATGCGCACCTTCGTGCTGATGGCCGCGATGACGGCGCTTTTCCTTGCCGTCGGCTATCTGATCGGCGGGCAGGGCGGCATGCTGATCGCGTTCCTGATCGCGGCCGGGACGAACTTCTTCGCCTACTGGAACTCCGACAAGCTCGCGCTGAGGGCGCAGAACGCCATCGAGGTCGACGAGCGCACCGCGCCCGATCTCCACCGCCTCGTGCGTGATCTCGCAGACAGGGCGGGCCTGCCGATGCCGCGTGTCTACCTGATCGAGGCAGACCAGCCGAACGCCTTCGCGACCGGGCGCAACCCCGAGAACGCGGCGGTCGCCGCCACCACCGGGCTCCTGCGCGCGCTGTCCCGCGCCGAGGTCGAGGGCGTGATGGCGCACGAGCTCGCCCACATAAGGAACCGCGACACGCTGCTGATGACGGTGACCGCGACCTTCGCGGGCGCCATCTCGACACTCGCCAACTTCGCGCTCTTCTTCGGCGGCCGGCGCGACAGCGGCCTCGGCGCCATCGGGGCGCTGCTCCTGATGATCCTGGCCCCGCTTGCGGCGGGGCTGGTGCAGATGGCGATCAGCCGCACGCGCGAGTACGAGGCCGACCGCGTCGGGGCCGAGATCTCGGGGGCACCGCTCGCGCTTGCCTCGGCGCTCCGCAAGATCGCGGTGCTCGCCGGCCGGATCGACCTCAACTCGGCCGAGCGCAACCCCGGCATGGCGCACATGTTCATCGTCAATCCGCTCCATGCCTATGCCCACGATGCGCTGTTCTCCACCCATCCGGCCACCGAGAACCGGATCGCGGCGCTGGAGGAGATGGCGCGGCGGACGGGCCGCGCCTCCCCCTGGCCGTGAGATGCGGCGGGGCAGCCCCCGGGGGTGTCCGGCTTGCCCTTGGCCGCGATCCGCGCGACAGTCCCCCCGGCAATGAGCGACCCTGATCCCCTGCTTCGCCCGGACCCGCGCCCCGAGGACGCCGATCGGGCGCTCCGCCCGCAGTTCCTCTCGGAATTCGTGGGGCAGGCCGAGGCGCGTGCGAACCTCAGGGTGTTCATCGAGAGCGCGCGGCGCCGCGGCGAGGCGATGGACCACACGCTGTTCCACGGTCCGCCGGGGCTGGGCAAGACGACGCTGGCGCAGATCATGGCGCGTGAGCTTGGCGTCAACTTCCGCATGACCTCCGGGCCGGTGCTCGCCAAGGCCGGCGATCTCGCGGCGATCCTCACCAATCTCGAGGCGCGCGACGTCCTCTTCATCGACGAGATCCACCGGCTCAATCCGGCGGTGGAGGAAGTGCTCTATCCCGCGCTCGAGGACTTCGAGCTCGACCTCGTGATCGGCGAGGGGCCGGCAGCGCGCACGGTCCGGATCGAACTCCAGCCGTTCACGCTCGTGGGTGCGACCACGCGGCTTGGCCTTCTGACGACGCCGCTGCGCGACCGCTTCGGGATCCCGGTCCGGCTGGCGTTCTACAACGAGGCGGAACTCCTCGAGATCGTCAGCCGGGGGGCGCGTCTCCTCGGCGTCGCGGCCGAGGCCGACGGGCTGGCCGAGATCGCGCGGCGTGCCCGCGGCACGCCGAGGATCGCGGGCCGGCTCCTGCGGAGGGTCGTCGACTTCGCGCTCGTGGAGGGCGACGGCAGGATCACGCGGTCGCTCGCCGACGCCGCGCTGACGCGGCTCGGCGTCGATCACCTGGGGCTCGATGCGGCCGACCGGCGCTATCTCTCGCTCATCGCCGACAGTTACGGGGGCGGGCCGGTGGGTGTCGAGACCCTGTCGGCCGCACTGAGCGAGAGCCGCGACGCGATCGAGGAGGTGATCGAGCCCTACCTCCTGCAGCAGGGCCTGATCCAGCGGACGCCGCGGGGCCGCATGCTCGCCGCACGGGCCTGGCGCCACCTGGGGCTGGAGCCGCCGCGGCCGGGCGCCGCGGGCGACCTTTTCGGCGAGGCGAAATGACGCCCGCCGAGGTGGCCGCCTTCTTCACCCACCGCGATGGCGGCTATCGCTTCGCCCGCTGGGTGCGGCCGATCGTGCCCTTCGTGGCCGGTGGCGGGGCGGACTTCGCCGCCTGTATCGGACGGGGGCTTTCGGAGGTTGCCTCGATCTCCGGGCATCCGGCCGACCCCGACGGCGCGCCGGTCGACATGACCTGGGCCGTCCTCTGCGTGGAACGGTGGCGCGACCTGCCCGCGCTTCCGGGCGCCGAGGCCGTGATCCCGGGGCTGGTGGCCCTGGTGTCGCGGCTCGAAGCTCAGGACGCGACGCAGTTCCGCAGCTTCCGGCACGATGCCGGGGGCGGGATCGTCGGGGTGACGAGCGTCTTGCGGCTTCCCCGCCTGCTGGATCGCTTCCCGGCCGAGGTCGTGGGCGTCCGGCAGGCGGTGCTGGCGCACCTCACCTGGTCGATCCCGAAGCTCATGTCGTGGAACATGATGGATGCGGGCCACCGGCTGCGCCCGGAGATGGTGGCGCTCCTGCGCGCGGCCTATGCGCCGGGTCTTCCGGTGGCAGCCGATGACGCCCGACATGCCGGAAGGCTCGCGGCTGCGATCTCCGCGTCGGCGTGACGGCCCGGGCCCCGCGATGGCGCACCGCTTCGAGACCCGCGTCTACTACGAGGACACCGACCTTGCCGGCATCGTCTACTATGCCAACTACCTCAAGTTCATCGAGCGGGCCCGGACCGAGTGGGTGCGGGGCCTCGGCATCGACCAGGCGCGTCTGAAGGCCGAGCAGGGCGTGGTGTTCGCCGTGCGGCGCGTCGAGGCCGACTACCTCGCGCCGGCGCGCTTCGACGATCTCTTGACGGTCGAGACCGCGCCGGTCGCCGCAACGGCGGCGCGGGTCGTCCTGTCGCAGAAGGTGCTGCGCGGGCAGGTTCCGCTCTTCTCGGCCCTCGTCACGCTCGTCGCCCTCACGGGCGTTGGAAGGCCCGCCCGTCTGCCGGCGGAACTCCGCCGGGCCCTTGAATCACTGGGCGGATCACAAGCAAGTGTTGGCCTTCCCCTTAATTCGGGTTAGAAGCGCGGATAATAAGAGCCGCAGTTCCGCGGCCCCGCAACGAGCAGGAAGATGGAAACGGACACTCTCGCCATGGCGCAGGAGATTGATTTCTCCATGCTCGCCCTTTTCGCCCGTGCCACCTTCACCGTGAAGGTGGTGATGATCCTGCTGATCCTCGCCTCCTTCTGGAGCTGGGCGATCATCATCCAGAAGTTCATCAACTACCGCAAGGCGCGCTCCGAGTCCGCCGAATTCGACCAGGCGTTCTGGTCCGGCGAGCCGCTCGACGAGCTCTACGAGAAGATCGCGCACGAACCGCGGGGCGCCTCCGAGCGCATCTTCTCTTCGGGGATGCTGGAATGGCGGCGAAGTCACCGCGACGACGGCCGGCTGATCGCGGGCGCGCAGGCGCGGATCGACCGCAGCATGGACGTGGCGATCGCCAAGGAGGCCGAGGAACTCAACTCCGGCCTTTCGTTCCTTGCGACCGTCGGTGCCACCGCGCCCTTCATCGGGCTCTTCGGCACCGTCTGGGGGATCAAGCACTCCTTCGAGCAGATCGCGATCAGCCAGAACACCAACCTCGCCGTCGTGGCGCCCGGCATCGCCGAGGCGCTTCTGGCGACAGGGATGGGCCTGCTCGCCGCCATTCCGGCGGTTGTCTTCTACAACAAGCTCTCCGCCGACAGCGACCGGATCGTCGGCGGCTACGAGGCCTTCGCGGACGAGTTCGCCACCATCCTCTCGCGGCAGCTGGACGCCTGAGATGGCCGCCTCGGTGATCAAACAGGGCGGGGGCGGCGAGCGCCGCCGCGGCAAGCGGCGCGGCAGGCGCCCGGCGGCGATGAGCGAGATCAACGTCACGCCCTTCGTGGACGTGATGCTGGTGCTGCTCATCATCTTCATGGTGGCGGCACCGCTCCTCACGGTCGGCGTGCCGGTCGAACTCCCGCGCACCGCCGCCCAGTCGCTCCCGCAGACGCCGGAGGAGCCGCTGACGATCACGCTCGCCGCCGACGGGCGGATCTCGATCATGGAGACCGAGACGCCCGCGGAAGAGCTGATCCCGAAGCTCCGCGCGGTCGCTGCGGAACGGTCGGACGACAAGGTGTTCCTGCGCGCGGACGGGTCCATCCCCTACGAGCGCGTGGTGCAGGTGATGGGGGCGCTCAATGCGGCAGGTTTTGCCGACATCGGGCTAGTCACGGATTCCGGCGGGCCAAGGTTCGACGGCGCGACCGCGTCTGACGGCTGAGAGCGGCCCATGCACTGGCGCGACATGAACACCGGCACCAAGATCTCGGCGGCAGGGCACGGGGCCCTGATCCTCTGGGTTCTGCTCGGCGGTGTCCTGTTCCGCGCCCGCGAGCCGGCGTTCGAGTTCGCCAATGTGTCCGTGATCTCCGAGGCGGAGTTTGCAAGTCTCCGCGAGGCGGCCGCGCCGCGCGAGCAGCCCTCGGAAAGCCAGGCGGCCGGCACGCCGCCGCCGCCGCGGCCCGCGCCGCCGGAGCCTGCGCCCGAACCGGAGCCACCCCCTCCGCAACCGGCGGCAGAGCCGCCACCGCCCGAGCCCGAGCCGCCGCCGCCGGAACCTGCTCCCGAACCCGAGCCGTCGCCCGACCCTGGCTCGACCGTGCTCCAGAACGAGGCCGACCGCCCCGCGCCGCAGCAGGCCGACATCGTGGCCGAGGAGGAGACACCTCCTCCCGTGGAGGATGTCCAGGAGGCACCCGTTCCGCAGGAGGCCGTGCAGCCGGAGCCCGCCGAGGAGCCTCAGGTGGTGACCGAGGAGACCGCGCCGGCCGCGCCGGAGGAGACGACCACCGCCATCGTGACCGAGGCCGATACCCCCGCCGCCGGCGGCGGTGCGCTGGCGCCCGAGCGGTCGCTGCGCCCGCGGCTGCGCCCCGAGCGTGTTGCTGCCGCCGAGCCTGCCCCCGAGCCGCCCCCTGCGCCGCAGCCCGCTCCGCAGCCGGCGGCGGAGCCCGAACCGCAGCGCCCGCCCGAGCCCGCGCCGGCGCCCCAGCCCGAGCAGTCGGTCGAGGATGCCATCGCCGCCGCGGCCGCCGATGCCGTGGCCGAGGCGCTCGCCGCCGCCCAGGGCGGCCCGACCAGCGAGACCGGCGGCTCCGGGCGCGCGGCGTCCGGCCCTCCGCTCACCGGCGGCGAGCGCGACGCCTTCCGTCTCGCGGTGCAGCGCTGCTGGGTGATCGACCCCGGATCGGAGGCGAGCCGCATCTCGGTGACGGTCGCCTTCTCGCTCGACCCCTCCGGCCGGGTCAGCGCCGGTCCGACGATGATCGCGAACTCCGGCGGCGCGGACGCGGCCGTGCGCACGGCGTTCGAGGCTGCCCGCCGGGCCATCGTCCGCTGCGGCGCGAGCGGCTTCCCGTTGCCGCCGGAGAAGTATGAGCAGTGGCGCGAGGTCGAGATGACCTTCGACGCCAGCGGAGGGCGGATCAGATGACCGCCGCGACGGACCCCATCGCCTCGGGCGGACTTCCGCCAAGGGCAGGGCGGCCTTGGCCGCGACGTGTTATGCAGTCAGACCACTCAGACGACCCCCAAGAGACGAGGGCGCCATGAAGACCACGCTGATCTCCACCCTTGCCGCTCTGGCGCTGCTGGCGGCACCTGCCACGAGCCCGGCCCGTGCGCAGGAGCCGTTGCGCATCATCATCGAGGAGGGCGTGGTCGAACCGATCCCGGTCGCCATCCCCACCTTCATCGCCGAGACACCCGGAGCCGAGCAGGTGGCCGCCGAGATCACCCGCGTGGTCGCTGCGAACCTGGTGGGGACCGGTCTCTTCCGCGAGATCTCGCCCGATGCCTTCATCAGCCGCATCACCAGCTTCGATGCCCCCGTCCAGTATGCGGACTGGAAGGCGATCAACGCCCAGGCGCTTGTCACCGGTGCGGTGTCGGTGGGCGGCGACGGGCGCCTCAACGTCAAGTTCCGCCTCTTCGACGTGTTCTCCGATGCCCCCCTCGGCGACGGGCTCCAGTTCGGCGGCACGTCGCAGAGCTGGCGGCGCATGGCGCACAAGGTCTCCGATGCCGTCTACAGCCGCATCACCGGCGAGGGCGGCTACTTCGACAGCCGCGTGGTGTTCGTCGCCGAAAGCGGGCCGAAGGACGCCCGCCAGAAGCAGATCGCCATCATGGACCAGGACGGCGCGAACGTGCAGTACCTGACCGATGCCTCGTCGATCGTGCTGGCGCCGCGGTTCTCGCCCACGGGCAACCAGATCCTCTACACCAGCTACGAGACCGGCCGGCCGTCGATCTACCTGCTCGACATCGCCTCGGGCCAGCGGCGCCAGATCGCGGCCGATGCGGAGTCGATGACCTTCTCGCCCCGCTTCTCGCCCGATGGCAGCCGCGTGGTCTACTCGATGAGCCAGGGCGGCAACACCGACCTCTGGATGCAGGATCTCTCCGGCGGCGCGCCGGTGCGCCTGACCAACGCCCCCTCGATCGAGACGGCCCCCTCCTTCAGCCCCGACGGCAGCCGGATCGTGTTCGAGAGCGACCGCTCGGGAACCCAGCAGCTCTACGTGATGTCGGTGGGCGGCGGCGAGCCGACGCGGATCAGCTTCGGCCCGGGCCGCTACGGGACCCCGGTCTGGAGCCCGCGCGGCGACTACATCGCCTTCACCAACCAGAACCAGGGCCGGTTCCACATCGGCGTGATGCGCACCGACGGCAGCGCCGAGCGGCTTCTCACCGCCTCGTTCCTCGACGAGGGGCCGACCTGGGCACCCAATGGCCGCGTCATCATGTTCCAGCGCGAGACGGCGGGGGCGACCGGGGTCGTCGCGCTCTACACGGTGGACATCTCCGGGCGCAACCTTAGGGCGATCCCGACGCAGACGGGCGGCTCCGACCCCTCCTGGGGACCGCTCCTGCCCTGAGGGCCAAGTTTTCAAGGCGCGGGCGAGATGCTATCGTCCGCCTAACGTCGAGCACCGGATAACAGACAGGACACCCCTCATGACCAGCATCTTCGGCAAGGCCCTTCTCCTGATCGCGGTTCTGGGCCTCGCGGCCTGCGCCAACCCGAACCGCTTCGGCGGCGCGGGCGGGCCGGGCGGCGCGGGCGGCATCGACGCCGGCGGCCTCGGCAGCCCCTCCGACCCGCGCTCGGTCGCCTACTTCAACCAGACCATCGGCGACCGCGTGCTGTTCGCGGTGGACCAGTCCAACCTCGATGCCCAGGCCCAGCAGACGCTGATCCAGCAGGCGCAGTGGCTGAACGCCAACACGCAGTATTCGGCGATCATCGAGGGCCATGCGGACGAGCAGGGCACACGGGAATACAACCTCGCCCTCGGCGAGCGCCGCGCCAACGCCGTGCGCGAGTTCCTGATCAGCCAGGGCGTGGCCGGCAGCCGTCTGCGCACCATCAGCTACGGCAAGGAACGCCCGGTGCAGATCTGTTCGGACGAGAGCTGCTACCGCCAGAACCGGCGGGCGGTGACCGTGCTTTCGGCGGGCGCGGGCGTCTGACGTGATGCTGCGGCTTGCCCTTGCGCTCGGCCTCGTCCTCGCCGGCCCCGCCTTCGGGCAGAGCCGGGAAGAGACGCTGGCCGATATCCGACAGCAACTCACCGTGCTCTGGGTTGAGGTGCAGAACCTCAAGCGCGAGCTGTCGACGACCGGCGCGCCGCAGGGGGGCCTCCAGGGCTCCACGCTGCTCGACCGGGTCACCTCGGCCGAAAGCGAGCTGTCGCGGCTGACCGCGAAGACCGAGGAGCTCCAGAACCGGATCGACACGCTCGTGCGCGACGGCACGAACCGGATCGGCGACCTCGAATTCCGGCTGTGCGAACTCGAGGCAGGCTGCGACATCTCCAAGCTCGGCGACACGCCGACGCTCGGCGGCGGTGCCATGCCCCAGGGCGGCGGTTCGGCGCCTGCGGCGGGCGGCGGCGGGACGGCCGGCGGCGGCGGCGCGACGCTCGCGATCGGCGAGCAGGCGGACTTCGACCGGGCGAAGGCCGCGTTCGACGCGGGCGACTTCGCCGGTGCGGCGGGGCTGTTCCAGTCGTTCACGCAGACCTACACGGCCGGCCCGCTCAACGGACAGGCGCACTACTGGCGCGGCGAGTCGCTCGCCCGGCAGGGCGACACGGCCGGGGCGGCGCGCTCCTTCCTCGACAGCTTCTCCGGGGCGCCGTCCGGACCCGTCGCGCCGCAGGCGCTGTTCCGGCTCGGCCAGTCGCTGGGCGAACTCGGCCAGGTGCAGGAAGCCTGCGTGACGCTCGGCGAGGTCGGCGTGCGGTTCCCCGGGGCACCTGCCGCGGCAGAGGCACAGCGCGCGCGACAGGCCCTCGGCTGCCAGTGAGCCTTGCCGGACGCTTCGCCGCGCGGATGGCGGAGCTGGCCGGGGGCGAGAGCGCCGGCCCCTTCGGTGTGGCTGTCTCCGGCGGAGGCGACTCCTCGGCCCTGCTGGAACTCGCGGCAGACTGGGCCGCAGTTCGCGGCGTCGTGCTCCGTGTCGCCACGGTCGACCACGGGCTCCGCCCGGGGTCTGCCGCCGAGGCGCGCGAGGTCGCGGCGCGGGCCGCGGAACTCGGGCTGCGGCACGACACCCTGGCATGGCACTGGGACGGCCGGGGCAATCTGCAGGACAGCGCAAGGCGCGGACGTCTGGGGCTTCTCGCCGACTGGGCCGCAGGACACCGCCTTGCCGCAGTGCTCCTCGGCCACACGCGCGACGACGTTGCGGAGACGTTCCTGATGCGGCTCGCCCGCGGGTCGGGCGTCGACGGCCTTTCGGCTATGGCCGCCCGGCGCACCGCTTGCGGCACGCTCTGGCTTCGCCCGCTTCTGGATGTGGCCCGTGCCGACCTCCGCCAGGAGCTCGCGCGCCGCGGCCGCAGCTGGCGCGAGGATCCCTCCAACGATGACCCGCGCTTCGACAGGGTGAAGGCGCGCGCCGCGCTTGCCGCGCTCGCGCCGCTCGGGATCGACGCCGCGGCACTGGCCGCGACTGCTGCGCGGCTGGCCGAAGCCCGGCAGGCCCTGCGCCGGGCCGCCGCCGAAGCCGCGGAGCGCATCGCCCGCGAGGGCCCGGCCGGCGAACTGCGGATCGACGCCGCAGCGTTTGCGGCGCTTCCGTCCGAGATTGCCCGGCGCATACTGGTCGCTGCCCTCACCTGGGTCTCCTCCGCCGAATACCCGCCGCGCCAGCACGCGCTGGCCGCGCTGCGCGCCCGGATCGACGCCGGCAGGCCGGGGACGCTGCACGGTTGCCGGGTCTGGGTCGGCGGCGGCGCGATCTCGGTCGTCCGCGAGGCGCGCGCCGTCTCCGCCCTCGCGGTTCCTGCGCCGGGGCGGTGGGACGGCCGCTGGGAGATCGCCGCCCCACCCGGTCCCGCTCCTCCCCCCGGTCTGACGGTCAGGGCACTCGGCGAGGCAGGCCTCGCGCAATGCCCGGACTGGCGGGGCACCGGCTCGTCCCGCGCCGCGCTCCTCGCCGCGCCGGCGGTCTGGTCGGGTGACCGCCTCGTGGCGGCGCCGCTTGCCGGACGCCCCGCGGGATGGACCGCGCGGCTGCTGCGGCCTTTCGCCGAGTCGTTCACCGCGGATTGAACGTCCCGGCGTTATGTCTATCTTAGGACCAGACGGCCCGGTGCCTCCGCCCGGCCGAAGATTGGGAGTTCTTCGTGGGCAACGCGCGAAACATCGCCTTCTGGGTCGTCCTGTTCCTGCTCATCCTCGCGCTCTTCAACCTGTTCTCGGGCGGGCAGGGGACGATGCAGTCGCGCACCGTGCCCTACTCGACCTTCGTCGAGCGGATCGAAGCCGGGGAAATCTCGCAGGTCACCTTCGACGGAGAGCGCGCCACGTTCCGGTCCACGGACGGCCAGAGCTACGTGACCGTGCTGCCGAACAGCGCGGAGGTGCTGCGCGAGGTCACCGACAGGCTGCTCCAGAGGAACGTGCCGGTGGAGGCCAAGCCCCAGGAAGAGTCCGGGTTCTTCTCGGTGCTCTCGATCTGGCTGCCGTTCCTGGTGCTGATCGGCATCTGGATCTTCTTCATGAACCGGATGCAGGGCGGTGGCCGCGGCGGCGCGATGGGCTTCGGGAAGTCGCGTGCCAAGCTCCTGACCGAGAAGCACGGCCGCGTCACCTTCGACGACGTGGCCGGCATCGACGAGGCCAAGGAGGAGCTGGAGGAAATCGTCGAGTTCCTGCGCAACCCGCAGAAGTTCTCGCGCCTCGGCGGCAAGATCCCCAAGGGCGCGCTGCTCGTCGGCCCGCCCGGCACCGGCAAGACGCTGCTTGCGCGCGCCATCGCGGGCGAGGCGGGGGTGCCGTTCTTCACCATCTCGGGCTCCGACTTCGTCGAGATGTTCGTGGGCGTCGGCGCCTCGCGTGTGCGCGACATGTTCGACCAGGCGAAGAAGAACGCGCCCTGCATCGTGTTCATCGACGAGATCGACGCCGTCGGCCGCTCCCGCGGCGTGGGCTACGGCGGCGGAAATGACGAGCGCGAGCAGACCCTGAACCAGCTTCTCGTCGAGATGGACGGCTTCGAGGCCAACGAGGGCATCATCATCGTGGCCGCCACCAACCGGCCCGACGTGCTCGACCCCGCGCTCCTGCGCCCCGGCCGCTTCGACCGCCAGGTGCAGGTGCCGAACCCCGACATCAAGGGCCGCGAGAAGATCCTCGGCGTGCATGCCCGCAAGGTGCCTCTCGGGCCGAACGTCGACCTGCGCATCATCGCCCGCGGCACGCCGGGCTTCTCGGGGGCCGACCTTGCCAACCTCGTCAACGAGGCCGCGCTGATGGCCGCGCGCGTCGGCCGGCGCTTCGTGACGATGGAGGATTTCGAGAACGCCAAGGACAAGGTGATGATGGGCGCCGAGCGCCGTTCGATGGTGATGAGCGAGGACGAGAAGAAGCTCACCGCCTACCACGAGGCGGGCCACGCCATCGTCGGCCTGAACGTCCCGCAGCACGACCCGATCCACAAGGCGACGATCATCCCGCGCGGGCGTGCCCTGGGCCTGGTGCTCAGCCTGCCCGAGCGCGACCAGCTCAGCGTCACCTACACCAAGTACAAGTCCAAGATCGCCATGGCGATGGGGGGGCGCGTGGCCGAGGAGCTCATCTTCGGGCGCGAGAACGTCACCTCGGGCGCGATGTCCGACATCCAGCAGGTGACGCGGATCGCCCGGGCGATGGTCACGCAGTTCGGCTTCTCCGAGAACGTCGGCATGATCGACTACGCCAACGAGCGCGAGAGCTTCCTCGGCTCGTGGAACGCGGGCACGAACCACTCGCCGGAGACCCAGAAGAAGATCGACGAGGAGGTGCGCCGCATCGTCGACGAGGGGTACGAGACGGCCAAGCGCATCCTGACCGAGAAGATCGACGACCTGCATCGCCTCGCCCAGGGTCTGCTCGAGTACGAAACCCTGACCGGACCCGAGATCCTGCGCGTGATCAACGGCGAGCCGCTCGGCCGCGACGACGACACCGAGGACAAGGCCGGCCCGTCGGGGAACGCGCCCTCCGTGGTCGCGATCCCGAAGACGCCGCGCCCGCGCCGGTCCAAGCAGGGCACCGGACTGCCCGACCCGGAGCCCGCGCCCTGACGCAACCCGGCCGCGGGGCCGCCTTGTCCGACTGGAGCCCCGGGGTCTACGGCCGGTTCCGCGACCTGCGCCTGCGTCCGGCGCTTGACCTGCTCGCGCAGGTTCCGCCGCTTCCCCCCGGCGCGGTCGTCGACCTCGGGTGCGGGAATGGTGCGGTGGCTGCCGCGCTGCGCAGCCGGTTCCCGGCCGGTGGGGCTGCGGGACGCCTGCTCGCCGGTGTCGATGCGTCGCCCGCCATGCTCGCCGAGGCAAGGGAACTCGGGCTCTACGACCTCATCGAGGAGGCCGACGCCGCGGGATGGGTGCCCGCGGCACCGCCTGCGCTGATCTTCTCCAATGCGGCTCTGCACTGGCTGCCGGACCACGAAACGCTTCTGCCCCGGCTCGCCCGGCTTCTGGCGCCCGGCGGGACTCTCGCCGTGCAGATGCCCGCCCAGCACGATGCGCCGTCCCATGCGCTGCTGCGACGGCTGGCCGCCGAGCTGTTCCCCGATCGGTTCGACCGGTCGGGCTGGCCGCAACCCGTGCGGCCGGCGATCGACTACGCGCGCCTTCTCGGCGCGGAGGGCGAGGTTTCGGCCTGGGAGACGGAATACGTCCAGTCCCTTCCCGCCGCGTCGGGTGCGCATCCCGTACGGCTTTTCACCGAGGCGACCGCAATGCGCCCTGTGCTTGCGCGTCTCCGCCCGGGCGAGGCCGCCGCCTTCACCGCGCGCTACGAGGCGGAGCTTGCAGGCGCCTACCCGGCCGAGGCCGATGGTCGGGTGCTATTTCCCTTCCGGAGGGTGTTCCTACGGCTGACAGTGCCGGGCTGACCTCGCGCGCTCGGCGGGGGCTTGTCTTGCCCGCCGGGGGCAGGCACGACTTGGCGATTGCGAACGGAGCGGAATGTGGCGGCGCTCATCAGGACGGAACATGTCGGTGTGCTGCGATGGCTGGGCCGCGTGGCGGACCGTGACGCGGGCCTGCGCTCCGCGCCTGTCGAGACCCTGGTGCTTCGCTTCGAGGGGGCCGAGCAGGAGTCGCACGGCGGCCTGACCCGTCCGGCCTGTTCGCGCGTCGCCGCGCTCCACCCGCGCGGTACGGCCATCCGCAACACCCGCCAGCTTTCGCTCCTCTGTGCGGCGGAACTCGCGGCAATCGCCGCCGCGATGGGGCTGAGCGAACTCGACCCGGAGCTCGTCGGAGCGAATGCGGTGGTCGAGGGACTGCCGGATTTCACCCACCTGCCTCCTGGCGCCCGCCTTCAGGGAGAGACGGGTGCGACGGTCACCATCGACATGGAGAACCTGCCCTGCCAGCTTCCCGCCCGCGAGATCGAACGCGCGGCGCCGGGCTTCGGCGCGCGGTTCAAGGCTGCTGCCGCCGGGCGGCGCGGGGTGACGGCCTGGGTCGAACGGGAAGGCACCTGGCGGCTGGGCGAGCGGCTTAGCCTCTTCGTCCCCGCGCAGCGCCCCTGGGCGCCCTGAGGCCCGTGTCGTGGCGGCCGCGCGCCAAGTGGCGCCGACGGCGCGGCCGGTCAGAGGGCTGCAAGGACGAGCCCGCCGACCAGAAGACCGACGGCGAAACCGGAATTGATCATCACGGCGACCGTGCTCATGACGTTTCTCCTTTCTCGCTACCTCCGCCTGTGAAACGCGCCCGACGGCACCGGTGTTCCCCGTGCCTGCCGGCCCTCAGCTTTCGTCCACCGGTTTCGCGGCTTGCCCCACGACGGTCGATTTCCGGGAGGAATCGGTCGGAAAGCTCCTATCGGTCGGGGCGCGTTGTGGGCTTTATGCGCCGGACGAGACCCCTTGCCCGGAAGGACCTGCCATCATGGCCGTGAAGACCGATATCGAGATCGCCCGCGAGGCCAAGAAGAAGCCGATTCTCGAGATCGGCGCGAAGCTCGGCATACCGGCGGAGCATCTGCTGCCCTACGGCCACGACAAGGCGAAGGTCGCACAGGCGTTCATCCGCTCGCTCGAGGGGCGCCCCGACGGCAAGCTCATCCTCGTCACCGCGATCAACCCCACGCCCGCGGGCGAGGGCAAGACCACCACGACGGTCGGTCTCGGCGACGGGCTGAACCGCATCGGCAAGAAGGCCATCGTCTGCATCCGGGAGGCCTCGCTCGGGCCGAACTTTGGGATGAAGGGCGGGGCGGCTGGCGGGGGCTATGCGCAGGTCGTCCCGATGGAGGACATGAACCTCCACTTCACCGGCGACTTCCACGCCATCACAGCCGCGCACAACCTGCTCGCGGCGATGATCGACAACCATATCTACTGGGGCAACGAGCTCGGCATCGACGATCGCCGCATCGCCTGGCGGCGGGTGATGGACATGAACGACCGCGCGCTGCGCGACATCGTCGTGGGCCTCGGCGGCGTGGCCAACGGCTTCGCGCGCCAGACCGGCTTCGACATCACGGTTGCCTCCGAAGTCATGGCCATCCTGTGCCTCGCCTCGGATCTCCAGGATCTGCAGAAGCGGCTCGGCGACATCGTCGTGGCCTACCGCCGCGACAAGAGCCCCGTCTATTGCCGCGATCTCAAGGCCGACGGGGCGATGACCGTCCTCCTAAAGGACGCGATGCAGCCGAACCTGGTCCAGACGCTGGAGAACAACCCCGCCTTCGTCCACGGCGGGCCGTTTGCGAACATCGCCCATGGCTGCAACAGCGTCATCGCCACGAAGACCGCGCTGAAGCTCGGCGAGTATGTCGTGACCGAAGCGGGCTTCGGCGCGGACCTCGGCGCCGAGAAGTTCTTCGACATCAAGTGCCGCAAGGCCGGGCTCAAGCCGGCAGCCGCAGTGATCGTCGCCACGGTGCGGGCGATGAAGATGAACGGCGGGGTGGCGAAGGCCGACCTCGGGACCGAGAACGTCGAGGCGGTGAAGAAGGGCTGCCCGAACCTCGGCCGCCACATCGCCAACGTGAAGGGCTTCGGCGTGCCCGTGGTGGTGGCGATCAACCACTTCCACTCCGATACAGAGGCCGAGATTGCCGCGGTCAAGGCCTATGTCGCCGAGCAGGGCGCCGAGGCGATCCTCTGCCGGCACTGGGCGCAGGGCTCGGCCGGGATCGAGGATCTGGCGCACAAGGTGGTCCGTCTCGCCGAGAGCGGCGCCTCCGAGTTCGCGCCGCTCTATCCCGACGACATGCCTCTGTTCCAGAAGATCGAGACGATCGCCAAGCGGATCTACCACGCCGACGAGGTGATCGCGGACAAGCCGATCCGCGACCAGCTGAAGGCCTGGGAGGCGGCAGGCTACGGGCACTTCCCGATCTGCATGGCCAAGACCCAGTATTCCTTCTCGACCGACCCCAACCTGCGCGGCGCGCCCACGGGCCATGCGGTGCCCGTACGCGAGGTCCGGCTTTCGGCGGGCGCAGGATTCATCGTGGCGATCTGCGGCGAGATCATGACGATGCCCGGCCTGCCCAAGGTGCCTTCCGCCGAAGTGATCCGGCTCGACGCCGAGGGTCGCATCGAGGGCCTGTTCTGATCCCCTTGCGGCGGCGGGCCTGCCGTCGCAGAAGCGGGGGGCAACGATGACGGGGGCTGCCGATGCGGACGCCTGAGGAGTGCCGGAACATGGCCGAGCTGCGCGAGGCGATCGACGCGCTCGACCGGTCGCTCGTCGGGATGCTGGCGCGCCGCGCGGCCTACATCGAACGGGCGATCGAGCTGAAGCCGGCCGAGGGAATCCCGGCGCGGGCAGAGGACAGGGTGGCCGACGTCCTTTCCAAGGTCCGCGCCGAGGCCGAGGCACAGGGGCTCTCGCCGGATCTGGCCGAGCGCCTGTGGCGCGTGATGATCGAGCACTTCATCGCGCGCGAGGAGGACGTGCTGGAGGGAGATGGCTCATGAGCGCGGCGATCATCGACGGGAAGGCCTTCGCGGCAAGGGTGCGGGCGCAGGTGGCCGACCACGTGGCCCGGCTGGCGGCAACGGGGCTGAAGCCCGGCCTCGCGGTGGTCCTCGTCGGCGAGGATCCCGCAAGCGCCGTCTACGTCCGCAACAAGGGCATCCAGACGAAGGAGGCCGGCATGGCCTCGTTCGAGCACAGGCTTCCGGCCGAGACGTCGGAGGCGGAACTTCTGGCGCTCGTCGCCGCGCTGAACGCCGACCCTGCCGTGCACGGCATCCTCGTCCAGCTTCCGCTGCCGAAGCACCTCAACGCCGATCTGGTGATCAACGCGATCGACCCGGCGAAGGACGTGGACGGCTTCCACATATCGAACGTCGGCCTGCTCGGCACCGGGCAGAAGAGCATGGTCCCCTGCACCCCGCTCGGCTGCCTGATGCTGCTCCGCGACCGTCACGGCAGCCTGTCCGGCATGGAGGCCGTCGTGGTCGGGCGGTCGAACATCGTCGGCAAGCCGATGGCGCAGCTCCTCCTCGGCGACAGCTGCACCGTGACGATCGCCCATTCGAAGACGCGGAATCTGCCCGAGGTCTGCCGCCGCGCCGAGATCCTCGTTGCGGCCGTCGGGCGCCCGGAGATGGTGAAGGGCGACTGGATCCGTCCGGGGGCGACGGTGATCGACGTCGGAATCAACCGCGTGCCGGCGGAAGGCGGCGGAACCCGGCTCGTGGGCGACGTGGATTTCGCCTCGGCGGCCGAGGTGGCCGGAGCGATCACGCCCGTGCCGGGCGGGGTGGGGCCGATGACCATAGCCTGCCTGCTGGCGAACACGCTGACCGCCTGCTGCCGCGCGAACGGACTTCCCGAGCCCGAGGGCCTCACGGCCTGATCGGCGGTTCAGGCCGGGATCATCGTGCCCTGAAGGAGTGCCACAAGGCGGCGCTCCCCGCCCTTCTCGGCGTGCACTTCGGCCTTGACCACCACGAGGCGACGCCCAGGCTTCACGACTTCTCCCACCGCCACCAGCCTGTCCCCGGCCGCGGGGGACAGGAGGTTGACCTTCATCTCGACAGTCAGGACCTCGGCCCCCTCGGGCAGGAGGCTCAGCGCCGCGTAGCCCGCCGCACTGTCGCCGAGGGCGAAGGTCAGGCCGGCATGGGCGAAGCCGTGCTGCTGGCTGGCCTCCGGCCGGATCGGGGCCGAGACGGTCGCCCGCCCGGGCTCGAGCGGGCCCAGTTCGGCGCCCAGCGTGCGCATCAGGCCCTGCGCGGCGAAACTCCTGCGGATCTCGTCGGACTTCGCGGGGCTGAGCCTGTCAACCATTGGTTCGCTCCTTCCGCCTAACGTGGTGGTTGATGTGATGGTCATTGCGGACTAAGAGGCGCCAAGGCGTTGGTAATTGGTTCTGCTCTACCGGTCGGGGTGCCGTGAGACAAAGGTTCTGGAAAGCCTACATCGAGGCGCTCGTCTCGCCCGCCCCCGCTCTCTTCTGGATCGTCCTCGCGGCCTTGTTCTCGGTTTCGGGCGCCTTCGGAAGCGGCGAGCAGCTGAGCCCGCTGCCGCGGATCGCATTCTGGCTCGCCATCGTCGGCGGGTCCATGTGCCTCGGCGTGCTCCTGCGTGTCTCGGTGCAGGCGTTGCGACCGGGCACTGCCTATCTCCCCGCAGCTCTCGTGGCCTCGGGGCTCGGCGGGCTCATTCTCGGCCAGATCCTGCCTCCGGCCCTCATCCGTCTCGATCTCAAACCCCCAAGCAGCGTCCTGACGGAGCGTGTCGAAACTACGCTGCTCATCATGTTCCTCGGATCGAGCTTTGCCATCCTGCGCCATCTTCTCCACCGGGAAGCACCGCGGGCCGGAACCTCCTCCGAGGCGGCTCCGCCGCGGCCGCGCCTTCTCGACCGGCTTCCCGCGGAGTTCGCCGGCGAGATCCTGCACCTTTCCGTCAGGAACCACTACGTCGAGGTTGCCACCGAGGTCGGAAGAAGCCGGCTGCTCATGCGGTTTGCCGATGCCCTCGCGGAACTCGAGGGGGTGGAAGGCTGTCGTGTCCATCGCTCCCACTGGGTCGCACGCAAGGCGGTCGAGGCGGTCGAACGCTGCAACGGTCGTGCGTACCTGAGGTTGCGTAACGGGCAGCTCGTTCCGGTCAGCCGGCCCTACCGCGATGCGCTCGACGCGCTCGTCCCTGTGCGCAGGCCCTGAAGCGGGACGGCGACCACGCGCGGCCCCAGGACGAGCGCCAGCCCCCTCGGGCCGACCAGGCTCGCAAGCGCCGGCGCGCAGATGTCGAGACCGCCGGTATAGGTTCCGTAGGCGGGCAGGATCAGACGCCGGTCGTCGCAGAGGAAGCAGGCACGCGCGCGTCCGGCGAGCCGCGTCTTGGGATGGTAGTGCCCCGAAACCTCGCCCGTGACTTCGTCCGTGATCCCGCACGCCTTCTGGGCCACGGCGACGTGGCGGAAGACCAGCGGCCCCTCCCGCAGCTCCGCGACATGGCTGCCGCCCAGGCCGAGCGGACCGGGGTCGTGGTTTCCCGCGACCCACAGCCAGCGGCGTCCGGCCTGAAGCCGGGTGATCCACATCGCGTGCCGTTCGGCGATGGCCTCTGCCGCGGCAGTGTCGTCAAAGCTGTCGCCGAGGCAGACGACCGTCGCGGGCGCCAGCGCGCCGATGTCGGCATCGAGCCGCGCCAGCGTGTCCTCCGTCTCGTAGGGGGGCAGCAGAATTCCGTCGCGGCGTGCGCCGCGCTCCGACTTGCCGAGATGCAGGTCGGAGACCGCGAGGAGCCGCCGCTCGGGCCACCAGAGGGCACCGGATGGGAGCGCCTCGAGCGTGGCCCCGGCGAGGACGAAGGCATGACGGTTCATGCTTCGTTCGGTGCCATGGTCTGCCGCGCCGGACAAGTGCCCTCGTGCAGCGGCCGGCGCGGCGGATCGCGCCGCGTCGGGGTCACGCGAGCCCTGCCTCGGCCATCAGCATCGCGGCCTTCTCTTCGACGAGGCGCTGCTCGGCCGCCCCGTTCACCGGGACCTTCCCGACCTCGAGGAACATCGGCGCCGCAAGCGGCGTGACGCGGTCGAGCGCGACGTGGTCGATGCGCCCGCCGACGCGGGAAAGCATCTCCTCGATCCGGCCGAAGTCGACGAGCCCCTTCAGCGCCTCTTCCCGCGTGATGTCGAGCAGGACATGGTCCGGGTCGTAGCGACGGAGCGTGTCGTAGAGGATGTCCGACGAGAACGTCGCCTGCCGGCCGGTCTTGCGGTGTCCCGGCAGGTTCCGGTCGATCAGCCCGGAGATGATGGCGGCGTTGCGGAAGGTGCGCTTCATCACCGCATTGCCCTGAAGCCAGGTCTCGAGCCCCGCGCGCAGGTCGTGCGGATCGAAGAGCGGCGCGGGCGTGCGCACCTGCTCAAGTCCCCAGATCAGGGTGGCGTAGTCGGTGGCGACGAAGCCCAGCGGGTCGAGGCCCTCGCGCTCCATCCGGTGGGTCAGGAGCAGCCCGAGCGTCTGCTGGGCGTTGCGCCCCGCGAAGCCGTAGGCAACGAGGTGCCAGCGCCCGTCATGCGGAAAGGTCTCGACCAGAAGGCGGTCGGCCTCGGGCAGGCGCGACACCTCGCGCTGGAGCGCCAGCCAAGCCGCCGTGTGGGCGGGCAGGTTCGGCCAGGACGGCGCGCGGAACATCCCCAGGATGCGCTGCGAAAGCTGGGTCGAGGTGGCGAACTTGGTGCCCATGAAGGTCGCGATGCGCGGCTCGCGCCCCCGCTCGCGGCTCACCTCCACGGTCATCTCGCGCAGGCCCTCGTAGCGCACCACCTCACCGCCCATCAGGAAGGTGTCGCCGGGGCTCAGCGTGGCGGCGAAACCCTCCTCGATCTCGCCGAGCGGCGCGCCGCCGCGACCGCGCAGCCGCACCTTCAGCGTGTCGGTGCCGACGATCGTGCCGAGGTTCATGCGGATGCGGGTGGCCGCGCGCGGGTCGCGCAGGCGCCACAGCCCGTCGCGGCAGACGAGCCGCTGGTAGCGGTCGTAGGCCCGCAGCGCATAGCCGCCCGTGGCGGCGAAATCGAGACAGGCATCGAAGTCGGCGCGGGGCAGGGCGGCATAGGGTCCGGCGGTCCGGATCTCGGCGAAAAGCGCGTCGGCATCGAAGGGCCCGGCGCAGGCGCGGGCGAGGATGTGCTGCACCAGAACGTCCCGGGGGCCGGGTCCGCGGGGGTCGCCGTCGAGATCGTGCGCGCGCGCCGCCTCCAGTGCGGCCACGCATTCCACCACCTCGAAGCGGTTCGCGGGGACAAGCAGCGCCTTCGAGGGCGCGTTGTAGCGGTGGTTCGCCCGGCCGATCCGCTGCACCAGGCGCTTGACGTTCTTCGGCGCGCCGACCTGGATCACGAGGTCCACGTCGCCCCAGTCGATCCCGAGGTCCAGCGTCCCGGTGCAGACCACCGCACGGAGCTGGCCGGCTGCCATCGCCGCCTCGACCTTCTGGCGCTGCTCGCGCGCGAGCGAGCCGTGATGGATGCCGATCGGCAGGCCCTCGTCGTTGGCGAGCCACAGGTCGCGGAAGAACAGCTCTGCCTGCGCACGGGTATTGTGGAAGATCAGGGTCGTGCGGTGCCGGCGCACCGCATCGAGAACCTCCGGGATCGCATGGCGCCCGCCGCCGCCGGCCCAGGGCGGGGGCGCCGCAGTCTCGAGCATTTGGATGTCGGGGTCGGGCCCGGGGTCGGCATGCAGCACGGGGCAGGGGTCGGGGTGCCGGGCGAGGAACCGGGCGAGTGCCGGCGGGTCCTCGACCGTGGCCGACAGGCCCACACGGCGCAGCTCCGGCACCAGACCCTCGAGGCGCGAGAGCGCGAGCATGAGCTGGTCGCCCCTCTTCGATTCGTGGAGCGCGTGGATCTCGTCGACGACGACGCGGGACAGGCCGGCGAAGATGCGGGGCGCATCCTCGTAGGAAAGCAGCAGCGCCAGGCTTTCCGGCGTGGTCAGGAGGATGTGCGGCGGATCCGCCCGCTGGCGGCGCCGGTCATGGGCGCCGGTGTCTCCCGTGCGGTCCTCGATGCGGATGGGCAGGCCCATCTCGGCCACGGGGCCGGAGAGGTTGCGGCGGATGTCGGCGGCCAGGGCCTTGAGGGGGGAAATGTAGAGAGTGTGCAATCCCGCGCGGGGTTTCTCCGCCAGATCCGCCAGCGTTGGAAGGAAACCCGCAAGCGTCTTCCCCCCGCCGGTCGGCGCGACCAGCAGCAGCGCCGGCGCATCCGACTGGCGCAGCATCTCCATCTGATGGGGATGCGGCGCCCAGCCGCGGGCAGCGAACCAGGTTTCGATCCGGGGAGGAAGGCGTTCCATGCCCGGAAGGTAGGCCGCTCCGAGGCCCGGCGCCACGGGTGAAGTCCGGGGCGCGCGCGCCGCGGTCCCGCGCCCCCGGGCCGTCCATCGCCCGCTCAGCGGGCGATGGTCTCCTCGCGGACGAACATGTTGGCCCAGGCCCTGTCGATCAGCTCGGGGGTCATCTGGTAGGGGATGCCCTCGAACTCGCAGACCGAGATCATCTGGTCGATCAGGAAGACCGGGTGGTAGTTGGCGTAGTTGTAGTTGATCGTGGGATACTTCACCTTGAGCAGGTGCAGGAGTGCCTTCTCGTCGAGCGGCATCCCCTTCTTGCGCGCGACCAGCGCGAAGATCTTCAGGAAGTTCTCCTGGTTCGGGCCGTCGATCTTGATCTTGAAGAAGATCCGGCGCAGCGCGGCGCCGTCGAAGATCTCGTTCGGGTGGAAGTTGGTCGAGAAGATCACCAGCGTGTCGAAGGGCACCACGAACTTCTCGCCCGACTGGAGCGCGAGGATGTCGTAGTTCATCTCGAGCGGCACGATCCAGCGGTTGATCAGCGCCTGCGGCGGCTCCTCCTGGCGGCCGAGGTCGTCGACGATGAAGATCCCGCCCGACGCCTTCATCTGGAGGGGCGCGGTGTAGGTCCGCGCCGTGGGGTTGTAGTTGAGGTCCAGCATCGACAGCGTCAGTTCGCCGCCCGTCATCACCGTCGGCCGCTCGCAGTAGATGTAGCGCGCGTCGTAGCGGCCCCCGGTGCGCCTGAGCGACGTGGGGTCGTCCACCTGCTCCTCGGCCTTGGTGTGCACGATCGGGTCGTAGACCGTGATGACCTGGCCGGAGTACTCGACCGCCCGGGGCACGTAGATCCGGTCGCCGATGGCATCGCGGATCCCGTGCGAGATCGACGACTTGCCGTTGCCCGGAGGCCCGTACATCAGGATCGAGCGCCCCGAGGTCACGGCCGGACCGAGGTGGTCGAGCAGCTCGTCGGGAAGGATCAGGTGGCCCATGGAGCCGATCAGCGCCTCGCGCGTGATCTTGATGTTGCGGATCGACTGCCGCTTCATCTGCTCCTCGTAGGCCTTCAGCGGCACCGGAATCGCGCCGTAGTATTCCGACTGCGACAGCGCATCCATCGCGCGGGCCTTGCCGGCGTCGGACAGGCGGTAGCCCATCTCGCCGCCGGAGTTCGCGTGCAGCGTCCCGGTCGCCTCCAGCAGCTTCTGGCTGCGGGCGATGTCCACCAGTTCCTGTGCGAGCGGGACGGGCAGGCAGCAGACGCGGGCGATCTCGCTGACCTGCTCGAGGTTCATGCGGAACATCGTCTTGAGAAGGATGTCGCGCAGCATCACCTGCGACAGCCCGAGGTCCGACAGCGCCCGCGGCGGCGGCGGCGCGGTCACGTTAGCGGCATGCATGTTCATCGGCTTGCTCTCGTCCTTGCCGGCGGCACGAATCGATACGTTTGTCCCCACGGGGGAAACGCTCCGTTAAGGAACCTGTCAGGCAACAATGGCAGCACTAAGGCGGCCGGCGGGCGTTTCCCGCGGCGGCCGCGTTCAGGCGAAGGCGGCAAGGGCGAGGTAGATCACCAGCGAAAGCGCGAGCGGAACGCCCATCGGGAACTTCTTCCCCGAGGTCCAGCTCTGCCAGTCGGGCGCGGCCCTCCGCACCGCCGGCATCGACCGGAAGGCACGGTGGCCGACGTAGGATGCGATCATGGTCACCGCGAGCAGGACCATGAAGAAGGCGGCATCCCCGACCGCGACGAACGGCGCCATCGCGGCAAGGAACTTCGCGTCGCCGCCGCCGAGGATGCCGCCTATGTTCAGGACGAAGCCAATGAGCAGCACGACGGCGAAGTTGAGCCAGCGCCAGCCCCAGTCCGGTAGCGGCAGGACGAACGGCCCGACCACGAGGAATACGGCCAGCAGCGCAAGCACCGCGGCATTGGGAATCCGCATCCGCGCGAGGTCGGACCACGTCACCCAGAAGCCGATTGCCGCCGCGAAGGGCAGGAAGGCCAGTGCGGCGGCCGCCGGCGTGTGCATCGGCACCCTCTTTCCGGTCAGCCTGCGGAAGCGGATGCCGCGGGTGCCGCCCCCTGCTCGAGGGCGCGCAGCGCCCGCACCGCGACATCGAAGTGCCGCGGATGCGTCTCGATCGCCTCGTTGAGAAGCTGCTTGCCGGTCGAGACGTCGCCGCGCTTGATGGCCGTAAGCGCCATCGTGTGCAGCAGTTCCGCCCGCTCCACCTGGGTCATCTCGATGACGGGAAGCTGGTAGTTGCCCTGCGCGGCGCGCGCCATAACGAGGTTGTTCTTGGCGGTGAAGAGGTTGCGGTCGTAGGTCAGGGCCTCGGTGAACAGGCGCTCGGCATCGCCGTAGGCGCCGCGGGTGAGCTTGGAGTAGCCCCAGTTGTTCAGCACCGAGGACGGCTGCGTGGTCAGGCCGACCGCGATCTCGTAGAAGCTGTCGGCGCGCGCCCAGTCCTTCCGGCTGTCCGCGACCATGGCTTCCAGCCGGTAGCGCTCGAAGGTCTCGTGCGTCGGCGGGACGGTATCGAGCACCTGCTTGGCGCGCGTCCAGTCGTTCGACCGGATCAGCGCGTCGGCATACCCGATCCGGTCGTCGTTGGTCACCTCCGGGTGCTCGACCACCTGCGCCCAGGCGGCCGCGGCCTCGGTCGGCCGCTTGGCGCGGATGAGCGACTTGGCAAGCCCCCGGCGCAGGTCGATCCGGTCGGGGTTCTGTGCCAGCGTCCGGCGGAAGTAGGTCACCGCCTCTTCGGGGGAGGCGGCGTTCAGCATCAGATCCCCGAGGTTGGAGTCGTCTATCGCGTTGAGGTCCTTCAGTGCGCGTTCGACCTCGGCGTCACCCGACTTCTCGCACGCAGTCAGAACGAGTGTGCCGGCAAGGCACAGGAAAACGATCCCGGTATGGCGCATGGCCTGCGTCCCTTTGCTGCTCGATCCTTCTCAGGGAGGTGTCGAGAGCAGGAGGAACCGCCCGTTGCCCCGACGAACCAGCTGGAAGGCTTTGTTATCTTCTTGGGGCGCATCATAGCGTGGCCGCTCGACTTTTGCGATAGCCAAGCGAAGATTGTCGCGGATCTCGTCTGAATTGCCACTGTCGAGCGCGTAGGCGGTCTGGAAGACGTTTCGCGCCTCTGCGACCTTTCCCGCCTCCATCAGCGTCACGCCGAGGTTGTTCCACGCGGGAACGAAGCGTTCGTCCTTGGCGATGGCCTGGCGCAGGATACGCTCGGCCTGGCCCAGCCTGCCCAGGCGGAGATTCGCCGATCCGATCGCCGAGAGCACGTCCGCCGTCAGCCCCTGCTCGCCCGCCGCACGGTAGTAGGCCCTCAGCGCCAGGTCGTATTCGCCGGCCGCCATCAGCCTGTGCCCGACGATGAGCCCGTCGACGGCGTCGTCGGCACTGCCGAGGCGCGACGGCGCGAACGGGCTGTCGCCGACCGTCGCCCCGCTGAGGCGCCCGTCGGGGCCGCAGGCGGTGAGGAGAACGAGGCAGAGGCCGGTGAGGGCGGCGGCGTCCGCTGGTCGCATATCGGCGTCAGAAGCTCTGCAACGTCGTGTAGATCCCGTAGATCGAGGGGCCGATCAGGATGATCAGCAGCGGGGGAACGGTGAACATCATCGTGCCGAGCGTGAGCTTGGTGGGCAAGACGTTCGCCTTCTCCTCGGCGCGCATGATCCGCTTGTCGCGCATCTCGGCCGCATAGACCCTGAGCGCGTCGGCGATCGAGGTGCCGAAGCTCGCCGACTGGATCATCACCGTCACGAACGACGACACGTCCGGGACGCCGGCGCGCTCGCCCATGTCCTTCAGCACCTGGATGCGGTCCTTGCCGGCCTTCAGCTCGTTGGCGACCGTCTCGAACTCCTCCGACAGGGCGGGGTAGCCGACCTTGATCTCCTTCGAGACGCGGACGATCGACTGGTCGAGCGACTGGCCCGCCTCGACGCAGACCAGCATCATGTCGAGAGCGTCCGGAAAGCCGTTCACGATCTCGTCGCGCCGCGACTGCACCCGCCGCTCCACCCAGTAGCGCGGCAGGTAGTATCCGATCAGACCGGGGATCATGATCGTGAGCACGCTCGACAGGATCGAGGGGTTCCCGGTCGCGGTCTTGATGATCGTGATCAGGACGCCGATCGTCAGCAGGCCGATGCCCAGCACGAACTGGATGAAGTGGAACGACCGAACCGCGCCCTTGCCGCGATAGCCCGCGCGCAGGAGCTTGAGCTTGGTCGCGGAGTATTCCTGCTCGTTCTTCGGCTCGAGGAACTCGGCGAACCGGTCGAGCCGCGGCCCGGACGAGCCCGCGCGCAGCTTGACCTTCCCGTCGGAGCCCGAACTGCGGCTTGCGTCCTTCTTGAGCCGGTCGAGCGGGTCGACCTGCCGCTTGAGCATGGTCGGCAGCGCCAGGATGATGAGGATGAGGCCGAGGCCGCCCACCACCATCAGCGGGCCGAGCGGGCCCAGCGCGTCGGTCAGGAACTGGTTCAGTCCGTCGAGCATCGTATCCCCCGTCAGACCTTGATGTTGACCATGATGCGCATGAAGATCACGTTTGCCACCAGGAACACGCCGACCGCAATGGCTGCCGGGATGAAGGCGGCCGTTTCGCGCACGTCGTCGTAGTAGTCCGGCTTGATCAGCGTGATCATCAGCAGCGCCACGAACGGGAAGCCCGACAGGAACATGCCCGACCACTTGGCTTCTGCCGTGATCGCCTTGACGCGGCGGAAGAGCTTGAAGCGCGCGCGGATCACCTGGGCGAGCCCGTGCAGGATCTCGGCGAGGTTGCCGCCCGACTGCGCCTGGATCGACACGGCCACCGCAAGGAAGCGCAGGTCCTGCATGTCCATGCGCTCGGCGAAGGTCTTGAGCGCCTCGGAGATCTCGCGCCCGTAGGCGGCCTCGTCGGCGATGATGCCGAACTCCGAACCGAGCGGGTCGGGGATCTCGCGCGCGACGATGTTGATCGCGGAGGAGAACGGGTGGCCGACGCGCAGGCTGCGCACCATCAGCTCGACCGCGTCGGGAAGCTGCTCCTCGATGAGCGCGAGGCGCTTCTTCGCCTTGCGGTCCACCCAGGTGTAGACGCCGCCGATGCCGAAGACGAGCGCGACGAGGATGCGCACGATCAGCGGACCATCCGTGGCCACGGTCAGAAGCAGGAACGAGAACACCGACAGCCCCACCATGACCATGACGAGCTGACGCGGCGAGAAGGCGATGGCCGCGCGCTGCGCCTTGGTGGCGAGCACCTGATAGAACGGGATGCCGCCGCCCGTCACGTGCTGCGACATCTCCTTGCGGAGCTGCTCCAGCACCTGCTCGCGCCCGGCGCCCTTCTCGAGGAGGTCGAGCCGGCGGTTCAGCCGGTTGTTGAGCGAGATCGACTTGCCGAAGACCGTCAGGTAGATGCCTTCGACCAGCAGCAACACCCCGATGAAGACGAGGATGTAGATGATTGGTTCGGCGGAGAACATTCGAACGGTCCTTACGGGTTGAAGGGTTCGTAGATGTTGGGCGGCAGGTCGTAGCCCCACTGGCGGAAGCGCTCCGCGTAGAACGAGCGCACGCCGTTCGCGGTGAAGTGGCCGATGATCTTGCCCTCGGGGGTCAGGCCGACGCGCTTGTAGCGGAAGACCTCCTGCATCGAGATCACGTCGCCCTCCATGCCGGTCACCTCGGTGATCGACACCATCCGGCGCGAGCCGTCCTGGAGGCGGCTGACCTGCACGATGAGGTTGACGGCCGAGGCGATCTGGCCGCGCATCGCCTTCATCGGCATCTCGATGCCGGCCATCGAGATCATGTTCTCGAGGCGGCTGACCGCGTCGCGGGCCGAGTTCGCGTGGATCGTGGTCATCGACCCGTCGTGGCCGGTGTTCATGGCCTGGAGCATGTCGATGACTTCCTCGCCGCGCGTCTCGCCGACGATGATCCGGTCGGGGCGCATCCGCAGCGCGTTCCTGAGGCAGTCGCGCTGGGTGACGGCGCCCTTGCCCTCGACGTTCGGCGGGCGGCTTTCCATCCGGCCGACGTGGGTCTGCTGGAGCTGGAGTTCCGCGGTGTCCTCGATCGTCAGGATCCGCTCGGAGTTGTCGATGAAGGAGGACAGCGCGTTGAGCGTCGTCGTCTTGCCCGAACCGGTACCGCCCGAGACGATGATGTTGAGCCGCGTTGCCACGGCCGCTTGCAGATATGCAGCCATCTCTTCCGAAAAGGCGCCGAAACGCACAAGATCATCGACCCCGAGCTTGTCCTTCTTGAACTTCCGGATCGAGACCAGCGAGCCGTCCACCGCGATTGGCGGCACCATGGCGTTGAATCGCGATCCGTCGGCGAGGCGGGCGTCCACGTAGGGGTTCGATTCGTCCACGCGGCGGCCCACGGCGGACACGATCTTGTCGATGATGCGCAGCAGGTGGCGCTCGTCCTTGAAGGTCGTGTCGGTCAGCTCGAGCTTGCCGAAACGCTCCACGAAGACCTGCTGCGGGCCGTTGACGAGGATGTCGTTGATGGTCTCGTCCTTGAGGAGCGGCTCGAGCGGCCCGAGGCCCGTCACCTCGTCGTAGAGGTCCTGGAACAGCGTCGAGCGTTCTTCCTTGTTCAGGACGACCGACATCTCCTCCAGCGCCTCGGCCGAGATCGAGGCGATCTCCTGCCGCAGGTCGGATTCGCTGGCATGCTCCAGCGCCGAGAGGTTCAGGTTGTCGAGCAGGCGCCTGTGCAGCTCGATCTTGATGTCGCTGAGGCGTTCCTTGCGCTTGCGCTCGCGGTCGGCGGGTGCGGCCGCCGGCGTGACGCGCTGCGGCATCGGCACGGCCGGCTTCACCTGCACCTCGGTCTTGGCCTCCGCGGCCGGGGCGGCGGTCTGCACCGCGGCCGGTGCGGCGGCGGGGGTGCCAGGCTTCTTGTAGCGAGAGAACATGGTCTAGCCTTTCGCTGTCATTCCGCCGCAACCGCCTCGGCCTGGGTCAGCGCGTAAAGCGATGCGGCGAGTTTCATCACGTCCTTGCGGAGCGGGTTCTTCGCGGCGTGCTCGGAGAGAGGCAGGCCGTGGTCGTTGGCCTCCGCCACCTGCGGCCCGCCGTCCGGGAGCTGGAGCTCGATCTTGATGTCGAGGCTTTCCGACAGCCGCTTGACGCGGGCCTTGCCGCTCAGGTCGGTGAACTTCGGAGCCCGGTTGAGCACGTAGCGCAGCTTCTCGAACGGCAGTTCCTCGGCCTTCAGCGCGCGCACGAAGCGCAGCGTGTTCTGCGCCGAGCGCATGTCGAGCTCGAGCAGTGCGAAGTAGAGCTGCGAGGCATTGAGGATCGTCTCGGTCCAGGGGACGACGGTCGAGGGCATGTCGATCACGACGAAGTCGAAGAGCCGCCGGGCCACGGTGATGACCCGCTCGATGTCGGCGGGCGTCACGATGTCGAGCGGCAGCATGTCCGAGGGCGCCGACAGCACGTGCAGCTTCTCGCGGTAGAGCTGGAGCGCGTTCGAGAAGCTCTCGTTGTCCATCGAGGCGGTGTCGGACAGGAGTTCGTAGACCGACTCGCGCCGCGCCAGATCGAGATAGGTGGCGACCGAGCCGTACTGCAGGTCGAGGTCGAGGAGGCAGACGCGCGGGGCCTTCTGCTTCTCCTTGTCCTTCTCCTCCTCGGCGATGTTGGCAAGCTCCCAGGCGAGGTTGCAGGCGAAGGTCGTCGCCCCGATGCCCCCTGCGAGGCCGTGCACCGGCAGCACGACGCCTTCGCGCCCGGTGCCGCCGTACTGCACCGACGTCTCGCCGGTCTCCGGGTCCACGACCTGGATCGCGACGTTGGCCTTCGGCTTGCGCACGCGCTGGATCGCCTCGTGCAGCGCGCCCTCGGGAAGCGGGTAGGGGCAGAAGTCGTCGGCGCCCAGACGCAGGAGCTGGTGGAGCGCCATCGGCCCCAGATCCTCGGCCACGAGGATCACCTTGACCTTCTTCTCCTTCGCCGCGCGGATGATCTCGCCGACGACGGAAAGCTTGTCCTCGTCCTCGGCGCCGAGCGCGACGGCAAGGAACTCGAGGCTCCGGGCATCGGTCTGGTTCAGGAACGACAGCACGTCGTCGTAGGTCAGATCGCCCCACTTGTCGCCGAGCTCCGCCTCCATGTCCTCGATCAGGAGGTCGAAGTTCTGGACGTTGCTCGAGACGGTGCACGCAACGATCGGCGCCGGTTCGGGCATCAGCGCTGGGCTACTCGTCATCTCAGCATCCCTTTGTAGGTTCGCCCCAAGGCATCGGACCCAGACCCATTGCCGGCGACGCGCGCACGGTGGCTGGCGCGGATCGAAGCCGGACCCTCAGAAACTGATTCCCAAAAGGGGCGACATTGCGGCCTAATCGGAGAAATTATTCGGTCTTTTGGGACGATCAAAGGGCGCAGCGGAAGATCGTTTCCGCTGCGCCCCCTTGCTTGCCGCCCGTCGCGGGCGTCAGTTCGCTGCGGCGTCGGCCTGCCTGACCTGGCTCGGCGGGATCGCGCTGGCCACGTAGTCGCGGTAGATGATCGTCGCGTACTTGCCGTCGAGATGGCCCGAGCAGCGCACGTAGCCGTGCCGGTAGACCGGCGCGTGCATCGGGCTCGACGGGTCGCGGACCACGATCGGGTCGGGAACGATGTAGCCCTTGGCCTGCCCGGCACAGCGCGCGGCCCTGTGCGCGAGCATGTTGTTCATCGTCGGGTTGCCGAAGGCGCCTTCGTCCACTTCCGCGCCGGCCTCGCCGAAGAACTCGGCCGACGTGCCGGAGGTGCAGGCGGTGAGCGCGAGGACCGCGGCCACGCCGAGGAGCGTCTTGATGCGGGTATCCATCGTCCTTACTCCATCACGTAGCCGTAGGAGCCGTTGAAGTCCTGGCGCGCGACCTCCGCCACCGCGCCGCGATTCCTGCCGGGGCCGCCGGCGATCTCGCCGCGGAGGAACAGGTTCGCCTCGCTCGGCGGGCGCACCCGGTCGGTCGGCAGAGCGAGCGCCTCGCCCCTGGTCGGGCTGACCAGGTGAGCGGTGACGATGATCACGAGCTCGGACTGGTTGCGCTGGTAGTCGGCGCTGCGGAAGAGCGCGCCGAGGACCGGGATGTCGCCCAGCCACGGCACCTGCCGCGCCGTGTCGCGGAAGTCGTCCTGGAGGAGACCCGCGATCGCGAAGCTCTCGCCGTCGCGCATCTCGACCGTGGTCGAGGTGTCGCGGCGCCGGAAGCCCTGGATCGCGATGCCGTCGCCCACCGGAACCGAGACGGTCGGGTCGATGGACGAGACCGCCGCCTCGATCGAGAGGTTGATGATGTCGCCGTCCACGACCCGCGGGGTGAAGTTCAGCTCCACGCCGAAGGGCTTGAACTCGACCGAGATCGTGTCGCTGTCCTGCGCGACCGGCACGGGATACTCGCCGCCCGCGAGGAACCGCGCCTCCTGACCCGAAAGCGTGGTCAGGTTCGGCTCGGCGAGCGTCCGCACCAGGCCCTTCGTTTCCAGGGCCTCGAGCAGGATGTTGAGGGTGAGGTCGCCGATCGACCCGCCGATGCCGATCTGGCCGATGGCATCCTGCGACAGGTCGAGGATGGCGGAGCCCGGCAGGCCCGGGCCGGAGCCCGACACCAGCCGTCCGTTGCCGCCGCCGAAGGAGACGGCGGCATCGGTTCCCGGAAGGATGCCCGTCACGCCCCCGTTCAGGCCCTTGGTCACCGACCGGCTCACCTCGGCGAAGCGCACCTTCAGCATGACCTGCTGCGTGCCGCCCACGACCATCAGGTTCGACACCCGGTCCGGCGCGTAGCGGCGGGCGAGGTCGAGCGCGCGATCGAGCTTCTGGATCGAGGAGACGGTGCCCGACAGCACGATGCCGTCGTTGGCGGTCCGCACCTCGATGTTCTCGCCCGGAAGGATCTGGCCCAGGCGCTCCTTGAACTCGGCCACGTCGGGCGTGACCTGCACGTCCACGTTGGCAAGGAGCGCCCCGTCGGGGCCGAGGATCGTCAGCGTGGTGCGCCCCGGCGCCTTGCCCAGCACGTAGATCGACCGATCCGACAGCGTCGAGATGTCGGCGATGCCGGGGTTGGCGATGGAAAGCTCGGCGAAGGGCTGGTCGCTCTCGACGACCACGGCCCGGTTCATCGGAACGGCGAGCGGCGCTGTCGCGCCGCCTGTCATGATTCGTAGCGTTTCCGCCTGCACGACGGAAACGGCCGGAAAGCTCAAGGCAAGCCCGAGCACTCCGGCCTTCAGAAGCGTCTTCATGTTCATGTGACCTGCCTCTCTGATCACGCTCTATGGTCGGGTCGATTGGGCCCGCGTTGCGAAGGGTCTTACCGCCACTTTTTCGAGGCAGGATGCGGCATGGCCGATTTCTTTTCAATAATCATCGGTTTGGACCGATATGTTGATGTGGATAACCTGCAACACACGCAACATGTCGGAAAAAGGTGACGGCCCGCCACCACATCGGGTGCGGGCCGTCTGCCGGACTCCGGGGCGCGTCAGTTGGTGCAGGGGATCGGGACTTCGACCGTCGTTCCGCCCGAGCGCTGCTTGATCGTGCAGACCCGTTCCTGCTGCTGGACCCGCTCCTCGATGCCGAGAAGCACGCGCTGGTCGACCTCGATCGTCTCCTCGATCGTGTCGCTGTCCTGGGCCCCGACGAGGGCGAGGCTGAGCCGGCCGCTCGACTGGGCCTGCGCGAGGTTCGCAACCTCGCCCGGCGTCACCTCAACCGTCACGGTGCGGGCGACGCGGGGATTGCTCAGGTCGCGGTCGGCGATCTGGTCGACGGCGATGACCTTCACGTTCGACTGGATCAGCTTGGTGATCGACCGGTCGGCGATGCGCCCGCTCCAGAACACGTCCACGCGGTCGCCGGGCCCGACGAAGCCGGATACGCCCGAGCTCACGTCCACGTTGATGGTGAAGGCGCGCATCCCCGGCGTGAGGAAGGCGGCGACGCCGGCTTCCTGGCCGGGCGCCGTGACCTTGGACTCGAGCACGAGCTCGCCCGGGTCCATGGCGCGGAGGATGGCGCGGGGCTGGCGGTTGTTGTCCGGGAACAGCGCCGCCTCCTCGCGGAACACCGTGGCCGGCACGTCGGATTCGGGAAACTTGATGAGCTTGACGTCCTCGGGCTTCAGCGCCTCGCCGAAGCGCAGCTCCCGCGTCGTGACGTAGACATCGACAAGCGGGACCTGCTGCGCGTTCTTCTGGACTTCCTGTTCGTAGGCCAGGCGGTACTGGTCGATCTGACCCTGCACCTTCCAGACCGCGAAGCCCGCCAGGCCGAGGCCGAGCAGTAGAACCAGACCGAATAGCAGTCGCATGTCGCACCCTCTCTTGGCAGTCACCCCCGGGGCAGCCCGGCGATCCTACCGCACCGCCGCCCGTTGTGAACCTTGATGCCCGAGGATTATGGCGAACCTATGGTCAGACTGCGGTTCTTTGCGTGATTGTTTCGGGAACGGCCCGGATCAGTAGAACTTCGGGAACTCGAGCTTCGTCACCTGGGCTGCGCCCAGCTGGCCGCCGACCGCGGCGCCGACGCTCCCGGTGCCCTGGCTGACGCTGGCGATCACCGCAACGCCGAGGCCGACGATGGCGGCGCTCAGCACCACCCAGTCAACGGTCACCGCGCCCGACTCGTCGGTCAGGAAATCCTTGAAAGCCCGCATTGCCGTTCTCCGCTTCTCTGTCGTCGCCAGGGCGGCGACCCGTTTCCCTTCATGATCCGACCCTGCCGGGCGATTGGGGCGAGAAAGGGGCAGGGCGGGGAACTTTGTGGGGAGTTCCGGACCCGAGCCGGCAGGCTGCGAAAAACACTGTATCCCGAATGGAAAGGACCGCGGCGATCGCCGCGGTCCCGTCCATGCTTCGCTAGAAGCGGTCAACCGGATTACGGGTTGCCCTTCGCGGCGTCGGCGAGGCCGTCGAGCGTGTTGACCTGGCCGGCCGACAGCGAGCTCGAGATCTTGGTGCCGAGCGAGTTCACGCCGGTCGAGACGGCGAGGATGACGGCGATGCCGAGGCCGACGATGGCGGCGGTCAGCACGACCCAGTCCACGGTCACCGCACCGGACTCGTCGTTGTAGAAGTTCTTCAGCAGTTCGAATTTCATGGTAGTTCCCTCCAAGGAGTACGCTGTTCCATCTCACACCGTTGCGGCGTGTGCTGTCCGGCCAACTCCGGAACTTCCGCCTCGGCATGGGCACATATGGCCAGCGGATTCGGGCAGCATTTGGGCACGGTTCGTACCTTTTCTGCTCAGTGCAGATTTCCGGCGGATTCAGTTTAAGCCATTGGAAAAGATGAATTAATTTTTTCCTCTGGCTGCCTTGCGCGGCGAAAATCTGGCGCTCGATGCCCGTCGGGCTGTGGAAATCTTGCCGCGCTTGTCCGCGATTCTCCGCGGCCCCGTAGCCTGGGGAGCGGATTTCTGCGACAAGGTTCGCAAGGTCCGCGCAGACGGCGAGTGAGGCAGGCATGATCAGGCAGATGGCCCTTGCGGCGATCCTTGCGCTTGCGCCCCTGGAAGGGCGCGCCGAGGAGCCGCCGGCGGTTCCGAGCTATTCCCCCAAGCGGGTCCTTCCGCCGGCGCCGGGAACCACCCGGCGGATCACCGTGCAGATCGACCCCGAGGAGCAGGCGCGTTTCCTCGCCGCGCTCCCGCCGTTCCCCGAGGCGCGCCGGCCGAATCTCCCGACCGACGGGCCGCAGGCCGATCCGAACGCCGCGACCGCCTTCCCCTGGTTCTGGGAAGCGGTCTCGCCGGCGATCGGGGCGGCCTCCCCCGCGCGGCTCGAGGACGCGATCGCGGGGCTCGCCGCCGGCCCGGGCGGGGCCGCCGTGCCCGCGCCGCGGATGCAGTCGATGCAGTCCATCGCCGAGCGCTACGGTGCCGAGATCCTCCAGGCGACCGTAGGCACCAGCGTCTCGCCCGCCCTGGTGCTCGCCGTGATCGGCATCGAGAGCGCCGGGCGCCCGACGGCGGTGAGCCACAAGGGCGCGACCGGGCTCATGCAGCTCATGCCGGCCACCGCGCAGCGCTTCGGTGTACGCGACATCAACGACCCGGCGCAGAACATCCGCGGCGGCGTCGCCTATCTCGACTGGCTCATCGAGGAGTTCGGCGGCGACCCGATGCTGGTGCTTGCCGGCTACAACGCGGGCGAGGGCGCGGTGCGCCAGCATGGCGGCGTGCCGCCCTACCGCGAGACGCGCGACTACGTGCCGAAGGTGCTCGCTGCCTGGAGCGTGGCGCGCGGCCTCTGCGTGACGCCGCCCGAGCTCCTGTCGGACGGCTGCGTCTTCAACGTGCGCACCGCCGGCCTCTGAACCCGGGTTCCGGCCTCAGTCGACGATCGTCGCCTCGGTCGCGGCGCGAAGCTCCGCCTCGGTCACGCCGTCGGCCAGCTCGACGATGTGCAGCCCCTTGTGGCCGACGTCGAGCACGCCGAGGTTGGTGATGATCCGGTCCACCACCCCCGCGCCGGTCAGGGGCAGCGTGCAGCGGCGCAGCACCTTCGATTCGCCCGCCTTGTTGGTGTGGTCCATCACCACCACCACCCGGCCCACGCCGGCCACCAGATCCATGGCCCCGCCCATGCCCTTAACGAGCTTGCCGGGGATCATCCAGTTCGCGAGGTCGCCGTTCTCGGCCACCTCCATGGCGCCCAGGATCGCCATGTTGATCTTGCCGCCGCGGATCATCGCGAAGCTCTGGGCGCTGTCGAAGTAGCTCGTCCGGTCAAGCTCCGTGATCGTCTGCTTGCCGGCGTTGATCAGGTCGGGATCCTCCTCGCCCTCGAACGGGAAGGGGCCCATGCCCAGCATCCCGTTCTCGGACTGGAGCGTCACGTCCACGCCCTCGGGGATGTAGTTCGAGACGAGCGTCGGGATCCCGATCCCGAGGTTCACGTACATCCCGTCGCGCAGCTCCTGCGCCGCCCGCGCGGCCATCTGGTTGCGATCCCATGCCATCTCAGGCTTCCTCCCGCTTGCGGACGGTGCGGTTCTCGATCCGCTTCTCGTGCTGCCCCTGGATGATCCGGTGCACGTAGATGCCGGGCGTGTGGATGCAGTCGGGGTCGAGGCTGCCCACCGGCACCAGTTCCTCCACCTCGGCCACGCAGACCTTGCCGCAGGTCGCCGCCGGCGGGTTGAAGTTGCGCGCCGTCTTCCGGTAGACGAGGTTGCCCTGCGCGTCGCCCTTCCATGCCTTCACGATCGACAGGTCGGCCACGATCCCACGCTCGAGGACGTAGGTCACCCCGTCGAACTCCTTCAGCTCCTTGCCCTCGGCGATCACCGTGCCGACGCCCGTGCGCGTGTAGAAGCCGGGAATGCCCGCGCCGCCCGCGCGCATCCGCTCGGCGAGCGTCCCCTGCGGGTTGAACTCGATCTCCAGTTCCCCCGCGAGGTACTGCCGCATGAACTCCGCGTTCTCGCCCACGTAGGACGAGATCATCTTCCTGACCTGCCGCCCCTCGAGCAGCAGCCCCAGGCCGAAGCCGTCCACGCCCGCGTTGTTCGACGCGATGGTGAGGTCCCGCACGCCGCTGTCCCGGATCGCCGCGATGAGGAGTTCGGGGATGCCGCACAGGCCGAATCCTCCGGCCGCGATCGTCATGCCGTCGAAAAGCAGGCCGTCGAGCGCCTCCGACGCAGACCCGTAGACCTTGCGCTTCATGCAGCGATCCTCCGCATTCCCCCGGTTGCGGTCTTCTGGCGCGGGGGGGCGGGAGAGTCAATCGCCGCAGCGCAGCGAGGGTCAGCCTTTCCGCCCTGCCGCCCTGCGCCCGGCCTTCTTCCGGCCGCCGCCGGCCGCGCCGGCCGACTTGGCGGCGATCAGCTCGAGGGCCTGCTCCAGCGTCACCGCCCCGGGATCGGTGCCCTTCGGAAGGGTCGCGTTCACCTTCTCCCACTTCACGTAGGGGCCGTAGCGGCCGGCCATGACCTGGACCTTCCCGCCGTCCGGGTGCTCGCCGAGCTCGCGCAGCGGCGCGGGCGCCCCGCCGCCGGCGCGGCCGCCGCGGGACTGCTTCTGCGCCAGCACCTCGACGGCCCGGTTCATCCCGATGGTGAACACCTCGTCCACCTCGGGGAGGTTCGCATAGACCCGCCCGTGCCGCACGTAGGGGCCGTAGCGGCCGATCCCGGCCTCGACCGGCTCGCCGTCCTCGGGGTGCGGGCCGATCACCCGCGGAAGGTTGAGGAGCATCAGCGCCCGGTCGAGATCCATCGTCTCGGGTGCCCAGCCCTTCGGCAGCGAGGCCCGCGGGGGCTTGGGGTTCTCCTCCGTCGCGACGCCGCGCTGCACGTAAGGGCCGAAGCGCCCGGCCTTCAGCCAGATCTCGTCGCCCCCGTCCTCGCCCAGAAGGCGCTCGCCGCCGCCGTCCTCCTCGCCGCCGGGGGCAGAGAGCGGGCGGGTGTAGCGGCACTCGGGATAGTTGGAACAGCCGATGAAGGCCCCGCCCGACCGTGCCGTCTTGAGGGAAAGCCGCCCGGTCCCGCAGGTCGGGCAGGCGCGGGGATTCGACCCGTCCGGGCGCGGGGGGTAGAGGTGCGGCGCGAGCACCTCGTCGATCTTCTCGAGAACCTCCGAGATGCGCAGGTCGGCGGTCTCGGCCAGTGCGGCGGTGAAGTCGCGCCAGAAGCGCGAGAGCACGTCCTGCCAGTCGCGGCTGCCCGCCGAGATGTCGTCAAGCTCCTCCTCGAGGTTCGAGGTGAAGTCGTAGTCCACGTAGCGGCGGAAGTAGGTCACGAGGAATGCCGTCACCAGCCGGCCCTTGTCCTCGGGGATCAGCCGGCCCTTCTCCTTGCGGACGTATTCCCGCTCCTGGATCGTGGTGACGATCGAGGCGTAGGTCGAGGGACGCCCGATGCCCAGTTCCTCCATCCGCTTGACGAGCGTCGCCTCGGTGTAGCGCGGCGGGGGCTGGGTGAAATGCTGCTCCGGGGTGACGCTGCGCTTCTCGGCGGGCTCGCCCTCGGCCATCTGCGGCAGGCGGGCGCCGTCGTCGCCCTCCTCGGCGCCGGAGGCGCGCTGGAACTCGACGTCGTCGCGGCCTTCCTCGTAGACCTTCAGGAACCCGTCGAACAGCACGACCTGGCCGGTTGCCCGCAGTTCCACCTGGCCGTCGGCCGAGCCCACGTCGACCGTCGTGCGCTCGAGCCGCGCCGCCTCCATCTGGCTGGCGATCGTCCGCTTCCAGATCAGGTCGTAGAGCTTCCGCTGGTCGGCATCGGCGATCCTGAGCGACGCGGGGTCACGGCTCATGTCGGTCGGCCGGATGCACTCGTGCGCCTCCTGCGCGTTCTTGGCCTTGTTCTTGTACATCCGCGGGGCCGAGGGCACGTAGCTCGCGCCGAAGCGGCGCCCGATCTCCTCGCGCGCGGCCATCACCGCCTCGGGGGCCATGTCGATCCCGTCGGTGCGCATGTAGGTGATGTGCCCCGCCTCGTAGAGCCGCTGCGCCGCACTCATCGTCGCCCGGGCGCCCATGCCGAACTTGCGGCTCGCCTCCTGCTGGAGGGTCGAGGTCATGAACGGGGGCGCGGGGTTGCGGCTGGCCGGCTTCGCCTCGACCGACTTCACCGTGAGATCGCGCGAGCGCACCGCCTGCACGGCAAGCTCGGCCGCGGCCGCGGTGGGGATGCCGAACTTGTCGAGCTTGCGCCCGCCCAGCACGGTCAGCCGCGCGTCGTATTCCTGGCCGCGTGGCGTGGCGAGCCGCGCGGTGACGGTCCAGTATTCCTGCGGCCGGAACGCCTCGATCTCCATCTCGCGCTCGACGATCAGCCTCAGGCAGACCGACTGCACGCGCCCGGCCGAACGGGCGCCGGGAAGCTTGCGCCAGAGCACCGGCGAGAGGTTGAACCCCACGAGGTAATCGAGCGCCCGGCGCGCGAGATAGGCCTCGACCAGCGCCGCGTCGATGTCGCGGGGATGCTTCATGGCCTCCTCGACCGCCGACTTCGTGATCGCGTTGAAGGTCACGCGGCTCACCCGCTTGTCCTTCTTCAGCGACTTCGCCAGCGCCTCCTTCAGATGCCAGCTGATCGCCTCGCCCTCGCGGTCGGGGTCGGTGGCGAGGATCAGCGCGTCGTCGTCCTTCAGCGCCTCGGCGATCGCCTTGACGTGCCTGCGGCTTTCGGGAGAGACCTCCCAGGTCATGCCGAAGCCGTTCTCGGGGTCGACCGAGCCGTCCTTCGCCGGCAGGTCGCGCACGTGGCCGTAGGAGGCGAGCACCGTGTAGCCGGGGCCGAGATACTTGTTGATCGTCTTGGCCTTGGCGGGAGACTCGACGACGACGACTGGCATGAGGCCCCTTTCGGAAGACGGCGGCGGCGGGGCGTCCCCGCGGGCGGCGCAAGATGTGGGGCAGGGGGTGGGAATGTCAATCGCCCCTTCCGGAGGGCCCCGGGCGCGGTCCGCCGCCGCGCGGAACGGGCCCCGGCCCGGGCATCCCGCGGCCCTGTGCTGCCGATGCGGGAATTGCTTCCCTGCCGATATCGGGTAGATTGAACGGCAGACCCCGTGGGGGAGGACGTGCCCATGCGCCTGTTCCTCGTCGCCGCGCTCGCGGCTGCCGCGCTTTCGACCGGGGCGGCAGCGCAGGGTCCAAGCTTCAACTGCGACCACGCCCTCAGCGACAGCGAGGTCGCGATCTGTCGCTACCCTGCGCTCGCGCGGCTCGACGCGGAGCACGAACTCCTCTTCTCCCGCACCCTTGCCGCCACGCCGGGCGCGGCGCAGCCCCGGTTGCACCGCGACCATGCGGCCTGGAGGGCGTTCCGCGACGCCTGCGGCGGCGATGGCGCCTGCATCGCGCGACGCTACGAGGCGCGGATCGGCGAGCTCGGGCGCGAGCGCGATGCGCTCGGCCTCCATGTCGTCCCGGGGCCGACGGCCCGCATCCTCGGCGGGCCGGAACTGCGGGCGCAGCCGGTCGAGGTGCCCGACCTCCAGCGCCTCGGCCGCATCCTGACCGATCGGCCCGATCCGTCCGGCCGGCTCGTCCTGAATCCGCTCGAGTCCCTCGCCGTGCTCGCCACCGAAGCGGCGGATCCCGCGTCGGTGCCCGCTGCCGCGACGGTCGATCCCGACGGCACGATCCGCAAGCCGCTCGGCGACGGGCGGACGGCCTACTACAACCCGGTCACCGGCGACCGCGGCTACGTCAATCCCGACGGCACCACCACGCGGCTCATGCTGATGGAGGTGCAGCCCGACACGCTGCCCGCGCTGCCGCCCGACTACGGCGGCTGGTCCGCCAGCGTGTCGCAGAGCCTTGCGGGCCTCGTCGGCAACCTTCTGACGGTGCAGGAGGCCCGGACGCTCCAGTCGAACGCGCCGGCGGACTTCTTCGAGAACCTCGATTTCCAGCTCAGGGTGCTGGCCTTCATCACCGGGTAGGGCGCCCGGACTGCGACAGGGGGAAGCGATGTCCGTTGCGGCGACACGGCGGGGCGGCTGGCGGATCTGGACGGCGGCGGCCGCGGTCGCCGCCCTGTTCCACGGCGGTCCGGCCGGAGCCCAGGTCAACGTGGACAGCTTCGGCTCCTCCTCCCTCGGGGCCGGCGAGGACACGGCAGGCGAGGCCGGCAACCGTGTCGAGGACGCCCTCGCCGCCGGCGCGGGCGGCCGCCCCGCCGAGCGCATCGTGCCCACCTCCGACGAGCTCGCCTTCCTCGACGAGGACGGCCGCCGCGCGCTCGCGGACTCGCTCGCCGCCTACTATCGCTACCGCGAGACCGGATTCCTGCACCGTCGCGCGGTGTTCGACTGGCAGCTTCTGTCCTCGAAGGTCATCTTCGTCGCGGTGATCCTGCTCGTCGCGGTCGGCGTCTATTTCTCCTGGCTCCAGTTCATGGCCGCCGCGCGGGCCCCGCAGGCGCCCCTGCCCGCACCGCCCCCCGACGGCGCGGGGGGCGAGCCCCCGGCCGAGGAGACGGGCGCCCGTGCCGGCCTCTTCACCACGCTCGAGGCCTCGGCCTCGGGCATCCGCGTGTCCTCGCCGGTGCTCGGCGTGGTGATCCTGGTGATCTCGCTGGCGTTCTTCTACCTCTACCTCGTCCACGTCTACCCGGTGCACGAGGTGTTCTAGGGCTGTGCCGCCAGCCGAACGCGGGCCGGCCCGGCCTCCATCCGGTCCCCGGCGCGGTCGAAGCGCAGATGCGCGATCCCCCGCCCCCCCGACTGGGTGTAGAGCGTGCCCGCCGGCTTGCCGTCCGAGAGGATCGGGGTTCCGACCGGCGCCGCGCCCTCGACCTCGACGGTGGCCAGTCCCTTGCGCAGCTCGGTCTTGTGCTTCATCCGCGCGGTCACCTCCTGGCCCACGTAGCACCCCTTGCGGAAATCCACCCCGTTCAGCCGCTCGAAGCCGCATTCCAGGATGTAGCTCTCCTCCGGCACCAGCTCGATCCCGCTCTCGGGCACGCAGGCGGCGACGCGGATCGCGTCCCAGTCGATCGCGGGCGGGCCGCCGGGTTCCGCGGCATAGAGCCGCCAGCCGAGCGACGGGTGCCGGGGGTCTGCCAGCGCCCCGACCGGCGCGGGACCGGTCCCGCGCGCGACGTGGAGCGGGCTTTCCGCGAAGGCCACCCGCGCCCGCAGGCGGTAGAGGTTGAGCCGCCGCAGCAGGCTTTCGGCAAGCCCTTCGGCCACGTCGATCAGGATGGCGCCGTCCCGCTCGTGCAGCAGGAAGTCGGCCAGATACTTGCCCTGCGGGCTCAGGAGGGCGGCATAGACGAGCCCTGTCTTCGCACGGTGCACGTCGTTCGTGACCAGGCCCTGGAGGAAGTCCGCCCGGTCCTCGCCCGTCACCGCGATCAGCCTGCGTCCCTCTGCCCGTTCGCCCGTCATCAGTGCCACCTCCGCCCCCAATCTAGGCGCCCTGCCGCCGCCGGGCGAGGGGGCTCACTCCTCGCCGAACTGGAGCCGGCAGAGCTCGGCATAAAGCCCGCCGCGCGCGATCAGGTCCTCGTGCCGGCCCTCGTCCACAACCCGGCCCCGGTCCAGCACCACGATCTTGTCGGCGCCGCGGATCGTCGCCAGCCGGTGCGCGATCACCAGCGTCGTGCGGCCGCGCGACAGCCGCTCCAGCGCCGCCTGCACCACCGCCTCGCTCGCCGCGTCGAGCGCGCTCGTCGCCTCGTCGAGCAGCAGGATCGGCGTGTCGCGCAGGAGCGCCCGGGCGATCGCCACGCGCTGGCGCTGCCCGCCCGAAAGGTTCGACCCGCGCGGACCCGCGGGGCTGTCGAGCCCCTTCGGAAGCTGCGCCGCGAAGTCGGAGACATGGGCATCGTCGAGCACCTGCGCGAGCCGGGCGGGGTCCACGTCCGTCCGGCCCAGCAGGATGTTCTCGCGGATCGTCTCGTCGAAGAGCAGCGCGTCCTGCGTCACCACCGAGAACAGCGCGCGCAGGGTGGCAAGGTCCAGATCGCGGATGTCGGTGCCGCCGACCGTGACACACCCGCTCTCGGGATCGACCATCCGCGTCAGGACGTTGAAGAGCGTGCTCTTGCCCGCCCCCGAGGCGCCGACGAGTGCCGTGGTCTTCCCCGCCTCGGCCACGAAGCTCACCCCGCGCAGCACGGGCATGCTCCCGAAGGCGAGCGCCACGTCCTCGACCCTGATCTCGGTGTCCCGCGGCGCCGGCCGCGGCGCGGGCGGGGAGAGGATCGTCGGCTCGGTGTCGAACAGCCGGTAGAGCCGTTCGAGGCTCGCCGCCGCAACCTGCCAGACACCGGTCAGCGCGCCGAGCCGGCGCAGGGGCTGGAAGGTCAGCGCCATCGCCGTGAAGAACGACATGAACTCGCCGACCGACTTCTCGCCCGAGATGATCTCCCGCCCGCCGACGACGAGGACGAGGAAGAAGCCCACCCCGGTGATGACGTCGATCAGCGCGGGGATCACGGCGCGCGAGGCCTCGATCTTGACGTTGGCGGTGACGATCCGGTCCACGATCCGCCCGAAGCGGCTCATCTGGTAGTTCTCGAGCGCGTTGAGCTTGATCGGGACGATCCCGTGGAACACCTCGTCGAGCTGCATCGAGCGGTCGCCCGAGGTGGCGCGCATCGCGGCGGTCTTCTTGCGGATGTAGCGCTGCGCGATCGCCGCCGGCGCGATCAGGACCGGCATGGCGACGACCGCGAGCAGCGTCCACCAGGGGTCGATCACGATCGCCACCACGGCAAGCGAGACGAGCGAGACGACGTCGCGCCCGAGGCCCGAGATCACGACCGCCCAGACGCCCTGAACCGCGAGCGTGTCGCCCTGAACCCGCTCCATCAGCGCGCCCGGCGGATTGGTCTGGAAGAAGGCCGCGTCGAGGCGCAGCAGGTGGCGCAGCAGGTCCACCTGCATCGCCGTCGTGCTCCGCTGCGCGATGCGCGCCATCAGGGTCTTGAACGCGACCGAGGTCACCGCGCGCAGCAGGAAGAGCCCCAGGATCGCGCCGCCGACCCACCAGATCGCCTGCGCCTCGCCCGCCACGAACACCCGGTCGAACAGCGGCTGGATCATCCACGAGAGCACACCGAGGGTCGAGCCCTCGACCACCATCAGCGCGAAGGCCAGCGCCATCGCGCCCGCGTGCGGCCTGAGGTAGTCGCGCCACAGCCTCCCGAACAGGCGGCGCGAGGCATAGCGGGGATCGGGGCGGGGGCTCTCCAAGGGCGCGCCTTCGGCCTTCCAACGGGCAGGACGCGCTGCCCTGCAGGGGCATAGCGGCTCGGCCTCCCGCTGGCAAGCCGGGCCGGTTGACCTTCCCCGGGGCGCCGCCTACGCAGGGCGCCGGATCAGGAGACGCCGCCCATGAGCCTCGCCCACGGCCGCCACACGCTCGCCATTCCGGGGCCCTCGGTCATGCCCGACAGGGTGCTGAACGCCATGCACCGCGCCGCGCCCAACATCTACGCCGGCGAGCTGGTCGAGATGACGCGCTCGCTGATCCCCGACCTGCGCGAGGTCGCCCGCACCCGGCATTCCGCCACGATCTACATCGGCAACGGCCACGCGGTCTGGGAGGCGGCGCTCGCCAACGTGCTCAGCCGCGGCGACAGGGTGCTGGTGCCGGCGACGGGTCAGTTCGGGCACGGCTGGGCGACGATGGCGCGCGGGCTCGGCGCCGAGGTCGAGGTGATCGACTTCGGCAAGCGCACGCCCGTCGATCCCGCCCGCCTGGAGGAGCGGCTCGCCGCCGACCGCGGCCACGAGATCAGGGCCGTCCTCGCCGTGCAGACCGACACCTCCACCTCCGTCCTGAGCGACATCCGCGCGATGCGCGCGGCGCTCGACCGGGCCGGGCATCCCGCGCTCCTGATGGCCGACTGCATCGCCTGCCTCGCCTGCGACGAGTTCCACATGGACGACTGGGGGGTGGACGTGACCGTGGCCGCCAGCCAGAAGGGCCTGATGACGCCGCCCGGCCTCGGCTTCGTCTGGTTCAATCCGAAGGCCGACGCCGCGCGCGAGCGGGCGAACTGCGTGACGACCTACTGGGACTGGCGGCCGCGCGCGAACCCCGAGGAATACTGGCAGTATTTCGACGGCACCGCCCCCACGCACCACCTCTACGGCCTGCGCGAGGCGCTGACGATGCTGCTGCGCGAGGAGGGGCTCGAGGCCGCCTGGGCGCGGCACGCCAAGCTCGCCCGCGCCGTCTGGGCCGCCTTCGAGGCCTGGGGGCGCGGCGGCCCGGTCGAGCTCAACGTCGCCGACCCGGCGCACCGCAGCCACGCGGTCACGACCGTGAGGGTCGGCGCCCCCCACGGCACGGCCCTGCGCGACTGGCTGACCGCGAAGGCGGGGGTGACGCTCGGGATCGGCCTCGGGATGGCGCCGCCGGGCGATCCGGCCTGGCACGGCTTCTTCCGGGTGGGCCACATGGGCCATGTCAACGCGCACATGGTCATGGGCACGCTCGGGGCGATCGAGGCGGGAATGCGGGCGCTGGGCCTGCCCTTCGGCAGGGGCGGGCTCGAGGCGGCCGCCGAGGTGATCGCAACGGCCTGAATCCGCCGTCAGCCTGCCCTGCCGCGCTTCCCTCCGCCGCCGGGCTGCTCTACGTGCAGCGGAACGATGCTGCGGGAGGCCCCGACATGATCCGCGCCTTTGCCCTTGCCGACGGCCGGCTCAAGCCGTCCGATCCCCAGTCCGACGCCGCCCTCTGGTGGGACCTGCTCGACCCCACGCGCGAGGAGGAAACCGGCCTCGAGGCCCGGCTCGGCATCGAGCTGCCGACGAAGGACGAGATGCAGGAGATCGAGATCTCCTCGCGCCTCTACTTCGAGGACGGCGCCGCCTACCTGACCGCGCTGGTGCTGTCCCACACCGACAGCGACGACGCGGTGATCGCGCCGATCACCTTCATCCTGAAGGACGGCCGGCTGGTGACGATCCGCTATTCCGAACCGCGCGCCTTCACCATCTTCCCGCAGCGCGCCGAGAAGACGGCGCTCGGTCTCTCCGACGGCGTCTCGGTGCTGCTCGGCCTCATCGAGGCGATCGTCGACCGTGTGGCAGACGTGGTCGAGCGGACGGGCCGCGAGGTCGACGGCATCTCGCGCGGGATCTTCGGGCAGAAGGGCGCCGAGGGGCGCAGGGGCTCGAACTACAAGACCACGCTCGAGACCATCGGCCGCAAGGGCGACCTGACCTCGAACATCCGCGACAGCCTGGCCACGCTCGAGCGCCTGCTCGCCTTCCTCGGTCCGAAGCTCGGCCCCGCACAGTCCGAGGCGCAGGAGCACCTGCGGGCGCTCGTGGCCGACGTGCGCTCGCTCAACGACCACGCCGACTTCATCTCGCAGAAGATCACCTTCCTGCTCGACGCGACGCTGGGCCTCATCAACATCGAGCAGAGCGCCATCATCAAGATCTTCTCGGTCGCCGCCGTGGTGTTCCTGCCGCCGACCCTCGTCGCCTCGATCTACGGCATGAACTTCGAGTTCATGCCCGAGCTCTCATGGCGCTACGGCTATCCCTTCGCGATCGGGCTGATGATCCTCTCGGCGGTGCTGCCCTGGCTCTACTTCAAGCGCCGCGGCTGGCTCTGAGGCGCCGGGCCCGCTCAGGGCGCGTTCTTCTCCAGCCACTCCCGCATCCAGGCGATCTCGGCCTCCTGCGCGGCGATCACCGCCTCGGCGAGCTTGCGCACCTCAGGGTCCTTGCCGTGCTCCAGCACGATGCGGGCCATCTCCACCGCGCCCTCGTGGTGGGGGATCATGCCGCGGACGAAGTCCACGTCTGCGTCGCCGGTGTACTCGACCGCCATGGCCTCGTGCATCCGCGCATTGGCCTCGGCAAAGAGCCGCGCCGCCTCGGACATCCCAGTGTCATGGGACATGCCGTGCCCCGCATGGTCTCCGCCCGCCATCTGCGCGGCGGCGGGAAGCGGCATGGCCAGCACCAGGACAAGCGGGAGAAGTACGGACTTGCGCATGGGAATCCTCGTCTTGCAGCGTTGTGGCGCGAAAAGGCCGACCTTCCCGCGCGGGAAGGCAAGTCACGTCCCCGTGACCCGACGCGCCTCGGCGAGCGCGCCGGGAAGCGCGGCGGCGAAGGCGTCCAGATCGGCCTGCCGGCCGGCGCTGACGCGGATGCAGCGGTCGTGCGGCGCGACGAAGGGCATCCGGACGAAGACGCCGCGCTCCGCCAGCGCGGCGACGACGGCGCGGGCGAAGGCGCCGTCGCGGCCGCAGTCCATCGTCACGAAGTTCGTGGCCGAGGGCAGCGGCGCGAGGCCGTTCGCCGCGGCGATGGCGGCCAGAGCGGCGCGCGCGCGCTCCACCTCGCCCCGCACGAAGGTGATCCAGCCGCGGTCCTTCAGCGCGGCGAGCGCCCCTGCCTGCGCGATCCGTCCCAGGCCGAAATGGTTGCGCACCTTGTCGAAGGCGGCGATCAGCGGCACGGCCCCGAGCGCGTAGCCCACCCGCAGCCCCGCGAGCCCGTAGGCCTTCGAGAAGGTGTGGAGCCGGATCACGCGCGGGTCTTCGACGTCGATCCTCAGCGCGGTGCCGCGGGGGGCGAGGTCCACATAGGCCTCGTCGAGCACGAGGAGCGTGCCTTCGGGCAGCGCATCGAGCGCATCGCGGATCGCCGCGCCCTCGTGCCAGGAGCCCATCGGGTTGTCGGGGTTGGCGAGGTAGACGAGCTTCGCCGCAGTCTCGCGGGCGCGGGCGAAGAGCGCCCCCGGATCCTCGCTGTCGCCGCGGTAGGGCACCTTGTGGAGCACCCCGCCGTGGCCCGCGACATGGAAGTTGAAGGTCGGATAGGCGCCGTCGGAGGTCACCACCGGGTCGCCCGGCGCGACCGTCAGCCGGACGAGAAGGCCGAGAAGCCCGTCGATCCCCTCGCCGACGGCGACGTTGCCCGGAGCGACGCCGTGGAACTCGGCGATCGCCGCGCGCAGGTCGTGGACCTCGGGGTCGCCGTACATCCAGACCTCGCGCGCGGCCTTCTCCATCGCCTCGACGGCGCGGGGCGAGGGTCCGAAGACGCTCTCGTTCGCGCCGAGGCGCGCCGTGAAGGGGCGGCCGAGCCGGCGCTCGAGCGTCTCCGGCCCGGTGAAGGGCACGGTCGCGGGAAGCGCCTCGACAAGCGCGGTGAAGCGGGGTCCGGGCATGTCCGAGCATGTGCCCGAGCCGCGCCCGGCGGGCAAGCGGAAAGCCCGGTCCGCCGGAGAGATCCGCCGTTGCGCAAATCGCAGGATCGGGCAGGATGGCGGGAGCAGGCGGCAGAGGCCGCCGAAGTGGTAGGGGGAGATCGCGCATGAGGCTTCGGGATGACGCGGGACGGCGGGTGCGCCTCGCCGGGCTGGTCGCGGTGCTCCTCGCGGCGGTGTGGCTGCTGCCCGCCGGTCCGGCCGCCGGACAGGGCGAGGTCGAGACACGGGCCGAGCGCCCGGTGTTCCAGGTGATCGCCGGGATCGCACCCGGCAGCCGGGTGAACCTGCGCGCCGGGCCGGCGACGATCTTTCCGGCCGTCGCCACGCTCGGCTACGGCGAGCGGGTGCAGCGGCTCGGCTGCCAGGACAGCTTCGGCGTGCGCTGGTGCCGGGTGCGCACCGAGGGAACCGTCTCGGTGACCGGCTGGGTCGCGGCGCGGTTCCTTGCCGACGCGCTGCCGCCGACGCCCGACGACGACCTCGCCGGCGGGCCCGACTTCTGGGTGGTGCGCGGGCTGGCCCGCGGCGATCTGCTCAACGTGCGCTCGCAGCCCTCGACGTCCCAGGGCCGCGTCATCGCCACGCTCCGCGAGGGCGAGGTGGTGCGGAACCTCGGCTGCCGGATGAGCGGGCAGACCCGCTGGTGCCGGATCCGCTCGACGACCGGCATCGACGTGACGGGCTGGGTCAACGGCCGCTTCCTGCGCGAGCACGGCGGCCCGCCTCCGGGCGCCGGCGGCGGCGGTGCGGGCGGCGGTGCGGGCGGCGGTGCGGGCCCGGACTTCCTGCTGGTCGCGGGCCTGCCGCCGGGCGACACGCTCAACCTGCGTGCCGGCCCCTCGACGGGCGCCGCGATCCTCGCGCGGCTGCGCGAGGGCACGCGGGTGCGCAACCTCGGCTGCGAGACGCGCGGCCAGGCCCGCTGGTGCCTGGTGCGGACCACGGGGTCGACCGACATCACCGGCTGGGCCAACGCGCGCTACCTGCGCGAGACCCGCTGAGGCGGCGGCACGCCGGAAGGAAGGCCGGGGGGCCGTCTGCCCCCCGGACCCCCCGAGAGTATTTCCGGGCCGAAAGTGGGCCGGATCAGGCGATCTCGGCGAGGCGGGCCAGGGCGGCGCGGAGTGTGCCGGCCTCGTCCTCGCCCTGCTCGAGCTTCTCGCGGGTCTCCTCGACGACCTCCTCGGGGGCGCTCTCGAGGAACTTCGGGTTGGCGAGCCGGCCGCGCAGGCCGCCGAGATCCTTCTCCAGCCTTTCCAGGGACTTGGCGAGGCGCGTCTTCTCGGCGGCGACATCGATCACGCCTTCGAGGGGGAGGGCGAAGGCGGCGTCCTCGACGGCGACGGTGACGGCGCCCTTCGGGGCCGGCGCCTCGGTCAGGCTGTCGATGCGGGCGAGGCGGCGGATCAGCGCCTCGTTGCGGGACCAGGCGGCGCGGGCGAAGTCGCCCGCCTCGGTCAGGACGATCGGCAGATGCAGCCCGACCGGCACCCGGAGCTGGGCGCGGGCGGAGCGGATTTCCTCAATGAGATCAATGACCCAGGCCATCTCGCGGTCGGCCTCGGGGTCGGCCGCGCCGGGGGCGGGGGCGGGCCAGTCGGCATGGGCGCAGAGCTTCCCGCGGGGGCCGGTCTGCTGCCAGAGCTCTTCGGTGAGGAAGGGCATGAAGGGATGCAGCATCACGAGGCAGCGGTCGAGGACGAAGCGCATGGTGGCGCGCGTCTCGGCGGCGGTTTCCTCGTTTGCGAACAGGGGCTTGGCGAACTCGATGTACCAGTCGCAGACGCGGCCCCAGACGAAGGCGTAGAGCGCGTTCGCGGCATCGTTGAAGCGGAAGGCGGCCAGCGCCTCGTCCACGGCGGCGCGGGTGCGCTCGGCCTCGCCGAGGATCCAGCGGTTCGCCGTGGCGGTCTGCACAACCCGTGCACCGGGCGTGCACAGGTCGTGCACCGGCGGAAGCGCGAAGACGCCGTTCATCTCGGCGAAGCGGAAGGCGTTCCAGATCTTGGTGGCGAAGTTGCGGTTGCCGGCGATGCGGTCCTTGGAGAGCTTGAGGTCGCGGCCCATGCCGGCCATCGAGGCGAGCGTGAAGCGCACGGCATCGGCGCCGAACTCGTCGATCAGCTCCAGCGGATCGAGGACGTTGCCGAGCGACTTCGACATCTTCTTGCCCTTCTCGTCGCGGACGAGGGCATGGACGTAGACGTGCCGGAACGGGATGTCGCCGACGACGGCGAGCTGCATCATCATCATCCGGGCGACCCAGAAGAAGAGGATGTCGAAGCCGGTGACGAGGACCGAGGTCGGGAAGTAGCGCCGGAGTTCCGGCGTGTCCTCGGGCCAGCCCAGCGTGCCGATGGGCCAGAGGCCCGAGGAGAACCAGGTGTCGAGGACGTCGGGGTCGCGGGTGAGCCGCCGGCCCGGCGCGAGGGCCTGTGCCTCGGCCTCTGTCGGGGCGCAGTAGCGGTTGCCCTCCTCGTCATACCACACCGGGATCTGGTGCCCCCACCAGAGCTGGCGTGAGATGCACCAGGGTTCGATGTTCTCGAGCCAGTGGTAGTAGATCTTTTCGTGCTGCTCGGGGAGGATCGTGGTTTTCCCCTCGCGGACCGCCGCGATGGCGGGGCCGACGATCTTCGCGGTATCGACGAACCACTGGTCGGTGAGGAAGGGCTCGATTGCGACCTTGGAGCGGTCGCCGTGGGGCACCGTGTGGCGGTCGGCGTCGATGCCGTCGAGCCAGCCTTCCTCCTCGGCGGTGCGGACGATCCAGTCGCGCGCCTCGTAGCGGTCGAGCCCGTCGAGCGCCTCGACGAGGTGGGCGATGTCGTCGGGGTCGCAGCCCTCGGCGAAGTCGGCGTTGCCCTTCAATGCCATCTGGGCGCGGGTGCCCATGACGTTGATCGCGCGGAGGCCCGCGCGGCTCCCCACCTCCCAGTCGTTGAAGTCGTGGGCGGGGGTGATCTTGACCGCGCCGGTGCCCTTGGCGGGGTCGGCGTAGGGGTCGGCCACGATCGGGATGCGGCGGCCGACGAGGGGCAGGACGACGTGCCTGCCGACGAGGTGGCGGTAGCGGTCGTCGTCGGGGTGGACGGCGACGCCGGTATCGCCCAGCATCGTCTCGGGCCGGGTGGTGGCGACGGTGAGGTAGTCGCGCGTCTCGCGGAGCGTGACGTTGCCCTCGGCATCGCGCTCGACATACTCGAAGGTCTCGCCGCCCTCGAGCCGGTAGCGCAGGCGCCACATATGGCCGTCGACCTCGACCTGCTCGACCTCCAGATCGCTGATCGCGGTCTCGAAATGCGGGTCCCAGTTCACCAGCCGCTTGCCGCGGTAGATCAGGCCCTTGTTGTAGAGGTCAACGAAGACGCGGATGACCGCGTCGTGGAAGTTGCCTTCCTCGCCCGGCGGGGCGCCGGGGGCGCCGGACATGGTGAAGGCCTCGCGGCTCCAGTCGCAGGAGGCCCCGAGCCGTTCGAGCTGGCCGCGGATGTTGCCGCGGGACTTGCGCTTCTGCTCCCAGACCCTGGCGACGAAGGCCTCGCGGGAGAAGTCGCGGCGCGACCTGCCTTCCTTGGCCAGTTCGCGTTCCACCACCATCTGGGTGGCGATGCCGGCGTGGTCGGTGCCGGGCTGCCAGAGCGTGTCGTGCCCCTGCATCCGGTGCCAGCGGGTGAGGATGTCCTGGAGCGTGTTGTTGAAGGCGTGCCCCATGTGGAGCGAGCCGGTCACGTTCGGCGGCGGGATCATGATGCAGAAGGGGTCGGCGCCGGGTTTCGCGTTGGCGCCGGCGCGGAAGGCCTGCGCCTCGTCCCAGAGCCGGGCGATGCGCGCCTCGGCCTCGGCCGGGTTGTAGCTTTTCTCCATCGGCATCGTCGGGTCCCCGTTCGTCCGGACCCGTGAGATAGCGAAGGGCGCGGCAAAGGGAAACCCCGCGCGGGCAGGGCCGCGCGGGGCAGGGGCCGGGCTCGGGGGGCTCAGCCGAGCCAGGGGAGGAAGGGCTGCCCGGCCAGCGCCTGCGCGAAGGCGGCGAGGGTCAGCGCGGTGTAGCCCGCGGCGGCGGCCCAGACGGCCGGCCGGGCGGCGCGGGCGGGCAGCGCGAGCGCGCCGAGGCCGAGGAGCGGGACCGCCTGCATCGCATGGGTGGCGAGGAAGTGGGCCACGCGCAGGTCGCCGACCTCGCGGCTCCAGCCCATGACCGGCAGGAGGGCGCCCGTCGCTGGCTGGCCCACGAAGTGGCTGCCGTTCGCGGCAAGGGTCATCGCGACCGGGACGGTCAGCGCGAAGGTCAGGACGAGGCCGAGGCCGACCGCGAGCCGCAGCGCCGGGGCGAGCGGCGCGGCGCGGTTGCGCCAGATCGCGATGCCCTGGACCAGGCTCGCCGAGGTGAGGATGATGGCGAGGATGCCCATCAGCGAGTAGAGCGCCGCCATCGTCGGGGTGGATCGGTTGAAGTGCGAGCCGGTGCCCAACGCCGCCGCGCCGCCGATCCAGGCCATTTCGGCCAGGATGCAGAGGACGACGAGGACCGAGAAGGCGCGCCAGGGGGCCCGGGAGGTCATGCCCGACGGCATGAAGCGCGCAAACAGCGCCAGGTTCAGCGCGTAGAGCGAGAGCGAGGCGAGGAACTTCGCGGGCTTCACCCAGACGTTGATGTCCTGCCAGGTGCGCGTCTCGATCGCCATGGCGGCGAAGGTGGGGATCAAAGCGAGGCCGAAGAGGATGCCGAGGAGCGCGAAGCGCGGCTCGTCGGCCATCAGGCGGGGGAGGAGCGGCATCGCGGGGCGGTGTGCGGGGGCGAGCGTCATGGTCATCTTCAGGTCTCCGAGGGGATGCGGGCACGGAGCGAGAGGCCCGCGCGCAGGGCGAGGAACAGGAGGAAGCCGACCGGGCCGAAGAGGAACGTGAGCCCGAGGCAGGGCAGCAGGAGGAGGTGCGGGATGCCCTCGGCACGGGCGGTGCGGGTGATGGAGGCGCCGACGACGAGGTCGAAGGCGAGGTAGTGGACCCAGCCCGCAAGCGCGACCCCGGGGGAGTCGAACAGGCGCATGACGCTTGCGAGGTTGTCGAAGCCGCCCTCGGCGCCGGACCAGAAGACGAGGATCAGCGCGGTGTAGCCGGCCGAGAGGACGGCCGGCAGGGCGAGGCCCGCATAGAGGGTGGCGGCGCGGTGGGCGAGCGGGGCGAGGGCGAGCGCCAGCCAGCCCGTGACGGCGAGCGCACCGGCGGACTGGAAGAGCGCATCGAGGGGCATGGCGGATCTCATCTTTACATCGACAAGATGGAGGATGGCAGATTTCCTTACAGTGTCAAGATCCGATTTTGACAGCGCAAGGTCGGGCGGCTAGGCTCGCGGCATGACGTCCGATGCGACCGCCGCCCCGGCGCGGCCCTACCACCACGGCGACCTGCGCGCCGCGCTTCTCGCGGCGGCGGAGGCCGAACTGGAGGCGCGCGGGATCGAGGCGTTCTCGCTGAGGAGCGTGGCCAAGCGGGCGGGCGTCAGCCATGCCGCCCCGGCGCATCACTTCGGCGACGTGAACGGCCTTCTGACGGCGCTGGCCGCCGAGGGGTTCCGCCGCTTCGTGGCGAACCAGGCGGCCTGGGAGGACCGCGCGGGCGACGATCCGGCGGCGCGGCTGGTGGAGAGCGGGCTCGGCTACATCGCCTTCGCGCAGGCCAACCCGGCGCTGTTCCGGCTGATGTTCGCCTCGGACCGGCCCGACTTCGCGGAAGAGGCGCTCTGCGAGGCGGCGGATGCCGCGTTCGGCCAGCTCGCGGCCGCGTGCGAGGCGGTCGCGGCGCGGCGGGGCGGGGCGGCGCTGCCCGCCGATGTCGAGGCGACCTGGGCGATCGTGCACGGGCTTGCCGACCTCCTGGCGAGCGGGCGGCTGAAGCGGCTGGCCGGGCTGCCCGGGGCCGAGCGCGAGGCGGAGCTGCGCGGCATCATCGCGCGCAACATCCCGCGCTAGGCCGGGCTACACCGCGCGGTCGATCTTGGTGGCGAGGTGGATCAGGCTCTCGGTGTCGCTGACGCCGGGGATGGCGCCGATGCGGTCGAGCGTCTCGTCGAGCGCCTGGGTGCTCTCGGCGGCGATCTGGAGGATCAGGTCCACGCGGCCGGTGGAGGTGTGGGCGAGTTCCACCTCGGGCATGGCCTTCAGCCGCTGGAGCACCTGCGCCGCCGACCGCGGCTCGACCGCGAGGAGCACGGTCGCCCGGATCCGCCGCAGCGTGACGGTCTTGCCGAGGCGGATCGTGTAGCCGGCGATGATGCCGTTCCGCTCCAGCCGCTCGATGCGCGCCTGAACGGTCGAGCGCGCCACCTTCAGGCGCCGCGCGAGCTGCGAGGTGGAGGTGCTGGAGTTCGCCGCGAGCGCGGCGAGCAGCTTCTGGTCGAGATCGTCGAGGTCGGATTGCACGAGCATTTCGTCATTTTGCCGACCCATCTGCACAATTCAACCCTTTTCATCGGTGAATCCGTCCGCCATATCCCCCACACTCGTTTTCAGGAAAAGGGCGGCTCATACGCACCTGGCCTGGTTGAGGAAACGCAGAGCTTCGCCGCGTCTCCCAACCCGTCAGCCGGGGCAAGAGGTCGCTTTGTCTGTTGGCCATCAGAAGAAGAGGGCAGGGCCGATGGGACTCTCGAAAACGATCTGGTCGAAACCGACCGAATTCCTCCGTTCGCAGCAGCCGGAGAACCCGGTCCTGTTCTTCGCGCCCGCGGTGCTTCAGGGCACCGCGCGCCGGTTCCTCGACGGGTTTCCGGGGCTTGTCACCTATGCGGTGAAGTCGAACCCCGACGAGATGGTGATCCAGAACCTCGATGCCGCCGGCATCCGCGGCTACGACGTGGCCTCGGTGCACGAGATCGAGCTGATCCGGCGCGTCGCCCCCGGTGCGGCCATGCACTACAACAACCCGGTGCGCGCGCGGGCCGAGATCGTCCGCGCGGTGGAGCTGGGCGTGAAGTCCTGGTCGGTGGACAGCCGGTCGGAGCTGGCCAAGCTGCACGAGCTGGTGGTGCCCGCCGAGGGCCACGAGATCAGCGTGCGCTTCAAGCTGCCGGTCGAGGGCGCGGCCTACAACTTCGGCGCCAAGTTCGGGGCGACCGCCGAGCTGGCGGCCGAGCTTCTGGCCGAGGCGGCGGCGATGGGCTTCACCCCGTCGCTGACCTTCCATCCGGGCACCCAGTGCACCGACCCGATGGCCTGGGACGCCTACATCCGCAAGGCGGCGGAGATCGCGCGCGCGGCGGGCGTCACCATCGCGCGGCTGAACGTGGGCGGGGGCTTCCCCTCGCACCGGCTGCAGGACGTGAAGCCCGCGCTCGAGCCGATCTTCGCGCTGATCGACCGGGTGACGGGCGAGGCCTTCGGCGATGCGCGCCCGGCGCTGGTCTGCGAGCCGGGCCGCGGGCTGGTGGCCGAGGCCTTCTCGCTGGCCACCCGGGTGCGGGCGGTGCGCGACGCGGGCCACGTCTTCCTCAACGACGGGGTCTACGGCGGGCTGGCCGAGCTGCCGCTGATCGGCGTGATCGACCGGATCGAGGTGGTGGGCGCGGACCTCGCCCCCCGCACCGGCGCGCCGGAGGGGCGGACCGTGTTCGGCCCGACCTGCGATTCGGTGGACCGGCTGCCGGGCGAGCTGATGCTGCCGGCCGACATCGCCGAGGGCGACTACGTGATCTTCCACGGCATGGGCGCCTACTCGACCGTGACGAACACCCGCTTCAACGGCTTCGGCGAGATGGAGATCGCCACCGCGCTGAGCCTGCGGACCTGACGCGCGACGCCGCCGGGCAGGCCCCGGCGGCGCCCTCCCGGCGGGGGCTATGGACAGCGCCCGCCGCCTCCTTACGTTGCTGGGACGCAGCAGCAGGCGGAGGCTCTCACATGTCGGGATTCGGGACGGCGCAGACGGCGGCGCGGCGCGAGGACGTCCGCTTCCTCACCGGGGCCGGGCGCTACATCGACGACACCGCGCCCGAGGGCGCGCTGCACGCGGTGTTCTTCCGCTCCAGCGTGGCGCATGGCGCGATCCGGGCGCTCGACCTCGACGCGGCGCGGGCGGCGCCGGGCGTCGCCGCGGTGCTCGCGGCGGAGGACCTGGAGGCGGCCGGCGTCTCGCTGCACCTTGCCACCGACCCGGTGACGAACCGCGACGGCACGACCGCGCCCGACCCGTTCCGCCCGGTGCTGGCGAAGGACAGGGTGCGCCACGTGGGCGAGGCGGTGGCGGTGGTGATCGCCGAGACGGCCGATGCCGCGCGCGACGCCGCCGAGCTGATCGGCTTCGACTGCGACGAGCTGCCGGTGCACATGGAGCTGGCCGAGGGCGGCGAGACGCTCCACGCCGAGGCGCCGGGCAACCTCGGCTACGACTGGGCGCTGGGCGACGAGGCGGCGGTGGCGGCGGCCTTCGCCCGCGCCGCGCATCGCGTGGCGCTCAGGGTCGAGCACAACCGGGTGATCGCCAACTCGATGGAGCCGCGCGGCGCCTGGGCGGAATGGGACGGCGCGCGGCTGCACCTGGCCTTCAGCGGGCAGGGCGTGTGGGAGACGAAGGCCGTCCTCGCCCGGATGCTGGGCCTGCCGCCCGAGGCGGTGCGCGTGACCAACCCCGACGTGGGCGGCGGCTTCGGGATGAAGGCGATGACCTATCCCGAATACATCGTGCTGGCGGCGGCGGCGCGGATCCTCGGCCGGCCCGTGCGCTGGATCAGCGAGCGCACCGAGGCGATGCTGACCGACAACGCCGGCCGCGACCTGACGAGCATGGCCGAGATGGCCTTCGACGCCGATGGCCGGATCCTGGCCTACCGCGTCAACATTTTGTCCAACCTCGGTGCCTACAGTTCGGAATTCGGCCAGCAGATCCAGTCGACGGCCTCGGCGCGGGTGCTGACCGGGGTCTACGACATCGGGGCGGCCTGGGTGAACGCGAGAGGGATCTACACCAACACCACGCCGGTCGACGCCTTCCGCGGCGCCGGCCGCCCCGAGGCGATCTACACGATCGAGCGGCTGATCGACGCCGCCGCCCGCCAGATGGGGATGGACCCCTGGGCGCTGCGCGAGCGGAATTTCGTGCGCGCCTTCCCCTACCGCACCGTCTCGGGCGAGGTCTACGACACGGGCGACTTCGGCCGCGTGCTGGCGCGGGTGCGGCGGGAGGCCGACGTCGCAGGGTTTCCGGCGCGGAAGGCCGAGGCCGCAGGGCGCGGCCTGCGGCGGGGGCTGGGCCTGTGCTGCTACATCGAGTCGATCCTGGGCGAATCGGCCGAGACGGCGCGGGTGGAGTTCCGCGCCGACGGGACCGTGGCGCTCTACGTCGGCACGCAGTCGAACGGGCAGGGGCACGAGACGGTCTTCGCCCATTTCCTCGCCGGGCACACGGGGATCCCGGCCGAGCGGATCGTCGTGGTGCAGGGCGACAGCGACCTGATCCCGCGCGGCGGCGGCACCGGCGGCTCGCGCTCGGTGACGGTGCAGGGCACGGCCACGATCGCCACGGTGGGAAAGATGACCGCGGCCTTCGCCGGGTTCCTGTCGGCCGAGCTCGGGGCCGAGGGCTTCGCCTTCGACGGCACGGTGTTCCGCGCGCCCGGCACCAATCATGCGATCACCCTTCTCGAGGCGGCGGAGATGGCGCGGGCCGCGGGCCGGGCGGACCTGCTCGACCATTCCGCCCGTGCCCGGCTGCCGGGGCGCAGCTTTCCCAACGGCGCCCATGTCGCCGAGGTGGAGGTGGACCCCGAGACCGGCCGGGTGGAGGTGGTGCGCTACACCGTGACCGACGACTTCGGGGTGCTCGTCCACCCGCGCCTCGCCGAGGGGCAGGTGCATGGCGGCGTGGCGCAGGGGCTCGGCCAGGCGCTGAGCGAGCGGGCCGTGCACGACGGCCACGGCCAGCTCCTCACGGCAACGTTCATGGACTACGCGGTGCCGCGTGCCGATTCTCTGCCCATGATCGCCTTCAGCCACGAGCCCGTGCCCTCGACCGCGAACCCGATCGGCATGAAGGGCTGCGGCGAGGCCGGCACGGTCGGCGCGCTGGCGGCGGTTGCCAATGCGGTGGCCGACGCGCTCGCGCCCGAGGTGCCCCCCGAGGTCGTGCAGATGCCCTTCACGCCCGAGCGCGTCTGGCGCTGGCTCAACCGGACGGAGGAGAGGCTTGCGGCTGAATAGGCTCCTCCGCCGGCTCCTGGGGCGCGAGCTCGCGGCGCGCGAGCACGGGGCCGAGCCGCGCCGCCGGGGCCGGGTGGACCACGTGATCGTGCTCGACGGCACGATGTCTTCGCTGGAGGAGGGGTCGGAGACCAACGCGGGGCTGACCTACCGGCTGCTGGCCGAGCGGGGAAGGGTCGCGGGGCTCTCGCTCTACTACGAGGCGGGGATCCAGTGGGAGGAGTGGCGCCGCGCCCCCGACGTCATCATGGGCCGCGGCATCAACCGCCAGATCCGCCGGGCCTACGGCTTTCTCGCCTCGCGCTACCGGCCCGGCGACCGGATCTTCCTGTTCGGCTTCTCGCGCGGGGCCTATGCGGTGCGCTCGCTCGCCGGGGTGATCGACCGGGTGGGCCTTCTGCGCGCCGAGCACGCCACGATGCGGGCGGTGCGCGAGGTCTACCGCCACTACGAGCTGTCGCCCGACTCGGAGGCGGCGCGGGTGTTCTCCGGCCTCTACTGCCACGAGAGCGTGGAGATCGAGATGGTCGGGGTCTGGGACACGGTGAAGGCCCTGGGCATGCGCCTGCCGCTTGTCTGGATGCTGACCGAGAAGCAGCACGCCTTCCACGACCACCGGCTCGGCGCCTCGGTGCGCCACGGGTTCCATGCGCTCGCGCTCGACGAGACGCGCGAGGTCTATGCCCCGGTGCTCTGGTCGAGCGGCGAGCGCCGCCTGCCCGGCCAGGTGATCGAGCAGGTCTGGTTCCGCGGCGCGCATGGCGACATCGGCGGCCAGCTCGGCGGCTTCGAGGCGGCCCGCCCGCTCGCCAACATCCCGCTGGTGTGGATGCTCGAGAAGGCCGAGGGCTGCGGCCTCGTCCTGCCGACCGGCTGGCGGGCGCGGTTTCCGCGCGACCCCGAGGCGCCCTCGGTGGGCACCTGGCGCGGCTGGGGCAGGACATTCCTGGTCCGCCGGCGCCGCCGCGTGGGGCTCGACCCTTCCGAATCGATCCACCCCACCGCGATCGCCACCCATCCGCATCTGACGCTCGCCGGCGCGGGATAGGCTCCCGGGCGGCCCGGCGGCGGGCGCGCTGCCCCGGGGAGCGGGAGACCGCCGGGGTTATGCACCTGCGGCGAGGCTCCTGCCGGTCGGGCGGCCGAGGGTCGGTGCAGGCCCCGCCGCGCGGGGCCTCGATCGGGCAGGGGGCTCGGGCCGACCTCAAGAGGGTGTGGCGGACCTGCGGGACCACCCTGCGCGCCCCGCCGCGCATCCGGGCGAGCGCCGGGGCCAGCGGGACCCCCAGGATACGGAATTGCCGGGGCAGGCTGCCCCGCGAGGCGCCGCACAGGCGCCCGGAGGGTCGCGCCGCGCTGCGCCCGGGAAACGGGCGGAAGCCGGTAACGGCCGCGGGGGCGTCACGCCTGCGGGGGCTGGGCAACCCACCGCGGGCGCGGGGCGGGGGCGTCTGCGGCCCCGGTCGGAGGTGAAGGAGCGCCCGGAGTGCGGGGCGGCCGCGGATCCGCGAGGGGCCGGGGCACCGGCCCGCCCGCGCCTGCGGGCGGACGGCGGGCCCTGCGGCGCAGGAGGCACGGGCGCCTGCGGGCGGGTTATCCCGGAGTCGGGCAGCGCGGGAGCGCCTGCGGAGACAGGGGCCGCGAAGGGCTGGGGGCCGGTCCGGGTGCATCGGCCCGGAGTTCCGTGGCGCGGGCGGCTCCTCGCTCGCCGGAGGCGCCGGAGCGCCCTGAACACGGAACGGCCCGGGATGCACGCAATGGGGCTGGGGGCCACTCCCGCCCGTGCCTGCGGGCGGGTGGCTTATCCCGGAGTCGGGCAGCGCGGGAGCGCCTGCGGAGACAGGGGTCGTGAAGGGCTGGGGGCCGGTCCGGGTGCATCGGCCCGGAGTTCCGTGGCGCGGGCGGCTCCTCGCTCGCCGGAGGCGCCGGAGCGCCCTGAACACGGAACGGACCGGGATGCACGCAATGGGGCTGGGGGCCCGTGCCGCCCGCGACTGCGAACGGTCTGCAGGCCCTCCGGCGCGGGGGGAGGGACGAGCGCCTGCGGGCGGGAGCGTGCTCCCGGAGGGGTGTGGTGAAGGGCGCGGTGTCGGCGCCGGTGCGTTGTCGCAGGGCCCGTGGCGCGGGCGGCCCGGCAGACGGGGCGCCGCGGCTGGCGTTCCGGCCAGGCAGGCCGCTGTCGCCCGCGCCGCGCCCCGCAGGGGCAGAGGCCGGTGCGGCGTTGCGGGTGCGCGTTCGGACGGTCGGGTGATCCCGCGGGCGTGCGGTGCGGGGCGTCGGCTGGTTTCGCCGATGGCCGGACGGGGTGGTGGAGTGCGGCGGGAGGCCGCGTCTTCCCGCTGCCGAGCGGTGGGAGGTGCCTGCGTTCCCGGAGGGAACCGGGCCGCCGGGTCGCGCCGGGGCGCCGGAGTTCCGGCGGGATCGCCGGCAGGGCGGCCGGCGGGGAAGGCGCCTCGACCGCCCCCACGGGGGCCCGCCAAGCGATCCTTTCGGGCGGGTCGCCCTCCCGTCCCCGCGCCGGGGCGGATCGGTCAGCCGGCCAGGATCAGGCAGGTGGTGGAGCCCGTCGCGTGCAGCCGGCCGTCGGCGAGGCCGCGGATCGTGCCCCGGGCGACGGCCGTGCTGCGGCCGGCGTGCTCGACGAGGCCCTCGGCCTCGACCTCGGTGCCGGGCGGGATCGCGCGCGTCAGGTTCACGCGGTACTCGAGCGTCGTGTACCACTGCCCCCGGGGCACGACGGTCATCACCGCGCAGCCCATCACCGTGTCGAGCAGCGCCCCGTACCAGCCGCCGTGCAGCGTGCCCATCGGGTTGAGGTGGCGGGCCTCGGGGCGGGCGCGGAAGGTCACGCGGCCGGGCGCGACCTCGTGGATGCGGAACCCGAAGAGCCCCGCCATGGGCGATCCGGGGATCGCCCCTTCGCGCATCGCCTCCATGAAGGCGAGCCCGGACATGGCGAGCAGCGCCTCGCGGCCGGGCAGGTCTCCGGGGCCGGTGGCATAGCGCGGTTCGGGCATCGCGGGGCTCCGGGCGCGGGGCTCAGGCGCAGCAGGCCGGGCCGCGGCCCGCCTGCGCGAGCTGCACCGGCGGGCAGGGCACCGAGCCGTAGGAACAGAACACGCAGCAGTCCCCCGGCAGGGGGCGCAGCAGCGCATGGCAGCGCGCGCATTCGTGGAAGAACAGGCAGGCGTCCTCGGGCATCCCTTCGACCGAACGGTTGCCGCAGCGAGGGCAGGTCAGGGTGGAGTGACGTTCGGGCTGCATGATCCTTCCGGCGCCGGGGCCGGTGCGGAGCGTTGCAGTGCGAGGCCGCCGTGGCAAGAGGGGAGGCGCCGTGCGGCTCAGGCGACCTTCTGGAGCGCGGCCTTCGGGGTGATGCCGAGCGCGTGGCAGACCTCGCGCGTCAGGTGCGGGCGGTTCAGGGTGTAGAAGTGCAGGTGCTCGACCCCGCCCTCGATCAGCTCCGAGCAGAGCTCGGTGGCAAGAGCGGTGGCCAGCAGCTCCTCGCGCCCGTCCCGGCTCGCGGCGGCGAAGGCCTCGTCGAGCCAGCCCGGCACCTTCGCGCCGCAGCGGGCGGCGAAGCGGCGCGCGCCCTCCCAGCTCTGGATCGGCAGGATGCCGGGGATGATGGGCGCGTCGATGCCTTCCTTCGCGCAGGCGTCGCGGAAGCGGAAGAAGGTTTCGGCCTCGAAGAAGAACTGGGTGATGGCCGAGGTGGCGCCGGCCTCGATCTTGCGTTTCAGCCAGCGCACGTCGGCCAGCGGATCGGCCGCGTCGGGATGCGGCTCGGGATAGGCGCCGACGCGTATGGTGAAGCGCCCTGTGGCGGCCAGCGCCTCGATCAGCTCGACCGAGTGGGCGAAGCCCTCGGGGTGCGGCGTGAAGCGCGCCGCGCCCTTCGGCGCGTCGCCCCGGAGCGCCACGATCTCGCGCACGCCGGCCTCGGCATAGCTTGCGGCGATCTCGAGCGTCTCGGCCCTGGTGGCGTCGACGCAGGTCAGGTGCGCGGCGACGTTGAGCCCGTAATGCGTGCCGATGGCGGCCACCGCCTCGTGGGTGAGCTTCCGGGTCGTGCCGCCCGCGCCGTAGGTGACCGAGACGAACGCGGGCGTGAGCGGGGCGAGCACCTGCACCGTCTCCCACAGCCGGAAGGACGCATCGAGCGACTGCGGCGGGAAGAACTCGAACGAGACGGACGGAACGGGCATGGCAACCTCGGCGCTTTTGCAAGCCTGTTGTAGGCCCCCCGTCCATGTGAGACAAATTCATAGTTCTCATCTCTTTCATGAGGCAGACCGCAAGATGCATCTGGAATTCCGGCACCTGCGCACGATCCGGGCGATCCATGAGGCGGGGGGGCTCGCACGGGCGGCCGACATCCTCAACATCACCCAGTCGGCGCTGAGCCATCAGGTGAAGGGGCTGGAGGAGCAGGTGGGGGTGGAGCTCTTCGTGCGCCGGTCGAAGCCGCTCAGGCTCTCGGCGGCGGGGATGCGGCTCCTGCGGCTGGCCGAGCAGGTGCTGCCCGAGGTCGAGGCGCTGGAGCAGGACTTCCGGGCGCTGCGCTCCGGCCGGTCGGGGCGGCTGCACATCGCCATCGAGTGCCACGCCTGCTTCGAATGGCTGTTCCCGGTGCTGGAGCAGTTCCGCCGCAAGTGGCCGGACGTGGACGTGGACATCCGCCCCGGCCTCGCCTTCGGGGCGCTGCCGGCGCTCCTGCGCGAGGAGGTGGACCTGGTCGTGTCCTCCGACCCCGAGGACCTCGCCGGCGTGGAGTTCGTGCCGCTCTTCGACTACGAGCCGGTGTTCGTCGCCTCCGCGCAGCATCCGCTGGCGGCAAAGCCCTGGATCGCGGCCGAGGACTTCCGCGGCGAGACGCTCATCACCTATCCGGTGGAGCGCCAGCGGCTCGACGTGTTCAGCCAGCTCCTGATCCCGGCGAAGGTGGAGCCGCGCGCCATCCGGCAGGTGGAACTGACGGCGGTGATCCTGCTGCTCGTCGCCTCGAACCGCGGCGTGGCGGTGCTGCCCGACTGGGTTGTGCGCGAGGTGCGCTTCTCGTCGGACTACGTGACGCGGCCGCTGACAGAGCGCGGCATCACCCGGCGGCTCTATGCCGCGGTCAGGGCCGAGGACGCGACCAAGCCCTTCATGGCCGAGGTGCTGCGGCTGGGCCGGACGATCCCGCTGACGCTCCAGCGCGCGGGCCGCGACGGGGCCGCCCCCGCCGCGGCCCCGGCCTCCGACCCGGCCTCGGCCCCGGCATGAGGGCGCATCCGTTCCTCGACCATCCGAGGCCGATCGCCTTCGCGCACCGGGGCGGGGCGCTCGAGGCCGAGGAGAACACGGTGCCCGCCTTCGAGCGGGCCGCGGCGCTGGGCTACAGCCATGTGGAGACCGACGTGCAGGCCACCGCCGACGGGGTGGCGGTGATCTTCCACGACGACACGCTGGAGCGCATGGCGGGGCGGCCGGAGCGGATCGACCGGCTGACCTGGGCGGAACTCGCCCGGGTCAGGCTGAAGGGCGGGGGCGAGGTGCCGCGGCTCGACGCGGTGCTCGACGCCTTTCCGGGGCTGTTCCTGAACCTCGAGGCGAAGGCGGATGCGGCGGTGGCGCCGATGGCGGAGGCGATCCGCGCCGCGGGCGCGCTCGCGCGCGTCTGCGTCGGCTCGTTCGCGCCGGCGCGGACGGCGCGGCTGCGCGCGCTGCTCGGCGATGGGCTCGCCTGGTCGCCGGCGCACGCGGGCGTGGCGCGGGTCTGGTTCGCCGGCTGGGGCCTGCCGCTGCCGCGGGCGGAGTTTCCGGCGGTGCAGGTGCCGGTGCGCTTCCGGGGCATCCCGGTCGTGACCCGCCGCTTCGTGGCGGCGGCGCACCGGCGGGGCGTGCAGGTGCACGTCTGGACGGTGGACGAGGAACCCGAGATGGAGCGCCTGATCGACCTCGGGGTGGACGGGATCATGTCGGACCGGCCCACGTTCTTGCGCGAGGTCCTGGCGCGGCGGGGACTCTGGAGCGGGTAGGGGCAGCCGGCCGCAAGGGCCGGCTGCCCCGTCCGCAGGGCGTCAGCCCTTCAGACGCTTGAGGATCATCCCGACGACGACCTGCACGACGAGGCCGGCGACGCCGCCCCCGACGAGGTTCCCGGCGAGCGCCGCGATGTCGAGGCCGCCGGCCGCCGCGGCGGCGTCGCCCGCGCCGCCGAGAAGCCCGCCGAGGAGCTGCCCGCCGCCGACGCCGCCGACCGCCCCGGCGATCAGGTTGCCGAGCGCACCCATGTCGGCGCCCTTGACGGCCTTGCCGCCGCCGAGCCCGCCGAGTGCGCCGCCCACGAGCTGAGCGATGATCTGTTCCACGTCCCTCTCCCTTCCTCGGGCCCTGTCCCCCACCCCCCCACCGGCAGGCCCTTGACCGGCGGGGGCAACCTTTCGCCCTGCGGGCGGGTCAGGCGCCCGGTCCGGCGAGCGCGCTGTCGATTTCGGCGAGCGTGCGGCGCTCGGCCTCCGAGACCTTCTCGCCGCCGAAGCCGAGGAATCCGCCCTCGGTGCCGGCCTCGGCCACCTTCTGCGCGATGTCGCGCAGCCACGCCTTGAAGGCCGGCGCCTCGTCGGGGGCCGCGGCCTCGACGCTGCGGGCGATCTCGCCGAGCCGCGCGACGGCGGCCGCGGTCGCCTCGGCCGGCGACTTGCCGCGCGCCAGCTCGCGGATCCCCTCGCGCAGGCGGGTGCGGCTGTCCGCATCGCCCCAGGCGGCGATCACCTCGGCGACGAGCGAGCCCTCGGCCGCCTCGCGCCGGGCCTGGCCGAGCGCGCGGGCGGTGGCCGCCGCTTCCTGCACGGCGCCGACGAGCCCGCCCGGATCCCCGGCCGTCACGGCGAAGCTTGCCACCATCGGCGCGGCGATCACGCCGGCCCAGTCCGCCTCGGAAAAGCGCTCCCTGTGGGTCATCCCCGTCCTCCCCCTGTGTCTGGCTGCGGCCTCGCCGCGCCCGAATCATCCTAGCCCGGTTCTGTGACGGCTTCCGGCGCCTTCCCTTCCGGCGCCGCGGCAAGTATAGCGCGACGCCGACCCCGGGAGGTTCCAGACATGCACGGCAGCGCCAATCTTAACATCATGCTGAAGGCGGCCCGCAAGGCCGGGCGTTCGCTCGTGAAGGACTTCCGCGAGGTGGAGAACCTCCAGGTCTCGGCCAAGGGGCCGGGCGACTTCGTGTCGAAGGCGGACCTCGCCGCCGAGAAGATCCTGAGGGACGAGCTCATGGGCGCGCGGCCGACCTACGGCTGGCTCGGCGAGGAGACGGGCGAGACCGCCGGCGCGGACCCGACGCGGCGCTGGATCGTCGATCCGCTCGACGGCACGACGAACTTCCTGCACGGGCTGCCGCACTGGGCGGTGTCGATCGCCTTGGAGCACAAGGGGGAGATCGTCGCCGCCGTGGTCTTCGACCCGGCGAAGGACGAGATGTTCTATGCCGAGAAGGGGCAGGGGGCGTGGCTCAACGACCAGCGGCGGCTGCGGGTATCCGGACGGCGGAGGATGGAGGAGGCGGTGTTCGCCACCGGCGTGCCCTTCGGAGCCAAGAAGACCCTGCCGGCGATGGTCCGCGACCTCTCGCGGCTGATGCCGATCACGGCCGGGATGCGCCGCTGGGGTGCCGCGGCGCTCGACCTTGCCTATGTCGCGGCGGGCCGGCTCGACGGGTTCTGGGAGCGCGAGCTCAGGCCTTGGGACATGGCGGCGGGGATGCTGATCGTGCGCGAGGCGGGCGGCCTCGTCGAGGCCGTGCGCGCGGGCGAGAGCGTCTTCGAGTCCGGATCGGTGCTCTGCGCCAACGAGCACCTCTTCGCGCCGCTGGCGGAGGTGCTGCGCGCGCCCTGACCGGGCGGCGCCGCTGACCGGCGGCGCGGGAGGGGGGTGCCGGTCAGCGGCGCGGCACCCGGGGAATCGAGGTGCGCCGGAAGGGGTAGTCGGCCTCGGGATGCGGCGGCCGGCCCGCCGTGCGGTCCCAGAACGCAGGGCCGCCGAGCCGGAGCCAGAGCGGCACGGTCATCACGAGGCCCGCGGCGAAGCCACCCGCATGCGCCCAGTAGGCGACGCCGCCGCCATCGGTCGGCGTCGCGGCGCCCGAGAAGATCTGGATCGCGAACCAGAAGCCGAGGACGACCCAGGCGGGAACCGGGATCACCCGGATCAGGATCACGATGATGAAGAGCACGTCCACGCGCGCCCGCGGGAACAGGAGGAGATAGCCGCCCATCACGCCCGCGATGGCGCCCGAGGCGCCGACCATCGGGACGGGCGAGGCCGGGTCGGCCGCGACCTGCGCCCAGGCCGAGGCCACGCCCGAGGCGAGGTAGAAGCCGAGGAAGGGCAGGTGGCCCATCTCGTCCTCCATGTTGTCGCCGAACACCCAGAGGAACAGCATGTTGCCGGCGAGGTGCAGGAACCCGGCGTGGAGGAACATCGAGGTGAGGTAGGACTGCGCGCCGCTCGTCGCCGGGACCAGCCCCCAGGTGCGGAACGCCGCCTCGAGCGCGCGCGGGTCGCCGTAGAGCGGCAGCATCATGAGGAACACGACGATGTTCGCCGCGATCAGCGCGTAGGTGACGAAGGGCGTGCGGCCCGAGGGGTTGTGATCGCGGATCGGGAACATGCCTCAGGACGGTGGGGCACCGCCGGGGCCGCGTCAAGTGCGGCGACCCCGGCGGCGGCCCCGGTAGCGGTCCCGCAGACCGCTCCGGCGGTTCGGGTCAGTCGCGCCGGCCGGCGAAGCGGCGGGCCCAGTCCTCGCGCTCCTCGTCGGCGATCTTCCTGAAGAGGACGTCGGGCGTCGAGAAGGCGTGGCCTGCCGGCAGGACCGCGAGCGCCTCGGCGATCGGGCCGGGCCAGGTGCGGTCGGCCGTGCCCATCGCGGCGAGCATCGCGGCGGCTGCGTCGGGGATGAAGGGTTCCGACAGCACCGCGTAGAGCCGGATCAGGTTGAGCGCGAGCCGCACCATCGCCGCGGCGCGCTCGGGGTCCTCCTTGTGGACGGCCCAGGGCGCGGCGGACTGGAGGTATTCGTTGCCCGCGACCCAGATCGCGCGCAGCTCCGCCGCGGCCTTGCGGACCTCCATCGCCTCCATGTGGGCCTCGTAGGCGCGCACCCGCGTCTCGAGCTCGGCGATCAGCGCCGCCGCGCGCTCGCCCGTCTGCCCGCCCGCGGGCACCGTCTCGCCGAACTTCGAGCGGCAGAACTTGGTGACGCGGCTGACGAAGTTGCCGAGCACGTCGGCGAGATCCTTGTTCACGGAGGTCTGAAAGTTCTCCCAGGTGAACTCGCTGTCGGAGTTCTCGGGCGCGTGGGAGAGCAGCCACCAGCGCCAGTAGTCGGCCGGCAGGATCGAGAGCGCCTGGTCCATGAACACGCCCCGGCCCTGCGAGGTGGAGAACTGGCCGCCGTCGTAGTTGAGGTAGTTGAAGGACTTGATGTAGTCGACGAGCTTCCAGGGCTCGCCCGACCCCATGATGGTGGCGGGGAAGGAGAGCGTGTGGAAGGGCACGTTGTCCTTGCCCATGAACTGGATGTAGCGCACGTCGGCGGCGCCCTTGTCCTCGCGCCACCAGCGTTCCCAGGCGGCATCGGGCAGGCCGCGGGCATCGGCCCATTCCTTGGCGCAGGCGATGTATTCGATCGGCGCGTCGAACCAGACGTAGAAGACCTTGCCCTCCATCCCCGGCCAGGGCTCGTCGCCCTTGCGGACCGGCACGCCCCAGTGGAGGTCGCGGGTGATCCCGCGGTCCTGAAGCCCCTCGCCGTCGTGCAGCCACTTCTTGGCGATCGAGGTGGTCAGCACCGGCCAGTCGGTCTTGCTGTCGATCCAGGCCTCGAGCCGGTCCTTGAGCACGGACTGGCGCAGGTAGAGGTGCTTGGTCTCGCGCAGCTCGAGGTCGGTCGAGCCGGAGATCGCCGAGCGGGGGTTGATGAGGTCGGTCGGGTCGAGCTGCTTGGTGCAGTTCTCGCACTGGTCGCCGCGGGCGCGCTCGTAGCCGCAGTTGGGGCAGGTGCCCTCGATGTAGCGGTCGGGCAGGAAGCGGTTGTCGGCCTTCGAGAAGAACTGCCTCTCGGTCACCTCGGCGATCAGGCCGTTGGCGGCGAGGCGCCCGGCGAAGTGCTGGGTCAGGCGGTGGTTCTGCGGCGAGGAGGAGCGGCCGAAATGGTCGAAGGAGAGGCGGAAGCCGTCCGAGAGCTGCTTCTGCACCGCCCACATCTCGGCGCAGTAGACCTCGACGGGCTTGCCCGCCTTGGCGGCGGCGAGCTCGGCCGGGGTGCCGTGCTCGTCGGTGGCGCAGAGGAACAGCACCTCGTGGCCGCGGGCGCGGAAGTAGCGGGCGAAGAGGTCGGCGGGAAGCTGCGAGCCGACGAGGTTGCCCAGGTGCTTGATCCCGTTGATGTAGGGGATCGCCGAGGTGATGAGGATGCGCGCCATCGTCCTGTCCCGTCCGTTGCGGCGGGAGGTGTAGCGCCCGCGGACGGGAAGGGCCAGAGGTGCCGCGCGGGTGCGCCCGACCGGCGCCGGGCCGCGGGCGGGGCGAGACCCGGCGCCCCGCGCGGCGGGCGCCGTCTGCGCGCCGCCGTCGCGCGCCCTGTTGGCGCGGGCCCCGGCCTCAGAGCGCCGTGTAGCCCCCGTCCACCAGATGATACGACCCGGTGACGAAACTCGCGCGGTCGGAGAGCAGGTAGAGCACCAGCGAGGCCACCTCGTCGGCCTCGCCGATCCGCTTCACGGGGTGCATCCCGGCGAGCGCGCCCAGCACCTCGTCCGAGAGGTTCTTCTCGAGCAGCGGCGTGCGGATGAAGGCCGGACCGACGGCGTTGATGCGCACGCCGCGGGTGGCGTATTCGGCGGCGGCGCACTTCGTGAGCCCGTTCACGCCGTGCTTGGCGGCGACGTAGGCGGGCGAACCCGCGAAGGCGACCGAGCCGAGGATCGACGAGACGTTGACGACCGCCCCGCCGCCGGCGCGCTCGATCGCGGGCAGGCCGTAGCGCAGGCCGAGGAACACTCCGGTGAGGTTGACCGCGATCACCTTCTCCCAGCCGTCCACCGGGTATTCGCCGGTCGGGGCCTGCGGCCCGCCGATCCCGGCGTTGTTGACGAGGAGGTGGAGCGCGCCGGTCTGCGCCTCGCAGAACGCCACCGCCGCCTCGACCGAGGCCGGCTCGGCCACGTCGAGCCGGACCGAGAGCGCGCGGCCGCCGGCGCGCGCGATGTCGCCCGCGACCGCGGCCATGCCGGCCTCGTCGAGATCGCCGAGCACCACGGTCGCGCCCGAGGCGGCGAGCTGGCGCGCGATCGCCGCGCCGATGCCCGAGCCGGCGCCGGTGACAAGGGCGGTCCTGCCGTCGAATCGGATGTCCATCTGCCGTTCTCCCTGTGATGAGGGAAAGAGCATCGCCGACCGGCCGGGGCGCGCGCCTTGAGCGGTGTCAATCCCGCCCGTCGCGGCCGCGGCCGAGGAGCCGCCCGATCAGGAACGAGGTGCGGGGGATGTACTGGTAGGCGGTGCGGATGCCGGGCACGGGCCGCGCCCGCATCCGCGCGAAGCCGAAGGCGATCAGCGCCACATGGGCGAGCGCGATCAGGGCGAACATCGCCGCCGGCCCGTAGGCCGCGATCAGCGCCGAGGCGGCGAGCGGCGAGGCGGTGGCGCCGATCGCGTAGAGGAACATGTGCGCGGCCGAGAGTTCCACCCGCTCGTGCGCCTCGGCGAAGTCGTGGGCGTGCGCCGAGGAGACCGAGTAGATCGGGATCGTGGTGAAGCCGAAGAGCGCCGCGGCGAGGAACACCGCCGCCGTGCCCGCGCCGGAGAGCGCGATGGTCAGCCCGCAGGAGAGGACCGAGGCGATCGAGAGGCCGATGAGCACCGAACGCCGGTCGAAGCGGTCGGCGAGCCAGCCCATCGGATACTGGGCGAGCCCGCCGCCGACGACGTAGGCCGCGAGGAACAGGGCGATCTGGTTGGCCGAGAGGCCGACGGCGAGCCCGTAGACCGGGCCGACCATGCGGAAGGCCGCGCCCGTCACGCCCGAGACGACGACGCCCGCCGCGCCGAGGGGCGAGCGGTCCCAGGCGAGGCGGGGGCGCAGGCGGGGGGCCTCGGGCGTCTCGGGCTGCTCCACCCGGGTCAGCGTCAGCGGCAGGAGGGCGGCGCAGCAGCAGAGCGCGAGCAGGTTGTAGGCGGCGTAGGAGGCGGGCTCGAGCACGCCGATGAAGAGTTGGGCGCCGAGCGAGCCGAGAATGTCCACCACCCGGTAGGTGCCCATCGCCCGGCCGCGCGTCTCGTTCGTGACCTTGGCCTGGAGCCAGGCCTCGATCACCGTGTAGCAGCCCGCGACGCAGAGCCCCGACAGCATCCTGAGCCCGGCCCAGGCCCAGGGGTGGACGACGAGCATGTGCGCGAGGATGCCGATGGTGCCCGCCGCGCAGAAGGCCGCGAAGGCGCGCGAATGGCCGACCGAGCCCATCAGCCGCGGCGCGCCCCAGCAGCCGAAGAAGAAGCCGAGGAAATGGGCCGAGCCGAGAAGGCCGATCTCGTTCGTCGAGAAGCCGAGCACCGCGCCGGAGAGCGCGTCGAGCGGCACCACCCCGCCCGATCCGAGCTGGAGCAGGATCACCGACAGAAACAGCGCGGCGAAGGAGACGAGAAGGCGCATCGGGCAGGGGGCGGCGGGGGTCTGTCGCGCCACCCTTTCCGCTTCGCGCGGCCGGCGCAAGGGGCGACGCCGCGCGCGGCCCGGCTACGCGGCGCGCCGGATGCGGGCGATGATGCGCAGGCGCACCTCGTCGCCGACGAGGACGGAGAACCCGGTCGCCCCGAAGTCCGAGCGGTTGACCCGGCTGCGGATGTGGATCGACAGCGCCGAGCGGTCGCCCGGCGCGGTGCCGCGCTGGCGGAAGAACTCGGCGTCGAGCGCCACGGGCCGGGTCACGTCCCGGATCGTCACGCGCCCCTCGAGCCGGGCGCGCGTGCCCTCGGCCCGGACCGCGGTGCTCTCGAACAGGATGAAGGGGAAGCGTGCGGCGTCGAGCACCGAGCGGCCCTTCATCGCCTCGGCGGCGAAGGAGAAGGGGACGCGCGCGCCGCGCACGTCGAGCGCCACGCGGATGCGGCTTCTGGCGGGGCGGGCGAAGTCGAGCACGATGTCGGCATCGGCGACCGGCATGGTGCCGGCGATGATCTGCCGGCCGTAGTCGGCCTCGAAGTCCACCCGCGAGGCGGCGGTGTCGATCAGGTAGCGTTCCGGGGCGGCCAGGGCCGGGCGGGCGGCGAGCGCCGCCGCCGCAAGGCCGAGGGCGAGCGCCCGGCGCCGTGGCACCGGGGCAGTTTGTGGATGGCGGGCAGGCGGCATCATGGGGCACCTTTTGCCGGGTGCAGTCTAGCACCGCTGCCCGGCGGCGGGGAGGCATCCTTGCCGCATGCCCGCGCCACCCTTCGCACCCCCGGCCGCGCTTGACCCATGTCAACGCGGCAGCGGGGTTTGCAGGCGAGGGTCAGGCGGGATCATCCATCGGGAGCCATCGCGATGCCTCTGCCGCGCCTGTCCGTCCTTCTGGCCGCCGCCGCCCTTGCCGGGATGCTGTCGGCCTGCACGCCCGAGCCCGAATTCGGCCAGTGCGAGCCGGGGGTCGGCGACCTTTCCCGCACCGAGACGGTCTGCCCGTAGCCGCCGGGCCGCCGCCGCTCAGCCCTCGGCGACAAGGCCCGCCGCGCCCGGCCGCAGCGTCCAGGCGCGGGGCGGGTCGGTGCGCGCGCGGCGGCGTTCGAGCCGCCAGGCGGTGCGGGTGGCCGAATGGGCGGGCGCGATGTGCCAGCGGCTCTCGACCCCCGCCGCGCCGCCCTCGCCGGGGGTGAGCAGGAGGCCCGTCGGCGGGTGGCCCGTGGCCGCGGCCCCCGCCTCGGCGGCGAGCTGGAGCCGGCGCACCGGCGTCAGCCCCGGCGGGCCGGCGAGATCGGCCACCACCACCGGCACGACGCCCGCGCGCAGCGCCTCCTCCATCGTCCAGAGCAGGTCCTCGGCGCGCTTGGGCAGCGCGAGGAGGAGCCGGCCGGGGTCGAGGAAGGCGTGCAGCCCCTCGGGGTGCAGCCGCTCGGGCACCCAGGCCGGCGCGATCCAGAGCACCGGCCCCTCGGCCGCGCCGGCGAGCATGGCGGCCAGCGTGCGCCGCGCGGGGCCCGCGGCCTCGTGCACCCGGCCGGTGGCCAGCGCGATCCCCGGCGCGGGGGAGAGGAGCGGGCGCGTCCCGGCGCGGGAGAGGGCGTGAGTCGGCATGGGCCGAGGATAGGATGTTCTCTTTATGTTCTCAACATGCCGCCCTTGCCCCCGCCGCCCCGCCCGCTAGGGTCCGCAGCCGGAAAGCGAGGGACGCGCGATGAAGAGAAAGCCGCTCGGCCGCACCGGCCTGATGGTGTCGGAATTCTGCCTCGGCACCATGACCTGGGGCAGCCAGAACACGGAAGAAGAGGCCCACGCCCAGATCGACATGGCGCTCGACGGGGGCGTGGATTTCCTCGACACCGCCGAGATGTATCCCACCAACCCCGTGCGGGCCGAGACGGTCGGCCGGACCGAGGAGATCATCGGCAGCTGGATCGCCCGCACCGGGCGGCGCGGCGACATCGTCATCGCCACCAAGATCACCGGCGAGGGGCAGCGGCTGGTGCGCGACGGCGCGCCGATCACGCCCGACCTGGTCGAGGCCTGCGTCGATGGCTCGCTCAGGCGGATGCGCACCGACGTGATCGACCTCTACCAGCTCCACTGGCCCAACCGGGGCTCCTACCACTTCCGCAAGATGTGGCGCTACGACGCGAGCGGGCAGGACCGGGCCGCGACCCTCGCCCACATGGAGGGCGTGCTGGAGTGCATGGACCGCCTGGTGCGCGCGGGCAAGGTGCGCCACTTCGGCCTCTCGAACGAGACGGCCTGGGGCATGGCGCAGTGGCTGCGCATCGCGGGCGAGAATGGCTGGCCGCGCGCGGCCTCGATCCAGAACGAGTATTCCCTGCTCTGCCGCTACTACGACACCGACCTCGCCGAGCTCGGCGTGAACGAGGAGGTGACGCTGCTTGCCTACACGCCGCTCGCGGCGGGGCTGCTGACGGGGAAGTATTCGGGCGACGTCACGCCGGCGGGCACCCGGCGGTCGTTCACCCCCGACCTCGGGGGGCGGATCACCCCGAGGGTATGGGGGGCGGTGGATGCCTACCTCGGCATCGCCCGGCGCCACGGGCTCGACCCGGTGCAGATGGCGCTGGCCTGGGTGGCCGGGCGGCCGTTCCCCGTGATTCCCATCGTCGGCGCAACCTCGACGGGGCAGCTTGCCACCGTGCTCGGCGCGGCGGAGGTGACGCTGGGCGCGGACCTGCGCGAGGAGATCGACGCCGCGCACAAGGCGCATCCCCTGCCCTACTGAGGGCGCCCCGGCGGGGAATCTCGGGAAGCCCTGACGGGCGCATCGCCCCCACGGCTGCGGGGCTCAGGCCGCGGCCTCGCGCGGTGCCTCCCCCGCGGCCGGGGCCGGCGCCGCGGGCGCCGGCTCGGCGGGCTCGTCGCGCCCGGAGAGGAAGATGCCGAGACCGGCGAGCGCGGGGACGTGCTCGCAGAACGCCCGGAGCGCGATCAGCATCGGCACCGCGATGATCATGCCGATCACCGACCAGGCCCAGCCCCAGAAGGCGACCGCGGCGAACACCACCACGGGGTTGAGCTTCAGGCTGCGCCCCACGGCATAGGGCGTGACGAGCTGCCCCTCGATCGTGGTCAGCGTGAGATAGGCCGCCGCGGCGAGCGCCGCCGGACCGGCGTGGTCGTAGGTGACGAGGCCGATCGCGAGCGTGATCGCGGTGCCGAGGATCGCCCCGAGATAGGGCACGAAGTTGAACAGGAAGGCCATCGCGCCGAACACTGCCGGATTTGGCATTCCCAGAAGCCAGAGCGTGATGCCTACGGCGATGCCGAGCCCGGCGTTGATCGTGGCGATGGTCAGGAAGTAGCGGCTGATCTTGCGCTCGATGTCGTAGGCGATGCCGATGGCACGGCGCTTGTCGCGGAAGGTGGGACTCGCCTTCACCAGCTTCTCGTAGAACAGGTCGCCCGACGAGATCAGGAAGAACAGGAGCGCCAGCGTCAGCACGAACTGCGCCACCACGTAGGGCGTGCTCCAGGCCGCGCGCTGGAAGGCGCCGGGCTGGTCCACCGCGACGCGCGGCTGCGCCCGGTCGGAGCCGGCGGCGACGCGCTCCACCTCCTCGCTGGCCTTCGAGACGCTCTCGAGCGCGGAACTGACGTCGCGCAGCTTCCACTCTACCTCGCGCAGGATCGCCGGCGCGTCGGCGATGTAGGTGCGCACCGGCGTGGAGAGCGCGACGAGGGCGGCCACGATGCCGCCGACGAGCCCCAGCGTGACGAGGGCGGCGACCGCCCAGGCGGGAACGCCCGCGCGGCCGAGCGTCCGGCGGACGGGCGAGAAGGTGAGCGAGAGCAGGAAGGCGAGCATCACCGGCATCAGGAAGGTGCGCGCAAGCACCAGCGCGGCGACGGCGGCGAGGAGGAACAGCCCGATGATGGCGGCATCGACGACCGGGCTGCGGGCGGCGCCGTCGTCGGTCTCTTCGAGGTCGCTCACGGTCCCGGTCCCCAGGTGTTCCCGGTCGCGGCAACGCGCCGCAGCCCGTTCCGGTTCCCTGCCGCATCGAAGGGGCGCGGCGCGGCCTGCCTGCGCTGCCCGCCCGCCCGGGAGGGGGGGTGCCGCGATGGTGCCCGCGGCCGGACTCGAACCGGCACGCCCGAAGGCTGGGGATTTTAAGTCCCCTGTGTCTGCCATTCCACCACGCGGGCGGGCCGCGGCAGCCTAGCGCAGGCTGGCGCAAGGTAAAGCGGCGCCGGAGCCAAGGAACGGGCGGCCATTCGCGTCATGGACGGGACGTGCGGTTCTCTGGCACAGTCGCGGGACGCAAGAAACGAGGTCGCCATGTCCATCCTGCCACTCATCCGCCGGGCGGTCGTGCCCGCCCTTGCCGCAGCCGTTCTCGGAGGGATCCCGATGGCAGAGGCCCGCCAGATCACCGGCGATCTCGCCTACCGCGAGCGCATCGCGCTCGAACCCGGTGCGGAGATCGTGGTCGAGTTGCGCGACGAGACCGGGGCGCTCGTCGCCGAATTCCGCGAGGACGCGGGCGAGCGGCAGGTGCCGCTGCCCTTCGCGCTCGAGGCGCCGGAGGGCGCGCTCACGCTCCGCGGCGGCCTCCTTTCGGGCGGGGCGCCGGTCTGGGCGAGCGAACCGGTGGCGGTCCCCGCGGGCAGCGGCGACGTGGCGCTGGGCATGGTCCAGCTCCGGCGCGTGGTGCCGATGGGCTTCGCCACCACCTTCCGCTGCGGCGAGGCGGAGGTGGAGGTGGGAATCGTCGGCGAGGGCGCGCGGATGCGCATCGGCGGCACCTATGTCGACCTCGCCCCCGCCGTCAGCGCCTCCGGCGCGCGGTTCGAGGCGCCGGACGATCCCGGCACCTGGGCCTGGTCGAAGGGCAACGAAATGACGGTGAGCTTCAGGGGCGCCGAGCTTCCCCCCTGCGTGGCGGCACTCGACGGCAGCCTCGCGCCCTTCGTGGCGCGCGGGACCGAGCCGTTCTGGACGCTGCGCGTCGAGAACGGCGAGGCGACCTTCGGCCCGATGGGCGGCGAGCCCGTCTCGGGCCCGGTCGGTGCCCCCGAGATCGTGGACGGGGCGCGGCGCTACGTGGTCGGCGAGACCGGCATCGCGTTCACCGTGGCCGACGCCATCGCCCGGGACGCCATGACGGGGATGCCCTACCCGGCGACCGTCACCGTCGAGACCGCCGAGGGCACGCTGTCGGGCGCCGGGGGCGACCCCGAGGCCCTGCTGCGCGGGGTGGTCTGGCGTGCCGAGGACGTGGGCGGCAAGGGCATACCCGACGGGGCGGAGGTGACGCTGGAGTTCCGCGACGGCCGCGCCGCGGGCAAGTCGGGCTGCAACCGCTACACGGGGGGCTACACGCTGTCGGGCGAGGGCCTCTCGTTCGAGCGGATGGCGGGCACGATGATGCTGTGCCCCGACGCGCTGATGAACCTCGAGCGCGACTATCTCGACGCGCTCTCCCGCGTCAGCCGCTTCGACATCGACCCGACCGGCGCGCTTCTGCTCATCGCGGGCGACGAGCCGGTGGTGCTGCTCAGGTACTAGAACCTAGAAGCCGGTGTCCTTCACCGCCTCCATGGCAACGTAGGTCGAGGTCGCCGCGACGTGGGGCAGGGCGCTGATGCGCTCGCCCAGCACGCGGCGGTAGGCGGCGATGTCCGAGGTGCGGACCTTCAGGAGGTAGTCGAAGGCCGAGGCCATCATGTGGCATTCCTCGACCTCGGGCACCCTGCGGACCGCGGCGTTGAACGCCTGGAGCGCCGCCTCGCGGGTGTCCGAGAGCCGCACCTCGACGAAGGCGACATGGGCAAGCCCGAGGCGGACCGGGTCGAGCATCGCGCGGTAGCCGGTGATGACGCCCGTCTCCTCGAGGCGCTTCAGCCGCGCCTGGGTCGGGCTCTTCGACAGGCCGATGCGGCGGGCGAGGTCGGCCACGCTCATCCTGCCGTCGGCAGCCAGCTCGGTCAGAATCGCCCGGTCGAACCGGTCGAGGCCCGGGGCATCCATTCGTCCTGCAATATCGGTCATCTTCGGGCGATTCTCCTGCGCTCGCGCCCAAGATCGGGCCGAACGCCGCGGCACCGCACGCTATCATGGGCGGAACAGAAGGAAAGCCCCATGACGCTCGCTCCCCTCCGCGCCGCCATCGACGCCGCCACCTACGGCCCCGAGAGCGAGGTCATCGACCGGCTGATCCGCGAGGCGGCGCTGAGCCGCGCCGACCGCGAGCGGATCGCCGCCGCCGGGGCCGACTACGTGCGCGCGATCCGCGCCTCGTCGCGGCCGGGGCTGATGGAGGTGTTCCTGGCCGAATACGGGCTCTCGACCGACGAGGGCGTGGCGCTCATGTGCCTTGCCGAGGCGCTCCTCAGGGTGCCCGACGCCGAGACGATGGACGCGCTGATCGAGGACAAGATCGCGCCCTCGGACTGGGGCCGCCACCTCGGCAATTCCGCCTCGCCGCTCGTCAACGCCTCGACCTGGGCGCTGATGCTGACCGGCCGCGTGCTCGACGACCGCGGCCCCGGCGTGGCGAGCCACCTGCGCGCGGCGGTCAGGCGCCTCGGCGAGCCGGTGATCCGCGCCGCGGTCGGCCGGGCGCTGAAGGAGATGGGCCGCCAGTTCGTGCTCGGCGAGACGATCGCGGGCGCGATGCGGCGCGCCGCCGAGCTGGAGTCGAGGGGCTACACCTACAGCTACGACATGCTGGGCGAGGCGGCCCGCACCGAGGCCGACGCGCTGCGCTATCTCGCCGCCTACCAGGGCGCGGTCGCCGCAGTGGCGAAGGCGGCCACCCACGGCGACATCCGGCGCAACCCCGGCATCTCGGTCAAGCTCTCGGCGCTGCACCCGCGCTACGAGGTGGCGCAGGCCGACCGCGTGATGGACGAGCTGGTGCCGCGCCTGCGGGCGCTGGCGCTCGCCGCCGCCCACGCCGGCATCGGGCTCAACGTCGATGCCGAGGAGGCCGATCGGCTCTCGCTCTCGCTCGACGTGATCGAGGCGGCGCTCGCCGACCGCGCGCTCGCGGGCTGGGACGGGTTCGGCGTCGTCGTGCAGGCCTACGGCCACCGCGCCGGGCCGGTGATCGACTGGCTCGACGCGCTCGCCGGACGCGAGGGGCGCCGCCTCATGGTGCGCCTCGTCAAAGGCGCCTACTGGGACACCGAGGTGAAGCTCGCCCAGGTCAAGGGGATGGAGGCCTTCCCGGTCTTCACCCACAAGGCGGCGACCGACGTGAGCTACATCGCCTGCGCCCGCAAGCTCCTCGGCCTGACCGGACGGCTCTATCCCCAGTTCGCCACCCACAACGCCCATACCGTCGCCGCCGTGCTCGACATGGCGGGGAACGCGGGCGTGCCGAAGGACGCCTTCGAGTTCCAGCGCCTCCACGGCATGGGCGAGCGGCTGCACGAGATCGTGCACCGGGCCGAGGGCACGGGCTGCCGGATCTACGCCCCCGTGGGCGCGCACCGCGACCTGCTCGCCTACCTCGTCCGGCGGCTGCTCGAGAACGGCGCGAACTCCTCCTTCGTCAACCAGATCGTGAACGAGGAGGTGCCGCCCGAGGCGGTTGCGGCCTGCCCGTTCGACACGCTCGCGGCCTCGGGGCCCTCGGCGCTGCGCACCGGGCACAGGCTGTTCCCCGGCCGGGCCAACGCGCGCGGGTGGGACCTGAGCCACGCCCCGACGCTTGCCGCCATCGAGGCGGCGCGCGGCCCGTTCCGCACGGCCCGCTTCGAGGCCGGGCCGCTCCTCGCCGTCCCGGCGGACACGGCGGCGGCCCCCCGCGAGATCCGCAATCCCGCCGACCCCGCCGACCTCGTGGGCACGGTGCGCGAGGCCACCCCCGCCGACGTCGCCGCCGCGCTCGAGGCGGCCCGGCCCTGGGACGCCCCGCCGGGGGAACGCGCGGCCGTCCTGCGCAAGGCCGCGCTGCTCTACGAGGAGAACCACGGACGGCTCTTCGCGGTGATCGCCCGCGAGGCGGGCAAGACCCTGCCCGACGCGGTGGCCGAGCTGCGCGAGGCGGTGGACTTCCTGCGCTACTACGCGGGCGAGATCGCCTCCCTTCATCCTGTCGGAAATACTCCCGGGGGGTCCGGGGGGCAGGCGGCCCCCCGGCCGCTGGGCCGCGTGACCTGCATCAGCCCCTGGAACTTCCCGCTCGCGATCTTCACCGGCCAGGTCGCCGCCGCGCTGGCGACGGGCAACGCGGTGCTCGCCAAGCCCGCCGAGCAGACCCCGATCGTCGCCTTCGAGGCGGTCCGGCTCCTGCACGAGGCCGGGGTGCCGCCGGGCGCGCTCCAGCTCCTGCCCGGCGACGGACCCACGGTCGGCGCGGCGCTCACCTCCGACCCGCGGGTGGACGGCGTGGCCTTCACCGGCGGCACCGACACCGCGATGGCGATCCGGCGGGCGATGGCGCGCCACCTCGCCCCCGGAGCGCCGCTCGTCGCCGAGACCGGCGGGCTCAACGCGATGGTCGTCGATTCCACCGCGCTGCCGGAACAGGCGGTGCGCGACGTGCTGGCCTCGGCCTTCCAGTCGGCCGGGCAGCGCTGCTCGGCGCTGCGCTGCCTCTACCTCCAGGAGGACATCGCCGAGGGCGTCACCGAGATGCTCATGGGCGCGATGGACACGCTGCGTCTCGGCGACCCCTGGCAGCTCCCGACCGACGTCGGCCCCCTGATCGACGCCGAGGCGCGCTCGGCAATCGGCGCCTACGTGGAACGCGCGCGCGCCGAGGGGCGGCTCCTCAAGCAGCTCGCCGCGCCGCAGCAGGGACATTTCCTCGGCCCCGCGCTGATCCGCGTTGGCGGCATCGCCGACCTCGGCGGGCGCGAGACCTTCGGCCCGGTGCTCCATGTCGCCAGTTTCGCGGCGGGCGACCTCGCGCGGGTCGTCGCCGACATCAACGCCACCGGCTACGGGCTGACCTTCGGGCTGCACACCCGGATCGACGACCGGGTGCAGGAGGTGACCGACGCGATCCATGCCGGCAACGCCTACGTGAACCGCAACCAGATCGGCGCGGTCGTGGGCTCCCAGCCCTTCGGCGGCGAGGGGCTCTCGGGCACCGGGCCGAAGGCGGGCGGTCCGCATTACCTGCGGCGCTTCCTGCGCTCGGATCCCGTGGCCGCGCCCGCGGCCTGGGTGCGGGAGATGACCGCGGCCGAGGCGCAGGCGGCGCTCGATGCCGCCGCGCCGGGCCGCGCGCCGGCGCCGATCGACCTGCCGGGGCCGACGGGCGAGATGAACCGCCTGAGCCTGCATCCGCGCCCGCCGCTCCTCTGCCTCGGGCCGGGGCCGGAGGCGGCGCGCGCCCAGGCCGAGGCGGTGCGGGCGCTGGGCGGGGCGGCGGCCGAGGCGACGGGCCGGCTCGCGCCCGCGGCGCTGACGGAGCTTCGCAACCTCTCCGGGGCGCTCTGGTGGGGCGATGCGGAGGAGGGCCGGGCGCTCGCCGGGGCGCTCGCCGCCCGGCCGGGGCCGATCCTGCCCCTCGTGACGGGCATGCCCGACCTCGCGCATGCCCATCACGAGCGCCACCTCTGCGTCGACACCACCGCCTCGGGCGGCAACGCGGCGCTCCTCGCCGAGGTCTCGGCCCCGCCCGCGGCGGCTGCCTGAGCCTCTTGCCCGCCGATGTCGCTTCCGGGCTTGCCGGGGGCGGGGGAATCGACTCTGTTCGGGGGCCGAGGAGGGACGCCCATGCCGCTTGTCATGAACCGCGAGGTGTTCGTCACCTGTGCCGTCACCGGCTCGGGGAGCACGCAGGACCGCAGCCCGCACGTGCCGCGCTCGCCCGCCGAGATCGCCGCCGCGGCGATCGATGCCGCGAAGGCCGGCGCGGCGGTCGTGCACTGCCATGTGCGCGAGCCCGACACCGGACGGCCCTCGCGCCGGGTGGAGCTCTACCGCGAGGTGACCGATCGGATCCGCGCCGCCGAGGTGGACGTGGTGCTGAACCTGACCGCCGGGATGGGCGGCGACCTTATGCTGGGAGGCCCGGACGCGCCGCTGCCCCCCGCGCGCGGCACCGACATGGCGGGGGCCTCCGAGCGGATGGAGCATGTCCGCCAGTGCCTGCCCGAGATCACCACGCTCGACTGCGGCACGATGAACTTCGCCGAGGCCGACTATGTCATGGTGAACACGCCCGGCATGCTCCAGGCGATGGGCGCCGAGATGGAGCGGCTGGGCGTGAAGCCCGAGATCGAGGCCTTCGACACCGGGCACCTGTGGTATGCGCAGGAACTCGTCCGCCTCGGCGTCCTGAAGGAGCCGTGCCTCGTGCAGCTCTGCATGGGCGTGCCCTGGGGCGCGCCGGACGACCTCAACACCTTCATGGCGATGGTGAACAACGTGCCGAAGGACTGGACCTTCTCGGCCTTCGCGCTGGGGCGCAACCAGATGCCCTATGTCGCGGCCGCCGTGCTTGCCGGGGGCAACGTGCGCGTCGGGCTCGAGGACAACCTCTGGCTCGGCAAGGGCCAGCTCGCCACCAACGCCCAGCTCGTGGAGCGCGCGGTGACGATCATCGAGAACCTGGGCGCCCGGGTGATCGGGCCGGAGGAGGTGCGCGCCCGCCTCGGCCTGGTGAAGCGCGCGCCGGTCGCGGCATGAGGCGGCTCGCCTTCGCCGTGCTGCTCCTCGCCGCCTGCGGCGGCGAGAGCGGCGTCTCCCCCGACCTCGAGGCCGCGCGGGAGGCCGCCCGCCAGCGCGCCGAGGCGCGCGTCGCGGCCGCGCAGGAGGCCTGCCGGGCGCGCGGCGAGGAGGTCGTCCGGCTCGGTCCGCAGGGGGAATGGGCCTGCGGCCAGCGCGGCGCCGCGGCGCTCGCGCGCGAGGAGGCGCGCTGGCGCGAGCGCTGCGCGGCGAGCGGCACCGAGGCCTTCCGGCAGGGCGCCTTCGGCTGGTTCTGCGCCCGCGCCACGGCGGATGCGGGGCGCGAATGCCGGCGCGCGACCGACTGCGAGGGGGTCTGCCTTGCCATCGTGCCGGAGGCGCGGAGCGGCCGCTGTTCGGGCACGACGGTCGTGCCCGGCTGCGTCGCGCAGTTCGGGCCCGACGGGCGCCGGGTGACGGCATGCGCGCGCTGAGGGCGGCCCTGCCGCTTGTCGTCGCCGCGGCGCTGGCGGGCTGCGCCGCGGTGGCGCCCGCCTACCGCGACACGCGCGTGCAGATGACCTCGATCGCCGCGCTCGATGCGGCGCGCTATGCGGGGCGCTGGCACGAGGTGGCGCGCTACCCGGTGCCGTTCCAGGCCGGCTGCGGCGCGGCCACGGCGGACTACACGCTCCTGTCGGACGGCTCGCTCGGCGTGGTCAACGCCTGCCCCACCGCCTCGGGCGAGCGCCGGATCGAGGGCCGCGCCGTGCCGGCGGGGCCGGGGCGCTTCGAGGTCTCGTTCCGGGGCCTGCCGTTCCGGGGGCCCTACTGGGTGCTCTGGGTGGACGAGGGCTACCGGACGGCGGTGGTGGGCGTGCCCTCGGGGCGGGCGGGCTGGATCCTGAACCGCGAGCCGACGATCCCGCCCGACCGGCTCAGGGCGGCACGGGAGATCCTGGAATGGAACGGCTACGACCTGACGCGGCTTCAGGTCTTCCCCGGCGCGGCCGCCCGGTGAGGCGGGCCGCAACCATCCTGCTCCTCGCCCTGCCGGCGGCCGCCTCCGGGGGCGAGCCCTGGCACGGGATGTGGGCGGCCGACCCCGCCTGGTGCGCCTACGCCGGCCTCATCGGGTCGCACGATCCCGCGCCGGTCGAGTTCTCGGCCGGCAGGATCCGCGGTCTCGAGACCGACTGCCGGGTGACGGGCGTGGCGACGGATCGGGATTTCGCATTCCACGTCGTCACCTCGGAGTGTTCCGGCGAGGGCATGACCTGGCGTCAGGTGGACGTGCTGATGATGGCGGGCGACGGGGCGATGTGGCGCTGGACGGGGGGCGGCGAGCCGATCCGTCTGGTGCGCTGCGAGGGAGGCTGAGGCATGGCACGCAAGGCGGCGGTGGTGGGCGGCGGGGTGATCGGCGCGGGCTGGGCCGCGCGGTTCCTGCTGATGGGCTGGGACGTGGCGGTGGCCGACCCCGACCCGGAGGCGCCGCGCAAGGTGGGCGAGGTGCTGGCCAATGCCCGCGCCGCGCTGCCGGGGCTCCACGACGTGGCGCTGCCCGAGGAGGGGCGGCTTGCGGTCGGCGCATCGCTCGCCGATGCGGTCGCCGGGGCGGAGTGGGTGGTCGAGGCGGTTCCCGAGCGGCTGGAGCTGAAGCACCGGGTCTATGCCGAGATCCAGAGACATGCACCCGAGGCCCTGATCGGCTCGTCGACATCCGGCTTCAAGCCGTCCGAGCTTCAGGAGAATGCGGCGCATCCCGGCCGCATCCTCGTCACCCACCCGTTCAACCCGGTCTATCTCCTGCCGCTCGCCGAGCTCGTGCCCTCGCCCGCGAACCCGCCCGAGACGGTGGAGCAGGCCCGCGCGGTGCTGACCGCGATCGGGATGCACCCGCTCCTCGTTCGCAAGGAGATCGACGCGCACATCGCCGACCGCTTCCTCGAAGCGGTCTGGCGCGAGGCGCTGTGGCTCGTGCGGGACGGGGTCGCCACGACCGAGGAGATCGACGACGCGATCCGCTACGGCTTCGGCCTGCGCTGGGCGCAGATGGGGCTGTTCGAGACCTACCGGATCGCCGGCGGCGAGGCCGGGATGCGCCACTTCATCGCCCAGTTCGGCCCCTGCCTGAAATGGCCCTGGACGAAGCTCATGGACGTCCCCGAGCTGACCGACGAGCTGGTGGAGACGATCGCCGCGCAGTCCGACGCGCAGTCGGGGGCCTTCACGATCCGCGAGCTGGAGCGCATCCGCGACCGCAATCTCGTGGGCATCATGCGCAGCCTGAAGGGCTATGCCGCCGACCCCCGCGACGGCTGGGGGGCGGGGCGGCTCCTCAGGGAGCACGACGCCCGCATCGGCCGTCCCGGGCCCGACCTCTCCGGGCCGATCGCCACGGCCGCCCGCGCCGTGCCGCTCGACTGGACCGACTACAACGGCCACATGAACGAGGCGCGCTACCTCCAGGCCTTCGGGGACGCCACGGACCGGTTCATGGAGATCGTCGGCTGCGATGCGGACTACATCGCCACGGGGGGCAGCTTCTTCACCGCCGAGACGCATATCCGCCACCTCGGCGAGGTCCGTGCCGGGGAGCGGATCGAGATCCGCACCCAGCTTCTGGCGGCCGAGGGCAAGCGCATGCATCTCTGGCACGAGATGCGCGCCGGCGGCGAGCTGAAGGCCACGGGCGAGCACATGCTGATCCACGTGAGCCTGGCGACGCGCCGGGCGAGCCCGCCGGGCGAGACCGTGGCGGCGCGGCTCGCCGAGGTATGGGCGGCGCACGCGCGCCTGCCCCGGCCGGAAGGGGCGGGCCGGGCGGTCGGCGCGCCGCGCTGACCCGCGCCCGCCGGCCGGCCTACCAGCAGGTGAACCCCCCGTCGGTCGTCAGGATCGCCCCGGTCGTAAGGCTCGCGGCGGGCGACGCGAGGAAGAGCACGGCGCTCGCCACCTCCTCGGGGCGGCCCATCCTGCCCATCGGGGTATCGGCGAGCCAGAGCGGGATGCGGTCCCGGTTGGCCTCGACCTCCGTCACCATCGGCGTCTCGACGTAGGTCGGCGCCACGGCGTTGACGCGGATGCCGTGCCCGGCCCATTCGGCCGCCATCGAGCGCGTGAGGTGGTGCACGGCGGCCTTCGAGACGTTGTAGGGCGTCTGCGGCTGCGGACGGTTGGCGATCAGCCCCGAGATCGAGCCGAGGTTGACGATCGACCCGCGCCCGAGCGCGATCATGTGCCGCCCGAAGGCGCGCGAGCACCAGAACACGCCGTTGACGTTGACATCCATCATCCTCAGCCAGTCCTCGTCGGAGACGGCCTCCGAGGGGATGCCGCTCTGGCCGATCCCGGCGTTGTTGACGAGCACGGTCGCGGGCGTGCCGGCCGCGGCGAGGGCGTTGGCGATCGCCTCCATGCGTGCGGCGTCGGTCACGCTGCCGGTCCGCACCTCCACCGCGAAGCCCCGGTCGCGGAGCGCCAGCGCCCCGGCCGCGTCGGCCTCGGCGCGCTCGATCACGACGACGCGGGCGCCTGCCTCGGCCAGCGCCTCGACGCAGGCAAGCCCGATCGCCCTACCGCCGCCGGTGACGACGGCCACCTCGCCGTCGAGGCGGAACTTCGCCAGATAGCCCATCGGCGCGGCTCAGATGTCGAAGGTCGAGGGCAGGATCACCACGTCGCGGATCGTTACCGTCCGGGGCCGGGTGAGCATGAACAGGATCGCCTCGGCCACCTCCTTCGGCTCGATCAGCGCGCCGGCCTCCTTGGCCTTGCGCAGGTTCTCCTCCGGCCAGTCGGCGAGCAGCGCGCTGATGACGGGGCCGGGAGAGACCTGGCCCACGCGGATCCCGTGCTTGAGAAGCTGGCGGCGCATGGTCTGGGTGAAGCAGGTCATCGCCCATTTCGACGCGGAATAGACCGGCTCCCACGGCACCGGGAAATGGCCGGCGACCGACGAGGTGATGACGATGTCGCCGGTGCCCTTCGCGATCATGTGCGGGATCACCGAGTGGACGTTCTTCATCACCGCGTTGACGTTGAGGTTCAGCATCCGGTCGATGGCCTCGTGCGTCGTGCCGGTCAGGTCGCCGCCGATGTAGGTTCCGGCGTTGGCATGGAAGATGTCGAGCCCGCCGGCCGCGCCGAGGATGCCCTCGAGGATCGACGCGCAGGCCTTCGGGTCGAGCAGGTCGAGCGTCAGCGGAACCGCGGCAGGCCCGAGCCGGTCGCAGGCCGCCCCCAGCGCGGCGGCGTCGCGGTCGATCAGCACGACACGCGCGCCGGCGCCGATCAGCGCCTCGACCGTGGCGAGACCGATGCCCGACGCCGCCCCGGTGACGGCGGCGACCTTCCCTTCGAGTGCTGTCATTCTGTCCTCCCTGACTGCGGTGTGCCGGCGGCGTGGTAGGCGGCCAGCGTTTCGGTGACGCGCCAGACCAGCACCGCCTCGGGGTCGAGCGGGCTGTCGGCGAAACGGTCGGCGGCGGCGGGCAGGTGCTGCCACAGGAGCGGCGCGGGCACCCGGCGCCCGGCGAGCGCCTCGGTCAGGCGGTCCACCGCCGCCTGGGCCTTCGGGTCGGACCAGTAGTAGCGGATCCGGTCCGAGAGGCTGTAGTGGCGCATCGCCCGCTGCTCTTCCGGGGTGCCGGGATAGTGGCGCTGCCAGTGGCCGGGTTCGGCCAGCATCAGCGCCTCCATCGCGCGCATCAGCGGCCGGTCGCCGTAGCCCTCGACGAGGTCGGAGGCGACGAGGTCGAGCGCGTAGAGCGCCTCGCGCAGCACGAAGGTCAGCTCGGGCCCGACCTTCAGGATCTGGAACCCGCCGCGGACCAGCGCGGCGAGGGCCGCCGCGCCCTGGTAGTCGGTGGAATGCGCCTCGTAGACGAACTGCGGCTCCTCGGCCAGAAGCGCGGTCAGGGCCGCGCTGCGGGCGGGGTCGTGGATCACCACGTTGCGGTTTCCGAACTCCACGCCCGGCTGCACGACGAGGCCGATGGCGCGGCCGAAGGCCCCGGCGAGTCCGGCGGCCGCGAAGGTCTCGCGGTGGACGGCGATGGTGCGCCGCGCGGCCTCGGGCGCGGTCGGCTCGACCGCCGCGAGCGCGTGGTCGGCGCCGCCCGGCGGCGGCACCTCGGTGCCGATCACGTAGATCGGCGGCGGCAGGCCCGCCTGCGCCGCGGCGGCCTCGGCCACGGCGGCGAGCCGCGCGGCGCGCCGGGCGGTGGCCGCGTCGTCGAGCGCCGCGGGCTCGCCGGCGCAGCCCATCGAGGCATCGAGGTGCAGCTTGCGGAACCCCGCGGCGGCATAGGCGGCCACCATCCGCTCGGCTTCCGCCATGGCGTCCTCCGCTGGCCGGTCGCGCCAGGGGTTGGGGCCGAGGTGGTCGCCGCCGAGCACGATCAGGCGGCGGGGGCAGCCCTCCGCGTCGGCGATGCGGCCGACGAGGGCGGCGAAGTCGGCGGGCTGCATCCCCGTGTAGCCGCCCCGGTGGTTCACCTGGTTGCAGGTCGCCTCGATCAGCGCCGTGCTGCCGTTCTCCGCGGCGAAGCGGAGCGCCGCGCGCAGCACCACCGGATGCGCGGAGCAGACCGAGGTGACGCCGCGCAGGATGCCGCGGCCCCGGTCGGCGGCGAGGGTGAGGAGCGCCTCGGCCATCACCTGCGCCTTCCGGTGGCGGCGATGAAGGCGTCGAGCTCGGCCCGTGTCCCTGCGCCTTCCATCGGCCCGCGGACGGTGACGTTGCGTGCCCCCGCGGCGCAGGCATAGGCCAGCGCCTGCTCGACGCCCATGCCGAGGCGGCGGCAGGCGACGTAGGCGCCGCCGAAGCAGTCTCCCGCGCCGGTGGGGTCCACCTCCTCCACGACGAAGGCCGGGCCCTCGACGGGCGGGGCGCCGGGCCGGAAGCAGGTCGCCCCTGCCGCGCCGCGCTTCAGCACGATCTCCCGGACGCCGAGCGCGAGGAGCCGCTCCACCGCCGCCGCCTCGCCCTCGACCCCGGCGGCGCGCTCCAGCTCCTCGCCCGAGGGCAGGAGCAGGTCGGCCGCCGCGACCAGCCGGGCGAAGCGCGCCTCGGTCCCGGCGTCGAGCCGGAGTTCCTTGCGCAGGTTCGGGTCCACCGAGAGCGTGCCGCCGCGGCGCTTCACGATGCCGACGGCGCGGTCGATCACCGCCGAGGCGCTCGGCATCGACAGCGCCGTGCCCATGACGTGCAGGTGCCCCGCGCGGCCCACCAGCGCCTCGACTGGTGCGCTCCAGCCGAAGCGGGCCGCGGCGGAGGTGGCGATGTTGTAGACGAAATCCCGCGCCCCGGTCGCCCGGTAGCGGACGAAGGCGCTTCCGGTCGGGAACTCGGGGTCGGTGACCACGGCCGAGACGTCCACGCCGTCGCGCGCCAGCCGGTCGAGGTTGACGCGGCCGAAATCGTCGGCGCCGACTGCCCCGATCATCGCCGCGCTGCCGCCGATCCGCCCGCACTGGTCGATGAAGATCGCCGGTGCGCCGCTGGGGTAGGGGCCGAAGAGCGGCTGCGGCTCGAGGAAGCCCTCGCCGATGGTGGTGGCGACGATCTCGACGAGGATCTCGCCCACCGTGACGGTCGGGCCGAGCGCATCGGGCGCGAGCGCGGCGGCGGCCGTCACGGAACGCTCTCCTTCCGAGGGCTGCCGGGGTCCCCGGCGGGGACGCCCTGCGCTTCCGCGGCCGGCGGCTCGATGTCGCTCGACAGGAAGCGCTGGTGCATGAGGCACGCCGCGCCGAAGGCCGAGCCGAACTCGGGGTCCTCGTCGACGAGGATCGGGGGGACGGCGAAGGCCACCGCGCGGGTCGCGGCCATGTGCGCGGCGAGGCGCGCGGCCACCATCGGATAGAGCGCGGCCACCGAGCCGCCGAGCACGATCCGGTCGGGGTCGATGATGCGGCAGGCCTGGAACAGAGTATAGCCGAGGTGGCGCGACCAGTCCTCGGCGATCAGCACGGCCGCCGGCTCGCGGTCGCGCACCGCGGCGAGGAAGTCCTCGATCTCGGCCGCCGGCCGGCCGACCTCGGCGCGGTAGCGCGCGACGAGCGCCTCGCGGCCGATCAGTTCCTCGAGGCTGATGCCGCCGCTGCCGGGCACCAGCATGTGGCCGATCTCGCCGGCCAGCCCGTGGGCGCCGCGGAACAGCCTGCCGTCGATCAGGATGCCGCCGCCGACCCCGGTCTCCATCAGGAGGAACAGCGTCACGCCGGCGGTGCCGTGCCTGTAGCTGTTGCCGATGGCGAAGGCGTTGGCGTCGTTCTCGATCGCCACGGGCACGCGGACCGGGAGCGCGGCGCGCACGAGGTCGATCAGCGGCAGGTCGCGCCAGCCGATCAGGGGCGCAAGGCTGACGTGGCCGTCGCCGGTGATGTGCACGGGGGACGAGACGCCGACGCCGCGGCAGCGCTGGAGCACGCGGCGGTCCTGGTCCGCGAAGGCGAGGTCCATGGCGCGGGCGACGGTGTCGGCGACGGGCGTGTGCGGCGTGTCGAAGGGCAGGCGGTGGTGGCTGCGCGTGCGGCCGGCGAGGTCGATCGTCACGGCCGAGATGTGCTCGACCCCGATCTCGATCCCGACGAAGAAGGCGGCGTCGTCCACCAGTTCGAGGAGGATCCCCGGCCGTCCGGCGCCGCGCAGCCGCCCCGCGCGCCGCTCCGATGCGTCCTCGACGACCTCGCGCACGAGGCCGGCCTGGGTCAGTTCGGCGACGATCTGCCCCGAGGACGAGCGGTTGAGCCCGAGCCGCCGGGCGAGGTCGGCGCGGCTCATCGGCCCGCCCGCGTAAAGCGCCTGGAGCGCGGCCGCCGCGTTGATCAGGCGGATGCGGCGGGGAGAGCTTCCTGTCGATGCGGGTTCGGCCATCCTGTCTTCCCAAGGCGCCGGGCCTGCGCCGCGGTTCGCGGGCGGGGCGTCACGGTCCGGGCCTCGCGGTCCGGGCCTCACGGGCGGGCATTCGTCGCGCGCCGCCGCTGCGCCTCGTCCATCTTCGTCTCGATGAACCGCTTCGCGTGGGCCGCGAGCGGGTCGTTCTCCGTCCAGGTGTCGCGCCAGATCGCGCAGGCGAGCGACAGCCCCTCGTCCACGACAGCGGTCGAGAAGCTCTCGAACACGATGTCGCGCTTGTAGTCGATGTCGAGGAGCGCGTCGAAGATCAGGTCGAAGTCGATCACCCCGTCGCCCAGGTAGCCGCGGTTCGATTCGCCGATGTGGAAGTAGCCCAGCCGGTCGCCCGCGAGGCGGATCGCGGCGGCGGGGTTCGCCTCCTCGATGTTCATGTGGAACGTGTCGAGGTGCAGCCGCACGTGGTCCGAGCCGGTCTCCTCGATGAACCTGAGCCCCTGGGCGGTGGTGTTGAGCAGGTTCGTCTCGAACCTGTTGACGACCTCGAGCACCAGGTCGATGCCGCTCTCGCGGGCAAGCCCCGCGGTGCGGGCGATCGCCGCCACGCTGTTGTCCCAGCCGCGGCGCGTCGGCTGGCGGTTGTACTTGGTGTGCGCGGAGTAGAGGATCCCGCCGAGCTTGTTGCCGCCGATGTCGCGCACCGCGCGCACCGCGTCGGCGAGCATCGCCGCGCCGGCGGCGACGGTCGCGGGGTCCTCGCTCGACACGTCGCGGTCGAGCGGCAGGCCCATGGTCACGCCGATCTCGACGTCGAGCGAGCGCGCCAGGGTGGCGAGACGGTCGAGGTCGAACTTCTCGGGCCTGAGGTAGGCGAACTCGATCGTGCGGTAGCCGTGCTCGGCCGTCTTGCGCAGCGCCATCTCCAGGCCCTCCTGGGTTTGGCCGCCAGTCCATACAAACGAATGGATGCCGAGGCGCCCCATGACCGATTCCCTCCGGAGACCGCTGCCCTGGACGGAACGGATAATTCAATTTGCGTGGACAGGCAACAAAAGAACAAGTCTGACCTTCGTGCCGCGCATGAGCATCCATGATGCAATTGCAGCGAGAATTTCTTCGCGTTTGCAGCATCGTCTCTTGCGGAAACCTGCTGCATCAGGCCGGGCGTCGAGGGGCAGGACGCCCTTTGCAGGCGATGGGGGAGCTTGTTTGCAGGGTAAAACAACAAATCTTGATTTCGCCCCGGCGGTCCGGTAAAAGGCCGGGCATGGCGAGGTGCGCTCGCCTCAACCGGGAGGAATCGGATGACCTATCTTTCCAAGGTCAGCGCGCTTGCGCTGGCAATGGGCCTGACCGGCCTCAGCTCCCCCGCGCTGGCCGACTTCTGGTCGGATGCCGGGGCGAACTACCAGGGGGTCGTGCTGCGGGGCGTGACCGAGAGCACCCCGCCGTCGAACTACATCAAGGACGTCCTCGCCCCGCAGTTCGAGGCGGCGACCGGCATCAAGGTCGACATCGAGACCACCTCGTGGGACCAGATGTACGACAAGGCCATCAAGGACATGGAGGCCGGCACCGGCATCTATGACATGGTCTACATCGAGCAGGACATCATCTACGCCTACCTGGCGCGGAACTTCCTCGTGGACATCACCCAGGCGCTGGCCGACAAGCCCGAGCTGAAGGCGCCGACCTTCGACGAGGCGAACTTCACCTCCTTCGCCGACTACTTCAGGGACGCCAACGGGCACCTCTTCGGCGTCCCGATGGAGGCGTTCATCAAGCTCTACCTCTACCGCAAGGACCTGTTCGAGGACCCGGCGATCCAGGCGGCCTTCAAGGAAAAGACGGGCATGGACCTCAAGCCCGCGACCACGCACGAGGAATACACCGCGATCGCCGACTTCTTCACCGAATACGGGAAGGAGAACGGGCTCGATCTCTGGGGTTCGACGGCGCAGGCCCATACCGGCCACCCGGCGTCCTGGTACGAATTCTTCGAGTCGGTGGCGCCGACCTTCGGCGTCTGGAACTGGGGGATCGACGCGAACAACAACTACGCCGCGACGGTCGCCAACGGCGGCAAGATGAACAGCGACGAGGCCAAGGCCGCGCTGAAGTGGTGGCTGCACCTGCGCGACATCGGCCCGCCCGAGTCGGCGCAGTCCACCTGGACCGAGGTCGCCACGACCTTTGCCGCCGGCCGCGCCGCGCAGGGCCTCGTGTACGGCGAGAACGCGGCCTGGATCGCGTCGGACCCGAACCAGTCGAAGGTCGTCGGGCAGGTCGGCTTCGCGCTCCCGCCCACGGCACCCGGCGTGATGGAGGCGGCCGAGGCCGGCACCGGCTACATCGGCTACTACGACGGCGGCGCCTTCGGCCTGCCCGTCACCTCCAAGAACCGCGAGGCGGCGCTCCTCTTCCTGCAGTACATCGGGCAGAACGAGGTCCAGGCCGACTGGGCGGTCGCCGCACCGCGCATCACCAACACCGCGACCTACGACGACCCGAAGATCGCGGAGATGGATGCCAAGCTCGGCGGCTACTACACGATGCTGCGCGACCAGGGCAAACTCTTCGCGGGCGCCCCGCCGTATCCGTTCCACGCCCAGCTGCGCGGCGCGCTCGAGCCGATCTTCTTCGACATCCTGACCGGCAAGATCGGCCCGGACGAGGGGCTCGACGCCATGGCAGCCAAGACCGAGGAAGAACTGACGACGCTCGGCTACCGCAAGTAGGCGCGCCTTTCGGCGCATCCCCCGGGCTGCCCGCAAGGGCCGGGCAGCCCGACATCCCGGAACACGAGACGGGCCGCCCGCGGGCGCGCCTGCGGAGGGCGGAGGACCGGTTCCATGAAGCGCAACGGGTTCGGCTGGCTGCTGCTGTCGCCCACGCTGGTCCTTCTCGGGCTCTTCGGCGTGTTCCCGTTCATCTATGTGGTCTGGGTGTCGTTCCACGAATGGAACCCCTTCGCGGCCAACCCCGAGAAGGTCTTCAACTGGGCGAGCAACTACCGCACGCTGGTGTTCGATCGGGGCTTCATAGCCTCGCTCGGCGTCACGCTCGCCTTCGTCTTCTTCGCCGTGTCCTCGCAGGTGATCCTCGGCTACCTCCTCGCCCAGGCGTTCATGCGCGAGTTCCCCGGCAAGGCCTTCTTCCGCACCATCCACACGCTGCCGCTGATCATGGCGCCGATCATCGTCGGGTCGGTCTGGAAGCTGATGACGACGCCGTCGATCGGCGTCATCCCCTACATGCTCAAGACCACGGTCGGCTTCGACCTCAACATCGGCACGAGCGCGCTTGCCGCCTTCGTGATCACCGTGATCATGGATGTCTGGCACTGGACGCCCCTGGTCACGCTCTCGCTCATCGCCGCGCTGGTCTCGCTGCCGCCCGACCCCTTCGAGCAGGCGCAGATCGACGGGGCCGACAAGTGGCAGATCTTCCGGCACATCACGCTGCCGATGATCACCCCGGCGCTGATCGCCACGGTCTTCATCCGCCTGATGGACGCGATGCGCACCGTGGACGAGGTGCTCATGCTGACGGGCGGGGGGCCCGGCTCGGCCACGCGCTTCCTCGGCGTGCACATCTTCAAGGAGGTCTTCCCGCGCACGAACTACGGCTACGGCTCGGCCGTGTCGGTGATCGTGCTCTACCTGACCATCGTGATCTGCTGGCTGCTCTATGTCAGCCTGATCGCGCCGCGCACCAAGAGGAAGTAGGCCATGCGCAGGAAGAATCCCTGGCTTTCGGTCGCGCTCTGGAGCCTTCTGAGCTTCGTGACGCTCTTCCCGATCTACTGGCTCTTCGTGATCTCGATGAAGGCGCCGGTGGAGCTGTTCTCCACCCCCGACATCCTGCTGCGGAGCCTCGACTGGTCGAACTACGTCAAGGTGCTCGAAAGCCCCACGCTGCGCGGCTACATGGTCAATTCCCTCGTCATCTCGAGCGGCAACGCCGTCCTGGTGACCACGCTCGGCTTCCTCGCCTGCTACGCGCTCACCCGCTACGACCTGCCCGGCAAGGAGAGCATCTTCTTCTGGACGATCACCAACCGCATGGCGCCGCCGGCGGTGTTCCTGCTGCCGCTGTTCCTGCTGCTCACCCAGGTCTACCGGATCGGGGACTTCTCGCTCCTCGACACCCGGATCGGGATGATCCTCGTCTACTGCTCCTTCAACCTGCCCTTCGCGATCTGGACGCTGAGGCCCACGCTCGACGGCATCCCGAAGGAGCTCGACGAGGCGGCTCTCGTCGATGGCGCATCGTCCTGGCGGGTGATCTGGGACGTGATCTTCCCGCTCGCGCGGCCGGGCATCGCGGTCACGCTGATCCTGACCTGGGTCTTCGCCTGGAACGAATACCTGCTCGCGGCGACGCTGACGAACTTCAATGCGCGCACGCTGACGACCGGGCTGTCGGAATACGTGACGACCACCGGCACCGCCTGGGGCATCATGGCGGCGATCTCGGTGTTCACGCTGATTCCGGCGCTGATCGTGTTCAGCCTGGTGCAGCGCCACATCGTGACGGGCCTGACCTTCGGCGCGGTCAAGGGATGAGAGGATGAGAGAAGAGAGGAAACCCGGCTTCCTGCCGATCGAGACGAACTGGTTCGACCGGTTGTTCATCGCGGTCGTGCTGTGGGTGGCGCTGTCGCTGTTCTGGCTGCGGTTCCTCGAGCCTCTCGGGCTCTCGGTCTGGATCGCGGTGGCGATCTCGGTCGTGCTCGGCGCCTGGATCGTGCGGAGGGGGTAGGGAATGGAATCGCTGGTTCTGGAACGGAAGGGCGAACTGTCGCTGCGCGACTTCCCGATCGAGCGGGAGGAGGTGCTGGGCCCGCGCGACCTGCGCATCAGGCTCCACACCGTCGGCATCTGCGGATCGGACGTGCATTACTACACCCACGGCAAGATCGGCCCCTTCGTGGTCAACGCGCCGATGATCCTCGGGCACGAGGCCTCGGGCACCGTCGTCGAGGTCGGCGCGGAGGTCAGGGGCTTCGCGGTCGGCGACCGGGTCTGCATGGAGCCGGGGATCCCCGACCCGCACAGCCGGGCCACCCGGCTCGGCATGTACAACGTCGATCCCGCCGTGCGCTTCTGGGCGACGCCGCCGGTGCACGGCATCCTGCGCCCGACCTGCGTGCACCCGGCCGACTTCACCTTCAGGCTCCCCGACAACGTCAGCTTCGCCGAGGGCGCGATGGTCGAGCCGCTCGCCGTCGGCGTCCACGCCGCGACCAAGGCGCGGATCCGCCCCGGCGACGTGGGCCTGATCCTGGGCGCCGGGCCGATCGGGCTCGTCACCGCGCTTGCGGCGCTCGCGGCGGGCTGCGCGCGGGTCTACGTCACCGACATCGACGACGCCAAGCTCGAGATCGCCGCCTCGCTCGGCCCGATCACGCCGATCAACGCGGCCGCCGGAAGCCCGGCGCAGCGGATCCTGAAGGAGACCGACGGCTGGGGGGTGGACGTGGTGTTCGAGGCCACCGGCAGCCCGCGCGCCGCCGCGACCGTGTTCGAGGCGCTCTGCCCGGGCGGCTGCGTGGTGATGATCGGCGGCCAGTCCGAACCCGTGGCCTACGACGCGGGCGCGGCCATGGTGCGCGAGGCGCGGGTCGAGAACATCTTCCGATACGCCCATGTCTTTCCGCGCTGCGTGGCGATGCTCGCCTCGGGCGCGATCGACGTGAAGCCGCTGATCACCCGCACCTTCGGCTTCGGCGAGAGCGTGCGGGCCTTCGAGGTCGCCGCCTCCGCGCCGCGGGGCCAGGTCAAGATGCAGATCGAGCTGCCGCAGTAGGGGAAGAGGCGCCATGGCAACCGTCCAGATCCGAGGGGTCACCAAGCGCTACGGCGGCGTGCAGGTCATGCACGGCGTCGACGTCGACATCGAGGACGGCGAGTTCGTCGTGCTCGTCGGCCCCTCGGGCTGCGGCAAGTCAACGCTCCTGAGGATGATCGCCGGGCTCGAGGAGGTGAGCGAGGGCACGATCAGCATCGGCGGGCGCGTGGTCAACGACGTGCTGCCGAAGGAACGCGACATCGCCATGGTGTTCCAGTCCTACGCGCTCTATCCGCACAAGACGGTGGCGCAGAACATGGGCTTTCCGCTCCTGATGCAGAAGCGCCCGAAGGCCGAGATCGAGGAGAAGGTGCGCAAGGCCGCCGAGATCCTCGACCTCACGAAGTATCTCGACCGCTACCCCAAGCAGCTCTCGGGCGGGCAGCGCCAGCGCGTGGCGATGGGCCGGGCGATCGTGCGCGACCCGCAGGTGTTCCTGTTCGACGAGCCGCTCTCCAACCTCGACGCCAAGCTGCGCGTCTCGATGCGGGTGGAGATCAAGGAACTGCACCAGCGCCTCAGGACGACCACGGTCTACGTCACCCACGACCAGATCGAGGCGATGACGATGGCCAACAAGATCGTCGTCATGCGCGACGGGCGGGTGGAGCAGATCGGCCGGCCGCTCGAGCTCTACGACCGGCCCGCGAACCTCTTCGTCGCGGGCTTCATCGGCAGCCCGTCGATGAACTTCCTCCAGGGCCGGCTCGCCACGCGCGACGGCCGCCGCGTGGTGGAGATCGGCGACGGCACGGCGCTGCCGCTCGACGGGGTGGCCGCGGAGGACGGCCGCGCGGTGACCTACGGCATCCGGCCGGAACACATCTCGGTGGGCGAGGGCGGCATCCCCGTCCAGGTCTCGGTGTTCGAGCCCACGGGGTCGGAGACGCTGATCTTCGGCCGGCTCGGCGGGCAGCTCATCGACGCGCTGGTGCGCGACCGGATCGAGGGCCAGCCGGGGCAGACGCTGCCCTTCCGCATCGACCCGCGCCGCGCGCACGTCTTCGACACCGAAACGGGGGTGCGGCTGTGAGCGCGCTTGCGGGCAAGCGGGTGATGCTGACCGGCGCCGGCAAGGGCATCGGCCGGGCGCTGGCCGAGATGCTCGTGGCGCGCGGCGCCGAGGTCTGCGCGCTGACCCGCAGCGCGGCCGACGTGGCGGCCCTGAAGGCCGACCTCGGCATCGAGGCGGTGGAGGTCGATCTGGCCGACGCGGAGGCCGCGCGCGCCGCCGCCCGGGCGGGGCTTCCCTGCGACTATCTCATCAACAACGCCGGCACGACCGAGCTGCAGTCCTTCCTCGACACCACCGTCGAGGCCTTCGACCGGCTGATCGCCGTCAACACCCGCGCGCCGATGATCGTGGCGCAGGAATACGCGCGCGACCGCATCGACCGCGGCCTGCCGGGCGCGATCGTCAACGTCTCGTCCGTCTCCTCCTTCATCGGCTTCGCCGATCACGCCGCCTACTGCGCCTCGAAGGCGGGGCTCGACGGGCTGACCCGCGTGATGGCCAACGAGCTCGGCCGCCGCGGGATCCGGGTCAACGCGGTCAATCCCACGGTGACGCTGACGCCGATGGCGGTGAAGGCCTGGAGCGACCCGGACAAGGCCGCCGGCATGCTGTCGCGAATCCCCGTCGGACGCTTCGCGACGCCCGAGGAGGTCGGCGAGGTCGTGCTGTTCCTCCTGAGCGATGCGGCGGCGATGCTGAACGGGGTCGCCCTTCCGGTCGATGGCGGATTCATGAGCGTCTGACCCGGGCGGTCGAAGAAAGTTCCCCGCCTCTCGGGTATTTCTTCTTTGCCGTGCCGGAGTGTCGCGCTAGCCTTCTCCGAAAACGGGCAGGGCGTGTGGCATGTCCGTGTCCGGTCCTGGGGGGAGGTTCCGAACGTGTGCATGAATTGTTGCGAGGCCGTCGAGCGCGGCCTTGCCGCGATCAATCCCTGTCTGTGCGGCGCGCCCGAGACGCAGGCGGCGATGCGCAGGATCGAGGCCGACATCTCGCGCCGCACCTTCCTCGGCGGCACGGCCGCCGTCGTCGGCATGTTCGCCGGCTTCGGCCTCGCGCCGCGCGAGGTCAGGGCGCAGACGCCGGGGCGGCCGACGCTGCTGACCAACCTGCGCTTCTTCGACGGCACTTCCCTCTCGATGCAGACCGGCCGCGACATCCTCGTGGAGGACGGGCGCATCGCGGCGCTTCCCGCGGCGGGCACCGGCCCGGCGGATGCCGAGGTGATCGACTGCGGCGGGCGGTCGGTGACGCCGGGGCTGATCGACTGCCACTGGCACGCGACGCTCGTCAGCGTGAGCCAGATCGTGGCGCTGACCCAGGATATCGCCTTCGTCCACCTCGTCGCCGGACAGGAGGCGGGGGCCACCCTGATGCGCGGCTTCACCACGGTGCGCGACACCGGCGGGCCGGTGTTCGGTCTGAAGCTCGCCATCGACCAGGGCGTGGTCGCCGGGCCGCGCATCTTCCCCTCGGGCGCGATGATCTCGCAGACCTCCGGGCACGGCGACTTCCGGCTGCTCAACACCCTGCCGCGGATGCCGGGCGATGCGGCGGACTACACCGAGCGGACCGGTGTCGCCGCGATCGCCGACGGGGCGGACGACGTGCTGCGCCGCACGCGCGAGCAGCTCATGAAGGGCGCGAGCCAGATCAAGATCATGGCGGGGGGCGGCGTGACCTCGCTCTACGACCCGCTCGACACCGCGCAGTTCCTGCAGGAGGAGATGGAGGCCGCCGTGCGCGCCGCGGCCGACTGGGGCACCTATGTCTGCGCCCATGTCTACACGCCCGAGGGCATCCAGCGGGCGCTCAGGGCCGGGGTCAGGTCGATCGAGCACGGACAGCTCGCCGATACCGCGACGATCCGCATGATGCGCGAGGAGGGGGCCTGGTGGTCGATCCAGCCCTTCCTGCAGGACGAGGATTCCAACCCGCGCAGCAACGCCATCCAGCAGCAGAAGGCCGAGGAGGTGGCAAGGGGCACCGTCCGGGCCTTCGAGGAGGGCCGGGCCGAGGGGGTCAGCATGGCCTTCGGCACCGACATCCTGATGAACCCCGGCGGTTCGCGCAGCCAGGGGCGGCAGCTCGCCAAGCTCACCCGCTTCATGCCGCCGCTCGAGGCGCTGCGCATGGCGACCGGCGCTGCGGGCGAGCTGCTCGCGCTGTCGGGGCCGCGCGCGCCCTATCCGGGCCGGCTCGGCGTGATCGCCGAGGGGGCGCTGGCCGACATTCTGGTCTGGGACGGCGATCCCGAAGCGGATCTCGCCTTCCTCGGCGATCCCGATGCCAACCTGCGCCTCGTGATGAAGGGCGGGCGCGTCTACAAGGAGGCCCTCTGATGGACTTCAAGAGCCTTTCCCCGGTTCGCGGGGCGGCCGTCGCCGCCCTGGTCGCGTGCACCCTCGCGGCCGCGCCCGGTGCGGCCCGGGCGCAGGACTGGTCGGGGCAGGTCACGCTCTACGGCTGGGGGGCGGGCGTCTCGGGCGACTTCACCCCCTTCACCGGCGCGCCGACGCTCTCGTTCGACAAGTCGCTCTCCGAGGTGCTCGAGGATCTCGAAGGCGCCTTCTTCGTGACCGGTCTCGCGCGGCGCGGCGATCTCGTGCTGTTCGGCGACCTCACCTATTCCTCCTCGTCGCGCGCGGGGCTGGTGCCTCCCGGCATCCCGGCCTCGGGCGAGGTGACGATCCGCTCCCTCACGCTTGCCGCGGGCCGGCGGTTCGACGCGGGCAACGCGACGGTCGATCTCCTGGGCGGCCTGCGCGCCTGGGACATCGACGGCGAGGTGACTTCGCCGGTGCTGAGCGTCTCGCCCTCCCGCTCCTTCGTGGATCCGATCGCCGCGCTCAGGGTCAACGCCCCGCTCGCGCCGCGCTGGTCGCTGATCGGCTACTTCGACGTCGGCGGCCTCGGGGTCGGGTCGGAATTCACCTGGCAGGCCGCGGTGACGGCGAACTGGCAGGCGACCGACAGCCTCTATCTCTCGGCCGGCTGGCGGCATCTCTACCTCGACTACGAGGACGGCGGCACGGTCTTCGAGGGCGCCATGAGCGGCCCCGTCATCGGCGCGACCTGGCGCTTCTGAGGCCTCCGGCGGCACCGACGGCAGATGAGCGCAGGTGCGACGCCCTGGTGGACGTGGGCAGCGCCGGCGGTAGCGCTGGCCCTGGGCATCGTGGGCGAGGTCGGGCTGCACGGCAACGTGCCCGGAGCGTTCCTCCTCGTCTCGCTTCCCTTCCTCCTCGCTGCCGTCTTCGCCGCGGTGCACCACGCGGAAACGGTGGCCCACCGGCTCGGGCAGCCCTACGGGTCGATCGTGCTGGCTCTTGCCGTGACGGTGATCGAGGTCTCACTGATCGTCTCGCTCCTGCTCTCGGCGCCGGCCGGGGAAAGCGCGGTGGCCCGCGACACGGTCTTCGCCGCCATCATGATCGTGCTCAACGGCATCGTCGGTCTCTGCCTTCTGCTCGGCGGGGCGCGCTACCATCGCCAGACCGTGCAGCCGCACAGCGCGACCGCAGCACTCGGCGTGCTGGCGACGCTCTCGGTGCTGGCGCTGGTGCTTCCGAACTTCACGAAGTCCGCGCCGGGGCCGGTCTACGCCCCGTCGCAGCTGCTCTTCGTCGCCGCCGTCTCGCTGGCACTCTACGGGTTCTTCCTGCACGCCCAGACCGTGCGCCACCGCGACGATTTCGAGGATCCGGCCGATGCCGGTGTCGAGCACGCGCCGGTGTCGGTGCGCGAGTTCCGCCTTGCGCTCGGCCTTCTGCCGGTGGCGCTGCTCGGCGTCGTGCTGCTGGCCGAGATGCTCGCGGTGCCGGTCGAGCGTGCGATCGCCGGGGCCGGGCTGCCCGAGGCGCTGGTCGGCGTGGCGATCGCGCTGATCGTGCTGATGCCCGAGGGCGTCGCCTCGGTCCGCGCGGCGCGCGCCAACCGGCTCCAGACCAGCATCAACCTGGCGCTCGGCTCGGCGCTCGCGAGCCTCTGCCTGACGATCCCCACCGTCGCGCTGATCTCGCTGGTGCAGGGGCGCCCGCTGGTACTCGGCCTCGATGCCGAGCACATCGTCCTGCTGCTGCTCAGCCTGCTGTTGGCCACGCTGTCGCTCGCCACCGGGCGGACGACCTCGCTTCAGGGCGGCATCCACCTCGTGATCTTCGGCGCCTTCCTCACGATCTCGGCCGTCCCCTGAGGTCTCAGCGGGGAACGAGGTCCTTGAGGTGGCTGGCAAGCCGCGCCGCGTCCGCGTCGGTCCAGCCCTCGGGCGCGAGGGTCGCCGCCCAGGCGGGGATGTAATGGCGGGCGACGTAGTCGTGGCCGTAGCCCAGAGTGCCGAGCGCCACCGCCATGTCGAGACCCACCTGGAACAGCGTGACGACCGGGATCCAGCGCATCCTGGGCGAAAGGTCGGGCGCGCGTTCGCCGGTGAGCCAGTCGGGGCGCGACCACGCGAGCGACCAGTCGAAGAACACGATCGGGTCGCTGCCGTACTGCAGGAACACGAAGCGCATCGGGCCCCAGTCGGCATCGAAGCGCTCCAGCCCGCCGTACTGGTTCATCGTGCGGATCAGCGAGCCGTTGCCGAAGCGTGGCCTCCAGGCGGGGCTGTCGGGGTGGCGCCCGCGCTCAACCCGCCGCCAGAACTCGCTGAGGTAGGGCGAGCCGGTCCAGAGCGCGCCGTTCACGGGATCGGCATAGAGGTCGAGCAGGGGCAGCGTCTTCTGCGACAGGAACGCCCCGAGGCTGAGGCCGTGCAGGTAGAGGCGCGGGCGCGAGTCCGCCGGCAGGCCGGTCCAGTGGCGGTAGACGATGTCGAACAGCGCCTGGGCCTCGGCTACCCCCTGCTCGGGATCGACAACGACCGAGACCGGGCTCGGCAGGTAGGAATACTGCACCGCGACCGTCGCCACGTCGCCGCGGGCGATGTATTCCAGCGTGTCCATGCCGCCGGGATCGAGCCAGCCCGAGCCGGTCGGCATGGCGATGACGAGCACCTCGCGCTCGAACCCGCCGAGCCGTCGCAGCTCGTCGAAGGCGAGCCGCGCGCGCGCTTCGGGTGTCTCGGCGGCGTTGAGCCCGACATAGACGCGCACCGGCTGCTTCGCGGGGGCGCCCCAGAAGCCCGCGATATCCTCCGCCGAGGGCCCCGAGGAGACGTAGCTGCGCCCCCACCGGCCGAGATCCTTCCAGTCGAGCTGCGAGCCCGGCCCGCCGCTCGCGCCGGGTGTGGCGGGCGGGGCGAGGTCGGGGGGGATCGAGGCATCGGCCAGCCGCGCGCCGTTGTCGATCATCCGCAGCATCCCGCGCAGGGCGATCCCGTCGATCAGACCCCAGAACACCAGCGCCGCGACGGCAAGCCCCGCGGCGTGGGCCATCCGCGGTGGCAGGATGCGCTGGCTGCGCCGCTGCCCCTGCAGGGCGAGGATCACGAAGCCGCGCCCCAGCGCGAGGAGGGCGAGGAACACCGCCGCCCCGATCGCGGCGACGAGGAGAGGCGCGGTGGCCTCTACCGGGGGCAGGCCCCAGAGCGTGCGGATCGAATCCTGCCAGCCGGCGGCGTGCCACAGGAACCCCGCAAGGATCAGGCCGGCGGCAACCACCACCAGCGCCCTCACGGCGCGCGGCAGCGGCCGGACGCTGCCCGGGGCGAGCCACTCTGCCAGCCGCGCCACGGCCCACCACAGCGCGTAGCCGACACCGGCCACCACGCCGCCGAGCGCGCCCTGAAGCGCCGGTCCGCGCGGCACCATCGAGGGGGTGACCGACAGGCCGAAGAACAGGGCCGCAAGCAGGAGGCCGACCGCCGAGACGGGGTCGAGCCAGCGGCCCTGAGGCCCGGAGCTTCCGTTGCCCATCTCGTCCCTCCCTCGCGCCCGGAGGTCCGCCCGACCCCGCGGCCGTCCCCGCCTGCGGACGCGGCGCGCACACCCCATGCTTTCGCCCGCCCGGCGCGCCGCGTCAATCGCCCCGTGCCGTCCGCGGCCGGTCGGGCGGCTTGCCGCGAAGCGCCTTTCGCCTGACAATCTCGGAAGAATCGGCAGAAAGCGGAGGATTCTCATGCGCCGTTCAATCATGGGATCGTTGATTGCGGGTGCGGTGGCCCTTGCCCTCGGGGGCCTTCCGGCGGCCGCCTGCACCCGTGCCGTCTACCTCGGCCCCGAGGGCCGCGTGCTGACCGGGCGCACCTTCGACTGGAAGCTGCCGATCACGTCGAACCTCTGGGTCTTTCCCCGGGGGATGACGCGCGACGGTGCGGCGGGGCCGCGCTCGGTGACGTGGACCTCGCGCTACGGCAGCCTGATCGTGTCCGGGTATGACATCTCTACCGTGGACGGCATGAACGAGGCCGGGCTCATGGCCAACCTGCTCTGGCAGGTCGATGCCGGCTATCCGGAGGACGACGGGCAGACGCCGCGCATCTCGGTGTCGGTATGGGCGCAGTATTTCCTCGACAACTTCGCCACCGTGGCCGAGGCCGTCGAACACCTGCGCGAGACGCCGATCGACGCGGCGACGGGCGAGTTGCCCGGCCAGACCGGACGGCTCACCACCGTCCATCTTTCGCTCTCCGATGCTACCGGCGACAGCGCCATCCTGGAATGGATCGACGGCGAGCTCGTGATCCACCATTCGCGCGACTACCGGGTGATGACGAACGAGCCGCGCTACGAGGACCAGCTTGCCATCACCCGCTACTGGAGCGGCGTCGACGCACGCCAGTTCCTGCCCGGCACCAACCGGGCGACCGACCGTTTCGTGCGCGCCATGTTCTACATCGACGCCGTGCAGCAGAGCGCCGATCCGCGCCTTGCCGCGGCGTCCGTGTTCAGCGTGATGCGCAACGTGTCGGTGCCCTACGGAATCAGCCTCGAGAACGCGCCGAACCTCTCGACGACCCGCTGGCGGGTCGTGGCCGACCAGAAGGACCGGCTCTTCTACGTGGAGTCGGCGATCTCGCCCAACGTGTTCTGGGTGGATCTGGGCAGGCTCGACTTCACCGAGGGCGCCCCGGTGCGGCGGCTCGACCTCGGGGTCGACATGTCGGAGGTTCACGCAGGCGAGGTCTCGGCGGCGTTCGCGGAGGCGGAGCCCTTCACCTTCGAGCCGGCGATGTGAGCAGGCGCCCGCGCGCGGGGGCCTTCGGACGGTTCGGGGGAGGGAGGTCCCAACTGGAGCGGGCGATGAGATTCGAACTCACGACCCTTACCTTGGCAAGGTAATGCTCTACCCCTGAGCTACGCCCGCGCCGGTTGGACAGACGGTCATTTACAAATCCGGCCGGGGGCCCGCAAGGGGGAAATGGCGCGGCCGGCGGGAAATTTCGCTTCCGGTCGGGCGGCGCTCAGGCATCCGCGCGGTCGCGCAGCACCTCCCCGTCCGGCAGCACGTCCTCGGAGTGGGCGATCACCGCGCCGGGCGGCAGGAGGACCACCCCGTAGGCGCCGGGCTCGTCGATCGCCAGCGAGGAGTCGGGCGTCACCAGGTCGAGCGGGCCCTGGTGGCAGGTGGACTTGAACATCGTCCAGGGCACGCCTCCGGTGCTGCCCGAGATCGTGCGGTGGACGTGCCCGCAGAAGAGATGCGCCCCGTGCCGCGCGAGAAGCGCGAGGAGGGCGTCTCCGTCGGCGAGCGGGATCGCGTCCATCCCGGGTATCCCCGTCGGGTAGGGCGGGTGGTGGGCGAAGACCAGAACCCGCCGCCCGCCCGCGCCGGCGAGCGCCGCCTCGAGCCAGGCCGTCCGGTCGGCGCAGAGCCGCCCCGCATGGTGGCCGGGCGGGTAGGGCGGCCCGTCGAGCGTGTCGAGCGTGATCAGGCGGTGATGGGCCAGGTCCAGCACCGCCTGCACATGCCCCGCGGCCGTCCGCGGCGCCTCGGGGAAGGCGGCAAGGAACGCCTCCCGCCGGTCGTGGTTGCCGAGCATCGGGACGACCGGCACGGGCAGGCCCGCGAGCGCGCCGGCGAGGCGGGCATACTGCGCCGGCATCCCGTGGTGGGTCAGGTCGCCCATCAGGACCAGCGCCGCCGCATCGGGGTGCCGCGCCAGCGCGTGGTCGAGCGCCTCCCGGAACCGCGCCAGGGGGTCGAGCCCGATGATCCTCCGGCCCTCCTCGACGATGTGGATGTCGGTCATCACGAGAATCTTCTGCACGGGCCTCACTCGCTCCCTCCGCACCCCCGCGCAGACTACCCCGCCGCGCGGCAGAGGGAAGGGCGGACGGCATCTTCCCACCCCGGGGGGCAGGGCCTCTCCGACAGCCCGGCTTCGCGCGGGGCCGGCGGCGGCCTGCCGGTGCGGGCAGCGGCGTCGGCAGGAGTTGGCCGATGCGGGCCCGGCGCGTTCACATCGCGGTGAGTTGGCGGCTTCCGGGGGCTTCGCCCTTCTGGAATCTGCCAACGATTTCAATAAATAGCGCGCCGCGGAGGCATGGTGCCCCGCACGCGGCCCATGTGCCGCGACACGTGAAAACCGGAGTTGAAGATGAAGAAGATCGTTCTGGCCCTCGGCGCCGTATCGGCACTTGCCGTGGCTCAGGCGCAGGCTGAGACCGCCATCACCGACACCGATGGCAACGGCACCTACTCCTACGAGGAGCTGAAGGCCGCGTTCCCCGATCTGACCGAGGACACCTTCAAGGCTGCCGATGCCAACGGCGACGGCCAGCTCGACGCCGACGAGCTGAAGGCGGCGCAGGACGCGGGCAACATCCCGGCCTGATCCGGCACGACACCGCACGCACGGGGCCGCCACCGCCGGTGGCGGCCCTTCTTCATGGCGGGAAGGGCGGCAGGGTCGCCGCCCGGTTCAGCCCTCTATCTCCACCAGCAGGTCCTTGGCGTCGATCTGGCCGCCCGGCTGGACGTGGATCGCCTTCACCCTGCCCTCGCGCTCGGCGTAGAGGCCGGTTTCCATCTTCATCGCCTCGATGGTCAGCAGGATGTCGCCCGGCCTGACCGTCTGGCCTTCCTTCACCGCGACCGTCGAGACGACACCCGGCATCGGCGCGCCGACATGGCCGGGGTTGCCGGGCTCGGCCTTGGGCCGGCGCGCCGTGGTCGCCTGCACCGCCCGGTTCGGCACCCGCACGACGCGGGGCTGGCCGTTCAGTTCGAAGAACACCCGGACCTCGCCGGCATCGTCGGTCTCGCCCACGGTCTGGAGCCGGATGACGAGCGTCTTGCCCGGGTCGATCTCGGCCTCGATCTCCTCGCCCGGCTCCATCCCGTAGAAGAAGGTGCGGGTGGGCAGCGTGCGGACGGGGCCGTAGATCCGGTGACGGCCCATGTAGTCGAGGAACACCTTGGGATACATCAGGTATCCGTTCAGGTCCTCGTCGTCGAGCTTGAAGCCGTCGAGCTCCGCCGAGACCCGCGCCCGCGTCGCCTCGATGTCCACCGGCTCGGCATGAAGGCCGGGGCGGTCGGTGATCGGCGTCTCGCCCTTCAGCACCTTCCTCTGGAGCGCCTCCGGCCAGCCCCCCGGCGGCTGGCCGAGGTTGCCCTTCATCATGTCGACGACCGAGTCGGGGAAGGCGACCTCGCGCGCGGGGTTCTCCACGTCCTCGCGCGTGAGCCCCTGCGCCACCATCATCAGCGCCATGTCGCCCACGACCTTCGACGAGGGCGTGACCTTCACGATGTCGCCGAACATCCGGTTCACCTCGGCATAGGCCTCGGCCACCTCGTGCCAGCGCTCCTCGAGCCCGAGCGAGCGCGCCTGCGCCTTGAGGTTGGTGAACTGGCCGCCGGGCATCTCGTGGAGGTAGACTTCCGAGGCGGGCGACTGCATCCCGCTCTCGAAGGCCGCGTAGTGGGCGCGCACCTGTTCCCAGTAGTTGGAGATCTCGCGGATCGCCGTGATGTCGAGGCCCGTGGCGCGCCCGGTGTGCCGCAGCGACTCGACGACCGTCCCGAGCGTCGCCTGGCTGGTATTGCCCGAGAGCGAATCCATCGCCGCATCGACCGCATCCACCCCCGCCTCGGCGGCGGCGAGGATCGTGCCGCAGGCGATGCCGGCGGTGTCGTGGGTGTGCAGGTGGACGGGCAGACCGACCTCCTCCTTCAGCGCCCGGACCAGCACGCGCGCCGTCGTGGGCTTGAGGAGGCCCGCCATGTCCTTCAGCCCGATGACGTGGGAGCCGGCATCGCGCAGCTCGCGCGCCATCTTCAGGTAGTACTTCAGGTCGTACTTCGACCGCTCGGGGTCGAGCATCTCGCCGGTGTAGCAGATCGTTCCCTCTAGGATCCGCCCCGACTCGAGCACCGCATCCATCGCGACGCGCATGTTCTCGACCCAGTTGAGGCTGTCGAACACCCGGAACAGGTCCACCCCCGTCTCGGCGGCCTGCTTCACGAAGAAGCGCACCACGTTGTCGGGGTAGTTGGTGTAGCCCACCCCGTTCGCGCCCCTGAGCAGCATCTGGAGGAGGAGGTTGGGCATCCGGGCGCGCAGGTCGCGCAGCCGCTGCCAGGGGCATTCCTGGAGGAAGCGGTAGGCCACGTCGAAGGTGGCGCCGCCCCAGCATTCCATGCTGAAGAGGTCCGGCAGGTTGGCCGCATAGGCCGGGGCCACGCGGATCATGTCGATCGACCGCATCCGCGTGGCGAGCAGCGACTGGTGCGCGTCGCGCATCGTGGTGTCGGTGACGAGCACCCGCTCCTGCGCCAGCATCCAGTCGGCCACCGCCTTCGGCCCCTTCTCCTCGAGAAGCTGCTTGGTGCCGGGTGCAGGCTCGCCGCGCAGGGCGGGCGGCCGCGGCATCCGCGCCTCGGGCGAGGGCCGCGGGCGGCCGGCCGTCTCGGGATGGCCGTTCACCGTGATGTCGGCGATGTAGGTCAGGATCTTCGTCGCGCGGTCGCGCCGCTTGCGGAACTGGAACAGCTCCGGCGTCTCGTCGATGAACTTGGTATGGTACTCGTTCGACAGGAACTTGGGGTGCTTCAGCAGGTTCTCGACGAAGGCGATGTTGGTCGCCACGCCGCGGATGCGGAACTCCCGCAGCGCCCGGTCGATCCGCGCGATCGCCCCCTCGGGGGTCGGTGCCCAGGCCGTCACCTTCTCGAGAAGCGAGTCGTAGAACCGGGTGATCACCGCACCCGAATAGGCGGTGCCGCCGTCGAGGCGGATGCCCATGCCGGTCGCGCCGCGGTAGGCGGTGATGCGGCCGTAGTCGGGGATGAAGTTGTTGAGCGGGTCCTCGGTCGTGATCCGGCACTGGATCGCGTGGCCGTTCAGCGTCACCTCCTCCTGGGAGGCGACACCCGTCGCCTCGGCCAGCGTCGCGCCCTCGGCGATGCGGATCTGCGCCTGCACGATGTCGATGCCGGTCACCTCCTCGGTGACGGTGTGCTCGACCTGGATGCGCGGGTTGACCTCGATGAAGTAGAAGGCGCCCGTCGCCATGTCCATCAGGAACTCGACGGTGCCGGCGCATTCGTAGCCGACCGCGCGCGCGATCCTGACGCCGAGGTCGCAGAGCTCCTCGCGGCGCTCCTGCGTGAGATAGGGCGCGGGGGCGCGCTCCACGACCTTCTGGTTGCGGCGCTGGACCGAGCAGTCGCGCTCCCACAGGTGATAGATGCTGCCATGCTTGTCGCCGAGGATCTGCACCTCGACGTGCCGGGCGCGCGGGATCATCTTCTCGAGGTAGCCCTCGCCGTTGCCGAAGGCCGCCTCGGCCTCGCGCCGGCCCTCGCGGAGCTTCTCCTCCAGGTCCTCGGGCCGCAGGATCGGCCGCATCCCCCGGCCACCGCCGCCCCAGGACGCCTTCAGCATCAGCGGATAGCCGATCGCCTCGGCCTCGCGGGCGATCGCCTCCATGTCGTCGCCGAGCACCTCGGTCGCCGGGATCACCGGCACCCCTGCCGCAATCGCCACCTTCCGGGCGGAAGCCTTGTCGCCGAGCTTGCGCATCGTCTCGGCGGTGGGCCCGATGAAGGCGATCCCGGCGCGGTTGCAGGCCTCGACGAGCTCCGGGTTCTCGGAAAGGAGGCCATAGCCGGGGTGGATCGCGTCGGCGCCCGCCTCGCGGGCCACCCGGATGATCTCCGGGATCGAGAGGTAGGCCTGCACAGGCCCGAGCCCCGCGCCCACCCTGTAGGCCTCGTCGGCCTTGAAGCGGTGCAGCGAGAGCTTGTCCTCCTCGGCATAGACGGCGACGGTGCGCTTGCCGAGTTCGTTGGCTGCCCGCATCACGCGGATGGCGATCTCGCCGCGGTTGGCGATGAGGATCTTCCTGAATTGCGGCATGGCGCGTCCCCCTGAGCCCGAGGGCACTCTAGGCACGCTGCGATGCGGCGCAATAGCCGGAAGGACGCAGGGCGACGGTTTTGCGACCGGCGCGGCTCAGGCGGGCGGGCAGAGGCGGGCGGCAAGGTCGGAAAGCCGGTGCGCGCCGACCTGCGCCATGTTGAGCCGCATGTCCTCGGTCAGGATGTGGTGCAGGTGGGCCGGGCCCCGCGGCCCGAGCGCGGCGACCGCATAGTGCCAGGCCCGGCCCAGCATCACGAAGTCGGCGCCGAGCGCCAGCGCCCGCAGCACGTCCATCCCGCTCGACACCCCGCTGTCGAAGAGCACGGGCACCTCCGGCCCCAGCGCCGCGCGCACCTTCGGCAGCATGGTGATCGCCGCCGGCGCGCCCTCGAGCTGCCTGCCGCCGTGGTTCGAGACCCAGATCGCGTCGGCCCCGTGGTCCCTCAGCCGCAGCGCGATCTCGGGGTCCATAACGCCCTTCAGGATCAGGTCGCCCGCCCAGAGGTCGCGGATCTCCTTCAGCGTGTCCCAGTCGGGCGTGCCGCGGATCACGTGGCCGGCATGGGAAAGCGAGGACCGGCTTTCCCGGCTCTCCACGTAGCTCTCGGCGAGGCGGAGCCGCGGCCGGCCGACCCGCGCGGTGCCGAGCGACCAGGCGGGGTGCACCAGCATCTCCCACAGCATCCGGGGCGTGACCTTCGGCGGCAGGGTCAGGTTGGCGCGCCGCTGCCGCTCGCGCCGGCTGTCGTCGGGCACATCGACGGTGAGCACGAGCTTGCCGAAGCCGCTCTCCCGCGCCCGGCGCAGCATGTCGCGCAGGATGTCGCCCCGGGCGGGGACGTAGAGCTGGAACCAGCCGTTGCCCCCGGCAAGCGGCCCGATCTCCTCGGGCAGGCGCGTGGCGACGGTGGAGAGGCAGTAGGGGATGCGCGCCCGTGCGGCATGGCGCGCCAGCATCGCCTCGGCCCCCGGCCACATCAGCCCCGACATGCCCAGGGGGGCGATGCCGAAGGGCCGGTCCCAGTCCTGCCCGAGGAAGCGCGTGGCGAAATCGGGGTCCACCCGGCCGGGCAGCGCCGAGGGCAGGAACCACACCGCATCCAGCGCCTCGCGGTTGCGGCGCACCTGAAGCTCGGCCCCGGTGCCGCTGTCGAGATACTCGAAGGCGAAGTGCGGAATGCGCCGCCGCGCCCTCTCGCGGAGGTCGGAGACGGCCGGATAGCGCAGGTCGAGGTCCATGCCGCCAGCGTTAGCCGCAAGCCGCGCCGCGGGGAAGGCTCAGCCGCCCGGCTCCGCGCCGGAACCGAACATGTCCGGCCGCGCCCGCTCGATCGCCGCCATCAGCGCGGGGTATCCGCCGTAGGTGTAGTTCCACATGACGCGCCGCCCCGCCCCGTCGCTGACGTAGAGCGAGCCCGACCAGGTCTGGCCTGCCCTGGTGATGTCGGCAAAGCGCACCGTGTCGCGGCGCGGCCCGAAGGGCCAGACCCCGTGGGTGGCGGGGCCGGTCACCGACTCCGCCGTCCAGGTCACGTCGTAGGCGGGGGTCAGCGACGTGGCGACCAGCGCCCCCAGGGCCAGGAACCCGCCGCCGGCCAGCAGGGCCGGAGTGCCGCCGTTCCAGCGCGCCGCCGCGGTCAGCGCGAGCCCCGCGATGCCGAGCGCGCCGAGGCTCAGCGCCGCGATCAGCACGCGGTTCGGGCGGATGCGACCGCCCGCCGGCCCGGCCTCGGCCGGCCGCGCCCTCGACATGCCCCAGGCGATCAGCGTCAGGATCGCCACGAGCAGGAAGCCCTTGAGCAGGCCCTGAACCAGATCGCCCATCACCCTTCGCCCCGGCCGGACCGTCTCAGCATCCGCCCGCACCGGCGGTATCGCAAGGGGGTCGCCGGACCGGCTGCGAACGAAGTGCGAACAATTCTTTCACTCCGCCCCGCGCCACGCTAGATTGCCCGCCATGAGCACCTTCGACGAGCACGACGCCTTCGAGGCCGCCGCCCGCGTGCCGCTTTCGGCGCGCGCGATGGCCGCGCGCCCCGCGCCCTGGCTCGACGATCTCAACTCCGCCCAGCGGGAGGCGGTCGAGGCGCTCGACGGCCCCGTCCTGATGCTGGCAGGGGCGGGCACCGGCAAGACCAAGGCACTGACCGCGCGCATCGCGCATCTCATCCACACCGGCCGCGCGCGCCCGAACGAGATCCTCGCCGTCACCTTCACCAACAAGGCCGCGCGAGAGATGAAGGAGCGCGTCGGGCGCCTTCTCGGCGAGGCGGTCGAGGGGATGCCCTGGCTCGGCACCTTCCACGCACTGTCGGCAAAAATCCTGCGCCGGCACGCCGAACTCGTGGGCCTCAAGCCCACCTTCACGATCCTCGATACCGACGACCAGGTGCGGCTCCTGCGCCAGCTCGTGCTCGCTGCCAACATCGACGAGAAGCGCTGGCCCGCGCGCCAGCTCGCCGGCCTCATCGACCACTGGAAGAACCGCGCCTGGACCCCCGAGGACCTCCCCGCCGCCGAGGCCGCGGGGTTCAACCACATGGGCGGGCGGCTCTACGCCGAGTATCAGGAGCGGCTCCGCACGCTGAACGCGGTCGATTTCGGCGACCTGCTCCTGCACTGCCTGACGATCTTCCGGCGCCACGACGACGTGCTGGCGCAATACCGCCGCTGGTTCCGCTACATCCTCGTCGACGAATACCAGGACACCAACGTCGCGCAGTATCTCTGGCTCAGGCTCCTTGCCGGCGGGCACCGCAACATCTGCTGCGTGGGCGACGACGACCAGTCGATCTACGGCTGGCGCGGGGCCGAGGTCGGCAACATCCTGCGCTTCGAGAAGGACTTCCCCGGCGCGAAGGTGGTCCGGCTGGAACAGAACTACCGCTCCACCCCCCACATCCTCGCCGCCGCCTCGGGCCTGATCGCGTCGAACAAGGGCCGGCTCGGCAAGACCCTCTGGACCGAGGCCGAGGAGGGCGAGAAGGTCCGCCTCATCGGCCACTGGGACGGCGAGGAGGAGGCGCGCTGGATCGGCGAGGAGATCGAGGCCATGGGGCAGGGCACCCGCGGACTGCGGCCCTTCGCGCTCGACGAATGCGCCATCCTCGTCCGCGCCACCCACCAGATGCGCGCCTTCGAGGACCGCTTCCTGACCATCGGCCTGCCCTACCGCGTGGTCGGCGGCCCGCGCTTCTACGAGCGCCAGGAGATCCGCGACGCGATGGCCTACTTCCGCGTCGCCGTCAGCCCCGACGACGACCTCGCCTTCGAGCGCATCGTCAACGTGCCCAAGCGCGGGCTCGGCGACAAGGCGCTCCAGCGGATGCAGCTGGCCGCGCGGGCGAACGGGGTGAGCCTGTTCGAAGGCGCGCGGCTGATGCTCTCGGCGGGCGAGGTCTCGGGCAAGGCGAAGGGCGAGCTGCAGGCGCTGCTCCAGGGCTTCGGCCGCTGGCACGGGGCGGCGCTCGACCCCGGGGAGAACCACGTCGCGCTCGCCGAGACGATCCTCGAGGAATCGGGCTACACGGCGATGTGGCAGAACGAGAAGTCGCCCGAGGCGGCCGGCCGGCTCGAGAACCTCAAGGAACTCGTCAAGGCGCTGGAGGAGTTCGAGAACCTCCAGGGCTTCCTCGAACACGTCGCGCTCATCATGGACAATGAGGCCGAGGACGGCGGGCCGAAGGTCACGATCATGACCCTCCATGCCGCCAAGGGGCTGGAGTTCCCGGCCGTGTTCCTGCCGGGGTGGGAGGACGGGCTCTTCCCCAGCCAGCGCAGCATGGACGAGAGCGGGCTGAAGGGGCTCGAGGAGGAGCGGCGCCTCGCCTATGTCGGGATCACCCGCGCCGAGGAGGTCTGCACCATCTCCTTCGCCGCGAACCGGCGCGTCTACGGCCAGTGGCAGAGCCAGCTTCCCTCGCGCTTCATCGACGAGCTTCCCGAGGCGCATGTCGAGGTGCTGACGCCCCCCGGCCTCTACGGCGGCGGCTTCGGCGCGGCGGCGCCCGCGGCGCACTCGGCGATGGAGGCGCGCGTCGCCCGGGCCGATGTCTACAACTCGCCGGGCTGGAGGCGGATGCAGGAACGCATCGCTGTGCGCCCGATGGCGCAGCCGCAGGAGGCGCGGCACGTCACCATCGACCTCGAGGCCGTCTCGGCCTTCGCCGAGGGCGACCGCGTGTTCCACCGGAAGTTCGGCTACGGCACCGTCACCGGCATCGAGGGCGACAAGCTCGACATCGCCTTCGACAAGGCGGGCGGGAAGAAGGTGGTGGCGCGCTTCGTGGTCGCGGCCGACCGGGCCGACGACGTTCCCTTCTGACCCTTCGCGGGGCGGCGCGACCGCGCATCGCGCGGGCCGCAGAAAAAAGGGCCGGAGCGCGAGGCTCCGGCCCGAAGGGTTGGCGGCGACCCCAGGGAGGAGGAGGGGGCCGCCGCCGGAAACAGAAAACCCAGGGAGGAGGAAGGGCTTTCTGATTTCCCGGGCAGACACCGTGGCGCCCGCCGTTGGGTTCATATTTGGCCCGATGCTGCGAATGCACAATACCCCGTCGCGCATTTCTGCCATGCAGCATTTGCATATGCGATCCTGACCTGTTTTCCGGGCGGCTTGATGAAATCGCGGGCAATCGGCGAGCGGTCCCGGGGCGGGGGCCGAGGGAGACCCGGAACCGGCGGTTCCGGTGCCGCTCACGGCGAATCACGCGGCCGGGATTCGCCGTGAGTCGGCCGCGAGAGCCGCGCCGAACGCGCCCGCGGCGTGCTCGCGCCGGCAGCCGGGGGCAAAATCCGGGAAATCATGGGAAATCGCTGCCCGGCGACTGACCACTACATCTTGTGCCGGCTTCGCTCTGCCCGAAGCACATGCTGCGATGGTGGCTCCCTGCGTGCCTCGGCGGCGGCCTGGCAAGGGGTGATCCCCAGGTCATCCCATGAGAAATCGGTTGATTTCCATGAAATCCCATGTCATCCCTTGGGCAAGATGAGGACGGGACAGGAGGGGCGCAAAGAACCCCCGCAGAACCAGAGGCAGGTTCATACAGGCAACCGCTTCATCGGTAAGAGAGATCCGGCGCGCGAGCGAGCAGCATCCCCCCAGGTGGCCTGCGCAGTCGGACACCCCAGCGATGGGACGAGGGCGGCGGATTGGGCGGTGGCAGCAACCCAATCCGCCGTTTTCCTGTCCGGGACACCGGAGAGGAGAACGGGACGAGGCAGAAGGGCGCGACAGGCGTGGCGCGGGTTTTCAGAGGCGAGTTCCGCCAGAAGGTGGACGGCAAGGGGCGGGTCTCCATCCCGGCCAGCTTCCGCCGCGTTCTGGAGGCGCAGGACCCCGAATGGGAAACCGGCAAGCGCCCCCGCTTCGTCATCGTCTACGGCGACGAGCGCCGCCACCATCTGGAATGCTTCTCGATCACCGCGATGGAGGACGTTGACGCCCGCGTCGCGCTCATGCAGCGCGGCTCGCCCGAACGCCGCGCGATGGAGACGCTGCTCTACACCCTCTCGACCGATGCCGAGGTGGACGAGGACGGCCGCATCGTGCTGAGCCAGAAGCTGCGCGACAAGCTGGGGCTCGACGGCGAGGTCTATTTCGCCGGCACCGCCGACACCTTCCAGATCTGGAAGCCCGAGACCTACGAGGCGCGCGAGAAGGCGCGGCTCGACGCCGTGCTCGGCGCCCTGCCCGAGGGCGCCGACGTGTTCTCGTTCCTGCCCGAGCTGCCCGCCAGGGGAGGCTGAGGCATGGCCGCCGCGACTGCCCGCGCGACCCCGCCAGACGCCCCCCATATCCCCGTCCTGCTCGGACCGCTTCTCGAGCGCGTCGCGCCCGTCGCCGGCCTGTGGGTGGACGGCACCTTCGGCGCGGGCGGCTACGCGCGCGCGCTCCTCGACGCCGGCGCCGCCCGCGTGATCGGCATCGACCGCGACCCTTCGGTCTTCGCGCTCGCCCGTCCCTGGGCGGCGGCCTACGGCGACCGGCTCCGGCTTGTCGAGGGCACCTTCGCCCGGCTCGACGAGATCGCCGGCGGGCCGGTCGATGGCGTCGTGCTCGACCTCGGCGTGTCCTCGATGCAGCTCGACGAGGCGGCCCGCGGCTTCTCGTTCCAGAAGGACGGCCCGCTCGACATGCGCATGGGCGGAAAGGGGCCGACCGCGGCCGATCTGGTCAACACCCTGCCCGAGGCGCGGCTTGCCGACATCCTCTTCCAGTATGGCGAGGAGCGTGCCGCCCGCCGCATCGCCCGGGCGATCGTCGCCGCCCGGCCGCTCGCGACCACGCTCGAGCTCGCCGCCGTCGTGGCGCGCTGCCTGCCGCGGCCGAAGCCGGGGCAGAGCCACCCGGCGACCCGCTCGTTCCAGGCGCTCCGCATCGCGGTCAACGACGAGTTCGGCCAGCTCGTGCAGGGGCTCGAGGCCGCCGAGCGCGCGCTGAGGCCCGGCGGGCGCCTCGCCGTCGTCACCTTCCACTCGCTCGAGGACCGCATCGTGAAGCGCTTTCTCCAGAGCCGGAGCGGCGCCGGCGGCGGCAGCCGGCACGCTCCCGTCGCAAGGACCGCGGCTCCCGCGTTCCGCCTGCTGGGCAAGGCCGTCGCCGCCGACGCGGCCGAGATCGCCCGCAACCCCCGCGCCCGCTCCGCGATGCTGCGCGCGGCCGAGCGCACCGACGCCCCCGCCGGGCCGTCCGACCGCGCCGCCCTCGGTCTGCCCGCAATTGCCCTGAAGGAGCTCGGCCGATGAGGGCCTTCCTCTCCGTCCTCGCCGCGCTCGGCGTCATGGCGCTGGCCTTCTGGGCCTACCGCGAGAACTACGCGACCCAGGCCGCCCTCGACGAGGTGCAGCGGCTCGAGCGGCGCATCGCCGAGACGCGCGAGGCGCTCTCGGTGCTGCGCGCCGAATGGGCCTATCTCAACCGCCCCGACCGGCTGCGCGACCTCGCCGAGCTCAACTTCGACCGGCTCGGCCTGCTGCCGCTCCTGCCCGAGCAGTTCGGCTCGGTCGAGGCCGTGGCCTTTCCGCCGCCGCCGGGGCTTCTGCAGATGTCCTCCGGCCCGGTCGACGTGGTCGGAACGCAGCCGCAGGAGGAGGAGACGCTGGAATGATCCGCACGCCGCTGCGCCCGCTCGCCCGCATCCTCGAGGCGCGCGCGAAGGGCGAGAACCCCGACGCCATCGAGCGGGAGAACATCCGCCTGCGCCACGAGGAGCTGCGCGACCGGGCGCGCGCCCGCGCCGAGGGGCGGCTGTTCGTGCTCGCGCTGTTCTTCGTCTGCGCCTTCGGCACGGTCGGCATCCGCATGGGCGTGCTCGCCGCGACCGACCCGGCCGAGCCGCGCTCGGCGGGGTCGGGGGCGCAGATCCTCGCCAACCGGGCCGACATCACCGACCGCAACGGCCAGCTTCTCGCGACCAACCTCGTCACCTACTCGCTCTACGCCCAGCCTCGCCAGATGATCGACCCCGAGGGATCGGCCCGCGCGCTCGTCTCGATCTTCCCCGACCTCGACCGCGACCGGCTGATCAGGCAGTTCACCGGCGATCGCACCTTCGTCTGGATCAAGCGCCGCATCAGCCCCGAGCAGCGCCAGGCCGTGCACGACATCGGCGACCCGGGGCTGCTCTTCGGCCCGCGCGAGATGCGCCTCTACCCCAACGGCGCGCTGGCGGCGCATGTCCTCGGCGGGGCCGCCTTCGGCCGCGAGGGGGTCCATTCCGCCGAGGTGATCGGCACCGCCGGCGTGGAGAAGACCTTCGACGAACGCCTGCGCGACCCGGCCAACCAGGGCCGCCCGCTCATGCTCTCGCTCGACCTCTCGGTGCAGGCGGCGGTCGAGCAGGTGCTGGAAGGCGGCATGGCGCTGATGAACGCCAAGGGCGCAGCCGCGGTGGTGATGGAAGCGAAGACGGGCGAGGTCGTGGCGATGGCCTCGCTCCCCGACTTCGACCCCAACGATCGGCCCGCGCCGCCGACCTCCGGCGACCCCTCCGACAACCCGCTCTTCAACCGCGCAGTGCAGGGCCTCTACGAACTCGGCTCCACCTACAAGATCTTCACCGTGGCGCAGGCGCTCGAACTCGGCCTCGTGAACCCCGAGACGCGGGTGGATACCCGCAGCCCGATGACCCACGGCCGCCACCGCATCCGCGACTTCCGCAACTACGGGCCCGAGCTCTCCGTGACCGACGTGATCGTCAAGAGCTCCAACGTCGGCACCGCGCGGATCGCGCTGATGATCGGGGCCGAGCGCCAGAAGGCGTTCCTCGCCAGCCTCGGCCTTCTCTCCCCCACCCCGATCGAGATGGCCGAGGCGCCGGGCGTGCAGCCGCTCTTCCCGCAGAAGAACTGGCCCGAGATCTCGGTGATGACCATCTCCTACGGTCACGGCACCTCGGCCTCGCCGCTGCACCTCGCCGCCGCCTATGCCACGCTGGTCAACGGCGGCTACCGCGTGACGCCGACGATCCTGCACCGCGACATCCCCCTCCGGGGCGAGCGGGTGATCTCGGAAGCGACCTCGGCGGCCGTCCGCTCGATGCTGCGCGACGTGGTGGCGCGCGGGACGGCGACGATGGCCGAGGTTCCGGGCTACGCCGTGGGCGGCAAGACCGGCACCGCCGACAAGCCGCTCCGCAACGGCCGCGGCTACCACACCGACAAGGTCATCACCACCTTCGCGGGCATGTTCCCCTCCGACGATCCCGCCTACGTGATCGTCGTCTCGCTCGACGAGCCGGTGGAGACATCGGGCCCCGAGCCGCGCCGCACCGCCGGCTGGACGGCGGTTCCGGTCGCGGCCGAGATCATCCGCAGGATCGCGCCGATCCTCGGAATCCGCCCCGCGATTGCATCCGGCGCGCCGGACGGAGTAACACTCGCCCGCAACTGACGACGGGGTGGGCCACCGGGCATGGGCGCGTCGAAATCACTCTCCGACCTCGGGCTGACCGCCCAGGGCGGCCGCGACGCGCGCGTCACCGGCCTTGCGGTGGACAGCCGGAAGGTGCGGGAGGGGATGCTCTTCGCCGCGCTGCCCGGCAGCCGGATGCATGGCGGGGAATTCATTCCCTACGCGCTCAGGATGGGTGCGGGTGCGGTGCTGACCGATGCCGAGGGGGCGCGGATCGCGGCCGAGGCTCTGGCGGCCTCGGAGGCCGCGCTCGTCGTCGCGGCGGACCCGCGCGAGGCGCTGGCGCGCGCCGCCGCGCTCTGGTTCGGCGCGCAGCCGGAAACCGTGGTGGCCGTCACCGGAACCAACGGCAAGACCAGCGTCGCCAGCTTCACCCGCCAGATCTGGGCCGCACTCGGCCGGTCGGCCTGCAACCTCGGCACGGTCGGGGTGGAGGGGGCCTTCTCCGCGCCGCTCTCCCACACCACGCCCGAGCCGGTCGAACTGCACGGGCTGCTGGCCGAGATGGCGCGCGCGGGCGTCACGCACCTGGCCATGGAGGCATCGTCCCACGGGCTCGACCAGCGGCGCCTCGACGGGGTGGCGCTGAAGGCCGCGGCCTTCACCAACCTCAGCCGCGACCATCTCGACTACCACGGCACGATGGACGCCTACTTCGCGGCCAAGCTCGGGCTCTTCACCCGGCTCCTGCCCGAGGAGGGCACCGCCGTCGTCAACCTCGACGACGCCTACGGGCCCCGGGTGGCCGAGGCCGCGGCGGGAACCGGGGCGCGCGTGCTCGGCACGGGCCGGCGGCCCGAGGCCGCGATCCGCCTGCTCGGCCAGCGCTTCGACGCCACCGGGCAGGAACTGCGCTTCTCGATCGAGGGCGAGGTGCACCAGATCCGCCTCGGGCTCATCGGCGGCTTCCAGGCCGAGAACGTGCTCGTGGCGGCCGGGCTCGCGCTCGCCTCGGGCGAGGCGGCCGCCGACATCGCCCGCGTGCTGCCCCGCCTAGAGACCGTGCGCGGCCGGATGCAGCACGCCGCGACGCGCGAGAACGGCGCGGCGGTGTTCGTGGACTACGCCCACACCCCCGACGCGGTGGCGACCGCCCTCAGGGCGCTCCGGCCGCACGTGATGGGCCGCCTCGTGGCGGTGATCGGCGCCGGCGGCGACCGCGACCGGGGCAAGCGCCCGCTGATGGGCCGGGCCGCGGCCGAGCACGCCGACGTGGTCTATGTCACCGACGACAACCCCCGGTCGGAGGATCCCGCGGCGATCCGCGCCGAGATCCTCGCGGCCTGCCCCGGGGCGAACGAGGTCGGCGACCGGGCGGAGGCGATCCTTCGGGCGGTCGACTCGCTCGGGCCGGGCGACGCGCTCCTCGTCATGGGCAAGGGGCACGAGCGCGGGCAGACCGTGGGCGACACGGTGTTCCCCTTCGACGACGTGGAACAGGCGAGCGTGGCCGTCGCCGCGCTGGACGGGAGGATATAGGTGGCGCTCTGGACATCGGCCGACATCGCCGCCGCCACCGGCGGCCGCGCCACCCGCGCCTTCTCCGTCTCGGGCCTCTCGATCGACAGCCGCGAGATCGCGCCCGGCGACCTCTTCGTGGCGCTCACCGCCGCGCGCGACGGGCACGACTTCGCGGGCGACGCGCTGAAACGCGGGGCGGCGGGGGCGCTCGTCTGCCGCGTGCCCGAAGGGCTTTCCGACGCGCCCCTCGTGATCGTGCCCGAGGTGCAGGCCGCGCTCGAGGCGCTCGGCCGGGCAGGCCGGGCGCGGGCGCGGGCGCGCGTCGTCGGCATCACCGGGTCGGTCGGCAAGACGTCGACGAAGGAGATGCTGCGCGCCGTGCTCGGCGGGCAGGGGTCCGTCCATGCCGCCGAGAAGAGCTTCAACAACCACTGGGGCGTGCCGCTGACCCTCGCGCGCCTGCCGGCCGAGGCCGATTTCGCGGTGGTCGAGATCGGCATGAACGCGCCGGGCGAGATCGCGCCGCTCGCGCGGATGGCCGCGCTCGACGTCGCGGTCATCACGACCGTCGCGCCCGCCCACCTCGCCGCCTTCGACAGCGTGGCGGGCATCGCGCACGAGAAGGCCTCGATCCTCGACGGGCTGAAGCCGGGCGGGGTGGCGATCCTCAACCGCGACATCGAGACCTGGCCGATCCTGAAGGCGAAGGCCGAGGCGGTCGGCGCCCGCATCGTCACCTTCGGCGAGAGCGCCGAGGCCGACTGGCGCCTGGTCTCGGCCGAGCTCGCGGGCGACATGACGGTGGTGCGCGCCCGCACCCCCCGCGGAGAGGCTCTGGCGAAGGTGATGTCGTCGGGCCGCCACTTCGGCCTCAACGCGCTCGCCGTGCTCGCGGTGGCCGACGCCTTCGGCCTCGATCCCGCGGTGGCGGCCTGCGACATGGGCCGCTGGCGCCCGGTCGAGGGCCGGGGAATGCGCGAGCGCCTCGTCATGGACGTGGTCGAGGACCACCTGACCTTTGACCTCTTCGACGACGCCTACAACGCCAACCCCGCCTCGGTCGCGGCCGCGCTCGACATGCTGGCCGCCGCCGCGCCGCAGGACGGGGTCGGGCGGATCGGCCGCGGCCGCCGCATCGCGATCCTCGGCGACATGCTCGAACTCGGGCCGACCGAGCTGGAGCTGCACGCCGCGCTCGCCCGGCACCCGGCAATGGCCTCGGTCGCGCTCGTGCACTGCGTCGGTCCCCGGATGCGCGCGCTGCACGAGGCGCTGCCCGAGGGCCGGCGCGGCGAATGGCACGAAACCGCCGAGGGGCTGGCCGCGCGCGCCCATACCCTCATCGACGCGGGCGACGTGGTGCTGGTAAAGGGCTCGAAGGCGAGCCGCGTGTCCCTCGTGGTGGAGGCGATCCGCAAGCTGGGGCATCCCGCCCCGAACGAGGGATAGACGATGCTCTACTGGCTGACCGCCTTCTCCGACGGCGGCGACTTCTTCAACCTGTTCCGCTACATCACCTTCCGGGCGGGGGGCGCGTTCTTCACCGCGCTCCTCTTCGGCTTCCTGTTCGGCCGGCCGCTGATCGACATGCTGCGCATCCGCCAGAAGAAGGGCCAGCCGATCCGCGAGGACGGCCCGCAGACCCACTTCGCCAAGGCCGGCACGCCGACCATGGGCGGGCTTCTGGTGCTCTCGGCGCTGACCGTGGCGACGCTGCTCTGGGCGCGGCTCGACAATCCCTTCGTCTGGCTGGTCCTCGGCGTCACGGTGGCCTTCGGCGCCATCGGCTTCGCCGACGACTACGCCAAGGTGACGAAGCAGAACTCCCGCGGCGTCTCGGGCCGCCTGCGCATGGCGATCGGCCTCGTCGTCGCCGCGGCGGCGGGCTACGCCGCCTCGTTCCTGCATCCGGCCGCGCTGACCAACCAGCTCGCGGTGCCGGTGTTCAAGGACGTGCTCATCAACCTCGGCATCTTCTTCGTGCCCTTCGCCATGATCGTCATCGTCGGCGCGGCGAACGCGGTGAACCTGACCGACGGGCTCGACGGCCTTGCGATCATGCCGGTGATGATCGCGGCCGGCACGCTGGGCGTGATCGCCTATGCCGTCGGCCGGGTGGACTTCACCGAATACCTCGACGTGCACTACGTGCCGGGCACCGGCGAGATCCTCGTCTTCACCGCCGGGCTGATCGGCGGCGGGCTCGGCTTCCTGTGGTACAACGCGCCGCCCGCGGCGGTGTTCATGGGCGATACGGGCTCGCTCGCCCTCGGCGGCGCGCTCGGGGCCATCGCCGTCTGCACCAAGCACGAGATCGTGCTGGCCATCGTCGGCGGCCTCTTCGTGGTCGAGGCGCTCTCGGTCATCATCCAGGTGCTCTACTTCAAGCGCACCGGCAAGCGGGTGTTCCTGATGGCGCCGATCCACCACCACTACGAGAAGAAGGGCTGGGCCGAGCCGCAGATCGTGATCCGGTTCTGGATCATCAGCCTGATCCTCGCGCTGATCGGGCTTGCCACGCTGAAGCTGAGGTAGCGGCTTGCCCGCCGCCGGCCCGGTGTCCGACACCGCCGCGATGATCGCCGGCATGGCCCCGGTGCGGCGGGCGGGCAGCTTCGTCTACTGCACCACCGCCGATGCGGAGCTCGCGGCCCGGCTTGCGCCCGAGGCCCTCGCGCTGGTGCGCGAGGACGAGGGGGTCACGCTCGTCCTGCCCGCCGGCCGCGCCGCTGCCGAGGGCTTCGACACCGGTCTTGCGATGGCCTGCCTGACGCTCACCGTCGCCTCGGCGCTCGACGGGGTCGGGCTCACGGCGGCCGTCGCCGGGGCGCTGGCGGCCGAGGGCATCCCGTGCAACGTGATCGCCGGCTTCCATCACGACCACGTCCTCGTGCCCGAGCCCATGGCCGGCCGCGCGCTGGCGGCGCTCGCCGCGCGCGCCGCCTCGGCGGGCTGAGGCGGCCATGCCCCGGCCCGACCGCCCCACCGCGCTCGTCACCGGGGCGAACCGCGGGATCGGGTTCGCCATCGCCGAGGGGCTGATCCGGCTCGGCCACGACGTGACGGTGGGCGCGCGCGACCCCGAGGCCGGCCGGCAGGCGGCCGCGCGGCTCGGCTGCCGCTGGGCCCATGTGGACCTCCTCGACCCCGAGACCAGCTTCGCCGCCGTCACCTCGGCGGGGGGCTTCGACGTGCTCGTGAACAACGCGGGCGTGCTGCGCGACGTCTCGCTGCTCGCGCCGGGGAGCGACTTCGCCGAGGCGATGGAGGTGATGGTGGCCGCCCCTCTCGACCTCGTCCGCCTCAACGTCCCGCACTGGCGGGCGACGGGCTGGGGGCGGATCGTCAACCTCTCCTCGGGATGGGGTTCGTTCCACGAGGGGCTCGGCGGTCCCGGCGCCTACGGCGTCGCCAAGGCCGCGCTCAACGCGCTGACGAAGGCCCTGCCGCGCGACCTGCCGCCGGGCGTCAAGATCAACGCCATGTGCCCCGGCTGGGTGGCGACCCGGATGGGCGGCGCGGCTGCGCCGCTCTCGCCCGAGGACGGCGCCGACACCGCGCTCTGGCTTGCCACGCTGCCCGACGACGGGCCGACCGGCGGCTTCTTCCGGGCCCGCCGGCCGATCCCCTGGTAGGCGCGCCTTTACAGGCGTTCACGTTTCGTCCATCGTCGGGGCCATGCCCGACACGCTCGTCCCGCTCACCCCCGGCCAGCTCCTCGCCCGAGGCGTCTGCCGCCACCTGCTCGGCCACGGCTTCGTCACGGTGGAGGAACTGGTCCCCGCGCCGGGGCTGAGGGTGGACGTGATGGCGCTCGGCCCGAAGGGCGAGGTCTGGGTGGTGGAGTGCAAGTCCTCGCGCGCCGACTACCGGGGCGACCGCAAGTGGCAGGGCTATCTCGGGTTCTGCGACCGCTTCTTCTGGGCGGTGGACGCGGCCTTCCCGGTGGAGCTCCTCCCCGAGGAAACCGGGCTGATCCTCGCCGACGGCTACGACGCCGAGATCGTCCGCCTCGGGCCCGAGACGCGGCTCGCGCCTGCCCGGCGGAAGGTGATGCTCCAGAAGTTCGCCCGCCACGCGGCGCTGCGGCTCCAGGCCGCGCGCGACCCCGGGGTCAGCGGCGGCGCTTTTCCCTAGGGCCTGCGCCCCGCGCGTCGCCATCGGGCCGGCGCCCCGGGTTCGGGCCGCCCTTCGGCCCCGGCTTGCCGCCGCCCTTCGGCCCCGGCTTCGGCCCGGCACCGGGTTTCCCGCCGGGTCCGCCCTTCGGACCGCTCCGGGCGCCGCGGCCCGGCCCGCCCGCGCCCTGCGGCGCCGGCTTCGCGCCGGGCGTCATCGCCCGCGCCCGCTCGGCGGCCGCGCGCAGTTCCTCGGCGATCTCCTCGGCCTCCTCCGGCTCGAAGTCGAGCGGCAGCTCGATCCCCTCGGCGGCGATGTAGATCCGCACCATCCCGAGTGTCGTCGGCCCGATCTGCAGATCGGCGGCGATGTCGCTTTCCTTGTCGATGCCCATGTCCGCCTCCCCTGCGCCCCGCTCTCGCCGGCCGGGTGCCGCGCCGAAGCGCCCCCGGTGCCCGTCGCGGTTCTGGCTACCCCCAAGCGGCCCCGCCCCGCAAGCGCGCGGTGCGCGCCTTCCCCCGGCGGGCGTGCGCCCTCCGGGCCTTGCAATCGCGGGGGCCGGGGGGTAAATGCCCTCTCGAGTGCCGCCTTAGCTCAGTTGGTTAGAGCACCAGATTGTGGATCTGGGGGTCCCCCGTTCGAGCCGGGGAGGCGGTACCATCCCCCGAGACGGTCCCGAGACTGACCCGAGGCCTTCCCGAGACTGCCCCGCGGCCGCGCCGCGGCCGTCAGAGCGCGGCGACGAGCGCGGGCAGCGCGGACCAGTCGGCGAAGGCCGCCCGGTGCGGCAGGGTGTCGGCAGGCCCCTTCCGGTACCCTTCCGTGAACAGCAGGAACGGCACCCCGGCGCGCCGGGCGGTCTCGGCGTCCACCTCGCTGTCGCCCACGAAGACCGCCGCGCCGCAGCCGAGCCGGGCGACGGTCTCGAGGAGGGGGGCGGGATCGGGCTTGCGCTCGGGCAGGCTGTCGCCGCCCACGACCGCAGCGAAGAGACCGTCGAGCCCGAAGTGGCGCAAGGCCGCAAGGGCAGGGCCGTGCGGCTTGTTGGTGCACAGGCCGAGCGGGTGGCCCGCGTCGGCCAGCCGGGCGAGCGCCTCCGCCGCGCCGGGGTAGGGCGTGGTGAGGTCGTGCGCGTCCTCGTAGCGTTCGGTGAAGGCCGCGACCATCCGGGCATGGCGGTCCGCGTCCCCTTCCAGGCCCCGCGCCGCGAGGGCGCGGGCGACGAAGGCCGGAACCCCGCTGCCGATGAACGACCGCGCCTCGGCGAAGCTGATCGGCGCAAGCCCCTCGAGCGCGAGCACCGCGTTCGCCACGCGGTGGATGTCGGGCGCGCTGTCGATCAGCGTGCCGTCGAGGTCGAAGACGACGGGCCTCATGCGGCAGGCGGCCGAGGGCGGCTTCCCGCCCCCCGCCCGGCCCGCCGGCCGGGCCCCCCCGGGCGTATCTGGGACAAGGGGAAGGGCAGGCAGGGTCGGGCGGCCCTCACGCCGCCTTCCACTTGATCGAGCAGCCGATCGAGGGCGTCTGGTCGCGCGGGCCCGCGCCCGTCCCGGCGATCTGCCGCATCGCCTCGACGAGCTCCCGGCGCGTGCCGGGCGGGGCGGGGTTGCGGCCCGCGGCGTCGAGCCGGCCGCGGTACTGGAGCTCCAGATCCCTGTTCAGGCCGAAGAAATCCGGCGTGCAGGCGGCGCCCCAGGCGCGGGCGACCTCCTGGCTCTCGTCGTGGAGGTAGGGGAAGGGGAAGGCGTGGCGGAGCGCCATCTCGCGCATCCTGGGGAAGCTGTCCTCGGGGTAGGCCGCGGCATCGTTGGAGCAGATCGCGGCCACGCCGATGCCGAGCGACTGCAGCGTGCGGGCATCCTCGATGATGCGGTCGAGCGCGCCCAGCACATAGGGGCAGTGGTTGCAGATGAACATCACGAGCGTGCCGTTCGGCCCGGCAACGTCCTGAAGGGTATAGGTTTTCCCGTCGGTGGCGGGAAGCGAGAAGGCCGGGGCCTTCCAGCCGAAGTCGCAGACGGGCGGTGTCGCGGCCATCAGGCGGCCCTCCGTGCCTGTTCCGCCGCGGTGCGGATCGCGGCGATGTTGCGCGCGTAGGCGGCGGGGTCGGCGGCGGAGCCGCCGCGGAACACCGCCGAGCCCGCCACCAGCACGTCGGCGCCGGCCGCGGCGACGAGCGGCGCGGTCGTCGCATCCACGCCGCCGTCGATCTCGATGTGGACCGGGCGGTCGCCGACAAGCTGCCGGAGGCGGCGGATTTTCCCTGTCATGTCAATGAATTGCTGGCCGCCGAAGCCGGGGTTCACGGTCATCACGCAGACGAGGTCCACAAGGTCGAGAAGCCCCTCCACGCCGTCGAGCCCGGTGCCGGGGTTGAGCGCGAGCCCCGCCCTGCACCCGGCGGCGCGGATCGCCTGGAGCGTGCGGTGGATGTGCGGCCCGGCCTCGAGATGGGCGGTGATGATGTCGGCCCCGGCCTCGGCGAAGGCCTCGACGAAGGGATCGACCGGGGCGATCATCAGGTGCACGTCCATCACGGTTTTCACGTGCTTCCTCAAGGCCTTGACCATCGCCGGGCCGAACGTGATGTTGGGCACGAAGTGGCCGTCCATCACGTCGATGTGGACCCAGTCCGCCCCCGCCGCCTCGACGGCCCGGCATTCGGCGCCGAAGTCGGCGAAGTCGGCGGCGAGGATCGACGGGGCGATCCGGAGGGAGCGGTCGAAGGGCATTGCGGCGGTGTCCTCGGGGGAGTCTCGGGGCGCCATTCTGGGGGAAGCGCGGGCCGCCTGCAACGGGCGGCGGACGCGGCCTTCACCATGCCCCGGAGCCGCGGGGCGGCGGCGCACCGGGGGGTGCACAACCCGTGCACAGGCCGTGCACAGGCCGTGCACCGGGCGCGTGCCGCCGGGCCGGCCCGCCGGCGCGGCCAGGCGGCGTTAACCAGGGATGCGGAAATCCGGCCCGACCGCGCCGCCTTTCCGGGGCGCGGAGGCTCATCCGAGCCGGATCACCTCGCCCCCGGCCGCCTCGGCATCGGCGGCGTCGTGGGTGACGAGCAGGACCGGAAGGCCGCGGTCGCGGGCGAGATCGAAGACGAGGCGCCGGGTCTGGTCGCGCAGCGCCGCGTCGAGGCGGGAGAAGGGCTCGTCGAGGAGGAGCGCGCGCGGGCCCGAGAGCAGCATCCGCATCAGCGCGACCCGCGCCTTCTGGCCGCCCGAGAGCGTCGCCGGATCGCGGTCGGCGAAGCCGGCCAGGTCCACCTCGGCCAGCGCCGCCTCGATCCGGGCGCGGCGTCCGGCGCGGCTGCCGCCGGGCGGCAGGCCGAAGGCGAGGTTGCCGCCGACCGAGAGGTGGGGGAAGAGGAGCTCGTCCTGGAACAGGATGCCGACGTGGCGGCGTTCGGTCGGCAGGCCCGTGATGTCCCGCCCGTCGAGCAGGATGCGCCCCGACATGCGGAAGGGGGGCGCGAGCGTGCCCGTGACGGCGGCGAGCACGGTGGACTTGCCGATGCCCGAGGGCCCCATCAGCGTCAGCGCCCGGCCCGGCGCGATGCGCGCGTCGAGCGCGATCAGCGGCTCGTCCCCGCGCGCGATGCGGAGCCGGTCGAGGACGAGCCCGCGCTCAGCCATGCATCGCCCGTCGGTTGCGGAACACGAGCCGGGGCACGATCAGCGCCAGCGCGAAGGGCAGGACCACCGCGCCGGTCTGGGCGAGCGCGGTTGCGCCGATCAGCCGGCGGTCGCCCCCGGCGGCGAGCGCGACCGCCTCGGTGGTGATCGTCGCCACCCGGCCGCCGCCGATCAGGAGCGTCGGCAGATACTGGGCGACCGACACGGCGAAGCCGACGGCGGCGGCGGTGAGGAGCGGCCGGAGCAGCATCGGCAGCCGCACCGACAGGAGCGTGCGGGCGGGCGAGGCGCCGAGCGCGCGGGCCACCGTGGCGTGGCGCGCATCCCACGCCCGCCAGGGCCCCGAGAGCGAGAGGAAGACGTAAGGCAGCACGAAGACGAGGTGCGCGGCGATCACCGGCAGCCGCCCGTCGCGCGCGCCGGCCCCGATCGCCAGCGTCTGGAGCCCGAACAGGAAGGCGATCTGCGGCACGAGGAGCGGCAGGTAGAGGAGCCAGAGGCTGCGCGCGCCGGGCGTCAGGCCGTGGCGGTGTTCGGCCTCGAGGCAGGCGACGGCGAGGGCGAGCGCGGCGGCGGTGGCGGCGGCGGCGATGACGAGGGTCTCGGCGAGGGGCCCGGCCAGCGCCGGGCCGTGCCGCGCCCAGGTGCCGAGCGTCAGTCCCGCGGGGAGCGCGTCGGGGAAGGTCCAGGCGGCGGCGAGCGACCAGAGCGCGAGGCCGGCGAGGCCGGCCAGCACCGCCGCCGCCGAGAGCGCCGCGAGGCCGAGCCCGGCGGCGCGGGCGGCGGCCTCGGCCGCGGGGTGGCCGCGCCCGCCGGCGGTGGCCCAGCGGCGGCCGATCCGGGCAAGGGCGATCTCGCCCGCGCGCCAGAGGCCGAGCGCGGCGAGCACCAGGGCGAGCTGGGCCGTCGCGGCGGCGGCGGCGCGGAAGCGCAGCGCGAGGTCGGGATCGTTCATCCAGCGCAGCGTCTGGACCGCGAGCGGGGGCGGCGTCGAGGGGCCGAGGATCAGCGCCATGTCCACGACCGACATCGAGAAGGCGAGCACCGCATAGACCGGCAGCCGGATCTGCGCGTAGACGGCCGGAAACACCACCTTGAGCCAGCCCGTCACCCGCCCGTAGCCGAGCGCGCGGGCGAGCGTCAGCCGCTCGGCCGCGCGCGCCTGGGGGAGCGCGGCGAGCGCCATCAGGAGGAGGAAGGGCACTTCCTTGACGACGAGGCCGAGGGTCAGCGCGAGGCCCGCGGGGTCCTGCACGAGCAGGAGGTCGGGCGGGCGGTCCCACCCGGTCGCCCAGGGGGAGAGGGCGCGCGCGATCCAGCCCGAGGGCGCGATCAGGAAGGCGACGGCGAAGGCGGCGGCGGCGTGGGGCACCGAGAGGAGCGGCGAGAGCGCGCGTTCCACCGCGCGGAAGGCGCGTGTGCCATGCCAGCCGGCCAGCACGAGCACGGTGACGGCGAGCGATGCGGCCGTGGCGAGGAGGCCGGTCACCAGCGAGAGGCGGACCGAGGCGGCGAGGCCGGGCTGCGCGGCGAGGTCGCGGAAGGGGCCGAGACCGAGGCCGTGGCCGCCGAGCGCGGGCAGCCAGCCGAAGGCGGGCAGCAGCGTGAAGGCGAGGCCGGCCGCGACCGGCCCGAGCATCAGCGCCAGCGTGACCGCCGGGGCGAGCGGCAGGAGGCCCCGGCGGGGACGGGCCGCGGCGGCCGGGGCGAGGGCGGCCCCGGTCATGGCGCGGGCGGCGCGGCTGCGGGAGGGCAAGCGCGCCCGACGCGGGGGCGGCGGGGGCGGCGGGGCGGGCCCATCCTCATCGCGCGCCGTAGCGGGCGACCCAGTCGGCGGCCACGCGCGTCATCCACGAGGGATGCGGCTCGGGGAGCGGGGGGCCGAGTTCGGCGGGCGGGAGCGTCGCGGGCCCGAGGTCGAGCGCGGCGAAGGCGGCGGCGTCCTCGGGCGCGAGGCGGTCCATGGCGAGCACGGTGCCCCAGCCCAGATGCGCGGGATCCTGCATCCTGAGCTGCGCCTCGGGCGACATCAGGAAGTTGGCGAGGACCATCGCGCCGGCCTTGGCCGAGGCGTTGAACGGGATCGCCACGAAGCTCGCGTTGCCGATGGTGCCGCCGTCGAGGACGTAGGTGCGCACCGTGTCGGGAAGTTCGCCGGCCGCGATCGCGGCCGAGGCGGCGCCGGGGGAGAAGGAGAGGGCAAGGTCGATCTCGCCGTCGGCCAGGAGCGGCTTCAGCGCCTCGCCCGTGGGCGGGTAGGCGCGGCCCGCGCGCCAGAGCAGCGGCGTCAGCCGGTCGAGGAAGTCCCAGAGCGGGGCGGTGGCGGCGTCGTAGGCCGCCCCGGTCGCCGGGGCGGAAAGCACCGCTGGGTCGGGGGCGAGTTCGGCGAGCGCCTGCTTGAGGAAGGTGGAGCCGAGGAAGTCGGGCGGGGCGGGGAAGGCGAAGCGGCCGGGGTTGGCCTCGGCCCAGGCGAGGAGCGCCGGCATCGAGCGGGGCGGGTCGGGGAGGCGGGCGGCGTCGTGCCAGAAGACGACCTGCGCCATCGCCCAGGGCGCCTCGAGGCCGTCGGTCGGCACGGTGAAGTCGGCGGTGAGCGCGGTATTGGCCTCGGGATCGACGAGCGCCCAGTTGGGAAGGCTTTCCGCCCAGGGCCCGAAGAGCAGCCCCTGTTCCTTCATCGCGGCGAAGTTCGGGCCGTTGATCCAGATGAGGTCCACCGCGCCGCCCGTCTCGAGGCCGGCCGACTTCTCGGCCACGACCCGGGCCACCGCGTCGGCGGTGTCGGCCAGGCGGACGTGCTCGACCGTGACGCCGAATTCCTCGGCGACGCGGTCCCCCGCCCATTCGATGAACTCGTTGGCCTGCACCGAGCCGCCCCAGGCGTGGAACCAGACGGTCTGGCCGCGCGCCTCGGCGAGCACGGCCGGCCAGTCGGCCGGGTCGGGATCGGCGGCGGCGGCCGGCGCGGCGAGGGCGAGCGCGAGGCCGAGGGCCAGCGCGGGGGCGGGGGCTCTGGGGGTCAAGGCTGGGGCTCCGGTGATGCTGCTCCGCGGGCTCTGGTTGCCGCAAGGCGGCGGCCGGCGAAACTCATTTTCCCGTCAGCGATGTGTCAAGCCCCCGCCGCCGGGGCGCGGCGGCCTAGCGCCGTCGGGCGACGAAGAAGTCCCAGGCGACGAGGAGGACGGTGATGCCGATGATCACGCCGAGGTCGGTCCGCGGCACCCAGGCGACGAGGATGCCGAGGAAGCCGAGGAGCAGCAGGAAGGCCAGCGTCTTGAGCAGGGTGTCGGTCATCGGGGGGCCTCCTCCGGGGGGGCGAGACGGGATTCGAGCCAGGCGGCGGTGCGCAGGAGCCGGGCGTCGTCGCCCGGCCGGCCGACGAGCTGCACGCCCATCGGCAGCCCCTCGGACGAGACGACGAGCGGCAGCGTGATCGCGGGCAGGCCGAGGAAGGTCCAGAGCCCGTTGAAGATGGCCGAGCCGGTCGTGCCGAGGCGCTCCTCGGGCGCGGGCCCCGGCGCGGCCGGGCAGAGGATCGCGTCGGCGCGTTCGAGGATTTCCAGGATGCCGGCGCGCAGCACGCGCTGCCAGTCGAGCGCGGCGAGGTAGTCCTTCGCGCCGACCGCGCGGCCCGCGTCGAGCGCGGCGCGCAGTTCGGCCGAGAGCGGCGCGCCCTCCCGGTCGTAGCGGTGGTAGGCATGGGCCATCTCGGCGAAGTTGATCCGCTCGCGCAGCGCCGCGGCGTCGTCGTAGGCGCGCGGCAGCGGGGTCTGCCAGCACTGCTCGCCGAGCACCTCGGCCAGTTCGGCGAAGGCCTCGCGCGTGTCGGGTTCGGCCGCCTCCCAGCCGGGCATCTCGACGAAGGCGAGGGTGGGCGTGACCGGGGGCGGGGCGAGTGCGGTGTCGAGGAGCCGCGGCGCGGGGCCCGGCCGGGTCGCGGGGTCGTCGGGGTCGTGGCCGAAGAGCGTGTCGGCGAGAAGCGCGCAGTCGGCGGTGTCGCGGGCGAAGACGCCGACGGTATCGAGGCTGGCCGACTGCCTGAGGATCCCGGTGCGGGGGATCGCCCCGAAGCTGGGCTTGAAGCCCGCGACGCCGCAGAAGGCGGCGGGGCGGATCACCGAGCCGCCCGTCTGGGTGCCGATGGCGAGCGGCGCCATGCCCGCCGCCACCGCCGCCGCCGAGCCCGAGGACGAGCCGCCGGGGGTGCGGCCCGGCGCGGCGGGGTTCCGCGTCGGGCCGGGGTGGAGGAAGGCAAGCTCGGTGGTGACCGTCTTGCCGAGGATCAGCGCCCCCTCGGCCTTGAGCCGGGCGACGATCCAGGCGTCGCGCTCGGGCACGCGTCCCGCGTCGAGCGGCGTGCCGTTCCCGGTGGGGATGCGCGCGGTGTCGATGATGTCCTTCAGCGCCACCGGCACGCCGTGGAGCCGGCCGACCGCCCGCCCGGTGGCGCGGAAGCGGTCGAGTTCGGCCGCCTGGTGGCGCACGAAGGCCGGATCGTGCCAGGCGAAGGCGCGCACCTCGCCCTCGGCCTCGGCGATGCGCGCGAGGAAGGCCTCGGCCACCTCGGCGGCCCTGATCTCTCCCCGAGCGATGCGTCGCGCGAGCTCGCGCGCGGGAAGCGCCCGGATCGCCCCGGCCCGCGCGGGGCTGGGCGGCGGGGGCTCAGCGCGTCCCATAGAACAGCTCGGGCAGGTAGAACACGATCTGCGGGAAGAGATACATCAGCGCCATGCAGATGAAGACCATCAGCAGGAACGGGAAGCAGCCCCGGAAGATCTCGGTCAGCATCACCTGCGGCGGCGCGATCCCCTTGAGGTAGTAGGCGCTCATCGCCATCGGCGGGGTCAGGAACGAGGTCTGGAGGTTCAGCGCCACGAGGATGCCGAAGAACAGCGGGTCGATCCCGAAGAGCGGCAGGAGCGGCAGGAAGATCGGCACGAAGATGATGATGATCTCCGACCATTCGAGCGGCCAGCCGAGCAGGAAGATGATGAGCTGTGCGAGGATCAGGAACTGCCACGGCTGGAGGCTGAGGCTTTCGACGAAGTGGCCGATCACCTGCTCGCCCCCGAGGTAGGAGAACACCGCCGAGAAGGTGTAGGAGCCGACGAAGAGCCAGCAGACCATCGCCGTGGTGCGCACGGTGAGGTAGACCGATTCGCGCATCCTCTCCCACGTCATCGCGCGGTAGGCGAAGGCGAGCACGATGCCGCCGAGCGCGCCGATGGCCGCGGCCTCGGTCGGCGTGGCCAGCCCGAAGAGGATCGAGCCCAGCACCGCGAGGATCAGGACCGCGAGCGGCAGGAACGAGGTGAGGATCATCCCCATGAGCCGGGCGAAGGGCACGTCGGGGATCTCGTCCCGGCCGGGCTTGGGGGCCACCGACGGCTGGAGGATCGCCCGGCCGATGACGTAGAGCAGGTAGAGCCCGACGAGGGTGAAGCCCGGCAGGAGCGCGGCGGCGTAGAGCCGCACGATCGAGACGCCCGAGGCGGCGGCATAGACGATCAGCATGATCGAGGGCGGGATCAGGATGCCGAGCGTGCCGCCGGCGCAGATGATGCCCGAGGCGAAGGAGTTGCTGTAGCGTGCCTTCAGCATCTGCGGCAGCGCGAGCAGGCCCATCAGCGTCACCACCGCGCCGACGATGCCGGTCGCCGTGGCGAAGAGCGCGCAGGTGACGAGCGCCGCGACGCCCATCGAGCCGGGGACGTTCCTCGAGGCGATGTTGAGCGTGCCGAAGAGCTTGTTCACGATGTTCGCGCGCTCGACGATGTAGCCCATGAACAGGAACAGCGGCACCGCCGTCAGCACCTCGTTCGCCATGACCGTGTAGGTCTGGTTTATGAAGAGGTCGAAGATGCGGTTGTTGACGAAGCCCTCGAGCCAGAGCCGCGTGCTTTCCCACCAGCCGGCGTCCTCGGCCAGCCGGTCGTAGGCCCGCCACATGCGCGAGGGGTCGTAGTAGGCGTAGTAGCCGAAGAAGATGCCCATGGCCATGAGCGTGAAGGCGATCGGGAAGCCGAGGAACACCATCACGATGAACAGGCCCAGCATCAGCAGGGCCACCTGCGGGTCGGTCATACGTGACCTCCGGTCTCGGCCTCGTGGGCCTTCTTGAGAAGGATGTCCTCGGTCTCCATCACGTCCTCCTCGGGCGGCAGCCAGCGGTTGGTGCGGATCGCGATGATGCAGCGGAACACCTGGGCGATGCCCTGGATGAACAGCAGGATGCCGGCGGCGACGAGCACGCTCTTGAACTGGAAGATCGGGATCCCGGCGGGGGAGTTGACCGAGACCTCGCCGTAGCCCCAGGACCGCGAGGCGTATTTCCAGCCCGAGAAGATGAGCGCGAGGATGCCGGGGAAGAAGAACAGGAAGTAGAGCGCGAGATCGACCTTCGCCTGGGTGCGCGGCTGCCAGCTGCGGTAGAGGAAGTCGCCCCGGACATGCTGCCCGCGCGAGAGCGTGTAGGCCCCGCCCATCATGAAGAGCGTGCCGTACATGATGAAGGAGACGTCGAGCGCCCAGGGCGTGGGGCTTCTCATGAAGTAGCGGACGAAGACCTCGTAGCTGGTGCCGAGCGTCATCAGCACGATCAGCCAGGCGAAGGCCTTGCCGAACCAGGCCGACAGGCTGTCGGCGAAGCGGATGTAGCGGATCATCGGTGCGGCTTCCCCCCCCTCGGGCTCCGAAAAGAACCCGGCAGGTCTTCCTGCCGGGTTCCAGCCTAGCACATCTCGGCGCCGCTCAGAGCGCGAGCTTGCCGGGGAAGTAGTGGTTGTAGGCGAGCGCGTAGTCGGGCGCGTTCATCAGCTCGTAGTAGGTGACGCGCTCCACCCAGGCGCGCTGGCTGTCGAGCACGCGCTTCATGAACTCGTCGGCCTCGAGCTGCGGGATGAGCTGGTCCCAGGCGGCGATCTGCGCGTCGAGGATCTCCTTCGAGGTGCGGTGCACGGTGACGCCCGACTCGGTCTGGAGCTTCTGGAGGTCGGTCGAGTAGACGTCCATCGCCTTGAAGGTGTTGGCGCTGGAGGCGGCCTCGACGGCATACTTCACGATCGCCTGGAGGTCGGGCTCGAGATCCTCGAACCAGCCGCGGTTGAACAGGAACTCGAAGCTCTCGGACGCCTGGTGGTAGGAGGCGAGGTAGTAGTTCTTGGCCACGTCCTGCGCGCCGAAGCGGCTGTCGGAGGTGGGGTTGTTGAACTCGAAGGCGTCGATCACGCCGCGCTCCATGGCCGGGACGATCTCGCCGCCCGGAAGCTGGGCGACCGACATGCCGAGCGCCTGCATCAGGTCGGCCGCGAGGCCCACGGTGCGGTACTTGAAGCCCTGCAGCTCGGCCACGGTCGAGACCGGGTTCTTGAACCAGCCGAAGGGCTGGGCCGGCATCGGGAAGCCCATGAAGCCCACCACGTCGAGGCCCATGATGTCCTGCGTCAGCTCGCGGTAGAACTCGGCGCCGCCGCCCTGGTAGAACCAGCCGAGCATGGTGTTGGCCGAGCCGCCGAACACCGGGCCGGTGCCGAAGAGCGAGGCGGCCTTGTTCTTGCCGTACCAGTAGACGGGCACCGAGTGGGCCGCGTCGAGCACGCCGTCGTTCACCGCGTCGAGCACCTGGAAGGCGCCGACGACCGCGCCGGCGGGCAGGAGGTCCACGGTGATGCGGTTGTTCGACATCTCCTGGACGCGGTTGGCGTAGTCCTGCGCGAACTCCATCCAGATGTCGGAGGCCGGCCACGAGGTCTGCATCTTCATCACCACCGGCGACTGCGCGAGCACGGCGGGTGCGGCCAGCGTGGTGGCCGCGGCGGCGGTGCCGCCGAGGGCACCGGTCCTGAGGAACGAGCGGCGCGAGAGCGGCCGTGTGTCTTGCGTTCTGGTCATGATTGTCCTCCCTATCCGCTTCCCCCGCAGACGCGACGGAATGCCTCGGGCACTATAGCCACGGGGGCGCGCGAGGCAAGGAGATGGTAAGTTTTTTTGACCAGATCGGCCGTTTGCGCTATCAGCGCGGGGCGTCCAGCCGAGCGCCCCGGAGGCCGTCGGCGGAATCCCCCGCTGCCGGGCCGGCCGGTGCCGCAAAACCGTGCGCGGGCGCAACGCCGGGCCCGCGGCTCGGGCGCGGCAGGTTGCGCTCCCTCGCAAAGCGGAGTTACAGCGCTAACATGCGCGCGGCGGAATCCGTCCGCCCGGCGCCACGAGGCGGGACGCGAGAATGACCGAAGCCGAGCTGCATGGCGCGACGCTGCGCCACCCGGACTATCCGATGGGCGAGACGAACCCGCATCCCACGAGGCAGGACGCGCGAATGACCGAGGCCGAACTGGAAGGCGCCACGCTGCGCCACCTGAAATACACGATGGGCAAGACGCCCTCGCACGCCACCGTCTTCGACTGGCGCATGGCGCTGACCCATGCCGTGCGCGAGCGCGTGGTGGACCCCTGGATCGCCTCGACGCAGGCGACCTACCGCGAGCAGAAGAAGCGCGTCTACTACCTGTCGATGGAGTTCCTGATCGGCCGGCTCCTGGAGGATGCGATCGTCAACCTCGGCCTCGTCGAGCAGGCGCGGGCGGTGATGGCGCGGCAGGGGCTGGACCTGCGCGCGGTCGTGGCGACCGAGCCCGACGCGGCGCTGGGCAATGGCGGGCTGGGGCGGCTGGCCGCCTGCTTCCTCGATTCGCTCTCGACCATCGGGGTGCCCGCCTACGGCTACGGCATCCGCTACGAGCACGGCCTGTTCCGGCAGAAGTTCATCGACGGCCGCCAGGTCGAGGAGCCGGAGGACTGGCTGAACCAGCAGCACGCCTGGGAGTTCGAGCGCCCCGAGGCCGCCTTCGAGATCGGCTTCGGCGGGCACGTGGAGGAGCAGGGCGACCGCGCCGCCTGGCAGCCGGCCGAGCGGGTGCTCGCGCAGGGCTGGGACACGCCGATCATCGGCTGGAAGGGGCGGTGGGCGAACACGCTCCGGCTCTGGGGCGCGATGCCGGTCGAGCTCTTCGACCTGGCGAGCTTCAACCGCGGCGACTATGCCGCCGCCGCGCAGCCCGAGGCGCTGGCGCGCACGATCAGCCGGGTGCTCTATCCCGACGACACCACCGACCAGGGCAAGGCGCTGCGGCTGAAGCAGGAATACTTCTTCACCGCGGCCTCGCTGCGCGACATCCTGCGGCGCTTCCGCAGCGAATACCACGACCTGCGCAAGCTGCCCGCGAAGGTGGCGATCCAGCTCAACGACACGCATCCCGCGATCGCGGGCCCCGAGCTCGTGCGGCTTCTGGTGGACGAGCACGGGATCGACTTCGAGGAGGCCGCCGGCATCGCGCAGGGCACGCTCAGCTACACCAACCACACCCTCATGCCCGAGGCGCTGGAGCGCTGGAGCGAGCACCTGATGGGAAGCCTGCTGCCGCGGCACATGCAGATCATCGGCCGGATCGACGAGCTGCACGCCCGCCGCCACCCCGACCGGCGGATGGCGATCCGGGGCGACGGGCAGGTGCGCATGGGCGAGCTGAGCTTCGTGATGGCGCACAAGGTCAACGGCGTCTCGGCGCTGCACACCGAGCTGATGAAGAAGACCGTGTTCGCCGAGCTGCACCGGCTGCACCCGGACCGGATCGTGAACGAGACGAACGGCGTGACCCCGCGGCGCTGGGTGCTCTCGGCCAACCCGCGGCTGTCGCGGCTCATCACCGAGACGATCGGGCCGGGCTGGGAGGACGACCTGGAGCGGCTGTCGGAGCTGGAGGCCGAGATCGGCGGCGACGGCTTCGCGGGCGCCTTCATGGCGGCCAAGCGCGCCAACAAGGCGGAGCTGTCGGACTGGATCCGCAGCACGGCGGAGATCGCGCTCGACCCCGAGGCGATGTTCGACGTCCAGATCAAGCGCATCCACGAATACAAGCGCCAGCACATGAACATCCTGCAGGCGATCGCCGAGTGGCAGGCGCTGCGCGACGACCCGCGTGCGGCGCGGGTGCCGAAGGTGCGGATCTTCGGCGGCAAGGCCGCGCCGGGCTACGTGCTCGCCAAGGAGATCATCCGGCTCATCAACGACGCAGCCGCCGTCATCAACGCCGACCCCGCGACGCGCGACTGGCTGAAGATCGTCTACCTGCCGAACTACAACGTGAGCCTCGCGGAGAAGCTGATTCCCGCCGCCGACCTCTCGGAGCAGATCTCGACCGCGGGCAAGGAGGCCTCGGGGACCGGCAACATGAAGTTCGCGCTGAACGGCGCGCCGACGATCGGCACGCTCGACGGCGCGAACGTGGAGATCCGCGAGCGGGTGGGCGCCGACAACTTCTTCCTGTTCGGGATGACCGCCGAGCAGGCGATGGCACGGCGCGAGATGCCGGGGCACGCGGCCGAGGCGATCGGGCGGTCGCCCGCGCTGGCGCGCGCGCTCGATGCGGTGGAGGCCGGCATGTTCTCGCCGGGCGAGCCGGGCCGCTACCACGGGCTTGTCGGCAACATCCGCCACCACGACTACTTCCTCGTGGCCTCGGACTTCGACGCCTATGCCGCCGCGCAGGCGGAGGCGGCCGCAGCCTACGAGGACCGGCCGCGCTGGGCGCGGATGGCGGCGCTGAACGTGGCGCGGTCGGGCTGGTTCTCCTCGGACCGCACGATCCGGGGCTACATGGCCGACATCTGGCACGCCGAGGCGGTTCTCTGAGGCGGCCGGGGTCGGCGCCGGGCGCCTGCCGGGCGGGCGCCGCCGGGTGCGGGCGCGTGCGGCGCCGCCTGCCGGGGCCATGCCCGCAAGAGGCGCGTTGCAACGAGGGAAATGCCCGCTAGGGTAGGCACATGGCGACGCGCGCATCCCCGCTTCCCGAGTTCCTGCCCGGCGATGTCGCGCGCCGGATCGCCGGCGGCCAGCATGACGACCCCTTCGCCGTCCTCGGGCCGCACCCGCAGGGGGCCGCGCTCGTCGTCACCGCCTTCGACCCGGGCGCCGAGCGGATGGCCGCCGTCACCGCCGGGGGCGAGGCGGAGCTCTACCCGCACCCCGAGGTGCGCGGGCTCTTCCAGGGCATCGTGCCCTCGCGCGACTACCGGCTGAAGGGCCGCGGCTGGGGCGCGGAATGGGACTATCCCGACGCCTACCGGCACGGGCCGGTGCTGGGCGAGATCGACGAATACCTCTTGGGCGAGGGCACGCACCGGAGGCTGTGGACCGCGCTCGGCGCGCATGTGCGCGAGCACGAGGGCGTGCTTGGCACGCATTTCGCCGTCTGGGCGCCGAATGCGCGGCGGGTCTCGGTGGTGGGCGGCTTCAACGCCTGGGACGGGCGGCGCCACGTCATGCGCCGGCGCGGGTCGACGGGGGTGTGGGAGATCTTCCTCCCCGAGGTGGGCGAGGGGGCGGCCTACAAGTACGAGATCATCGGCGCCGAGGGCCGGGCGCTGCCGCTCAAGGCGGACCCGGTCGGGTTCGGCGCCGAGCACCCGCCGGCCACCGCGAGCGTGGTGCGCGACATCTCGGGCTACGGCTGGAAGGACGGCGAGTGGATGGCCGCGCGGGCGGCGCGCAACCGCCGCGACGCGCCGATCGCGATCTACGAGGTCCACCTCGGCAGCTGGCGGCGGAAGTGGGACCAGGGCGGGCGGCCGCTGTCCTACCGCGAGGCGGCGACCGATCTGGTGGACTACGCCCACGACATGGGCTTCACCCACATCGAGTTCCTGCCGCTGAGCGAGCATCCCTTCGACGGCTCCTGGGGCTACCAGCCGGTCGGGCTCTATGCGCCGACGGTCCGCCACGGGCCCCCGCACGAGTTCCGCGACCTGATCGAGGCGGCGCACCGGCGGGGGATGGGCGTGATCCTCGACTGGGTGCCGGGGCACTTCCCGACCGACGCGCACGGGCTCGCGCGCTTCGACGGCACCGCGCTCTACGAGCACGAGGACCCCAAGGAGGGTTTCCACCAGGACTGGAACACGCTGATCTACAACTACGGCCGGCGCGAGGTGGCCAACTTCCTGATCTCGAACGCGCTCTACTGGCTCGAGGAATACCACGTGGACGGGCTGCGGGTGGATGCGGTCGCCTCGATGCTCTACCGCGACTATTCGCGCCGCGAGGGCGAGTGGGTGCCGAACGTCCATGGCGGGCGCGAGAACCTGGAGGCGATCGCGCTGCTGCGGCGGATGAACGAGACGGTCTACGGCGAGGTGCCGGGCATCCTGACGGCGGCCGAGGAATCGACCTCGTTCCCGAAGGTGAGCCAGCCGGTGGACGCGGGCGGCCTCGGCTTCGGCTACAAGTGGAACATGGGCTGGATGAACGACACGCTGGACTACATCCGGCGCGAGCCCGTGCACCGCAGGTATCACCACAACCAGATGACCTTCGGGCTGGTCTATGCCTTCTCGGAGAACTTCATCCTGCCGATCAGCCACGACGAGGTGGTGCACGGCAAGGGCTCGATGCTGGGCAAGATGCCCGGCGGGTCGGATGAGGAACGGTTCGCAAACCTGCGCGCCTACTACGGTTTCATGTGGGGGCATCCGGGCAAGAAGCTGCTGTTCATGGGCCAGGAGTTCGGCCAGGCGGCGGAGTGGAACCATTCGGCCGACCTCGACTGGCCGGCGGCCGAGCACGGGCTGCACGCCGGGCTCCAGCGGCTGGTGCGCGACCTCAACCGGCTCTACCGCGCCACGCCGGCGCTCTACCGGAAGGACTGCGAGGGCGAGGGGTTCCGCTGGCTCGAGGCCGAGGCGGGCGACATCTCGGTCTTCGCCTGGGCGCGGTTCGGCGCGGAGGGCGACCCGCCGGCGGTGGTGATCTGCAACTTCACGCCGGTTGAGCGGCCGCTCTGGCGCTGCGGCCTGCCCGCGGGGGGGCGCTGGCGCGAGGCGCTCAACACCGATTCCGCGACCTACGGCGGGGGCAACCGCGGCAACATGGGCGCGGTGCGGTCGGAGGACGTGCCCTGGCACGGGCAGGCGCAGTCGGCGCAGGTGACGCTGCCGCCGCTTTCTACGCTGATCCTGGTGCACGAGGGATAACCGGAACGAGGGGGGAGACCAGCGATGCAACCGTTACGCCTGACGAACCGGTCGATGGCCTTCGTGCTCGCCGGCGGGCGCGGCAGCCGCCTGAAGGAGCTGACCGACAACCGCGCCAAGCCCGCCGTCTATTTCGGCGGCAAGACGCGGATCATCGATTTCGCGCTGTCGAACGCGCTGAACTCGGGCATCCGCAAGATGGCGATCGCCACCCAGTACAAGGCGCACAGCCTGATCCGCCACTGCCAGCGGGGCTGGAACTTCTTCCGGGCCGAGCGCAACGAGTATCTCGACATCCTGCCCGCCAGCCAGCGGATGGACGAGATCAACTGGTACCGCGGCACCGCCGACGCGGTGACGCAGAACATCGACATCGTGGACAGCTACCACGTCGATTACGTGCTGATCCTCGTGGGCGACCACATCTACAAGATGGATTACGAGCTGATGCTGCGCCAGCACGTCGAATCGGGCGCGGACGTCACGGTGGGCTGCCTGACCGTTCCCCGCAAGGAAGCCTCCGCCTTCGGGGTGATGGCGGTGGACGCGACCGGCCGCATCACCTCGTTCCTCGAGAAGCCGAAGGACCCGCCCGGAACGCCCGAGGACCCCGACGTGACGCTGGCCTCGATGGGCATCTACGTCTTCGCCTGGCCGTTCCTGCGCGACCTGCTGCTGCGCGACGCGGAGGACGAGAACTCCACCCACGACTTCGGCACCGACCTGATCCCCGCGATCGTGAAGAACGGCAAGGCGGTGGCCCACCGCTTCTCGACGAGCTGCGTGCGCCATTCGCCCGAGGCGCCCGCCTACTGGCGCGACGTCGGCACGATCGACGCCTTCTGGAAGGCCAACATCGACCTGACGAACTTCGACCCCGAGCTGGACCTGTGGGACCGGCAGTGGCCGATCTGGACCTATTCGGAAAGCGTGCCGCCGGCGAAGTTCATCCACGACGAGGAGAACCGGCGCGGCACGGCGGTGTCGTCGCTGGTGTCGGGGGGCTGCATCATCTCGGGAACCGAGGTCAGGAACTCGCTCCTCTTCACCGGGGTGCACACCAATTCCTTCGCGGTGCTCGACCATGCGGTGGTGCTGCCCTACGTCACGGTGGGGCGCCACGCGCGGCTGCGGAACGTTGTGATCGACCGCGGCGTTCGCGTCCCCGAGGGCCTCGTGGTCGGCGAGGATCCCGAGGAGGATGCGAGGTGGTTCCGCGTGACCGACACCGGCGTGACACTGATCACGCAGAAGATGCTCGACGCGCGGGCTGCAAAGGTCTGACGGGAGGCGCAGCCGCCCGCCGGCTGCGGCGCCATCGGGCCCGGTTGCCCGGACGGAAGGAAGCGCGAAGGTGAAAGGGCAGATGCGGCGCGCGGTGCTGTCGGTGGCCTCGGAGGTGGCGCCGCTGGTCAAGACCGGCGGGCTTGCCGACGTGGCCGGCGCGCTGCCGGGCGCGCTCCTCCCGCAGGGCTGGGCGATCCGCACGCTGATGCCGGGCTATCCGGCGGTGCTGGAGGCGGCGCGCGCGGGGCGCGAGGTCTGGCGCGAGGAGCGGCTTTTCGGGGGGCCGGGGCGGGTGCTGGCCTTCGAGGCGGCGGGGCTCGACCTTCTCGCGCTCGACGCGCCGCACCTCTACCTGCGCGACGGCGGGCCCTACCTGGGGCGCGACGGGCGCGACTGGCCCGACAATGCCGAGCGGTTCGCGGCGCTCGCCTGGGCCGGGGCGGCGATCGCGGCCGAGGGGCTGGGCGACGGCTGGCGTCCGGCGGTGCTGCACGTGCACGACTGGCAGGCGGCGCTGGCGCCGGTCTACCTCAAGGAGCGCGGCGGGCGCGCGGGCAGCCTCATCACCATCCACAACGTCGCCTTCCACGGGCTTGCCGACGCCACGCGCCGGGCCGCGCTGCGCCTGCCCGAATCCGGCTTCACGCCGGAGGGCTACGAGTTCTGGGGCCGGATCAGCATGCTGAAGGCCGGCCTCGTCTGGGCCGACCGCATCTCGACGGTGAGCCCGACCTACGCGCGCGAGCTGCTGACGCCGGAGTTCGGCATGGGGCTCGATGGCGTGCTGCGCGCGCGGCACCACGTCCTGAGCGGCATCCTCAACGGGATCGACGAGGCGGTGTGGAACCCCGCGACCGACCCTGCGATCGCCCGCTACCGCGCGCCCTCGGGCAAGGCGCGCAACCGCGCGGCGCTCTGCACCGAGCTGGGGCTGCCGCCGCCGAAGGGGCCGCTCTGCGTGGTGGTCTCGCGGCTTTCGGAGCAGAAGGGGCTCGACCTCTTGCTCGCGGCGCTGCCGCGGCTTCTGGAGGCGGGCGGGGCGCTGGCGCTGCTCGGCTCGGGCGATTCGGGCTTCGAGGCGGCGTTCCGCAATGCGGCGGCCTCGCATCCCGACCGCGTGGCGGTCAGGATCGGCTACGACGAGGCGCTTGCGCACCGGATGATCGCGGGGGGCGACGCGATCCTGGTGCCGTCGCGGTTCGAGCCCTGCGGGCTGACGCAGTTGTACGGCCTGCGCTACGGAACGCTGCCGGTGGTGGCGCTGACCGGGGGCCTCGCCGACACCGTGATCAACGCCAACGACGCGGGCATGAAGGCGGGCGTGGCGACGGGGATCCAGTTCCACCCCGTGACCGCTGCGGCGCTGGGCGAGGCGCTGGAGCGGGTGGCCGAGCTCTATGCCGACCGCGAGGCCTGGACCGCGATGCAGCGCAACGCGATGCGCCATCCGGTCGGCTGGGCGGCCTCGGCGCCGGCCTACGCGGCGCTCTACGCGGAGCTGGCGGCGGCATGAGGCTTCCCGCGACGATGGGACCGGGCCGGGCGCATCCGCTCGGCGCCACGCCCGACGGCGGGGGCGTGAACTTCGCGGTGTTCTCGGACAACGCGACGCGGATGGAGCTCTGCCTCTTCGACCGGAGCGGGAAGGAGACGCGCCTCGACCTGCCCGAGCGCGACGGCGGGGTCTGGCACGGCTATCTGGAGGGGGCGAAGCCGGGGCTGCGCTACGGCTACCGCGCGCACGGGCCCTGGGCGCCGCGCGAGGGGCACCGGTTCAATCCGGCGAAGCTGCTGCTCGACCCCTATGCGCGGGCGGTGACGGGCCATCCGCGCTGGGCGCCCGAGCTGATGGGCCATGCCGGCGGCGACGACCTGGTGCGCGACACCCGCGACAGCGCGGCCTTCGTGCCGAAGGGCATCGTGGTCGCGCCGTTCGGCGGGCCGGTGGCGCCGGGGCCGGGGATCCCGCCGGAGCAGACGGTGATCTACGAGGCGCACGTCAAGGGGCTGACCTGGCGGCACCCCTCGGCGGCGCCGCGGGGTACGTTCCTCGGCCTCGCCTCCGACCCGGTGCTGGAGCACCTCACCCGGCTCGGCGTGACGGCGGTGGAGCTCCTGCCGGTGCACGCCTTCATCACCGACGGCTTCCTCGCCGAGCGCGGGCTGACGAACTACTGGGGCTACCAGACGCTGGGCTTCTTCGCGCCCGATCCGCGCTACCTGCACGCGGGCGACGTGGCGGAGTTCCGCGAGATGGTGAGCCGGCTGCACGGCGCGGGGATCGAGGTGATCCTCGATGTCGTCTACAACCACACCTGCGAGGGCAGCGAACTTGGGCCGACGCTCAGCTTCCGCGGACTCGACAACGCCAGCTACTACCGGCTGGCGCCGGAGCCGCGCTACTACGTCAACGACACGGGCACCGGCAACACGGTGCGGCTCGACCATCCGATGGTGCTGCGGATGGTGATGGATTCGCTGCGCTACTGGGCGGGGGAGATGGGGGTGGACGGGTTCCGCTTCGACCTTGCCGCGACGCTCGGCCGGCGCGACCACGGCTTCGAGGCGGACGCGCCGCTCTTCCAGGCGATGCGGCAGGATCCGCTTCTGGCCGGGGTGAAGCTGATCGCCGAGCCCTGGGACATCGGGCCGGGAGGCTACCAGCTCGGCGGCTTCCCGCCGCCGTTCCTGGAGTGGAACGACCGCTACCGCGACGGGGTGCGGCGCTTCTGGCGCGGCGACGAGGGCGCGGCGGCCGAGCTTGCGGCGCGGATCACCGGCTCGGCGGGAGAGTTCGACCGGGCCGGGCGGCCGGCGACCACCTCGGTCAACTTCGTCACCGCCCACGACGGCTTCACGCTCGCCGACGTGGTGAGCTACGCGGCCAAGCACAACGAGGCCAACGGCGAGGGCAACCGCGACGGCCATTCGGAGAACTACTCGGCCAACCTCGGCGCCGAGGGGACGACGAAGGACCCGAAGATCCTTGCGGCCCGGGCGCGGCGGGTGCGCGCGATGATCGTCACGCTGATGCTGAGCCAGGGCACGCCGATGCTGCTTGCCGGCGACGAGATCGGCCACAGCCAGGGCGGCAACAACAACGCCTATGCGCAGGACAACGAGACATCGTGGCTCGACTGGGGCCGCGCGGACCGGGCGCTCTGCGACTTCGCGGCGCGGGCGATCGCGTTCCGCAAGGCGCACCCGATCCTGAGCCAGAAGCGGTTCCTGCATTCGCGCGAGCGCGCCGAGGACGGCCGCGAGGACCTGTTCTGGCACCACGCCTCCGGCCGGCCGATGGAGGCGGCGGACTGGACCGATCCGGGGCTGAAGGTGGTAATCGCCGAGATCCGCACCGCCTCGGGGACCCCGGCCTACGCCGCGGGCGAGGAGGCGCTGCTGGTGGTGCTGAACGCGGGCCCCGGCCTCGAGATCGCGCTGCCGGCACCGCCCGAGGGCTGGGCCTGGACGATGGGGCTCGACAGCGCCGACCCGGCGCGCGGGGGGCGCTGCAAGGCGAAGCTGAGGGTGGCCGAGCAGTCGGCCGTGGCGCTGGTGCTGGAGCGGCTAGCGTGAGCCCGCGGGCACTCGCCGGCCGCGAGGGGGGGCTGCCGGCCCCCCGTCCGGCCTGCGGCCGGACTCCCCCCCGGGCGTATTTCGCCCAAGGGGAAGGGGCGGGCGGCGGGTTCCCGCGCGCCGGCGTCGGCAGCGCCGCGCGTCCGCCCGGGGCTGATGGATGCGGGCCGGGGCGGCGCCCGGGCCGGGCCCGGCGCAGGGGTGCGGCGCACGGCAGGGGGAGCGCCGTGCCCGACCTTGCGCGGGGTGCCGCGCTGCGCCCGGGCCGGTCCGGCCGGGCAGGTGGGCGGCGCGGGGCGTCGCAGGGGCCCGCGGGCGCCGCGCCGGCGGTGCCGGGGCTCCGGGCGGGCGGCAAGCCGGGCAGCGGGGCGGGAGCGGGGCGGTGAGCGCGCTTCTCGATCTCGCGCTCGAGGCCGGGCTGCGGCCGGGCTATTCCGACCAGACGGGGACCTGGCGCGAGGCGCCGCCCGAGTCGGTGGCCGCGGCGCTGGCGGCGATGGGGCTTCCGGCCGGGAGCGAGGCGGAGGCGGCCGAGACGCTCGGCGCCCTCCGTGCCGAAGCGGCGGCGCGCGTCCTGCCCCTGTGGCTGGTCGCGGAGGCGGGTGCGCCGTTCCGCCGGGAGGGCCTTCCCGAGGCGGACTGGCGGCTGGCGCTCGAGGGCGGGGAGACGCGCGAGGGGCGGGCCGCGGGGGGCGTGCTCGACCTCGGGCTCCTGCCCGCGGGGCGGCACCGGCTGGAGACCGGCGGGGCGGTCACCTGGCTTCTCGCCGCGCCGGCCCGGATCGCGCCGCCGCCGCGCGGCTGGGGGGTGACGCTGCCGCTCTACGGGCTGCCGCCGGGGCACGGGGGCGGGGTGGCGACCTATGCCGACCTTGCCGACTGGGCCGCGGCGCTGGGGCGGGCGGGGGCGGCCTTCGTCGGGATCAACCCGGTGCATGCGGGCTTTCCCGGCGACGAGGCCGCCATCAGCCCCTATTCCCCCTCGCACCGGCGACGGTTCTCGACGCTGCACCTGGCCGCGGGCGAGCCGGAGGCGGGCGCGCAGCCGGAGCTCGTGGACTACCCCGCCGCGATCGCCGCGCGGCGGGCGGCGCTGGAGGCCGCCTTCGCCGCGGATCGGGCCGCGGCGGGCAGGGACGCGGAATTCGCCGGCTGGCGCGCGGCGGAGGGGCCGGCGCTCGAGCGCTTTGCCGTGCACCAGGCGATCGCGGAACGGCACGGGCCCTACTGGAACGCCTGGCCCGAGGCGCTGCGCGACCCCGGCTCGGCCGAGGTGGCGCGGCTGGCGGCGGAGTTGGCCGGGCGGGTGGCGTTCCACGCCTGGCTCCAGTGGCTGGCCGAGCGCCAGCTCGCCGCGGCGCAGGACGCCGCGCGCGGCGCGGGGATGGCGCTGGGGCTCTACCTCGACCTTGCGGTCGGCACCCATCCCTTCGGCGCCGAGACCTGGGCGGAGCGCGCGCTCTTCGCGCCGGGGATCTCGCTCGGCTCGCCGCCCGACGCGTTCTCGCCCGAGGGCCAGACCTGGGGCGTTGCGCCCTTCGAGCCGCGGGCGCTCGCCGGGGGCGGCTTCGCGGCGCTGGCCGAGACGCTCGCCGCGCAGTTCCGCCACGCGGGCCTCCTGCGCATCGACCACATCCTCGGCTTCGAGCGGGCCTTCTGGGTCCCGGAGGGGCTGCCCGGCCTCTACGTGCAGATGCCGCGCGAGGCGATGCTGGCGGTGGTGAGGATCGAGGCGGCGCGGGCGGGCGCGGCGGTGGTGGGCGAGGACCTCGGCAACATCCCCGAGGGGTTGCAGGGGGCGCTCGCGGCCTCGGGGATCCTCGGCTGCCGGGTGGCGATCTTCGAGCGCGACTGGGGATCGGGCGGGTTCAAGCCGGCCGAGGCCTGGGACGCGGAGGTGCTCGCCTCGTTCTCGACCCACGACCTGCCGACGTGGAAGGGCTGGCGCAACGGCCGCGACATCGACTGGCGGGCGCGGCTGGGGCGGTCGGCCGACCCGGTGACCGAGCGGCGCAACCGCGCGGCCGAGGTGGCGCTGATGGACGCCGCGATCGGCGGCGCCGTCGGCGACGCGGAGGCGATGCACGGCTTCCTGGGGCGCACGCCCTGCCGGCTGGTCGCGGTGCAGGCCGAGGACATCCTCGGCCTCGAGGAGCAGGCGAACCTGCCCGGCACCACGGTAGAGCATCCGAACTGGCGGCGGCGCCTGCCGGAGGACGCGGCCGCGATCGCCGGCGAGCCGCGGCTTGCCGCGGTGGCCGCGATCATGAAATCCTGCGGGCGACAGGGGGGAGAGCCATGAGCATCATCACCGTCGAGACGGCGCCGATCGAGGGCCAAAAGCCCGGCACCTCGGGGCTGAGGAAGAAGACCCGCGTCTTCATGGGGCCGCACTACCTGGAGAACTTCGTCGAGGCGATCTGGGCCGGAATCGGCGGGGCCGCGGGCAAGACCTTCGTGCTCGGCGGCGACGGGCGCTACTTCAACGACCGCGCGGCGCAGGTGATCCTCAGGATGGCCGCCGCCGCCGGCGCGCGGAAGGTGATCGTCGGCCAGGACGCGCTTCTCTCCACGCCGGCAGCGTCCAACCTGATCCGCCAGCGCCGCACCGACGGCGGCATCATCCTTTCGGCGAGCCACAACCCGGGCGGGCCGGAGGAGGACTTCGGCGTCAAGTTCAACGTGCCGAACGGCGGCCCGGCGCCCGAGGAGGTGACGAACCGGATCTTCGAGGCGACGAAGCGGATCGCCTCCTACCGGATCCTCGAGGCACAGGACGTGGACCTCTCGCGCGTCGGCTTCGCGCGGCTCGGCGAGATGGAGGTGGAGGTGGTCGATCCGGTCGACGCCTACCGGGTGCTTATGGAGCGGCTCTTCGACTTCGGCGCGATCCGGGCGCTGATCCGGGGCGGCTTCAGGGTGCATTTCGACGCGATGCACGCGGTGACGGGGCCCTATGCGAAGGCGATCCTGGAGGGCGCGCTCGGGGCGCCGCCGGGATCGGTGGTGAACGCCCGGCCGCTGCCGGACTTCGGCGGCGGCCACCCCGACCCGAACCCGGTCTGGGCGAAGGACCTCATGGACCTGATGATGGGCGCGGGCGCCCCGGACTTCGGCGCCGCCTCGGACGGCGACGGCGACCGCAACATGATCGTGGGCCGGGGGATCTACGTCACGCCCTCGGACAGCCTCGCCGTGCTTGCGGCGAACGCCCATCTCGCGCCGGGCTACGCGGGTGGGCTGAAGGGCGTGGCGCGGTCGATGCCGACCTCGCGCGCGGTGGACCGGGTGGCGGAGGCGCTCGGCATCCCGGCCTACGAGACGCCGACGGGCTGGAAGTTCTTCGGCAACCTGCTCGACGCCGGGATGGCCACGCTCTGCGGCGAGGAGAGCGCGGGCACGGGCAGCGACCACGTGCGCGAGAAGGACGGGCTCTGGGCGGTGCTCCTGTGGCTCAACATCCTCGCGGTGCGCAAGGAGCCGGTGGCGGCGATCCTCGAGGGGCACTGGCGGCGGTTCGGGCGCAACTACTACACGCGCCACGACTACGAGGCGGTGGACGCGGGGCGGGCCGGGGCGCTGATGGAGGGCCTCGCGGCGCGGCTCGGCAGCCTGCCGGGAACGGAGGCCGCGGGGCTCCGCGTCGCGGCGGCGGACGACTTCGCCTATACCGACCCGGTGGACGGCTCGCGTACCGAGCACCAGGGGATCCGGGTGGAGCTGGAGGGCGGGGGCCGGATCGTCTACCGGCTTTCGGGCACGGGCACGGTGGGGGCGACGCTGAGGGTCTATCTCGAGAAGCTCGAGACCGACCCCGCGCGCCTCGGGCTCGACCCGGCCGCGGCGCTCGAGGGCGTGATCGCGGCGGCCGACGCGATCGCCGGGATCCGGGCGCATACCGGGCGCGAGCGGCCGGACGTCACCACCTGAGGGGCGGCCGCGGCGGGGGGCCGTCTGCCCCCCGTCCCCGCGGGGCGGGGACTCCCCCCGAGGATATTTCGGGCAGGGAAGGGCCGGGGCAGGGGCCGCCCGCGCCGTCCGGGGCGCGGCCGAGGCGGGCGAGGAGGCCCGGGATCGCCTCGCGGAAGCGGAAGAAGCCGTGCGTGGCAAGCGGCCAGGCGGCGGCGTCGAAGGGCCTGAGCGCGCGGGAAAGCGCGATCCGCTCGGCGGCGAGCGCGCGGGCGGCGCCGGCCGCGAGGGTGGCGGCGGGGCCGGCCGGCGCCCAGGGCATGACGACGCGGCGGAGCCCGGCGGATCTCGCCCAGGCGGCGACGGCTGCGGGGCTGTCGAAGGGGCCGGCGACCGGTCCGAGGCGGGGGCCGAGGCGGCGCGCGCAGTCGGCGGCCGCGGCCTCGGTGAAGGCGGCGACGGGTTCGGCGACGGCGAGCGGCGAGCGGCCGCGGTGGCCGAGGAGGACGGCGGTCGCGGCGGGCGCGAGGCCCGCATCGAGCAGGAAGTCCGGTGCGAGGTCGTCCTCGGTGAGGAGGAGGCCGGTGCCGGGCGCCGGGGCCCAGGCGTCGCCGGCGGGCGCCGGACCGGGCGGCGGCGGGGGCGGACCCTCGAGGGCCGGCGCGGCGGCGGCGAGGCCCGAGGGCCGCGCCCGGCCCGCGGTGAACCGGGCGATGTTGCCGGCGGTGGCGAGGTAGGTCTTGCCGCGGGTGTGGAGGCCTGCGACCCAGCGCCAGGACAGCGTGTTGGAGGCGGGATCGCCGTCGAGGAGATGGCGCAGGAAGAAGTCGGCCCCGAGTTCCCAGGGCAGGCGCAGGGTGAAGATCCAGATCGAGGCGAACCACATCCGGGCGTGGTTGTGCAGGTATCCGGTGGCCGCGAGCTCGCGCGCCCAGCCGTCGAAGCCGTCGATCCCGGTCTCGCCGCGGCAGGCGGCCTCCCAGGCGCGGCGCAGGCCGGCCTCGGTCTGCACCCGGTTCAGCGCCGCCCGGAGCCCGGCGCGGTAGTCCTCCCAGACCGCGGGGCGGAGCTCGAGCCAGCCCTTCCAGTAGGTGCGCCAGAACACCTCCTCGACGAACTTGCCTGCGTCGGCGGCGGAGTGGCGCGCCAGGACGGCGGCCAGCACCTCCGCCTCGGTCACGAGGCGGTGGCGGAGGTAGGGCGAGAGCCGCGAGACGTGCGGGTGCCCCGGCAGGTCGAGGTTGCGGAGCGCCGCGTAGTCGCGCCCGGCCCGGGGCACGAAGGCGGCGAGCGCGGCGAGGCCGGCGGCGCGGGTCGGCGGGAAGTCTGGCCGGGGGTCGGGCATGGGGCGCGAGCTAGGGGAGGCCGGCCCCGCGTCAAGCGCCGCGCCGCCGCCGCCGGGGGCAGGGCGAGGGGCCCCGGCGGAGGTCGCGGGGAGGGCGCGGGGGACGGGGTGCGGGAGGGGGCATCGGGGCCCTCCCTTGCAGCCCACCGGACGCGACACTAAGACTCGGGCAAGGACTGGCGGACTAGACACTCCCCGAAATCGAGGCAGCGGACGATGAGAGACCCCTACGAGACCTACATGAACACGCTCGTGCCGATGGTCGTGGAGCAGACCAGCCGGGGCGAGCGGGCCTATGACATCTACTCCCGGCTCCTCAAGGAGCGCATCGTCTTCCTGTCGGGCCCCGTGCACGACGGGATCGCGAGCCTGATGGTGGCGCAGCTTCTCTTCCTCGAGAGCGAGAACCCCTCGAAGGAGATCAGCATGTACATCAACAGCCCCGGCGGCGTGGTGACCTCGGGGCTCTCGATCTACGACACGATGCAGTACATCCGGCCCAAGGTCTCGACGCTGGTCGTGGGCCAGGCGGCCTCGATGGGCTCGCTGCTGCTTGCCGCCGGCGAGAAGGGGATGCGCTTCTCGCTGCCGAACAGCCGGATCATGGTGCACCAGCCCTCGGGCGGCTACCAGGGGCAGGCGACCGACATCTGGATCCATGCCGAGGAGACGATGAAGCTGAAGCGGCGGCTGAACGAGATCTACGTCAAGCACACCGGCCAGCCGCTCGAGAAGGTCGAGGCGGCGCTCGAGCGCGACAACTTCATGAGCCCCGAGCAGGCGCGGGACTGGGGCCTGATCGACGAGATCGTGGAGAGCCGCGGCAAGGACGGCGGCGAGAGCAAGTAGCGTGCCCGGCAGGCGGGACTTTTTGGCGTTGTGCGGGGAGGGGGGCTGCCCTAGACTTCCCCGCGGGAGGCTCCCCGCGGCTGCGGGATACCCCAGAGGTTAGGCATGGCGAACAACTCCTCCGGCGACAGCAAGAACACGCTCTACTGCTCGTTCTGCGGCAAGAGCCAGCACGAGGTCAGGAAGCTGATCGCCGGGCCGACGGTGTTCATCTGCGACGAGTGCGTCGAGCTGTGCATGGACATCATCCGGGAGGAGACCAAGGCCCACGGGCTGAAGTCGTCCGACGGGGTGCCGACGCCGCGCGAGATCTGCAAGGTGCTCGACGACTACGTGATCGGGCAGATGCACGCCAAACGCGTGCTCTCGGTGGCTGTCCACAACCACTACAAGCGCCTGAACCATGCCCAGAAGGCCAGCGACATCGAGCTGGCGAAGTCGAACATCCTGCTGATCGGTCCCACCGGCTGCGGCAAGACGCTGCTCGCCCAGACGCTCGCCCGCATCCTCGACGTGCCGTTCACCATGGCCGACGCGACCACGCTGACCGAGGCGGGCTATGTCGGCGAGGACGTGGAGAACATCATCCTCAAGCTGCTGCAGGCCAGCGAATACAACGTGGAGCGGGCGCAGCGCGGCATCGTCTACATCGACGAGGTGGACAAGATCACGCGCAAGTCGGACAACCCCTCGATCACCCGCGACGTCTCGGGCGAGGGCGTGCAGCAGGCGCTGCTGAAGATCATGGAGGGCACGGTGGCGAGCGTGCCGCCGCAGGGCGGGCGCAAGCATCCCCAGCAGGAATTCCTGCAGGTGGACACGACGAACATCCTCTTCATCTGCGGCGGCGCCTTCGCGGGACTCGAGAAGATCATCGCGCAGCGCGGGAAGGGTTCGGCCATCGGCTTCGGGGCCGAGGTGAAGGACCCCGACGCGCGCGGCGCGGGCGACCTGTTCAAGAGCCTGGAGCCCGAGGACCTGCTGAAGTTCGGGCTGATCCCCGAGTTCGTCGGGCGGCTTCCGGTGATCGCCACGCTCGAGGATCTCGACGAGGCGGCGCTGGTCTCGATCCTGACCGAGCCGAAGAATGCGCTCGTCAAGCAGTACCAGAGGCTGTTCGAGATCGAGGGCGTGGACCTCAGCTTCACCGACGATGCGCTGAAGGCGATCGCCAAGCGCGCGATCGCGCGCAAGACCGGCGCGCGCGGCCTGCGCTCGATCATGGAGGACATCCTTCTCGACACGATGTTCGAGCTGCCCTCCCTGCGCGGGGTGGAGGAGGTCGTCGTGAACGAGGAGGCGGTGACCGCGGGGGTCAAGCCGCTCCTGATCTACGCCGAGGGCTCGAAGAAGGAGCCCGCGTCGGCGGGCTGAGGGCGCCGGGCCGGGAACCCCGGAGGAGCGGGGGGCGCAACCGGCGCTGAGATGCTTCAGGCTGGCAGGGTCCGTCGGGCAGGTGCCGCCATGGAGCGCGCGCCGCGCGCCGGCCCGGCGCCGCCGTTGCCCGCCATCGGCGGGGCTGACGGACCGCCGCCCCGGCGGCCTTCTCCGGGACCGTCAGGCCCGGCGGTAGTCCGTCTCCGCCACCGGTTCCTCCCAGCTCACCGTGCTGCCGCCGGCGTCGGCCTCCTGCATGGCGAGGTGGACCATCGCGGCGTCCGGGGCGGCGCCGTGCCAGTGGCGCTCGCCCGGCGGGAACCACACCGTGTCGCCGGGGGCGAGGTCGACCACGGGCCCGCCCTCGGCCTGCGCCCGGCCGCGGCCCGAGAGGACGTAGAGCGTCTGCCCGAGCGGGTGGCGGTGCCAGTTGGTCCGCGCGCCGGGCGCGAAGCTGACGACGGCGGCGCGCAGCCGGGCCGGGGCCGGGGCCTCGGCCACCGGCGCGATCGAGACCGTGCCGGTGAACCAGTCGCCGGGTCCGGGGCGGGCGGGGCGGGCGTCGGCGGGGCGGTGGTCCATGGGGCGTTCCCTCTGCGCGGCGGTCTGTCCGGCGCAGGCAAGCACCCCCGGGCGCCCGATGCAAGGCGGGGCAAGCCGGGGCTGGCGGCAGGCCGGCGCCGGCGCTAGGCTCCGGGGCGCGCCGCCGCGAGGGGCGGGCGCGAGGGGAGGGACCGCCATGACCCGCCGCCACATCAGTTCGGGTTCCCGCTTCGAGGCGGAGATCGGCTATTCCCGCGCGGTCGTCGTGGACGGCTGGGTGTTCGTGGCCGGGACCACCGGCTACGACTACGCGACGATGACCATGCCCGGACGGGTCGAGGACCAGTGCGCCAACGCGCTCGCCACCATCGACCGGGCGCTGCACGAGGCGGGCGCGAGCCTCGATGACGTGGTGCGGGTGCGCTACATCCTGCCCGACCCCGCCGACTGGCCGCCCTGCTGGCCGATCGTGTCGCGCGCCTTCGCGCGGGCGCGGCCGGCGGCGACCATGATCGTCGCCGGGCTGCAGGAGCCCGAGATGCGCATCGAGATCGAGGTCACGGCCCGGCAGGGCCAGCTCGCCCGGTCGTTCCGGCACGCGCCCTGAGCCCGGTTGCCGGACCGGTCAGGGCGACGCGGAGCCGGCGGCGGGCTGCGCGGCCGGGGGCGAGACGAACTTCGCGCCGGGGGCGCCGGAGGCCCCGGAAGCGGCGGCGGATGCGGCGGGGGATGCGGCGGGCCCGGCGCGGTAGACGGAGGTGCCGCTGCCGGTCCGGCCATCGACGGCGGGCGTCTGCGCCGACCGCGGCATGAAGAGCCACGCACCCGCGACGAAGAGGAGAAGCGCGAACAGGACGAGCATCACGCGCGGCATGGCCCTTCCTCCCTCCGGCCCCGGCGATTGCAGGATGTCGCAGGTCCGCCGGGCCGGTGCAAGCCCCGTGGCGCGCGCCCGCCCCGCGGGGGCGGTGCCTCTGGACCTGGGCCCGCCGATCGGCCATATGGAGCCGAGGAAGAACCGGAGGCTCGCATGGGCATTCTCACCCCCCTTCTCCGCGCCGTCACCTGGTGGAACGGGCAGACCCTCAACACCCAGCTCTACACCTGGCGGAAGGGCGTGAAGGTGGGCGAGGACGCGCAGGGCAACGTGTTCTACCAGAGCCGGGACGGCCGGCGCCGCTGGGTGATCTACAACGGCGAGGCCGAGGCGAGCCGCGTCAGCCCCGAATGGCACGGCTGGCTGCACCACACCTGGGACAAGCCGCCGACCGAGGCGCCGCCGCGGCGCAAGCCGTGGGAGAAGCCGCATGTGCCGAACCTGACCGGCACCGAGGCCGCCTATGTGCCGCCGGGGTCGATCCGGCGCCCGGTGCCCGCCGAACGGCGGGACTACGAGGCCTGGACGCCCGAGTGAGGGCCGCGTGATGGCAGAGAACGCCGCAGAAGTGCTGGTGGGCGGCGCGGTGCTGGCCGCCGCGATCGGCTTCACCGTCTATGCCGGGCAGATCTCGGGCATGACCGGGTCGGCGCAGGCGAGCTACGAGCTGCGCGCCAGCTTCCGCTCGGCCGAGGGGGTGAGCGTCGGCACCGACGTGCGGCTTGCCGGCGTGAAGGTCGGCACCGTCACGCGGCTTGAGCTGAACCCCGAGACCTACTTCGCCGACGCCACCTTCACGATGGACCGGCGCATCGTCCTTCCCGACGACTCCACGGTGCTGATCGCGCAGGAGGGGCTGCTCGGCGGCAGCTATGTCGAGGTGCAGCCGGGCGGTTCGCCCTTCAACCTCGAGGCGGGGGGCGAGGTGCTCGACACCCAGGGCGCCGTCAGCCTGATCACGCTTCTCCTCAAGGCCTTCACGGGCGAGAGCGCCGCGCCCGAGCCCGAGCCGGGGGCGCCCGCGCCATGATCCGCGCCGCGGCCGTCGCCGCCCTGATCGGCTGGGCGGTGCCCGGCGCCCTGCCGCTCGCCGCGCAGGAGCAGATGCCCGCCCCGGACGCCGGCGAGCCGCGGGTCGCGCGCGCCGACGGGGCGCTGCTGCGGGCGCTCGACAAGGTCACGGGCCAGACGCTGGACCTCGACCTCAAGGAGGGCGACAGCGCGCGGATGGGGCGCATCACGATCCAGCTCGGCCAGTGCCGCTATCCGGCCGACGACCCCGCCTCGAACGCCTATGCCTGGGTCACCGTCGTCGACGACGCGGCCAGCACCCCGGCCTTCCAGGGCTGGATGATCGCCGCCGCCCCGGCGCTGAGCGCGCTCGATCACCCGCGCTACGACGTCTGGGTCATCCGCTGCAACATCCCCGAGGGCTGAGGCGGCGGACCCGCCCGGTCGAAGTCGGCCGGGGCGTCGAGCGCCTCGGCCAGCCGCCGGTGATACTCGGCGCGGCTGATCTCCACCGCGCCGAGCGAGGCGAGGTGCGGCGTCAGGAACTGCGTGTCGAAGAGCCGGAATCCGCCGAGGCGGAGCCGGTCCACCAGATAGGCGAGCGCGACCTTCGAGGCATCGGTCCGGCGGGAGAACATGCTTTCGCCGAAGAAGGCCGCGCCGAGCGTCACGCCGTAGACGCCTCCGACGAGCGCCTCTCCCTCCCAGACCTCGAGCGAGTGGGCGAAGCCCGCGCGGTGGAGCGCGAGGTAGGCCCCGAGGATCGGGGGGCTGATCCAGGTCTCCTCCCGGTCGGCGCAGCCCTCGACGACGCCGCGGAAGTCGGCATCCGTGGTGATCCGGTGCGGCCACTTCAGGATGCGGCGCCGGAGCGAGCGCGAGATGCGGAATCCGTCGAGCGGCAGGACGCCGCGGCGCTTGGGGTCCACCCAGAACACCTCGCGCCGGCCGCGCGATTCCGCCATCGGGAAGATGCCGGCGGCATAGCCGCGCAGCAGCGTCTCGGGGGAGAGCGGCGGTTCCGTCATCACGCCCGCCATCCCGCCCGCCCGCGCGCGGCCGCGCTCAGGAGAGGTGCTCGGCCAGCCACTTCTCCAGCCAGTGGATCGTGTAGTCGCCCCGCTGGATGTCGGGCTCGTCGAGCAGCTGCCGGAACAGCGGGATCGTGGTGTCGATCCCGTCCACGATGATCTCGCCGAGCGCCCGGCGCAGCCGCGCCAGCGCCTCGGGCCGGTCGCGGCCGTGGACGATGAGCTTGCCGATCAGGCTGTCGTAGTAGGGCGGGATGCGGTAGCCGTCGTAGATCGCGCTGTCCATCCTGACGCCGAGGCCGCCCGGCGCGTGATACTGGCTGATCCGCCCCGGCGAGGGGGCGAAGTTCGGCAGCTTCTCGGCGTTGATCCTCACCTCGATCGCGTGGCCGTTGATGCGCAGCTTGTCCTGCTCGAACTCCATCGGCAGGCCGGCGGCCACGCGGATCTGCTCGCGCACGAGATCGACGCCGAAGATCGCCTCGGTCACCGGGTGCTCGACCTGGAGGCGGGTGTTCATCTCGATGAAGTAGAACTTCCCGTCCTCGAAGAGATACTCGATCGTCCCCGCCCCGGCGTAGCCGAGCTGCGCCACGGCGCGCGCGCTGATGCCGCCGATCTCCGCGCGCATCTCCTCGGTGATGACCGGGCCCGGCGCCTCCTCGAGCACCTTCTGGTGGCGGCGCTGGAGCGAGCAGTCGCGCTCGCCGAGGTGCACCGCGCGGCCCTTGCCGTCGCCGAAGATCTGGATCTCGATGTGGCGGGGGCGGCCGAGATACTTCTCGATGTAGACCTCGTCGTTGCCGAAGGCGGCCTTGGCCTCGGCGCGGGCGGTGCGGAAGGCGGTCTCGAGCTCGTCCTCGCTGCGGGCGAGCTTCATGCCGCGCCCGCCGCCGCCGGCGGTGGCCTTGATGATGACGGGAAAGCCGATGTCGCGCGCCACCTTCCGCGCCGCCGCGAGGTCGGGCACCCCGCCGTCGGAGCCGGGCACGACCGGGATGCCGAGCGACTTCGCCGTTTCCTTGGCGGTGATCTTGTCGCCCATGATGCGGATGTGCTCGGCGCGCGGGCCGATGAAGGTGATCCCGTGGTCCTCGACGATCTGAACGAAGTTCGCGTTCTCGGAGAGGAAGCCGTAGCCGGGGTGGATCGCCTCGGCGCCGGTGATCTCGCAGGCCGAGATGATCGCGGGCATCGAGAGGTAGCTCTCGGGCGAGGGCGCCGGGCCGATGCAGACGCTCTCGTCGGCCATGCGGACGTGCATCGCGTCGGCATCCGCCGTGGAGTGGACCGCGACCGAGCCGATTCCCATCTCGCGGCAGGCGCGGATGACGCGCAGGGCGATCTCGCCCCGGTTGGCGATCAGGATCTTGGAGAACATCACTCGATGATCATCAGGGGGGCGCCGTACTCCACCGGCGCGCCGTCGGTGACGAGGATGCGCTTCACCGTTCCCGCGCGCGGGGCGGGGATCTGGTTCATCGTCTTCATCGCCTCGATGATGAGGATGGTCTGGCCCTCGGCGACGGTGGCGCCGACCGACACGAACGGCGGCGCGCCCGGCTCGGGCTGGAGGTAGACGGTGCCGACCATGGGCGAGGTCACGGCGCCGGGGTGCTGGGCGGGGTCGTCCGCCGCCGGGGCCGGCGCGGCGGCGGGCGCGGCTGCGGGCGCCTGCACGGCCGGCGCGGGCAGGGCGGCGGGCGGGGCGACATGCACGACCTGGGGCCCTGCCCGCGAGACGCGGACCGTCAGGCTGTCGTCCTCGCCGTACTCGCGCTTGACTTCCAGATCGGTGAGGTCGTTCTCCTTCAGAAGCCGCGCGAGGGCCTCGATGAAGGCCACATCGCCCGCGTGATCCTGCTTGGTCATGCCATCCTCGGGTCGTTTCCGTAAGCGCCCGTCTGCCGCGGGCTTCGGCGCATTGCGCCTCTATACGGCAGCCCGCCGGGGGTGAAAAGCGCGAGTTTCCGCATCTGTAGCGTGACAGCGAAACTTGCACAGTTTGACAGAGATATTTGCAGCAGCGCGATTTTCGGCGGTGCGACCGCGCGCCGGCGCTTCATGTAGCAGTTAAACCGGCACTTGAAGCGGCAGTTCAGGCGGGGCTCAAGCGCCCGCCGGGACGAAGATCACCACCACGCCCGACCCGCCGGCGCCGCCGGGGTTGTTCTCGTCGCCGCCCGACCCGCCGCCGCCCGTGTTCGCCGTCCCGGCGTTGCCTGCGACGTTGTTTGCGGACGGTGCCGAGGCGCCGCCGTGAGTGCCGGCGCCACCGGCTCCGAACCGGTTCTTTCCGCCCCCGCCCCCGCCGTAGCCCGTGCTCGTTCCGCTGATCGCGCTGGTGACTCCAGCGCCGCCGTTGCCGTTCGGGCCGGAACCGCCGTCGGCGCCGTTGCCCGCCGCACCAGCGCCGCCGCCGCCCCATGATCCCCCGGAACCGCTGCCGCCGTTGTAGAGCCCGGTGCCGCCAGATCCGCTCGATCCGCCGCCGCCGGCAGGTCCGCTGCCGCTGCCTCCGTCGCCGTAACCGGACCCGAGATCGAGCCCCTGCCCGCCGTAGCGCCCGCCGTGCGCCGTGACGCTCAGCAGACCGCTCAGCGTCGAGGTGCCGCCATTGCCGGGCGCCTCGCTGTGCGCACTGGCCGGGGCGCCGCCCGCGCCGACTCCGATCGTCAGCGTGCCGCTGCCGACGCTGCCCGATCCCTCTACAACCTGCCCGCCGCCGCCTCCGCCGCCGGCCTGGAAGCCTCCGTGGCCGCCGGGGCCGCCGCCGCCGACGACGAGGTAGTAGATCGTCCCGCCGGAGGAGAAGGTGATCGAGCCCGAGCCGTTGAAGATGTAGCTCGTGCCGGACATCGCTTCGTAGGTGACGCCGCTGACGACCGTCGGGCTGCCCGTCGTGCCGGAAACGACCGGCCCGCCGCCGCCGCCCGGCGCGCTCGATACATGGCGGCCGACCGGGATCATGCGACGGCCGCGATGTCGCCGAACGCGACCCATTCGTCGGTCGCGATCTTCACCACCGTCACGAGACCCCGATAGCGCGTCTGGATCGCGCCCGCCCCTGCCGTCACACCGTTCAGCGTCACGCCGGCGGCGGCGGCAATGGTCACCGTGCCCGCTCCGAACTGCAGGTGGTTCGACGTGTGCCCCACCGGCAGAGAGGTGGTTGCGTTGGCCGGCAGGGTGACCGTCGTCGCGCTGCCGGACGTGTGCCGCTTCGTCTTGCCGTTGTCGGCCGCGACGAGGCTGTAGGCGGTGGCGGACTGCGCCTCCATCTCCGCCTGGCGAACCGCCGCCAAGTCGACTTCCAGCGTGGTCCCGGACATGTCGAGGCCAGCGCCGAGGGAGATCGCGGCCACGTCTCCGCCGGACCCTCGGCCGACGAGCTGCGACGCCGCCAGCGCCAGATCGGTCGGGTCGCCGGAAGTGGCCGCGGCGCGAACCTTGACCGAGTTCGCGGCCATGTCGGCGAGCTTGGCGTTGGTCACCGCATCGTTCGCGATCGTCCCCGCGCCACCACCGGACGCGAACGACACATCGCCCGAGCCGAAGGACGGCAGCCGCGCAGCAGGAAGCGTCCCGGCCCCGAGGTCGGAGGCGCTGCCCGAGGTCGCCACTGCCGCAAGACCCGTGATCGAGGCAGCCGGCTGCGTTCCGGTATGGGTCGACCGGTCGCGAAGGTCGGCATCGCTGGCGTTGGCGGTCGCGCCGTCGGCGACGTTGATGATTGTCCGGACCTGCGCCGGCGTCAGATCCTCCGGCGCCCCGGTCCCGGCCGAGGCGCGGCCCTTCATGGTCCCCGATGCCATTGCGGCGAGCTTGGCGTTGCCCACCGACCCGGTGTCGACGGTCCAGAGCGTTCCTCCGGCCGAGACGACGATGTCGCCGTAGTCGCCGTCGCCGGGGCCTCCGCCGCCCCCGCCGGAACTCGCGATGGTCAGCGTGTTGCCGGTGTCGTCGTAGGTCAGGGTTACGTTCGCCCCCGCCACCAGAAGCGACGCGACGCGGTCGTCGACCGCCTCGGCGAAGCCGGTGATGTCGGCCGGAGCGTGCCCGTGGGACGCGGCCGCCTTGCCGTCCAGCGCAGACTGCAGCCCGCTCACGTCGGCAATGGCGTGCCCGTGCGAGGCAGCCGCCTTGCCGTCGAGCGCGGCCTGGAGGCCGGTGACGGTCGAGATCGCCTGAGCGCCCGTGTGGGTCGCGCGGTCCCTCAGCTGCGCGTCGGTTGCATTCGCGGTCGCGCCTTCCGCCACCGTATCGAGCTTCGACTTGTCCGCGGCCGACATGAACCCCGCCGTCGTGCCGGTCGCGGCGGCGTGACCGTGAGAGGCCGCGGCGAAGAGCGCGACTGTCTCCGGTGTGAGCATCCCAGGCGCGATGACGGCCGAGTTGATCGTCCAGGACGACCCGGTCACCGTGACGTGCCCGTAGTCTCCGTCGGCCACCCCGCCGCCACCCGGCGGCAGCACCCAGGCGCCGTCGCCCCTGAGAAAGGTCGTCGGACCGGGGGTTCCGGCTGCCACGATGTCGGGGATCGTCACTTCCTGAAGCCGCGCGTCGAGCGCGGCCTGAAGGCCGATGACGTCGGCAATGGCGTGCTGGTGCACCGGCGCGGGCGGCAGGGTCGAGAAGCTGCCCTGGCCGTCGAGGTCGTAGGTCGCGTTGATCACGATGCCCATGGGGTCACCTCCCATTCGACGAGGAACCGCGCGGTCGGCGTGACGTGCCGCCGTCCGTCCGGCGCAACCAGGATCACGTCGTGTTCGAGGACGCCGACAGGCCAGGAGGCCATCTCGCCGCCATCGAAGGCGAGCCTGCCCTGGGCGGCATCGACCCAGCTGCAGGCCACGGTCGCGACCAGCGCGCGATTGCGGCCGCGCACGCGGGATCCCGCGATCGCCCAGCCGGTGAAGTCGGTCTGCGGCGGGCCGGCCTCGTCGCTGCGGGTCAGGCTGATCCGCCCGACGAAGCGGAGCGACCGCTTGAGCCTCGGAACTTCGGAACTCACCGTTCAATCCCCCTCGAAATCCGGTCGTGGAACGCTTCCAGCGCTGCATCGATCTCGTCCGGCGTGCGCGCGGATTCTATGGCCGCGATGGCGCCGAGCCGGGCCGACTCGAGTGCGGCGGCGACCGAGACGAGATAGGCCGACTGGTGCAGCCAGATCTGCGCGACCTGCCAGGCGGTCGGCGCCGTGATCCCGACCTCGGCAGCGATCAGCGGGTAGTCCTCGAGGCTGTCCGGTTCCTCCGGCAAGGCCGCATACCGCAGCGCCTCGGACCGCTTCTCGAGGTAGAGCATCTCCTGGCCGGGAATGTCGGTGACGTACCGGCGCCGGATCCGTCCCGACGCCTCGTTCACCTGCGCGACGGCCCGCTCCCTTCCGGCGGCGGCCTTCATCGTCTCGATCGCGGCCCGGCCTTCTCCCCTGACGACGAGCTGCTCGCGCGGCAGATACGGTTTCGGCGCGCTCAGGGTGGCGCTCCAGACGCCGGTATCGGCAAGGTCCAGCTCGATCCGGCCGCCCTTCGACCCGGCGGAAATCTCCTCGCCCGTCGCGGCGTCGAACAGTTCGAGGCGTGCGCCTTCCGGCAGGCCGGATACCCGCAGCCCCGAGGCCGTCTGCTCGATCTCGGGCAGCTTCGGGCGCGGGCGCCAGCGCGCGCCGTCGAAGTGCTGCCGAATGATGCCCTCGAGCGTCACACCCTCGGGCAGGACCAGCGCCCCGGGCGGCGCGGCCGGACCCTGTCCTGCGCGAACCACGCAGCCCTCGTCGTCGATCAGCGCCCAGCGGGTCATCGCGTGATCCTGAACCTTGTGATGGTGACGTTCCGGATCAGCTCGGGATCGCCGGAGAACAAGCCTCCGACCGAGCGCAGGCGATACTCGTTGGCGGTTTGCAGCCCGTAGGGAAAGGCCGTGAACCCGTAGAGATCCCAGGCCCCGTATCCGTTGTCCGTGATGTGCTGGGGCACCCAAGGGTTGGGGTCCAGGACCCAGGGGCCCAGCCCGCCGCCCGCGCGGGCGTATCGGAAATCGTAGTGGATCGTCCAGTCCGGCGATGCATGGTACGTCGGGCGTCGCGCCTCGAACGACACCACCAGAAGCGTGACCTCGCCGGTCGCGATCTCGCTCGTCAGGCTCAGCGAGGCGAAGACCGTTCCGTCCGGCAGGGCGGAACGTCGCAGCGGGCCGGGGACGACGACCTGCTCCTTGTCGGTCACCGCCCCTTCCTGGATCCAGCCGCGGGCCACCAGGTTGTTGAACTCCGCGTCGCCGTTCTCGGCGATCCGCCAGCCCTGGACGCCCGCGGCGTAGTTCGTCGACTGCAGATCGCCTCCGAACAGGGCCAGCACGCCGACGTTCGGCGCCGTCGCCGGCAGCCAGGGCGTCCAGTCGGTCGGGCGCGGGGCGATGAGCTGCGCGCGCGCCTCGTAGGCGCCGGCGCGCACGATCCCTTCCGTGACCACCACCTCGCCGGCGGCGACCGCCGTCGTGCCGCTCACGACGAAGGCCTGGCCGAGGGGCCGCACCTCCCAGCGCAGCTGTTCCACGTCCGAGGCCTCCGGGGCCGACCAGCTCAGCCGCAGCGCCGGACCTCGCACCGTTCCGGACTGGTCCAGAACCGAAGCGCCGGCGACGGCGAAGCCCGGCACCGCCTGGGCGGGCGGGTCGGGCGTGCCCGGCGGCGGCGGCGCGGAGGGCTGGATCGTTCCGGGAGGGTAGCTGAAATCGGCGGCGTCGCGCTCGCGCAGACCGATGCGCTGCAGGCCGGTGACGAGGTCGGCCGTGATCTCCGTCACCTCGAAGATCTTCGCCGCATAGCCGTTCCGCGCGCTCGTCCAGGCCACTGCGTCGAGCGGCTCCAGCACCATCGCCTCGGGCGGAAGCGTCAGACCGTGCCGGCGGAACCGCCGCTCGTCCTGGATGTAGGCACGCATCAGGCGCTGGACCTGCGCGCCGTAGGGGCAGGCGGGCAGCGCGAGGTCGGCCACCAGGCGACGGCCCTGGTCCTCGATCTCCCAGGCGGCGTTGTAGCGCGGCGGGGCGTCGCGGGTTTCCCAGAGACTGGACGGCTCGGGATAGCTCGCGTGAACGGCGTTGTATGTGGCGTCGAGCCCCGGGAACGGCGCGAAGTCCTCCGGTTCGCTGCCCACCACGTCGCTGTCGGCGAAGGCCAGCACCGGCAGTCCGGGCGGCCCGACCCGCACCTTCCAGACGCCCGCGACGTCGGTGATCTGCGCGGCGGACGCCTTGAGGAGCTCGGCCAGGACATCGGCGGGCTCGTCCTCGGCCACGCGGACCTCGAACCCGGTGCGGAACTGCGCCTCGGTGCCGCCGTTGCCGTCGTCGACGGCCGCGTCGCATTCGTTCATGGCCGCGAACCACTGGGCGAGCGGCAGATCCGACGCCGCGAAGCCGCCGCCATAGACGCTGCCATCGGGAAGGGCCACGCCGCGCAGCAGGTTGTAGGCCTGCACCATCGGGTTAGACGACCTCGTCCAGGTGGTCCGGTCGTTCCAGCGCTGGGGACCGGATCCGCCCACGGTCGTGTCGAGCCGCGGGTCGTAGAGCGGAATGCCGCCCAGCACGAAGCGAACCCGCGGCAGTCCGCTCCAGACCTCGCGGCTGTAGCGGAAGGTCATGATCGCATAGCAGGTTCCGGTGCCCACCATGTCGGCGGTCCACGGCCGGAGCGGATAGCCGCCGTAACGCGCGAGCAGCATCGGGTCCGCCGCGGTCTGCGTCCCGTCGTAGAACTTCACCCAGGCGAAGCCGGCATAGCGGCCGCCGACGGGCAGCCCGAAGGACGGATCCGGCGTGCCGCCGAACGTCACCGCCTCGTCGTCGATGATGAGACCCTCGAGCGAGCAGCCGGGAACGGACGACAGCTCGATCACGTAGGTCAGATAGGCGTTCGGCGTCTGGCCGGCGGTGCCGTGGCTCATCGGGGGCGCGATCAGCGTCCCGCCTGTCGCGTAGGTTCCCAGGATGAAGGCCTCGGAGGTCTGTCCGCCGGACTGGGTGGTGGACGTGCGGATGCCGGGGTCCGATATCTTCGGCTTCGGCGCCAGCGCCTGCAGCAGCAGCGAGGCGCCGACCGACACGAGCAACCGCCCGACGAAGGTCGATGTCAGGAAGGCGCCGACGGAACTTGCCCCGAAGGCGCCGAAGAGGGCCCCGATCGCGGCGCCGACGGCAGCCATCAGCCCACCCTCCAGGCGCGCGCGGCCTCGGTCAGAGGGACGAGCCGAAGGCCGCCTGGCCCCACCAGATAGACATGCTCGCCCTGGACGATCCCGAGCGCATCGCCCTCCCCGGTCGCGACGGCCGCAAGGTCGCCGGGCCGCGCCTGCGCGACGGAAATCTCCTCGAAGAGGCTGTCGGCCATTTCGAGGTGGTCCCCGAAGCCGTCGGCGCGCAGCAGCGCGAGACCCTCGTTCAGGGTGCCGTAACGGCCCCTGTAAAGGGCGGCCGGGTCGGCTCCGGTCATGGCGGCGACGGCGCCGGCCGCGAACATCGCGCAGTCGTGCTCGCCGAAGTCGAAGCGCCGCGCGGCGGCCGCCGCGACGTAGAGCTCGAGCTTGCGGCGCCAGTCGGGTGCGCGGCGTGCGGTGAACCTCATGTCCGCCTCCTCTGGCCCCACCAGACGTCGACCGACCCGGAGATGTCGGCGTACTTCCGGAATCGGTCGCCGCCCTTGCGCTTCTGCACCTCGTCCGACCGCCTGAGCGGCAGCGTGCGGGTCAGCGCGCGGGCCGAGCTCGCCACCGTCACCTCGCAGGCGCTCTCGCCACCCGAGACGCCCTCGGAGATGTTGATCGCGTCGATGTAGCCCTTGAAGACGCGGGTCGGCTCCTCGATCAGTGCGCGCGTGCGCGGCTCGAAGAAGGCGACGTGAACCTCGACCGGCGCGTGGCGCGCGTCGTATCCCCGGATCAGCTGGACGACCTCCGCCGTCACGGGCGCGAGCCGCAGCTGCTGCATCCGGACCGCCAGCCCGACCTGCATCGTGATCGGCGGCACCCCGGCGAGCCCGCCCGCGCCGACGTAGGCGCGCGGCTGCCCGGCGATCGTGAACGTCCGGTCCTGCGCTCCGGTCCAGAGCCCGAGCGTCTCGACGAGGCCGCTCGTGCGGTTGCGCGCCTCGACCCAGACGAGCGCGTAGGCCGCGAGCCCCCCGCGGGACTGGAGATGGGCAAGCGTGTTCGGGCCGAGCGCGCGCATCGCTACCTCAGGGTCTGGACGAAGCGGAAGGCGAGGCCGTCGTAGACGGTGTGGGTTCCCCGCATCGGCGTCACCGATCCGAACACGACGACCGCCTTGCACCAGGCCCGCAGCAGCTGGACGGCCGTTCCCGCCGTGGCGCCGGGCCGGATCGCGGGGATCACCTCGAAGAACGGGGTCTGGCCCGATCCGTTCGCCGCGACCGACGGATCGACGACCCTGTGCAGCGCCTGCCGGACGGGCGAACTGCCGTAGGCGAAGCTGAGATAGTCCCCCGCCGACAGGACATATCCTGACGGCAGGCCGGCGAGCCGCATCTCGCGGGCATCGGAGCCGTTCAGCGCCAGGATGGTGGGCGTCGATGCGCCGAGGACCGCGCCCGCCGGGTCGGCCAGCGGCGCGGGCCGGCGGCGGTCGTAGGCCATGAAGGAGCGCCCGGGCTGGCGGATCAGATCGACCAGCACCTCCGGCCGGCCGGTCTCGGCACGCAGGAGCCGTCCCAGCGCAACCTCGCCCTGCCAGAGACGCTCGCCGGCCTCTGCGGCGAGCTGCTCGCCGCCGCGCGTGGCCGCCAGATCGACGTTCTCGCCGAGGTCGAAGGTCACGGAAGCCGCCGGCAGGGCGTCGAAGAAGACCTCGCGGGACAGCGGATAGGAGAGTGGCATCAGCCGATCCTCCGCTGATCGCCGGAAATGCGCTTGACCGACTGCGGCAGCACCGCCCGGTCGTACTCCCTGAGCGCCTCCACGGCGCCCTCGCGGGCCATCGCCCGGATCTCGGCGTCGCCGCGGGCGCCGTTCACCACGACCGTCAGCTGCACCGGCCCGCCGGCCTGCGCGCGCGGCGCGGCGCCGACGAGGCCGCCGCGGGCGAAGCGCGGTACCGTCCTGCCGGAGTTGATCGCCTCCAGGAGTGCGAGGTTGCGCCGCGTCGCAGCGGCATTCACGACGTATTCGCCGGGACTCGTCAGCGCCACGATGTTGTCGGAGGTGTCGGAGCCGGGTCCGCGGATCAGGCCGCCGCTCGCGAACCTGCCGCCGAAGTTGAACAGCGGCTTGCCGCCGAACAGTCCGCCGAGCGGGCCGGAGCCGAAGATCGCGGCCTGGATGGCGGCGCGGGCCAGGGCCGAGATGATGTTCTTGAGCACCTTCTCGAGGCTCTCGCCCTTCACGATCAGGTCTTCGATCGCCGAGGCGGTCGTCTGGTTGAGGAAGTCCGACAGCTCGCGCATCTGCCGGACCTGCTGTTCCTCCTTCTGGCGGGCGGCGATCAGCTCCTCGACCTTCGCGCGCTCGGCTTCGGTCGCGGTTGCGAGCTGCTCGCGGTAGCGCAGCATCTCCTTCTTGACCGGATCGCTTTCGCGCAAGAGGTCGATCTCGCCCCGAAGCCGCTCGACGAGGCGCTCGACGGCATCGGCCTCCGCCCGGGCGGCCGCACCGCCGCCGCCTCCACCGCCTCCACCACCGCCGCCACCGCCACCCCGCGGCAGAGGGATGACCCTGGTTCCGCCGAAGAGAGCGCCGCTCTCTCGGGCCAGCCTTTCGCCCGCAACGCGGCCCTGACCGTAAAGCGCATACTGGGCCGCGAGGTTGCCGGTGGGATCGACGGATGCGGCTGCAGCGGCCGCCGCCTGGGATCTCAGGCGCAGCGTGGCCTGGATCGCAGAGCCGATGCGCCCGATCAGCGCGTTCACGCCGGAGATTGCGGCGTTCATCCAGGAGGCATCGGGGGCGGATGCCGCCAGCTGGCGGGCTGCCGCTTCCGCCTCCAGAAGCGAGCGGTAGACCTCACCGCCCTGCGCTGCGGTGCCCTCAAGCAGGCCGATCAGGGTGGAGATCGCGTCCGCCTGCTGCTCGAAGGTGCCGGCGGACGACACCGCCGCCATCGCGGCCTCGAACTCGCGTACCGCGGGATTGATCGTGCGGAACTTGTTGCCCAGCTCGTCGATCTCGACGATCGTCCCTCGGACTCCCAGCAGGTCGGCGATATTGTCGAAGCGATTGGAGGCGAGGCCGTCGAACTCGGCGCTCAGCGCCCTCACCGCGTCCTGGGCGCGGCGCATCGCATCGTCGACGGCCAGCTGGCGCTGCCGCTCGATCAGCAGCAGGACCTCCGAATTGAGCTCCCCGTACTTCGCGATCAGCCGCTCGATGCCCTCGGTCGAGTAGTTCGACTGGACGTCGCGCACCTCGCCGACGCTCTGCTTCAGCTCGTCGACCGCATCGGCGAAGCTCCGCGTCGCCGTCTCTCCCGAGGCCATCCACTGCACCACCGCCCCGCCGAGCGAGATGACCGCGATCGTGGCGAGGCTCACCGGGTTGAGGAGGCTCAGGAAGGCTCCGCCGAGCGCGCGGACCGCGCCGCCGGCGCCGGCGTTGCCCAGCACCTGCGTGATCTGCGTGCCCTGCTGGATTGCCACCAGGAACGGGCTGGAGCCGGAGGCGAGCTGCACGCCGATGTCGTTGAACTGCGCGGCGAGGTTGCCGGTCTGGCCGGCCGCAGCATCCATCGCCCGGTCGAGATCCCGCGCTGCCGCCGCAGCGCGGCCCTGCGCGACCGAGAGCTGCCGGGTCGCTGCCTCCGCCTGCCGGCTCGCCCCTGCGGCGCCTGTCACCGAGGCTTTCAGCCGATCGGTCGCCTGAGCCGCGGCCGCCGTCTCGCGCTTCGCGCCCGAGGCGTTGGCGTCGATCACGTAGGCGAAGCGCAGGGTCATCGGCCCTCACCGTTTGCCGCGTCGCGCGCGGCGATTTCCATGGTCTGCACGTCGGCCCAGAGCTCGGGGGTCATCTCGATCCCCGCCAGCGCCAGACCGGCCACCACACCGGCGTAGTCGAGCCCGGTGCGCACCGCCCCGCCGAGCCCGCCGGCGAGCCATCGCCATTGCGTGGAGACCGCCAGGAAGGCCTCCACCGCGGCGAGGTTCTCGGGCCAGACGCCCTCGTCTTCGCCGGGCAGCAGTGCGTCTCCGAGGTCGATCCCGAAGCGGCGGGCGTCATCCTCGGCCTCGTCCCGGCGAGGGGCGCCCGACAGCCGGCCCTCGATCCAGGCGCGGGCCGCCCATCTCAGTTTCCCAGGCGGGCCTTGCCGACGCCCGCGAAGTACGCGGCGACGAGCCCGAGCTGCACGTAGCGCAGGGCGAGCAGCCGGTCGCGCAGCTCCCCGTCCCAGGGCAGCGGGTTGCCGTTCTCGTCCTCGATGTCCGCGCAGGAGACGAGGACGCGGTCGAAGAACGCCTCGATGTCCGCGCGGACCAGCTCCTCGGCCTCGGCGTACCGGATCACGCGGAACGTCGCGCTGAAGGTCTGTTCCTGGTGGCCGCCGTCGACCGGCACCTGGACGGCGACCGGATGGGTGAAGCGGGGATCGTTGACGATGCGCAGCATGGCGGTCTCCCGGTCAGGTCAGCGTCAGGGTGAAGTCGTCGTTCCCGCTCACGGCCGCGACGTTGAACTTCAGCGGCCACTCGGCGATGTTCTGGCTGTTCTCGAGTCCGGCCGGGCGCTGGAGCTGTGCGGCCGGCATGGCGAAGGTCGCGATGTTGCCGGCGCCCGTGCCGTGGACGAGCTGGATCGCCACGTCCGTCGAGTCGCGGGCCAGCGTGTAGGGGTTGAGCGTGGTCACCGGCACCGCCTCGACCGTCGCCTCGGCCGTCGCCTCGCGGCCGGTGATCAGGATCGCCTCCGCGCCGATCAGGAACCGCGGCTCGACCGCGTTGCCCATGTCGAGCGCGAACTCCCGCAGCACCAGGGGCTGGGCACCCACCGTGAAGGTCGGCGTGTTGGCGGTCGAGCCGACGCGCGGCTTGCGGAACGCGCCGAGCACCGGCGTCACGCGGGCGGCCTCGGCCGCGGGCTGGAACAGGCCCCAGAACTCGAACTCGATGTAGGGGATGCCCTGCGCAGGCACCCGGAAGGTCGCGGTGCCGCGCGCCCCCGGGATCCGGTAGCGCGTGCCGCCGACCCAGAGCAGGAAGTGCCCGCTCTCGATCCCGTCGGTCACCGGGTTGTAGACCACCGAGGTGCCGGCGTTGATCGTCTGGGCCAGTCCGCAGGCCCTGAGCAGCGGCCCCCAGGCCGGCGGCGTGCCGGGGGTGCCCGAGGGCGCAAGCTCGACCTTGAAGCTCAGGCGCGCGTGCAGCGCTGCCGCGATGGTGCCCTGGTTGCCGAACCAGGGCAGGTCGAGGTTGCGCCCGACATCCTCGCCCTCCATCGGCGTCAGCTCGACGTCGACGACGAGCAGCGCGTCCGTTGCAGCCGAGGGCACAGGGTCGACGCCGTAGGCGGTCTCGAGCTTGAAGAGGACGATCTTGTTCTTCCAGAAGACGGGCATCTCAGGCCTCCTTCACGGGCGCTTCAACGCCGCCTTGACGGCCGGGTCCCCGGCCCCGGCGGGTTGTTTTCTCGGGCTCGGACGCGCCCTCCCTGCGCAGGCTGCCGTCGGGGTCGCGCACCCAGGCGCCTCCGGTCTGGGGAAGCGGATCGCTCGGGGTTTCGCTCATGGCGTGATCCTCAGCTGGTCCTGGATCGAGAAGTCGATCTGGTCGAGAAGCGTGCCGCCCTGCAGCGGCGGCTGCAGCCGCGCCGCGCGGAACACGAAGTCCCCCGCGATGTCCTCTGGCGCCGAACCGGCGAGGGCGGCGATGATGCGCATCCGCATGTCGCGGATTTCCGGCGCGGCGCGCTCTCCGGCCGCGCCAGCGTGGCGGTAGACGACGAGCACGCTCACCACCTCGTCGACGATCTGCGTGAACAGTCCCGCGGCCGACTCGCCGCCGCGCGCCGAGAGCCCCGCGGGGAGGACATGCGCCGACACGCCCTGCGGTGCCGTCGCCGCCCCGGAGAGGATCGCCTGCAGATCGGCAGCCGCATAGAGCCGCCCCCTCAGCTCCGGAACGCGCTCGGCCAGCCTCTCCATGACGAAGCCGAGCATCAGACGAAGCCCCTCAGATTGTCCTCGGTGAAGGGCCTGGCCCGGTCGGTCAGGCGTGCCCCGGTGCCTCCGGTGCCGGCGGCCTCCGGAACACCGGCCGCGGCGAGAAGCATCGTGCCCTGGGCGAGCTGCTGGAGCTGCCGGAGCGCCTCGCGGTAGTCGGCCTCGACCTTCGGATCGGGTGCATGTGTATGGAGCTTCCAGAACGCGATCGCGAGGGCGATGTCGCGGACGAGCGGCTGGGCCGGCGCGAGCGGCAGGGCGTAGCGCTTCGAGAGATAGGCGTCGATCGTCGCGTCGGTGTCGGCGATCGCGCGGTCCACGACGGCGAGGTCGATCTGTTCCTGGGCGAAGGGCCCGCGGTCGGTCAGCGCGACGAGCGCACGTTCGCCGAACCGGTCCGTCAGATCCTGGAGCGTGCAGTACGGCATCAGGACTCGATCCCCTTGACCGCCCACATGACGGCCTCCTCGATCTTCGTTCGCGCGCGCCAGATCTCCCGGCCCTGGGGCATATCCTCGAGCAGATCGAGGAAGGCCTGCCCGGCGGCCCGCACGGCCGCCACCGTCTCCCGGTCGGCGGCGGGGCGGGTCAGGGTCGCGGGGTGGGTCATCGCTGCAGTCCTCTCGCTGGTGCCGGCGGGGCCGGGACGGCTACAGGGGATGCACGGCCGCCCCGCCGGCTGCTCGGCGCCCGGTCTGCCATCCGGGCGCCGCTGTCGTCAGGCTCCGCCGACGATCTCGATCGTCAGGGCGGGATCGGCCTCGAGGCGCGCACGCTCCTCCTCGCTCAGGTCGGCGAGCGCGATCTCGACCGCCTCGGGCCCGAAATGGCGGCCGATCCGCCAGCGGCCCCGTGCCGGCCCGGTCACGCGGACGACCCCTCCGGCCGCGGCCGGAGTGGGCTTGCCTCCGGCGCCCTCCGCGGCGGCCCGACCGCCCTTTCGGGAAGCGGGCCCCGACGTGCTCTTCCTCACCCTGCCCGCGCTCATGGCCTGCACCTCAGCCTCAGCTCAGCCACGGAACGACGAGCAGCTCGGCCGTGCCGGCCCACTGGTTGCTCTCGCCGCCGTTCACCAGCTGCGACTGGAGGATCTGCCGGCCCGCGCCCTCGAGCGAGGGCGGCACGACCAGCAGGTTCGGGATGAGGCCCAGGGGCCGCCCGCCGTCGCCCTTCATGTTCATGATCGCGGCCCGGCCCACAGCGTAGTTGGCGGCATTGAGCGTCTGCCGGGAGCCCCAGGCCATCTGCGGGAAGCCGTAGCCCACGTTGCAGCGCATGTCGACGCCGTAGACGAACTCGCGCCGCTCGAAGACGTTGTCGTCGGTGGGCCGGTCCTTGTTCACGAACTCCGGCGCCTTGCGCTCCTGGTAGATGATCGGCTTCACCGTGCGGTTGGTGCAGAGCAGGAACCAGGGCGTGCCCGAGCCGCCGTCGGTGTTGGCGAAGACGGTCTCGTTGCCGGCGGCGTCGGTGATGGGATGGTCGGTGTCGAAGAAGAACTGCCCGTCCCAGCACTCGGTCGTGAAGCCCGCCGCGAGCAGGCCCCAGACGAGGATCTCGGGATGCGCGGCGGTGACCTCGCCCATCTCCGCGAACATCGCCGCGTACTGGCCGAGGTTGTCGTCCTCGATGTCGTTGCGGTCGACCGCGATCGTCTTCTCGAAGTGCTTGTTCGCGATCGTGTAGCTCGCCTCCGAGATGTTGTCGACGAGGCGCGGCCCGATCCACTCCCGCATCCCGGTCAGCTTCTTCAGCCAGCCGTAGCGGTTCTCGAACGTGGTCGAGCGGACGGTCATCGCCACCCGGTCCTTGAGCGGCGGGGCCATGCCGAGCCCGCGCTGGAACTCGGTCTTGAAGCCGACGCGGAGCGCGTCGAGGTTGGCCTGCGAGATGATCATGTCGGAAGCTCCTTAGGAGAGGACGGCGCGGGTCAGCGCCTCGTCGAAACGGACCCAGACGCCCTGCGCATCGACGCTGTCGACGACGCCGGCGGGCGAGCGCGTGCTGCTGCCGTTCGTCCTGGCGACGGTCTGGTCGTCGACGATGAAGCAGACCGTGCCGATGTCGGCGGCGGTGATCTGGTCGGCCGCGGCGGAGTTGTCGAAGCGGAAGATCCCCGGCTTGTAGGTCACCGGGGTCACCCCGGCGGCGGTGGAGGTCTTCGGCTCCTCGGCCCGGCCGACGCCGAAGGCGCCGGTCGCGGTCGCGCCCCTCACGAGCTGGCCCGCGGCGTTCCTCATGAGGATCGCGCCCTGGAAGATCGTCTGGCTGGCGCCGAGCAGGCCCTGGCGGACCGGGCCGAGCGCCTCGGGCGTGTTGCGGTTCGCGGTCAGGGCGGGCATCAGGCGGTCTCCCCGTTGCGCTCGGCGGCGAGCGTGGTTGCGTAGTCCTTGGCGGCGATGCCGAGCGCGGCGGCGACCGCGAGCTGCTCTTCGGTCAGGGCGACCTCACCGGCCTTCGGCGGCGGCGCGGCGGCGCGGCGGGCAAGATCGCCGGCAAGCCTCGGCGCGGCGCCGATCAGCTTCTCGACCACTGCGGGATGTTCCATGTGGAGCGCGACCAGCTCGTCGCGGTTGCCCGCGTTCACGCCCGCGCGCCCCTCGCGCAGCGCCTGGTCGACATAGGCCTCGGAGGCGGCCCTCAGCGCGGCCGACTTGAGTGCGTCGAGCTCGCTGCGCACCGCGGCGAGCTGCGTCGCGAGATCCTGCGCCGACCCGCCGGCCGCCTTGGCGAGCTTCGCCGCGGCCAGCACTGCCGTGGCGTCGCCCTCCACGCCGAAGATCCGCCCGAGCTCTGCCAGCGTCTCGGCGGGCATCGTCTCGGCGGACTTCTCCTTCATCCTGGCGATCGCCGCGAGGATCGCTTCCTCGTCGGCGTCCTCCGCCAGGTCGAGCGCCCTGGCGAGTTTCTTCATGTCGACCATCGAGGCCTCCGTTTCGCTGGAAAGTGCGGTCAGCCCGCGCAGGGCGGGGTCGTTGGTGAGCGCCGCGCGCAGGATGCGCACGACGCGGCCGTCCTTGGTGTGGTGGAACACCGGGCTGATGCCCCAGTAGGCGCGGTCGGCGAGCAGCGCCCGGCCGGCGGCCGTCCAGTCGACCTGGGCCCAGATCCCGTCTGCGCGCGCCTCCATCGCGACGATGTAGCCCTTTGCGGGAGCCGGCAGGCCCTGCTTGGCGGCAAGATCGGTCGCGTGGTTCTCGTCGACGACGATGCGCGCCTTGTAGTCCATCGAGGCGGCCACGATCGCCGCGAGATCGGCCGCCGCGTAGGGCCCGCGGCCGTCGTAGGTCTCGACCCGCCCGGCCGGCAGCAGGTGGATCCACTCGGGGATCCCGGCGCCGTCGGGCAGGGCATTGGCGGCGCCAAGCGCCACGAGAGGGACATCGTGCAGCGTCATGCCGCCACTCTCGCCGCGGCGGGCTCGCGCGAACACCCGCAAGGGTTTGCGGGGGCACGGCAGCGGGACGGGCGACGGAAGACATTCCGAGCCTGCCCGCGACAGGCGCCCGGCGTCAAGGCCGCAGCTGGCCGGCCGTCAGGAACCGGCGATGTCGGCGATCCAGTCCGCGGTGATTTCGAGGATCTCCGCCTCGTCTTCGGCCGAGAGCCCCAGGAACGGCCGGGCCGGGATCGGCCCCCAGGGGATCGGCGCGCCGCGGCGCGTCTGCCCGAAGGCGCCGCGCGCCGCGCCGAACTGCATGACCGCGGCATAGATGCGGTTCGACCCGACCGCCACGCTGTCGCGGCCGCTCTCGGCGAAGATCTGCGTCGATAGCGCCCTCGACGGACCGTAGAGCGGCCGGGGGTCGACGCGGTTCGACCTGCGCGCGCCGTAGCGGGCCAGCGTCGTCGGCGACTTCGACGCCCATCGGCTGCCGTCGGGCGCCGTTCCGGTCGGAAACCGCTCCCTGGTCGAGTCGACCAGGTACTGGCCGATCTGCCGCATCACGGGCGTCAGGTCGTCGAGCAGTGCGGCGAGCCTGTCGAGGGCGGGACCCACGCGGTCTTCCTTGAGTTCGATGGTGATCATGCCCATATCTCCGGTGAAGGCGCTGCGGCAAAGTCTCCCGGCATTCGCTGAGGACCGGCCTGGGGTCCGAAGGTTCCGTCGGTGGTCAGGGGAGCCCACCGCGCAGCGTCCGCGGGGCGGTCCAGGTGCCGCCCCTTCTTCATTCCGGGGCAGGATTGCCGCGGCGGCGCGTGCGCAGCAGACGTCCGACCTCTGCATCCTTCAGCGCCGCCTTGCGCGAAAGCCGCCGGAAGCTCGTGACGAAGAGACCCTTGCCGCTCAGCGTCGCCTTCACGATGAGCACGTATCCGCCGGCGGCTTCCGTCGTCTCGTCGAGCACGTAGATCAGGCTGCGCCGCTGGGTCCGGGGGTCGGTGTCGACGAAGCTCGCGGTTGCCTGTTCGACGACCCGCTGCGCCTCGGCGTACTCCGCGGCGGTGATCTCCGGGTGACTGCGTGCCTGCTTGCCGGCGGTCTCGGCCGAGAGGTCCGCGACCGTCTTCGTCGCCCCGATCCGGGCCGCGTCGGCCTCGGGGAGCCTGACGAGCGGCCAGGATCCCCGGGGCGCCGCCAACCAGGCCTCGAAGAGGCTCGATCGCAGCCACTCCTGGATCAGGTCGACCGAGGGCCTCGGCGGGAGCAGGTCGAGCTTCGGCCGGAGCGTCAGGATCGCGTCGGTTGCGGTCGCGCCGGGCGCGTAGTCCCATCCGCGGTCGATGCCCCTCGGGGCGCCCGTCCGCGGATCGGTCTGCTGCCAGTTCTCCGGCAGCCTGCGGTCCGGATCCCCGCCGAGGCGGCGCGCGGTGCGGAGGTTCCTCGCGCCGACGATGTAGCAGCTGCACCCCCAGCCGTTCGGCGGCGCGTGGGTCTGCCAGAAGGGATGGTCGGGCGGAAGCACCAGACCGTTCCACGACAGGTGGATCTCGCGCGGCTCCCGCGAGCCGCCGTGTCGGTAGACCCAGTAGGCGAAGTTGCCCTCGACGAGCTGCGCCATGCGGCCGGCCGCGTAGCTCGTCGCGAGATTGGTGCGGTAGATCACGCGGGTCCGCCAGGCCTCGCCGCGCTTCGTCCCTTCCCCCGTCCAGCCGTGCCAGCCGCGCTCCTCGACGATCCGCCGGAAGTCGCGGCGGAACTCCTCGAGGCTCGTGCCCTCGGCAACCGCCCGGTCGACGGCTGCGGCGAGATCGGCGAGCAGGTCGGCCTTCATCGCGCCGGCGACCATGAAGGCACGGTCGTGCGCGCTGCGGCTGATGTCGTCCCAGCGCCGCGTCGGCACGAGGTTTCCGAGCCGGAGGCGGAACGCCGCCACCTGCTCGGCGAAGGGCTTGCGGAAGGTGGCGGAGAGATCGGCCATCGAGGCGGCTCACATGCCGACGGCCTCGAGGGGGTAGATCAGCACCCGCAGGGTCTCGCCCTCGGGCACGATCGCCTCCGGCGGCTCGGCGATCAGACCGTCGGGAACGTGGACGACGATCCGGTCCGGCGAGCTGCCGCCGCGGATCGGTCCTGGGACGTTGACGAAGAGCTCGATGCGGACCGAAAGCCCGGCGATCTCGAGCGTCGCCTCGTGGTAGCTGCTGTGCCGCTCGTCGTTGCGGAAGACGAGCTCGGCCACGGCGCCGGGGGCGTCCGTCGGACCGAGCCGGGCGAAGGCGGCGTCGTCCCTGCCCCACCTGACGGTGTCGCTGCCGGCGGCAGGCGGCGCGGCCAGGGCGATGCCGAGAACGGCGGCGACGATCGGTCTGGCGTTCATGCGCTGTCCTCCTCGGCGGCCGCGCGCCCGCCCGCATGGGCCGCCAGAAGGGCCATGGCGAACACCTGGCCGAGCGATCGGGCGTCGAGCGCCGGGAACCCTTCGCGGATGAGCGCGGCGAGTTCGTCGAAGTCCCGCGCGGCGTCCACCATCGCCTCGATACGCCCGATCAGCTCCTCGACGGCGGGCGCCGCCTCGCGCTCGAGACGGTCCGTCAGCGCGTCGGTCGCGTCGGCCGGACCGGACCCCCGGGTTTTTTCGCTCAGGAGGGCCGACTCGGCCGGGGGGGCACCCTCGACCCGTCCGGAGCCCGGACCCCGTTTAAAATCGCCGGAAACCCGTTTAATGGACGGGTTGGGAGCCACGCCCTCGGTCCGAGACGTATCGTCCGGGGCTCCTGCGGCCGCGACGGGAGCCGAGCCGGTCAGGATCTCGTCCTCTCCGTCGGGTCGCGCCAGACCCAGCTTGTCGCGCAGTTCGGCCTGCGAGACCCGCAGGCCGAGCGGCACGAGACGGGCCACGGCGTCGACGGTCGCCGTGACGTCCTCCTCCTGCGGTCTGCCGATCCGCAGGCGCGGCGGCTTCACGCCAGGTCCGTGCTCGAGCTGCATCCAGACGGAGATCAGGTCGCGGTTCAGGATCGCTTCGAGACGCCGCGCGTCGGCGCGCTCGATGTCCTCCTGGACCTGCCGGTGCTCGCGGGCCGACCCCAGCCCCCCCACCTCGGCGTCGGTCGTCGCGGTCTGCCCGAGCACGGCCTTCGATACCTGCCGGTCGAGCCAGTCGGCCCGCTTCTCGTAGAGCTCGGTCGTCGCCCCGGCCGAACGCGCCTCCACGAACTCGATCATCATCGACTGCGGGATGATCGCTGCGCAGTCGCCGGCGATGTTGGCGACCGCGGTGAAGAGCGTGTCCTTGTCGGCCTCGCTCGCCTCGGGTCCGTACTTGCCGACGCGCAGCGGCTGGCCGTAGGTCTGGGTGAAGATCGCCCAGTCGCGCTGGGTGTAGGCCTTGAACATCCAGGCCCATGCTGCGGCCCGTGCGAGGCCGGAACGCAGCCCGAGCCCGGACTTCGCCTTCATCTCCGCGAAGATGAACTTGCCCCCCGGCAGGGGAATTTCCGCGCCGTTGTCGTCGAGGAGCCGCGGGGTCCTGAGGTCGGCGCGGTCGAAGCGGAACCAGCGGGGATCGCGCCATTCCAGGCGCTCCGGCAGCCACTGGCCAGACGACGTGTCCCACACGATCTCGGTGAAGCTGTAGCCCTTCCCGATGGCGTCGAGGATGTCGAAGAGCTCCTCGGCCAGCTCGCCGCGCATGAGCCATTCACGGACCTGCTCGGCGTGGTCCTCGCCCCGCTGGTCGTCGGTCGCCGCCTCCACGGTGATCTCGAGCTGGCTGACGTTGCGCTTTCGCGTCCCGAGCACGCCCAGATAGTGCAGGTCGCGCTCCTCGATGGTTTCCGCCAGTTCGAGGTATCGTACGGGATCGCCCGCGTCCGCCTCGCGCAGGATCGCGGCAAGGCGGACCGGCGTCAGGCCGTCGGCCGGGTAGCCCGTCAGCGGCGACCGGATGCCCGTGACCGAGGGGCGCGCGATCTCCTCCGTCAGGGTCTGGCGGCGGATCGGGTTGCCCCAGCGGTCGAGGAGCGCGGTTTGGCTACCCATCTAGAGCCCCCCCCCTGATTGCCGCACCGAGCGGCGGACGATAGAGGCCAGGCCCCTCGCGCGCGGGCGTCATCGATAACCGGCCCGGCTCCCGGGCGGCCCCGAAGGGCGCGGCGCCGCGGTACTCGTAGGGCTGATAGGCCGTGCGGGCGGCCGAGGCGGCGAGGGCCGCAGCCCAGAACCGGTCCGCGTGGCCGTCGGTGTCGCCGTCGGCCACGAGGCGGCGCTGTCCCGTCGGGCCGACGCGGCTCCGCACCGCATGGAGGTCGGCACGCAACACGGGATCGCCGGCCGGAATGCGGATCCGTCTGTCCTGGAACCGCTCCTTGAGCTCGGTCGCGAGGTCGAGTTTCGCCGCCGGCGAGAACAGGACGCCCTCCACCCTCGCGGTGCCGTGGCGCCGTCGCGTGTCCTCGACCGGCTTCTCGCCCATGCCGGTCTGGTCCATGGCGCAGCGGACGACCCGGTAGCGCGCGAAGACCTCGTCGAGCAGGGCGTCCTGCTCGGCGAAGCTGATCCTGCGGCGTGCGACGATCTCGCGGGTCCAGAGCACGTCGCCCACGAGCTCCAGAACCCAGATGACGAAGAGGTCGTTGCGCGCGGCGATGTCGACGCCGACGAAGCAATGCCCGCCCTGGTAGCCGCCGGGGTCGCCCGCTTCCGGGCTCTCGACGGCGCCGATCAGGTCGTAGTCGAGCCAGGCCGCAGCCTCGTCGAGCCACCTGAGCTCGTATTCCTGCGCCCAGGCGTCCTCGTCCGCCATGCCGGCGCGCAGCATCTCGATGTCCCTGTCCAGGCCCTGCCGGACCGCCTCGTGGATGTCGACGACGTGGCGCGACCAGACCGAGCGCTCCGCCGTCATGAGCTCATAGAACTTGTTGCCCTTGCCGTTCGGGGTCGAGATCACCCTCAGCTTCTGGTCGCCCTTCGAGATCACCGGGAAGAGCGCGGCCCAGATCTGGCGGCTCTGCTGGTGGAACGCGAACTCGTCGAGGATCACGTTGGCCGAAAAGCCGCGCGCCGTGTCGGGGTTGGCCGGAAGCGCGGTGATCCGGCTGCCGTTCGGAAAGGCGACCTCGAGCGCCTTGTAGGCGGCGTCCGGTCCCCGTTCCCGCGGCGATCTGAACTCGGCCTCCTCGAAGCGCGGTTCGCCGCCCTTAACGAGGGTGTTGTAGACCTCGTAGAACGCCTTCGTGAACGGCTTGACGACCTCGGTCATCGCCTCGGCGGCCTGGCGTTCCCCGCGCGACAGGATCACCCAGCGCACGCGCCGGTCCTCGGCCCAGGCGCGGAAGCAGTCGTCGACGCACTCTCCGCAGGTCGTGAAGGTCTTGCCCGTCTGCCGGGCGAACATCCCGATCTTGAAGCGGCTTCTGTCCTCGATCCAGGCGCGCTGATAGGGCAGGAAGCTGACGACCGGCGCGATCACGTCAGCCCCTCGCGTTTCAGCGCCCGCAGGTCGCTCAGCACGGTCGTCGCGGGTACTCCGAGCTCGGCCGCGATCTGGGCCTGGGACCGCCCTTCCCGGAGAAGCTCCAGCACGCGCGCGCGGCGCGCGGCGAGCTCCGGCGGGGCGGCGTTCTTGCGCCTGGGCAGGCCGAGCCTCAGGTAGTCGGCAGAAACGATGTGGAGCGGCAGGTCCAGCCGGCGCGCGATCGCGGTCGGACCGAGGCCCGAATGCGCGAGCTCGGCCACCTTGTTCCGGCGCACCTCGACCGCGCGCGAGGGCTTCCGGCCGAAGGTGAACCGCTTCTTCGCGGCCGGGGCGCCTGGATCGGCCCCGGCGCCCCAGCCGATTCCGGAGCGTCCGCGCGGCACAAGCGTCACCGTCGCAGGAACGGAGACCGCGCCGTAGGCGGCCGCGATGCGCTGCCGCTCCGCCTCGGGAAGGGGGATCTGTCTCTGCTCCGTCACGGGGGTTCGATCCTCACGAGGTAGTCGCGCCCGAGGAAGCGGGCGAGCGTGAAGCGCCAGCCGAGGTGCTCGAGGCGCTCGCGCCGGCCGAGGAGCCAGGCGGCGAGATGGCCGAGGCGCCGCTCGCGCGAGCAGCGATCGGCGAGGAGGACGCGCCGGCCGGTCTCGATGCCGGACGCAGCGCCGGTCATGCGAAGCCCAGGATGCGCCGGGCGCGATCCGCCGCCTCGGCATCGAGATCGCCTTTCGCCACAGCCGCCTCGAGGCGCGCCGCCTGCGCCTTCTCGAGTCGCCTGCGCTCATCCTCGAGGAGCTTCTCCCGAATGCCCGCAGAGCTCATCAGGTCCTTCAGCATCCGGCTCAGGAAGTGCAGGTCCTTCGCGTCGATCTGCCCTTCGTCCTCCCGGATCGCGCGGATGAGATGGACGGCCGAGGCGCCGATCATCTGCATGAGCACCCTGTGCAGCTCGCTTTCGGCGTCGATGTCCGTCTCGGCCAGGACCGCCGACGCGATCGAGAACGCCTCGCGCTGGTCCTTGAGCAGCTTCGAGAACTCCCCGACGGCGCTCTTGCCGATCCTCAGCTCGAGCCCGTCCGCCGCAAGCCAGGCATTGAGCTCCTCCGTGACCGCGACGATGTCTCCGAACCCGCGCTCCTCGAGCGCCCTGCGCAGACGGTCGCGAAGCTCACCGGGCACGAGGTCGATCTTCCTCACGGGCGGCATGGTCAGATCCTCGGCTTTGGACGCTCGATCCCGGGATGCCGGGCGATGCCCTGGGCGACTTCCAGGCCGCGGGCCGTCGCCGTCAGCACCGTCAGCGTCCCGTGCCGCTCCGCAACGACGAGGCCCTGCTCGGCGAGCCAGGCGATCTCGCCCTCGACCTGGTCGGTCGTGAACACGATCCCCCACTCGTCGAGGAGCGCACGCAGCATATGGCCGTTCGAGGTGTAGCGCGGCGCGTCCTCGAGCAGCTGCAGGATCAGGATGCGGGCGTCGCGCCTGAGGCGCTCGAGGTAGTCGCTCATCACTTGCTCTTCAGGTGTTCGTCGTGGCGCCCGACCATCGTCTCCAGCCGCCGCATGATCTGGTTCGAGCCTTCCTGCTGGGCTGCGATGATCCCGAGCTTGCCGTTCATCTCCGCCAACGCGAGTTCCAGCTTGTGGATGTCGGCCGATCCCGGCAGGCTCCGGAGCGTCTGTTCCACGCCCTGGAGGCGTGCCTCGTGCCGGTCGAGCCGGCCGGTGTGCTCGTCGAGCCGCGAGGCGTTCCGGCGCGCGCCGGAGTTGAGCAGCGTCCAGAGCGTCGACCCGAAGGACAGGAGCAGCGCGAGCGCCGCCACCCAGGCGACGATCGCGTCGACGGTGACCTGCTCCGGCGTCACTTGCGGCTCCAGGTCTCTGCCACGGCCTTGACGGTGTGGCCGCCCATGTAGAGCGACAGGTAGAGCCCCGTCCAGGCGAGCAGCACGTCCCAGGGCGCGGGCGGCAGCGCGATGCGCCAGAAGGCGTTCGCGACGTGGAGCAGCATCACGTTCCAGCCCCAGAGCAGGAAGGTGAAGTACATGCCCATCGGCCGCCACAGTCTCGCGAAGGCCGGCTCGCGTCCCTCCAACTCGAACACCCTCAGGCGGGCGTCGATCTCGGCCTCGTAGAGGGCGACGAGCTCGGGGGCGAGGCTGCCTTCGACCTCGCGGACCGCGTCCTCCACCTGGCGGGCGCGTTCGTCCCGCGAAGCCGCATCGAGCGCATCTGGCGAGAGTCCGGCGCGGTCGGCCACCGCCTTGACGACCGTCTCGGCGAGCTGCGCGTTCTCGCGGCCGATCTTCCGGGCGAGGATGTCGCGCACGAGCGGCGCCCCGATCTGCGTGGCGACGGAGATGAGTGCGGCGCTCATGTCAGCCGTCCTTGCCCGAAGGCGGCAGGCCGTCGTCTAGCGCCTCCCACCCCTGCCCGGCGGCAAGGAGGCAGGCCTGCCCCTCCGCGTCGGTGGCGACGATGGTCCAGGTTCCGCTCGCCTCGGAGACGAAGAGCTCGACGACCCGCCCGTTGTTGCCCAGTCCCAGGCCGACCCGCCCCTCGCTCCAGCGTTCGTGGAGGAAGGCGAGGACATCCGCGTGCGGCGCGCAGGGCGCCTGCGCCGCGGCCGGCCATGCGGCGTGGATCGCGGCAAGCGCCGCGGCGATCTGCAGTCTCATCTGATACTCCTCAGCCTGGCCGCGACGGCCGGGAACGCGCCCTGCACCTTGGCGGCGATGACGTCGCGGTAGACCCAGGCCAGCCGGAGGGCCCAGAGGGCCGCGACGGCCAGGACGAGCGTTGCGGCCCAGTCCGGCAGGCCAGAGGCCTCGGGTACGGCGGCCCCCGCCGCGCCGCCGGCCGCGGCCGCGGCAGGAGCTGCCGCCTTGCGGCGAACGTCGAGCCGGCGCTGCAGCGTCGACAGCGTGGCGCGGCCGAGCACTCCGTCGATCGTAAGATCGTGGTCGCGCTGGAACCGGCGCACAGCGTCGGCCGCGATCTCCCCCGCGCGCTCGCCCGGCTGGTAGCCGAGCGCCGAAAGGCCGCGGCGGACCTCCTCGATCTCGGCAGGGCTCAGGTCGAGCGCCAGCCGGGCGGCAACCGATCCCTCCCGCACGGGACGGGCGAGCTGGCCGCCGTAGCGGCCGAGGTGCATCAGCTCGAACTCCTCCTGGCGCCGGCGCACCAGCCCCGGCAGAACCTTGCCGCCGCCCTTCGTCCAGAGAAGGAGCCTGCGGCGCACCTCGACCCAGTCGCGCGCCTTCCACGACGCCACCCAGCTCGCCCTGTGGATCGCGCCGGTGTTGAAGTCGAAGCTGACGGCTCCGTCGAACTCCCGCTGGCTCGCGCCGGGCATCGCGGCACGCACCCTCGGCTCGTAGTTGCGCGCGAGCGCGGCCTTCAGGAGTCGGGAGGCCTCGTCCCTGGTGATGCGCATCCCCGGGCCGGGGACGACGACCCCTGACGCCTTCGTGAGCCCGGCGCCGATCGTCCATACGCCGGCCGGGCAGCGATAGGCCTTCAGCACCACGCCTTCGTGGCGTTCGAGGAAATCCACGCCCATCGGGCTGGTGGAGGTGGCGGCGGTCATGCGTGATGTCCCAGGCGGCAAGGCGGATAGCCCCAGAGTGCGCCGCCGCAGCGCGCCATAACACCCGCAAGGGATTGCGGGGCGGTGCGCTTCAGAACAGGGACTTCTGCCGGGGATCCTCGGAGCGGCCGCAGCCGCTCCCGCCCTTCTCGCCCGAACCGGAGAGGTACTTGCGTACCTGGACGTCGCTGACGTGCAGTCTGCGCGCGATTTCGGCGACCGGCAAGCCCCGCGCCCGTAGCACGCGGGCGATGAACGGCTTCCCGGTCGGGACTCGGGCGGGCAGCAGCTCCGCGGCGGCCGCCAGTTCGGCTGCCTTGCGCTTGCCGAACCGGCGGGCGAGCCGCGACCGGCCGGAGGGGCTGCGCGAGAGGTAGAGTTCCGCTCCGCCGAACTCGAGCAGGAACTCGACCGCGCCGTCGTGGCCGAGTACCCGGACGTAGGGTTCCAGGTGCGCCGGGGGTTTGGGGAGGTCGCCGCCGGTCATGCCCGCTGCCCGAAGCGGCCGGTCTGGTCGCCCCACACGTCCGCGCCGGGCCAGGGCTCGCGCGCGAAGAGCTCGGCCACGGGAACGCCGGGTCGCAGCGCCATCAGGAGGTCGCGCATCTCGGCCGGCTTGCGCGAATGCTCGCGGCGCGGGGCGTCGATCAGGTTGCGCTGCCTGCGCGAGCCGACCGCGGGGCGGCCGCGCGTCGCGAGAAGGAACGGCTCGCTCGCGGACCGCAGGATGAAGCCGGTACCCATCGCGGCAGTGCCGGCCGACGTCCGCTTCGCCCAGGCGCCACCCGTCTTGTACTCGAAGCCCCATGCCGCGATGACGCGGAGAGCGACCTCAAGCGACGGCCATGTCGCCCACAGGACGAGGAGGCAGTCGCGGGCAGCCAGCTCTCCCACCGGCAGCGCGGCGATCTCCTCGGCGCTCATCGTCCGGTAGTGCGCCTCCGGCGCGCGACCGTAACCCCTCTCCGACCAGAGCGCGGTAGCCCAGGGCGGATCCGCCAGGATCGCGCCGTAGTGGCCGGGACGGAGATGTCCGAACGGCCAGGTCATTCGGCGCGCCGCATCTTTTGCGGCCCGCGGCTGCGGCCGCCGTGGATCTGGCAGAGGCCCGTCTCGTTACGATCGCTGACCGCGTTGCCGCAGCCCGGCACCGCGCACGTGTCCGGTTCGGCCTCCGTCCCGCCGCCCGTTCTCAGGCCGCACCGGCGCTTGTTCGCCCATTCGGCGGCGGGCTCCACGGTCACGACGATCGGCGCGCCGTCGGCGCGGAAGTCGAGCACGTAGCGGTGGCCGGCGACGGTGACGGCCCTGGCGCCGGCTTCGGTCGCGCGGTCGACCGTCCGCGCGATCTCGAGTCGCAGCGCCGCGACGTCGAGGCCCAGGACGCGCTCGAGATACCGGAGCAGCGCGTGTTCCGTGACATGGACGCGCGGGCGCTTCATTCCTCGACCTTCCCGCCGGCCGGATCTATCCCCGCGCGGCGGCACATGGCCTTGAGCGCCTGCAGCACGTCGTCGATCTGAGCGTGGTCCCGCAAGGCGTCCACGTCGATCGGTGCCGACTTCCACTTCGAGGCGAACTGGAGCCGCACGAAGGCGTTCAGACTGTCCCGGCCGGGCTTGTGGATGACGCCCGCCTCGTTCAGCAGACGCCAGAGGACATGGATGTAGCGAAGGTCCGCCCTCGGCGCGCGGCCCGCGAAGCCTTGCCTGCGACGAGGCCGGAACCCGCGGCGCTTGAGCTCTTCCACCACGCGCTCGAGTTCGGCCTCGGTCATCTCGGCCATGCTGTCCTTGCCGGTGACGGCGCGCTGGAGATCCCGCCGCGTGTCCTCGTCTAGACCGAGATCGCGGCAGCCGACGTGGATCAGTCTCCGGAGGGTCGACCGCATTGCAATCCTCCGATCAGCCGCTGCATCGCCGCGATCTCCTCGTCGACCAGCCGCTCGAGGGCAGCGCGCTCTGCCCCGAGCGCCTCGCCCTCGGAAATGACCGCCTCCACCTCGGCCGCGAGCAGCGACGCCGCGCCGATACATTCGTCGCAGGCGTCGCGCAGCCGGCGTCGCAGCCGTTCGTGCATCTCGCTCACGGACGCTCCGGGAGAGACACGCCCCGGACTCCGGGCTCCCCCTCGGCGCAGGTGACGAGGACGACCTGCTGCAACCATCCGGCTTCCGGAACGCGCACGGCGTGCTGTTCGAGCGCCTCGACGCACTGGGCCCAGCCCGGGGTCGCCATGGCGTACTCGGTGCAGAAGGGCTGCGGGCTCGCGGTGCAGACGAGCAGGACGATGACGGTCTTCATGGGAAGGCTCCTTTCGAGACGGGTTCGGGTCGGGTCGGTGAAGGGGCGTCCCGGGGCGGACATGCCGCCCCGGTCGCACCGGCCGGCGTCAGATCGCGCGCCCGCAGCCCTTGCCCGGCGGCTTCGGGTGCGGTTCGGGCTTCGGCTCGGGCTTGGGGTCCGGTTTCGGCACCTCGGGGTCCGGCCCTGGCTCCGGTGCCGGCTCCGGCTCCGGCTCCGGCGGCTTCGAGGGCGTCGCGCGCGGCACGGCGGGGTCTTCTCCCCGCATCTCGATCGCGCACACGTCCGGCAGGACGAGCTGGCCGCTCTCCCGCACCGGCTGGCAGCGATGGGGCGGCAGGGTGCCGTCGCCGCAGGCCGCGGCGACGAGCGGCAGGAAGAGAACGAACATCGTGGGTCGCATCGGGGAACTCCTCACAGGGTGGCGAGATCGAGGACGACCGGCGTCCAGGCGCCGTCGTGGGTGTCGCGGCGGTAGCAGCGGACGTAGGTCCGGCTGCCGACGACCTGCATCGCGTCGCGCACGGCGCTCATGGCGCGCTTCCAGCGCTCGTCCTCGATGTCGAGGCGCAGCAGCATGAAGATCTCGGCGCGATTGATCTGACCGGCCTTGTCGGTGTTGAAGGCGCGGGTGACGATGGCGCGGATCTCGGGCCGCGCGTCGGCGGCCCACTCGTTCAGGCACTCGTCCACCAGCGCCTTGGCGATCTGCAGCTCGGGCCCGAAGTCGATCCGGTCGGCGACCTGCACCTGAACCTTGTAGCGGCCGTCGAAGCTCGTCAGCGTCATGTTGCCCTTCTCGCCGCCGAGCGTCGCGCCGTACTCCTGGGCGAGGACCGCCTCGAGCGCGCCGATGTCGTCGAAGGTGTGCTGCTTGAAGCGCGCCATCTGTTCGCTGAGCGCGACGGCGTAGCCCATGATGCGGCGCACGGTCTCGTCCCGCAGCTGGTCCTGCGGCCGGACGAGCGCCTCGGGAACGAGACGGCCCTTGGCGTCGAGGTAGTGCCAGGCGCCGCCCGCCTCGTGTCTGTTCGGCAGGAGCGGCGCGGATTCGTGTTCAGAGGCCATCTGACCCTCCGTTGAAGTGGGTGTTGAAGAAGTCGGTGAGGGCGCGACCGAGCGCCTCGGCCTCGGCTCTCGTCGTGCCCGGAAGGATCGGCGTCAGGCCCAGGCAGGCCAGCAGGACGGCCATGGCCTCGATCTCGTCCCTGCTGACCAGCGTCGCGCCGCGCGGGCCGAAGCGGTCGACCTTGCCGACGGCGGCTGCCGCGAGGACGATCAGCTCGTTGAGGTCGTGACGTGCGGGCTCAGTCATGCGGCACCCCCACGGCATCCAGGAGCGCGAGCGCCGCGATCCGCGCCTCGCGGTCCTTGAGACGCCCGCCGAGCACCACCCGCAGCGCGGCCAGGATCGGGGCGACGGGCAGCTCGGTGTGCCCGGTCTCGGGCTCGGCGCTGAGGTTCTCGTCGAGCAGCAGCCGCATCTCGGCGGCATAATCCGGGTCCGCCTTCATGCGCTCCTCGACCCGGTTGATCGAGTTGAGGACCGTGGTGGGGTCGGCGTCGCCGGTGATGCGGCCGATCTGCGCGTTGCTGTAGCCCGGCTCGAGCTGCCGCAGGGCCCAGCGCAGTTCGTGCCGCGCCCAGGCGACCGGTGCGGTCCTGGAGGTCGGGTGAACGAGGTCGCTGGTCCGGACCCCGCGATGCGCCGCGATGCGCGTCATCAGCACGAGCGTCCGCTGCCCGCGCGACACGGGAATGCCGCGAGGCGCGGCGGTCATGCCTCGCCTCCCTGCGCCTGCGCCAGCCAGGCGCGGTGCGCGACCTTCCGGATCACGGCAACGGCATTCTCGATGTCCTCGGGGCCGTCGGCGAGGTTGCCGACGAGGTTGCCGGCCGCCAGGGCCACGGCGACGTAGACCTGGGAGTTGTCGAGCCCGAGGGTCAAGAGCTCGACGACCGTCTCCCGGACGAGCGGCGAGACCGCGCCCTCGCCGACGGTATGGATGTCACGACCTTCCATTGCCTTGCTCCTTGCGATTGCGCGGGCAGCGGGTGCAGGCGCGGTGCATCCGCACCCATTCCGCGTTGTGGCCCGAGAAGTTGCGGCTCCGGTCGCGCCAGAGCCGGCAGATGTGGACGGGCAGCGCACCCTGCGCGGGGCAGTCCACCGTGGCGTTCATGTAGCGGCCGCGGACCAGCTCCTCGACCGCCCCGAGATCGCCGGGATAGCGGGCGCGCAGAACCTGGCTGACGAGCGAGCCCGACCTGCCGAGCTCCTTCGCGACGGCCGCCTGGCTGGACCCCGCGCAGGCACGGGCGAGCGTCTCGACCCAGTCGGGCGGGCTGCCGTTCCAGGCCTCGCGCACAGCGTCGAGCAGCTCGCTCATGCGCCGCCCTCCGCGTGCAGGAAGGCTCCCGTGTTCGGGTCCTGAAGTCCGGTGACGCGGCGCAGGCGCGGCGCCTGGGGGCCGGTGTTCCGGATCAGCCGGTAGGTCGCCGGGCTGCGGCCGGGAACCGCCTTGCGCACGACGCGCAGATAGCCGAACCGCAGAAGCGCCCGGCAGTAGGCCTGCGCCTCGCTCTCGCTGAGCCGCACGCTCTCGGTCGAGCCGTGGATCGCGACATCGCGGGCCGAGAAGTTGGCGAGCGTCCGGATGGCGGTCCACATGTTGCGCTCGGGGCTCTGCCCGCGCGAGGGCGCGCGCGGCTCCTCGGCCGCCGCCGCAAGCGCGTCGAAGGCCGTGGCGTCGCGCACCGCGAAGACCCGGACGCGGCCCTCGCTGCGCGCCAGTTCGACGGCGCCGACCCGTTCCCACTCGGCGACCAGCCGGAACGCGGCGGTGTAGGAGATCCCGGCGGCGGAGCAGACGTCGCGGTAGGTGAACTCGCCGCGCTCGCGGACGTCCGCCCAGGCGGCTGCGTGGCCGGCCAGCAAACGCGGCGGGGGGCTCGGGAACCCGCTCATGCCGCGGCCTCCCGTCCGATCGCTCCCGCGAAGCGGCGGATCGCCGGCGGCTCTCCGGTGTTGAACCGCTGACCCTTCCAGTCGTCTCCGCCGATCCGCGCGAGACCCCGCGTCGAGGCGAACTCGCGCAGCAGGTCGAGGTTGGTGCAGATCCGCCGGATCGAGCCGTGCGAGGCCGCGACCAGCCGCTCGAGGAGCGCGGGCTCGATCTCGACGCCGGGGGCGTAGAGAGGGGCCAGGAGGCGGGCGTCCGCGAGGTCTCCGGGCTCCGCGGGAACCCAGCTCATGATCCTGCTGTGGAAGCGTTCCCAACGCTGCAGCAGCTGGGGCAGCTGCTCGTTGCCGATCAGGATCACCGGCGCGCCTGAGCCCTCGTAGATGTCGCGGACGAGCTCGATCATCTTGCGCTGCACGAGGAAGTCGGCCTCGTCGATGATGAGCGGCACGTCCAGCTGGGCGAGGTGGTCGCAGATCTGGCCGAGCATCTGCGAGATGGTCGGCGCCGGGCGGATGCCGATCTCGGCCAGGATCGCCTGGCAGAGCGTCTTGGCGGTCCAGACCGACTTCACCTGCACCACGACCGCCCCGAAGGTCGTGGCGCACTGCAGCGAGGCGATGGTCTTCCCGAACCCCGCCGGACCGTAGAAGACCCCCATCCCCGGCAGGTCGATGTTGCGGTTCTGCACCCGCTTCACGAGCGTGACGAGGCGGCTGACGTTCTTCAGCACCGCCCTCCCGTTGCTCGCCGTGAGTTTCTGCGTCATGGTATCCCCGTTTCCGTAACTGCCGCCGGCGGGCGTCCCACCGCCCCCGGCGGCGCCTCTCACCCGAACATCGCGTCGCCGTACTCCCGCCAGAGCAGGAGCTGGCCCTGGTACTCGGGCTGCTGCTGGTAGACGGCGAGCCAGCGCTGCTGGTCGGCCGTGACGGCCTCCCCGCGGGCAAGCCGCTGCTCGAGGTCGAGCGCGCGGCGAAACCGCCCGAGCTCGTCCTCCTCCGGCGCCGGTGCGGCGCCGCGCCTTGCGGCCATGTCGGCCACAAGAACCCTGTGCTCGGCCTCGACGGCCGCCTCGAAGGTCTCGTCCCGCGGCGGCCGGCGCAGCGGCCCGGCGCCGAACGCCGGGCGCACGACCTTCGCTTCCGGCGGGCTGCCCTCGGAGACGGCGGGGGCGGCGGCATCGAGCATCCGGCCGAGCTCGGCCGCGCTGTAGCGGCGGTGGGCGGCCTCCGCACGCCGTTCCGCGGCCAGCGCGGCGCGCCGTGCCCTTGCGAGCTGCCGCGCCTCGGCCGAGTCGCGGAAGCCGACCTTCAGCTTGCACGGGGCGTGGCCGAGGTACTCGTTCTCGGCCGAGTAGACGTGGATCCCCGACCACAGGTCGGCCGGATCGAACCGCACGATGACCCGCCGGCCGGCCAGCGCCAGCATCCAGTCCGCGTGGTAGGTATTGCCCTGGAAGGAGACCGCGCCGGTCCGCGCGTCCGCCCTGACGCCCTCCGCGCCCAGAAGCCAGAGGCGCCTCTGGGCCTCCGTGGCCTTGCGGATCGGCGCGCTCGCGTAGCTCTCGTCGAAGACCTCGGCGAAGGAGCGCCCCATTGCCACCTCGGACCGGCGCCCGGTGCGGGTGTTGTGCTCGGCGATGCCCTCGGCGAGCACCGCGAGGAAGGCGTCGAGATCCACCGCCCGGCTGCCGTAGTCCTCCGGTTTCGCGTCCGGTCTGTTCCCGGTCCATGCGCCGTCGAACCGCGGATCCTTGGCGACGCTGTCGCAGAGGTCGCGGAAGGCGCGCTCGACCGGCTTCGACTGCCCGCTGTAGGGCGTGGCCCACAGGACCTCGCAGCCGAGCGCGACGAAGAGACCGGGAATGTCGTCTTCCCGGACCTTGAAGCGGTAGCGCGTGGGTGCGCCGCCGGTTATGGCCTTGGCCGCGAACTCCCGCCCGTTGTCGAGGAGCACCGCGTCCGGGATTCCCCAGGCCTCGATCATGTCTCCGGCGGCGAGCTGGACGGCAACGGCGTTCGGCTCGCGGTCCACGCGCCAGCTCAGGATGCGCCCCGAGAAGACGTCCTGGAACGCCACCATCTGCGGGCGGCCGATGCAGGGGCGGTCCTCCCCCGGCTCGGCCGGGAAGCGGACGAACACGTCGAACTTGTGGAAGTCGGCATTCACGATCTCGAGCGCGCGGAGCGCGGTCTTGTCGCGGACCTGGGCGGGCTGGAGGCGCTTCAGCGTCTCCACGCCGCGGCGGGCGAGAACCTCGGTCGCACGGCTCACCTGCCGGCGGTAGATGCGCCGCATGGTGCGCTCGGGCAGGGTGTCCCAGCCGTTCGCCTCCGCGAGCCGCAGCGCCCGTCTGTAGCAGGCGCTGAACGATGGCTGCGACAGGCGGAGGTAGTCAGACTTGATCGCATCGAGGAACTCGGGGCTGCACTCGGCCCGCCGCACTTCCCGCCGGGCGTCCCGGTGCCTGGGGGCCAGGTACGGCAGCCGGTCGTCGCGGGCGACGCCGTCGACCAGCCCGATCCAGTTCCAGACGCTGCGCGGCGACACGCCGGCGAGCCGTGCCGCATCGGCGACCGCGAGGAAGCGCCCGCTGCCGGCGGCGTGCAGGGCATCGACGCGGTCGAGAACGGCAAGACGGGCCCGTGCCCTGGCCTTTGCCTTCTCCGGGAGCCCGTCGAACCACACCCAGAGCTCGTCCCGCCCGGCCTCGTCCCGACCCGGGGCCGGGAGCGGCGCGACGCTCGCGGCGACCTGCTTCTGCGCCCGGGCGGGGAAGAGATGCCAGTGATATTCCCAGCCGCCGCCGCGGCCCGACCGGCGGCGGGCGAGGCCGGTCCGGCCGCGCCAGCCCAGGCGCTTGGCCATGGCGTCGACGCCCCGGGTTGTGCGCGGCAGGTCGGCAAGCCCCGCCGCCGCGATCTCGGCGGCGGTCCACCACACGCGGTCCGGCCCGGCGCTCACGACGCGGCCTTTCCGGCGCGCGGCCCGAAGCGCGCCTTCACCCGGCCGACGGCCGGGTCTTCAGGGTCCACCCCCAGCTTCTCGCCGATGATGCGCCGCTCCGCTTCCTCCCGCGTGCGCACCGACAGCGCGGCATAGAACTCGCCGACGAAGCGCCGGCGCGCAGGCTCCGGTGCACGCTCCCAGGCGAGCCTGAGCGCCTTGAAGGCTTCCTCGACGGGATCCTTGGGCGCGGCCTCAGGCGCCCGCAGCGCATCGCCGATCCGGCGCACCGCACCGGAGGCGAAGGCGTCGATGGCGGCGCTGCGACGCGCCGGGTCGGCCTTCGCCAGCGCCAGCAGGTCGTTCAGCCTTGGGCGCACCGGTGCGTTGCGGAGGCGCCCGGCGTCGTCACCCAGGACGGCTTCGCCCGCCTTCACCAGCCGCTCTACGTGACGCCGCGAGAGCCCGAACTTCGCGGCCGTCGCCGATACGAACGACTCGATGTCGCTCGTATCGCGGTGCCACCGCTTCGCCACGAGGGCGCCCCCCGTGGCCTGCGCGGTTTCCGGGTGCAGCTTCAGGTAGAGCCGCTTGCGCTCGGCAAGGAAGACCGCAGTGTCGAGCGCGTCCATCTCGGCGCCCGCGAGGTTGTCGTCCACCTCCATCAGGCGGCACCAGTCGTCGGTCACGCCGGTGCCGGACCACACCCGGCAGGTGACCATGTGCCAGTTCAGGCGCCTGGCCGCCTCCAGCCGGTGCGCCCCGGCGATCAGCCGGTGCCGCCCGCCCTTGAGCGCACGGACGTGGATCGGATCCTTGATGAAGCCGATCTCGGCGATCGACGCGATCAGGCTTTCGACCCCGGCCTCGGTCAGCGGCCGCAGCCGCTCGCCGATCTCGATCTCCGACGGCTTGAGGAGGATCTCGCGCGAGACGGGTCCGCTCATTCTGTCCTCGGCTCTTCGATCAGGGTGTAGAACCAGCGCCGCCGCCCGGTGCGCACGTCGCGGCGCTGCTCGACGCGGATCACGGCACCGTGCTGGCGAAGCTCGGCGACGATCGCGTTCACCGCGCAGACGCCGGCCTTGCGGATGATCGCCCGCGTGGTCAGAGGGCGGCCGTCGCGCAGGACGTGCAGGACGCGCTGCAGGCGCGGCGAGGTGAGCCGTGCAGCGTTCACGGCAGCACCCAGGCGGCCAGCAGGGCCGCGCCCAGGACTGCGTAGAACACGGCAGTCCCGAGGATGACGATGCCCACGACGGGCGGGGGCGAACCGGGGCGCATCACTGCCCCTCGCGACCGTAATGCACGGCGCCGTGACCGCACGTCTCGGCCCACGAAATGCCCTCGGGGAGCGCGCCGGCATCGCGAATCGCGCCCAGTTCGGCGACGAGGGCGTCCACGTCGCGGCAGTAGCCGCGCGTCGCCTCGTCGCGCAGATCCCCCGGAAGGTCCGTCCGGCGCATCGCGCTTGCGTTCGCGCGGGCCGAGCACAGCAGGGCGTTCACGGCGCGCCAGCGCGCGGGGATCTCGCTCATTTCAGCAGCTCCTCGATGACGGGCGCGGCGTGGAGGCCGAGCACCAGGATGCCGACGAGGCAGGCGAGCCCGATCGCGTCTCCGACCAGGCTGTCGTCGATCCGCGCGAGCCAGCGCGCGAAGGTGCCCCGCCCTGCGCGTGGGAGGGAGGTCCGGCGCAGGGCGGGGCGGCTCCCCTCGGCCTGTCGGCGGCCGTCGGGGTTCCCGGAATGGGGATGCGGATCGGGTGCCATCACGCGGCCTCCTTGCTCCTGGGGGGACGAGGGATATGCCGCGGCCATTCGAGGTCGGCGGGCCAGTGGTCGGAGAACCATTGGAGGGCGCGTTCGGCGGTCCGGAGGCCCCCGCGGCCCGTCTCCTTCAGGTTGGTCAGAAACCTGCCATCGTTGACGGCATAGGCCCCGAGCGTCGAAAGCATCAGCCCGGTGTGCTTGCTGTAGGCTTCCGCCACTTCGATGACTTGAGTGCCGAACATGGATTCCGCTTGTTTTGGCTATCCCCTAACATCATGCTTAGGCGATAACCCAATTGTCAAGCGGGTTGTGTTCTAGGATTTTCCCCAATTACGGGGGCAAGTTTCTTGATGAAGCCATTCGCGGAGATCGTTACCGACCGCCTTGCGGAGCTCGGCCTGAACGTGCACCAGGCGGAGACGAGGGCGGGATTTCCGACCGGATACATTCGCGGCGTGGTGCGCGACGACGACAAGCGCGCTTCGCCAAGCGTCGACAAGGCCGCCAGGATCGCCGACGCCCTCGGCCTCGAGCTCTACATCGGTCCCCGAAGGCCGCCGCCGGATGCCGCGCCTCTGCCCGACGAGGACTACGCGACCATTCCACGGCTCGAGGTGCAGCTCTCGGCCGGTCCGGGGGCCGAGGGATCGAATGTCGTGCTAGAGCGGCACGCCTTCCGGCGCGACTGGCTCTATCGCCTGGGGATCGACCCCGCCAGGGCCGCGGTTGTCGCCGTCCGCGGCGACAGCATGGCACCTGGGCTCCTCGACGGGGACCTCGTCCTCGTCGACGGCAAGCGGACCTCGATCCGGCCGCGCCGGGTCTACGCCTTTACCGACGTCGACGGCCAGGTGCGCGTGAAGCGGCTCGAGCCTGTCCTCGTGCCCGGCGAGGAGCCGGAGCTGCTGCTGCGCTCCGACAACGCCGATGCCCCGACCGAGGTCCGCCGCGGCGAGGACGCCGCACGCGTCGTCGTGCACGGCGAGGTGGTATGGTCGGCCCATACCTGGCGGCAGCGGTAGGGGTTCGGCGGTGGCTCAGGCGATCGACGGCACAGGCTTTACGGAGTGGGCGCAACGCCTCTATCTGTCAGGCCAGTCGCTCGACCGCTTCGAGCGCGACTTCCTCGCCCTTGCCGAGGCGCGGGGCTGGCTCCACCTCCTGCCGGCTGACGGTGGGCTCCGTCGCGACCGGATCACCGTGCTCTACCGGGCGATCTCCGCCGGCCTCTATTCGCGAGAGCGACTACACCAGCTGGTGGCGGGGGGGTTCTCGTTGTGGGTCTACAGGACCGGAACGTCGCTCCAATGCGCCGAGGCGCATCGCTACCTGGACGGCGTCACTCTTCCGCCGTGCGACCCGTTCTGGCGCGATGCGTTTCCGCCCAACGACTGGGACTGCAGCTGCTATGTTGTGGGCGCCCGTGACGAAGCTGGGGCGCGCCGCCTCGGCGGCGGACCTGACAGGCTCGCGCCCAAGCCGGCGGCGATCCCGGTCGCCTTCCGCCTGACGGGTGGTCCCCCGCTGGAGGCTGTCCTGGCCGCCGTCCTCGACGGCTCTGCGCTCTGAGCCCCGCTACCTGATGTCGGCGAGAAGGCTGTCGATCTCAAGTTCCGCCCGCGAGCACTGCCCGGTCGCCGCCTCGCCGTTCCGCAGGATCGCGATCCGCCCCTGCCAGATCTGCGCGACCTGCTCGCCCATCAGGATCGTGAAGCGGCCGTTCACCTCGGTCACGGAGTAGTCGCGCATCGTACCGAGCATCTGCCAGCTCCCGTCAGGCAGCTTGCGCATGGCGATCAGTCCGGTCTGGCCGGCCACCGAGCACAAGCGGACGGTCACGCCCTCCGGCAGAGACGCCGGCACCTCCTCGGCGGCCGCAGAGGAGTGCGCGGCGACGCCAGCCAGGACCAGGACGGCGAGCATCCGCGCCTGCGTGTAACGGGGCATTGAGAACCTCCATAAAATGTGCCTCGGCCGACCAGCGTAGCACGCCGCCGGAGGCCCGGAACCGCAGAAATCAGTTCCATGTTCGCCGACCGTAGAGCGGATGCCGCGCCGACACGAACGGTAGCGATTTCATATGGTTAGGACGAACCTGGAACTGGCGTCCGAACTTGGAACCCGATTTCCATGTTCCGCGACCGCCGCCGCGCGGCCACCGCTCGCGTAACCCGTTGAAACGCAACGAGTATTCATCTTCATTCAGGTTCATTCACCAGGCGCTGGCCCTCTGCACGAGGCTTTGGCGCCGCGACGCGCTCTTACCGCGCTAACGCGTTGTATTTGCGACCCTTTCCAGCCCGGAGCAGCCGCGCATTCCTCGTTCCCCTGTTTGACACGCCCACGCCACGTCACCTCGGCCCTAGCCGCCGTGCAAACCATTGATCCGACACGCCTTCCGGCGACTTCCGGCCGCCTCCGGGGTGTTCCGCCACCTGTGCAGAAATCTCTGTCAACTAACAGCATCCCTCCGCCCGCCCGGCAGGCATCCGGCGCGCCGCGGGGCCGGCGGAAAATTTACCGTTTGGAAAAATTTCCGGGCTGTGGCAGCGTCGGGGAAGCCAGCACGCGCGCGCAAACGGAGCACCTGCCCATGCCGAACAGCCCGCTGACCCCAGGCATCGTTCCCGGGCGTCTGCCAGCCGAGGCCTACGACCGCAACTTCGGCGACCTCTATCCGCCCTTCGACCGGCACGAGGCCGCCGTCGCGGCCGACCGCTGCTACTTCTGCCACGATGCCCCCTGCATCGCGGCCTGCCCCACGGCGATCGACATCCCGATGTTCATCCGCCAGATCCAGGCCGGCAACCCCGAGGGGGCGGCGAAGACGATCCTGTCGCAGAACATCCTCGGCGGCATGTGCGCCCGGGTCTGTCCGACCGAGACGCTCTGCGAGGAGGCCTGCGTGCGCGAGGCGGCCGAGGGCCAGCCCGTCGAGATCGGCCGGCTCCAGCGCTACGCCACCGACGCGCTGATGGCCAAGGGCATCCACCCCTTCACCCGTGCCGCGCCGACCGGCCGGCGGATCGCGGTGGTGGGCGCGGGGCCGGCGGGGCTTGCCTGCGCGCACCGGCTTGCCATGCACGGCCACGACGTCACCGTGTTCGACGCCCGGCCGAAGCCCGGCGGGCTCAACGAATACGGGATCGCCGCCTACAAGACGGCCGGCGGCTTCGCCCAGGCCGAGGTCGAGTGGCTCCTGAAGATCGGCGGGATCCGGATCGAGACCGGGAAGGCGCTCGGGCGCGAGCTGACGCTCGACGGCCTGCGGCGCGACTTCGACGCGGTGTTCCTCGGGATCGGGCTTGCCGGCGTCAACGCGCTCGCCGCCGAGGGCGAGGACCGGGACGGCGTGCGCGATGCGGTCGACTTCATCGCCGAGCTGCGCCAGGCGCGCGATCTCTCGACGCTGCCGGTCGGGCGCGACGTGGTGGTGATCGGCGGCGGCATGACGGCGGTGGATGCCGCGGTGCAGTCGAAGCTCCTCGGTGCCGAGAACGTCACCATCGTCTATCGCCGCGGGCGCGAGAAGATGAGCGCCTCGGCCTACGAGCAGGACCACGCCGCCTCGAAGGGCGTGCGCATCATCACCGGGGCCGCGCCGGTCCGCATCATCGGCAACGGCGCCGTCCGCGAGGTCGAGTTCGCCTATACCGAGGAGGGGCCGGAGGGCCTGCGTCTCACCGCGAACACCTTCCGCCTGAAGGCCGACCAGGTGTTCAAGGCGATCGGCCAGACGCTCGACGGGGCGCCCGAGGGGCTGAAGCTCGCGGGCCGCAAGATCGCGGTCGAGGGGCCGGGGCGGACTTCGCTCCCAGGCGTCTGGGCCGGCGGCGACTGCGCGGCGGGCGGCGAAGACCTGACGGTGACGGCCGTCGCCGAAGGCCGCGATGCGGCCGAGGACATCCATGCTACACTCTCCGCCCGGTAGGGGGGGGCGCATGGCGATCCGGCGGATCAACTTCCAGTCCATCCCGGTCGACGACCAGGACCGGGCGCTGGCCTTCTACCGCGACCGCCTGGGCTTCCGGGTGCAGACCGACGCGCCCTATGCCGAGGGCTGGCGGTGGATCTTCATGGCGCTGCCCGGCGCCGGGACGCGCCTTCACTTCGGCCGGCGGTCGGAATGCGACGTGCGGGGCGTCCCGGCGCTCGCGCTGGTCTGCGACAGCGTCGACGACGAGGCCGCGCGGCTCGCCGGGACCGGCGTCGAGATCGCGGGCGGGCCCGATGACGCGCCCTGGGCCGCAGGGGTCCGCTGGATGACGATCAAGGACAGCGAGGGCAACCTCGTGCTTCTCGAAAGCCTAAGGGAGGGCTGAGCGATGGCCAATCTCGCCACCGACTTCGTGGGGATCAGGTCCCCCAACCCGTTCTGGCTCGCCTCGGCGCCGCCGACCGACAAGGAATACAACGTCGTGCGCGCCTTCCGGGCGGGCTGGGGCGGCGTGGTGTGGAAGACCCTCGGCGCCGAGGGGCCGCCCATCGTCAACGTCAACGGCCCGCGCTACGGCGTGGTCTGGGGGCCCGACCGGCGGGTGCTGGGGCTCAACAACATCGAGCTCATCACCGACCGCCCGCTGGAGGTGAACCTGCGCGAGATCAAGCAGGTCAAGCACGACTGGCCCGACCGGGCGATGGTGGTCTCGCTCATGGTGCCCTGCGACGAGGAGAGCTGGAAGGCGATCCTCAAGCGCGTGGAGGAGACCGAGGCCGACGCGGTGGAGCTGAACTTCGGCTGCCCCCACGGGATGAGCGAGCGCGGCATGGGCTCGGCCGTGGGGCAGGTGCCGGAATACATCGAGATGGTGACGCGCTGGTGCAAGATGCACACGCGGATGCCGGTGCTGGTGAAGCTGACCCCGAACATCACCGACATCCGCTATCCGGCGCGGGCGGCGAAGCGCGGCGGGGCCGATGCGGTCAGCCTCATCAACACGATCTCGTCGATCACCTCCGTCAACCTCGACACGATGAGCCCCGAGCCCTCGATCGACGGCAAGGGCAGCCACGGCGGCTACTGCGGCCCCGCGGTGAAGCCGATCGCGCTCAACATGGTGGCCGAGATCGCGCGCGACCCCGAGACGGCGGGCCTGCCGATCAGCGGCATCGGCGGCATCACCACCTGGCGCGACGCGGCCGAGTTCCTGGCGCTGGGGGCGGGCACCGTGCAGGTCTGCACCGCGGCGATGACCTACGGCTTCCGCATCGTGCAGGAGATGATCTCGGGGCTCTCGGACTGGATGGACGAGAAGGGCTATTCCTCGGTCGCCGAGATCACCGGGCGGGCGGTGCCGAACGTGACCGACTGGCAGTATCTCAACCTCAACTACGTGACGAAGGCGCGGATCGACCAGGAGCTCTGCATCAAGTGCGGGCGCTGCTATGCGGCCTGCGAGGACACCTCCCACCAGGCGATCTGGATGAAGCCGGGGCGCGTGTTCGAGGTGAACGACGCCGAGTGCGTGGCCTGCAACCTCTGCGTCGACGTCTGCCCGGTGGAGAACTGCATCACCATGGAGCGGCTGCCGGCGGGCACGGTGGACCCGCGCACCGGCCGGGTCGTGTCGGACGACTACGCGAACTGGACGACGCACCCGAACAACCCGATGGCGAAGGCCGCGGAGTAGCGCGGGGGGAAGGCCCCCGCGCCGCCCGGCTCAGGCCGGCGCGCGCCGCCCCGGCGCAAGCAGCATGGCGAGCGCGGCCACGTGCGTCGCGCCCGACAGCGGCACGCCTACGAGCGGGATCAGCGAGACCGGCAGGGCGGTGATCGCTGCCATTTCCGGCACCGCGAGGAGGGTGAGGGTGATGCCCGTGCCGACGGCCACGATGAAGTCGGCCATCCCGAGGAGGTGGAAGGCGGTGACGATCCAGCGCCGGCGCGGCAGCACGAGCACCAGTCCGGCAAGAAGGCCCGCGATCAGGTCGCCCGTCCCGGCGAGGGCGACGAAGGTCTCGGGCAGGAGGCCCTGCGCGCCCCAGGCGTAGAAGACGAGCGCGGCGGGGACGCGCCAGACGTGGAATGCCGCAAGGCCCCAGGGCCCGAGCGCCTCGGCGAGGGCGCGGATCGCGGGAACGCGGAACGTCGCTATCACGAGTCCCGCCGTGGCCGCGGCCACCACGCCCGCGAAGACGTTCTGGTGGACGAGGCCGAAGAGGCCGAGGCCGGAGGCGGCCGTCGCGGCGAGGGCGTAGGGGCCGTAGAGCGCGGCCAGCGCGGCGAGACCGCGGCGGATGGCGGGGTCGGCGGCAGACATGGCAAGGGTCCTTTCGATGAGTGCATATGCACGTTTCGCGCGGTCATTTCCCCCCGCCGATCGCGCGTCAGTCGGCGAGGGTATCGAGTCTCTGCCGCAGGTCGGGCCAGACGCCCTCGCCGATCCGGGCGAGGGCCGCTTCCTGCGCGCCCTGCCAGAGGCGGACAGCCTCGGCGAGGGTGGCGCGTCCCGCGTCGGTCAGCCGGATCGCGCGCAGGCGGGCATCGCCCTCGACCGGGCCGGTGGCGACGAGGCCCCGGCGCTCCAGGGGGGCGAGGACGCGCGTCAGCGTGGTGCGGTCCATCGCCAGCCGGAGGGCGAGTTCCGAGAGCGGCACCCCCTCGGCCAGCCCCGCCGCGACCAGCGCGCTGAACTGGCTGGCGGTCAGGTCCACGGCGGCGAGCCGGGCCTCGTAGAGCGCGGTGACGCGCCGTGCCGCGGCGCGCAGATGCTGGAGCACGCAGGTCCGGGAGATGGTGTGCAGGTCGGTCATGGAGGAAGAATAGTGCATATGCACTTAAATGGCAAGCACCGTCGTCCGGGCGCGCCGGTTGCGGAGGCGTGGCCAGTGCCGGGCCTCAGGCGCTTGGGCGGCGGCGGGCCGGGGGGTGCCACCCCCCGGACCCCCCGGGCGTATTTGGGACAAGAGGAAGGGCAGCGGGAGGGAAGGATGCGGCCGGTCCCGGCGGAGGGCCGTCGCGCAGCCGCGGGCCCCGCGCCGCGGCAGCCCGGCGCGGGCCGGAAGCCCGGAAGGCCCGGAGCCTAGCGCGAGAGGTCGAGCCGTGACGGCGCTGCGCCGGAAGCGGTTTCGTGGTAGGGCGCCTCCGCCTCGCTGCCCGGCGGGGCTTCGGCAGGTGCCGGTCCGGCCTCCCGCAGCCGCGCGCGCTCGGCCTCGAGCAGGTTCGCCTCGAAGGCGGGCGGCGGTCCGAGAGGGCGCGCCGGGTCGTCGATCAGGCGGCGCGCCTCCTCGGCGAGGGCCGCCGCCTCGCGGCCGCGGTCGGGCGGCCTGTCGTTCCGCACCGTGTCGCCCGCGGCGGCGCCCGGAACCGCGGCGGGGGTCTCGGCGCCGCCCGGCGCGCGCGCGGGCACGAGGCCCGGAAGGGCGGTCTGGATCGGTTGCAGCATCGTCGTCACCCTGGCCCCGGCCTGCGGGGCACCACCGATTCGCGAGGCTACGGCCGCGGCGTTAGCGCGGGATTAACGCGCCCCCCCTGGGGCCCTCAGCCATCGAGCAGGCGGCCGAACAGCGTCTCCAGCATGTGCTGCGCCTCGGGGAAGGGGTCGCCCGCCCCGGGCCCGAGCACGGCGCGCACCTGGACGTCGAAGTCGGCGTAGTGCTGCGTCAGCGCCCAGACCGCGAAGATGAGGTGGACCGGGTGGACGCGCGCGATCCGGCCCTCGTCCATCCAGCGCGAAAGGACCGCCGCCTTCTCCTCGACCAGCGCCCTGAGCCCGGTGCCGAGCAGCGGGCCGAGCCGCGGCGCACCCTGGAGGATCTCGTTGGCGAAGAGCCGGCTCTCGCGCGGCATCTCGCGGCTCATCTCGAGCTTGCGGCGGACATAGCCGAGCAGCTCCTCGCGCGGATCGCCCTCGGGGTCGAGGTCGCGCAGCGGGTCGAGCCAGGTGTCGAGCAGCGCCTCGAGCAGCGCGGCGTGGATCGCCTCCTTCGAGGCGAAGTAGTAGAGCAGGTTGGGCTTCGACAGGCCCGCCACCTCGGCGATCTGGTCGAGCGTCGCGCCGCGGAAGCCCTGGGCCGAGAACACCTCGAGCGCGGCGTCGAGAATCGTCTGGCGGTTCTCGCGCTGGATCCGCGTCCGCGGGCGGGTCTGGCTTGCGCTCATGCGGTCGATGCTCCGGCTGCCGGCGGTCCGCTCCCCGTCCTTGACGGGCGCTGACCACTCTCCTAGCGTGATGCTGACCAATCGGTCAAAGATCAATTGGACCCCGCTCGCAGGCGCGCCGGACCGGGGGCTTTGCCTTGGGGAGATTTCCGATGGCGCTCGACCGCAGACCCGCACCGAACGATCTCAACGCCTTCTGGATGCCGTTCACGGCCAACCGGCAGTTCAAGAAGGCGCCGCGGATGCTGGTCGCCGCGAAGGACATGCACTACACCGCCGCCGACGGGCGCAAGGTGCTCGACGGCACGGCGGGGCTGTGGTGCTGCAACGCCGGCCACACGCGCCCGCGGATCACCGAGGCGATCCAGAAGCAGGCGGCCGAGCTCGACTACGCGCCCGCCTTCCAGATGGGCCATCCCAAGGCCTTCGAGCTGGCGAACCGCCTGATCGGCATCGCGCCCGAGGGGATGGAGCATGCCTTCTTCGTGAACTCGGGCTCCGAGGCGGTGGACACCGCGCTGAAGATCGCCATCGCCTACCACCGCGCCCGCGGCGAGGCCACGCGGACCCGCCTGATCGGGCGCGAGCGGGGCTATCACGGCGTGGGCTTCGGCGGCATCTCGGTCGGCGGCATCGTCAACAACCGCCGCTTCTTCGGCACCTTGCTGAGCGGGGTGGACCACCTGCCGCACACCCACCTGCCGGCGAAGAACGCCTACACGCGCGGCCAGCCGGCCCACGGGGCGGAGCTCGCCGACGAGCTGGAGCGGATCGTGGCGCTGCACGGGGCCGAGACCATCGCGGCGGTGATCGTCGAGCCCGTCGCCGGCTCGACCGGGGTGATCCTGCCGCCGAAGGGCTACCTGGAGCGGCTGCGCGAGATCTGCACGCGGCACGGCATCCTGCTCATCTTCGACGAGGTCATCACCGGCTTCGGCCGGCTCGGCGCGCCCTTCGCCAGCCAGTACTTCGGCGTCAGGCCCGACATGATCACCTGCGCCAAGGGCCTGACGAACGGCGTGATCCCGATGGGGGCGGTGATGACGACGGGCGAGATCTACCAGGCCTTCATGACCGGGCCCGAGCACGTGATCGAGCTGTTCCACGGCTACACCTACTCGGGCAACCCGATCGCCTCGGCCGCGGGCCTCGCCACGCTCGAGACCTACCGGGAGGAGGGGCTCTTCGAGCGCGCCGCCGAGATCGCGCCCTACTGGGAGGAGGCGCTGCACTCGCTGAAGGGCCTGCCCCACGTCATCGACATCCGCAACATGGGCCTGATCGGCGCGGTGGAACTGGAGCCGATCGCGGGCGAGCCCACGAAGCGTGCCTTCGCGGCCTTCGTCGCGGCCTTCGAGAAGGGGATCATGATCCGCACCACCGGCGACATCATCGCCATGTCGCCGCCGCTGATCATCGAGAAGGCGCATATCGACGAGCTTGTGGGCAAGCTCTCCGAGGTGCTGAAGGCGACCGCATGACGCGACCGGCGGCCGTCGCGACCGGGTTGGTGGACGACGCGCGCGTGCGCGTGACGCGGTTCGACTTCGCGCCGGGGGCCGAGACCGGCTGGCACCGGCACGCGCACGACTACGTCATCACCGCCGTCACCGACTGCGTGATGCTGCTCGAGGAGCCCGGCGGCGGCACGCGCGAGGTCTCCGTGCCGGCCGGCACGGCCTACCGGCGCGACGCCGGCGTGGAGCACAACGTCATCAACGCCGGCACGGCGCCGATGAGCTTCGTGGAAGTGGAACTGAAGTAGGAGGCCCGGCATGGCTGCCCCCGGCGAGAACCTCAAGGTCAACGGCGAGCGGCTGTGGGACTCGCTGATGGAGATGGCGAAGATCGGCCCCGGCGTCGCCGGCGGCAACAACCGCCAGACCCTGACCGACGCCGACGCCGAGGGCCGGGCGCTGTTCCGCCGCTGGTGCGAGGAGGCGGGCTGCACGCTGGGCGTGGACCGCATGGGCACGATGTTCGCCCGCCGCGAGGGCACCGACCCCGACGCGCTGCCGGTCTACGTGGGCAGCCACCTCGACACCCAGCCGACGGGCGGGAAGTACGACGGGGTGCTGGGCGTGCTCGGCGGGCTCGAGATCGTGCGCACGCTCAACGACCTCGGCATCCGCACGAAGCACCCCATCGTCGTCACCAACTGGACGAACGAGGAGGGCACCCGCTTCGCCCCCGCGATGCTGGCAAGCGGCGTCTTCGCGGGCATCCATGATCTCGACTGGGCCTATGCCCGGACGGACGCCGAGGGCAAGGCCTTCGGCGACGAGCTCAAGCGGATCGGCTGGGCGGGCGACGAGGAGGTCGGCGCGCGGGCGATGAAGGCCTTCTTCGAGCTCCACATCGAGCAGGGGCCGATCCTCGAGGCCGAGGGCAAGGACATCGGCGTGGTGACGCACGGCCAGGGGCTGTGGTGGCTCGAGATCCGCCTCACCGGGAAGGAGGCGCACACCGGCTCCACCCCCATGCACATGCGCGTCAACGCCGGGCTCGGGATGGCGCGGATCATCGAGCGGGTGCACCAGATCGCGATGAGCCACCAGCCGAACGCCGTCGGCGCGGTGGGGCAGGCCAACGTCTGGCCGAACTCGCGCAACGTGATCCCCGGCCGGGCCGTGTTCACCGTGGACATCCGCTCGCCCGAGCAGGGCAAGCTCGACACGATGCGCGCCGAGGTGGAGCGCGCGGCGCATGCCGTGGCCAGGGAACTGGGCCTCGGCTGCGAGATCGAGGCGGTCGGCCACTTCGACCCCGTGACCTTCGACCCCGGCCTCGTGCGCGTGGTGCGCGGCGCCGCCGAGAAGCTCGGCTACAGCCACATGGACATCGTCTCGGGCGCCGGCCACGACGCCTGCTGGATCAACCGCGTGGCGCCCACGGTCATGGTGATGTGCCCCTGCAAGGACGGGCTTTCCCACAACGAGGCCGAGGAGATCACGCCCGACTGGGCGACCAAGGGCGCGAACGTGCTGTTCCACGCGGTGGTCGAGACGGCGGAGGTGGTGGGGTGAGAGAGGCCGAGAAAGCCCCCCGGCCCGCCCGCGGCGGCCCGCGCCGCGCGCCCGCCGTGCCGGGCAGCGCCGGTCGCGCCGCCTCCGCGGTGGCTGCCTGATGCCGCGCCTCGCCGCCCTCCTCCTCGCCGCGCTCGCCCTCGCGGGCTGCGCCGCCGGCGTGGCCGACCCCGTGCGCCCCGGCGCGACCTCGGCGCTCGACCAGGACGCGCTGCGGCCGCCGAGCGGCGCGCGCTACGACTACACGCTGCGGATGACGGGCGATCCGCTCGTCGTCTCGCTGGCGCTCGTCTCGCGCCGGCTGTCGGCCGACCGATACCGCTACGACGGCAGCTTCGCCGCGCCGCTGCCTGCCGGGCTCTCGCCCGAGGTCAGGCGGATGACGGCCGAGATGATGCAGGAGATGTTCGGCGGCGAGCCGATCCGCTTCACCGAGAACGCGATCGTCATCCCGGTCGGGATGGAGACCGACCGGCGCTTCCGCGCGACGCGCACCAACATGCTGATGGGCTCGGTGCGTCACATCCCGCACGACTGCTTCGCCCAGCTCGGCACCTGCCGCTCGACCATGCGGGGCGAACCGGGCGAGGTGCGGTTCATCGTCGAGACGACGGAGGCGGGCGGCATCTGGCGGTCGGTCACGCGGGCGACCTCGGGCGACGTCCCCGACCTTCCGAGGCGGCAGGAGGCGGTCTTCTCGATCGACGGCAACGGCGTGCTGCTCGATGCGGACATCACCACGACCATGCCCGACGGCAAGGTGGACCGCATGCACCTGCGCCGCGTCACGCCAGGGGAAAGGCCGTGAGACCGGGGCAGACCGGGGCCGACCGGGCATCCGGCCTCCGCGACGGCGGTGGCGCGTCCGGGGCGGCCGCCGGGACGGGGGCGCCGGTCCTGCCGGGGGCATCGCCGCCGGATCATCGCGGCATTCGGGAACGGAAGAACTGAGGGAGAGCGGCCATGAGCACAGTCATCCGGAACGGCACCATCGTCACCGCCGATCTGACCTACAAGGCCGATGTCAGGATCGACGGCGGCCGGATCGTCGAGATCGGGCCGAAGCTCAAGGGCGACACCGTGCTCGATGCCACCGGCTGTTACGTCATGCCGGGCGGCATCGACCCGCACACGCATCTGGAGATGCCCTTCATGGGCACCTATTCCTCCGACGATTTCGAGAGCGGCACCCGCGCGGCGCTTTCGGGCGGGACGACGATGGTGGTGGACTTCGCGCTCCCCTCGCCCGGCCAGGGTCTGCTCGACGCGCTCAAGATGTGGGACAACAAGTCCACCCGCGCCAACTGCGACTACTCGTTCCACATGGCGATCACCTGGTGGGGCGAGCAGGTGTTCAACGAGATGAAGGACGTCACCGAGCGCGGCATCAACACCTTCAAGCACTTCATGGCCTACAAGGGCGCGCTGATGGTGAACGACGACGAGATGTTCGCCTCGTTCCGCCGCTGCGCCGAGCTGGGGGCGATCCCGCTCGTCCATGCCGAGAACGGCGACGTGGTGGCCGAGCTCCAGCGCAGGCTCCTCGAGGAGGGCAACACCGGCCCCGAGGCCCATGCCTATTCGCGCCCCCCGGAGGTGGAGGGCGAGGCGACCAACCGCGCCATCATGATCGCCGACATGGCGGGCGTGCCGCTCTATGTCGTCCACCTCTCCTGCGAGGAGAGCCACGAGGCGGTGCGGCGCGCGAAGGCCGCGGGCAAGCGGGTCTGGGGCGAGCCGCTGATCCAGCACCTGACGCTCGACGAGAGCGAATACTTCAACAAGGACTGGGACCACGCCGCCCGGCGCGTGATGAGCCCGCCCTTCCGCAACAAGAAGCATCAGGACAGCCTCTGGGCCGGCCTGGCGAGCGGATCGCTCTCCGTGGTCGCCACCGACCACTGCGCCTTCACCACCGCGCAGAAGCGCTTCGGGGTGGGCGACTTCACGAAGATCCCGAACGGGACAGGGGGGCTCGAGGACCGGATGCCGATGCTCTGGACCCACGGCGTCAACACGGGGCGGATCACGATGAACGAGTTCGTCGCCGTGACCTCGACCAACATCGCCAAGATCCTGAACATGTATCCCAGGAAGGGGGCGATCCTCGTCGGTGCGGATGCCGACATCGTGGTGTGGGATCCGAAGAAGACCAAGACGATCAGCGCCAAGACGCAGCAGTCGGCCATCGACTACAACGTGTTCGAGGGCAAGCGGGTGAAGGGCCTGCCGCGCTTCACGCTCACCCGCGGCAAGGTCGCGATCCATGATGGGGAGGTGCGGACCGAAGAGGGCCACGGCCAGTTCGTCGCCCGCGAGCCGAACGGCACGGTCTCGAAGGCGCTTTCCACCTGGAAGGAGCTGACCGCGCCGAGGGCCGTGCAGCGCAGCGGCATCCCGGCAAGCGGGGTGTGAGGGTGACGAAGGTCGCCCTCGTCACCGCCGGCGGCTCGGGCATGGGCGCGGCCTGTGCCGAGCGGCTTGCGGCCGACGGCTACGCCGTGGGGGTGCTGTCGTCCTCGGGGAAGGGCGAGGCGCTGGGCGAGCGGCTCGGCGGCTTCGGCGTCACCGGATCGAACCGCTCGGTGGAGGATCTCCGGCGGCTGGTCAATGGGGCCATGGACCGCTGGGGGCGGATCGACGTGCTGGTGAACTCGGCCGGCCACGGGCCGCGGGCGCCGGTGCTGGAGCTTTCCGACGAGGACTGGGCGACGGGGATGGAGGTCTACCTCCTCAACGTCGTGCGCCCGACGCGGCTCGTCGCGCCGGTCATGGCGGCGCAGGGGGGCGGGGCGATCGTCAACATCTCCTCGGCCTGGGCGATGGAGCCCGCGGCGATGTTCCCGACCTCGGCGGTGTTCCGCGCAGGGCTCGCGGCCTTCGCCAAGCTCTTCGCCGACCAGTTCGCCGCGAAGGGCGTGCGGATGAACAACGTCCTGCCCGGCTGGATCGACAGCCTGCCCGCGACGGAGGAACGCGCCGCAATGGTCCCGATGGGCCGCTACGGCCGGTCGGAGGAGGTCGCGGCGACGGTGGCCTTCCTGGCCTCGGAGGGGGCCGGCTACATCACCGGACAGAACCTGCGGGTGGACGGCGGGCTCACGAGGCATGTGTGACGGAAGAGGGGCGCGCCGTGGCGGGCGCGGGCGGAACGTGACGAGCGGCAGGACGGCAGGGGGAATTCTTGCGTGACGACGGGGCGCTGATGGCCGGAGCGGCAGCCAGGGACCGCACCCGGCCGGTGATCGAGGCGAAGGGTCTCGGCCTCACCTTCGAGACGGCCGACGGGCCGGTGCGCGCGCTGACGGGCGTGGACCTGTCCATCGGCCGGGGCGAGTTCGTCAGCTTCATCGGCCCCTCGGGCTGCGGCAAGACGACCTTCCTGCGCTGCGTCGCCGCGCTGGAGGAGCCGACGGAGGGGACGCTTTCCGTCAACGGGATGAGCGCGGATGCCGCGCGGCGGGCGCGGGCCTACGGCTACGTGTTCCAGGCGGCCGGCCTCTACCCCTGGAGGACGATTGCAGGAAACGTGAAACTTCCGCTCGAGATCATGGGCTATCCGAAATCCGAGCAGGAGGAACGTGTTCGAAAAGTGCTGGAGCTGGTGGAGCTTTCGGGCTTCGGCAACAAGTTCCCGTGGCAGCTTTCGGGGGGCATGCAGCAGCGGGCGTCGATCGCCCGGGCGCTTGCCTTCGACGCGGACATCCTCCTGATGGACGAGCCCTTCGGGGCGCTGGACGAGATCGTCCGCGACCGGCTGAACGAGGAGCTCCTGAAGCTCTGGAACACCACCGGCAAGACCATCCTCTTCGTCACCCACTCGATCCCCGAGGCGGTCTACCTCTCCAGCCGGATCGTGGTGATGAGCCCGCGGCCGGGGCGGATCACCGACGTGATCGAGAGCCCGCTGCCGCGGGAGCGGCCGCTCGACATCCGCGACAGCCGGGAGTTCCTGGACATCGCGCACCGGGTGCGCGAGGGGCTGAGGGCGGGACATGCCTATGACGTCTGACCCCCTGCACAACCCGTGCACAGGGCGTGCACAGGGCGTGCACCGGCGGAGCGGCCGGCCATGAGGACGGTCCTGCCCGTCCTCACGGTGCTCGCCGCCATCGCCGCGCTCTGGTACGCCGCGGCGTTCTGGGCGAACGCGGCATGGACCTACAGCCAGGCGGCGCGCGCGGGGGCGGAGCCGACGCTGGCGGAGGTGTTCGTCGACACCATGACCCAGCGCCGGCCGATGGTCGCCGCGCCCCATCAGGTCGCCGCGGCGCTCTGGGAGGGGATCGCGGCCGAGCCGGTCACCTCGAAGCGCAGCCTCGTCTACCATGCCTGGATCACGGTCGAGGCGACGCTGGCGGGGTTCGTGCTCGGCATCGTCGTCGGCGTGCTGATGGCGGTCGGGATCGTCTACTTCCGGGTCGTCGATCTCTCGCTGATGCCGTGGGCCGTGATCTCGCAGACCATCCCCATCGTCGCGCTGGCGCCGATGATCGTGGTGCTGTCGAACTCGCTCGGCCTCGGCGACCGGATCGGGGTGGAGAACCGGCTCGTCTCGAAGACGGTCATCGCGGCCTATCTGAGCTTCTTTCCGGTGCTGGTCGGGATGGTCAAGGGGCTGCGCAGCCCCGACGCGATGCAGCTCGACCTGCTCTCGACCTACAACGCCACGGGTCTCCAGAGCTTCCTGAAGCTCAGGCTGCCGGCCTCGGTCCCCTATCTCTTCGCCTCGCTCAAGGTGGCGATCGCCGCGGCGCTGGTCGGCGCGATCGTCGGCGAGCTGCCGACCGGCGCGGTCGAGGGCCTCGGCGCGCGGATGCTGGTGGCGAGCCAGTTCGGCCAGCCGCTCCTGATGTGGGCCGCGCTCTTCGCGGCGGCGCTGGTCGCGGGCGTGCTGATCCTTGCGGTCGGGGCGCTCGAGCGGCTGGTCGTGCGGCGGATGGGGGTGAGGGCATGACCTGGACTCCGGCCGATCCGGGCTGGCTGGTGGCGGCGGTGGCCGGCTGGCTCGCGCTCTGGGTGCTGAACGTGGTGCTGGCCCGGCGGCTTCCGGCACGGCTGCGCGCGGTCATCCCTGTGCTGTTCGGCGTGGCCGTCCTGCTCCTGTGGGAGGGCATCGTGCGGGCCTATGCGGTCCCGCAGGTGATCCTGCCGGCGCCCTCGGTGATCGCCGCCACGTTCGCGGCGAATACCGGCCTCCTGTGGTCGGACTTCACCCAGACGATCCTGAAGGGCGCGGTGCCCGGGTTCCTGATGGGCTGCGGCGCGGCCATCCTGACCGCGATCCTGATCGACCGCTCGCCGTTCCTGACCCGGGGCCTGCTGCCCGTCGGCAACTTCGTCGCCGCGCTGCCGATCGTCGGGATCGCGCCGATCATGGTGACGTGGTTCGGCTTCGGCTGGCAGTCGAAGGCGGCGGTGGTCTTCGCGATGGTATTCTTCCCCGTCCTCGTCAACACGGTGGCCGGCCTCGCCGCGGCCGAGCGGATGCAGCGCGACCTGATGCGGACCTGGGGCGCCTCGTACTGGCAGACGCTTCTCCGCCTGCGGCTGCCCGCGGCGATGCCGTTCATCTTCAACGGGCTCAAGATTTCGACGACGCTGGCGCTGATCGGCGCGATCGTGGCCGAGTTCTTCGGCTCGCCCACCCGCGGCATGGGGTTCCGCATCTCGACCGCCGTCGGCTCGCTTGCGCTGCCGCTGGTCTGGGCGCAGATTGTCGTCGCGGCGCTGGCGGGAACGGTGTTCTTCGGCCTCGTGACGCTGATCGAACGGCGTGTGACGTTCTGGCATCCGTCGCACAGGGGACGGAACGGACGACGGCAATGACAACAAGGAGGTACTGCACATGAGAAACGCAATCGCGGGCGCGCTGGTCGCGATGCTCGCCGCCACCGGCGCCTGGGCGCAGGACAGCGTCAGGCTGCAACTGAAATGGGTGACGCAGGCGCAGTTCGCGGGCTACTACGTGGCCGAGGCCAAGGGCTTCTACGACGAGGAGAACCTCGACGTCACGATCCTGCCCGGAGGGCCCGACATCGCGCCCGAGCAGGTGATCGCCGGCGGCGGCGCCGACGTCATCACCACCTGGATGCCGGCGGCGCTGGCCGCGCGGGAGCGGGGCGTGCCGCTCGTCAACATCGCGCAGCCCTTCAAGAACCAGGGCCTGTCGATGGTCTGCCGCAAGGACATGGGCGTGGAGTCGACCGCCGACTTCCCCGGCAAGACCCTGGGCGTCTGGTTCTTCGGCAACGAGTATCCGTTCTATGCCTGGATGGCCAAGCTCGGCCTTGCCACCGACGGCAGCGAGGGCGGCGTGACGGTGCTGAAGCAGGCCTTCGACGTCGAGGCGCTCCTCAACGGCGAGGCGGCCTGCATCAGCGTGATGACCTACAACGAATACGGCCAGGTGCTGGATGCCGGGCTGACGCCGGACCAGCTCACCTTCTTCAGCTACGCCGATCAGGGCGTGAAGGTGATGGAGGACGGGCTCTACGTGCTCGAGTCGAGCCTTGCCGACCCGGCCTTCGAGGACAAGATGGTGCGCTTCGTCCGCGCCAGCATGAAGGGCTGGAAATACGCCGAGGAGAACCCGGAGGAGGCGGCGCAGATCGTCGTCGATGCCGACCAGACCGGTCTCCAGACGCTTGAGCACCAGACCTACATGATGGGCGAGATCGCCAAGCTCACCGCCGGCTCGAACGGGGCGCTCGACCCGGCCGACTTCGACGCCACGGTCGAGGCGCTGCTGGCGGCCGTCAGCCCCGAGAACCCGGCGATCACCAAGGCGCCCGAGGGCATGGCCTGGACGCACCAGATCACCGACAAGGCCCTGAACTGATCCTTCGGGATCGAGGGGCGGGGGCGCGTCCGGCCGGGCGCGCCCCTTGCCTTCGGCCTCAGCCGCCGGCGCGGCCGGCCTGAAGCTCTTCCGCGTCCTTGAACTTGATCGACTCGCCGCAGCCGCAGGCCTCGGCCACGTTGGGGTTGCGGAACCGGAAGCCGCTTTCGAGCAGCGTCGTCTCGTAGTCGATCACCGTGCCGAAGAGGAACATCTGCGCCATCGGCGCGATCATCACCCGCGCCTCGCCCTGTTCCACGACCTCGTCCATCGGGTCGATCGTCTCGGCGAAGTCCATGGTGTATTCCATGCCGGCGCAGCCGCCCTTCTTCACCCCGACCCTGAGGCCCTTCGAGCCGCCCTTCGCCATGAGGCGGGCGATCTGCCGCTCGGCGGCGGGGGTAAGCGTCACGGCCTGCTTGCCGGGAATTCCGAACATGCGGGTGTCCTCCGGGGGTCTGCCTCCAATCTAGGGGCGGCGGGCGGCGGGCTCAAGGGAGGAGCGCGGCGAGCGCCAGCGCGCCGTAGGCGGCGGCGAGCGCCCATCCCACGGAGGCGAGCGTGCCGATGATGACGTATTCCGACACGCGCCGGTCGTCCTGCGCGGCGGAGAAGCGCAGGACGGACTTCGCGGCGATCAGGAAGCCGACGCCGGCGGGCTGGCCGACCACGACGAGGAAGAAGGCGACGCCGCGTTCGAGGAGCCCGATGATGCGGCCGGCGTCCTCGAGGCTGCCGTCGGTCAGCGCGGGGCGGGCGGCGAGGAAGGGGGCGAGCAGCTTGCCGATGGCGTGCCCGCCCGCGAGCGTGGCGAGGATCGCGCCGGCGCCGTAGGCCATGGCCTCGGGCAGGCGCGCGAGCGCCTCCGGCGGCAGCGGACCGGCAGCGGGGCCGGCCCAGAGGCCCTGGGCGTAGAGGCCGGGCGCCCAGAGGGCGATGCCGGCGAGGGCGGCGAGGTGGAGCGCCTGGTCGGCGAGGAAGCCGCCGAGCCGGTCGCCGAGAACCCAGACCTTCAGCGCGTCGGTGGCGAGGTGGAGGGCCGCGAGGACGGCGATCGCCGGGTGGAGCGGGAAGCCGGTGGCCGCCCAGGCGGTGGCCGCGACGACGAGGACATGGCTGAGGAGCACATGCGGCTCGGCCTTGCGTCGGGCCATCCAGCCGGGCTGGAGCACGAAGTCGGCGAGCGCGTGCGCGAAGAGCAGGGCGGCGAAGGTCTCGGTCATTGGCTCCAGCTTCCGGTGGTTTCCCAGAGCTCGAAGGCGTCCTCCCAGCCGCGCAGGGCGGCGCGCACGGTCTGCACCGCCCCGCCGGAGAGGCGGTAGTTCACCGCCTGCGGGGTGATGCCGAGCCGCGCGGCGATCTCCTGCAGCGTCGGGTTCCCGGGGTGAAGGTAGAGCGCCGCCGCCTCGGCCTGCTGGACGCTCCAGCGGCGCGCATGGGCGGCGACGAGATCCGCCACGACGGGGTGGAGCGCGGTCAGCCCCGCGCCGGCGATGGCCAGCGTCCGGTGGCGGGGCATGGCGTCGAGCGTGCGGCCGGAGGCCTCGAAGGCGGTGCCGCGTGCGGCGGCGAGGTCGGCGGCCTGATCGTGCGCCGCCTCGCCGATCCCGATCGCGATGCGGGTTCCGAGGGCTGCGGCGGCCCTGAGGCGGGCAAGCACGTAGAGCGCCGCGCGCAGCCCGAGCGGCGCTTCGGTCAGGAGCTGCCAGCCGTCGCCGCGGAACCGCGTCAGGCGGGGCGGCAGATCGGGCGCCCACCGGCCGATCTCGTCGGCCGCCGAGGCGAGGCAGGCGAAGCTCTGCTCGACCGCCGCCGCGCCGGCCTCGGTCGAGTCCACCAGATCGCCGGTCAGAACGGCAACGGCCGCCATGGCCCCCCTCTTGTCCGAGGGCTCAAGTCTAGGGGCTTGATACTGGAAAATCAAGCGTCAGGGCTTGATCTACATGAATCCCAGTTCCAGCCGGGCCTCGTCGGACATCATGTCCATGCCCCAGGGCGGATCCCAGGTGATCTCGACATCCACCGTCTTGACGCCGGGCACCGCGCCCACGGCGTCGGCGACCCAGCCGGGCATCTCGCCCGCCACGGGGCAGCCCGGCGCGGTCAGCGACATGACGATGCGCACCTCGGCCTCGGGCGAGATCTCGATCGTGTAGACGAGGCCGAGGTCGTAGATGTTGACGGGGATTTCGGGGTCGTAGACGGTCCGGCAGGCGGCGACCACGTCCTCGTAGAGCGGGTGGTCGGTGCTGGAGGGCCGGATCAGCGGCGTGCCTTCCAGCCTGTCCTTGCTTTCGGCGGTCATCGGGTCGGGTCCGTCCGGGAGGTTTGTTGAGAGAAGATATAAGGAATAGAGGGCGGAGCGTAAAGGACCAGTCCCGAGCGGCGGCGACCCGCCAGGGCCGGCGCTTCGGGACGCGCGGGGAGGACGGCGATGGCCGAGGCGAATGCGGGCGAGGTGGCCGCCTGGAGCGGCGAGCTGGGGCGGACCTGGTCGCGCGAGGGCGCGGCGCTCGATGCGCTCCAGGCGGAGGTGACGGCCGAGCTGATCCGGCGGGCGGGGATCGCCCCGGGGCAGGCCGTGCTCGACATCGGCTGCGGCGCGGGGACGAGCACGCGGGCGGCGGCCGCGGCGGCCGCGCCCGGCGGGCGGGCCCTCGGGATCGACGCCGCCCCGCACATGATCGAGGCGGCGCGGGCCGCGGGCGGGCAGGGGGTCGGCTACGTCGTGGGCGACGCGCAGGACCACCCCTTCGAGCCGGGCGCCTTCGACCGCGCGATCTCGCAGTTCGGGGTGATGTTCTTCGCCGACACGGTGGCGGCCTTCGCCAACCTGAGGCGCGCGGTGCGGCCGGGCGGGCGCTGCGTCTTCGCCGCCTGGGGTTCGGCCGACGACAACCCCTGGTTCGCCATTCCCCGCGCGGCGGCGGTGGCCGAGCTTGGCGACGCGCCGGGCGACCCCGACGCGCCGGGGCCGACCCGGTTCCGCGACGGGCCCCGGACGGCGGCGCTCCTCCGGCAGGCGGGCTGGGGGGAGGCGGCGGCCGAGGCGGTGCGGCTCGACCTGCGGCCGGCGGGCGGGATCGCCGGGGTAGCGGCGCTTGCCACCCGCGTCGGCCCGGCGGCGCGTCTTTTGCGGGTGAAGGAGGCGGACGAGACCGCCCGCGCGCGGGTCGCCGCCCGCATCGCCGAGGCGCTCGCGCCCCGGGACGGGCCGGGGGGCCTTCGCATCCCCGCGGTGGTCAACTTCCTGTCGGGCACGGCGCCCTGAGGCGCCCGCCCTTGCGCGGCGCGCGACGAACGCGCAAGAGGCGCGCATGAGTGGCTTTTCCTTCGAGATCGCGGCGACCGACGGCGCCGCCCGCACCGGCACGATCCGCACGCCCCGGGGCGAGATCCGCACGCCCGCCTTCATGCCGGTGGGCACCGCGGGCACGGTCAAGGCCATGCTGCCCGAGAGCGTGGCCGCCACCGGCGCCGACATCCTCCTCGGCAACACCTACCACCTGATGCTGCGCCCCGGCGCCGAGCGGGTCGCGCGGCTCGGCGGGCTGCACCGCTTCATGAACTGGGACCGGCCGATCCTGACCGACTCGGGCGGGTTCCAGGTGATGAGCCTGGCCGAGCTGAGGAAGCTGACCGAGGACGGCGTGACCTTCCGCAGCCACATCGACGGCGCGCGGCACCACCTTTCCCCCGAGCGCAGCATGGAGATCCAGCGCCTGCTCGGGTCGGACATCGTGATGTGCTTCGACGAATGCCCGGCGCTGCCCGCCCCCGAGGCCGAGGTGGCGCGCGCCATGCGCCTCTCGATGCGCTGGGCGGAACGCTCGAAGGCGGCATTCGGCGAGCGGCCGGGGCATGCGCTCTTCGGCATCCAGCAGGGCGGCGTCTCGCGCGAGCTGCGCGAGGAGAGCGCCGCGGCGCTCTGCGCCATCGGCTTCGACGGCTACGCGATCGGCGGGCTCGCGGTGGGCGAGGGGCAGGCGGCGATGTTCGGCGTGCTGGACTACGCCCCCGCGATGCTGCCCGCCGACCGGCCGCGCTACCTGATGGGCGTGGGCAAGCCCGACGACATCGTGGGCGCGGTGGAACGGGGCGTGGACATGATGGACTGCGTGCTGCCCAGCCGCTCGGGCCGGACCGGTCAGGCCTTCACCCGGCGGGGTGTGGTGAACATCAGGAACGCCCGCCACGCCGACGACCCCCGCCCGCTCGACGAGGCCTGCGCCTGCCCGGCCTGCCGCGGCTATTCCCGCGCCTACCTGCACCATGTGGTGAAGGCGGGCGAGATCATCGCCGCGATGCTCCTGACCTGGCACAACCTGCACTACTACCAGGACCTGATGGCCGGCCTCAGGCAGGCGATCGCGGCGGGCCGGCTCGCGGGCTTCGTGGCCGGGTTCCACGCGATGCGGGCTGAGGGCGACATCGAGCCGCTCTAGCGGCGCGGCCCCCGGATGACGGCGGGTTTCACCCTTGCGTCACAATCCGCCCTTGCTCCTGCCACGGCGCGGAGTCATGGTCGCGCATCGGGCGGGCCTATCTGGTTGAAACGGGTCCAGGGGCGCCCCAAGTATTGGGCCGACGGGGAAGACCGGGTGCTGCCGGACGTCCGGGGCCGGAGTCTTCCTGCGACACGGAAGGAAACGACATGGAAACCTCGCTCAACCAAAGCTACCCGATCCTGCCGCTGCGGGACATCGTGGTGTTCCCGCACATGATCGTGCCGCTGTTCGTGGGGCGCGAGAAATCGGTGCGGGCGCTCGAGGAGGTGATGCAGGACGACAAGCAGATCCTGCTCGCGAGCCAGATCGACCCCACCGAGGACGACCCCAAGCCCGGCGGGATCTACCGCGCGGGTGTGCTCGCCAACGTGCTCCAGCTTCTGAAGCTGCCGGACGGCACGGTGAAGGTGCTGGTCGAGGGGCGCAAGCGCGTCAGGATCACCGAGTTCCTCCCGAACGACGCCTTCTTCGAGGCGCGCGCCGAGGAGCTGCAGGAGGAGATGGGCGACCCGGCCGCCGTCGAGGCGCTGGTCCGCTCGGTCGCCGAGGAGTTCGAGCGCTACGCCAAGATCAAGAAGAACATCTCCGAGGAGGCGCTGGCCGCCGTCGCCGAGACGCGCGCCGCGCCGAAGCTCGCCGACCTGGTGGCGGGCCACCTCGGCGTGGACGTCAAGCAGAAGCAGGACCTGCTGGAGACGCTGGTCGTCGCCGACCGGCTGGAGAAGGTCTACGGCCTGATGCAGGGCGAGATGTCGGTCCTGCAGGTCGAGAAGAAGATCAAGAGCCGGGTCAAGTCCCAGATGGAGAAGACCCAGCGCGAATACTACCTCAACGAGCAGATGAAGGCGATCCAGCGCGAGCTGGGCGATGGCGAGGACGGCCAGAACGAGATCGCCGAGCTCGAGGAGCGGATCAAGAAGACGAAGCTCTCGAAGGAGGCGCGCGAGAAGGCCGAGGGCGAGCTGAAGAAGCTCAAGTCGATGTCGCCGATGTCGGCCGAGGCGACCGTGGTGCGCAACTACCTCGACTGGATGCTGTCGATCCCGTGGGGCGTGAAGTCGCGCACCAAGAAGGACCTGCACGCCGCGCAGGCCGTGCTCGACGCCGACCACTACGGGCTGGAGAAGGTCAAGGAGCGGATCGTCGAGTATCTCGCGGTGCAGGCGCGCTCGACCAAGCTGCGCGGCCCGATCCTGTGCCTCGTCGGCCCGCCCGGCGTGGGCAAGACCTCGCTCGGCAAGAGCGTGGCGAAGGCCACGGGGCGCGAGTTCATCCGCATCTCGCTGGGCGGGGTGAGGGATGAATCCGAGATCCGCGGCCACCGGCGGACCTACATCGGCTCGATGCCGGGCAAGATCATCCAGGCGATGAAGAAGGCCAAGACGGTCAACCCGCTGATCCTGCTCGACGAGATCGACAAGATGGGGCACGACTTCCGGGGCGACCCGGCGTCGGCGCTGCTCGAGGTGCTGGACCCCGAGCAGAACAACACCTTCGTCGACCACTACCTCGAGGTGGAATACGACCTCTCCAACGTGATGTTCATCACCACGGCGAACAGCTACAACATGCCCTCGCCGCTTCTGGACCGGATGGAGATCATCCCGCTTGCGGGCTACACCGAGGACGAGAAGGTCGAGATCGCCAAGCGGCACCTGATCCCCAAGCAGGTCAAGGGCCACGGCATCCGGAAGGGCGAACTCGTGATCACCGACGAGGCGCTGCGCGACGTCATCCGCTACTACACGCGGGAGGCCGGCGTGCGGAACCTGGAGCGCGAGATCGCCAAGCTCGCCCGGAAGGCGGTGACGCGCATCCTCAAGAAGGAGGAGGCGAAGGTCGTCGTCACGCCCGAGCGGCTCGAGGAGATGCTGGGAGTCCGCCGCTTCCGCTACGGCCTGGCCGAGAAGGAGGATCAGGTCGGCGTCGTCACCGGCCTGGCCTGGACCTCGGTGGGCGGCGATCTGCTGCAGATCGAGGCGCTGAAGCTGCCGGGCAAGGGGCGGATGAAGACCACCGGCAAGCTCGGCGACGTGATGAAGGAATCGATCGACGCGGCCTCGAGCTTCGTGCGGTCGATCGCGCCGCAGATCGGGGTGAAGCCGCCGAAGTTCGACACGCTCGACATCCACGTCCACGTCCCCGAGGGGGCGACCCCGAAGGACGGCCCCTCGGCCGGCGTGGCGATGGTGACCTCGATCGTCTCGGTGCTGACGGGCATCCCGGTCAGGAAGGACATCGCCATGACCGGCGAGGTCACGCTGCGCGGCAACGTGCTGGCGATCGGCGGGCTGAAGGAGAAGCTCCTCGCGGCGCTCCGGGGCGGCATCAAGACGGTGCTGATCCCCGAGGAGAACGCGAAGGACCTGCCGGAGATCCCCGAGAACGTGAAGCAGGGCCTGACGATCATCCCGGTCAGCCACGTCCGCGAGGTGCTTGCGCACGCGCTCGTGCGCCAGCCCGAGCCGATCGAATGGGACGAGGCCGCCGAAGAGGCCGCGGCGGCCGCCCGTGCCGCCGAGAAGGGCGGCGAGGGCTCGGCGACGGTCGCGCACTAGGCGCGGCGCCGGAGCGGCAAGGAGGAAGGCGCACCCCGCGGGGTGCGCCTTTTCTCTTCGGGCAACCTGCATCGGGATGCCCCGGGCGGCGAGGCCGGTCCGGCATGTCTCCCGGACGCGGCGCCGGTCTCCCGCGGCCTCGGTCAGGGGGAGAGGCCCTGCGGATGCGGAGTGAAGCCGCGGAGCGTGCCTTCCGGGGGCGCGCGGCGCCCGGCACGGCCAGAGCCGCAACCCCACGGTTCACCGCAGGGCTCGGGCCGGATATCAGGCGGCGAGAGGAGTACCGTAGTTCCCGCGCCGGATCCCGTGCGCGGCGTCCGGCACCGGGCTCAGCTCACTTGATGCTGGACGACTCGATCGGCGGCCCGGGCGGACCCTTGCCATCGGTGCTGTTGCGGCCGTTCGACACGGCGATGCCCAGAAGCACGAGCGCGAGGATCGGGACGAGGATCCCCGCACGCGAGCCCGCGGCGGCTTCCTGCGTGATCTCTTCCTCGAGGATCGGCTCGGCCATGCCGCCGGCGTGGACCTGCCCGGCGGCTACGGCGAGTGCGAGCGACATCGCCGCGATGGATCTTCTCATTGGTCTGCCCCCCTAGATAACGATACCCAACACCGAGGCACCACTATTAATGGCCTCGAGCGGTCCATAGCGCAGTGCGACCGGCTTCGGAAGCCTCAGAATGCCGGGAGGGGGTGACGGTGTGCCCGTATGGTCACGGCCGCTGCGCGGGGTTCGTCCCCATGCCGCCGTCACAGCTGGGCCAAACCGCGTATTACGCTCAACCGCGGAGTGTGCGGCGGATATGCCGCCATGCGTCCGGTCCGGTCTGACGCCGGTCAGATCACGCTGTGCGCAGGGCCGGCGCCGGTCCGGCCCTGCTGCAGGATGTCGTCCGCCTCGAGGGCGGGCGCGGCCCTTATTCGGGGTCGCTGTCGTTGGACATGGCGAGACCGATCAGGATCAGCGCCAGGATCGGAACCAGGATGCCGGCGCGCGAGCCCGCGGCGGTCTGCTGCTCGATTTCCTGCTCGACGATCGGCTCGGCCATGCCGCCCGCGGTGGCCTGGCTTGCGACGAGCGGCAGCGTCATCGCGGCAGCGAGAAGTTTCTTCATGGATTGTCCCTCCAGAATCATCGTGATGAGTGCACTACCGCGCTTCGGCCATTTGGTTCCATAGCCTTGCACCGAGACCCGCACCATTTCCTCGGGCCGTGGATTCGCGGCTACAGGGGGCGGAGGCCCCGGCGGCACCTGCGCTGCCGCAGGATCACGGCGGCGGCGGAGGAGTGTCGTCGTTGCCGTTCGAGAGGGCGAGGCCGATCAGGATCAGCGCGAGGATCGGCACGAGGATGCCCGCGCGCGAGCCTGCGGCGGTCTCCTGCTCGATCTCCTGCTCGACGATCGGTTCGGCCATGCCGCCGGCCATCGCCTGCCCGGCTGCAAGTGCCGCTGCCAGCCCGGTGGCAGCAAGAAGTCTCTTCATCCCAGTGTCCCCCTTGGGTTGATCGAGCAACGCGCGCGGCGGGCCAGGACGGGGCGCTTGCTCGCCGGCCAAAGAGGCAGTTCGCCCGGCGCGCCAGCCCTGACGGACGCAGCATCTTTCACGCTATCATGCAACCCCCGGAATAGTCCACATTTTCCCTCGGGACGGGCCGGGACCGGCCGGGGCAGCCCGTGGCGCGCGGCCGGACCGCTTCCCGCCCCGCGCGCCGATGCCCGGTGGCGGGCGCGCGGATGCTGCGCTATAGGGGTGCGGAGGCTGCAGCGGGCGGGACGGACATGGCGAAGGCGGCGACACCGAAGGCGAAGGCGGCGGGCGGGGGCAAGTCCGGCGCCGGGCGGTCCGGCGGGACGACGGCGCGGAGCCGGGCCGGAGCGTCCGTCGCGCAGGCGCAGGACGGGGTGCCGGCGACGGCTGCGGAAGCCGGCGCGCCGCGGGAGGCATTGCGGCTGAAGGACCTCGTCGCGCGAGTGGCCGAACGCGCCGACGTCCGCAAGCCGGTGGCGCGCGGCGTGGTCGAGGCCGCGCTCGACGAGATCGGCGCGGCGCTCTCGCGCGGGCAGGGGCTGAACCTGCCGCCGCTCGGCAAGGCCAAGGTCAACCGCCAGAAGGAGCGCGGCGGCGCCGAGGTGCTCGTGGTGAAGCTCCGGCGCGGCGCGGCGGCCGGCGACGAGGCCCTTGCGGACACGGGCGACTGAGGCTAAGGAACGCCCCCGACGGGCGATTAGCTCAGTGGTAGAGCGCTTCGTTCACATCGAAGATGTCGGCAGTTCGAATCTGTCATCGCCCACCATTTCCCGAAGGCCCCGGACCCTCGCCGGGGCCTTCGTCTTTCCGGGCGCCGGCTACCTGAGGATCCCCAGCAGGTTGGCGTGATCGTCGGTCCAGACCCGGCCGCCATCGGGGGGAAGCGGCTGCCAGCGCGGATCGGCGGCCAGCTCCCCCAGGGCCGCCTCGTTCTCGGCCAGCGCGACGACGATCGAGGACAGCGCGCCGGAGGTGTCGGCCGGCGGCACGATATGGGTCTGGATCCGCGCGGCGAGGCCGAGGTCGGCCGCCGCCCGGGCGAGCGGGCGGCTGATGTCGTAGTAGCGGTTGGTGATGTGGAACAGGACGAGCCCGCCCGGCGCGAGGCGGTCGCGGTAGAGCTCGATCGCCTCGCGCGTGGTGAGGTGCACCGGCACGGCGTCGGAGGAGTAGGCGTCGATAACCAGGATGTCGAAGCGCGCGTCGGTCTGGGCCGCGAGCACGATGCGCGCGTCGCCGAGGTGGGTCGGCGCGTCGCCCGCGCAGGACGACATGTAGGAGAAGAGCGCGGGGTTCCGGGCGATCTCGTCCACCTTCCGGTCGATCTCGTAGAAGTGCCAGTCCTGCCCTTCTCCGCGGTAGCAGGAGAGGGCGCCGACGCCGAGGCCGACGATGCCGATGCGCCCTGCCGCGCGGCCGCGGGGCGAGGCGAGGACCTGACCCATCGGCCCGCTCTCGTGGTAGTAGGTGAGCGGCCGCGGATCGGCGGCGCCGACATCCTCGGCGAACTGCGCGCCGTGGATCGTGGTGCCGTTAGAATAGACGCGGAAGGCGCCGCGGTTCACCACCGTGTGGGCGCCGAAGAAGCTGCGGTCGCGCAGGAGCACGTAGTCGGGGGCGAGCAGCGGCGCGCTGACCACCACGGCCGCGAGCGCGACGGCCGGTGCGGTGCCGCGCCGGCCGAGGAGAGCGACGGCGGCCGCCAGCGTCACCGCGAGCAGGGCGGCGGGGATGAGGGGCTTCACGCCGGGGTCGATCTTGACGAGGAGCAGGCCCGGCAGGACGGCCGCCTGCGCCGCGACGATGCCGATCGCCGCCTCGACCGGGCGGAACCGGGTGGCCGGCGCGACGAGGAGCACCGCCGCGAGCGCGACCGTGACGCGCAGCTCGTGGATCTGGTCGAAGACGACCGGCGCGACGAGCGAGTTGAACAGGCCGCCGAGCGCGCCCCCGACCGACATCACGACGTAGAAGGTGGTGAGATGCTCGCGGTCGGGGCGGAGGGCGTAGAGCCGGGCATGGGCGGCGAGCGCCACGCCGAAGAAGGCGAGGATCAGGATGCCGGCGATGGTCCAGGTCAGGAGCAGCGCCTTCGGCAGGCTGACCATGACGGCGAGGAACACCAGCGAGGCCACCAGCAGCGCGCGCTGCGTGCGCTCGCCGACGGGCGGGCGGTTGGTGAAGGCGAGCACGAAGGTCAGCAGGTAGAGCGCGAGCGGCACGACCCAGACGAGCGGGAACGAACCGATGTCGGTGCTGATCTTCGAGGTGACCCCGAGCATGAGCGACGAGGGCACGAAGGCGAGGAACAGCCAGGCGCCGATTCGGCGCGCCCCCGGCCGGGCGGAGGTGCCGGCGGAGGTGCCGGCGGCGGCGTGGGCGGCCGCGCGGTCGCGGGCGGCGAGGCCGGAGAGGAGGAGGAGCACCCCGAGGGCCGCGAAGCCCCAGGCCCAGGCCCGGCCGATCTGGCCGAGCCCGAAGAGCGGCTCGGCCGCCAGCGGGAAGGCGAGCAGCGCCGCGAGCGAGCCGAGGTTCGAGGCGCCGTAGAGGAAGTAGGGGTCGGCGGCCGAGGGCCCGCCGCTGCGCGCATACCAGGCCTGGATCAGCGGCGCGTTGGCCGAGAGGAAGGTGAAGGGCACGCCGACGCCGAGGGCGTAGAGCACCAGCGTCTGCCATGCGGCCGAGCCTTCCGGGTCGTAGCCCCAGCCCGCGGGGAGCGCGAGCGGCAGGAAGAGGAGCGCCGCGGCCCAGAGCGCGAGATGCAGCGCGAGGCCGATCCGCACCGGCACGTGGCGCACGAGGAGGTGGGCGTAGACGTAGCCGGCGATCAGCGCGGTCTGGAAGAACAGCATCGCCGTCGTCCAGACCGCCGGCGCGCCGCCGATCTGCGGCAGCGCGATGCGCGTGAAGAGCGGCTGCACGAAGAAGAGGAGCGCCGCGCTGGTGAAGATGGTGAGCGTGAAGAGCGCGGGAATCGCCCGGCCCGCGAGGGCGCCCGGACCGGCTTCGGCGGTGCTGGGGGTGGTGGTCACGGGGAGAATCCTCTTCGCGTCGGGCCCGATTCCCGCCGGAAGTGTGCGCGACTTTGTGGTGATTTGATGGTCGGAACCCGGCGGTGGCCCCGGAACTGTCCACAATCCGAGAACGCCGGACCGCGAGCCGGGCCTTGGCCGGCGATGCGGGAGGGGCGCGCCTCAAGCCGCTTGCGCCGCGGGGGCTGCCGGAGATATCAGCGCCCGGCGGGTGATTAGCTCAGTTGGTAGAGCGCCTCGTTTACACCGAGGATGTCGGGAGTTCGAGTCTCTCATCACCCACCACCCTCAACCTTTGTGCACGCGGTGGCTTCAATCCGCCAATGGTGGTGGAGGCGGCTTTACAACCGGCGGCCAACCTGTACTTTTAGACAGGTCTGCGGTGCCTTGTGGGGGAGGCGCGGCATCCGGATGAAGGATCGGGGATGACACGTTCGCCCAAGACCACAACGACCCGCGCCAGCGCGCTCGGCCTCGTCGCCATTTCCGGCGACATGGCGCTCGACCGCGAGCCGCACGTCGCACCGCGCCCCCCTGGCCACCTCAGCCTGCGGCGTGCCGCCGAGATCGTCGAGGGCGCGGCCTACGACCTCGCCGGGCGCGAGTCGCCGGTGTTCATCTCGCGGCTGATCGAGATCGCCGCCGAGCTCGACCGGCACGCGCGCAGCCGCTCCCAGGGGTCCGACAGGCCGGCGTTCCGCGCCGACTGAGCGACCGCTCGCGGCGGCTCCTGCGCGGTGGCGGCGCGGCCCGCGTTGCGCCATGATGCGGTCCTTGCCGGACCGGAGGCCGCCATGAGCTGGAACCCTGCGCTCGACCCCGACTGTCCCGCGGGCGATGCCGTGGACGCGATCGAGACCGTGATCGTGCCGCGCGCCCGCGACCTCGGCGGGTTCGAGGTGCGCCGGGCGCTGCCGGCGCCGAGGCGCCAGATGGTGGGCCCCTTCATCTTCTTCGACCAGATGGGACCGGCCGAGTTCGTCACCGGGCAGGGGATCGACGTGCGCCCGCACCCCCACATCGGGCTGGCGACCGTCACCTACCTCTACCGCGGCCGGATGCACCACCGCGACAGCCTCGGGACCGACCAGTGGATCGAGCCGGGCGCCGTCAACTGGATGGTCGCCGGCCACGGCATCACCCATTCCGAGCGCACCGACGGGCCCGCGCGGGCCGCGCCGATGAGCCTTTTCGGGATCCAGACCTGGGTGGCGCTGCCGGCGGACGCCGAGGACGGCGCGGCCTCGTTCCAGCACGCCGCCGCGGCCGAGCTGCCCGAGCTTGCGGGCGAGGGCAAGACGGTGCGGCTGATCCTCGGCACCGCCTGGGGCGAACGGGCGCCGGTGGCGGTCGCCTCCGAGACCTTCTATGCCGACGCCGTCCTCGCCCCCGGCGCCGCCATCCCGCTGCCCGACGACCACGAGGACCGCGGCGCCTATGTCGTCGAGGGCGAGGTTGCGGTCGGGGCCGAGACCTTCGCCGCGGGGCGGATGATGGTGTTCCGCCCCGGCGACCGCCTGTCGCTCCGCGCCGGGCCGCGAGGGGCGCGGCTGATGCTCCTCGGCGGCGCGACGCTGGAGGGGCCGCGCTACATCTGGTGGAACTTCGTCGCCTCCTCGCGCGAGCGGATCGAGGCCGCGAAGGAGGCCTGGCGGGCGGGCGACTGGGCGCACGGGCGGTTCCGCCTGCCGCCGGGGGACGACGCCGAGTTCATCCCGCTGCCGGAGCGCTGAGCCGCGGGCCGCGCTCACCCGGCCGCGCGGGCGTCCCCCTCGGCCTCGTCGGGCTCGGGCACCGGCTCGGGCCGCGCCACCTCGGGTGCGGCGGCCTGCATCTCCTGCTGGATCCGGTCGCCGAGGGCGCGCAGCGCGGCGTCGAGCCGGGCGTCGCCGGTATCCGCGCCCGCGCTGGCGAGCCGCACCCGGCGGCGCTTGCCGCTCAGGATCGCCTCGGCCATGGCGTGCGGCAGGAGGCCCGAGACGGCGCAGGCCCGCGCCCAGGCGAGCGTCAGCGAGGGCCGCGGCAGGTCGGTGCCGTCGCACCAGACGTGCTCGAAGAGCGTCATGATGTAGGACAGCACCTCCTTCTCGGGGTGCCGCCGGTCGGGCCGGTAGGGCGAGCGGAACACGTCGGTGACGAGTTCGTAGGAGGGCCAGTAGTGGAGCACGCCCTCGTCCGCCACCTCGCGCAGGACCTCGTCGATCGCCACCCGCAGCACCGCCTTCGAGACCGAGTTCGAGGTGATGCAGGAATTGTCGCGGAAGGTGGCGATGAGCGGGATCGGCGAGAGGGTGAAGATGATCTTCGCCTCCGGCCGGTGCCGCCGGATCAGCCGGTATATGGCGCGCAGGTTGTCCTTGTTCTCCTCGACCGTCGAGACGCGGAAGCGGTGGCGCTCGGGGTCGTAGGCGTCCTTGGGGATCGTGCGCCAGAACACCTCGCCGGTGGGGGCGTCATACCAGACCTCGGAGAGGCCGAAGGTCAGGATGAACACGTCGGTCTCGTCGAAGATGCGGCGCGTCTCGGCCTGAACGGCCGGGTCGTAGCCGTAGTCCTCGGCATCGTAGCCGTGCCAGAGCGGCAGGTCGAAGCGGCGGTCCTCCCAGGCCCATTCGAACTGCTGGCGGATCACGAAGGAGTTCACCATGCCCTCGCCGCAGGCGACGACATAGGCGTGCCGGGCGTCGGGAGCCTTGTTGAGCACGCGGTAGTGGCGGGCGGAGAGCCATTCGGAGATGTTGGCCGCGAAGCAGGAGCCGAAGGCGGTGACCTGCGTCTGCGGGCCGATCGCCGGGGCGGCGGGCGCCCAGCCGTGCAGCACGTATTCGTGCACCGCCCCGGGGTCGATCAGGCGGGCCATCGTGGGGTTGTAGTTGGTGTGCGCGCCCCGGAACCAGGTGCGGAATTCCCGCGTGTCCTTCGTCGTCGTCTGGAAGCGGAGCTGCCTGGTGCCGAGCTTGGTGCTTTCCACGATGCGGCGGCCGGCCTTGGCCGGTGCCGCGGGCTTCGCCCCGCCGGAGGTCGCGGATGTCGCGGCCACGGCCGCGCTTGGCGGCACGCCGCCGGTTTCCTTCGCCATGTCGTCTCCCGCGGGCTCGGCCGGTCCGCCCCGGGACACGGCGATGCGACTATACCCGCCGGCCGGTTGCCGAGGCAACAACGCGGGGGGCAGGGGATTTGCGGTGCCGCGGTGCTTGACGGGGCTCGCGGTCGTGCTTATTACCCCCCAGACGTTCGGGCGGCTCCGTCCGGGCGGCAGACGCGCGGTTGTAGCTCAGTCGGTTAGAGTACCGGCCTGTCACGCCGGGGGTCGCGGGTTCGAGCCCCGTCAACCGCGCCACTGCCTGCCCCGCCCCGGTTGCCGGAACGGCCCCATGCGCGGTTGTAGCTCAGTCGGTTAGAGTACCGGCCTGTCACGCCGGGGGTCGCGGGTTCGAGCCCCGTCAACCGCGCCATCCCATCCACCCGAAGCGCACCGGCTTCGCGCCGCTGCCTGTCCTCCGAGGCCCTTGCCCGGATTCCGGGCGCCGCCGGCGGGCTTCCGCCTGTCACCGGGCGGTTGCCTTTCCGTCATGCGCACGATGCCGGCGCGACACGCGGCGGCGGCACCGTGTCGGGCACCAGCCACCGGACAACGGGAGACCGAACCATGCCGCTTCGCCTGTCGCGCCGCCAGACCCTGATCGGCACCGCCGCCTTCGCCGGCCATCTGGCCATGCCCGCGCTGAGCCGGGCCCAGGCGCGCCCCGTCCTGACGCACGGCCTCCAGTCGGGCGATGTCGCCCACGACGGGGCCGTGATCTGGGCGCGCGCCGACCGCGAGGCCGACATGCTGGTGGAATGGTCCACCGCCGAGAGCTTCGCCGATGCCCGCGCCGTGCCCGCGCTTCCGGTGGGCGAGGCGACCGACTTCACCGGCAAGCTCGTGCTCGAGGGCCTGCCGCCGGACCAGGAGATCTTCTATCGCGTGACCATGGCCGACCTCGGCGACGGCACGCGCTCGGAACCCGCCACGGGGCGCTTCCGCACCGCGCCGACGGGGCTCAGGAACGTCAGCTTCGTCTGGTCGGGCGACACCGCGGGGCAGGGCTGGGGAATCGACGAATCGCGCGGCGGCATGACCACCTACGCGACGATGCTGCGCCACCGGCCGGACTTCCTGCTGCATTCCGGCGACACGATCTATGCCGACAACCCGATGCAGGCGGAGGTCGCGCTGGAGGACGGCACGATCTGGCGCAACCTCCTGATCGAGGAGAAGGCCAAGGTCGCCGAGACGCTCGGCGAGTTCCGCGCGCAGTATCTCTACAACCTGATGGACGCCCATGTCCGCGCCTTCAACGCGGAGGTTCCAATCATCGCCCAGTGGGACGACCACGAGGTGACGAACAACTGGTATCCGCGCGAGATCCTCGACGACGACCGCTATGCCGAGAAGTCGGTCGCGCGGCTCGCCGCGCGGGCGGCGCGCGCCTTCCACGAGATGATGCCGACGCGCCAGAGCCCGGCCGAGCCGAACCGGGTCTACCGCAGGGTGGCCTACGGGCCGCTTCTCGACATCTTCGTGATCGACCTCAGGACCTACCGGGGCGACAACACCGCCAACACCGAGGCCGAGGGCGCCCCCTTCCTCGGGCCCGAACAGCTCGCCTGGCTGAAGCGCGAGCTGGCGGCGAGCCGGGCGACCTGGAAGGTGATCGCCTCGGACATGCCGATCGGGATGATGGTGCGGGACGGGGAGAGCGCGATGGAGAACGGCGCCAACGGCGACGGCCCGCCGCTCGGCCGCGAGCAGGACATCGCGGCGATCCTGTCGTTCATCAAGCACGGGCGGATCGCCAACACCGTCTGGCTCACGGCCGATGTCCACTACACCGCCGCGCACCACTACAGCCCGGACCGCGCGCGGTTCCAGGACTTCGAGCCGTTCTGGGAATTTGTCTCGGGCCCGCTGCACGCGGGCACCTTCGGGCCGAGCGACTACGACAACACCTTCGGGCCGGAGGTGCGCTTCGCCAAGCACCCGCCCGAGGGCAGGCGCAACCTGCCGCCCTCCGAGGGGCTTCAGTTCTTCGGCAAGGTGGACATCGACGCCGCGACCCGGGTGATGCGGGTGAGCCTGATGGATGCCGCCGACAGCGTGCTCTGGTCGGTCGACCTCGAGCCTGCGGCGGGCACCTGACGCCGGCGCCGCATCAGCCGAAGCGCACCAGCGCCGCGCCGGCCAGAACCGCCGCGATTCCGGCCGCGCGGGCGAGGTCGATCGGGATGCGCGGCCCGCCGAAGGCGCCGAGGTGGTCGAGAAGCGCGGCGCCGAGGATCTGCCCCGCGATGATCAGGACCGCCGTGGTGGCGACGCCGACGCGGGGGACGAGGACCACGACCGCGAGGATGTAGAGCGCGGCGACGAGGCCGCCCGCCCAGGCCGCGGGCGGCACCGCCTTCAGCGCCGCGGCCGAGGGCAGGCCGGTGCGCAGCGCGGCGCAGGCGAGCGCCATCGCCAGCGCGCCCGCGACGAACACGAAGAAGGCGCCGAGGAAGGGGCTTCTCAGCGCCGCGCCGAGCTGCGCGTTGAGGGCGAGCTGCACCGGCACGAGGAGGCCGGTGCCGAAGGCGAGCGCGAGGAGGGCCGCGTTCTGCATCAGCCCCGCCGCCCCAGCGCCTCGATGACCAGCGCGGCCGCCGCGCCCGAGGAGTTCTGCTGCTGCCCGGTGATCAGGTTGCCGTCGCGGAGCGCGAAGCGCGCGAAGGCCGAGGCGGTGACGAAGTTGGTGTCGGCGAGCTTCCGCGCCTCGTCTTCGATCCAGAAGGGCTGGAGCCGCATCCCCGCGGCGTGTTCGGCATAGCGTTCCTCGGAATTGGCGAAGCCTGTCCAGGTCCGCCCCTTGACGAGAAGCTCGCCGGTCGAGAGCCGCGCCTTCAGGAGGATGCAGGTGCCGTGGCAGACCGCGGCGGTGATCCGGCCCGCCTCGAAGTGGCGCGCGACGAGGGCGTGGAGCGCGGCATCCTCGACCATGTTCACCATCGGGGCCTGGCCGCCGACGATGAAGATCGCGTCGAAGCCGTCCGCGTCGAGACCGGCAAGGGGCGGCGTGCCCTCGATCAGCCGGGCCGTGTGCGGCGCGCGCTTGAAGCCGAGCGAGACGATGTCGTGGGCGGAATAGCCGCTCTCGTGCTCGGGGTCGCTCCAGGCGTCGGCGAGGAGGTCGCCGCCGGCCGGCGAGGCGACGGTGATGGCGTAGCCGGCCTCGGAGAAGGCGAGCCAGGCGTGGCTGAGCTCGGCCCACCAGAAGCCGATGGGCCAGCCCGTGACGGGGGAGGTGGCGGGGTTGGCGACGATCATCAGGACGCTGGGCATGGCTTTCTCCGGTGCGGTGGATGCCCGGGGGAGATAGACAGGCTGCGACTTGAGCGTTAGTGAAAAAGCAACATGTCCGAATTCGACAGGATCAAACTCCGCCGGCTCGACGGCACGCTGCTTCTGGTCTTCCTCGGCCTTCTGAGGCACCGCAAGGCGGTGCGGGTGGCCGAGGAGCTGGGGCTCACGCCCTCCACCATCAGCCATGCCCTCGCCCGGCTGCGCGACATCTTCGGCGACGAGCTGTTCCTGCGGCGCGCCGACGGGCTCGACCCCACGGCGGAGGCGCTGCGGCTCGGGCCCGAGGTGGCGGCGGCGCTCGCCCGGCTGGACGCGGCGCTGAAGGCCCCGGCCCCCTTCGATCCGGCGAGAGCCGAGGCCACGCTGAGGCTCTCGGCGCTCGACTACGAGGTGGCGGCGCTCTTTCCCCGGTTCGCCGCACGGGTGGCCGCGGGCGCCCCGGGCCTTTCCTTCGCGGTGCGGGCGGCGGACGCGCCCGCGGCGCTGAGGCTTCTGGACGAGGGGCAGACCGACCTCGCGCTGGGTTTCTTCTGGTCGCTGCCGGACTGGGCGGTATCGGCGACGCTGCTGACGGAGGGCTATCTGACCGTGGCGCGCGCGGGCCATCCGCTGCTCGGGGCGCCGGCGTCGCTCGATGCCTTCTGCGCGGCGCGCCACCTCGTCGTCGCGCCGGGGGGCGAGCTTTCGGGCATCGTGGATGCGGCGCTCGCCCGGATCGGGAGGGCCCGGCGGGTGGCCTTCGCGGTGCCGCAGTTCCTGGTCGCGCTCGCGCTCGTGGCCGAGACCGACCTGGTGGCCACGCTGCCCCGCCGCGTGGTGCTGGCCCATGCCCCCCGCTTCGGCCTCGGGTTCACGGTGCCGCCGGTGGAGGTGCGCAGCTTCACCTCGTCGGTCGTGCGGCACCGCAGGAACGCGCGCAGCCCGCTCCTGGAATGGGTGACGGGCGAGCTTCAGGCGGCGGCCGAGGGGGTGTGAGGCTGCCGCCGCGCGCGGACGTGATTTTGCATCAAGTCGCGGTGAGGCCGCTTGCCGCGACTCGGGCCGGTGCTCACCTCCAAGCGGTCCGGCGCGACCCGCCGGGTGGCCGCCGGGCCATCGGGGCTGCGGGCCATCGACGCGACGGGTCGGGACGCGGGACGACATCGACGGAGACGTTGCGTCTCCGTCAGGCATCGGAGCAAGACAGATGCGTCTGCAAGTCCTTCCGCTTGCGCTCGTGGCCGCCCTCGGCCTTTCCGGGGCGGCCCTCGCGGCATCGACGACCGAAGGCGCCGTCAAGGCGATCAACCTGACGGAACATTCGGTGACGCTGGATGACGGAACCACCTACTACTTCCCCGACGAGACCGACCTTTCGGGCTTCAGGACCGGGGACCGGGTGAGCGTCCACTGGACGATGAAGGACCGGCGGCACGAAGCCGAGACGATCCAGGCGGTGCGTTCTTAGACCGCGCCGCGGGCATCCCGGAAGGGGGGCCTGACGGCCCCCCTTCGCCTCTGCGGCTCAGGCCAGCGCCGCGAGCACCCGCGCCCAGCTGCGGATGCCCTTGTGGAAGCTCCTGAGGTCGTATTTCTCGTTCGGGCTGTGGATCAGGTCGTCGTCCTTTGCGAAGCCGATCAGCATCGAATCCATGCCGAGGATCGACTTGAAGTAGCCCGCGATCGGGATCGAGCCGCCCGAGCCGATGAAGGCGGCGGGTCTCGGCCATTCCTCGGAGAGCGCCCGGCGCGCCTTGTCGAAGGCGGGGTCGTCGGTCGCCATCACGCTTGCGGGGGAGGCGCCGTGGTCGCGGAACTCGACCGAGCAGTCGGCGGGCACCTGGGCGCGCACCGCCGCGCGGAAGCTCTCGCGGATCCTCAGCGGGTCCTGGCGGCCGACGAGGCGGAAGCTGATCTTGGCCGTCGCCTTCGAGGGCAGGACGGTCTTGAACCCCTCGCCGGCGTAGCCGCCGAGGATGCCGTTGACCTCGCAGGTCGGGCGCGACCAGATCATCTCGAGCACCGAGCGCCCGCGCTCCCCCGCCGGGATCGAGAGGCCGACCTCGCGCAGGAACGCCTCGGCATCGAAGCCGAGCGCCTCCCACTGCGCGCGGATCGCGGGCGGCAGCTCCTCCACCCCGTCGTAGAAGCCGGGCACCGTGACCCGGCCGGCCTCGTCATGGAGCCCCGCGATGATCCGCGCCAGCACCCGGACGGGGTTCATCGCCGCCCCGCCGTACATGCCGGAATGGAGGTCCTTGTCGGGGCCGGTGATCGTGACCTCCTCGCCGAGCAGGCCGCGCAGCATGGTGGTGATGGCGGGCGTGTCGTGGTCGAAGAGGCCGGTGTCGCAGATCATGGCGAGCCCGGCGGTGAGTTCGGCCGCGTTCTCCTTCAGGAACGGCACCAGCGAGGGCGAGCCCGATTCCTCCTCGCCCTCGAGCAGGACGGTGATCCGGCAGGGCAGCCGGCCGTGGACCGCCGTCCAGGCACGGAACGCCTCGACGAAGGTCATGAGCTGGCCCTTGTCGTCAGAGGATCCGCGGCCGCGGATCACGGTGCCGCGCGGCGTCTCCTCGAGCGCGGGGTCGAAGGGGTCGCGGTGCCAGAGCGCGAGCGGATCGACCGGCTGCACGTCGTAGTGGCCGTAGAAGAGGAGATGCGGGCCCCCCTCGCCGCCGTGCGCCACGACCATAGGGTGCCCCGGCGTCGGGCGCGCGGACGCCTCGAAGCCCACCGCGCGCAGGTCGGCAACCAGCCAGTCCGCCGCACGCGCGCAGTCGGCGCGGTAGGCCGGATCGGTCGAGATCGAGGGGATCCGCAGGAGTTCCATCAGCCGCCCGGTTGCGGCGGGAAGGTCGGCGTCGATGCGGGCGAGGACGTTTTCGAGCGACATGGGGCATCCTTTCGGGTCGGGCCGCGACCCTAGGCCGGCCGCGCCGGGGCTGTCCATAGGCGCGGGCGGCGGCTAGGCTGGCGGCCGACTCGGGCCGAGGGGAGGGGCGCAATGGGGGCGAGGGAGAGCATTCTGGCGGCGGCGGTTGCGGCGGTTGCGGCCGTGCCGCTGCCTGCTCCGGCACAGCAGGCGATGGACGGGGCCACCGCCCGGCGGATGCTCTTCGACGCCCGGCGCGCCGAGGTCGTCATCTATCCCCAGGGGATCCTCTCGGAGGCCGAGGCGCAGGTGCTGCGACAGACCGCCGAGGCGAACGTGCCCTACTACGGGGCGATCGCCGTCTCGCCCGCGCAGGGCCTCGCCGCCGAGCCGACCTCGGCCGCGGGGAACCACCACGACGTCGGCGCCGCCGGGCGCGTGGCGCTTGCGGAATGCAATGCGAGGCGGCCCGCCGGAACCCAGCCCTGCGTGATCGTGGCCGAGGTGCGCCCCCGCGGCTGGGCGGCGCGGCCGTTCCAGCTGAGCGCGGGAGCGACCGCGGTCTTCCGGCGCGACTTCCGCCGCGGCGGCGAGCGCGCCTTCGCCGTCTCGCCCTCGACGGGCGGGTTCGGGATCGGCAGCGGCGCCGGGGCGGATGCCTCGGCGCTGGCGGCCTGCGCCTCGGCGAGCCGCGCGCCCGACTGCCGGGTGGTCGTGCGGGATTGATTTCGGTCAAGGCGACGATCTGTCCACTGTGGCCCGCTGAACCGACCGACTAGATTGCGCGCGAGACAGGAAGGACCGACCGTGACCCTACCGAGCTACGACGCCGCTCTGGATGCGGCGCTGACGCGCCTGCACGAGGAGGGGCGTTACCGCACCTTCATCGACATCGTGCGCAAGCAGGGCGCATTCCCGCGCGCCACCTGGCGCCGCCCCGACGGGACCGAACGCGAGATCACCGTCTGGTGCGGCAACGACTACCTCGGGATGGGCCAGCATCCGGCGGTGCTGGCCGCGATGCACGAGGCGCTCGACGCGACCGGCGCGGGGTCGGGCGGGACGCGCAACATCTCGGGCACCACGCTCTACCACAAGGCGCTGGAGGCAGAGCTGGCCGACCTGCACCGCAAGGAGGCGGCGCTGGTCTTCACCTCCGCCTACATCGCCAACGACGCGACGCTCTCGACGCTGCCGCGGCTTTTTCCCGGGCTCATCATCTATTCCGACGAACTCAACCATGCCTCGATGATCGAGGGCATCCGCCGCAACGGCGGGGCGAAGCGGATCTTCCGTCACAACGACGTGGCGCACCTGCGCGCGCTGCTTCAGGCCGACGACCCGGCGGCGCCCAAGCTCATCGCCTTCGAGAGCGTCTATTCGATGGACGGCGACTTCGGCCCGATCGGCGAGATCGCGGACCTTGCGCAGGAGTTCGGCGCGCTGACCTACCTCGACGAGGTCCATGCGGTCGGCATGTACGGCCCCCGCGGCGGCGGGGTGGCCGAGAAGCTCGGGCTGATGGGCCGGATCGACATCATCAACGGCACCCTAGGCAAGGCCTTCGGCGTGATGGGCGGCTACATCGCGGGCTCGGCGAGGATGGTGGATGCGGTGCGGTCCTACGCGCCGGGCTTCATCTTCACGACCTCGATCCCGCCGGCCGTGGCGGCCGGGGCCGCCGCCTCGGTGCGGCACCTCAAGGGAGACCGCGCGCGGCGCGAGGCGCACCAGACCGCCGCGAAGGTGCTCAAGACGCGCCTGAAGGGCCTCGGCCTGCCGATTCTCGACCACGGCAGCCACATCGTGCCGCTCATCGTGGGCGATGCGCGCCATACCAAGATGCTGTCGGACTGGCTGCTCGAGGATTTCGGCGTCTATGTCCAGCCGATCAACTTCCCCACCGTCCCGCGCGGGACCGAGCGGCTGCGTTTCACCCCCTCGCCGCTGCACGACAGGGCCATGACCGACCATCTGGTGGGCGCTCTCGACGCGCTCTGGTCGAGATGTGCGCTGAATCGCGCCGAGCTTGCGGGCTGAGCTTTCTGCATGTGCAGCAGGTCTTGCCCTGTGCTAGGGTTCCGATAACAGGTGAGTCCGGCACGGACGATTCGTGCCGAAGGGGACAGGACCACGTGAAACCGGGGCAGGGGCAATGAGTGGGCGGATGACGCCCAATCCAAACCGGCCAACCGACATCCGGGGATTCGACTCGTTCGATCTCCGGCTCGGCGACGTCATGCGCGGCGAGCGCGCGACGCTCGGCAAGTCCCTCATCGACGTGCAGCGCGAGCTGAAGATCAAGGCGACCTACATCGCGGCCATCGAGAACGCCGATGCGGGGGCGTTCGACACGCCGGGCTTCATCGCGGGCTACGTGCGGTCCTACGCGCGCTACCTCGGGCTCGACCCGGAATGGGCGTGGGACGCCTTCTGCCGCGAGGCGGGGTTCCAGCAGCCGCACGGGCTTTCGGCCCGGGCCTCCTCGCCGAGGCCCGCCCGAAAGACCGGGCTCGACGCCCTCGGCGACCCCAATGCACCCTTCGTGCCGCGCGCCGAGAGCCCGTTTGCCGAGATCGAGCTGCGCGCCCTGGGGTCGATCGCGGTGCTGCTCGCGCTCGTCGCCATGCTCGGCTACGGCGCCTGGGCCGTGGTGCAGGAGGTGCAGCGCGTCGAGCTCGCGCCCGTGGACCGGGCGCCCGGCGTCGTGGCGAACATCGAGGGGCTGCCCCGCGCCGGCACCGGCTCGGGATTCTCGGCCGACGAGGCGGTGGCCGGGGTCGAGCTGATCACCCCCGAGCAGGAAACCTCGGAGGCGCTGGACCGGCTCTACCGTCCGCCGGCGCTCGACGTGCCGGTCCTGGTCTCGCGCGACGGGCCGATCGCGGCGGTCGAGCCCGGCTCGGTCGGCGCGCTGGCCGATGCCGGGCCCGCGGGCCTCGTCGTGGCCGGCCCGGACATGCCTGCCGCCGGCCCCGAGGAACAGGCGCCGCCGCAGGTCGTCGCCCCCGCGGCGCCGGAGCTCCAGCTTCTCGCCGTCCGCCCGGCCTGGGTAAGGGTGACGGCGGCCGACGGCACGGTGCTGCTCGAGAAGATCCTGGAGCCCGGCGAGCGCTGGACGGTTCCCGCCACCGAGGAACCGCCGAAGCTTCGCGCCGGAAACTCGGGCGCGATCTACTTCGCCGTCAACGGGCAGACCTACGGACCCGCCGCGCCGGGTGCGCAGGTGGTGAAGGACGTGCCCCTCGCCGCCGCGCCGCTGACCGAGCGCTTCCAGCTGGCCGATGCCGGGGCCGACCCCGACCTTGCGGCCGTCGCCGTCGCCGAGGCCGCGACGGCTGCCGCAGCCGCCGTGTCCGGCGCGTCGGACTGACGGCGCCGCGGTTGCCAGCGGCGCGCGCGGGCCTTACATCTCCGCCGGTGACCGACGCCGCGCAAGGCCACTGCCCATGTCGCTGAACCCCGTTCGCCCCTGGCGCAACATCTACCGCCGCAAGTCGCGGCAGATCATGGTCGGCCGCGTGCCGGTGGGGGGCGACGCCCCGATCAGCGTGCAGACGATGACCAACACCGACACGGCGGATGTGGCCGCGACGGTCGCGCAGGTGATCCGCTGCGCCGAGGCCGGCGCCGACATCGTGCGGGTCTCGACGCCGGACGAGGCGAGCACGCGGGCGCTGCGCGAGATCGTGCGCGAGAGCCCGGTGCCGATCGTCGCCGACATCCACTTCCACTATCGCCGCGCGATCGAGGCGGCCGAGGCCGGCGCGGCCTGCCTGAGGATCAACCCCGGCAACATCGGCGATGCGGCCCGGGTGCGCGAGGTGGTGCAGGCCGCGAAGGACCACGGCTGCTCGATCCGCATCGGGGTCAATGCCGGCAGCCTCGAGAAGGACCTTCTGGAGAAATACGGCGAGCCCTGCCCCGAGGCGATGGTCGAGAGCGGCCTCGACCACATCAAGCTGTTGCAGGACAACGACTTCCACGAGTTCAAGATCTCCTGCAAGGCCTCCGACGTGTTCCTTGCCGCCGCGGCCTACCAGCAGCTGGCCGAGGCGACCGACGCGCCGATCCACCTCGGCATCACCGAGGCGGGCGGCCTCGTCTCGGGCACCGTCAAGTCGGCGATCGGGCTCGGCAACCTCCTCTGGATGGGCATCGGCGACACGATCCGCGTCTCGCTCAGCGCCGACCCGGTCGAGGAGGTGAAGGTCGGCTACGAGATCCTGAAGTCGCTGGGGCTCCGCACCCGGGGGGTGCAGATCATCTCGTGCCCGTCCTGCGCGCGGCAGGGCTTCGACGTGATCGCCACGGTCGCCGAGCTGGAGAAGCGGCTGGAGCACATCCGCACGCCGATGAGCCTTTCGATCATCGGCTGCGTGGTCAACGGCCCCGGCGAGGCGCTGATGACCGACATCGGCTTCACCGGCGGCGGCAAGGATGCGGGCATGGTCTACCTGGCCGGCCGCCAGAGCCACAAGATGACCAATGCCGAGATGATCGACCACATCGTGCAGCTGGTCGAGGCGCGGGCGGCCGAGATCGAGGCTGCCGCCGAGGCGGCGGAATAGCGCAAGGTCAGGGCGCGGGCGCCCCGTCCCGGCGGGCCCGGGTATCGGCGACGTAGCGCGCGAGCGCCTCGGCGGGCACCTGGCCGCGCACCATCATGCCCGGCAGCACGAAGCTCGGCGTCGCGTCGAGCCCGAAGCCGCGGCCGAGCGCGATGGTCGCCTCGATCCGCGCGGCCATCTCCTCGCTCTCCATCCGGGCGAAGACGGCCTCGGGGTCGAGCCCGAGTTCGCTGGCGAGCGCACCCAGCGTCGCCTCGGTGTAGCCGCCCCGCAGGCCGAAGAGGCGCGGGTGCACGGCGGCATGGGCCTCCTCCCCGCCGAGGTCGCGCACGGCGAGCGCGAAGGCCGCCGCGGCCGCCGAGTCCGGCGCGAGGATCGGGTAGTGCTTCACGACGATCTTCAGGCCGGGGTCGGCGGCGGCAAGCGCCGCGAGGTCCGCCTCGGCCGCGCGGCAGAAGGGGCAGCGGTAGTCGGTGAAGACGGCGATCGGGACGTCGCCCTCGGGGTTGCCGAGGACCGGATCCCGCGGATCCTCGAAGAGCTCGGCAGCCTTCTCTTCCAGAAGCGCGGTGTCGGCCGCCGCCTCGCCCGCCATGCGCTCGCCCTCGATCGCGGCGAGCATCTCGTAGACGAGGTGCGGGTTCGCCAGCAGGTAGTCGCGGACCGCCTGCCCGAAGGCGGCGCGCTCGGCCTCGGTCATGTCGGCGGGGTCGAAGGCGGCGGCGGGCAGGGCGGCGGACGCCAGCGCGGCGCCGAGAAGGAGGCGTCTCACGGGATCTGTCCTATCGGTTTCCGGCCGCCTCGGCGGCAACAAGGATATCCTCGGCGCGGAGCCAGCCGCGCGAGCCGCGCGGAAGCTGGCCCTGCGCGCGCTCGGCATGGATCCTCGCATCCGCGAGGCGCCCGAGCAGCGCGAAGCGTTCGGCGGTGACGACCGAGGCCATGCCGGGGTCTCCGGTCTTCGCAAGCGCGGTGGCAAGGTCGCGCAGCACGCCGGGGTTCGCCGGGTCGCGGGAGCGGGAGCGCTCGAGCACGTCGAGCGCCTCGCGCAGCGCGCCGGGCGAGCCTTCGGCCACCAGCGCCCGGCCGAGCCCGGCGAGGACCAGCGGCTCGCCCGAGGCCAGCGCCACCGCCCGGCGGTAGGCCGCCACGGCCGCGCCGGTCTGGCGCGATTCGAGCAGGATCCACCCCAGCGTCTCGTGCGCGTAGGGGTCGTTCGGGCGGGCCGCCACCAGCGCCTGCGCCTCGGCGATCGCCTCGGCGGGCTTCGGCATCCGGTGGTAGGCCACCGCCCGGCGCAGGTGCGCGAGCGGCCCGTCCTGCCCCCGCGTGGCGCGGATCGTCTGGGCCGGGTTGTTGAGGTAGGCGCCGAGCTTGCCCTGCACGAGGGCGAACCACCAGTCGGCGGCGGGGTCGTCGCGGGCGCGGTCGGCGTAACCCGCCGCGAAGCCCTCGATCATGCGGATCCGCTCGCGCGAGAGCGGATGGGTGCGGGCATATGGGTCCTGCCGGCCGATGTTGAGCGCCTCCTGCCCGCGGAACAGCTCCAGCACCTCGGCCGCGGCGCGCGGGTCGATCCCGGCGGCGGCCATGTAGCGGATGCCCGACTGGTCGGCAGAGGCCTCCTCGGCGCGGGTGTGGCCGAAGAACACGCGCTGCGCGGTGCCCGCGGTGCCGGCGGCGAGGCCGGCCGCCGCCTCGCCGCTGCCGGCGGCGGCCGCGGCGGCCGAGAGCACGAGGCCGAGCCCCGCGGCGGTGCGCGCCGAGCGCGCGTTGGCGGCGCGCCGGGTGATGTGGCCGTTGGCGATGTGGGCGATCTCGTGCGCAAGCACGGCCTGCAGCTCCTCGGCGCGCTTCACCCTGAGGATCAGCCCGGAATGGATCAGGATGTGCTGGGCATCGCCCACGAAGGCGTTGAGCGTGCGGTCGTTCACGATGAGCACGCGGATCTGGTCGGCGCCGATGCCGGCCGCGGCGAGGAGCGGCCGGGCCAGTTCCCGCAGCGCCGCCTCGCTTTCGGCGTCGCGCAGGAGCCCCTGCGCCCGCGCCGGCGAGGCGGCGAGAAGCGCCGCCGCGGCGAGTGCCGCCGCCAGAAGGAAAGCCGCCCGGAGCCCGAACCTGCCCGCCATTGACCTCGTGCCCCCCGCCTGTTTCATGGGGCCACCATAGGGAGGCGGGCATGAGGGCTTCAAGGCGCGGCGCGGTCGATCCCTTCATCGTGATGGACGTGATGGAGGCCGCGCGGGCGGCCGAGGCCGCCGGCCGGCATATCATCCACATGGAGGTGGGCCAGCCCGGCACCCCCGCGCCGGTGCTTGCCAGACGCGCCGTCGCCGAGGCGATGGAGGCGGGCGCGCTCGGCTACACGGTGGCGCTGGGGCTGCCCGAACTGCGCGCCCGCATCGCGCGGCACTATGCCGACTGGTACGGCCTCGACCTCGACCCGGCGCGCGTCGTGGTCACGGCCGGCGCCTCGGGGGCGTTCCTGCTCGCCTTCACCGCGCTCTTCGACGCGGGGCAGAGGGTCGCGCTCGGGGCGCCGGGCTACCCCTCCTACCGGCAGATCCTGAAGGCGCTGAGCCTGACCCCCGTCGAGATCGAGACCGAGGCGGAGGACCGCTTCCAGCCCACCCCGGAGCAGGTGCTGGCCGTGCCGGACCTTGCCGGGCTGATCGTCGCCTCGCCGGCCAATCCGTCGGGCACGATGCTCGACCGCGCGGCGCTCGGCGCGCTGGTCGCGGCGGCGGCCGAGCGCGGTGCGGCCTTCGTCTCGGACGAGATCTACCACGGGCTCGCCTACGGCGGGCGCGCAGTCTCGGCGCTGGAGCTCTCGGACGACGCGGTGGTGGTGAACTCGTTCTCGAAATACTTCTCGATGACCGGCTGGCGCATCGGCTGGATGGTGGTGCCCGAGGGCCTCGTGCGGCAGGTCGAGCGGCTGGCCCAGAATCTGTTCATCTGCCCGCCGCACGCGAGCCAGGTTGCCGCGCTCGCCGCACTCGACGCCGGGGAGGAGCTGAGGGCCAACGTCGCGGTCTATGCCGAGAACCGCCGGCTGATGCTCGAGGGTCTGCCGCGCGCCGGCTTCGACCAGATCGCGCCGCCCGACGGGGCGTTCTACGTCTATGCCGATGTCTCGCACCTCACTGCCGACAGCCTCGGCTTCGCGCGCGAGATCCTCGACCATGCGGGCGTGGCGGTGACGCCGGGGCTCGACTTCGACCCCGCGCGGGGCTCGCGCTTCCTGCGCTTCTCCTACGCCGGCACGACGGCCGACATCGCCGAGGGACTGGAGCGGCTCAGGGTCTTCATGAACCGGCGCTGAGCCTCCCCTTCGCGGCCTTGCCGCCCTTGGCGCTGACGGTGATCCAGTCCATCAGCGCGAGCAGCACGCCCGAGGCGACGAAGACGAGGTGGATGATGACCATCCAGCGGATCTTGTCCTCGGGATACTTGGTCACGTCCATGAACACCTTGAGAAGGTGGATCCCCGAGATCGCCACGATCGAGGCGACGAGCTTGAGCTTCAGACCGGCGAAATCGACGGTGCCCTGCCATTCGGGGCGGTCCTCCTCGTCCTTGAGGTCCATCCGGCTGACGAAGTTCTCGTAGCCCGAGAAGATCACGATCAGCAGCAGGTTGCCCGCGAGCGAGAGGTCGATCAGCGCCAGCACGCCGAGGACCGCGTCATCGACGGTGAGTTCGGGAAGCGCGCCGGCGAAGCGGACAAGTTCCATCAGGAAGGTCCACAGCAGGATCAGAAGCGCGCCCACGAGCCCGACATACATCGGCGCCATCAGCCAGCGGCTGGCGAAGAGACCACGTTCGATCAGCCGTTCCATGCGAATCCCCCGACCTGTCCCGCCCCAGCGATAGGCCATCGCCCGCGTTGCCGGAAGCGCGGGGTTTGACGTGGGTCAATCCGCTGCCGCGGAAGTCATGCAACAAGGGGAATATGTCAGGACCGGAGGAAGCCATGGACGGGATCGGGCAGGCGCGGATCGGGCGCCGGGCGGTGCTGGGCCTCGGCGCCGGCGCCGCTGCGGCGGCCGCCCTGGGCGCGGGCCCGGCGCGGGCGGAGCGGGTGCGGACGCAGGCGCGGATCGTCATCATCGGCGCCGGCGCGGCCGGGACGGCGATGGCCAACCGTCTCGTCGGCAGGCTGGAAGGCGCGCAGATCACGCTTGTGGACGGCCGGGCGGAGCACCTCTACCAGCCGGGGCTCTCCCTCGTGGCGATGGGGCTGAAGCCGCCGTCCTACGTCGTCTCGCGCACCACCGACTGGCTTCCCGCGGGCGTCACGCTGATCCCCGAGCCGGCCGCGGCGATCGACCCGGTGGCGCGGTGGGTCGCGACCGAGGGCGGCACCCGGCTCGACTACGACTTCCTCGTGGTCGCGCCCGGCCTCGTGCTCGACCACGGGGCGATCGAGGGCTTCTCGCTCGACCTCGTGGGCCGCGAGGGGATCGGCGCGCTCTATGCCGGGCCGGACTACGCGGCGCGCACCTGGGAGGCCGCGCGGCGGTTCACCGAGGAGGGCGGCATCGCCATCTCCACCCGGCCCGCGACCGAGATGAAATGCGCCGGCGCGCCGCTCAAGCACACGTTCCTGCTGGAGGACATCGCCAGCCGGGGGGCGGGGAAGGGGAACTACGAGGTCCACCACGCCGCGCCGCAGGGCGCGCTGTTCTCGGTGCCGATCGTGGCCGAGAAGGTGCGGATGCTGTTCGCCGAGCGCGGCATCGCCACGCATCTGGGACACCGACTGAAGGCGATTGACCCCGGCCGGAAGATCGCCACCTTCGTGCGGACGGAGAAGGACGCCGCCGGGGCGGAGACCGCGACGGACGTCGAGATGGGCTATGACTACCTCCACGTCATCCCGCCGCAGCGCGCCCCCGAGGTGGTGCGGCAATCGGGCCTCTCCTGGGCCGACAAGTGGACCGACCAGGGCTGGGTGGAGGTCGATCAGAAGACGCTCCGCCACCTGCGCTTCCCCGAGGTCTTCGCCGTGGGCGACGTCGCCGGGGTGCCGAAGGGCAAGACGGCGGCCAGCGTCAAGTGGCAGGTGCCGGTGGTGGAGGATCACCTCGTCGCGGCGATCGAGGGCCGTGAGGGCACCGAGACCTACGGCGGCTACACGTCCTGCCCGCTGATCACGCGGGTCGGGCGGGCGATGCTGATCGAGTTCGACTACGACAACAACCTGGTTCCGAGCTTCCCCGGCCTGATCGCGCCGCTGGAGGAGCTGTGGATCAGCTGGCTGATGAAGGAGGTGGCGCTGAAGCCCACCTACAACGCCATGCTGCGCGGCCGGGCATGAGGAGGGCGCCGCGATGAAGGACCTGACCTTCGGCATGATGATCGCCGTCTTCGAGGAGATGTTCGGCCGCGGCCTGTTCTGGGCCATGGTCGCGGCGGCGGCGGTGGTGACGGCGCTCTATCTCTACGTGCTGATCCGCGACCGGCACGTCTCCTGGCGGAAGTTCCTGTGGGCGCAGCTCTCGATGCCCGTGGGGGCGGTGGGCGCGGTGGCCTTCCTCATGGCGGTGACCGATTCGCACCTGCGCGACATCGGCGGGCCGGTGGACGTGATCGTGCTGCTCGGGGTCGCGGCCGTCGGCGCGGTCGGCCTCGCCGTGCTCGTCTACACGGTGCAGTCGCTGATCCGGCCGCCGCCGAGGGCATGACTGTCACGGGTTCGTCACCGATCCTTTATCTGCGTGCAGGATTGTCGCGCTAGGCGGGCAGGAGCCACCCCTGGACCCGGAGAAGGCCCATGCCGCTGCGCCCCCGTCACGCCCTTGCCGCCCTGCTCGCCGCCGCTGCGCCCGCTGCCGCCGAGGAGAGCTTTCCCGCCACGCTCTCGGGCCATGCGGTCTTGCCCGCGATGACGCTGGTCCCGCCGCCGCAGGACGCGCCGGCCGACGCCCGCGTGTCGGGCAAGTTCACGACCGGACGCCGCGTCGATGCGCCCGGCAGCGTGCCGGGCGACACCGGCGCGATGCACGGCCGGCGGCCCACCGGCCTGTCGCTGCCGTTCGAGGGCCAGCCGGTGCAGGGCTTCTCGGGCTTCGCGATGACCCCGGCGGAGGACGGCTCGGTCTGGACCGTGACCGACAACGGTTTCGGCTCGCGCGCCAACAGCCCGGACGCGCTCCTCTTCTTCCACCGCCTTGCCCCGGACTTCGGCGCCGGCACGATCGAGCTGCGCGAGACGGTGTTCCTGCGCGACCCGAACCGCGTGGTTCCGTTCCGCATCGCCTACGAGGGCACGGCCGAGCGCTACCTGACCGGCGCCGACTTCGACCTCGAGTCGATCCAGGTGGCGGGCGACACGGTGTGGCTGGGAGACGAGTTCGGGCCCTGGCTGATCTCGGCCACGACCGACGGCGTCGTGACCGGGGTCTTCCCGACGATGCTCGACGGCGCCGAGCTGCGCTCGGTCGATCACCCGACGGTGAGCGGCCTCTCGAAGGCCGGGACCGACTGGCGGGTGCCGCGCTCGGGCGGCTACGAGGGCATGGCGCTCCAGCCCGGCACGGGGCTGCTCTGGGCGATGCTGGAGAAGCCGATCCTCGGCGAGGACGGCGAGCCCGAGGGCCAGTTCCTGCGGGTGATGGCCTTCGACCTCGCGAAGGGCGAGTGGACCGGCGACGGCTTCCGCTTCGCGCTTTCCGAAGGCGCGACCGCGATCGGCGACTTCAACTTCATCGACGAGACGCGCGCGCTGGTGATCGAGCGCGACAACGGCGAGGGCGACCCCTCGCTGAAATGCGCGGGCGAGCCTGCGCCCGACTGCTTCCCGCAGCCGGCGATGCTGAAGCGCGTGGTGCTGATCGACACCGCGAGCGTCGATGCCGAGGGCTTCGTGCGCCGGATCGGCCACATCGACCTGATGGACATTGCCGACCCCGACGGGCTTGGCCGGATCGAGACCGCGGCGGCGCGCGACCTCGGCGGGCGCTTCACCTTCCCCTTCTTCACGATCGAGAGCGTGATGGCGGCGGAAGAGGGCTACATCCTCGTCGGCATGGACAACAACCTGCCGTTCTCGTCGGGCCGCCGTCTCGACGCGGCGGCCGACAACGAGGTGATCCGGCTTTCCGTGCCGGAGCTGCTTGCGGCGCGCTGACGGCGCCGTTGCACCGCGGGCCGGCCCGGGCGATGCTCGGGCCTGCCCATGGCCTTCACGCTGCGCCAGCTCCAGTACTTCGTCGCCGTTGCCGAGCACGGCACGGTCAGCCATGCCGCGCAGGCGCTGTCGATCAGCCAGTCGGCGGTGACCGAGGCGGTCAAGGAGCTCGAGGCCGATCTTGGCGTCCGGCTGTTCGACCGCCACTCGCGCGGCCTCGCGATCACTCACAGGGGCCACCAGTTCCTGCGCCATGCGACGGCGATCCTGGCCGAGGTCTCGGGCGCGCGCCGCGCCGTCGCCTCGGATGCCGAGGCCCTGACCGGGAGCCTCGCGCTCGGTGTCACCTCGCTGATGGCGGGCTACGTGTTGAGCGACCTGCTGGCCCGCTACCGCCGCGCCAACCCGAAGGTCGAGGTCGGCGCGATCGAGGATTCGGGCGAATACCTCGAGCACCTGCTGATCGGCGGCGAGCTCGACGTGGCGGTGATGGTGACCTCGGGCCTGCGCGAGCGCGGGGCGCTGCAGGTCGAACTGCTGACCGTGTCGCCCTACCGGCTGTGGCTGCCGATCGGCCACCCGCTTGCCGCGCGCGAATCGATCGCGCTCGCCGACCTTGCCGGCGAGAGCCTGATCGTGCTCAGGGCCGACGAGATGGAGACCGAGGCGGTCAACCTCCTCGCCGCGCTCGGTGCACGGCCGCGCGTGGCCTTCCGCACCCGCAGCGTCGAGGCGGTGCGGTCCCTGGTGGCGACCGGGGCGGGGGTGGCGCTCCTGCCGGATCTCGTCTACCGGCCGTGGAGCCTAGAGGGCGACCGGATCGAGAGCCGCGACGTCTCGGGCGCGCTGCCGGCGGTGCAGGTCGGCATGGTCTGGCGCCGCGGCTCGCCGCTCTCGGCCCCGGCGCGGGATTTCATCGCGCTCGCCCAGGCGGCGCAGGGGCGCTGAGACCCGGCTGCGGCGAGGGGGGCTGCCTGCCCCCCGTCCCCGCGCTGCGGGGACTCCCCCCGGGAGTATTTTCCGGCCGAAAGTGGAGCATTCGGATTTTCCGATAATGCGCTTCCCCAAAAAGAACTGGCGAAAGCGGCGAGTCGCGCGCATCGTGCGGTCGCCGGGCGCCGCCAGACGCGCCCTGTCCACCACGGGGAGTCGCAAGATGAGATCGCTGCTGAAGGGCTCCACAGCCCTTGTCCTGTCGCTGAGCATGGCCGGTGCCGCCACCGCGCAGATCACCGAGATCGGCCCCGGCGAGGGCCAGGTCAACATCGTCGCCTGGCCGGGATACATCGAGCGCGGCGAGACCGATGCCGCCTTCGACTGGGTGACCAAGTTCGAGGAAGCGACGGGCTGCAAGGTCAACGTCAAGACGGCGAACACCTCCGACGAGATGGTGGCGCTGATGAACGAGGGGGGCTTCGACCTGGTGACGGCCTCGGGCGACGCCTCGCTGCGGCTGATCGCGGGCAAGCGGGTGCAGCCGGTGAACGTGGACCTGATCCCCTCGTGGTCGACGGTCGACGACCGGCTAAAGGATGCGCCCTGGCACACGGTGGACGGCGTGCACTACGGCACGCCCTACATGTGGGGGCCGAACGTGCTGATGTACAACACCGAGGTCTTCCCCGAGCCGCCGACCTCGTGGAACGTGGTCTTCGAGGAGATGACCCTGCCCGACGGCAAGTCGAACAAGGGCCGGGTGCAGGCCTATGACGGCCCGATCCACATCGCCGACGCCGCGCAGTACCTGATGTTCCACAAGCCGGAGCTCGGGATCACCTCGCCCTACGAGCTGAACGAGGACCAGTACAAGGCCGCGCTCGACCTCCTGCGCCAGCAGCGCGAGCTGGTCGGCCGCTACTGGCACGACGCCTTCATCCAGATCGACGACTTCAAGAACGAGGGCGTGGTCGCCTCCGGCTCCTGGCCGTTCCAGGTGAACCTGCTGAAGTCGCAGGGCGAGCCGGTGGGCAGCGTCATCCCGCAGGAAGGGGCGACGGGCTGGGCCGACACGACGATGATGCACATCGACGCGGCGAACCCGAACTGCGCCTACATGTGGATGGAGCACACGCTGAGCTCGAACCTCCAGTCCGACCTCTCGGTCTGGTTCGGGGCGGTGCCCTCGGTGCCGGCGGCCTGCTCGGACGGGCGCGGCATGCAGACCCAGGAGGGCTGCGACGCCAACGGCCTGGCCGACTTCGAGAAGATCAGGTTCTGGACCACGCCGACCGCGAACTGCAGCCAGGGCGAGGGGGCCTGCGTGCCCTACTACCGCTGGGTCAGCGACTACATCGGCGTGATCGGCGGGCGCTGAGCGCCGCGCCCCTGCGAGACACCGAGGCCCCCGCGACGGCGGGGGCCCGGGCCCGACCTGCCTTCCGGATGCTGCATGCCCGCCGCCGTCGAGTTCCGTGACGTCTGCCGCTTCTTCGGGACGGTCCGCGCCGTCGACCGGGTGTCGATGGAGATCGCCGAGGGCGAGTTCTTCGCCATGCTCGGCCCCTCGGGTTCGGGAAAGACCACCTGCCTGAGGCTGATCGCGGGCTTCGAGCAGCCGACCCACGGGGAGGTGCGCATCTTCGGGCAGGACATGACCGGCGTGCCGCCCTACCGCCGGGCGGTGAACACCGTGTTCCAGGACTATGCGCTGTTTCCGCATCTCAACGTGCTCGACAACGTGGCCTACGGGCTGATGGTGGCCGGCCGGGGCCGGGCGGAGCGGCGGCGCGAGGCGGAGGCGGCGCTGGAGCTCGTCCAGCTTCCCGGCTACGGCGCGCGCAAGCCGGGCGAGCTTTCCGGCGGCCAGCGCCAGCGCGTGGCGCTGGCCCGTGCGCTGGTGATGAAGCCGCGGGTGCTGCTTCTCGACGAGCCGCTCGGCGCGCTCGACCTGAAGCTGCGCGAGCAGATGCAGGAGGAGCTGAAGGCGCTCCAGCGCAAGGTCGGGATCACCTTCGTCTTCGTCACCCACGACCAGGGCGAGGCGCTTTCGATGGCCGACCGGATCGCGGTGTTCAACGAGGGCCGGATAGAGCAGGTCGGAACGCCGGAAGAGGTCTACAACCGGCCCGCGAAGCCCTTCGTGGCCGATTTCGTGGGCTCCTCGAACGTGCTGCCGCCGGAAGTGACCCATGCGGTCGCCGGGCGCCGGGCCTGGGCGAGCCTCCGGCCCGAGGCGATCCGCCTCGTCGGCGGCGGACGCCCCGCGCGCGTGCTCGGCACCGCCTTCCTCGGCACCGCGACGCGGCTGCATCTGGAGATGGCGGGGGTCGATCTCACCATGCTGCTGCCGCGCGGCGCGCAGGTGCCGGAGCCGGGCGAGACGGTCTCGATCGGCTGGGCAGACAGCGACCTGCACCTGATGGAGGGCGCGTGATGGCCGAGGCTGCCATCAAGGCGGGCAGGCGCATCGGGCTGCTCGAGGGGCTTTCGGATGCGCTCTGGCGGCGGCCGCGGCTCCTGCTCGTGCTGCTCCTGCTGCCGCCGGCGCTCTGGCTCGGCATCATCTACCTCGGCTCGCTCTTCGCGCTGCTGGCGCAGAGCTTCTTCTCGATCGACGAGTTCTCGGGGCTCATCGTCTACGAGCCCACGCTCAAGACCTACCGCGAGCTGCTGACGCCGGCGAACCTCGACATCATCCAGCGCACGGTGACCATGGCGGCACTGGTGACGCTCGCCGCCGCCGTCATCGCCTTTCCCATCGCCTACTATGCCGCCCGCTATGCGCGCGGGCGCTGGAAGGCGCTCTTCTACCTCGGCATCATGCTGCCGCTCTGGTCGAGCTACCTCGTCAAGGTCTACTCGTGGAAGCTGATCCTGGCGAAGGAGGGCATCCTGACCTGGGCGCTCGGCAAGGTTGGGCTTCTCTGGCTGCTCGAGGCGTGGCTCGCGCTGCCGGGGGTGGGCGGCAACTCGCTCTCGACCTCGTTCACCGGCACCTTCCTCGTCTTCCTCTACGTCTGGCTGCCGTTCATGATCCTGCCGATCCAGGCCTCGCTGGAGCGGGTGCCGGGCTCGATGCTGGAGGCGTCGGGCGACCTCGGCGCGAATCCGGCGCAGACCTTCCGGCACGTGATCCTGCCGCTCGCCCTGCCGGGGGTGATCGCGGGCTCGATCTTCACCTTCTCGCTCACCCTCGGCGACTACATCATTCCGCAGATCGTCGGCACCTCGGCGCGCTTCATCGGGCAGGCCGTCTACCAGCACCAGGGCACGGCGGGAAACATCCCGCTCGCGGCTGCCTTCGCCGTCGTGCCGATCGGGATCATGGGGCTCTATCTCTGGTGGGCCAAGCGGATGGGGGCCTTCGATGCGCTCTGACCGCGCGCCCCTCTGGCTGAAGCTCGCCGCCGGCGCGGGGCTGCTCTTCCTGCATGTGCCGCTCCTTATCATCTTCGCCTATGCCTTCACGACCGAGGACAAGAGCTACCAGTGGCCGCCGCCGGGGCTGACGCTGAAATGGTTCGCGGTGACCTGGAACCGGCCGGACGTGTGGGAGGCGCTGTCGCTGTCGCTCCGCGTGGCGGCGGTCTCGACGCTGATCGCGCTCTTCCTCGGCACGCTCTGTGCCGCGGCCATGGCGCGGTTCCGCTTCTTCGGGCGCGAGGCGATCTCGCTTCTCGTCATCCTGCCGATCGCGCTGCCCGGCATCATCACCGGGATCTCGCTCCGCTCGGCCTTCAACCTCGCCGACATCCCGTTCAGCTACTGGACGATCGTGCTCGGCCACGCGACCTTCTGCGTCGTGGTCGTCTACAACAACGCGGTCGCGCGCTTCCGCCGGACCTCGGCAAGCCTCGTCGAGGCGTCGATGGACCTCGGTGCCAACGGCTTCCAGACCTTCCGCCACGTGATCCTGCCGAACATCGCCACCGCGCTTCTGGCGGGGGGAATGCTGGCCTTCGCGCTCAGCTTCGACGAGGTGATCGTGACGACCTTCACCGCCGGGCAGCAGCAGACCCTGCCGATCTGGATGCTGGAGGAACTGGTGCGCCCGCGCCAGCGGCCGGTGACGAACGTCGTCGCCATGGTCGTGGTCCTCGTCACCTTCCTGCCGATCCTCGCCGCCTATTACCTGACCCGCGGGACGGACACCGTCGCCGGGCAGGGCAAGTGAACTCCAGCCAAGGGAGAGAGAGATGGACACGCAGATGCTGATCGGGGGCGCCTTCGAGGCCGGCACCGAGACGGAGGAGAAGGTTCTCAACCCCAGGACAGGCGAGGTGATCGTGAGCCTTCCCGAGGCGAACGAGGGCCAGATCGACCGGGCGGTGAAGGCGGCGCGGGCGGCCTTCGATGGCTGGTCGCGGACCACGCCGGCGGAACGCTCGGGCTACCTTCTGAAGATCGCCGACCGGATCGAGGCCGAGGCCGAGGCCTTCGCCCGGCTGGAGGCGCTGAACACCGGCAAGCCGGTGAACGCGGCGCTGAACGACGAGCTTCCCGCCATCGTCGACTGCTACCGCTACTTCGCCGGCGCGGTCAGGAACATGCACGGGTCGGTCGCGGGCGAATACCTCGCCGGGCACACGAGCATGATCCGCCGCGACCCGATCGGCGTCGTCGCCTCGATCGCGCCCTGGAACTATCCGCTGATGATGATGGCCTGGAAGCTGGCGCCCGCCATCGCCGGGGGCAACACGGTGGTGATGAAGCCCTCCGAGCAGACGCCGCTGACGGCGCTGAAGCTCGCGCGCATCCTCGCCGAGGTGCTGCCGGAGGGCGTGGTCAACGTGATCGTGGGGCAGGGGGGCAGCGTCGGGAATGCGCTGATCAACCATCCGGGCGTGGACATGATCTCGCTGACCGGCGACATCGCCACGGGCAAGAAGGTGCTTCAGGCGGCCTCCAAGACGGTCAAGCGGACGCACCTGGAACTGGGCGGCAAGGCGCCCGTCATCGTGTTCGACGACGCCGACCTCGGCCGGGTCGTCGAGGGTCTGCGCGCCTTCAGCTTCTACAACGCCGGGCAGGACTGCACCGCCGCCTGCCGCGTCTATGCCGGGCCCAAGGTCTACGACAACCTCGTCGCCGACCTGACCGCGGCGGCCGCCTCGATCCACTTCGCCGACGAGGACGACACCAAGAACGAGATCCCGCCGCTGATCTCGCAGCGCCAGCGCGACCGGGTGGCGAGCTTCGTCAGCCGTGCGGCCGAGCTAAACCACGTGGAGATCACCACGGGCGGCGCGGTGCACGGCGGCCCCGGCTTCTTCTACCAGCCGACGGTGGTCGCCGGGGCGCTCCAGACCGACGAGATCGTGCGCCGCGAGGTGTTCGGGCCGGTGGTCAGCGTAACCCGGTTCTCGGACGTGGACGAGGCGGTGGCCTGGGCCAACGACAGCGACTACGGCCTCGCCTCGTCGGTCTGGACCCGCGACGTGGGCCGCGGCATGGCCACGGCGGCGCGGCTGCAATACGGCTGCACCTGGGTCAACACGCATTTCATGCTGGTCTCCGAGATGCCGCACGGCGGGCTGAAGCAGTCGGGCTACGGCAAGGATCTCTCGGGCTACGCGCTCGAGGACTACACGGCCGTCCGGCACGTCATGGTGGCGCACTAGGCGGCCGCGGGCGCCCGGGGGAAGGTGAGTTCCGCGACCGTCCCCCCGGCGCTGCGCATCGTGAGGCGACCGCCGAGCTGCTCGGCGAACTGGCGGGCGATGGTCATGCCGAGGCTCGGGGCGTTGTCGAGGTCGAAGTCCTCGGGAAGGCCCCGGCCGTCGTCGGCCACCGTCAGCGTCACGGCATTGTCGCCGGCCTGCGAGAGACCGACGCGGATGGTGCCGCGTCCGTCCTCGGCAAAGCCATGCTCCACCGCGTTCGACAGCAGTTCGGTCGCCACGAGGCCGAAGGGCACCGCCTGTTCGGCCTGGACGGTGAGCGGCTCGGCCTCCACCTCGACCTTCAGGCGGCCGCCGGCTCCCGCGGCCTCGACGATGTCGCGCGACATCTCCTTGAGGAAGCGCGCGATGTCGATCGCCTGGCTGGAGGGGTCGTGGAGCTGGCGCTGGATCCGCGCCACCAGCGCGAGCCGCGCCGAGGCCTCGTCGAGCGCGCGCTGGGCCGAGGCGTCGGTCACGCCCCGGCGCTGGAACTTCAGGAGCGACGAGACGACCTGGAGATGGTTCGAGACGCGGTGCTGGAGCTCCATGAACATCAGCTCGCGCGCCTCGGCCAGCGCCCGGGTCCGCTCCTCGGCGGCGCGCAGCCGGGCGATGGCGACGTGGGCGAGGTAGACGAGGAAGATGTCGGTCGAGACGATCAGCGTGTAGAGGCCGAGCGCAATGACCGAGTCGAGATGCAACGCGAAGGACCCGGTCGGCTCGATGAAGAAATACCATGCCGTGACGCCTCCGAGCACCGCCACGGCGATGCCCTCGCGCAATCCGGCGAAGAAGGCCGTGAGGGTTACCGCCGGGAAGAAGGTGAGGAACGGGAAGCCGGGCGGCAGGGGATCGTCGATCGCGAAGCGCAGCACCACCGCGAGAGATTAGGCGATGGCGGCAAAGCCCCAGCGGAAGGCGCGGGGACGTCGGGCGAATGCCCAGCTGCTGAACTTGACGATCATCGCGGCACACCACCGCACCACACCCGCGCCCGACGAGTTGTTCCGGCGGCATCGCCGACTGTCAATGGCCTGTCGGCGGGGCGACCTAACGGAAGGCGTGCTGTCCGAGCAGATACTTCGACAGGATCGGCAGCGTCGCCGAGCCCACCGCCCGCGCGGTCCGGCCGACCGAGCCGGGCTCGATCCGCGGCGAGGCGATGCCCTGGGTGTCAACCCCGCCGAGCGCGGCCCGGGTCGAGGCGACCACCGCGCTGCGCACCTCGTCGGGGAAGGCGCCGTCGATCAGCACCGCCTCGAAGTCGATGACCGAGCACACCGCAACGGCCCCGAGCGCGAGCGATCGCGCGGTCCGCGCGATCCAGTGGTCGAGCGGCGCGCCGAAGCCGCTCCAGTCCTGCGGCTGGGACCAGAGCCCTCCGGCCTCGCGGCCGGCGTCCGCAAGGGCGCGTTCCAGGGTGTAGATCGAGGCGTTCTGGATCAGCTGCGAGGCGCCGCCGCTGCCGTCCGGCACGGGGATCGACCCGAAGGCGCCGGCGTTGCCGGTGCGGCCGGTATAGACGGCCCCGTTCAGCACCACGCCGCCGCCGATGAACGAGCCAATGAAGAAATAGGCGTAGTCGGCGAACTCGCGGCCGCGGCCGAAGATGTGCTCCGCCGTGCAGGCCGAGGTCGCGTCGTTCTCGAGCACGACGTCGAGGCCGGAGACCTCGGCCACCGCCCCGCGGATGTCGAAGCCGCGCCAGAGGTCCATCTCCTGCGCCGGCGCGTTGACCGATTGCAGCCAGTTCCAGAGCTCGAAGGGCGCCGAGACGCCGATGCCGGCAAGGCGCCGCGCGCCCTCGGCGCCGAGGCCCGCGATCATGCGCGGGATCGCCTCGCGCAGGAACGCCATGACCGGGCCGGGGGTGGGATAGGGGTAGGCGAGCTTCTCCAGGGCGATCACGCGGCCCGCGAAGTCGATCGCCGCCAGCTCGGCCGACCTGCGGCCGATGTTGACGCCGAGGGAGCGCAGTCCGTCGGGATTGAGCGTCATGGGGACGGAGGGCTTGCCGACCTTTCCCCGCTGCGGCGGGCCGCGCAGCAAGAGCCCGTCCGCCTCGAGCTTGCGGGTGATCGTGGAGGCGGTCTGCGGGGACAGGTTTGCGCGCCGGGCCACGTCCGCCGATGCCAGGGCGCCGTGGCGCTGGATCAGCGAGAGCACGAGGCGTTCGTTGTGGTCGCGGATCCCGGTCTGGTTCACGCCGGCCGAGACGTCGCGCACCGGTGACTGGTCCATCGGATGGCCTCCCCCTGACGAGGGTAGTGCATCGGCCATTAATAAATCAAGTTGATTTATTTATTGACGCGCCGCCGGGAATCGGATCATATCCCCTCGATGCCGCCGGACAAGCCTGCGGCCGGAGAGGGGCCGCTCCCGAGGCGTGCCCGGCTAACTGGGAGGACTACCATGAAGAAGCTTCTCGCGGGCACCGCGCTCGCCGTTGTCGCCATGTCGGGCAGCGCGATGGCGCAGGGCGTCTCCGCCTGCCTGATCACCAAGACCGACACCAACCCGTTCTTCGTGAAGATGCGCGAGGGCGCACTCGCCAAGGCGCAGGAGCTGGGCGTCGAGCTCAAGACCTACGCCGGCAAGATCGACGGCGACCACGAGAGCCAGGTGGCCGCGATCGAGACCTGCATCGCCGACGGCGCCAAGGGGATCCTGATCACCGCCTCCGACACGAAGGCGATCGTCGACTCGGTGCAGGCGGCCCGCAATGCCGGCATCCTCGTGATCGCGCTCGACACGCCGCTCGACCCGATCGACGCCGCCGATGCCACCTTCGCCACCGACAACTTCGAGGCCGGCCGCCTGATCGGGCAGTGGGCCGCCGCGACGCTGGGAGACGAGGCCGCGAATGCCAAGATCGCGATGCTCGACCTCGCCATCAGCCAGCCCTCGGTCGACGTGCTGCGCGACCAGGGCTTCCTGACCGGCTTCGGGATCGACACCAAGGATCCCAACAAGTGGGGTGACGAGGACGATCCGCGCATCGTCGGCAACGAGGTGACCGCCGGCAACGAGGAAGGCGGCCTGAAGGCGATGGAGGCCCTTCTGGCGAAGGATCCGGAGATCAACGTCGTCTACACCATCAACGAGCCCTCCGCCGCCGGCGCCTACGAGGCGCTGAAGGCCGTGGGCCGCGAGAACGACGTTCTGATCGTCTCGGTCGACGGCGGCTGCCCGGGCGTGCAGAACGTGAAGGACGGCGTGATCGGCGCCACCTCGCAGCAGTATCCGCTGCTGATGGCCTCGCTCGGGATCGAGGCGATCGCCAAGTTCGCCGCCGACGGCACGAAGCCCGCGCCGACCGAGGGCAAGGACTTCTTCGACACCGGCGTGGCGCTCGTCACCGACAAGCCGGTCGAGGGCGTTCCTTCCATCGACACGGCGAAGGGCATGGAGCTCTGCTGGGGCTGACAAGCCCGTTGATCCGGACGCCTGTCTGGCAGACACTTTTTCCGAGGGGCGGCTTAACCGCCGCCCCTCTTTCTATTGCCGCCCGGGAACGAGGGAGGGGGGGAGATGGCCGAGAACACCGGCGCGACGTCTTACGAGGCCGGCCTTGAAGGCGCCTCGACGGCGGTCGCTGAGTTCCACGAGGAGAAGACACTGCTCAAGACCGTGCAGCACTGGCTGCACCAGACACCTTCGGCGGTGCCGATGATCGTGCTCGCCGTGTCGGTCGTGGTCTTCGCGCTGCTCTCGAACAACTTCTTCAAGGCGACCACACTCTCCACGATCCTCCAGCAGATCGCGATCGTGGGCATCCTCGGCTGCGCCCAGGCGATCGTGGTGCTGACCAAGGGCATCGACCTCTCGGTCGGCGCCATCGCGGTGTTCTGCTCGGTCATCATGGGGCAGTTCACCTTCCGCTACGGCCTGCCGCCCGAGCTGGCCATCGTCGTCGGCCTTCTCGCCGGTGCGGCGATGGGCTTCGCGAACGGCTGGCTGGTGGCGAAGATGAAGCTGCCGCCGTTCATCGTCACGCTCGGCACCTGGCAGATCCTGCTCGCCTCGAACTTCATCTTCTCGGCCAACGAGACGATCCGCAGCCAGGACCTGCGCGACAACGCCCCGATCCTCCAGTTCTGGGGCAACGCCATCGAGCCCGGCGGGGTCAAGGTGCTCTACGCCGTGTTCCTGATGATCGCGCTCGTGGCGATCATGGCCTACGTGCTGCGCTCGACCGCCTGGGGGCGGCATGTCTATGCCGTCGGCGACGACGCCGATGCCGCCGAGCTGGCGGGCGTGCAGACGAGCCGCGTGCTGATCCAGGTCTACACGCTGGCGGGCCTCTTCTGCGCCATTGCCGGCTGGGTGATGATCGGCCGCTTCGGCTCGGTCTCGCCCACCGCCTCGACCGGGCAGCTCGGCAACATCCAGTCGATCACCGCCGTGGTGATCGGGGGCATCTCGCTCTTCGGCGGGCGCGGCTCGATCGTGGGGATGTTCTTCGGCGCCCTCATCGTCGGCGTGTTCGAGATGGGCCTGCGCCTCGTCGGGACCGACCCGCAATGGACCTTCTTCCTGATCGGCGCCCTCATCATCTTCGCCGTGGCCGTCGACCAGTGGATCAGAAAGGAGACCGCCTGATGGAACCGATCCTCAAGGGGCGCAACCTGGTCAAGCGCTACGGCAAGGTCACCGCGCTCGACCACTGCGACTTCGACCTGATGCCGGGCGAGATCCTCGCGGTGATCGGCGACAACGGGGCGGGCAAGTCCACGCTGATCAAGGCGGTCTCGGGGGCGGTCGTGCCTGACGAGGGCGAGATCTGGCTGGAGGGGAAGCCGGTCCGCTTCTCCTCGCCCCTCGAGGCGAGGGGGGCCGGGATCGAGACGGTCTACCAGACGCTCGCCATGTCGCCGGCGCTGTCGATCGCGGACAACATGTTCATGGGGCGCGAGCTCAGGAAGCCAGGGATCATGGGGACGCTGTTCCGGCAGCTCGACCGCCCGCGGATGGAGAAGTTCGCGCGCGAGAAGCTGAACGAACTGGGGCTGATGACGATCCAGAACATCAACCAGGCGGTCGAGACGCTGTCGGGCGGCCAGCGCCAGGGGGTGGCGGTGGCCCGCGCGGCGGCCTTCGGCTCGAAGGTGGTGATCCTCGACGAACCCACCGCCGCGCTCGGCGTCAAGGAAAGCCGCCGGGTGCTGGAGCTGATCCGCGACGTCCGCTCGCGCGGGATCCCGATCATCCTGATCAGCCACAACATGCCGCACGTGTTCGAGGTGGCCGACCGGATCCACATCCACCGGCTCGGCCGGCGGCTCTGCGTGATCCGGCCGCAGGACTACACGATGTCGGACGCGGTGGCCTTCATGACAGGGGCGAAGGAGCCGCCGCAGGAGGCCATCGCGGCATGATCGGGAACGGGGGCGGCCCGCGCGGCGCCGCCCTCCGCCGGCCTGCTGGTCAGGCCTTGCCCTTGTAGATGTCGATCAGCTTGCCCAGCATGGCGAGCGCTTCCTCGCGCGGGCGCTGGAAGCTGTTGCGCCCGATGATCGAGCCGTTGCCGCCGCCGTCGCGGATCGCGCGGGCGTCGTCGTAGACGGCATCCGCGCCCTTCGCCGCGCCGCCCGAGAACACCACGAGCCGCCGGCCGGCAAAGCAGGATTCCACCACGTGGCGGACGCGCGCGGCCATGGTCGCGCCGTCGATCTTCTGCTTCTCGTAGACCTTCCTCGCCTCGTCCTGCTCCAGATGGCCGGTGGGCAGCTTCACCTTGATGATGTGCGCCCCGAGCATCGCGGCGATGTGGGCCGCGTAGGCGGTCACGTCGAATGCCGTCTCGCCCTCCTTCGAGAGCGCCTCGCCGCGGGGGTAGGACCAGATCACCGTGGCGATGCCGCAGGCCGCCGCCTCGGCGCGCAGTTCGCGGATCTCCTCGTACATGTCGAGCGCCAGGTCCGAGCCGGGATAGATCGTGAAGCCGATCGCCGCGCAGCCGAGCCGGAGCGCATCCTGCACCGAGGCCGTCACCGCCTGGTTCTTGCCCGCGGTCGGCGACATCAGGCTGTTGGCGTGGTTGCACTTCAGGATCGTCGGGATCTGGCCCGCGAACGTGTCGGCCCCCGCCTCGAGATTGGCGAGCGGCGCCGCATAGGCCGAGAGCCCCGCGTCGATGGCCAGCTGATAGTGATAATGCGGGTCGTAGCCCGCGGGGTTCGCCGCGAAGCTGCGCGCGGGCCCGTGCTCGAAGCCCTGGTCCACGGGCAGGATGATCATCCGGCCGGTGCCGCCGAGCCGGCCCTCCATGAGGATCCGCGCGAGGTTCGCCTTCACGCCGGGCGTTTCGCCCTCGTAGTTGCGCAGGATGTTCTGAACGGTCTTCGTGGTCTTCATGGCCGGGTCTCTCCGCGGTGCGTTCTGGGCAAGGGCTGTAGCGGCGCAGGCGGCCGGGTGCAATCCGCTTGACGCCGGGGCGGCCGGGGCCGTTGCCTGCCGGGCGCTGCTGCGGCAGTCTCGTCCGGCACGGATGAGGAGAGGCGAGGATGCGCAGGAACTGCGGGCGCGGGGGGAGGGCAGCGGCGGCGGTCGTGTCGGCGATGCTGATGGCGGGCGGGGCGGCGGCGGGCTCGCCCGAGATCTGCGAGGCGATCGCGCGCGCCGATCTCGCCGGCCTTCTGACGAAGGGGGCGGAGCTCTCCGTCACCGGGCCGCTCGAATACGATGGCCTGCGCACGGTGAGCTGCGCCTTCGGGCCGGCGCTCGGGCCCGGCCTCATCGTCAACGTCGGCGAGGACGTGGGCGACCGGGTGCCGGACGCCGCCGCCGAGGCCGCGGCCGAGGAGGCGGCGATGCTTCGGATGATGGAGGGTGACGACTACCCGCTGGAGGAGATCGCCGGCCTCGGCGCCGCAGCCTTCTGGGATCCTGAGACGCAGCTTCTCCGTGTCTGGCCGGCCGACGGCAACATCTCGCTTCAGTTCAGCGTCCTCGGCACCGACGACGCGCGGGCTGCGGCCGAGGAGGCAGCGCGGCGGGTGCTCATGGTGCTGCCCGGCGGGGGCTGAGGCGGCGGGTCAGTCCTCCAGCGCCTTCACGCCGGGAAGCTCCTTGCCCTCCATCCATTCGAGGAAGGCGCCGCCCGCCGTCGAGACATAGGTGAAGTCGCCGGCCACGCCGGCGGCGTTGAGCGCCGCCACCGTGTCGCCGCCGCCCGCGACGCTGACGAGCTGCCCCGCGCGGGTCAGCTCGGCCGCCTTGCGCGCCGCGGCCACGGTCGCGGCGTCGAAGGGCGGTATCTCGAAGGCGCCGAGCGGGCCGTTCCAGATCAGCGTGCGGCAGGCCTCGAACACCTTGCCGATGGCTGCGACCGTCGCGGGGCCGGCGTCGAGGATCATCGCGTCGGGCGGGCAGGCATCGGCGGCGACCGTCTCGGCCGCGGCGCCGGCCTTGAACTCGCGCGCCACGACCACATCGACCGGCAGGTGCACGGCACACCCCGCCTCCTCGGCCTTGTCCAGGATCCCCCGCGCGGTGTCGGCCATGTCGCGCTCGGCCAGCGAGGTGCCTACCTCCATCCCCTTCGCCGCGAGGAAGGTGTTCGCCATCCCCCCGCCGATCACGAGGTGGTTCACCTTCGTCACCAGGTTGCCGAGAAGGTCGAGCTTGGTCGAGACCTTGGCCCCGCCCACCACCGCCACGACGGGGCGGTGGGGGTTGCCGAGCACGGCTTCCAGCGCCTTCAGCTCGGCCTCCATCAGCCGTCCCGCCGCCGAGGGCAGGAGCCGGGCGATGCCTTCGGTCGAGGCATGGGCACGGTGCGCGGCCGAGAAGGCATCGTTGACGTAGACCTCGCCGAGCGCGGCCATCGCAGCGGCCAGCGCAGGGTCGTTCTTCTCCTCGCCCGCGTGGAAGCGGGTGTTCTCCAGAAGCAGCACCTCGCCGGGCTCGAGCTCGGCCGCGGCGCGCTTGGCGGGCAGGCCCACGCAGTCCTCGGCGAAGCGCACCGGCTGGCCGAGCGCCGCCTCGAGCGCGGGCAGCACCTGGCGCAACGACATCTCCGGCACGACCTTGCCCTTCGGCCGGTCGAAATGCGCCAGAAGGATCGGCTTGCCCCCGCGCGCGAGGATGTCCTTCACCGTGGGCACTATGCGCTCGATCCGCGTCGCGTCGGTCACCCGGCCGTTCTCCACCGGCACGTTGATGTCCACGCGCACCAGCACCGTCTTGCCGTCCAGCTCGAGGTCGTCGAGGGTCTTCCAGGCCATGTCGTGCTCCTCCGGCGGTGGTCCGCCCCATTCAGCCGATGCGGTCGGCGAGGTCAACCGCCGACCGAGGAACGGGCTTTTCGCGGCCCGGTTCCGACGCTAGGGTCCGCGCCGACGCAGGAAGCGAAGGACCAGGAGCCCATGCCCGAGATCAAGGACCCCGAGAACACCATCCTGATGGAGCTGAAGGACGGTATCGTGACGATCGAGCTGATGCCCGAGATCGCCCCGAAGCATTGCGAGCGGATGAAGGCGCTGGCCCGCGCCGGCGCCTACGACAACGTGGTGTTCCACCGGGTGATCGAGGGCTTCATGGCGCAGACCGGCGACGTCAGGAACGGCAACGCCGCGCAGGGCTTCAACCTGCGCATGGCGGGCACCGGCGGGTCGGACCTGCCCGACCTGCCGGCCGAGTTCAGCCGGATCCCGCACGACCGGGGCACGCTCGGCGCGGCGCGGTCGTCGAACCCCAACTCGGCCAACAGCCAGTTCTTCATCAACTTCAAGGACAACCATTTCCTGAACGGCAATTACACCGTCTACGGCCGGGTCATCTCGGGCATGGAGCACGTCGACAGGATCGCCCGCGGCGAGCCGCCGGCGAACCCCGACCGGATGCTCAGCGTGAAGGTGGCCGCCGATGCGTAGGCTCGCACTCGTCGCCTGCCTTGTCGCAGCACCCGCCGTCGCGCAGGAGGACGGCCCCGGCCCGAACCTCGTCATCGAGGTCGCGGGCGAGGCCAACGGCCGAGTGGTCATCGACCTTCTGCCCGACCTCGCGCCGAGGCATGTCGAGCAGGTCACCGCGCTTGCCCGCGCGGGCGCCTACGACGGCGTCGTGTTCCACCGCGTGATCGAGGGGTTCATGGCGCAGACCGGCGACGTGCAGTTCGGCAAGGCCGGGGGCGACCTGTCGCGCGCGGGCATGGGCGGGTCGGACCTGCCCGACATCCCGGCCGAATTCTCCGACGAGCCCTTCGTGCGCGGGACGGTCGGCATGGCCCGCACGCCCGACCCCAACTCGGCCAACAGCCAGTTCTTCATCATGTTCGCCGACGGCAGCTTCCTCAACGGCCAGTACACCGTGTTCGGCCGGGTGATCGAGGGGATGGAGGTCGTCGATGCGATCGCCCGCGGCGAGCCGCCTGCGGTTCCCGACCGCATGGTGAGCGTGACGGTGGTGGCGGATGAATGACTTCCGCGCCTTCGGCGCAGCCTTCGCCATCATCGCGGCGGGGCTGGTCGCGGCCTGGCTCCTCTGGCCCTCGATGAACCAGATGCGGGGCATCGCCGACGGTCCGGGGCCGAACCTGGTGATCGACGTGGAGGGCCGCACCTTCGGGCAGATCGAGATCGACCTGTTCGCCGACCGCGCGCCCCAGCACGTGGAGCGAATCGTCGCGCTGGCCGAGGCGGGCGCCTACGACGGCGTGGTGTTCCACCGCGTGATCCCGGGCTTCATGGCGCAGACCGGCGACGTGGAGTTCGGCCGCCGGGGGCAGGGCAACCTGTCGCTGGCGGGGACGGGGGGCTCGCCGCTCCCCGACCTGCCGCCCGAATTCTCCGACGTGCCGTTCGAGCGCGGCGTCGTCGGCATGGCGCGCGGCGCGAGCCCGGCCTCGGCCAACAGCCAGTTCTTCATCATGTTCGAACCGGCTCCGCATCTCGACGGCCAGTACACGGCGGTGGGGCGCGTGATCATCGGGATGGACGTGGTCGACGCGATCAAGCCGGGCGACCCCAGCACCGGGGCGGTGGAGGAGCCCGACTGGATGGCGAAGGTCACGGTGAAGCGGTAGCCATCGGGGGTGACCCCCGCCGGATGCCGCGCCCACCCCGTCAGCCTTCGGCCAGCACCACCCGCGCGTGCCGCTTCCGCCCCGCGCTCAGCTTCACCGGTTCGGCCAGCCGGGCCGCATCGAACATCTCTCCGGGATCGGCGGCGGGCCGGTCGTTGACATGCGCGCCGCCCTCCTGGATCAGCCGGCGCGCGTCCTTGCCCGACTTCGCCAGACCCGAGCGCACGAAGAGCTGGGCAAGCGAGATGCCGTCGGCCACCTCGCCGGGGGCGAGCGCGAGGGTGGGCAGGTCCTCGCCGATGCCGCCCCGCTCGAACACCTCCCGGGCCGTCGCCTCGGCCGCCTGTGCGGCCTCGGCGCCATGGGCGAGCGTCGTGACCTCGCGCGCGAGGATCACCTTGGCCGCGTTGATCTCGGTGCCGCCGAGCGCGCCGAGCCGGTCGCATTCCTCGACCGGCAGCTCGGTGTAGAGCTTGAGGAAGCGCCCCACGTCGGCATCGGTCGTGTTGCGCCAGAACTGCCAGAATTCGTAGGGGCTGAGCATCTCGGCGTTGAGCCAGACCGCGCCTTGCGCCGTCTTGCCCATCTTCCGCCCGTCGGACGTGGTGAGCAGGTGCGAGGTCAGTCCCCAGACCTCGGCATCCTCGATCCGGCGCGTCAGGTCTATGCCGTTGACGATGTTGCCCCACTGGTCGGACCCGCCCATCTGCAGCCGGCAGCCGTAGCGGCGGTAGAGCTCCAGGAAGTCGTAGGCCTGGAGGATCATGTAGTTGAACTCGAGGAACGACAGGCTCTGCTCGCGGTCGAGCCGCGACTTCACGCTCTCGAAGCTCAGCATCCGGTTCACGCTGAAGTGCCGGCCGATGTCGCGCAGGAAGTCGAGGTAGTTGAGCCCGTCGAGCCATTCGGCGTTGTTGAGCATCAGCGCGTCGGTCGGGCCTTCGCCGTAGCGCAGATACCGCGAGAACACCCCCTGCATGGCGGCGATGTTGGCGTCGATCTGTTCGGGCGCGAGCAGCGGGCGCTCCTCGGCGCGGAACGAGGGGTCGCCCACCTTCGTCGTGCCGCCGCCCATCAGCGTCAGCGGGCGGTGCCCGGTCTTCTGGAGCCAGCGCAGCATCATGACGTTGAGAAGGTGCCCGACGTGCAGCGACTGCGCGGTGGCGTCGTAGCCGATGTAGGCCGTGACCGTGCCCGCCTTCATCGCCTCGTCGAGGCCCTGGATGTCGGTGCAGTCGGCCATGAAGCCGCGCTCCTGCATCACGCGGAGGAAGTCGGATTTCGGGTGGTAGGTCATCGCGGGCTCGTCCATGCTCGTGAGGGCGTTCCATAGCGGCAGGACCGGCGGAGGGGAAGGGTGATCGGGGGGCAGGCGGTGCACGCGCTCGGCGCCATGTCGGGCACCTCGCTCGACGGGGTGGACGCGGCCGAGGTGGTGACCGACGGCGAGACCATCGCCGCCTTCGGCGCGACCGCCTACCGGCCGTATTCGGCCGACGAGCGCGCGGTGCTGCGCGCCGCGCTGGGGCGCTGGCCGGGCGAGGCCGGGGTGACCGAGGCGGCAGCGGTGGTCGAGGCGGCCCATGCCGACCTGCTGCGGCGGTTCGGCGGCGTGGAGCTCGTGGGCTTCCACGGCCAGACCCTGGCGCACGACCCCGCAGGAGGTCGCACGCACCAGACGGGGGACGGGGCGCGGCTTGCGCTCACGCTTGGCGTGCCCGTGATCTGGGATTTCCGAAGCGCCGACATGGCGGCGGGCGGGCAGGGGGCGCCGCTGGCGCCGTTCTTCCATTTCGCCTGCGCGCGCCTGATCGGCGCGGACCGGCCGCTCGCCGTCCTCAACCTCGGCGGGGTCGGCAACATCACCTTCGTCGACCCCGCACGCGACCGCGCCGAGGAGCCGGGCGCGCTTGTCGCCTTCGACACGGGGCCGGCGAACGCGCCGATCAACGACCTGGTGCAGGCGCGCCGGGGGCTTGCGCTCGATGCGGGCGGTGCTCTGGCCGCCGAGGGGCGGCCGGACGAGGCGATCCTCGCCCGCTTCGCCGCGCATCCCTGGTTCGACCTGCCGCCTCCGAAGTCGCTCGACCGCGACGCCTTCGCCGGCCTCGTCGCGGCGGTGGCGGATCTCTCCGACGCCGACGCCGCGGCCACGCTGGCAGAGGCCGCTGCCGTCGCCGTCGGCCGCGGGCTCGCGCTCTGCCCGGCGCGGCCGGAGCGGCTGCTCGTCACCGGAGGCGGCCGGCTCAACCCCGTGCTGATGGAGGGGATCGCGCGTCGGGCGGACTGCCCGGTGGATCCCGTCGAGGCCGCGGGGCTCGACGGCGACATGCTCGAGGCGCAGGCCTTCGCCTATCTGGCGGTGCGGGTGCTGCGGGGCCTGCCGACCTCGGCGCCCGGCACCACCGGCTGCCGCGCGCCGGTTTCGGGCGGGCGGATCAGCGGCCCCTAACCCGCGCTCCTGACGCGCGCCCGCGCGCCGGCCCACATCGCACCCGAGAAGATCGCGAGCGCCGCCCAGATCATCGCGAAGGCCACGAGCTTCGTCGCAGAGAAGGGCTCGCGGAACACGAAGACGGCGATGAGGAAGATCATCGTGGGCGCGATGTACTGCATCATCGCGATGGTGGAGAGCCTCAGGAGCTTCGCGCCGTTGGCGTAGAGCATGAGTGGCACGGCGGTGACGACGCCGCAGCCGAGGAGGAGCGCGGTGTCGGCGGGGACGCCCGAGAGGAAGTGCCGCTCGCCCTCGGCGGCGAGCCAGAGGACATAGGCGAGCGCCGGCGCCGACAGGATCAGCACCTCGAGGAAGAACCCCTGGTTGGGGCCGATCGGCAGCGTCTTGCGGAAGAAGGCGTAGAAGCCCCAGGTGACGGTGAGCGCCAGCGCCACCCAGGGCAGGCTTCCCGTCTCCCAGGTCAGCAGCGCGACCGCGGACGCCGCGAGCGCGATCGCCGCCCATTGTGCGCGGGACAGGCGCTCGCCCAAGAGCACCGCGCCGAGGAACACGCTGAAGAGCGGGTTGATGTAGTAGCCGAGCGCGGTGTCGAGCGCCCGCCCGGCGCCGATGGCCCAGACGTAGATGCCCCAGTTGACCGAGACGAGCGCGGCGGTGAGCGCGCCCTGCGCCAGCATCCGCGGGCTGCGGAGCGCGGCGCGCAGGTCCGCGGTGCGGCCGAGCACGACGAGGACCGCGCCTGCGATCGGCAGCGACCAGAGCACCCGGTGCGCCAGGACCTCGACGGTCGGGATGTGGGCGACCGCCTTCATGTAGAACGGCAGGAATCCCCAGAGAAGGTAGGCCGAAAGCGCGTAGAGGAAGCCCGCAAGCGTGTCGCCGGAGGGCGCGACTGTTGCGGTGGCGGGACTGTCGGGCACGGGCGGGGGGTCTCCGGGTCTCGACGCCCGTGCTAGACCACCTTGCCGCCGAAGGCCATGCCTGCCGGCGCCGCGCCGTTCCCGAATCGCTTGCCTGGCCTGACGGCGATCTCCTAGAGGTTGCGCGATGGGCTCTGGTGCGGGGTGTGCGATGGGTGCGGTTTCGGGGGCGGGACGGGCGGCGGGGGCGCTCGCGGTGGCGATGGGCCTGGCGCTCGGGCCGGGGGCGGGCGCGCAGGACCTGCGGCAGACGCCCGTGACGAAGGAGTTCGAGCAGGGCGAGATCAAGGCCACCGGACGGCCCAGCGGATATGTCTTCCGCTACAAGGCGATGATCATCGACGGGAAGGTCGCCCTCTGCGGCGTCGGCGCCTTCGAGGACGTCTACACGCGGTCGGGCGAGCGGTCGGTTCTCCGGTCCGCCAGTTTCGAGGTGAACGGGGCGACGGCGTTCAGCGACCTGCGCTACTTCAACACCGTGCCGCGGGCGGCCGACCTGCCCGGCGCCATGGCCTACTGCCGCGTCTCGGGCATCGACGCGCCGCGGGGCGACTTCGAATACTCGATCTCCTGGCCCGGCCGGCGGGTGAGGTTCTAGCGGGGGCGGTCAGGCGCCGGGGATGGCGAACCCCGGCGGGGCGAGTTCGAACCCCTCGAACCGGAAGCCCGGCGCGACGACGCAGGAGACGAGCGTGAAGGCCCCCGTCGTCTCCGCCGCCTGCCAGTGCCCGGCCGGAACCACCGCCTGCGGCCGCTCGCCCGAAGCGACCGCCGGGCCGAGGCGCAGGCTGGCAGCCGGCCCGGCCTCGTCGGCGGCGATGCCCAGCACGAGCGGCGCGCCGGCATGCCAGAGCCAGATCTCGTCGGCGTCCACCCGGTGCCAGTGGCTGCGCTCGCCCTCGCGCAGCAGGAAGAGGATCGCGGTCGAGGCGGGGCGGCCGCCGGGCGGGGCGGGGGCGCGCCATGTCTCGGCATACCAGCCGCCCTCGGGGTGGGGGGCGAGGCCGAATGCGGCGATCAGCGCGTCGGCACCGGTCATCCGCCGGTGTGGCTCATGTGCCGGCTGACCTGACCCTCGACGCGGCGCCGCGAATAGTCGAAGTCGTGCCCCTTCGGCTTGCGGGCGATCGCCGCGCGGATCGCGGCCTCCAGCAGCGCATCGTCGGGCGAGGCGCGCAGCGGCGTGCGCAGGTCGGCCATGTCCTCCTGCCCGAGGCACATGTAGAGCTCGCCCGTGCAGGTCAGCCGCACGCGGTTGCAGCTTTCGCAGAAGTTGTGGGTCAGCGGCGTGATGAAGCCGATGCGCTGGCCGGTCTCCTCGAGCCGCACGTAGCGCGCCGGGCCGCCGGTGCGGTCGGGCAGGTCGTTCAGGCGGTAGCGCGATCCGAGCCGGGCGCGCAGGTCCGAGAGCGGCCAGTACTGGTCCAGCCGGTCGGCGCCGCCCATGTCGCCCATCGGCATGACCTCGATGAAGGTGAGGTCGTGTCCCTCGGCGGCGCACCACTCGACGAGCGGGAACAGCTCGTCCTCGTTCTCGCCCTTCAGCGCGACGGTGTTGATCTTGACGCGGAGCCCTGCGGCCTTCGCCGCGGCGATACCCTCCAGCACCTGCGCCAGCCGGCCCCAGCGGGTGATCTTCTGGAACCGCGCGGCGTCGAGCGTATCGAGCGAGACATTGACGCGGCGCACCCCGATCGCCGCCAGGTCGGCGGCGAAGCGCGAAAGCTGGCTTCCGTTCGTGGTGAGGGTGAGCTCCTCGAGAGCGCCCGTCTCGAGGTGGCGGCCCATGGCGCGGAAGTAGGTGAGGATGTCGCGCCGCACCAGCGGCTCGCCCCCGGTGATCCTCAGCTTGCGCACGCCGAGGCGCACGAAGGCGGTGCTGAGCCGGTCGAGTTCCTCGAGCGTCAGGAGGTCCCGCTTCGGCAGGAAGGTCATGTTCTCGGACATGCAGTAGACGCAGCGGAAGTCGCAGCGGTCGGTGACCGAGACGCGCAGGTAGCGGATCGCGCGCGCGAAGGGGTCGACGAGGGGGGCGGGATCGGGATGCATGGGCGAAGCCTAGGGCGCGGGGCCGCCGCCCGCAAGCACGCCCTTCGTCGGCCCCCGCCACCGCTGCCGCACAGGGGGGCTGTCTGCCCCCCGTCGCCTGACGGCGACTCCCCCCGAGGATACTTGCCAGAAAGGGGAAGATCAGGATGCGGGCAGGTGGCGCGCAGCCTCGCGCCGCGCGAAGGGCTGGAGGCGTTCGCCGTGCCTGGCGAGCCAGGCGCGCGTGCGCGCGGGATCGTGCCGGGAGAGGTCGCGCAGCCACCAGGCCACCGCCTTCTGGAGGGACCAGTCGCGCTCGCGCGCCAGCCGCGCGCACCAGCCGAGGATGCGGTCGCGGGCGGCGAGGTCCGCCGGGCCGGGATGGTTCTCCTTCGTCCAGGGAAGGGTGAACACCAGCGCGGCGCGCCGCACCCAGGGGTTGGGGTCGCCGAGCCAGGCCTCGACCTCGTCGAGGCGCGACGGATCGGCGACGAGCCGGCGCTGGCCGGCCATGGCGGCATGGTCGGCGATCGCCCAGGAATCGAACGCCGGCACCCAGGAGGCGACGAGCCGCCAGACCTCGCCGTCGGGGCGGATCCGGGCCTGGGTGAGGAGCTTGGCGGCGGCGATCCGGGCCTCGTGGACGTCGCTGTCCCAGAGCGCGGCGGCAAGCGCGATGCGCCCCGGCAGCGGCAGGGCGCGCCGCCACTCCCGCGCCAGGGCCTCGATCTCGGGGTTGGGCACGCCGAGGTAGCGCCGGGACGCCTTGTGGTAGGCGGCCATTTCGGCCGCCTTGCCCGGCACGGCGCGGGCGGCGAGCGCCGCGAGCGCCGCGTCGGGGGTCATTCGACCGTGACCGATTTCGCCAGGTTGCGCGGCTGGTCGACGTCGGTGCCCTTGGCGACCGCGGTGTGGTAGGCGAGAAGCTGGGCGGGCACCGCATAGAGGATCGGCGCGAAGAGCTCGGGCACCGTGGGCATGACCACCGTGTGCCAGGTGCCCGCCGAGGCCTCGCGCGCGCCGGCGGCATCGGTGAAGAGCACCACGCGCCCGTGGCGGGCCATCACCTCCTGCATGTTGGAGACCGTCTTTTCGAAAAGCCGGTCGCGCGGCGCCATCACGATGACGGGGGTTGCCGGATCGACCAGCGCGATGGGCCCGTGCTTGAGTTCGCCAGAAGCATAACCTTCGGCGTGTATGTAGCTGATTTCCTTCAGTTTCAGCGCCCCCTCGAGTGCCAGGGGATAAAGCGGCCCGCGGCCGAGGAACAGCACGTCGCGCGCCTCGGCCAGTTCGCCGGCGATGGCCGCGATCTCCTCGCCCTTGCCGAGCGCCTGGTTCATCAGCCCCGGCAGCGCGCGCAGCTGCCCGAGCTGGTCGGCGAGGTCCGCATGCGACAGCACGCCCCGGTCGTGCGCGGCCTTGAGCGCAAGCAGCATCAGCACCGTCAGCTGGCAGGTGAAGGCCTTGGTCGAGGCCACCCCGATCTCGGCGCCCGCCTTGATCGGCAGGGCGACGTCGCTCTCGCGCGCGATCGAGCTTTCCGGGACGTTGACGACCGAAACGATCCGCGCCGCCTTGCCCTGCATGTAGCGCAGCGCCGCAAGCGTGTCGGCCGTCTCGCCCGACTGGCTGACGAAGACGGCCAGGGTGCCGGGCGGGACGGGAGGCTCGCGGTAGCGGAACTCGGAGGCGATGTCGACCTCGGTGGGCAGGCCCGCGACCTGCTCGAACCAGTACTTGGCGGTGTGGCAGGCGTAGAACGCGGTGCCGCAAGCCACCATCACCACCCGTTCGAAGCCCGCGAGGTCGGGCAGGCCGGGCAGGGCGAGCCGGTCGCCCGAGGCCCCGAGGTAGTGGCCGATCGCCTCGCCCACCACGGTGGGCTGCTCGGCGATCTCCTTGGCCATGAAGTGGCGGTAGCCGCCCTTCTCGACGCGGGATGCGTCGATCTGGATGCGCCGGACCTGGCGGTTGGCGCGCCGTCCGGCGGCGTCGAGGATCTCGGCGCCCTGCCGGGTGATGACCGCCCAGTCGCCCTCCTCGAGGTAGGTGATGCGGTCGGTGAGCGGCGCGAGCGCGATCGCGTCCGAGCCGACGAACATCTCGCCCTTGCCGTGACCGATGGCGAGCGGCGAGCCGCGGCGCGCGGCGATCAGGAGGTCATCCTCGCCCTCGAAGAGGAAGAGAAGCGCGAAGGCGCCCTCGAGCCGGGCGAGCGTTTTCTCCGCCGCCTCGCGGGGGGACAGCCCGTCGTCCATGTAGGCCCGGAGCAGGAGCGCGACGACCTCGGTGTCGGTCTCGCTCTCGCCGGCGAGGCCGCGGGTGGCGAGTTCCTCGCGCAGCTCGCGGAAGTTCTCGATGATGCCGTTGTGGACGACCGCGACCGGGCCGGAACGGTGCGGGTGGGCATTGACCACCGAAGGCGCGCCGTGGGTGGCCCAGCGGGTGTGCCCGATGCCGGCCTTGCCGGCGAGCGGCTCGTGCACCAGGAGGTCGGAGAGGTTGACGAGCTTGCCCACGGCCCGGCGCCGGTCGAGCCGGCCGTTCGAGACCGTTGCGATCCCGGCCGAGTCGTAGCCGCGGTATTCGAGCCGCTTCAGCGCCTCGACCATGATCGGCGCGGCCTCGTGATCGCCCAGAACCCCGATGATCCCGCACATGAGATTAGCCCTGCTTCGCCTTGGCGGCCTTGAGTTTTTCCATGAAGCGCCGGGCGAAGCCGGGCTTGTTGACCTGGGCCGCGCGGCCGAGGCCCAGCGCGCCGTCGGGCACGTCCTGGGTGATGACCGAGCCCGAGGCCGTCATCGCCCCTTCGCCGACCCGGACGGGCGCCACCAGCATCGTGTCCGAGCCGATGAAGGCGCGCGCGCCGATCTCGGTGCGATGCTTGAAGACGCCGTCGTAGTTGCAGGTGACGGTGCCGGCCCCGATGTTGGCGCGCTCGCCCACGCTGGCGTCGCCGATATAGCTGAGGTGATTGGCCTTCGCGCCCTCGCCGAGGGTGGCGTTCTTGATCTCGACGAAGTTGCCCACGTGCACGTCCTCGGCCAGCTCGGCGCCCGGCCTCAGCCGCGCGAAGGGGCCGACGACGGCGCCTCGGCTGACGTGGCAGCCCTCGAGGTGGCTGAAGGCGCGGATGCGGGCGCCGCTCTCCACCGTCACGCCGGGGCCGAAGACGACGTGCGGCTCGACCACGGCATCGCGCCCGACCACCGTGTCGAGCGCGAAGTGCACCGTCTCCGGCGCGGGCATCGCCACCCCGTCGTCGAGCGCGGCGGCACGGGCCCGTGCCTGGAAAAGGCGCTCTGCCGCAAGGAGTTCGGCGCGGGTGTTGATGCCGAGGGTCTCGCTTTCGTCGCAGGAGACGACCCCCGCCGTGAGGCCGCGGGAACGGGCGAGCGCCACGATGTCGGTAAGGTAGTATTCGCCGGCGGCATTGTCGTTGCCGACCCCCGCGACGAGGTCCACGAGGAGCGCGGCATCAGCCATCACCACGCCGGAGTTGCACAGGCCGATCGCGCGCTCGTGCTCGCTGGCGTCCTTCCACTCGACGATCCGCAGGAGCTCGTCGCCGCGCATGACGAGCCGCCCGTAGCGTCCCGGATCGGCGGCCTCGAAGCCGAGCACCACGATGTCGTGCCGGGCGCGCGCCTCGGCCATCGCCGCGAGCGTCTCCGGCCGGATGAAGGGCGTGTCGCCGTAGAGCACCACGGCATCGCCCGCGAAGCCCGCCAGCGCGGGGCCGGCCTGCGCCACCGCATGGGCGGTGCCCTTCTGCTCGGCCTGGAGCACGACCTCGGCGGTCTCGTCCCAGGCGCGGACGGCCTTCGACACCGCCTCGGCCCCGTGGCCCGCGACGACCACCACCCGGTCGGGTTCCAGCGCCCAGCCCGCGCGGAGGGCATGGGCCACGAGCGGGGCCGATCCGACCTCGTGCAGCACCTTCGGGAGGTCGGAGTTCATCCGCGTGCCCTGGCCGGCAGCGAGAACGATGAGCGCGATGGGCATGCGGAACTGCTCTTTTCTTGTCGGCGGCGACGTTCTATCCGAGCGGCGCCCTCGAAGGGAAGGGGGCGGCCGTTCACATGGCGTTACCCGAGGTTACACGGGCGGGGCGGTCCGGGGCCACAGCGGAGGCGCGCTTGCGCACGGTGATATTCGATCTCGACGGCACGCTGGCCGATACCTCGGCCGACCTGATCGCGGCCGCGAACCACTGCTTCCGCGGACTGGGGCTCGGTGACCTGCTCGATCCCGCCACCGACGCGCTGACCGCCTTCCACGGCGGGCGGGCGATGCTGCGCCTGGGCTTCTCGCGCGCGCCGGGCTTCGGCGAGGCCGAGGTGGACCGGCAGTATCCCCTGCTCCTTGCCGCCTACGCCGAGGGAATCGACCGCCAGACGCGGCTCTACCCCGGCGCGGTCGAGGCGGTCGAGGCGCTGAGGGCCGCCGGCTACGCCACCGGCATCTGCACCAACAAGCCCGAGGCGCTCGCGGACCTTCTCCTCGTCCGCCTCGGGGTGCGCGGCCTCTTCGCCTCGCTCGTGGGGGCCGACACGCTGCCGGTGCGCAAGCCCGACCCGGCGCCCTACCGGGCTTCCGTGGAGCGGGCGGGCGGTGTCGTGGCGCGGTCCTTCCTGCTCGGCGACACCGAGACCGATGTCAGGACGGCGGAGGCGGCCGGGGTTCCCTGCGCGCTCGTGACGTTCGGGCCCGAGGGGCGGGGAATCGCCCGGCTCGGCCCCGAGGCGCTGCTCGACGGCTACGGCGATCTGCCGGCCCTCGCCCAGCGCCTGCTGCCCTAGGCCGGGCTCGAGGGCCCCGGAACGCACGGGGGACCAGCACGAGGGCCCCCCGGCGGGCGGCGTTCCGCCGGTCGGCGGCACCGCGATTGCATGACAGCCGCGCCTTGCGGGCCTTCTGGCATCCTTGCGGGTCAACGATGTCGAGAGGTTCCGATGAAACGCGTCACCGTTCTTGCGATCGCCGCCGCCGCGGCACTGGCGCTTCCGTCTCCGGCCGGCGCGGGCACGCTGGACCGCCAGCTCGCCGCCGCCTACGAGGCCGCGCGGCCCTTTGCCGACTACCGCGTGGCCAGCGCCGAGGGCTGGGAGGCATTCGGGGGCGACGAGCCGCTCATGGGCCAGCACTGGTATCACCCCGAGGGCCCCGACTTCGTGAGCGGCGACCCGTTCGACCCGGCGCGGCCCTCGAACCTCATGTATGCGCGGATCGGCAACACGATGCAGCTCGTCGCGCTCAGCTACAACGTCCGCATCGCGCCGGGCGAGCCGGTGCCCGAAGGCTTCGCCGGCCGCTCCGACGTCTGGCATGTGCACGACGCGCGGGCGTTTCTCGACGCGGCGTTGCAGGACCGGCCGCTGCTCGGCTGGCTGGCCGAGGGCTGGTTCGAGGACAACATCGCCGGCCGGGACGGCAGGACCCGCCTCGCGATGGTCCACCTCTGGCTGATGCCGAACCCCGACGGACGGTTTGCCGCTCACAACCGGCTGCTGGCCTACATGGACCTCGGCCTGCCGACAGACTGGGCGCGGGGCGCGAGCATGGGGGCCGCCCGCGGGCTCGCGCTCGCCTCCGACACCGGGTGCGAGGATGCCCTCGGCGGGCAGTTCTGGGTGGCAAACGTGCGCGGAGCGGTGCGGCGGGACCTGATGGCCACCTGCGCCGACCTTGCCGCCTGGGTGCGCGCCGGGCTCCCCGCGGGCAAGGCCGAGGCCAACGGGCGAGGCGAAAGGGCCTAGAGGGAGTTGCAGGCCGCGCTCGACGCGCGCCTGACCCCGGCCCAGAAGGCGCGGATCGCCGCGATCACCGAGCACGGCGAGCATACCGGCCACGCCGCCCACGATCACTGAGCCGTTGACGTTACCCGCTCTGCCCGGTTAGAATTGAACATCTGTTCAATAACCGGGGGGAGGGCGCATGTTCACGGCGACGATGGGGTTCGACCTCGGCGACGAGGTGAACGCGCTGCGCGAGCTGGTGCACCGCTGGGCGCAGGAACGGGTGAAGCCGATGGCGGCCGAGATCGACCGGCGGAACCTCTTCCCGCACGAGCTCTGGCGCGAGATGGGGGACCTCGGGCTCCTCGGCATCACCGTCGAGGAGGAATACGGCGGGGCGGGCATGGGCTATCTCGCCCATGTCGTGGCGGTCGAGGAGATCGCCCGGGCCTCGGCCAGCGTGTCGCTCAGCTACGGGGCGCATTCCAACCTCTGCGTCAACCAGATCCGCCTGAACGGCACCGAGGCGCAGAAGCGCCGCTACCTTCCCGGCCTCGTCTCGGGCGAGCATGTCGGCGCGCTTGCCATGTCCGAGGCGGGGGCGGGTTCGGACGTGGTGTCGATGAAGCTCCGCGCCGAGAAGCGCAACGACCGCTACGTGCTGAACGGCACCAAGTACTGGATCACCAACGGGCCCGACGCCGATACGCTCGTCGTCTATGCCAAGACCGACCCCGAGGCGGGGTCGAAGGGGATCACCGCATTCCTGATCGAGAAGACGATGAAGGGCTTCTCGACCTCGCCCCACTTCGACAAGCTCGGGATGCGGGGGTCGAACACGGCCGAGCTGATCTTCGAGGACTGCGAGGTGCCCTTCGAGAACGTCCTCGGCGAGGAGGGGCGGGGCGTGCGCGTGCTGATGTCGGGGCTCGACTACGAGCGCGTGGTGCTGGCGGGCATCGGGCTCGGCATCATGGCGGCCTGCCTCGACGAGATCATGCCCTACCTGAAGGAGCGCAAGCAGTTCGGCCAGCCGATCGGGAACTTCCAGCTGATGCAGGGCAAGATCGCCGACATCTACACGGCGATGAACTCGGCCAGGGCCTACGTCTACGAGGTGGCGAAGGCCTGCGACCGGGGCGCGGTCACGCGGCAGGACGCCGCCGCCTGCTGCCTCTATGCCTCGGAGGAGGCGATGAAGGTCGCCCACCAGGCGGTGCAGGCGATGGGCGGGGCGGGGTTCCTGTCGGACACGCCGGTGAGCCGCATCTTCCGCGACGCGAAGCTCATGGAGATCGGCGCCGGCACGTCGGAGATCCGGCGGATGCTGATCGGCCGCGAGCTGATGGGGGCGATGGGTTGACGGAGTTTCCTTTTGGTGACAGCTTCATGATTATCTGACAGATGGGCATGAAAATGTCGGAAAGCAGCTCAAGCGACATGGCGGAGGCGCCCGAGCCCTTTTCGCGGTGCGCCCGCCTCAAGGTCGGGCCGGACGGGCGCATCCTGATCCCCGCAGAGCTTCGGCGGGCGGCGGGTCTGGAGCCGGGAGCCGCCGTCATGGCGGAACTGAAGGACGGCGAACTGCGCCTTTCGACATGGGGCACCCGGCTGAGGCGCATCCAGGACATCGCGGCCAAGTACAAGACCGAGGGCAAAAGCGTCGTGGACGAGTTCATCGCCGAGAAGCGGTCGGAGGCCGCGCGCGAGTGACGGTCGTGCTGGACAGTTCGGCCGTTCTCGCGGCGATCTTCGGCGAGCCGGGGTCGGAGGCGGTCGCCGAAGCGCTTGAGGCCGGACCGGTGGTTGGGCCCGTGAACCTTGCCGAGGTGGCCGCCAAGCTGATCGACGCGGGCTTCAGCGACGAGGACCTGCAGCGGACCGTCGAGGCCTTCGGCGCTCTCTCCCCCGATTTCGACGTGCGCCACGGACTCGAGGCCGGGCGGCTTCGCAAGGCGACGCGCGCGTCGGGCCTTTCTCTCGGTGACCGCTGCTGCCTCGCGCTCGCGAAATCGATCGGCGGCCGCGTCCTCACCGCCGACCGTGCCTGGGCCGGCCTGGATGTCGGCGTGGAGATCGAGGTGATCCGGTGAAGCTCCAGTCCCACGCCCTACCGACATCCGAGACCTTCCGCGCCAACCGTGCGGCGCACGAGGCGATGATCGCGCGGGTGGCCGAGGCCGCCGCGCTTGCCGCCGCTGGGGGCGGGGAGAAGGCGCTCGCCCGCCATGTCGCGCGCGGCAAGATGGCCCCGCGCGAACGGGTGGCGAACCTGCTCGACGCCGGAAGCCCGTTCCTCGAGATCGGTGCCACCGCCGCGCACGGCATGTACGGCGGCGACGCGCCCTGCGCCGGGCTGATCGCGGGGATCGGCCGGGTCCACGGGCAGGAGGTGATGGTGGTGGCCAACGACGCCACCGTGAAGGGCGGCACCTACTATCCGATGACGGTGAAGAAGCACCTGCGCGCGCAGGAGATCGCCGAGGAGAACCGCCTGCCCTGCGTCTACCTTGTCGACTCGGGCGGGGCGAACCTGCCGAACCAGGACGAGGTGTTCCCCGACCGCGACCATTTCGGGCGCATCTTCTACAACCAGGCGCAGATGTCCGCGAAGGGCATCCCGCAGATCGCCGCCGTCCTCGGCTCCTGCACGGCCGGCGGCGCCTACGTGCCGGCGATGGCCGATGTCTCGATCATCGTGCGCAACCAGGGCACGATCTTCCTCGCTGGTCCGCCGCTCGTGAAGGCCGCCACGGGCGAGATCGTCAGCGCCGAGGATCTCGGCGGCGGCGACGTGCACACCCGCCTCTCGGGGGTCGCCGACTACCTCGCCGAGGACGACGCCCACGCGCTGGCGCTCGCGCGCCGCGCGGTCGGCTCGCTGAACCTCCGCCGGCCCGAGACTGTCGTGTGGCAGCCGCCCGAGGACCCGGCCTATGACCCCGAGGAGATCCTCGGGATCGTGCCCCCCGACAGCCGCACGCCCTACGACATCCGCGAGGTGATCGCCCGGATCGTGGACGCAAGCCGCCTCGACGAGTTCAAGCCGCGCTTCGGCGAGACGCTGGTGACGGGCTTTGCCCATGTCATGGGCTGCCCGGTCGGGATCGTAGCCAACAACGGCGTGCTCTTCAGCGAAAGCGCGATCAAGGGCGCGCATTTCGTCGAGCTCTGCTCGCAGCGGAAGATCCCGCTGGTGTTCCTCCAGAACATCACCGGCTTCATGGTCGGCCGGAAGTACGAGAACGAGGGCATCGCCCGGCACGGGGCGAAGATGGTGACGGCGGTCGCCACCACCGCGGTGCCGAAGGTCACGATGATCGTCGGCGGCAGCTTCGGCGCGGGCAACTACGGCATGGCGGGGCGCGCCTACAGCCCCCGCTTCCTCTGGACCTGGCCGAACAGCCGCATCTCGGTGATGGGGGGCGAGCAGGCGGCGGGCGTCCTCGCGACAGTCCGCCGCGAGGGGATCGAGCGCGCCGGCGGCACCTGGTCGGCCGAGGAGGAGGCCGAGTTCAAGCGCCCCACGATCGAGATGTTCGACCGCCAGTCCGACCCGCTCTATGCCTCGGCGCGGCTCTGGGACGACGGGATCATCGACCCGAGGAAAAGCCGCGCGGTGCTGGCGCTCTCGCTCTCGGCCGCGCTCAACGCCCCCATCGGGGAGACGCGCTTCGGCGTGTTCCGGATGTGACGCCGCGCGTCTCCCTCGGCCGGGCCTCAGTCGTCGCGCTCGACCTCGCGCACGACGCCGGTGTCGCGGGCGACCTCGATCTCGTAGCGCGCGCCGTCCCAGCGCACGTCGATCTCGTACTCGTCGTCGTTGGTGTCGATCTCGAGAACCTCGTAGCCCTCGGCCTGAAGCACGGCGGTCATCTCCTCGGGCGTGGTCCCGAGGCCGCGGCCGACGAGCGACATCGGGTCGGCCAGCGCGGGGCCGGCCGCCAGAAGCGCGGCGGCGGCGAGGGCAGGCAGGGTGCGAAGCGTCATCGTCTCTCTCCTTTTCCGGCACGGCGGCGCGGAGCCGCCCGTTGCAGGGGGGATAACGGGCCGCGCGCGCGGTTGTTCCCCGCCCGCGCGGCGGCGGGGGGCGGCGGATGACCCGGCGCGGCCGCAACGTGGTGCCCTTCAGCCGCGACTACCGGCGCCCGCCGCGCTGGGGCATGGGCCTTCCGCCGCGCCGCCCGCGCCGCCCTGCGGCCGATCCGCGCCGCTACCTGCGGTTCGTGATCCTCGCCGGGGCGGCGGGGCTGATCGTGCTGCCGGCGGTCGCCGACGCGCTGGGGGGCATCGCGAAGCGGCTGGCGCCCGAGGCCGAAGGCTGCCGCGTCGTGCAGGTGATCGACGGCGACACGGTGACGCTCTGGTGCGCGGGGCGCGGCGCCGAGCGGGCGCGGCTCACCGGCTACGACACGCCCGAGCTCTTCGAGCCCGCCTGCCTCTCGGAGCTCTGGCGCGCCTGGCAGGCGAAGTGGCAGCTCCGCCGGGAGCTCTGGACGGCCGGCGAGGTGAAGGTGATCCGGTCCGGCACCGACCGCTACGGCCGGGCGCTCGCCGCGGTGTTCGTCGATGGCGAGAACGTCTCCCGCCGGATGATCGCCGCGGGAAACGCGCGCGCCTACGGCGGCGGCCAGCGGCAGGGGTGGTGCGGGGCATGAGCGGCGGCGCGCAGACGGGCCGGATCGTCCTGGTGCGGGGGGACATCACCGCGCTCGATGTCGATGCCATCGTCAACGCGGCCAACCGCACGCTTCTGGGCGGCGGCGGCGTGGATGGCGCGATCCACCGCGCGGCGGGGCCGGAGCTTCTGGAGGAATGCCGGACCCTCGGCGGCTGCGATCCGGGTCAGGCCAAGGCCACCCGCGGCTACCGGCTGAAGGCACGGCACGTCATCCACACGGTCGGTCCGGTGTGGCAGGGGGGCGGCGCGGGCGAGGCGGCACTGCTCGCCTCGTGCTACCGGCAGTCCCTCAAGGTGGCCGGCGCGCTCGGCTGCCGGTCGGTCGCCTTTCCGGCGATCTCGACCGGCGTCTACGGCTATCCGCCCGACCTCGCGGCGGACGTGGCGGTCCGGACCGTCTGGGAGGTGCTTTCGGGCGGCGCGGGGTTCGAGGTGTTCTTCGTGTCGTTCCCGGCGGAGAACGAACGCCATCTGGTCGCGGCCGCACGCAAGCTGGGGGTGCCATGTTCCGCAAGATCCTGATCGCCAACCGCGGGGAGATCGCCTGCCGGGTCATCGACACGGCGCGCCGCATGGGCGTGGGGACGGTCGCCGTCTTTTCCGACGCCGACCGGGGCGCGCGGCACGTGGCGATGGCCGACGAGGCGGTGCACATCGGCGGGCCCGCCCCGGCCGAGAGCTATCTGAGGGGCGAACGCATCGTCGAGGCCGCACTTGCCACGGGCGCGCAGGCCATCCATCCGGGCTACGGCTTCCTGTCCGAGAACCCCGACTTCGTGGAGATGGTGGCGGCCGCGAGGCTGACCTTCATCGGGCCGTCGGCCGCGGCGATCCGGGCGATGGGCGTCAAGGACGCGGCCAAGGCGCTGATGGAGAAGGCCGGCGTTCCGGTCGTGCCGGGCTACCACGGCGAAAGCCAGGATCCCGAGCATCTGGCGGGGGCGGCCGACGCGATCGGCTATCCAGTCCTCATCAAGGCGGTCGCCGGCGGCGGCGGCAAGGGGATGCGCAAGGTCCTGCGCCCGGCCGACTTCGCGGACGCGCTCGCCTCGGCGCAGGGCGAGGCGCGGACGGCCTTCGGCAACCCGGCGGTCCTGATCGAGAAGTTCGTCGAGAAGCCGCGCCACATCGAGGTCCAGGTGTTCGGCGACGGCACCCGCGCGGTCTACCTGCACGAGCGCGACTGCTCGCTCCAGCGCCGCCACCAGAAGGTGATCGAGGAGGCGCCGGCGCCGGGGATGACGGCCGAGATGCGCGAGGCCATGGGCCGGGCGGCGGTGCGCGCGGCCGAGGCGATCGGCTATTCCGGCGCCGGGACGGTGGAGTTCATCGTCGATGCCTCCGACGGCCTCCGGCCCGACCGGTTCTGGTTCATGGAGATGAACACCCGCCTCCAGGTCGAGCACCCGGTGACCGAGGCGATCACCGGCATCGACCTCGTGGAATGGCAGCTCCGCGTGGCCTCGGGCGAGCCGCTGCCGATGCGGCAGGAGGAGATCCCGCTCCGCGGCCACGCCTTCGAGGCGCGGCTCTATGCCGAGGATGCCGCGAAGGGCTTCCTGCCGGCGACGGGGCGCCTCACCCACCTGCGGTTCCCCGGCTGGGCGCGCGCCGACACCGGCGTGCGCGCGGGCGATGCGATCAGCCCCTGGTACGACCCGATGATCGCCAAGATCGTCGTGCATGGGCCGAGCCGGGCCGAGGCGCTGAACCGCCTCGCCCGGGCGCTCGCCGAGACCGAGGTGGCGGGCACGGTGACGAACCTCGCCTTCCTCGGACGGCTCGCGCGGCACGAAGGCTTCGCGGCGGGCGACGTGGATACCGGGCTCATCGAGCGCGACCAGGCGACGCTGACCGCGCCCGAGGAACCGCCCGCGGCGGTCGGCGTGCTGGCCGCGCTGGCGGCGGCGGGGATCGGGGAGGGGGCGCCGCTCGAGGGCTTCTCGCTCTGGGCGCCGCTGCGGCGCGGTGTCGCGTTCGGCGACGGGACGGCCGCCATCGAGGCGCGGGGCGGCGGTCGGTTCGACGTGACGCTGGGCGAGACCCGCCATCACGCCGAGCGGCGTGCCGACGGCTGGTGGATCGACGGGGCCAAGGCGCCGGGGCACGCGGTTCGGCTGCCGGGCGCGGTCGCCGTCTTTGCGGGCCGGCCGTGGGAGTTCGCGCTGCCCGATCCGCTGGCGCGGGGCGGCGCGGCGGGGGCGGGCGGCGATGTGGTCGAGGCGCCGATGCCCGGCCTCGTCAAGGCGGTCTTCGTCGCGGCAGGGGCCGAGGTCGCCGCGGGCGCACGGCTCGCCGTGCTCGAGGCGATGAAGATGGAGCACACGCTGACCGCGCCCCGCGACGGGGTGGTGGCGGAGGTTCTCGCCGGGCCCGGCGCCCAGGTCGAGGCGGGGGCGGCGCTGATCCGGCTCGAGGCCGAGGGATGAGGCGGCGGGGGCGGGCCTCCTGTCCGGCCGCGGCGCGGGCGGCGGCTGCGGGAGCCTCCGGCGGGAGTATTTGGGACAGGATGAAGACGCTTGGGTGAGTTCGTCGAGATCTTCGAGGTGGGCCCCCGCGACGGGCTCCAGAACGAGGCGCGGCCGATCCCGACCGCCGCCAAGGTGGCGCTGATCGACTGCCTGAGCCGGGCGGGGTTCCGCCGGATCGAGGTGGCGAGCTTCGTCAGCCCCAAATGGGTGCCGCAGATGGCCGACGGGGCCGAGGTGCTGGCCGGCATCGCCCGCGCGCCGGGGGTGCGCTACGCGGCGCTGGTGCCGAACATGATGGGGCTCGAGCGGGCGCTGGCGGCGGGGGCGGACGAGGTCGCGATCTTCGGCTCGGCCTCGGAAGGGTTCAGCCGGGCCAACATCAACTGCTCGATCGAGGAGAGCCTCGCGCGGTTCCGGCCGGTGGCCGAGGCGGCGCGGGAGGCGGGGCTCCCCGTGCGCGGCTATGTCTCCTGCGTGACCGACTGCCCCTATGACGGGCCGACCCCGCCCGCCCGCGTGGCCGAGGTGGCCGCCGCGCTCGACGCGATGGGCGTCTACGAGGTGAGCCTCGGCGACACGATCGGCCGCGGCACGCCCGAGAGCGTCGGGCGGATGCTGGAGGCGGTGGTGCGGGCGGTGCCGCCGGAGCGGCTTGCAGGGCATTTCCACGACACGGCCGGCCGGGCGCTCGACAACATCGCCGTCGCGCTCGACGCCGGGCTCCGGGTGTTCGACGCCGCCGCGGGCGGGCTCGGCGGCTGCCCCTATGCGCCGGGCGCGGCCGGCAACGTGGCGACCGAGCGGGTGGCCGCCTGGCTTGCGGCGCGGGGCTGGGAGACCGGGCTCGACCTGGGCGTGCTGGCCGAGGCGGCGACGATGGCGCGGGCGATGCGGGAGGGCTGAGCGATGGTGCTGAGGGTGGAGGCGGACGGGCGCGGGGTGGCGGTGATCACGCTCGACCGGGCGGATAAGCACAACGCGCTCGACTCCGAGCTGATCGCGCGGCTGACCGAGGAGGCGGGGCGGCTCGGGCGCGACCCGGCGGTGCGGGTCGTGGTGCTGACCGGGGCGGGGGAGAGCTTCTGCGCGGGCGGCGATCTCGGCTGGATGAAGGCGCAGATGGCGGCCGACGGGGCGACGCGGGCGCGCGAGGCGAAGGCGCTCGCGCTCATGCTCAACGCGCTCAACACGCTTCCCAAGCCGCTGGTCGCACGGGTCAACGGCCAGGCCTACGGGGGCGGCGTGGGGATGATGGCGGTGGCCGACGTGGCGGTGGGGGTCGAGGGCGCGCAGTTCGGCCTGACCGAGACGCGGCTCGGGCTGATCCCGGCCACGATCGGGCCCTACGTGGTCGCCCGCATGGGCGAGGCGATGGCGCGGCGGGTGTTCTACTCGGGCCGCCGCTTCGGGGCGGAGGAGGCGGTGAGGCTGGGCCTTCTGGCGCGCGCTGTTCCGGCGGAGGCGCTCGATGCGGCGGTGGAGGCCGAGGTCGCCCCCTACCTTTCCTGCGCGCCGGGCGCGGTGGCCGAGGCGAAGGCGCTGGTCCGCCGCCTCGGGCCGCCGATCGACGAGGCGGTGATCGCCGAGACGATCGAGGCGCTGGTGCGGCGGTGGGAGACCCCGGAGGCGGCGGAGGGGATCGCCGCCTTCTTCGAGCGGCGGAAGGCCCCCTGGGCCTGACGGCGGCCCCGCCGGGGTGCGCTGCAGCCCTTTCGGGGCGGGCACGGTTCCGTGCTAGCGTCGGCGCGTCGCTCGCTCTCCGAGGGAGATTCGCCGATGCTGCGCCGGTTCCTTGCCCTTCTGCTTCTCTGCCTTCCCGCGATGGCGGCGGCCGAGGGGCGCACGATGATCGTGCTCGACGCCTCGGGCTCCATGTGGGGCCAGATCGGCGGGCGCACCAAGGTCGAGATCGCGCGCGAGGTGCTGGGAACGGTCCTCGCCGGGGTACCGCCGGAGACCGAGCTCGGCCTTGTCGTCTACGGCCACCGCACGCGGGGCGACTGCGCCGACATCGAGGTGGCGGTGCCCGCCGGCCCGGGAACGGCGCAGGCGATCATCGACTTCGCGAACTCCGCGCGTTTCCTCGGCAAGACGCCGCTGACCGATGCGGTGCGCGTCGCGGCCGAGGCGCTGCGCTCGACGGAGGAGAAGGCGACCGTGATCCTCGTCACCGACGGGATCGAGACCTGCAATGCCGATCCCTGCGCGCTGGGCGCCGAACTCGAGGCCTCGGGGGTGGACTTCACCGCCCATGTCGTGGGCTTCGGGCTGAGCGAGGAAGAGGGCAGGGCGGTCGCCTGCCTCGCCGAGGCGACGGGCGGGTCCTACCTTCCCGCCGCCGACGCCGCCGCGCTCGGCGAGGCGCTGACGCGGACGGTCGCGGCGCCGCCCGAGCCGGAACCCGCCCCTGCACCGGAGCCGGAGCCTGCGGCGCTTGAGGTCAACCTCGCCGCCACGGCGTCCCTCGCCGAGGGCGCCGAGGACCTCGACGCCGACATCTACTGGGAACTCGTGACGCCCGCGGGCGAGACGGTGCACTACACCTACGGCGCGCGCTACGCCACGAAGGCCGATCCCGGCGACTACCTCCTGAGGATGCGGATCGGCCAGGTCAGGCAGGAGCGGCCCGTCACGCTGAAGGCCGACGCGCTGGCCGAGGAGCATTTCGTGCTGAACGCAGGCGTGCTGACCCTTACCGGGCGGCGCACCGAGGGCGGCGAGGCCGACGGCGACATCTACGTGGAGGCGGCCATCGGCGAGGCCAGGGCCTACGGCTACGGCAGCTTCACCGAGGTGATGCCGGCGGGCGAGCTCGTGCTCCTCGGCCGCCAGGCGGCCTCCGAGGCGACGCGAACGGTGACGCTCGCGCCCGGCGAGCGGCTCGAGACCGACATCGTGGTCGGTTCGGGCGTGGCGGCGGTCGGCGCGCTCTATGCCGAGGGCGGGCCGGCGGTCGAGGGCGATGCGCTCTTCCTGGAAGTCGCCTCGGCCGCGCAGAAGATCGACGGCAGCCGCGACCGCTTCGCCTACCGCTACGGCGCGGGCGCGATGGACGTGCCGGCGGGGGACTACGTGATTCTCGCCCGTCTCGGCCAGGCCGAGGCCGTCTCGGCGCCGTTCAGCGTGGCCGCGGGCGGGCGGACCGAGGTGCAGGTCGTGCTGAATGCTGGCGTGGCCGCGATCGCCGCGCCCGGGGCGCGGAAGATCGACATCCTCGCCAAGGCGGCCGACATCCAGGGCAACCGTCCCGCGTTCGGCTACGCCTATGGCGAGACGCACCAGGAGACCCTGCCCGCAGGCTCCTACGTCGTCGTGGTGGACTACGGCGAAGGCCGCCCGCCGGTGGAGAAGGCCTTTGCGGTGGCGGCGGGCGAGCGGGTGGAGGTGACGGTGCCGTGAGGCGCGTGCGGCACCGCACCGCTCCCGCGGCGGCACGGGTCCGGTTGACCCTGTCGGGGGCGGACGATACACCGAAGGCAGCGTGCGCAGCCGCCCCACCAGGAGCCCAGACCCGTGGAAGACCTGCTCAGGGACTACCTTCCGATCCTCGTCTTTCTGGCGCTCGCCGTCGGCCTGGGCCTCGTGCTGATCCTCGCCGCGGTCGTCCTCGCGGTGCGGAACCCCGACCCCGAGAAGGTCTCGGCCTACGAATGCGGCTTCAACGCCTTCGACGACGCGCGGATGAAGTTCGACGTGCGCTTCTACCTCGTCTCGATCCTGTTCATCATCTTCGACCTCGAGATCGCCTTCCTGTTTCCCTGGGCGGTCGCCTTCGGCGACATGAGCATGGCGGCGTTCTGGTCGATGATGGCCTTCCTCGCCGTGCTGACGGCCGGCTTCGCCTACGAGTGGAAGAAGGGGGCGATGGACTGGCAGTGAGCCGTCAGCCGCCCCGCCCTGCCCCGTAGGCGGCAGGGAACACCCGCACGCAGTCCGCAGCACGGGCCTCGTCCTCTCCGTGACCTTCGGCCCCCGGACGGCCGTGCAGCACCGCCTCGCCGGTCGGGCCGTCCATGATCGGCCGGCTGACCGGTGCAGCTGCGCGCGCCCGTTCGGGGCAACGCAGGCGCAGGGCGCCATTCCGGGCGGAGAGGATGCGCCGCCGGGCCGCGTTGACCGCGCCCGGTGCAGGGGATACATCGACAGGCGAACCCCGCGGCCCCCCGGGCGCCGGCGGACTCGAAAGTGCGAAGGGCATTGCCGATGGGCGTCGATACCTCTGCGAACACCGCCGGACCGGACCCCGAGGCCGCCACGCTGGCGCTCAACCGCGAGCTTCAGGACAAGGGTTTCCTGCTGACCTCGACCGAGGACATCATCAACTGGGCGCGCACCGGCTCGCTGCACTGGATGACGTTCGGGCTGGCCTGCTGCGCGGTCGAGATGATGCACACCTCGATGCCGCGCTACGATGCGGAACGCTTCGGCATCGCGCCCCGCGCCTCGCCTCGCCAGTCGGACGTGATGATCGTGGCGGGCACGCTGACGAACAAGATGGCCCCGGCGCTGCGCAAGGTCTACGACCAGATGCCCGAGCCGCGCTATGTGATCTCGATGGGCTCCTGCGCGAACGGCGGCGGCTACTACCACTACAGCTACAGCGTGGTGCGCGGCTGCGACCGGATCGTGCCGGTCGACATCTACGTGCCGGGCTGCCCGCCCACCGCCGAGGCGCTGCTCTACGGCATCCTGCAACTGCAGCGGAAGATCCGCCGGACCGGGACGATCGTGCGATGAGCGAGGCACTGCGGGAACTCGGGGCACACATCGAGCTGAAGCGGCTCGATTGCGTCCTGTCGTGGGAGGTGGCGCACGGCGAGCTGACGGTTCAGGTGGCTCCCTCATCGCTCGTCTCGTTCGTCGAATTCCTCAGGACCGACAGCGCCTGCCGCTTCTCGACCCTGGTCGACATCACCGCGATCGACCACCCGGAGCGGCCCGAGCGCTTCGATGTCGTCTACCATCTTCTCTCGATGTGGCAGAACCACCGGATCCGGCTGAAGCTCGCCGTGCGCGAGGACTCGATGGTGCCGTCGATCAGCCCGGTGCACCCCTCGGCCAACTGGTTCGAGCGCGAGGTGTTCGACATGTTCGGGATCCTGTTCTCGGGCCATCCGGACCTCAGGCGCATCCTCACCGACTACGGCTTCCGCGGCCATCCGCTCCGGAAGGACTTCCCCACCACCGGCTATGTCGAGGTGCGCTACGACGAGGCCGAGAAGCGGGTCGTCTACGAGCCCGTGAAGCTCGTCCAGGAATACCGGCAGTTCGACTTCATGTCGCCCTGGGAGGGCGCGAAGTACGTCCTGCCCGGCGACGAGAAGAAGGAGGCGGCGCCATGATGGGCGGCGGCGGAGGCTGGCTCTGGTTCCTGATCTTCGCGGCGCTGGTCATCGTGCCGTTCTGGCGGCTTCTGCCGAAGTTCGGGATCCCGAGCTGGGTGGCGCTCGCCGCGGTCATACCCTTCGGGGCGATCGTGCTCCTCTGGGTGATGGCGTTCAGGGACCAGCTCGACGGGAAGGGAGGCGCCTGACGATGGACGGCGACATCCGGCGCAACACCTATGACGACGGCAGCCAGGATCTGGAGACCGGCGAGCAGCGGATCCGCAACTTCAACCTGAACTTCGGCCCGCAACATCCTGCGGCGCATGGGGTTCTGAGGCTGGTTCTCGAGCTCGACGGCGAGATCGTGGAACGCTGCGACCCGCATATCGGCCTCCTGCACCGCGGCACCGAGAAGCTGATGGAGAGCCGCACCTACCTGCAGAACCTGCCCTACCTCGACCGGCTCGACTACGTGGCGCCGATGAACCAGGAGCACGCCTGGTGTCTGGCCATCGAGCGGCTCACCGGCGTCGAGGTGCCGCGCCGGGCCTCGCTCATCCGGGTGCTCTACTCCGAGATCGGGCGCATCCTGAACCATCTCCTCAACGTCACCACGCAGGCGATGGACGTGGGCGCGCTCACCCCGCCGCTCTGGGGCTTCGAGGAGCGCGAGAAGCTCATGGTCTTCTACGAGCGCGCCTGCGGGGCGCGGCTCCATGCCGCCTACTTCCGTCCGGGCGGCGTGCACCAGGATCTGCCGCCCGCGCTGATCGACGACATCGACGCCTGGGCCGAGGCCTTCCCGAAGGTGCTCGACGACCTCGACGAGCTCCTGACCGAGAACCGCATCTTCAAGCAGCGCAACGCCGACATCGGCGTGGTGACCGAGGAGGACATCCAGCTCTGGGGCTTTTCGGGGGTGATGGTGCGCGGCTCGGGCCTCGCCTGGGACCTGCGCCGGGCGCAGCCCTACGAGTGCTACGACGAGTTCGAGTTCCGCGTTCCCGTCGGAAAGAACGGCGACTGCTACGACCGCTACCTCGTCCGAATGGCCGAGATGCGGGAATCCACCAAGATCATCCGCCAGGCCTGCGAGAAGCTGAGGCGCGAACCCGGCGACGTGCTCGCGCGCGGCAAGATCACCCCGCCGCCGCGGGCCGAGATGAAGACCTCGATGGAGGCGCTCATCCACCACTTCAAGCTCTACACCGAAGGGTTCCGCGTGCCGAAGGGCGAGGTCTATGCCGCGGTCGAGGCACCGAAGGGCGAGTTCGGGGTCTATCTCGTCGCCGACGGCACGAACCGTCCCTACCGCGTCAAGCTGCGCGCGCCCGGCTTCCTGCACCTCGCGGCGATGGACCACATCGCCAAGGGGCATCAGCTTGCCGACGTGGCGGCGATCATCGGAACGATGGACATCGTTTTCGGCGAGATCGACCGCTGACGCCTCAGCCGTGGCGGCTGTTATCGGATGACAGGCGCGAAAACGGGTAACGTCCCGTCCGAATCCCATATCTGCCCGGGCCGCGCATTCCGGCGCGCCCTCCACAGGAGACCGAAAGACATGATCCGATCCCTTGCCATCGCCGCGCTCGCGCTGGCCGCGACGCCGGCCCTCGCCCAGGCGACGGAAGAGCAGAAGTCGGCGCTGCAGGCCGCGATCCAGGCCAACGGCTGCCGGGTGACGGCCGAGAACAACGCCGCGATCCTCGAGGCGGCCGGGCTCGCCGAGGCCGATGCCGCGACCGTGGTGCAGGCGCTGCTCGACGCGGGCCTCGCGGTGATCGACGGCGGCGCGCTGGTGCTGATTTCCGACAGCTGCCCGTGACCGGGGCGCTCCGGCAGGCGATGATATTGAATAGCGCGCGGCTGTCGCGCAGGGTCCGCCGGGAGGGCTGCCGCATGCCGGCACCGCACGAGGAGTGAGACCATGATCCGCATGACCCTACTTTCCGCCGCGCTTGCAGCGGCCGCCGCGCCCGCGTTCGCCCAGGGAGCCGCGGACCAGCAGGCGATGATCGCCGCCATCGCGTCCAACGGCTGCCGGGTGACGGCGGAGAACAACGCCGCCATCCTCAGGGCCGCGGGGCTCAGCGAGGACGTGGCCGCCGCGGTGGTGCAGGCGCTGATCGATTCGGGCCGCGCCGCCGTGGAGGGCGGGGTGCTCGTGCTCAAGACCGGCGGCTGCTGATCCTTCCCGCGCGCCGCTCCCCCGTGTCGCTCACCATCGACCTCTGGCTGGCGCTCAGCGGCGCCCTTGCAGGGCTCGCCGGCGCCTATCTCGCACAGGGCAAGGGCCGGCTCGTGATCGCTGCGGCGATCGGCGCGGTCGTCGCGGTCGCCATGGGCTTCCTGCGCGGACTTCTCTGAGCTATGAGGGCCGCGGGCGCCCGCGCCGCGCCGCCTCGCGGCCGCGCGCGCGGCCCGCAGGGAAGACAACGACAGGACACCGCCCGATGCTCCGCCGCCTCCACCCCGAGCAGCCCGAAAGCTTCGCCTTCACCCCGGCCAACCAAGCCTGGGCCGAGGCGCAGGTCTCGAAATATCCCGAGGGACGGCAGGCGAGCGCGGTCATCCCGCTGCTCTGGCGCGCGCAGGAGCAGGAGGGCTGGCTCACCCGTCCCGCGATCGAGCATGTCGCCGAGATGCTGGGGATGCCCTACATCCGCGCCCTCGAGGTGGCGACCTTCTACTTCATGTTCCAGCTTTCGCCCGTGGGCTCGGTCGCCCATGTCCAGGTCTGCGGCACGACGAGCTGCATGATCTGCGGCGCCGAGGATCTCGTCGCCGTCTGCCGCGAGCGCATCGCGCCGAAGCCGCACCAGCTCTCCGCCGACGGGCGCTTCAGCTGGGAGGAGGTCGAATGCCTCGGCGCCTGCGCCAACGCGCCGATGGCGCAGATCGGCAAGGACTACTACGAGGACCTGACGCCCGCGCGTCTGCACGCGATCCTCGACGAGCTCGCCGCGGGCAAGGTTCCCGTCCCGGGGCCGCAGAACGGCCGCTACGCCTCCGAGCCGAAGAAGGGCCTGACGAGCCTCAAGGCGCATTTCGACGGCCGTGCTCCGCTCAACGCCTCGGCCGAGCTCGCCATGCGCATCGGCGACACCGTCAAGCGCATCGACGGGACCGAGGTGCCGCTTGTCACGCCCTGGCTCGTGCGGCCGGAGAAGCCCGAGGGCAGGCCCGCGGCCGAGCCGAAGCCCGGCAGGGGCCGCCCGGCCGACGCCACCGGCGTCACCGTGCAGGAGGCGCCGGCCCTGGCGAAGGGCCACCCGGCCGTCGGAGATGCCGCGCCGGCGGTCGCGCCGGAGCGCCCGGCGGCGCTCGAGGCCGCGCGCGAGGGCGGGCCGGACGACCTCAAGCTCATCAAGGGCGTCGGGCCGAAGCTCGAGGCGCTGCTCCATTCCCTCGGCTTCTTCCACTTCGACCAGATCGCGTCGTGGACCGCGGCGGAACTCGCCTGGGTCGATGCAAATCTCGAGGGCTTCCACGGTCGCGCGAGCCGCGACCGCTGGATCGACCAGGCGAAGATCCTCGCCGCCGGCGGCGAGACGGACTTCTCGCGGAAGGCGAAGGGCGACTAGCCGCGGGGGGCTCGCAGACACCTCTGCCAGTGCTATAACGGGCGCGGGACACACTCCGGGGGAGCGAGGCGATGAACGGCAACAACGGTCTGATCTGCGTGGCGACGACCTGGGCGGTGGCGCTGCTCGGCGCGGTTGCGGCGGGCGCGATGCTCATGGTCCTGGGCGGCTGGACCTTCATGCAGGCGGCCTTCGTCGGCCTTCTGCTGTTCCTGATCGGGGGCGGGCTGCTCGCCTGGGCGATGTGCCGGCCGCTGCCGGGGCCGGGGGCGGGGCATGTGGGCCACACCGCGCTCGCGCCCGCCGGCCCTGCGCGCACCGTGGCCGAGGCGGTGGCGAAGCCCGCCGCGCCTTCCGCAGCGGCGGCGCCGGCCGCCGCGCCCGCACCCGCCCCGGCACCGAAGGCCGAGGCGGCGGCACCCGCCGCGTCCGTGGCAGCCGCACCCGTGGCAGCCGCACCCGTGGCCGCCGCGCCCGCGAAGCCCGCCGCGAAACCCGCCGCGAAGCCCGCCGCAAAACCTGCCGCGAAGGCACCGGCGAAGGCGTCCGCGAAGGCCGCCCCGGCGCAGGCTGCCTCCCGGGCCGCGGCGAAGCCCGCTGCCGAGCCCGCGCCGAAGCGCGCGGCGAAGGAGCCCTCGGGCCCGCGCAAGCCCAGGGGCCTCAAGGCCGCACGCGGGGGAAAGGCGGACGACCTCAAGAAGATCAAGGGGGTGGGCCCGAAGCTCGAGCAGATGCTGCACGGCATGGGCTACTTCCACTTCGACCAGATCGCCGCCTGGACGTCCCACGAGGTTGCCTGGGTCGACGACAACCTCGAGGGCTTCAAGGGCCGGGTGAGCCGCGACAACTGGGTGGAGCAGGCGAAGCTCCTTGCCGCCGGCGGCGAGACGGAATTCTCCAGGCGCGTCGGCGAGGGTGAGGTCTACTGAGCGGGGCGATGCCGGACGACCGCGATCTCCGACTGGCCCGCAAGGCCCGCCTCGCCGGCACCGTCATGGCGGTGACGATGGTTGCCTGGATGGCCGCGCAGTGGATCGGCGGGCGGCTCGGACTCGAGGCACGCTATGCGTTCCTCTTCGACCTCGCGGCGCTCGCCGCCCTGTTCTGGGCGCTCGTCGTCACATACCAGATCTGGCGCGCGCGCCGCGATGCTTGAGGAAGGCACATGCTGAAGGACCAGGACCGCATCTTCACCAACCTCTACGGCATGCACGAGCGCACGCTCAGGGGGGCGATGGCGCGCGGCCATTGGGACGGAACGGCGAAGATCCTCCAGAAGGGCCGCGACTGGATCATCGACGAGATGAAGGCGAGCGGCCTGCGCGGCCGGGGCGGCGCGGGCTTTCCCACCGGGCTCAAGTGGTCGTTCATGCCCAAGGGCAGCGACGGGCGGCCGCACTACCTGGTGGTGAACGCCGACGAGTCGGAACCCGGCACCTGCAAGGACCGCGAGATCATGCGCCACGATCCGCACACGCTGATCGAGGGCTGCCTGATCGCCGGCTTCGCGATGGGCGCGCATGTCGGCTACATCTACATCCGCGGCGAATACATCCGCGAGCGCGAGGCGCTCCAGGCCGCGATCGACGAGGCCTACGAGGCGGGGCTGCTCGGGCGGAACGCCGCTAAGTCGGGGTGGGACTTCGACCTCTACCTGCATCACGGGGCGGGCGCCTACATCTGCGGCGAGGAGACGGCGCTGCTCGAAAGCCTCGAGGGCAAGAAGGGGATGCCGCGGATGAAGCCGCCGTTCCCGGCGGGGGCGGGCCTCTACGGCTGCCCGACCACGGTCAACAACGTCGAATCGATCGCCGTCGTGCCGACGATCCTGCGCCGCGGGGCGGCCTGGTTCGCAGGCTTCGGCCGCCCGAACAACGCCGGGACCAAGATCTTCGCCATCTCGGGCCATGTCGAGGCGCCCTGCGTCGTCGAGGAGGAGATGTCGATCCCGCTGAAGGAGCTTCTCGAGAAGCACTGCGGCGGCGTGCGCGGCGGCTGGAAGAACCTCAAGGCGGTGATCCCCGGCGGCTCCTCGGTGCCGCTCCTGCCGGCGAGCCTCTGCGACGACGCGATCATGGACTTCGACTGGCTGCGCGAGCAGCGGTCCGGCCTCGGCACCGCCGCCGTGATCGTGATGGACAAGTCCACCGACGTCATCAAGGCGATCTGGCGGCTCTCTAAGTTCTACAAGCACGAAAGCTGCGGCCAGTGCACCCCCTGCCGCGAGGGCACGGGCTGGATGATGCGCGTGATGGAGCGCCTCGTGCGCGGCGATGCGGCCGTCGAGGAGATCGACATGCTGCTCGACGTCTCCAAGCAGGTCGAGGGCCACACGATCTGCGCGCTCGGCGACGCCGCGGCCTGGCCGATCCAGGGGCTGATCCGGCACTTCCGCGACGAGATCGAGGACCGGATCCGGCACAGGCGCACGCCGGTGGCGGCCGAGTAGGTGGCTGCCGCGATGACGCCCGCCCGCCACCTCGCCCAGCTCAACGTCGGCCGCCTTGTCGCGGACACCGGCGATCCGCGCGTGGCCGAGTTCATGGCGGCGCTCGATCGCGTGAACGGGATTGGAAAACGCTCCCCCGGCTTTATCTGGATGATGGAAGGCTCGGGCGAGCCCGGAACGGGCAATACCGAGACCAAGATCGGCGGCGACCCGCGCTTCGTCGCCAACCTGACGGTCTGGGACAGCGTCGAGGCGCTGGAACACTTCGTCTGGAACACGGTGCACCGGCAGTTCTACGAACGCCGGCGCGAATGGTTCGAGGTGCTGGGAGAGCAGCACTTCGTCATGTGGTGGGTGCCCGCCGGGCATCGGCCGACACTCGACGAGGCGCTCGAACGCCTCGCGCATCTCGAGACTGCGGGGGAGAGCGACCATGCCTTCGGCTGGTCACACCTGAAGGCGGCGCGGCTCTGGCAGAAGGGCAGGTGCGGCGCCATCGCAGCGGAGTAGAGAAGAATGAGAACGAGCAGCAAGATAAGGATCCTGGCGCTGGCGGCCCTGATGCCGGCAGCGGTGGCGGCGGCCGATCTGCCGCCGCTGGCCCAGAACGAACGGGTGCGCAGCGAGTTCCTCGCCGGCGCCGTGGGTGACGAGATCGTGGACAACTGCCCCAGCATCTCGGCACGGATGCTTGTGGTGATCAGCAAGCTCAACGACCTTCAGCGCTACGCCCGGTCGCTCGGCTACACGAACGAGGACATCCGGGCGTTCCGCAAGAGCCCCGAGAACAGGGCCGAGCTCAATCGCCTGCGCGACCAGTATCTGGCGGCCAACGGCGTTGTGCCGGGCGATCCGGAAAGCTATTGCCGCCTCGGGCGGCGCGAGATCGAGAACGGAACGCTGATCGGCTCGCTGATCCGGGTGCGGTGAGCGGGGCGACGGAAGACGGGATGGCGAGATGGGCGAGCTTAGGAAGATCATCATCGACGGGCGCGAGGTCGAGGTCGATCCCGCGATGACCCTCATCCAGGCCTGCGAGGAGGCGGGGGTGGAGATCCCCCGCTTCTGCTATCACGAGCGGCTCAGCATCGCCGGCAACTGCCGGATGTGCCTCGTCGAGATCGTGGGCGGTCCGCCGAAGCCCGCTGCCTCCTGCGCGATGCAGGTGCGCGACCTGCGCCCCGGCCCCGAGGGCCAGCCGCCGGTCGTCAAGACCAACTCGCCGATGGTGAAGAAGGCGCGCGAGGGGGTGATGGAGTTCCTTCTCATCAACCACCCGCTCGACTGCCCGATCTGCGACCAGGGCGGCGAATGCGACCTGCAGGACCAGGCGATGGCCTACGGGGTCGATTTCAGCCGATACCGCGAGCCCAAGCGCGCGGTCGACGACCTGAACCTCGGCCCGCTGGTCGAGACCCACATGACGCGCTGCATCTCGTGCACCCGCTGCGTGCGCTTCACGACCGAGGTCGCGGGCGTCTACGACATGGGCCAGACCGGCCGCGGCGAGGATGCCGAGATCACGACCTATCTCGGCAAGACGCTCGATTCGAACCTCCAGGGCAACATCATCGACCTCTGCCCGGTGGGCGCGCTCGTCTCGAAGCCCTATGCCTTCACCGCGCGGCCGTGGGAGCTCACCAAGACCGAGACGGTGGACGTGATGGATGCGCTGGGGTCGAACATCCGCGTCGACACCAAGGGCCGGGAGGTGATGCGCATCCTGCCGCGCAACCATGACGGCGTGAACGAGGAGTGGATCTCCGACAAGACGCGCTTCGTCTGGGACGGGCTGCGCCGGCAGCGGCTAGACCGGCCCTATCTCCGCGAGAACGGGCGGCTGAGGCCGGCATCGTGGCCCGAGGCGCTGTCGGCGGCGGCCGCCGCGCTGAAGGGCGCGCGCAAGATCGCCGGGCTGGTCGGCGACCTCGCCCCGGTCGAGGCCGCCTTCTCGCTGAAGGCGCTGGTCGGGGGGCTCGGCGGCGCGGTCGAGTGCCGCACAGACGGCGCGAAGCTGCCTGCGGGCAACCGGTCAGGCTATGTCGGCACGGCGAGGATCGAGGAGATCGACACCGCGAAGGCCATCCTGCTCGTCGGCACCAACCCGCGCGACGAGGCGCCGGTGCTGAACGCCCGGATCCGCAAGGCCTGGCTCGCCGGTGCGCGGGTCGGGCTGATCGGGCCGAAGGCCGACCTGACCTACGACTACCATCACTTCGGCGCGGGCCGCGAGGCGCTCGTGGACCTCGTCGCCCGGGTCGAGGCCAAACCCGACACGATCGTGATCGTGGGGCAGGGTGCGCTGACCGGAGATGACGGAGAGGCGGTCCTGTCGCAGGTGATGGCCTATGTCGAGGGCTGCGGCGCGAAGCTTCTCGTGCTTCACACTGCCGCCGCGCGCGTGGGCGCGATGGATGTGGGCTGCACGACCGATGGCGGCATCGCCGCCGCGCTCGACGGCGCCGACTTGGTCCTGAACCTCGGTGCGGACGAGCTCGACGTCGCCCCCGGACCCTTCGTCGTCTACCAGGGAAGCCACGGCGACCGCGGCGCCCACCGCGCCGACGTGATCCTGCCGGGCGCTGCCTGGACGGAGGAGAACGGCCTCTTCGTCAACACCGAGGGCCGCCCGCAACTCGCGCTGCGTGCGGGCTTCCCGCCGGGCGAGGCGAAGGAGAACTGGGCGATCCTGCGCGCGCTCTCGGCCGAGGTCGGGGCGACGCTGCCCTGGGATTCGCTTGCCCAGCTCCGTCAGGCGCTGGTGAAGGCGCATCCGCACCTCGGGCGCATCGACCGCGTGCCCGAGAACGCCTGGACGCCGCTGCCGCTGGCCAGGCCCGGCACGGGCGCCTTCAGCCTCGCCATCGGCGACTTCTACCTGACGAATCCCGTGGCCCGGGCCTCGGAACTGATGGCCGAGCTCTCGCGGATGGCGCGCGACCGCGCGGCCCGTCCGATCGCCGCGGAATGAGCGCGGTGCCCGGCGGCACCGCGACATCGCCGGGGGTGGCGTTCGGCCGCGGGATGCGCTTTACAGCGGTGCGCGGGGCGGCCGTCCCGCGCGTGAGGGACCGAGGACCATGGACGGATTTCTGAGCACGCCTTTCGGAACGCTTGTCCTGATCGCGGCGCAGTGCCTGCTGGTGATCGGCTTCGTGATGCTCTCGCTGCTCTTCCTCGTCTATGGCGACCGGAAGATCTGGGCGGCGGTGCAGATGCGGCGCGGTCCGAACGTCGTGGGGGCCTTCGGGCTTCTCCAGACGGTCGCCGACGCGCTGAAGTACGTGGTCAAGGAAGTGGTCGTGCCCGCGGGCGCCGACCGGCCGGTGTTCTTCCTCGCGCCGATGCTCTCCTTCGTGCTCGCCATGGTCGCCTGGGCGGTGATCCCGTTCAACGAGGGCTGGGTGCTGGCCGACATCAACGTGGCCATCCTCTACGTCTTCGCCATCTCCTCGCTCGAGGTCTACGGCGTGATCATGGGCGGCTGGGCCTCGAACTCGAAGTATCCCTTCCTCGGCTCGCTCCGCTCGGCCGCGCAGATGATCTCCTACGAGGTCTCCCTCGGGCTCATCATCGTCGGCGTCATCATCTCCACCGGCTCGATGAACTTCTCGGCCATCGTCGCGGCGCAGGACACGTCCTGGGGCCTCTTCGGCTGGTACTGGCTGCCGCACCTGCCGATGGTGGCGCTCTTCTTCATCTCGGCGCTGGCCGAGACCAACCGCCCGCCCTTCGACCTGCCGGAGGCGGAATCCGAGCTCGTCGCCGGCTACCAGGTCGAATACAGCTCGACCCCGTTCCTCCTGTTCATGGCCGGCGAATACATCGCCATCTTCCTGATGTGTGCGCTGACGACGCTCCTGTTCTTCGGCGGCTGGCTCTCGCCCATCCCGGGGCTGCCCGACGGGCCGCTCTGGATGATCGCCAAGATGGCCTTCTTCTTCTTCCTCTTCGCCATGGTGAAGGCGATCGTCCCGCGCTACCGCTACGACCAGCTCATGCGGATCGGCTGGAAGGTGTTCCTGCCGCTCAGCCTCGGATGGGTCGTGGTGGTGGCGTTCCTGGCCAAGTTCGAGGTGCTCGGCGGCTTCTGGGCCCGCTGGGCCGTGGGGGGGTGAGCATGACCCAGATCGACTGGACCCGCGCGACGCGTTACTTCCTGCTCGTGGATTTTCTGAAGGGCTTCAGGCTCGGGATGCGCTACTTCTTCGCGCCGAAGGCCACGGTGAACTACCCCCACGAGAAGGGCCCGCTTTCCCCCCGCTTCCGCGGAGAGCATGCGCTGCGCCGCTATCCGAACGGCGAGGAACGCTGCATCGCCTGCAAGCTCTGCGAGGCGATCTGCCCGGCGCAGGCCATCACCATCGACGCCGAACCGCGGGAGGACGGCTCGCGCCGCACCACCCGCTACGACATCGACATGACCAAGTGCATCTACTGCGGCTTCTGCCAGGAAGCCTGCCCGGTCGATGCGATCGTCGAGGGCCCGAACTTCGAGTTCGCCACCGAGACGCGCGAGGAGCTCTACTACACCAAGGAGAAGCTTCTGGCGAACGGCGAGCGCTGGGAGGCCGAGATCGCCCGCAACCTCGAGCTGGACGCGCCCTACAGATGAGCGAGCCGAAGAAGAACCCCTTCGAGGAGATGATGCGCCTCGGCCAGCAGTGGGCCAAGGCGGTCAATCCGGCGCTCGAGAACTTCACGCCGAAGGGCTTCGAGGCGCTCTGGCCGACGATGCCGCGTGACCTGATGGAAGCCATGATGGGCAAGACCTTCAACCCCGAGGGTCTCGACGCCCGGACGAAGCTCCTCGTCACGCTGGCGGGCCTCACCATCCTCGGCGCCCAGGCAGAGGCGCAGCTGCGGCTCACGGTGCGCCACGCCATCGAGGCCGGCGCGACGAAGCAGGAGGTCGCCGAGACCATCGCGCTTGCCGGCATGTTCGGCGGCGTCCCGGCGATGACCAAGGCGATGGAGCTCGCCCGCGAGGTCATGGACGCCCACGAGGAGGACAAGGCATGACGCTCGCCGCCCTCGCCTTCTACGCCTTCGCCATCACCACGGTGGGCGCGGGGCTCATGGTCACGGTGAGCCGCAACCCGGTGCATTCGGTCCTGTGGCTGATCCTTGCGTTTCTGTCCTCGGCGGGGCTCTTCGTGCTGGTCGGGGCCGAGTTCGTGGCGATGCTGCTCATCATCGTCTACGTCGGCGCGGTGGCGGTCCTGTTCCTCTTCGTGGTGATGATGCTCGACGTCGACTTCGCCGAGCTGAAGGCGGAGCTTGCGAAATACGTGCCGCTCGCCGGCCTGATCGGCGTGGTGCTCCTGATGCAGCTGGCGCTCGTGCTCGGCGCATGGTCCGCGGCCGAGGGCGTCACGGTGATCCCGACGCTCGCCGAACTGCCCGCGCCCGAGGTCCAGAACACGAAGGCCCTCGGGCTCATCCTCTACGATCGGTATTTCCTGCTGTTCCAGCTCTCGGGCCTGATCCTGCTCGTCGCCATGATCGGGGCGATCCTGCTGACGCTGCGGCACCGGGTCGACGTCAAGCGGCAGGACGTGCTGAAGCAGATGTACCGCGACCCGGCGAAGGCGCTGGAACTGAAGGACGTGAAGCCGGGGCAGGGGCTCTAGACGCCCGAGGCGTCGCCGCATGGCAGACGCGGAGCCCGGCAGAGAAAAGGACGACAGAGGGTCCGAACGACCCCCGAGGGACTGACCAGATGATCGGACTGACGCACTACCTGACCGTTGCCGCCGCGCTCTTCGTGATCGGCATTTTCGGCATCTTCCTCAACCGGAAGAACGTCATCGTCATCCTGATGTCGATCGAGCTCATGCTGCTTGCGGTCAATATCAACCTGGTGGCGTTCTCGGCCTTCCTGAACGACCTCACGGGCCAGGTGTTCACCATGTTCGTCCTCACCGTCGCCGCGGCCGAGGCGGCCATCGGGCTTGCCATCCTCGTCACCTTCTTCCGCAACCGCGGAACGATCGACGTGGAAGACGTCAACGTGATGAAGGGCTGAGACAGGTGGAAACGATCATCCTCTTCGCCCCGCTCGTCGGCGCCATCCTCTGCGGCTTCGGCTGGAAGGTGATCGGCGAGACCGCCGCGATCTGGACGGCGACGCTCCTGCTGTTCCTCGCGTGCCTCCTCTCGTGGGTGGTGTTCCTCGGCCACGACGGGACGACACAGCAGATCGAGCTCTTCCGCTGGATCCAGTCGGGCACGCTCGACACCTCCTGGGCGATCCGGCTCGACCGGCTGACGGCGATCATGCTGATCGTGGTGACGACGGTCTCGGCGCTCGTCCACCTCTATTCCGTCGGCTACATGGACCACGACGTGAACTGGCGCGAGGGCGAGGTCTACAAGCCGCGCTTCTTCGCCTATCTGTCGTTCTTCACCTTCGCCATGCTCATGCTGGTGACGGCCGACAACCTCGTGCAGATGTTCTTCGGCTGGGAGGGCGTGGGCGTCGCCTCGTACCTGCTGATCGGCTTCTACTGGCGCAAGCCCAGCGCCAACGCCGCGGCGATCAAGGCCTTCGTGGTCAACCGGGTCGGCGATTTCGGCTTCGCGCTCGGCATCTTCGCGCTGTTCTTCCTCGTCGACTCGATCAATTTCGACGACGTGTTCGCCGCCGCCCCGGTGCTGGCCGAGACGAACGTCACCTTCCTCTGGACCGACTGGAACGCGGCGAACCTGATCGCGGTGCTCCTCTTCATCGGGGCGATGGGCAAGTCGGCGCAGCTCTTCCTGCACACCTGGCTGCCGGACGCGATGGAGGGCCCGACGCCCGTCTCGGCGCTGATCCACGCGGCGACGATGGTGACCGCGGGCGTGTTCCTCGTCTGCCGGATGTCGCCGCTGATCGAGTTCGCGCCCGAGGCGAAGATGCTGATCGTGGTGATCGGCGCGACCACGGCCTTCTTCGCGGCCACGGTCGGCCTCGTCCAGAACGACATCAAGCGGGTGATCGCCTACTCCACCTGCTCGCAGCTCGGCTACATGTTCGTGGCCGCCGGGGTGGGTGTCTATTCGGTGGCGATGTTCCACCTCTTCACCCACGCCTTCTTCAAGGCGATGCTGTTCCTCGGCGCGGGCTCGGTGATCCACGCCATGCATCACGAGCAGGACCTGCGCCGCTACGGCGGGCTCAGGAAGCACATCCCCTGGACCTTCTGGGCGATGCTGATCGGCACGCTCGCCATCACCGGGGTCGGCATCCCGCTCACCCACATCGGCTTCGCCGGCTTCCTCTCGAAGGACGCGGTGATCGAGAGCGCCTTCGCCGGCGGGTCCATGTATGCCTTCTGGCTGCTGGTGGTCGGCGCCTGCTTCACCAGCTTCTATTCCTGGCGGCTGATGTTCCTGACCTTCTGGGGCGAGCCGCGCTGGGCAGCCGCCGGCCACGGGCACGGCGACGGACACGGCCACGAGGATCACGGGCACGAAAACCCCGCGCATGACGGCCACGGTCACGGAGGACACGGGCACGGCGGGCACGCCCCGCACGAAAGCCCGCTGACGATGCTGATCCCGCTCGGCGCGCTGGCCATCGGCGCGGTGTTCTCGGGCATGGTCTGGTACAAGGTCTTCTTCGGCGACGAGGACGCGGTGCGCGCCTGGTTCGGGATGGAGGCCGCCGCCCATGGCGAGGCCGCCGCCTCCCACGGCGAGGCGCCCGCCGCGGGCGACACGGCTGCGGCCCCCGCCGAAGGCGCCGCGCCGCCCGGCGGCGGCGAGACCCACGGCGCCCCCGCCGAGGGCACCGATGCGGCCCCCGCCGGCGACGCGGGCCACGCCGCTCCTGCCGCCGCGCCGGGGCAGGGGGCGATCTACATGCACCCCGACAACCACGTCCTGCACGATGCGCACTACGTGCCGACCTGGGTGCGGCTCTCGCCCTTCGTGGCGATGCTTCTCGGCCTTGCCACGGCCTGGCTCTTCTACATCCGCCGGCCCGACCTTCCCGGCCGCCTCGCGGAAAGCCAGCGGCCGCTCTACCTGTTCCTGCTGAACAAGTGGTATTTCGACGAGGTCTACGACTTCCTCTTCGTGCGGCCGGCCAAGGCGCTCGGCAACGCCCTCTGGCGGCGCGGCGACGGGTCGGTGATCGACGGCACGCTGAACGGCATCGCCATGGGTGCGGTGCCCTTCTTCACCCGCCTCGCGGGCCGGGCGCAGTCGGGCTACATCTTCACCTACGCCTTCGCGATGGTGATCGGGATCGCGCTCCTCGTGACCTGGGTGGTGCTGACCGGGGGGGCCGAGTGATGGACAACCTCGTCTCCATCGTCACCTTCATCCCGCTCGTCGCCGCCGTGATCCTCGCGCTGTTCCTGCGCGGCGATGACGCCTCCGCCCGCCGCAACGCCAAGTGGACGGCGCTCACCGCGACGACCTTCACCTTCCTCGCCTCGCTCCTGCTGCTCGCCGGATTCGACCCCAGCGACACCGGCTTCCAGTTCGTCGAGGAGGGCACCTGGATCTTCGGGCTGAGCTACAAGGTCGGCGTCGACGGGATCTCGATCCTGTTCGTGCTGCTGACGACGTTCCTGATGCCGCTCACCATCGCCGCCTGCTGGGATGTGGAGCACCGCGTCAAGGAATACATGATCGCCTTCCTGGTGCTCGAGACGCTGATGATCGGCGTCTTCGTGGCGCTCGACCTCGTGCTCTTCTACCTGTTCTTCGAGGCGGGGCTCATCCCGATGTTCCTCATCATCGGGATCTGGGGCGGCAAGGACCGTATATATGCCGCCTTCAAGTTCTTCCTCTACACCTTCCTCGGCTCGGTGCTGATGCTGGTGGCGATGATCGCCATGTATGTCGATGCGGGCACCACCGACATCGTCCGGCTGCTCGGCCACCGCTTCGGGTCGGAGACGATCAGCCTGTTCGGCTGGCAGATCGTGGGCGGGATGCAGACGCTGCTCTGGCTCGCCTTCTTCGCCTCCTTCGCCGTCAAGATGCCGATGTGGCCGGTCCATACCTGGCTGCCCGACGCCCACGTGCAGGCGCCGACGGCGGGCTCGGTCGTGCTGGCGGCGATCCTCCTGAAGATGGGCGGCTACGGCTTCCTGCGCTTCTCGCTGCCGATGTTCCCGGTCGCCTCGGACCTGCTCGCGCCGCTGGTCCTCTGGCTCTCGGCGATCGCCATCGTCTACACCTCGCTCGTGGCGCTCGCGCAGAGCGACATGAAGAAGCTCATCGCCTATTCCTCGGTCGCGCACATGGGCTACGTGACGGCCGGCATCTTCGCGGCGAACCAGCAGGGGATCGACGGGGCGATCTTCCAGATGCTGAGCCACGGCTTCATCTCGGGCGCGCTGTTCCTCTGCGTGGGCGTGATCTATGACCGGATGCACACCCGCGAGATCGACGCCTACGGGGGCCTCGTGAACCGGATGCCGGCCTATGCGCTGATCTTCATGCTCTTCACCATGGCGAACGTCGGGCTTCCGGGCACCAGCGGCTTCATCGGCGAATTCCTGACGCTGATGGGCATCTTCCAGGTCAACACCTGGGTCGCCGCGGTGGCTGCGACGGGCGTGATCCTCAGCGCCGCCTATGCGCTCTGGCTCTACCGCCGGGTGGTGTTCGGCGACCTGATCAAGGAAAGCCTGCGCTCGATCACCGACATGACCCGGCGCGAGAAGGCGATCTTCGCCCCCCTCGTCGCCATGACCATCCTTCTCGGCGTCTACCCCAGCCTCGTGACCGACGTGATCGGGCCCTCGGTGGCGGCGCTGATCGAGAACCACCGGGCGGAGCTGGCCGAGGCCGCGCCGCTGCGCCTGGCGCAGAACTGAGGGAACGCCGATGTCCGCAGACCTGTCCGTGATCCTGCCGGAGATCGCGCTCGCCGTCTTCGCCATGGCGGGGCTGCTCTGGGCCGTCTACACCGGCAAGGACCGCGCCGCTCCGACGCTCCTCTGGGCGACGGTGGCGGCCTTCGTCGTGCTCGCCCTCTGGATCGGCTGGACCGGCTCGGGCACCCAGCGCGCCTTCGACGGAAGCTTCGTCAGCGACCGTTTCGCCCGCTTCGCCAAGGTGGCGATCCTGCTCTCGGCCGCCGCCGTCCTGCTGATGGGCGAGGGCTACATGGCCCGGCGCGGGCTCCTCAGGTTCGAATACCCCGTGCTGATCGCGCTTTCGGTCGTCGGCATGATGGTGATGGTCTCGGCCGGGGACCTGATCGTGCTCTACATGGGGCTGGAGCTCCAGTCGCTCGCGCTCTACGTCATCGCCGCGCTCCGCCGCGACAGCGTGAAATCGACCGAGGCGGGGCTGAAGTACTTCGTGCTCGGCGCGCTTTCCTCGGGCCTCCTGCTCTACGGCGCCTCGCTGACCTACGGCTTCGCCGGCACCACCGGCTTCGCCGGCATCGTCGCCGCCGCGGGCGGTGCCGAGCATCTGCCGATCGGGCTGCTCCTCGGCCTTGCGTTCCTGTTCACCGGGCTTGCCTTCAAGGTCTCGGCGGTGCCCTTCCACATGTGGACGCCCGATGTCTACGAGGGCGCGCCGACGCCCGTCACCGCCTTCTTCGCGACCGCCCCGAAGCTCGCGGCGATGGCGCTCTTCGCCCGGGTGGCGCACGACGCCTTTGCCGGCGCCGCCGGCGACTGGGGGCAGATCGTCGCCTTCCTGGCGGTGGCCTCGATGTTCCTCGGCGCCGTCGCCGCGATCGGGCAGCGCAACATCAAGCGACTGATGGCCTATTCCTCGATCGCCCACATGGGCTTTGCGCTGATCGGGCTCGCCGCCGGCACGGCCGGGGGCGTCAAGGCCATGCTGGTCTACATGGCGATCTATGTCGTGATGAACATCGGCACCTTCGCCTTCATCCTCTCGATGGAGAAGGACGGCCGCCCCGTCACCGACATCGGAAGCCTGAACCAGTACGCCGCGCGCGAGCCCACCAAGGCGCTCGCCATGCTCGTCCTGCTCTTCAGCCTTGCCGGCGTCCCGCCGCTCCTGGGCTTCTTCGGCAAGTTCGCGGTGCTTCAGGCCGCGGTGGCGGCCGGCATGACCTGGCTGGCCGTGGCGGGCGTGATCGCCAGCGTGATCGGTGCGTTCTACTACCTGCGCCTGGTCTACTTCATGTACTTCGGCGAGGAGCGCGAGCCGCTCGACCCGGTGCGCAGCCCGGTCCTCTCGGGCTTCCTGATCGCCTCGGCCGTGATCATGGTGGTGGGTGTGGCCAACCTCTTCGGGATCGAGGGCCCGGCGGCGGCGGCGGCGGAAACCCTTGTCCGCTGAGGCCGGCGCCCGGCGCGTGGCAGCGCCCTGGCCCGAGGGCTACGGCCGGATCGTGCTGGAGGAGACCGACAGCACCAACGCCCACGCGGCGCGGATCGCCGGAACGCTGCCCGGCCCGACCTGGATCCTCGCGCGGCGCCAGACGGCGGCGCACGGCCGCCGCGGGCGCCCCTGGGCAAGCCCCGAGGGCAACTTTGCGGCGACCCTCGTCGCCCGCCCGAGGGGCAGCGCGGACCAGGCCGCGCTCCGCTCGTTCGTCGCGGCGCTCGCGCTCCACGAGGCGCTCGCCGCCGCGTCCGGCCGGGCCGAGCCCTTCCGGCTCAAGTGGCCGAACGACGTGCTGCTGAACGGCGGCAAGGTCGCGGGCATCCTGCTGGAGAGCGCAGGCGCGGGAGGCGACGTGACGCGCCTTGCCGTCGGCATCGGCGTCAACCTCGCCTCAGCGCCCGCGCCGTCGGAGCTCGAGCCCGGCGCGCTCCGCCCCGTCTCGCTCCTCGGCGAGACCGGCGCCGCCATCGCGCCCGAGGCCTTCCTCGACCTCCTCGCCCCCGCCTACGCGCGCTGGGAGCACCGGCTTGCCACCTTCGGCTTCGCGCCGGTGCGCAATGCCTGGCTTGCCCGGGCCGCGCGCCGCGGCGAGACGATCACCGCGCGCACCGGCACCGAGACGGTGCAGGGCCGCTTCGAGACGCTGGACGACAGCGGCGCGCTCGTGCTCCAAACGCCGCAGGGCCGCCGCGCCATCGCCGCGGCCGACGTCTACTTCTGAGCGACGGCGAGGGAGGGCGCCGATGCTTCTCTGCATCGACTGCGGCAACACCAACACGGTGTTCTCGGTCTGGGACGGCACGCGCTTCCTCGCCACCTTCCGGACCGCGACCGAGCATCAGCGCACCGCCGACCAGTACTTCGTCTGGCTTTCCACGCTGATGGAACACCACGGGCTCAGGCTCGACATCGACGAGGTGATCATCTCCTCCACCGTGCCCCGCGTGGTGTTCAACCTGCGCGTCCTCGCCGACCGCTACTTCAACACGCGCCCGCTGGTCGTCGGCAAGCCCGACTGCCTGCTGCCGCATCCGCCGCGCGTCGATCCCGGCACCCAGGTCGGCCCCGACCGCCTCGTCAACACCACCGGTGCCTTCGACCGGCACGGCGGCGACCTGATCGTGGTGGATTTCGGCACCGCCACCACCTTCGACGTGACCGCCGAGGACGGCGCCTATGTCGGCGGGGTGATCGCGCCGGGGGTCAACCTCTCGCTCGAGGCGCTCCACATGGCGGCGGCCGCCCTGCCGCACGTGGACGTGACGCGGCCCGAGAAGGTGATCGGGACGAACACCGTCGCCTGCATGCAGTCGGGGGTGTTCTGGGGCTATGTCGGCGTCGTGCGCGAGGTCTGCGCCCGCATCCGCGAGGAGTATGGCCGCGCGATGAAGGTGATCGGCACCGGCGGGCTCGCGCCGTTGTTCGCCGGGGGCGCGGTGCTATTTGACTCGGTCGAGGACGACCTGACGATGCACGGCCTGACCGTGATCCACCGCTACAACAGGGAAAACGGGACGGCATGAGCAAGAAGGACAGGCTGATCTACCTGCCCCTCGGCGGGGCGGGCGAGGTGGGCATGAACGCCTACGTGTTCGGCTGGGGCCCGGAGGGGCGGGAACGGCTGATCCTCGTCGATCTCGGCGTCACCTTCCCCGACATGGACTCGACGCCCGGCGTCGACCTCATCATGCCCGACATCTCGTGGCTCGCGGACCGGGCCGACCGTCTCGAGGCGATCTTCATCACCCACGCCCACGAGGATCACGTCGGGGCGCTCGGGCATCTGTGGCCGAAGCTCAAGGCGCCGGTCTACGCCCGGCGCTTCACCGCGCTGATCGCGCGCCAGAAGCTCGAGGACCAGGGGCGCGACCCCTCGGTGGTCAGGACGGTGGGCGCCTACCCCGAGACGGTCGAGGCGGGCCCCTTCCGGGTGTCGTTCCTGCCGGTGTCGCATTCCATCCCCGAAAGCGCGGGCCTCGTCATCGACACGCCGGCGGGCCGGGTGGTGCACACGGCCGACTTCAAGCTCGACGGGAACCCGCTGGTGGGCGAGCCCTTCGACGCCAGGCTCTGGCACCGCGTGGCGAACGAGGCGGGCCCCATCCGGGCGATGACCTGCGATTCCACCAACGTGTTCGTCCCCACGCCGGGCCGCTCCGAGGCGACGCTGGAGCCTGCCATCGAGGAGCTGATCCGGGGCGCGCGCGGCATGGTCGCGGCGACGACCTTCGCCTCGAACATCGCGCGGGTGCGCACGCTCGCCGTGGCCGCGCGGGCGGCCGGCCGCTCGGTCGTGCTGATGGGGCGCGCGATGAAGCGGATGATCGCGGCGGCCGTCGAGGCCGGGGTGCTGACCGACTTCCCGGCCACCGTGGCACCCGAGGACGCCGAGCACATCCCGCGCGAGAACCTCATGCTCATCGTCACCGGCAGCCAGGGCGAGCGGCGGGCGGCCACCGCCGCGCTCAGCCGGGGCAAGTATCTCGGCTTCGAGCTGCGCGAGGGCGACACCTTCCTGTTCTCGTCGAAGACCATCCCCGGCAACGAGCGCGCCGTGCTGCGCATCGTCAACGCCTTCTCCGAGATCGGGGTCGATGTGGTGGACGACCGCGACAACCGCTATCACGTCTCGGGCCATGCCAACCGGCCCGACCTCGAGGCGGTACACGACCTGATGCGCCCGGGCATCCTGATCCCGATGCACGGCGAACACCGGATGCTGCGCGAGCACGCGAAGCTTGCCGCCGCCCGGGGCATCCCGTCCGAGATCGTGCCGAACGGGACGATGGTGGACCTCACGGGCGACCGGCCCGAGATCGTCGAATACATCGAGACCGGGCGGACCTATCTCGACGGATCGGTCCTGATCGGGGCGCTGGACGGGGTGGTGCGCGACCGGATCCGCATGGCGCTCAACGGCCATGTCCTGGTGACGCTGATCCTCGAGGAGGACCAGCCGCTCGGCGACCCCTGGGCGGAATCGATGGGCCTGCCGGAGACCGGCCGCTCGCGGCGCCCGCTCGTCGAGATCATCGAGGAGGAGCTTGGCGAGTATCTCGGCCGGGCCGGGCGCAAGGAACTTGCCGACGACGAGCGCATCGACGACGCGGTGCGCCGGGCCGTGCGCCAGGTCGCGCTCGAAGAGGTCGGCAAGAAGCCCGAGGTCACGGTCGTCGTGAGCCGGATCTCGATGGCCTGAGCGTGCCGGACGGGCGGTGCCCCGCCCGCGCGCAGTCGCCCGTGCCCGTCGCCCGTGCCCGTCGCCCGTGCCCGTCGCCCGTGTCTCAGTCGCCCGTCTCAGTCGCTCGTGGCGAGCTTGAAGCCGCGCGTCAGGAAATCGGGCACGTGGTCGCCGAGGCCCACCACCGGCGCGTCGTCCCGACGGTCTCCCTCGCGGCCGCGCCGGCGCTCGCCGCGGTCCCGCCGGGGCTCCTCGCGGCGCGGCGTCCGTTCCTCCGCGCGCTCGTCCCGCGGGGCTTCGGCCTGTGCCTGCGCGCGCGTGTCCGCCCCGCGCTCGCCCTGCCTCTCGCCATCGCGCCCCCGACGGGCGCCCCGCTCTCCCCGCCCGGAGCGGCCGCGCGGGCGCTCTGCCTCCTGCGCGCCGGTCTCCTCCTGCGCCGAGAAGGCCAGCGGCGCCTCGACGCGCGGGATCTGCTGCTTGATGAGGCTCTCGATCGCGGCGAGATACTTCTCGTCGGCCGGCACGGCCAGCGTGATCGCCGTGCCCTTCCGGCCCGCCCGGCCGGTCCGGCCGATGCGGTGCACGTAGTCCTCCGCGTGCGAGGGCACGTCGAAGTTGATGACGTGGCTGACGTTCGGAATGTCGAGCCCGCGCGCGGCCACGTCCGAGGCGATCAGGAACTTCAGCGTTCCGTCGCGGAAGCCGTCCAGCGTGCGCATCCGCTGGCTCTGGTCGAGATCGCCGTGGATCGGCGCGGCGTCGAACCCGTGCGCCTTGAGCGACTTCGCCACGATGTCGACCTCGGACTTGCGGTTGCAGAACACGATCGCGTTCTTCAGCGCCTCGCCCTCGGCCCGGATCGCCGCGCGGAGCATGGCGCGCTTATCCTTGGCCTGGGTCTCGCGGTCGCGCCGCGAGGGGCGGAACTCGATCAGCCGCTGCTCGATCGTCTCCGACGCGGTCGCCTGGCGGGCCACCTCGATGCGGGCGGGGGTGTGCAGGAAGGTGTTGGTGATCCGCTCGATCTCGGGTGCCATGGTCGCCGAGAAGAACAGCGTCTGCCGGGTGAAGGGCGTGAGCTGGAAGATGCGCTCGATGTCCGGGATGAAGCCCATGTCGAGCATCCGGTCGGCCTCGTCCACCACCATGATCTGCACGCCGGTGAGCAGGAGCTTGCCGCGCTCGAAGTGGTCGAGCAGCCGCCCGGGCGTGGCGATCAGCACGTCGACGCCGCGGTCGATCAGCGCGTCCTGGTCCTTGAAGCTGACGCCGCCGATCAGGAGCGCCTTGGTCAGCTTGGTGTGCTTGGCGTAGGTGTCGAAGTTCTCCGCCACCTGCGCGGCGAGTTCCCGTGTCGGGCACAGCACCAGCGACCGCGGCATCCGCGCCCGGGCACGGCCCTTCTGGAGAAGGGTGATCATCGGGAGCGTGAAGCTCGCCGTCTTGCCGGTGCCGGTCTGGGCGATGCCCAGCACGTCGCGCCCCTCGAGCGCGGGCGGGATCGCCCCGGCCTGGATGGGGGTGGGGGTCGTGTAGCCCGCTTCCTCGACAGCCTTGAGGACTCGGGGATCGAGCTTGAGATCCGAGAACTGGGTCATGTGCGTCCTTGTCGGGGCGGCGTCGGGCCGCCCTGGTTCAGGGGACGCATGATCCGGCGCGTCCCGGCGTCGTGCCCACCGGATGTGGGTGCCGTGCTGCTACTGCAAAAGGGCGGCGCGGTCAAGGAAGCCGCTGTTTACGGTTTGTTCAACGGGAATCGGCATTCTGGCCGTGCGAGGGCGAGAAGGAGAGCGAAGATGCTGACGACCACCGTGGCAGGGATGATCGCCCTCGGGATCGCGATGGGCGCGGTCCGCCAGATGCGCGCCAGGCTCGACCGCGCGCGCCGCATGTACGATACCGTGCTCTACGCCCGCCGCCTGCCGTTCGGGGCGTCCGCCGGCGCCGTCTTCCGTCGCCCGGCGCTCTGACGGCCGCATCCAAGGCCCGCACGCGCCGGCCCGCCGGCGCTGCGCATTCGCGCCACCTGCCGGCCGCTCCGGGCGCCCGCCGCCGCTGCGGAGAGCCCGCCGCCCGCCGCCGGCCCCGGCGCGGTCCCCGAAGGCCGGGCCGACGCGGCCCGGACCGGGTTCACCGATCAGACCATCATCTCCTTGGTCGCCGTCAGGTGCACCTGCGGATGGTCGCGCGCGACCCGGTCGATGTCCCACTGGAGCCGGGTGAGGTAGACCAGATCGCCGTCGTTGTCGGTCGCCATGTGGCCCTTGTTGGCCTGCACGAACGCCTCGACCGCCTCCTTCGGCCCCGAGACCCACCGGGCAGAGGTGAACTGAGAGGGCTCGAAGCGCACGGGCAGCCCGTATTCCAGCTCGATCCGGCTCGCCAGCACGTCGAACTGGAGCGCGCCGACCACGCCCACGATGAAGCCCGAGCCGATCATCGGCCGGAACACCTTGGCCGCCCCTTCCTCGGCGAACTGCATCAGCGCCTTGTCGAGGTGCTTGGCCTTCATCGGGTCGCCCGCGCGCACGGTCTGAAGCAGCTCGGGCGCGAACGAGGGGATGCCCGTCACCCTCAGCGCCTCGCCCTCGGTCAGCGTGTCGCCGATGCGCAGCTGGCCGTGGTTCGGGATGCCGATGATGTCGCCCGCCCAGGCCTCCTCGGCCAGCTCCCGGTCGGCGGCGAGGAACAGCACCGGGTTCGTCACCGCCATCTGCTTGCCGGCCCGAACGTGCGTCAGCTTCATCCCCCGCTCGAAATGTCCCGAGGCGAGGCGCACGAAGGCCACCCGGTCGCGGTGCCGGGGATCCATGTTCGCCTGCACCTTGAAGACGAAGCCCGCGACCGTCTCCTCCTCCGGCGCGATCTGGCGCGGCTCGGCGCGCTGCGGCTGCGGCGGAGGCCCGTATTCGCCGATCCCGGCCATCAGCTCCTTCACGCCGAAGGAGTTGATCGCCGAGCCGAACCAGATCGGCGTCAGGTGGCCCTCCAGGAAGCTCTGCCGGTCGAAGGGCGGCAGAAGCTCGCGCGCCATCTCCAGATCCTCGCGCAGCTTCGCGAGCAGGTCGGGCGGCACATGCTCGGCAAGCCTGGGGTCGCCGAGCCCCTCGATCTTCACCGACTCGGCCACCCGGTTGCGGTCGGCGCGGTCCATGATCTCCAGCCTGTCGTTCAGCACGTCGTAGGCGCCGATGAAGTCGCGCCCCATGCCGATCGGCCAGGAGGCCGGGGTCACGTCGATGGCGAGGTTCTCCTGGATCTCGTCGATGATCTCGAAGGTGTCGCGCGCCTCGCGGTCCATCTTGTTGCAGAAGGTCAGGATCGGCAGGTCGCGCAGCCGGCAGACCTCGAAGAGCTTGCGAGTCTGGCTCTCCACGCCCTTCGCGCCGTCGATCACCATCACCGCGGCATCGACCGCCGTCAGCGTGCGGTAGGTGTCCTCCGAGAAGTCCGAGTGGCCGGGCGTGTCGACGAGGTTGAAGCGCCAGCCGCCGTAGTCGAACGACATCGCGGAAGCCGAGACCGAGATGCCGCGCTCGCGCTCCATCTGCATGAAGTCCGACCGCGTGCGCCGCGCCTCTCCCTTGGCGCGCACCTGTCCCGCCATCTGGATCGCCCCGCCGTAGAGCAGGAACTTCTCGGTCAGCGTCGTCTTGCCCGCATCGGGGTGCGAGATGATGGCGAAGGTCCGGCGCCGCGCGATCTCGGGCGGCAGGGCAGGGCGGTTCGTGGCGTCGAGCATGGGCGGGCATATAGCGGCGGGCGGATGGGCGCGCAATGCGCGGGCCGCCCCGGTGCGGCCGACCGGGCCGTGCCGGCGCAGCGGTCGGACGCACCGCGAACGTGCCCGATAATGCGATGACCGCCGATCCTTCCCTCGACGGGATCGCGCGGGGCTCGCCGCCGGGGGTCGGCGACGATCTGCGCGGGCCGTGCACGGAGGAACCCCGACCGGCTCCATGCGCCGGATGCCGTCCCGGTCGAGTCGATGGACACGGGCGGCCGGCCCGCGGCGCGCGGGCTCGATGCCATCAGGGGGCAGGCACGACCATTCGACCGCACCGCAGAGATGCCCGGAGGCGAAGGCGCAGGCGTTGCCATCCGACGCGCGCAAGGGGCCGATCATGGGCAAGCAGGTCTTGCGCGGGGGCGGCCGGGTCACGTCACCGGCCGGCAGCTTCGGCCCGGCGGCCCCCGGACTGCCGCCCCGCTAGGTCGTGAACCCATAACTGGGGTTCCCGGTGCTTGGCTGTTGTGATTCACTTCCGGAAGGTGGAGGTGGGCATGACGGGCAGGCATGATCTGAGCGATGCGGAGTGGGCGGTGATCGGGCCGCTCCTGCCGAACAAGCCGC